>OJFV01000002.1_pt1 | contig 453407 bp, 456 predicted proteins | sample 1594391 | NCBI WGS metagenome assembly OJFV01 (sample SAMN05416856, study PRJEB24817) | seawater metagenome | isolation source: Sea water | place: Canada:Atlantic | collected 2013-11 | reverse complement strand
ACCGGCCTGTCACGCCGGGGGTCGCGGGTTCGAGTCCCGTCCGGTCCGCCATTAAAATTTAATAAAATCAAGCATGTCTGTAGTTATATTCTTTTGTTTATCTTCGATGTAATAAATCTTTAATATTAGTTTAATTTTTCTGAAATTCTCTTCTATTACTCTTCTATCATCAAGCAACGATTGTTTCACCTCAGTATTGCCTATTGCTTGGTTTTGACTATTAAGCGTGCTTACGAAAGCCGTTTGTTTAATAATTAATTAATGATAGAGGAAGTTTTATGAGTGAATACGAAGACGATATTTTGGAAATAATGTTCGATGATATGGACGATGACGAGATTGATGATGCCGTAGAGATGTAGGCATCGTTTTAAGTGAAGAATTGTAATTGAAGACCCTCTTGTTATTACTTGCTTACCTTTAGTTGTTTCTTGCCTCCTCTTAGTTATCATACTTTCTATTTTTTAGAGCTTAGATGTTATTTAAACTGCCTTTAGACGTTACTATTCTCGCGTTTATATCTTCGATGAATTGTTTGCAGGCGATCTATAGCCAATCTTATTTTATTAAGATTTGTTAGCATGCATTACTCATCACAGTGAGATGAGTAAAACTGTTCTAAACTAATATCAAGTCAATCTTAAGTGTAAGTGTGTTTAGCATAAATGTTGACGCTGCATTCGCCGTGATTATGTAATTTTGAGGGATTTATGGGAAGTCTGAAACCAGATACGTCTGTTGCCGTTTTCTTTATGGAAGGTAATTCGGTTAGTCGGCAGATGTTGTTTTCTGAATTTGAGGCGTTTTTGGACGGTTATGTGGGCTTGTCTGATATGGCTGACAGAGAGGCAAAGGCGGTGTATGTTGTCGTCAATGCTCAATTGCAGGTTGAAGCGCTAGTATTTTTCTTAATTTATTTTGATGATGAGGGGAGAGCGGACCCAGAGTGGAATATTCCTATTGAAAGGCTGGCGAGTATTGCCGGTGGCGGGCCTGATATGGGGGGCGGTGCTATCCGATTATCTTGCCGAAGTCAGTGTTCGATTAACTGGCATCAGAAGGAGCTGTGGGACCCGGATATGACGCCAGGCTCCAGTCACTTCGCCGCTATTAAGAAAGCGGTAGATCAAAACCGGTTAGGGTTTAAGAAAGTAAAAGTGGAAGAGGTGGTGCCTACTCTTCAACCTGTTGAAGTGATCAGTGAGGAAATTCCAACGATTACCGCCGCAGTGGGTGTTTCTGAATTAGCCAGTGGAGCTGACGAAGCCGAACACCGTCTGAAACTTGCTCGTCTGATAAAGAATCAGAGGTTGAGAATCAAAACACTTGAGTCTCATCGTGAGGCTCAAAAAGAGGAGTTTCAGCGGCAAAGTACGCTGCAGTCACAGGGGTACAAATCGAAAATTAACAATCTCGAATTGAGCATCGAGAAACTAAAGGTTATTAACGAGCAGCTTCAAGAAAAGCTTTTTAACCGAAATGAGCAGTTTTTGGGGCTTCAAGATAAGGTATCTAATCAATCGACTTACTTGTCTGATCTTGAGGAAAAACTAAAGCATGCAGAAGTTGCTGAAATTGAGGGGCTTGAAAAGCAAAAGCTTGAGGCTGAGCTGGTTATTCTAAAGGAGCAGTTAGATCGACGTGATATCGAATCGGTTTATCGGGAAGAAAAGCAAGAATTACTGCATGCAGAATTGGAAGAGCTAAAAGTAGCGGCTGCGGAAGCAGAGCGCGAAAGCATGATGACTAAGTTGAAAAAGTTGGAGGTAGTGTTTGTTGCTTATCATGCAGGCGCAGGGCATGTAACCGTTCCGTTTACTGATATTTATCGTTATGTCGAAAACCCGCTGAAGTATGCGGCCTCAAAATGCTATGTTACTGAAGAAGTCTACCGAAAATGGCTAGATTATCAGGATAGCCCTGTTTGCTGTTATAAAAGCGCAAGTGGCGATATCTGTGGTGAATCTATTGAGTTGGTGGGTAACCCGGGTGATTTTGAGGTGGGTAGTAGTGATCGGTGTAAAAGGCATAAAACTGGCTAAATTAGGGAAGTATAGTGATGAGTCGGTACCATGTCTAAGGGCGCAATAGATTACCTAGAGTCTAAACATAAAGCGTCTGATGATGACGTGGTGTCATGGTTAACGAGTGCTAAAATTATTCCCGTAACCCAGCTTAATTGTACTTTATTAAAGTCAAAGGGTGTTGAGCTATGGGTCGCGCGGCTTGATCTGGTGGACCCGCTAATATCTGGTAATAAATGGTTTAAGCTTAAGTTCAACCTTATACAGGCTCTCAATCAGGGGGCTACTCACATTGTTAGCTTTGGCGGTGCCTATTCCAACCACCTTCATGCTTTGGCAGCCGCATGCTATCGTTTGGGTCTTAAATCTACGGCGGTGTTAAGAGGAGAGCTTGTTTCCCCCCTCAATCCCACCTTGAGTGATTGTGAGGCATGGGGGATGAATTTTCTTCCCGTTTCCCGTGCTCAGTACCGACAGAAAACTTCACCTCAGTTTATTCAGCGGCTACATGATCAATTGGGTATGTTTTATATGGTGCCAGAAGGGGGGAGTAACGCTCTTGCGGTGCAAGGGGTGTCTGAAGTAGTGGACGCTATTTTTGATAGTATTGGTTCATTTGACTATTTATGTTGTGCCGTTGGTTCTGGTGGAACCTTGTCTGGGTTGGTGGCTGGCGCAAAATCACCAGTTAAATGTGTCGGCTATAGTGCCCTAAAGGGGGGGCAATACATTGAATCTGATATAGAGCGGTTGTTAGCTCAGTTGCGGGCGGGTGCTGCTGGTGCTAAGAGTTGTGAGGAGGGTGGGTCCTTCGATATTGTTCATGATTACCACTTTGGAGGTTTTGCAAAAGTTCGACCTGAACTGCTGGACTTTATAAAGTGGTTTGAGTGCAGCTTTGATATTCCGCTGGAGCATGTATATACCGCTAAAATGCTATATGGGATTTTCGATCAAATCAAACTTGGTTGTTTTGAAAGAGGGCAGCGAATAGTTGCTCTGCATACAGGCGGTCTTCAGGGGCGAAGAGGAATGGATAAAACTCAGTACTCTATAACGTGATTTTATTGTCTATTGCTGGCCAGTCATCAGGTACCGCAAATAATCGTTCAACTTCGATATAATCATTGTCGCGTTTGGTTAGGCATGCAATCATCCATGGTCGCCCCTCGGTCGTAACCTTTTCTTTCGTAGTCCAAATAACGTTAGGTTTTTCAGTGAATCGATTTTCATGATTGTTATTGAGAACTGCTGAGTTGAAGGTGCTAATGCCTGCTTGGTAGGGGCTAACCCATTCAGGTTTTGTTAGTAGCGCCCAAGCGTCAAAATCACTCTGTTCGATATAGGCTGAAAATTCGCTTAATGTAAACCACCGCCCTCTAAGGTGGCTTTGGTTACAAAAAACGGGCGCAATAACGGATGGGGTTGTTGGGTAAAAAAGGTACCCCTTCACAAGCAGTTGGCTTTTGATACTGTTCGCGTCTGGATCTATATTGATCGATCTTAGTGCTTGTTTCCCGCTGTCTTTGCTTGATAGTTTTATTTGGGAGTTGATCATTTTGTCCATTTTTACGTCAAGTCGATCTTTGCATTGCGGGCCGAGCCAGATGTTTTTTTTGTCAGAGAAACGGTAAAGATTTTGTTGACTGAATCCTAGGTAGAATTTGATAGCGATCTCTTGATGGATATAGTGTCCGCTGTCATTGTCTAGCACAATAAAGTCAAACTCTCCTTCGGTTCGTGTTTTTGAATTGGCTTGCAGGTTTTTAGCAATAAGTTCGTATCGAGGGTTTGAGTGTAAGTAAAAAGCCCATAATGACTCAAAATACGCCCCGATAAAATGGGACTTTTCTTGGGCGAGGTGGCTCTTCAGGGCAGAAGGGTCTGATTCTAAAGATAGTAGCCATTGACTAACCCAATGGTCTTGCTGGATGCTAGGTGAGTCCACGATGCTGGGCCAGCCGAACTGCCGTTGAATGAGGGATGGGCTGTTTATGGCCCAGGCTAAGTCTCTTACCTGTCGATTTTTCATTCTGTTCTTAAAATCATCTCGTTGCTACACGCTTTTAGTGGGTTCAGCCTTTCCGTTGTGTTACATATTCCGTTAATATGGAGTTAATACACCGCCGGAGGTATATAAAGACACTATGGACCACTTTCGTAATATTGGGCTAATTGGCCGAATGGGAAGCGTAAAAGTTGTTGAAACGCTTCGTAACCTGAAAAAGTACCTCCTTAATGAAGGCTACCATATGATCATTGAGGAGAATACGTCTACGTTGTTACCCGGGCATGGCCTGCAGGTTAGCAGTGTCAAAATGATGGGGGAGGTTTGTGACCTAGTCATTGTTGTTGGGGGTGACGGTAGTTTGCTGGGAGCCGCTAGAGAGCTTGCAAAGTCACACGTTCCGTTATTGGGCGTAAACAGGGGGCGGCTGGGGTTTCTGACCGATATATCTCCAAGTGAATTAGAAGAAAAAGTAGGAGGCGTTCTCAATGGCGAATTTGTTGAAGAGCGACGGTTCTTGTTGGAGGTTACCGTAAAACGAAATGGTGAGCCTGTTGCTTATGGGGCAGGGTTGAACGATATTGTGCTTCACCCTGGGAAGTCTACACGTATGATTGGCTTTGATTTATTTATTGAGGGCCAGTTTGTGTACAGTCAGCGGTCAGATGGCTTGATTGTTTCAACGCCGACGGGTTCAACGGCTTACGCATTATCGGCTGGGGGGCCGTTGCTGCACCCTAAGTTAGACGCAATAGCGCTAGTGCCGATGTTTCCTCATACGCTCAGCAGTCGGCCAATCGTTGTTGACGGTAATAGTGAAATTAAAATTATCATTGGCGAGGCTAACGAGATATATCCTCAAATTAGTTGTGATGGGCAAACCGATCTTCCGGTAGCGCCGGGTGATACGGTTAACATCTATAAAAGGCCCTATAAGGTCAGGCTAATACATCCTACCAGCCACAATTTTTATGAAACCTGTCGGAAAAAGTTAGGATGGGCTCATCATTTGGGAACTAGTTAAAAAGTTCTGCTTAATCAAGCTGTCGGTATAAATAATGATAGTTCTCTATTATGCAGTTGCGCTAGTGACTGGTGATGTTTAAATGCTGGAGGAGTAGTGGCAAAATCACAAGGTTATGATCTGATAGGTGATGTGCACGGTTGCATGATGACGTTAGTAAAGTTGTTGGAGCAACTGGGTTACCGAAAGCGAAATGGTGTTTATCAGCATGCTAGCCGAAAGGCGGTTTTTATTGGTGACATTGTTGATCGTGGTCCTCGTATACGAGAGGCGCTACATATTGTACGAGATATGGTAGAGCATGGTGCAGCCTATATCGTGATGGGTAATCATGAATACAACGCTCTGGGTTACTGTACTCGTGCGCGCCCTGGTAGTGAACATACTTATCTTAGGGAGCACAATGAAAGACATGAGCGCCTCATTCGAGAGACGCTGGATCAGTTTGAGGCATACCCATTAGAATGGAATGATTTTTTAGAATGGTTCTATCAGATGCCTATATTTTTAGAGCTAGAACATTTTCGAGTAGTTCATGCTTGCTGGGATCAGCATTTGATAGCTCAATTCAAAGACCGGTTTGGCGGAAACTTGATTAATGAAGATTTTTTGCATGCATCCACTGTTAAGGATAGCTTTGCTGGACAGGTGATGGACCGGTTGTTACGAGGGACTGATATGCGCCTTCCTAACTCCGAATATATTGTGGGAAAGGATGGCTTTACTCGCCATTTCTTCAGAACTAAATTCTGGAATCACAACCCTCAGGTTTATCAAGATATTGTTTTTCAGCCAGACCCTCTGCCAGAACATATAGCGGAGCATCGCTTATCGGATCATGAGAAAGATCAGTTGCTAAGTTATGACGCTCACCAGCCTCCGGTATTTGTTGGGCACTACTGGATGTCAGGACCTCCCCGACCCATTCAGCCGAATATTGCCTGTATTGACTATAGTGCCGTTAAATATGGCAAGTTGGCCGCTTACCAGATGGATGGAGAGAGAGTGCTCTCTAAAGATAAGTTTGTATGGGTTGATGTTGTTAAACCAGAAATGTGAGCTCAAATTAATGCCAATTGACCGGTTTTAGATGGCATGCGCGATTGAATGCGGGAAGGGTGAAGTGGTAAAAGTAAGCGAAATTGACATTAATATAGACTTGTCGCTGTTTAGTCGTTGGTTAAATAGTCAACGGGTTCAGCATCGGATATCAGAAGAAAATGGTGTTCAGGTCATTTGGCTAGAAGATCTGCAGGCTCAAAGCTCAGTAGAGGCGGCGTTAGCGCGTTACCTTCACGATAAAGACTTCAAGGCTCAGCTCGATAGCTATAGTGCACAGCTTACATTCTCACTACGCCCCGCTCATACATTGATGCCAAGGCCTAAACCTGCTCAGGCGCCTATTATATTTGTATTTATTTGCTTGGCTATAGTGGTAGCACTGCTAACGGGTTTTGGTGAGGGTGGACCCATTCTAAGAGCGATGATGATTGTTGACCCAATAGGGCTGGATATATCATCTGTTTCTGCAAAGCTCAACCTGCTACTTGTCACCTTGGGTGAACTTCAGTTGTGGCGGCTTATCTCTCCTGATTTTCTTCATTTTAGTGAGATGCATCTCGTTTTTAATATGCTCATGTTCTGGTTTTTAGGCGGACAAATTGAGTCGATTCAAGGGAAGGGTAGATTCCTTGCGTTATTTCTAACCTGCTCGGTTGTACCTAATGTTGCGCAGTACCTTGAGACAGGACCTTTATTTGGCGGGATGTCGGGGGTAGTCTACGGTTTGGTCGGATATTGTTGGTTTTGGTGTCGTGTTAGGCCTGGAGAGCTAATGTTCCCACCTGCATTAATGGGCGTCAGTGTTATCTGGTTGGCTATTGGTTATACGCCACTTACAGAGGTCTTGTTAATAGGGAGTATGGCCAATTCAGCTCATCTGTTTGGGTTGTTAATGGGTATTTTGTACGCGTACATTGTGTTGTCAATCAGTCCGGCTAATACAACGTTTAAAAAGGTCGATGGTATAAAGTAAAAAATCCCCTCTCTGAGAGAGGGGGTCACAATCTGTGAAGTTCCTGATGAGAGAGATCAGATGAGTTGTTACGCTCAACACAAATGATAATGATTATCATTTGTGTTGTAAAGGGGTTATTTAATATTTTAACTATTTGTACACTTTGGGCGTTTTACTTCACTTTTCGGTGCAGGGCATTTGCTCTAATATGGATGCTTCAGCATTGTCATAAGTTTATTGATACTACCGGCGGTAACAGTGAAAGAATGGCTCGGAGGTCACTCTCTATGATATAGTCCTGCCTCCCTTTTTATGGATCACAATCATGACATTTGAAGAGATTATTCAGAAAATAGACCCGCAAGTTTATAAAAGTCTTCGCATGGCCATAGAACTTGGAAAGTGGCCTGATGGCAGAGTTTTGAGTCGTGAGCAGAAAGAGATTTCGATGCAGGCTGTTATTTATTATGAAAACAAAGCGGATATCGCAGAATCTGATCGAATTGGGTTTATTGATAGAGCTAAAGTTGAAGCGACGCCTTGCGCATCATCATCTTCAGACACGAACCAGATTGATGTAATTAAAGTTAGCTAACGGTTTAGTGGTTTCTTGTAACGATTTTTTATCATTTTAAAATAGGCGGTTTACGTGACATTACTAGGTGAAGGCCCGTTGTCAAAGATGGTTGTATCGTTAGAGCAACCAATAAGCTACACGCTGACGCTTGGGGATTCTTCACTGAATCTAAATGAGCTGGTTGGCACACAAATAAAGATTCAGTATCTGGGTAAAATTACCTGTTGTCATTGCGGTAGAAATACACGAAAGAGCTTTGCGCAAGGGTACTGCTATCCATGTTTTTCAAAGTTAGCATCATGTGATACTTGTATCATGAGCCCTGAAAAATGTCATTATACAGCAGGAACCTGTAGAGAGCCTGAGTGGGGTGAGACACACTGTATGACGCCTCATATAGTTTATTTGGCTAACTCGTCAGGTGTGAAAGTTGGTATTACCCGAGAAACTCAAGTGCCCACCCGATGGATTGACCAGGGTGCAATTGAAGCGATTCCTGTATTTCGTGTCTCAACTCGCCACCTATCAGGCTTGGTTGAAGTGGCCTTTAAGAAGCATGTGACAGATCGAACGAATTGGCGGGCGATGTTGAAAGGTCAAGTTGCTGAATTGGATATGCTAGCCGAACGTGACCGTCTGTTAGCGTTAGTTGAGGGCGATATTCAAGAAATTAGACAACAATTTCCAGACGAAACGGTTGAACTTGTCGATATCATTGCTAAGACACCTATGCAGTACCCGGTTGATGTATGGCCCGAAAAAGTCGTCTCGATGAATTTAGACAAAACTCCTGAGATATCAGGGCAGCTAATGGGTATAAAGGGTCAATATCTAATACTCGACAGCGGCTGTTTAAATATAAGAAAGTTCGGGTCTTATCATGTTGAGGTTTCTCGAAATTAGCGATAACCTGTGAACACTCCATAACTCTAATCGGTTATATTTTTCATCTTTCTAGATATTAATAGCTTGTTTTTGAAGCTAAAACGTACCTCTTAATTCTAAAAGTAGGCCAGGGAATGAAAGAAGCTCAGCCACGCACCATCTTCCTTAAAGATTATAAAAAACCTCCATTTTTAATTGATGAAACGGTCCTTCATTTTGATTTGAGTGAGCAGGGCGCTACCGTTAAGTCTCGTTTAAGTATGAGGCGAAACCCAGATGCAGATACGACACCACAAGATCTATATTTAGACGGCGTTGGCCTTGAGTTAAGCGCGATAGCGATTGACGGGGTTGCACTACCTGATGGCGGGTACGAACTGGTTGCGGAAGGCCTTAGGGTTATTGATGTTGCTGATCAGTTTGTTCTTGAGTGTGAAACACTGATAAAGCCTCAGGAAAATACCTGCTTAGAAGGGTTGTATAAGTCATCTTCAATGTTTTGTACTCAGTGTGAAGCCGAAGGGTTTCGCAGAATTACCTATTATCTTGATCGCCCTGATGTAATGTCTCGTTTTACCACCACGATTACCGCCGATAAGGCACTATACCCGGTGCTGTTGTCGAACGGGAATGAGGTTGAACGAGGTGAATCAGGTGCCGGGCGCCATTTTGTAACTTGGGAAGACCCGTTCCGTAAGCCCTGCTACTTATTTGCCTTAGTTGCCGGAAATCTTTTAAATATTGATGATGAATTCATTACATCTTCTGGACGTAAAGTATCTTTGCGGATGTTCGTTGAACCTCAAAACAAAGATAAGTGTGATCATGCACTAAGCTCACTTAAAGCCTCAATGAAGTGGGATGAAGATGTTTATGGCAGAGAGTATGATCTTGATATTTTCATGATAGTTGCGGTTGATGATTTTAATATGGGGGCGATGGAAAACAAGGGGTTGAATATATTCAATTCATCTTGTGTTCTGGCAAAGTCCGATACCGCGACAGATGCTGCATATCAGCGCATTGAAGCTATTGTAGCGCATGAGTATTTTCATAACTGGTCTGGAAACAGGGTCACGTGTCGAGACTGGTTTCAGCTCAGTTTAAAAGAGGGGTTTACCGTTTTCAGGGATGCTGAGTTCTCGGCAGATATGAACTCTCGCACAGTGAAACGAATTGAAGATGTCAACTTGCTCCGTACAGCACAGTTTGCGGAAGATGCGGGGCCAATGTCTCACCCTATCAGGCCTGCTTCCTTTATTGAGATCTCAAATTTCTATACCTTAACCATTTATGAAAAAGGTGCAGAAGTGGTGGGTATGATTCATCGCCTACTCGGCGCCGAACTATTCAGAAAGGGAAGTGATCTTTACTTTGAGCGTCATGATGGGCAAGCGGTTACGACTGATGACTTTGTTCAGGCGATGCAGGACGCAAGTGGTAAAGATCTGACACAATTCAAGCGCTGGTATGACTTAGCGGGCACACCTGCAGTTACTGCCGTTTATCAATACGATGAGAGTGAGCAAACATTCACTCTAACGCTCTCACAGTCATGCCCGTCTACAGAAGGTGGTACCGAAGACAAGCCCTTTCATATTCCTTTTGCGTTCGCATTACTTGATGGTAATGGCTGTAATATTCCCTTGATACAGGATGATGACGCGGTGTTTGCAAACGCGCCAACTGAGTTGGTGTTGGATTTCCTGAAGACTGAGCAAACGTTTAAATTTCAACATATAGAAAAGAAACCGATACCTTCTCTTTTGCGAGGATTCTCGGCCCCGGTTAGAATTAATGAGATTTATAACCGTAACGAACTTCTCTTTTTGATGGGTAACGAAACTGATGGTTTTAACCGTTGGGATGCAGGTCAAAAGCTTGCTGTTAGTATCATTCGGTCGTTGGCTGAAGACTATGAAAACGGTATTGAGCTGAGGGTTGATAATCGTCTAATCGAGGCCTTTAGAGGGTTGCTGATTAGTGAGTCGATTGATAAAGCGCTGCTATCAAAGATGTTGCTACTGCCCACAGAGCTGTATTTGATCGAACTTTCAGATACCGCTAATGTAGACGCTATCCATCATGCTAGAAATTTCGTACGTAATGCACTCGCGGTAGAACTAAAGTCAGAGTTGTTGAGGTGTTACCATAGCAATATGGATTTAGAGCCAGTTTATAGCGCTGATTTTAGATCAATTGCAAGGCGGTCTTTGAAGAATATAGCGCTCGGACTGCTGTTGTCGGCTGGTGATACTGACGCATTAGCGTTGGCTGAGGAGCAGTTTTCGTCTGCTGAAAATATGACAGACGAGAGTGCAGCGTTAATGGCGCTGGTTAACTCTGATTATACAGTGCCTCGAGAGTCGGCAATTGATGCGTTTTATGTTAAATGGAAAGCAGATCCTCAAGTTATCGAGCAATGGTTGTCTATTCAATGTAGTAGTGCGAAGTCTGGCAAGTTGGGGGCGGTAAAGCGTTTAATGGCGCATGAGGCATTTGATATTAAAAACCCTAATAAAGTGAGGTCTGTTATTGGTGCATTTTGTAACCAGAACCTTATTAACTTCCATCAAGCCAGCGGTGAAGGGTATCAGTTTTTAGCTGACAATGTCATTGAACTCAATAAGATTAACCCGCAAGTTGCATCAAGACTAGTAACACCGTTAACGCGATGGAAAAAATTTGATAAGGGACGGCAGCTGCTTATGCAGATGCAGTTGGAGCGAATATTAAACGAGGAAAGCCTGTCTAAAGATGTCTATGAGGTGGTATCAAAAAGCATAAAGTAACAAAAATAGCACTTTGGACTGATAGACAGGCAGCCAAAATATGCTAAAAATATATAGGGCAAGCAGTGATCTCTCGCCCCCTCTAAATGTTGGAAGGAGTCTGAGTGTTAGAACTCAATGAGTCACCTATTGGGTAGGGGAGAAGCGTCTCCGCAAAAAGATAAGGTGACATATGTAAGTTTCAGGGTGGGGATGTAGGGCACAGACTGATATTAATTTGGCCGTGTTCATAGCATTGGAATAGTTATTAGAATAAGTTTTGCACAACAAAAAGCAAAATTGCTTACGGAAAATATAACCGTGGACTTATGCCCATAGGTGTTAGGTTTTTTATATCGATCATCAACTTTGATTTGTACTAGGTAATAATATGCAGAAAAGAAAAATACTGCTAAGCGGCTTAATCGCATTCTCGCTTTTTTCGGCAGGCATCAATGCAAAAGTCTCTTCTCAGGAAGCTCAAAAATTAAAGGGTGAGCTGACCCCTTTTGGAGGCATTAAGTCAGGGAATGAAGAAAATACAATTCCTGAGTGGGCTGGAGGGTTAACGGAAGCGCCAGATGGCTATAAAAAGTCTGGTCAGCATCATGTCGACCCGTTTCCTGACGATAAGGTATTATTTACCATTACTGCACAAAATGTTGAGACCTATAAAAATAAGCTAACGGCAGGGCAGCTGGCTCTTTTTAAGACCTACCCAACCTCTTATAAAATACCCGTTTATCAATCAAGAAGAACGCATGCTGCTCCTGAGTGGGTTGCTGATAATACATTTAAGAACGCGACCTCCGGTGAGTTAGTTAGAGGTGGGGCTGGTATTAAACACGCATACGGCGGTGTTCCTTTTCCACTGTTGAGTGGCGACGAGAGTCAGAAAGGGCTTCAGGCCATCTGGAATCATAACACCCGCTGGCGTGGTGTGTTTTTGACGAGACGATCCTCTGAGGTTAATGTACAGAGAAATGGTGAGTATACCCCCGTTACTTCACAGCAAGAACTTTTTTTCAATTACTACAATCCGGAAGGCAATGAGAAGACACTAAAAAACATTCTTTTCTACTTCCTTTCGTTCACCAAATCTCCAGCTCGTCTAGCTGGGGGAGCGGTACTGGTTCACGAAACAATGGATCAGATTAAAGAGCCTCGGCAGGCTTGGGGTTACAACTCTGGTCAGCGTCGAGTGCGTCGTGCTCCTAACCTAGCATATGACTCTCCAATTGCGGCGTCTGATAACTTACGGACAGCTGATGATACGGACCTGTTCAATGGTTCTCCTGATCGATATGATTGGGCTTATAAGGGATTGAAAGAAGTCTATATTCCTTACAATAGCTATAAAATGAGTCAGGGCGATGTTAAGTACAAAACATTGTTAGGGGTGTCTCATATAAATCCTGACCTTACTCGCTGGGAACTGCATCGAGTGCATGTTGTAGAGGCAAACCTGAAAAAGGGTGAGCGACATATCTATAAGAAGCGAGTATTTTACCTCGATGAAGACAGCTGGAATGCAGTGATGGTTGATCAATATGATAACCGTGGCGAACTTTGGCGTGTAAGCATCGCATTTTTGAAAAACTTTTATGAGCTGCCGGGTGTCTGGACAGCATTGGATGTTTTTTATGACTTGCAGGCTCGTCGTTATCATGTACAAGGGTTGGATTCAGAAGAGCGTGAGACCCGTGTGTTTGAAAACAAAATTCCGAATAAACGTTACTTTAAGCCGTCATCTCTCAGAAGAAGAGGTCGGTAGTTATTGGGAATACAAGGGAAAGCGCCGCTTGGTGTTTTCCCTATTTTATATTTAAAGCAAGGGATTAGTTGCGAACGGAACGGTTTTTACTATCCTAAATGATATTATCGTTATAACAAAGGCTTCTCTAATGAGACACTGCTTTCATAAGCTGTTAACGCAGTTATTGGTTTTTTCTCTATTTTCTACTTTCTTTTCATCCAACCTTTACGCATTGGATGATGTTTTAGACACTCCGTCGTTGACGACTCAGATTGCCCATAAGTCATTATTGTTAGATGTTACAACTGCTGGTGAGCGACTTGTAGCGGTTGGTGAGCGTGGACATATTATTTACTCTGATGACCAAGGCAGTAACTGGTCTCAGGCAAGCGTGCCTGTTGCAGTCACGTTGACGGCCATACACTTTCCAACAGATACACAAGGGTGGGCTGTTGGGCATGGCGGTATTATTCTACACTCAAGCGATGCCGGCATAACTTGGGCGAAGCAATTTGATGGAAACCTCGCCAACCAACAGGTGATTGAGCAGGCAGAAGAACGAGTTGCTAAGCTTGAGGGTGAGCTTGAGTCTGCTTCAGAGGAACTACAAGGCGAAATAGAGTTTCAGTTAGAGGAGGCTCAATTTGGTTTAGAGGATGCGCAGTATGATGCAGAGACCGGACCTAGTAAACCGTTATTAGATGTCTGGTTTGCTAACGAATTAAAAGGGTTCGCAGTAGGGGCTTATGGTTTTTTCTTTCAAACAGAGGATGGTGGTAAGAACTGGTTCAATGTTTCAATCCGTATTGATAATCAGGATCGATTTCACTTAAATTCCATTTCAGAAATAGTCGGTGGTTCGCTGTTTATAGTGGGCGAAGCAGGAAATGTGTTCAGAAGCAACGATACTGGCAATACATGGGAGAGAGTTGATAGCCCATACGAAGGTTCATTTTTTGGTGTGAGCGGCACTGGGAATGTTAATGAAGTGTTAGTCTTCGGGCTTAGGGGTAATCTTTATCGATCGATTGACTTAGGTGGAAACTGGACGCGTATTAATAGTAGCAACGAAGCTACGTTAATCGCAGCAGCGCAGGGTGAGGATGGCATCGTGGCTGTTGTCGGAAATTCAGGCATTGTGCTAGTGAGCGGTAATGCTGGAGAGTCATTTCAGGCCGTTATTCGTGAGAATAGGCAGGCTGTTACTGCACTACACTTGTTAGAAAATGGGAATTTCGTGTTGGTGGGTGAGCAAGGTATTGATATTAGCGGCCCCACAGGGCGGAATTTATAATATCGTGAGTTTTTTTATATTTTATAGACGTTTTTAACACGTAATTCGGGTTCAATTTTATGCTCTTTAATGAGTCAAAAATGGACTAACCGTTAAGAATTAATTTGTCGTTTTTTGAGTAAGAGGAATAGTGAATGTCAAACCCCAAGCATGATAAGGGTGAACACTATCTACTGACACCGAAGGCTGAACCCTTCTTAGAGCGCGTTATTTTTAATAACCGATTCTTTATATTAGTTATGTTTTTATTTTTGACAGCTTTTTTGGGTTACAACGCAGTCAAAATCAAACCAGACGCGTCATTTGAAAGGCTTATCCCCCTCGAGCATCCGTTTATTATCAACATGCTGGAGAATAGATCCGATCTGGAAAACCTTGGAAACTCTATCAAGATAGCGGTAGCGGTCGAAAAAGGTGATATTTTCACCGAAGAATATATGAGTATGCTGCAGAAGATCACTGATGAGATGTTTTATCTCCCAGGGGTTAATCGAGCGGGGTTGAAGTCTGTTTGGACCCCTAATGTTCGTTGGGTAGAGGTTACTGAAGAAGGATTTCAGGGTGGCCCGGTTATCCCTGATGGCTATAACGGCTCAAGAGATAGTTTAGAAAACTTAAGACAGAATATTCTGAAGTCTGGTCAGGTTGGTAGCTTGGTCGCTGATAATTTTAAATCAACGATTATTTATGCTCCGCTTTTTGAGATCAACCCTGAAACTAATGAGCCGTTAGATTACAAGGAATTTTCATTAGAGCTGGAAGAAAAGATTCGTGAAAAATACGCGAAGGGCAACCCTAATATTAATGTCCATATTATTGGGTTTGCCAAAAAAGTCGGTGATTTAATAGAGGGAATTGGTTCCATTGCGATGTTTGCATTGGTAACAATTTTCTTAACTACCGTATTTTTGTTTTGGTATTCACGCTGCTTAGCGGGCACTGTTGTGCCAGTAATAACATCACTTGTAGCGGTATTTTGGCAGTTGGGTATCTTGCACTTACTTGGCTATGGTATGGACCCGTATTCAGTGCTGGTTCCGTTTTTGGTATTTGCTATCGCAATCAGTCACGGGGTCCAGATAGTCAATCAGATGGCTGTTGAAGCTGCAAAGGGCTTCGACTCCATGACTTCTTCAAGGCTGGCCTTTAGGCAGCTTTATGTCCCTGGCATGGTGGCGTTGGTGAGTGATGCCATTGGTTTCTTAACACTTCTCTTTATTCAAATTGATGTTATTCGAGATCTTGCTGTAGCTGCGGGTGTAGGTGTAGCGGTTATCATTATCACCAACCTTGTGTTACATCCACTTATTATGTCTTACGTGGGTATTAGTAAAGGGGGGGTTAAGCACGTTCAGAATCATGGTGAGAAACAAGATCGTAAATGGCGCTTATTATCCTTCTTCTCTCACCCAAGTGTTGCGCCTATTTCAATTTTGATAGCCATTCTCGGGTTTGGTATTGGGATCTATTACCAAAAGGATCTTAAAATTGGCGATTTGGATAAAGGGGCTCCCGAACTGCGGGCTGACTCTCGATACAACGTCGATAACGAATACATTATCAGTAACTACAGTACCAGTGCCGACGTTTTGGTAATAATGGTCGAGACAGAGAAAGAAAAGTGTACTGATTACCGAGTGATGGATGCAATGGATCGGTTGCAGTGGACGTTGGAAAACTCTCCTGGCGTTGAATCGACTGCTTCGTTGGTAACAGTGTCTAAGCTGGTAACCAAAGCATTAAATGAAGGTAATTTAAAGTGGTTTGAGTTGTCGCGTAATCAGACGATTATCAACTCGTCTATTCAGCGCGCGCCTGCTGGTTTGATTAATACCAATTGCGATATGACGCCTGTGTTAGCGTTCTTGAAGGATCATAAAGCGGAAACTCTGGATAGCGTTATTGCTACTGTGGAACAGTTTGTTGCGCAAAACCCTAGTGAAGACTTCAAGTTTTTACTCGGAGCGGGTAATGCAGGTGTTGAAGCTGCGACGAATCAGGTGATTTCTAAAGCAAAAAACATGATGCTGTTTTGTGTTTATGCAGTAGTCAGTACACTTTGCTTTATTACCTTCCGGTCAATTAGGGCTGTTATTTGCATTGTGACCCCACTAGCGCTGACCTCTGTATTGTGTGAAGCTTTGATGGCGCAATTAGGTATCGGTATTAAAGTGGCGACATTGCCTGTTATTGCATTAGGTGTGGGTATTGGTGTTGATTATGGTATCTATATTTATACCAAACTTGAAAAATTACTGATCGAAGGTAAGCCGCTTCAAGAAGCATATTATGAAACATTGCGTACTACTGGTAAGGCTGTTGCGTTTACGGGTGTAACGTTGGGAGTTGGTGTATTCACTTGGATATTCTCGCCGATCAAGTTCCAGGCAGATATGGGCATACTACTGTTCTTTATGTTCCTTTGGAATATGGTAGGATCGCTTTGGTTACTTCCGGCCTTAGCAAGATTTTTATTGAGACCTGATAAAATGGTCGCAAAAGCTAAACAGGTAGAAGCTAACTAGATTAAGAACCAAAAAAGCCCGTTTTACGGGCTTTTTTTGGTTTGGCTTGGCGATTATTTGATATTAGATACGATGATTTTTATGTTTAATTACCAGTAACTACTTTATTTTATTGTAGTTATAAGCTAGTTTTTAAATTGGTTAACATTCTGCTCGTATGATTAAAAACAATTTTTATTCCTGCTTTGTGTGAAAGGTGGGAGGATTAAAGATAAAGGGAAACCAGTATGGCTCTAAAAACGAAAATAGCTTCTGTTATTATGGCGGCGACCGTCGGTATTGCTGCTTCAAGCGGAATTAACGCATCGCCCAAGGAACAGCGTTTTATTACTATTGGAACAGGTGGTGTTACCGGTGTTTATTACCCTACTGGTGGCGCAATATGTCGCTTGGTTAACAAATCTCGTAAAGAGCATGGCATTCGCTGTTCGGTAGAGAGTACTGGCGGTTCTATTTATAACCTCAATACCATTCGTGAAGGCGAGCTAGATATGGGGATTGTTCAGAGTGACTGGCAATTCCATGCTTATAACGGAACAAGTAAATTTACTGATGCGGGTGCTAATAAAGACTTACGTGCCGTTTTTTCTGTTCACCCAGAACCTTTCACCGTCGTTGCTCGAAAAGACGCGGATATAAAATCGTTTGAGGATTTAAAAGGCAAGCGAGTTAACGTGGGTAATGCCGGATCAGGTCAGCGAGCAACCATGGAACTGTTGATGGCTGAAAATGGCTGGACCATGGATAGCTTTAAGCTAGCATCTGAGCTTAAGCCTTCAGAGCAATCAAAGGCGCTATGTGATAATAAAATTGATGCAATGGTCTATGTGGTAGGTATTCCATCTGGCGCAATCAAAGAAGCGACTACGTCTTGTGATAGCGTGATTGTTCCGGTTAGTGGCGGTGCGGTTGACAAATTGATCAAAGAAAATCCGTATTTCCGTAAAGCGACCATTCCAGGTGGCATGTATCGAGGAACCGACAATGATGTTACTACGTTTGGTGTAGGGGCAACATTTGTGACGTCTTCAAATGTGCCTGAGGATGTTATCTACCAAGTGACCAAAGCTGTATTTGAGAATTTTGATAGCTTCAAGCGTCTGCACCCTGCATTCGAGAATTTAGAAAAAGAGAATATGGTTAAAGATGCATTGTCTGCGCCTTTGCATCCTGGTGCGGTTAAGTATTACAAAGAAGCAGGTTTGATTAAATAGAAAGCAGGTTGCGGTTAACAAAAGGAGGTTTTCCTCCTTTTGTTTTTAAACTATGCACATGTTTTTTTGTCTGGTATGAAATTCGTCTTCTAAACACTTCTAGATAGCAATAGATTACTAAAAACGTTTTCGTAAACTTTCTTTCAAAAAGTAGAGTGCTTCCTCATTATGAATGAAGAAAAATCACATACGGGTTGTGCCGCTGATACCGGAAACAAGGATGTAATTGATAATATCCTTCAGGCAGAGACAGGAGGGCGTGCGTCTACCGGAATCTCAGCTAAAATTTTGCTCATTGTACCTTTATGCTGGTCTTTATTTCAGTTGTGGGTAGCCTCTCCATTGCCGTTTGAGTTTAATTTTGGTGTGTTTAATGAGGATCAGACCAAATATATACATTTGGCATTTGCTCTGTTTCTAGCGTTTACCGCATTTCCGATGTTTAAAAGTAATACAGGTCGAATTCCTGTTATTGATTGGGTGTTTGCGGTTCTAGGGGTGGCAAGTGCGCTTTATCTATTAGTTTTTCGGAATCAACTTGCGGGGCGTTCGGGGGCACCAATCACTTTTGACTTAGTGATTGGTGTGATAGGCATGATTCTACTATTAGAAGCGACAAGGCGAAGCTTAGGTTTGCCGTTAATGGTTGTGGCCATAGTTTTTCTTATCTACACCTTTGGCGGGCCTTATATGCCTGATGTTATTGCGCACAAAGGTGCGAGCTTGAGCAAGACTATTTCTCACCAATGGTTAACAACGGAGGGGGTATTTGGTGTTGCGTTAGGGGTTTCCGCAAGCTTTGTATTTTTGTTTGTGTTATTTGGAGCTCTGTTAGAAAGGGCTGGTGCGGGCAACTACTTTATTAAAGTAGCGTACTCTCTATTAGGTCATATGAGAGGAGGGCCTGCCAAGGCGGCGGTTGTGTCGAGTGGTTTGAGTGGCCTCATATCAGGCTCCTCCATTGCAAATGTGGTTACAACGGGGACATTTACCATACCTTTAATGAAACGGGTTGGTTTTCCTGCAACTAAAGCCGGTGCGGTAGAAGTTGCCGCGTCTACTAACGGGCAGTTAACGCCTCCAATTATGGGGGCGGCTGCGTTTTTGATGGTGGAGTATGTTGGGATTTCCTATCTTGAAGTAATTAGGCATGCCATTCTTCCAGCTTTGATTTCTTATGTTGCGTTAGTTTATATCGTTCACTTAGAAGCACTGAAGCTAAATATGAAGGGTATACCGCGAGCGGTGAAAACGACCTTGGCTCAAAAGCTACTTTCGTTTCTGACTGTTTTTATTGGCTTGATGGTACTGACTGTTGCTGTGTATTTCGGGTTAGGGTGGATTAAAGACCTGGCAGGAGATTCTGTCGGTTTTGTCATAACGCCTCTGTTACTGGTTGCTTATATTGGTTTGGTCAAATATGCGTCAAATTATCCAGAGCTCGAAATAGATGATGATACAACCGATATGACTCGGTTACCGGAGGTAGGGCCAACCGTTAAAGCGGGTTTACATTTTCTTTTACCGGTGGTTGTTTTGGTCTGGATGCTTGCTGTGGAGCAGCGCTCGCCAGCGCTATCTGCTTTTTGGGCAACATTAGTCATGGTGTTTATTGTATTAACCCAAAAGCCGTTATTTAGTTTCTTTAGGAATCAAAATCAGTACTTAAGCTCGTTAAAAGAGGGGGTTGATGACTGTTTTCATGCCTTGGTGACGGGTGCTAGAAACATGGTAGGAATCGGCGTAGCGACGGCGGCGGCGGGCATAGTGGTTGGTACGGTTACATTGACGGGTGTTGGTCTTGTGATGACTGAATTTGTGGAATTTATTTCCGGTGGTTCGATGATCATGATGCTAATATTCACTGCTGTTATCAGCCTTATACTGGGTATGGGGTTACCGACAACGGCTAACTACATTGTGGTCTCAACGTTAATGGCGCCGGTTATTGTGGCTCTAGGGGCCGAGCATGGCCTGATTGTTCCCCTAATTGCGGTGCACCTGTTTGTGTTTTATTTCGGTATTCTTGCGGATGACACTCCGCCGGTTGGGTTGGCTGCTTATGCGGCAGCAGCTATATCTGGGGCAGATCCGATACGAACGGGGGTTCAAGGTTTTACTTACGATATACGTACCGCCATTTTGCCATTTATGTTCATTTTTAATACTCAACTACTTTTAATCGATATCGATCATTGGTACCAATTATTACTTACGGTGTTTTCAGCGGTTGTTGCAATGCTTGTTTTCTCAGCAGCGACTCAGGGTTATTGGCTGGTAAAGTCTCGGCTTTGGGAGTCTCTAATATTGGTTCTTATTGCGTTTACGATGTTTCGCCCTGGTTTTTGGTGGGATATGGTGTATCCGCCATTAGAGCAGGTGGGGGCAGAAACTATATATCAAGAGATTGATAAAACTGAGATTGATGGCCAGCTTAGGATTATTGTTGAAGGTGAAACCTTGGACGGTGACGAGGTCAATAAGCGTGTAATGCTTTCGATGGGGCAGGGCGAGACCGCAGAGGCGCGATTAAGAGAGTCTGGTTTAGAGCTTCGCAATGAAGATGGAAAAGTGTTTGTTGATAATATGGGGTTTGGCTCCCAGGCGGAGCAGGCCGGTATTGATTTTGACTGGGAAGTAAAGGCGCTCGAAATTAGGACCGACCGACCTACGAAGGCATGGATGTTTGTCCCAGCGCTCCTATTACTTTTTGCGCTGGGTTGGAATCAGCGTAGGCGGCGAGAGCCGGTTTAGTCTTTATTTTGACTACAAAAAAAACAGGCGTTAATCGCCTGTTTTTTTGTGCATAAATGGCAATAGGTGTGCCAACGCTGCTTTTTGTTGTTAACTACATCATTTATTCAACTACTAAAGTGTTCTTACCAATAGCATTCGTTAATTCATCTTGTTAGAATCGCCCGTTCGATTTTTCAATCATGTGATCTTTAGTAGGGATCACCACTGAAAGGGGTTATATTTTATGCCAGTCATCACTCTTCCTGATGGAAGTCAGCGTTCTTTTGAAAACTCTACAACGGTTGCAGGGGTTGCTGCAGACATTGGTCCTGGGTTAGCGAAAGCTGCATTAGCCGGTAAGGTAAACGGAGAGCTAGTCGATACATCATTTACGATTAGCGACGATGTTGAGCTCGCAATAATAACAGATCGCGATGAAGACGGACTGGAAATAATACGCCACTCAACCGCACACCTTTTAGCGATGGCGACACAAGATCTATTTCCGGCTGCGCAGGTCACTATAGGGCCAGTCATTGAAGATGGTTTTTTTTATGACTTCGCATTCGAGAGACCTTTTACTCCAGATGATTTAACTCAGATTGAAAAACGGATGACAGAGATATCGAAGCAGGGCTTACCTGTTTCACGCTCAGTAATGTCTCGTGAAGACGCGATATCGTTGTTTGAGCAAAAAGGCGAAAAGTATAAAGTTGAAATAATTCAGGATATACCGGGCGATCAAGACCTTTCATTTTATAGCCAAGGTGACTTTATAGATTTATGCCGTGGCCCTCATGTGCCTTCAACATCTAACCTTAAATACTTTAAGTTAATGAAGGTCGCCGGTGCGTATTGGCGAGGTGATTCTAATAACGAAATGCTGACCCGTGTTTATGGTACTGCCTGGTCAAATAAAAAAGAACTAAAAGCCTATGTTCACAGGCTTGAAGAAGCTGAAAAGCGTGATCATCGAAAAATTGCAAAGAAGCTAAACTTATTTCATACCCAAGAAGAAGCACCGGGTATGGTGTTTTGGCATTCAAAAGGCTGGACGATATATAACGTTTTAGAAAATTATATGCGTAATGTTCTCAATCGACAGGGCTATGAGGAAGTTAAAACACCTCAACTTGTTGATAGAACCTTATGGGAAAAATCAGGCCATTGGGATAAGTTTAGTGACATGATGTTTACGACGCACTCAGAAAGTCGTGACTTTGCGGTTAAGCCTATGAACTGCCCGTGTCATGTCCAGATTTTCAATCAAGGCTTAAAAAGCCACAAAGATTTACCTTTGCGTCTGGCTGAATTTGGCTCGTGCCACCGAAACGAACCATCAGGAACATTGCATGGGTTGATGCGAGTTCGTAACTTTACTCAAGATGATGCCCACATATTCTGTACTGAAGAACAGATGCAAGACGAAGTAAGTCGTTTTATTGACTTGTTGTTTGAAGTCTATCGTGACTTTGGTTTTGAGGATGTGTTGCTTAAACTCTCAACACGACCTGAGAAACGCGTCGGTTCTGATGAGGTTTGGGATCGTTCAGAGGCTGCATTGGAAGAAGCGTTAAACAGTAAAGGTCTTGATTGGGAGTTATTGCCGGGTGAAGGCGCCTTTTATGGCCCTAAAATTGAGTTTTCATTAAAAGACTGTATCGGGCGCGTTTGGCAGTGTGGAACGATTCAGGTTGATTTTTCAATGCCGGGTCGTTTAAGTGCACAATATGTTTCAGATGACCAAAGTCGTCAGACGCCAGTGATGTTGCATAGAGCCATTTTAGGGTCGTTTGAGCGATTTATTGGTATTTTGATTGAGCATTATGAAGGAGCGTTTCCATTTTGGTTGGCCCCTGAACAGGTCGCAATTCTCAATATTACCGACCGACAGGACGATTATTGTCAAAAATTGTCAGAAAAGTTGCAAGATTTGGGATATCGTGTGCATATTGACTTGAGAAACGAGAAGATTGGATTTAAAATCCGTGAGCACACATTAAACAAGATTCCTTACCTTCTAGTAATTGGAGATAAGGAAGTAGAAAATAAAACGGTCGCCATTCGCACTCGCACCGGTGAAGATCTGGGTGTTATGACATTGGAAGAGCTTGAAGTAGTATTCCAACAAGAAATGGCGAAAAAAGGTCGGATTACAGCGGAGTAATAACAATTAAGCGTAATAGTCAGGGTAGCCGAGCAAAAAAAGCTCCAATTAACCAAAATATTACAGCTACAGAGTGTCGCCTTATAGGGGCGGACGGTGACCAAGTTGGGGTCGTAGCGATTGAAGAAGCCTTAGAATTGGCTCAGAAAGCCAGTCTCGACTTGGTGCAAATAGCCGACTCTGACCCGATAGTCTGTAAGATTATGGACTTCGGTAAAAAGGTTTTTGAAGAGAAAAAGCAGAAAGCGGCACAGCGCAAGAAGCAAAAACAGACCCAGGTTAAAGAAATTAAATTAAGACCAGGGACGGAAGAAGGGGATTATCAGGTAAAACTGCGCAACCTGATACGTTTCCTTGAAGCCGGGGATAAAGCCAAGGTGACGATTCGTTACCGAGGTCGCGAGATGGCACATCAGGAGATTGGCATGCAGCTGCTTAACCGAATCGAAGCTGATTTGGAAGAGTATGGTGCTGTTGAACAAAGGCCGAAGATGGAAGGTCGGCAGATGATGATGGTAATCGCCCCGAAAAAGAAAAAGTAACGTTGACGTTAATAGAACTCTCTGAAGAGTATTAAAGTTTTAGTTAATTGAAATTTTAATATGTATTTGGAGGTGTTTTCTATTATCTGAGTTGCTCCTTTTATTAACGAATGCGGAGTTATGTATTATGCCAAAAATGAAAACCAAGCGCGGGGCAGCAAAGCGCTTTAAAAAAACAGCTAGCGGATATAAGCACAAGCAATCCTTCACCAGCCACATACTGACTAAGAAAAGTACTAAGCGTAAGCGTCAGTTACGTGGTTGTAAGCAAGTAGCAGCGAGTGACGTTCCATTAATCACCCGTATGTTAGCTTAATAATCGCCTTATTAAAGATTAGATAGAAGGATTGTAATATGCCTCGCGTAAAACGTGGTGTCGTCGCACGTCGTCGTCACAAAAAAGTTCTAAAGCAAGCTAAAGGTTACTATGGAGCTCGTAGTCGAGTATTTAGAGTAGCTAAACAGGCGGTTATTAAAGCAGGTCAATATGCTTACCGTGACCGTCGTCAGCGTAAGCGTCAGTTCCGTGCTCTATGGATCGCACGTATTAATGCTGGAGCTCGTATCAATGGTTTATCTTACAGCCGTTTGATTGCAGGACTGAAAAAAGCAAATGTTGAAATTGATCGTAAAGTCCTAGCTGACTTGGCGATGAATGAAAAGAATGCATTTGCAGCAGTTGTAGAAACCGCGAAAGCAGCGCTTGCTTAAGCCGATATTCTCAATTGTAGGAAGTATGCAAGAAGCAACAATTTATTAGTACGACTTTATTTATCAGTACTGCTAAGTTGATGTGGTCAAACAATAGGGGAAGAGGCAGCTCTTCCCCTATTTTTGTTTTGGAGAAGGTTAGATGGACAATCTAGATCAACTAGTTAAACAGGGCCTAGAAGCCGCAGATAATGCTCAAACAATTCAAGAGCTAGACCAGGTTCGCGTAGACTTTCTGGGTAAGAAAGGTCTAATTACCCAGCAGCTAAAAACATTGGGTAAGCTTTCTTCAGAAGAACGGCCTAAAGCCGGTGCACTTATAAACAAAGCGAAGGAACAAGTGCAGTCGGTTATTGTAGAGAAGAAACAAGGGTTAGAGCAGCAGCAGTTAAACGCCAAGCTCGAATCAGAAGCGGTTGATGTTACCCTCCCCGGAAGAAGTCAAGACTTGGGTGGTTTGCACCCTGTTACTCGTACTATGCAGCGTATTGAGCAATTCTTCTCTCAATCAGGGTATTCAGTTGAAGTCGGTCCTGAAATTGAGGATGATTATCATAACTTTGAAGCACTCAATATACCTGGACACCACCCCGCACGGGCCATGCATGATACGTTCTACTTTAATGCAAACTCGTTGCTTAGAACGCACACCTCGCCGGTTCAAATTCGTACGATGGAAATTGGTAAACCTCCGTTCAGAATGATCTGCCCAGGGCGTGTTTATCGTTGTGACTCTGATCAAACGCATACACCGATGTTTCATCAGGTCGAAGGCCTTTTGGTAGAAGAGAATGTTAGTTTTGCAGACCTTAAAAGTACCATCGAAGAGTTTCTGAGAGTCTTTTTTGAAAAAGACTTAAAAGTTAGATTCAGACCTTCCTATTTCCCGTTTACAGAACCTTCTGCTGAGGTTGATATAGAGTGGGGCGAAGATGCTGAAGGCAACACTAAATGGCTAGAGGTTATGGGGTGCGGAATGGTTCACCCAAAAGTGTTCGAAGCCAGTGGCGTCGATGCTGAAAAATACTCTGGTTTCGCGTTTGGCCTAGGGGTCGAACGTCTTGCTATGTTGCGTTACGGCGTTAATGACTTGAGATTGTTTTTCGAAAATGATTTACGATTTTTAAATCAATTCAAATAACCTTGTACGCATACTAACGTAAGTGGGGGCAGCGCTATTGATGCTTCCCATCGTGATTTTAGATAGTTATATAAAGTTATTATTAATGTTTTTGTAGTCTCTGCATCATCGCGTGTGCGGATATGCCGGAAAGGAACACTGAGTAATTTGTCGCATTTAGATCTGGCGAGTAACCTTTTCGATACAATACCCAATTAGTGAGAAGATAATGAAATTCAGCGAACAGTGGCTTAGGGAGTGGGTTAACCCCGATATCAATACAGAAGACTTGGTTTCACAGATTACCATGGCTGGTTTGGAAGTTGATGGTGTGGAGTTGGTTGCTGGTGAGTTTGTGGGTGTTGTGGTTGGTGAGGTATTATCTACTGAAAAGCACCCAGACGCTGACAAGTTGAGTGTTTGTCAGGTGAGCGCAGGCGATGAAACGTTTCAGGTTGTTTGTGGTGCGCCTAATGTTAGAGCTGGATTAAAAGTTCCTTTTGCTACCATAGGAGCCGTTCTGCCTGGTAATTTCAAAATTAAAAAAGCAAAACTGAGAGGGGTTGAGTCTCAAGGTATGCTTTGTGCAGAAGCTGAATTGGGTATGTCTGAATCGTCAGATGGCTTAATGGAGTTACCTGCGGATGTATTGGTCGGTCAAGATTTCAGAGAATGCATGAACCTGAATGACCGAATGATTGAAGTTGATTTAACGCCAAACAGAAGTGATTGTTTATCTATAGCTGGTTTAGCTCGTGAAGTCGGTGTTTTAAACAAGGTGTTGGTGACTCAGCCTAAAATAAATGCTGTTGTCCCGAGTATTAAGGATACCTTTGCTATCAATGTTGATGTGCCTGCTTGCTGTCCTAGATATATCGGGCGTGTTATCAGGGGTGTTAATGTTAATGCAGAAACACCACTGTGGATGAAAGAGAAGCTCAGACGAAGCGGTTTGAGATCTATTGACCCGGTTGTCGATGTTACCAATTACATACTGCTTGAATTCGGCCAGCCAATGCATGCATTTGATCTTGATAAACTATCAGGTTCAATCAATGTAAGAATGGCGACTGATAATGAAAAAATCACCCTGTTAGATGGACAGGAAGTCGAATTGCGCTCAAATACCTTGGTTATTGCTGATGAAACGAGAGCATTAGCTATTGCCGGCGTAATGGGAGGGGAGTCATCAGCGGTTAGTGATAATACTACAGACATATTCCTGGAATGTGCGTTCTTTGAGCCTGTCAGTATTGCAGGAAAGGCTAGGTCTTACGGTTTACATACTGATTCTTCTCATCGTTTTGAGCGTGGCGTTGATTATAAACTCCAAAGCGAAATGATTGAGAGGGCAACAGAGTTGTTGCTCGGTATTGTAGGCGGCGATGCGGGCCCTGTTTCAGAGAAGGTTTCTACTGCCGATTTGCCATCGAGAGAGTTGGTTGAGCTTAGGTACGCCCGAGTTGAATCGCTTTTGGGACTGAAGGTAGAGAAAACCGAAATTGAAGAGATACTGACTCGGTTAGGATTGTTGATCGAAAAGTTAACCAAAGACGGTTGGTTAATTAAAGTTCCCTCTTATCGCTTTGATATCTCAATTGAAGCAGACCTGATCGAAGAGGTTGGGCGGATTTACGGTTATAATAATTTGCCGGTAACAACGCCTGTGGGAAGCTTGGTTCTAAAGCCTAGTGACGAGTCTATAACGCCCATCGCAGATATTCAAAACCATTTGGTAACATTAGGCTACCAAGAGGCTATTACGTATAGCTTTGTTGACCCTGAGCTTCAACAAAAACTTGATCCTGAAAATGAAGGGATCGCTCTCGCCAACCCCATTTCTGCTGATCTTTCTGTTATGCGAACGTCATTATGGACAGGGCTGCTCAAGGCATTGGTATATAACCAAAACCGTCAACAAGACCGAGTTCGATTATTTGAAACAGGGCTGCGGTTCGTTAAAAAAGGTGATGATATTGACCAGTCGCCTATGCTGGCGGGGGTTGTGAGTGGAAGTCGACTCCCAGAAAACTGGACGGGAGGAAGTGATTCAATTGATTTTTTTGATGTTAAAGCAGACTTGGAGTCGCTTTTTGCTCGTTTAGGCACTGGTTTTGAGTTCAGAAAAAGCAGTTTGCCTGCTCTGCACCCTGGCCAAACTGCTGAAATTGTTAAAAATGGTGAAATAATTGGGTATTTAGGCGCTTTGCACCCAGAAATACATAAATCGCTCAATTTAAATGGCTCGGTTTATTTATTTGAGCTATGCTTAAATCAAATCGTTAAAGGTAACGTGCCGCAATGTAAAGAATTTTCGAAATTTCCGGAAGTTCGCAGAGATTTAGCTATCATTGTTAATAAGGATATACAGTTTAACGATGTTAGAACTGCAATCATTGAAAAGGCAGGTGATTTTCTGATTGATTTGAAGGTGTTTGATGTTTATCAGGGGCAGGGTGTTGAGCCAGGCATGAAGAGCTTAGCCATCGGAGTAACCTGGCAACATGTTGAAAGAACACTTAATGATGATGAAATTACTCAAACTTTCAACGATATAATTGACGTATTAAAAGACCGATTTGGTGCAATACTAAGGAGTTGAATGTATGGGGGCTTTAACAAAGGCTGATATGGCTGAGCGCCTCTATGAAGAAGTAGGCTTGAATAAAAGGGAAGCAAAGGAGATGGTTGAGTCATTTTTTGACGAAGTCAGGTCCTCTCTTGGTCATAATGAGCAGGTAAAGCTTTCCGGATTCGGCAACTTTGATCTTCGAGACAAAAAACAGAGGCCTGGCCGAAACCCTAAAACGGGCGAAGAGATACCGATAACTGCTCGTAGGGTAGTTACCTTTCGTCCTGGACAGAAGTTAAAAGCAAAAGTAGAAGCATATGCTGGAACCCAGTCATAACGACGAGCTGCCCCCTATACCGGGCAAACGCTACTTCACTATTGGTGAAGTCAGTGATTTATGTAGCGTAAAAGCGCACGTTTTACGTTATTGGGAGCAAGAATTCCCTCAACTGTCGCCTGTTAAGAGACGCGGTAATAGACGTTACTATCAGCGACAAGATGTGTTAACCATCCGTCAGATCCGAAGCTTGCTTTATGACCAAGGTTATACCATCGGGGGAGCGAAACAAAAGCTCACTAATGAAGATAGCGTAGAAGATTCTACGCAGTATCATCAGATAATTCATCAGATGATCGCTGAATTAGAAGAGGTTTTGGTCGTTCTTAATAGCTAGAATATCTTGCTGGCTATAAATCAAACGCTCGCTAATGCGGGCGTTTTTAATTCTTATAGATTAATGACAGATATCTTTATTTATCTAAAGAGTTAGGGTATTATCCTCACCCGCTTAAGGAACACTATTTTTGCCTTAAGCAAGCTAGTGTCGGGGCGTAGCGCAGCCTGGTAGCGTACATGCATGGGGTGCATGTGGTCGGAGGTTCAAATCCTCTCGCCCCGACCAATTTATCTAATGTTTTCAGTGTGTTATATTGTAAAGCATAAACTGGAATCAAATTGGAATCAATTACAGCTATTTAACCACTTTTAACCGCCTATTCTTCTTATTGTTCATAGCATCCATCTGATTGATGTCGTCTTCGTTTCTCCATCTATTCTCACAAAAGCCAGCATAATGCCTTTTCATTGTTTCTACGTTATCACCGATTAATGCTGCAACTTTAGCATCACTGAAGTTTGTATGATCGAGCATTAGCGTGGTGAATGTGTGTCGCATCCTATATTGACCTTGCTGTCCGTTACCTTTTACTTTCAATTTATCCAGGCACTTATCGAACGAATATCTAATTCTCTTTTCGCCGGTCAATGGGGCCCACCCATTAGATAAAATAAAAGGGTTGTCTTTGCTGGCTCTTGGATTCCAAAAAAGCCAAGGCTGGTCTTCTTGTCGATGCTCTTCGAGTGCACGAAGGCTATCCAAAACCATCTGATTGATAGGTACATGTCTATGCCTGATTGTTTTTGTGTAATCTCTGATGATCTGGTCATCAATACGACCAGAAGCCTCTCGACTCTGGCAAACATGGATAGACCTGTTTTTGTAGTCAATGTTATCCCAGGCTAGAGCTGTCATTTCGCTAGGTGATCGCAAACCGGTATTAAACCCAATCACGCAGTAGTGATAGATGAAGAACCGGCGTAGCTTCTCTTTCCCGTTATATGTCTTCTCAGGGCATTGCAAGTAATAGTTTTTCAGCCATTCAAGAATGTTGTCGCGCTCAATCAGGGAGAATGGCTTAAACATCAGACTATTCATTTGTCTGTTACGCTCTTCCTTGCTCGCCTGAATTAATACGCCTTTGTAATCCAGTAGAGGGTGATCTTTCCAGTAGCGCTTTAGTCGCCCGTATTCCAGTGATTGCTCAATAACAGATTGTAGGTTTTTAAGGTACTTGGTTCGGTTTGGTTCCCCGCCATCCTTTACAAGCTCTTGCCTATTTTGAAATGCTAGCAGCCAGTCTTTAACCGCTTCAGGAGTTAACTCTCGAATTGCGTAGTCGGTTAGTGGCGCATACTCATAGATAGATCCGTCTTCCTTATCCATGAAATCAAAGTTTTTTTCGAGCTGGCGCATTAGCATCAACTTATTAACTAACGTGCTTTTCTCAATTATTCTCTGATCCCCATTTGCTCTGGCTTCTTCAAATACTTTGTATTGAACGAATAGTTCTTTGAGTGTTCTAGGTGCAATGTATGCCTGAGAGAGAGGGGATACTGATAGGCATGAAGGGCAGCGGCAATACTGAGCTATTTTATGGTCTGGAAATTCGCGGCACGGATAAAAAGCATCAGCTTCGATCTTTGAGTTGAGGTTATCCAGCCTCTTTTCTAATGCTAGTCGATTGCTTTCAGTTTCCTCTTCACGTGTCTGGATGCTCCAGCGATAGGGCTTGAGCGCTCCTTGCTCTGGGTCGTGCCAGTAGATAAATAACATGAGTTTGCCGCGTCTTGCTGTAACGCTTCCTCGCTTTCTTCTACTTTGCGCCATTCTGATTCCACCCATTTTTGATAGCCGATTACTGATATATGCGTTTTTCCGTCCGGGTCACGCATGATAACCTCGCCTAATTTCCATTTGCCATCTCTAATTTTTCCATCAATGGCCGGTATCGATATCCCGAAACGTTTTGAAAACTCAGCTTTTGGTAGCCAAAACACAGGGGCAAAGCTGATACTTTTAAAGTAATCATCAATTCCTATTGCGCCCATACTGCCACCCTTTAACGAATTCATTTAGTAAATTTATGCTGCTCGTTGTTCTTCTGATGACTCTTTTGTAATAGCGTCTAGCCATTGCATCCTGCGCTCATAAGTTGCTTCGCCCAGGTACTTTAATTCAAAGCTGCTGTCTGTTCGGTCTATCTGGTTAAAGCTCTGTACAATCCAGCCGCAATCATAAACATGGCGCTCCTGAACTGAGGCCATCACTTCCGCTCGCATTTGGTCGTATATCTCAGCAAAGTCGTTAACCTTTAAGTTCTTTCCTGATCGAATTGAGGTTTCAACCCACTCATCATCGCCTGCTTTGCAGAGTGCTCGACAACATATCGCCCAATGATTATTTTTATTGGCGAGGTCGGTTACCTGTTGTTGATTTAGTCCGCGCCACACCATGCCGACTTTTGCTTCTCCGTGAGCTATGCGGATATCTTCGGCCTCATCCCTCATCGACTCCCAAGACCAAAGCCGCACGTTATTGAAGAAACGCTGAGCTCGCTTATCTGGATTGTGCTGCTTTCTACGCTTCTTCATCATTCCTCCGGGCAAACCGTATATTCAATATTGTTGTCTTTCAGCCATTGCGTGAGCCAGTTTCTAAACTCACCCGAGCAGCTAAGCAGGATTTCTTTATAATCGTCAGTCAGACCCACATCGCGATTGTATGGGTAGCTTGGAAAGGTCATTCCGTACTCTTTGTCATCGAGGAAGCTGGAAGTAACGCACGCGCCCGCCAACTCTGCTTGCTCTCTGTTTATGTTGAAGTCGCTACTCATATTGAAGTCAGCCTTACCGCATTTCGATCATCAATTTCCAGCTCTAGCTTTCCGTTGCTTTTCGTGTAGAGATAAAGCGATTTGAGTTCTTCATTCTTGCTCTCGAGATCTTTAATGTAGCCAAGTATCTCTTTGGCTTTGGAGTTATTTTTCACTTCTGCGAGCGCTCTAAGCCATGCTCTTGTTTGCTCTTTCATTTCGTACACTCTTTTCTTTTTGTGCTTAATCGTTCAATTAGTTTCTTCGCTTTATTCAGTTAAAGATATGATCCAGTCTTGAAGCTGTCGCACTTGAGGTGACCAATAAGCGCTTTCAACATATGTGTAGAGCTTTGGGTAGTCATGTTGCTTTCTCTTGATAAACCAGTTAGCGTCATGTTCTGTTAGATGTGTGCTTACTACCTGCTCAACTTCCTGAACGTGCAGCTTGGTAACTTCGGGCGGAAGCTCATGATAGTCAGAATCAAACATATCTGAGAAGCTTTCCTCTTCATCCTTTTCCCATTTCGCGCAAAATTCAGGGTAACGCTCAAGCAATACATCGTTTACGCTTTCATCACTATCGCTTCTGAAAAATTCACCATCCTCGCTTTGTAGTATCCAATGGTGCTCGTTATAACCTTGTTCGGTTACCTCGTACCGCTTGCATCTAACCTGCCAGAATGGATGCGCCGTGCAGCGATTTGGCTGTTCACTCATCTGCTTGGACATTTCAATTAAGAATTCAGGTATCTCAGTTTTCATTTCGTACAATCCCTTCAATTAGTTAATGCTTTCTGGGCCTCAACAATATCTTTTAATTTAATATTAAAAGCCGGACTCTCAAGCCTATGGACGTGCTTTTTCAACATATATAAAGGTATGTAGCATTCATGTTCTGATGTTTTAAAGAACGCTCCTTGCCCTCCATATTGCTCTTTGTTGGCGTATAAGACTTGAGCGCCATTTGTGTAGCCAACAAATATCAGTTCGTCTTGAACTTCATCGCCTGTCATTTCGTACACTCCCTTCAATTAGTTCGCTGGTAAAACTTCAACATTTTTCGCCCAGCTAGAGCCATTTATTGCCATTGATGTGATGAAGTACTTATTCGACTTCACATCAATGATTATCTCTTCGTGATTAGTGCCAGCGTCCAAAACCTCTTCAGCTACATACTGCTGCTTTTTGCCTTTATACTCGCAGTGGATTGTGTCGCCTTGCTGTATTTGGCCTGCTTTAGATAACAGCATTCCGTACACCTCCCTTCAATTAGTTCTCTGTTCCACTTTAGGGTACTTTTCTTTGTATTTTTCCATCAGGCTTGGATCACCTTTTTTGAGGGCTCTATTTGCTCTTTGATATTCTCTGGCTCTGTCTAAATCGCGTCCACTAGGGGCTGTTGCTCCGGCCTCATGCTTAATATTACTGAGACCCGTCTTTGATACAGCCTCTTTCTGTTTTTTGGCACTCACCGCCTTTTTTGGGGTGCGCAGGTCGTAATCAATTTTTTTAGCGGCGCAGGCTAAATGCTCGTTATCAATAACCCCTTCCTCCCTCATCGATAGCATTTGATTAGATAGTTTCTCTCTGGTGGACTGGCCTGCTAATGCTGTCTGCCGAGGAAGACCCCATTTATCTCTGTATTCGTTCGCAGTCAGTGAATGCAAGCGGTTAATATGTGAGTTCAGAGATTTGAACCACTTCCCGCATTCCAAACATTGTATTTTGTCGCCGCTTAAATATTGCTCTATCTGTTTCTGTGTTTCGAATTTCATCCTACCCCTCACAAATAAAATTACTGTTGACTATTTTACATTAAATTATAGCAGGTGTTGACAAGGGTGTTACCTTATGTAATACTTTATTCAAGGTTGAGGAATCAACCGCTTTAAGAAACCGGCTAATTCCAGCACGGTATGCAAAAGGAAAATCAAAATGACTACCTCTTATAAATTTCTCGAAACTTCTGAAAACGGCGTTAAATGGTACGAGCTTGACGGTGCTGATTACGGTACGAGTGTCGAGTTTAATTCTGAAATTGTTGGCGTTACTGAAGATGATCGAATTCTTGATTGCGATGGCATTCCCTATACAGAGGGTGACTATCAGACAATCGCAATAAGAAACGCTCTCGATATTTAACATTTCCGGGAGGTTTCGGCCTCCCATTGATTTAGGTGTGTTCATGGCAAAAAAATCTAGCGTATATTTCGGGCCGCCTCTAGCGGCCCTTACTTCCGACCTGAAAGATAGTGATACCGTTTCAGGCAAAATTAACCGTACTGCCGAGCGATATTTAGAGATTATCAAACGGCACAAAACAGAGCTAACAGACGATGAGAAGCAGGTTTTGCTCAACTGCCTATCAGGAGCATTCGTTGACCCGCTACTAATCAGGCATTTAGCTGACGAGGTTGCAGATAGCGGCGAATATTTAGACGGCTCCGAGGCTGCTAAATCGCTACACACTAAACTAGAATCTGCTAGTTTTGTTGAGTTAGTTGTCATTGTCGAATCTCTCGGTTTCTAGTTATGGGCGCATTAGCGCCCGTTTTCCTTCAATTAGTTGCTTGTTTAATCTCAACTTCACGCTGCTCACTGCTTAGAGATTGCCATCGATCGAAACAAGTATTATGTGAGTCAAGTTCGCGCTGGTTTTGTCTGCAGCAATCTTCGCAATACCCCTCATATAGCGATTCAGTATCTTCACCGCATTGGGGGCAATAAAGTTCTGCTGTCACTGTCCTACCTCGTTCAATTAAAACTTACTACTTCCGCATCTATGTCACAGAGCGCCAATGGATTGCCCTCGCTCATCTGTCCATGCTGACCAAGTTCAAATTCCAGCCATTCTTGGATTTGAGTTTCAGTTGCATTCTTTGGAAGCTCTGTTTCAAACTGCACTATTATTTTTCTGGCCATTTCGTACACTTCCTTCAATTTTTACCAATCTAATTTTTCAGCTCTCGCAAGAATCTTTTTAATAGCCTCTTCGCGCTCGCGCTTTTCTTCTGCTTCAGCCCTCTTTTCGCGCTCGCAGTTCAGGCAAGTGGAGCCATAAAGAATTGTTCCGTGTTTGCATTCGAAAGCCATCTGTCGCTACTCCCTTCATTCTATATCGTAAAAAACTTTAGCTATTTCGCCTGTATAATCTAATGCGAACACTTTCGTCGTCACTTCATTAACTAGCCGCCCATCCCATGAAATATATAGGCAGTTAATTCGAACTTTGTACTGGCAGTTATTCCAGTAACACCACAACTTGCATTTCAGCTTTGCTAGCAATACTTCCATATCGATTACCTTCAATTATTTACTTGCCCATGACTTCAAGCATTTCATGCCACAAAAATGCAGGTCGTTTTCGATTGGCGGGTATACAGCAACCATGAATGTTGATGCTGATGTATTTATACCTGTATCAATCGCGCTTACCTTTAGTGAGTATTTATGTGGATATTTACTATCAACGATTAGCTCTTTTTCGCATTCATCACAAGTTAAACTCTTTATAGATTTATCGCTCATTTCATTCACCTACCTTCGTTGTTTACGCTCTGAGTTTCTTTCTAGCCCGTTTCTTCTGATTCTTAGTGATAGGCTTCTTTGCCATCTTGGCGGCTGTAAAGCTCAGTGATGCTCTGGTGTGCTCTGCGTGTATATCGTCCATTATTCCTTGACGGTGCTCGTGTAGCTGTCTCATTTGCTCATCGCTAGGAGTGTCAATCGGAAAGTCCAGTTGATCTTGTACTTGTTGCATTATGAGTTTCCTTTTGTTGCTGGGATTGTTTGATTCTTCTCTAATCGATCCGCTGTCTCACGCATCCACTTGATCGCTGTCTCACGATCGCTATTGCCTATATAGTCAGAAATACCCGCGTCAGCATTAAATGGAGCTACCGTTAGAAAGAACCCCATTTTTTGTTCGTAGGCCATTTCTAGTACATCATCAATCTTTTGCGCCAACTGCCTTAGGGTTTCTTCTTGGATTGTCATTTGCTCAACTCCGTACTTTAGTAATCGTTTCGCTTACATAGATTTTGAGTGAAATAACGTACAGCCATTACAGCCCTTTACCTATGCACCCTTGCTTATTTGCTAGACCGTTCAAATACGGCCATCTATGCTCTCAACTCAAAACGCTTTGTTTCCAGCTTGGCCACTAACTTCATAGTGGGCTTTAACTCCCTTGGAAGCTTTGCGTATTCGTTTTTATTTAGAAACAAGTGCTCTGCATTGGTCAGCGCTTCGAGATTTTCTATTACACAGTTGAGCGGGTCGTTGTCGATAAATCGAATTACTACTTTCTCGTCAATTACGCCATGATGCTCTTGCCAAATAACTCGATGCTTTAGTTCATAGGTTTTTGGTTCTGCAGTCTTTATTTCGATGTATCCATCAACATTTACCCGTTCTGATCCAACCGGTTTCCAGTTGTGTGGGCGGTTACCTTTTTTAAAGCTGGTTTTGTTGGGGCCTTTTGTGCCTGCGTTTGGGTGAGGGATATTCCCAATTTCAAACCGTCCTGTTCTGCCAGTTTTCCAGCCCTTCCTGGTGCAAAGTGATTTGATGTTATCGACTGATAATGATCTATCAAAAAACTCGTTAAACAAGCCTGTTAGGCTTTTGCGTGATAGAGTGCAGTTCGATTTAATAAACACGAGTTCCGCCTCTGAATAGTTGATGGTCTTCTTTTTCATCTTGCTACCTCACCACCAATTAAGTTACTCGGCATATCTCCTTGTTTTAGACCGCTGTATTCTGCTTTCAATTTGAGAGCGCTTAGCTGTATAGCCGCGTTACTAACAATTGATTTTGAAACATCCGTAATTGCTTTAGTGCGATCGATCTCGGCTTCTAGTTTTTCAGGGCTAAGATCTTCATCGCCAAGCCTCTCTAGCTGAGCAAATAGGTGATCATTTAGGTCGGAGAGTTTGTTTTTCATTTATTTGTCCTCTAGTTGTCCGCTTTATTTTTTAAACCCAGTAAACCTTTCGCCAAAAATCGATCTGCAGTAGTCGTATGCTTCTTTCTCACTTCTGCCCGCCATCGAGATCATCACCACTGGACTTCCATCGACTATTGCTGTGTAGAGCTTTGTCATGTGACTGTTCGATATATTAAAAAGAGCGGTACTACTTAACCCGCTAATAGCTCCCTTCTTCAGCTTGAAGTTGGTTGGTGGTCGAGCCCGTAATAAGTGAATGCCTGGTACTCTTCTAAATAGATAATTCCTTCAAACATTGCTTTCACCTATGCTTTAATAATTTGAATTGGCGGTGTTGAGCCAAATATGTCGTTAAAAGCTTTGGCGTCTAGATATCTATCTAATCGCTCCAAATTTCCAACAGGTGCCAAGTGGTGATCTTTGTTGTTTTGGTTTCCTCTCGCTGCTTGAATTGTCGTTAATTCTGAAGGTCTGCGTTGTATTGCTTGCGCTCTCATGCTGCCACCTTTGAAGTCTCTGATTGTTTTGGGCTATATAACCGGCTCTTAATTCTGTTGATGCTGTCATCCAGCGTCTTTCTTGTGCTTTGTACGCTCAGAATGTGGTCAATGCGTTGTGGCGCTGCTTCTCCACTTGGGAAGAAGAAGGCATGTTTTTCTTTAAGAATCTCAAGTCTTTGGTGATCCTTCTCTTTTGCGGCTTCAAGTATGTCTAGCCATGATTCAAGTAGGTCGTGGCTGTATGGTCGTTGCTCGGTCATTTGATGTTGTTCCCCTAATCAATCAATTGTTGTATTTGAATAGCTATGCTGTTCCGCTTGCGCTCATTTCACTTATTCTTCTTATCATTTGAACGACTTGCGGCCTTGCTCTTACAGTATTAATTCGTGCGTTAACTCGCAGTTCTTGGCCGGAGCAAAATAGGACCAGGCAAAGCGCTGCAAATTTTGCCCAGCCATTCTGAAAGGCTTTGCACATCAGTAGGGCGAGCGGGTTGTCCGTTCCGTCTACATCTGCTTTTGCGTAAGCCCTTCGTTGTTGCTTGTTGATCGTGTCTGTCTTTGTGCCTATTAGCTTTGAAACGGCTTCTTTGTTGTTGCCTGCAAAGCGGTAGGCGGTTATTTCTTCTTCTCTCGGAGAAAGCAGGCCTTCAAAATCCACAACTAGGTTTGTGTGTTGATCGATTTTTACTGTAAACATCCTGTTTCTCCTTGTCCGCCTGTCGATTAACAATAGGTTAAGATAACTTTACTTTGTGGTCAAGTTAAAAGTTTAGAAAACTAATCCCTTGTTATCGATCACCTAAATTTAATTGTCTTTAATTGCGCTGCGTCACAGACTCACAGTGAAGATAAAGCGATAAAATAGGTCTGGATTAGATTCAAAAAAAAGGACTGGTTTATGGATATCAATAGCATTCTCACAAGAGCCATTGAAGGCGGCGAGATAATCAAGATTATTTACCATGGAGGAAGCCACCCCGGACTTGTGAGGGAGGTGGCACCGATTAGGGTGGAGGGGGATAAAGTTAGAGCTAGGTGCTATACATCAAAAGGCGTTAAAGCCTTTTTTATCAGCAAAATACAGCTAGTTGGTGATGAGGCTACTTTAGACCAAAAACAGTTTGATCAACTGCATAGCATTGTTGAAAAGATTACGGATATAGCAAGTGCACACGCGGAGCTTAATGAAGAAATGACCAGTCTTGGCTGGTCTATTATGTTATCTGAAGATGCATTTACGCTTCACCACTGTTTTAAAAACGGTAAAACCAAAAAAACGCCTGTTGTTGGTATTGCTTATGATGAATTCACTACCGACATCATATGGGAGGAGGACTACACTATGACCGAGGTGACCAAAAAGAGGATTAAACCGTGGGTGGTCACATCAAAAGGTAAGGCAGCCCGGTATTTTGGCAAGATTTCTAAGGCAGTAGAGGCGTTTATCATTGAGGCGAAAGGTCACGCCCCTGAAACCTGTTAAGTATTTAGGTTTGGCTCTTCAGGTAAAGACTAAAAGCCTTGCCGCGTGTTTATGGACGCTTATGGATGTCTTTTGGTGAAAAATAGGCTGTAGGGAGTACTATTGCTCCCCACGGACCTTTTGAGGTTACGGTGTGAGTGGTATCTCTGGCAAGTCCATAAAGTATTTGAGCTGCATTGACTATAGCCAACTCTTTCGCTTCTTCCGTTTCAAAATCATCTTCCCCTTCGTCAAATTTTACATTGAAAAAGCCAAGGCAATGAATTTCTATCTCGTAGCATTCATGAGATTGATTTTCTTTTGTCTCGATATTTAACCCGACTACAATCTCGCAGTTCTCTTGATTGAAATCGCCAAACACTGTTGTCTCAATGTCTAAGCCTCGCCCGCTTTCAAGGTCGTGCTCTATATTCCCTCTTACGTCTATAATTGGGAACATGTAGTGGTTTATATCAAGCTGCAACATGATATTTATCTACCCCTTTATTTTTTTCAACAATCTTAAATTTACCGCAATCACTTGGGGTGATGGTTCGCGTTGTGATGCGCTTTTCGCTCACTACCTTGGTTTTGTTTACTATTTCATACCACCTTACATCGGATGTCTGCTCCGATACGTGGATATGAAGTTTTGCACCAATGGCTTGTGTGAGCTTTACCATAGATTCTATAGTGAAATTTTCATCACCTCTTAGCGCCTTGGTTACATAAGGCGCTGTAGCATCTAGCCTTTTAGCTAGATTGTTATTGGTGATACCTTTTGATTTAAGGATTTTTGTTAGCCCTTTAACAAACTCAAGCTTTGCTGATTCTACCCAGTAACCATCCTTTTTCTGGGCTTCTTGCTTGAGTTTTCGATATGATTTAATCGCCATTATCTTGATCCTCTTCGATAATTTCAATATTGTCTTTCTGTGCTTCAAACGCCTTTTTTATTTTAAGCGCTTTGTTAACTTCCTTTTTGTCCGCTTTCTGGCCTTGCTTAACAAAGCCGTGCGAACAGATGATTATTTTGTCTTTGCCTGGGTAAAACCAGCAGACTCTTAGATCACCTTTAATAAACTCCCAAATTTTCTCTTTTTTGTGTATGTAGTGGCATTGCTTGTCGTTTAATGCTTCTCGCCCAGAGGCAGCAAACAATTCAATTAGGCTGTAGAAACCGTCGACAGACCCGCTATATTGGCCATTTTCTTTATCTGATAAGAATTCTGTTAACGGGCAGAAGTCTTCACCTGCTTTAGTTTCAATGACCGCTGTAACATGATAGTTGTGCTTTTCTAGGCTAAGTAACTTCATATCAATCCATTAATGTTAACCTATAGGTTAACTTTCTGCACTTTAAATTATGTTACAGAATCTTAAATTTGCGTTTATTTAGAGTATATCTATTTTACAAATGACCACGCCGCACACGTTCCAGTCTTCAGACATGCGTATATATCGGTCGCCCCAATCAGGGTTGAGGGCTTTTAGGTAGAAGTCTTCGTCGTCTTTCATGAGTTGCTTGAATGTGGTCTTCTGGTCACTGGCTCGTTTAGCTATAACGAATTTGCCCGCGTCAGGTGAGACGTTGGGGTCGACGATTATTATTTCACCTTCAGTAAATCTAGGCAGCATGCTTTCGCCTTGCACCTTTAGTGCGTAGCTTTGGTCGGAGTGATTGGCAGGGCAGGCGATCCACTCTTCTGCATCGCCAGGCTGGAATAAGTCGATAGATTCACAGAAGTTCCCTGCTTGCACCATGCTTATAAGGGGGACTCGACCTTGAATGAAGGGACCTTGGGAAGTATTTGTTAGACCTTTAAACATTCCCGGGTTAGGCAGAGGGGTATCTTCTTTTCCAGAAATAAGCCAGCCAACGCTGACACGCAGGGTTGCAGCTAGTTTATAGGTGTTAATTCCTTTGGGGGCAGTATCCCCAGACTCCCACATAGATACCGTAGCCTTGCTAACTCCAACTGCCTTGCCAACGTCTAATTGAGTCAGCTTTAGGGATTTTCTTCTTTCTTTTATGCGTTCATTCATCATAGTAAAGCTATCTTAACTTAACTTTGGTTAGGATATGTTGACTTGCAAGGTAAGAAAACTTAACCTAGTATTTTAATTAAAGGTTGAAAGGGTTCATAAGAATGAAAACCGTCGATGCTGTAAGCAAGTTTGGTAGCAAAAGTCGATTAGCTAAGGCTCTTAATATATCAAAGTCATCAGTCACCCAATGGGGTGATGAAGTTCCTGAACTTAGAAGATATCAGATTGAAGACATCATCATGAAGCAGTCGTCCGATTCTGGAAAAGCCGCTTAGCGCTCACGGTGTAAGGCTTATTAAGCCATAAGCATGAAAAGAAGGTTATGCCCCGCATGGGGACTGAGTAGAAAGACAGTATAAAAACTAAAAGGACTAAGTCGTGACAATCAGTACTGACTACATTAAAAAATTTAACTTTGATCCCTTGGTTGATGCTTCACGCACCTGCCTTGTTATCGCTCTTTGCTTGGATTGCGAAGATGAGCTCTCTGATTTTGTTGTTGTATCGCCCTCAGGCGAGCTTCTTTCGAGAGGCAAAGTTGCGTTTAACCAGATTAATAATTTTGTTGATCTTTTGCAGATAGAAAATTCTCAGGTGTTTATTGATGTTGGGGCTAGTGTTAACGCGGCAATTGAGTTGTGCCGAGTTAATGGGTATACGGCATTTAAGGGCTCTAGCAATGGATCAAATGGCGTCGAAAGGATACGGGAGTGCTTGATTACCTATATTAATCCACTAGCACTCCCATTTTGTTTTTTGGATGAGTGTTAGGTGTCAAGTCGAACTGTTTCATTGAGTTCAATTCTGACTTTTGAATTGTCGTCATTGAATACAACTTTGTGGATGGATAGCGAATATTTGTCCAAAACTGGTGTGATGTGAATTTCAGCGTCAGGGTCGGCATGTTTTAGTTGTTCTATGAGCTGTCCTGCCGTCATGCGGTTTGTATCGGTCATGAGGTTAAGTCCTTTTGTTGGTTGTGGTTGTAAGATATTTTTGTGGTGAAACTATCTTACAACCAACAGAAGGCATTTGAACAGTAAGAGTGGTACCAATAATAAACGCAGGGTTGAATATGAACGCTATTTCTCTGGCATTCGCCAAGGTTCAAGCGCGGTTGAGGCATGCACTCAAGCAGTGGGAGGTTAGACGCTGTGAGTCTGTAATGTTGAATCATCGATCAAGCCAGCAAGCTGTACATAATGCAGCTGTAAGGCTCTGCAAGCTTAAAGAGATGGGCGTGTTTTGCGTTCCAGTAAATTCAAAGCAATAAAAAACCCGCATCAGAGCTGGTGAGACAGCTAGCGGGTTTATTCACACAAGTGAGAAGTCATTATGAATGAATCATATCAAGACCGCAAGATTTTAGAGTTTCCAGCGGGTCCTTCCCTGGGCAACCAGGGGGATTTAATGGTTAGCGTTAAATTGACTAATGAGGAGCTTGATGTTTTGCGGGATGAAACGTTACCGCATGAAGCTCGATCTCTTTACCTTTTGTATATAAGGCCTCATATGGACTACCTGACGGGCGTTGTGGGTGTTCAGCGCAGGGTTAGCTATCAGATGTTTCAGGAGCATCTTGAAGTTGTGCGGCCCAGAGGCTCAACGGAAGCAGATTATAAGCCGTCTAAACAGCAAGTGAGAACGCTTATAGAGCATCTGGTCAGAGTGACGTTATTAGTTAAGTTACCTACTAAAAAGCGTAATGATGCAATGCTTTTCAAGCTGCCATTAGCCTGCGCAGGAGTAATCCGTCCAAATGAGGAGCAACAGAGGAGCAACAGAGAAGGAGCAACTAACGTAAAGCCGCAGCCTGTAAGCGTTAAAGAGGGTATGTGCAACAGAGGAGCAACAGAGGAGGAGCAACATACCTCTGTTATATCTACATCAACATCATTAAATAACTCAGATCATCCAATTTTTAAATCCGACCAACGGCCCGATAGATATGCCCCGATAGACTCAGACTGGCAGCCATCTCCAGCCGCTCTTCAAATACTCGGAGCTCAGCACAGTATCAAAAAAGATTTTATTGAGCAGTGTATTCCTGAATTTGTCCTGTACTGGACGAATCGAAATGAATCTAGGCCTAGTTGGGACAATACGTTTATCCAAAATGTTGTGAGGAACTGGCGAACAATACAACCCAGCAAATCGACCAACAGCCCATCAAAGAAACCGGCTTTCACCAAGAGCTCGCTTGATTGGGAAGATACCAGTTGGGCTGAAAATATGAGCATGGAGGATTTTTGATGAGCATTGCTAAACCGCTAACAAACTTATCTGCCACTGACTTGGTTCGTAGGCAGTCGCAAGCGGCTCGAACTGATGAGCATTACGCGCAGTTGGTTCGCCAGTCTGCCGGAGTTATTAACTCTATCTTTGCAGGGCTTAAGGCAGCATATCCCGCTTGGCGTCAGACGTTTACGACCGATAACGACTTGGAAGAAGCCAAAAAAGCATGGGTGAAGGCGTTGATTGAGAATCGAATCACTAGCAAGGAACAGGTTCAACAGGGGTTGCAGCAAGCACGAAAAGATACCAGTCCGTTTTGGCCGAGTGTTGGGAAGTTTATCGAGTGGTGCAAGGTATCGCCTGCCCCTTGTCATAAGCCGCTACCCGTTGGCCTGCCAGAGCCGAAAGAGTTTGTTTCTAAGCGTAAGTTGAGAGGCCGTTCTCAAATGAGAGAGCTGCTTAAATCTATGGGTAGTACTAAGTATCAGAGAGAAAGCGCATGAATATCGATCAAACATTAGAAGAACGCGGTAACCGGTACGGTGATTTCGAAGGGCATGCTCATATCACCCAAAACATTAAGTCGGCAATGGCTAACTCGCCTAACTGGCAGGGCCTGCAAGATGATCAGAAAGAAACGCTGGAGATGATTGCTCACAAGGTTGGGCGCATTCTGAATGGTGACCCGGATTATCATGACTCATGGCATGACATTGTTGGTTACACAAAATTGGTAGCAGACCGGTTGCTTCAGTCTGAAAATATTGAGCTAAAAACGGTGGCGCAGTAATGGCTAGAGGAATTAACAAAGTAATCCTCATCGGTTACTTGGGGAATGATCCAGAAACCCGTTACACGCAACAAGGTGGAGCGATTACCAATCTTAGCGTGGCTACTGATGAGAGCTACAAAGATAAAAACACCGGTCAGATTGTGCCTAAGACTGAGTGGCATCGAGTGGTGTTGTTTGGCCGATTGGCTGAGATCGCGAAAGAGTATTTGAAAAAGGGCTCCAAGGTTTATCTTGAGGGCCGTTTGCAAACTCAAAAATGGCAGGATAAGGCAACGGGGCAGGATCGCTATAGTACCGGGATTGTGGCTAATGAGCTGCAGATGTTAGATGGTAAGCCAGATGGTCAGCAGGGTGGTTATCAGGCTCAGCCTCAACAGCACGCGCCGCAAGCACAACCTCATCGGCAACCATCACCGCAACCCGCTGGAATGGGTAACGGTCCTGATGACTTTGATGATTATATCCCGTTCTAATTTCTGATAAAAACGTTGTTTTAGGGGGTAATTGGTGGCTACTTCGGTCGTAAAACTTTCAGATTCAGCAATAAATCGGTGCTTAAAAGATCGGAGTATCACTGAGATTAGGGATCGACATTCAAAGCTACGCCTGAGGGTAAATAGCTCTTGGACTGGTGGCTCATGGTATGTCGTTCTTCGTAAGAATGGTAAAGACAAATGGCAGAACCTTGGTAAGTATCCAGACCTGCCAGTAAAAGTAATAGAAAAACGTTTACCTGATATTCTCGCTCGATACGCAGCCAACGATGAGGTGACAACAGATCATTGGTCGACGCTTTCTGGCTTGCTGGTTTGGTATCGGGACAGATTGAAGGCTGATCGTGGAATGTCAGATAAGCGAAAGGCAAGCGTCCTGTCTGCGATCAAGTGTCATTTGTTGCCAAAGTTAGGATCTCTCAGGATTAGAGAGTTGAATAGGTCGACCCTTGATTCTTTATTGTTTTGGCCTTTGCAGGCTGATTACTCAGTATCATTTATACATCAAATATGGGGCATCCTTAAAACAGCAGTACGCAGGGCTCATAAGCTTAAATATTTGGAAGTCGACCTGTTATCAGGACTCAAGGTTTCTGATTCTATTGCAGCCAAACCAAAACCAAAGGGAGCCTCAATTCGGCCGGATTATGCCTCTGAACTTATAGAGGTATTAGAAGGGCATGACTGGCCAGAGAGGGTGATTGTCTCGCTCATGCTTTTGCATGGAACTCGGATAGGTGAAACAAGAAAGGCTAAGTGGGACGACTTCGATCTGATTAATGATTACTGGCACCTTCCTGTTGAAAATATAAAAACTGAAGAGCCGTTAAGATTACCGGTCACCCCTACGGTAAAAGAGCTGCTTTGCGCTTATCAAGAATATCAGAAAGGCATTGGAAAATATGGTGTCTATTTATTCCCTGGCACACGCTCTAAAGAGTGGTCTGACTCTAAGGCAGGCAAGATTATACGAAAAGTAAGTTGTGGTGAGTGGAGGTCACACGACCTTAGAAAGGTGGCCCGGACGCAATGGGCTGATCTCGGCATTGATTACCACATTGCAGAGCGCTTATTGAATCACAAAATGTCAAAGCTTGATCAGACATACATTCACACGAGCACTGAAACCGCTAAGCGTGAAGCGCTTGAAAAGTATCATGAGTGGCTAATTGGCCAAGGATTTAAAAGCGTTATAAACCAAGACAGAGCCAAGATGGAAGGAGTCGTATAATGCTCTACAAGGTATGTATATCAAGGTGTTCGGCCTTTATTGGCGTCTATTATAGAGGAGGACGTAAAGAGGTATTTTATGTTTCTAGACCGAGACCACACCGAGATGGAGTGAAATTGTCATGGTAGTCAAGCGTAGTGATTTAGGGCTCTTTAGTCTAAATCTGCATTTCAACGTATGGGGAGGATAATTAATGGCACGATCAAGGTGTAATCCTGAAGATAACCGGCTGTCTAGAAGGGCGATGGTATTGGTTAAAGACCCTGACTTTGGGTTTTATTTGGACTGGTTTAGGACTAAAAAATCAGGCACTAAAACTCCGTACGGCACGCACAATGAAGAGGATCGCAAAGAAGCTGTTCAGAACGCGTGTGGTATTAAAGACTTGAGCGAGCTTGATCAGTATGACGCCCATGCCCCGATGTTTTGGCGTATCAATCGCGAGTTTAGGCAATGGCAAGTTGACCAGGCACGAAAGTATGAAGCACGTAGAAGATAGCCATCAAGAAGCATTGTTTAGCTGGGCGCGGACTAAAGGGTTTGTGTTGCCCGGGCGCGGACTCGTTAACCTCATTGACTATATGTATGCGATACCTAACGGCGGTAAGCGTGGAAAGCTTGAAGCAGCGAGATTGAAAAAGCAGGGTGTTAAGGCGGGCGTTAGCGATATTCACTTAACGTTACCGCATAACGGGTTTTATGGGCTTTGGATTGAGTTGAAGAGGCCGATAATAAAAGGGCAGTCAAAGCCATCGGTTAGTAAAAGCCAAAAAGAGTGGATTAACCGAATGAATGATAACGGCCATAAAGCGGTTGTGGCCTACGGTGTTAAAGAAGCAAAAGCCGCAATCGAGTCTTACTTTTTAGTTTAGCCGGGGTGTGTAATGAGTGTTGAGCGTGTTAATCATTTGGTAGGCCTTTATATTGATCACAAAATGAGTCTTGAAGAGGATGCAGGCTGGCATGGTGAATCAATGCTGAGTCGGTTTATTGATTACAAAGGTGATCTTCCGGCGCCAACCGGTAACGACCTGGCGTATTTAGAAATGATTAATGAGATTCGTTATATCAGAAAAGCTCATCATGAGTTGCCGCATGCAATAAGATTGATTGATGCTCTTAATGATATTAAGAGGCGGGTATTGATTGCGAATAGCTACATGAATAAAAGAACGTTTATTGTGGGTGACAGAGAGGTCAGGCATGACCGTTATTCGATATCGCTAATACTGCATATCACACCAGACAGCTATAAAAACAATCTGAAGGCCGCACGAAAGAGGGTGGCGGAAATGGACAAGAGGGTTCGACTTGATATCGCTTGTTAGCCCTGTTTTACCGCATGATGTATTAAATTAATTAATTTGGCACAATATGTTGCATTTATAAAAAACTCGTTTTACACTCTATTTCTATAGGTTGGGAGAGTTCCCAATCGGAGTTTGTTCCAAGTAGTAAGAAATTACATTTAAAACCTCGCCATCGTGCGGGGTTTTTTTATGCCTGAAATTTGTTTGAGGTGGTCATGAATCGTCGTTTACTGATTGAACAGTTGAAGCGTGATGAAGGGCTAAGTCTTCGTCCTTACAGATGCCCAGCTGGAAAACTAACAATTGCATTTGGTCGAAATCTTGAAGATAACGGTATCTCCCGCGAAGAAGCAGAGCAAATGCTCCAGAACGACATTGATGATGTTATTCGAGAGTTGCAGACGATTAAGCAGTACAACTACCTCGATCCAATCCGCCAAACCGTATTAGCTAACATGGCGTATAACCTGGGCGTTCCTACCCTCAAGAAATTCCGAAACATGCTGGCCAACATATCTCTTGGCGATTACAGCAACGCAGCAAAAGAAATGTTGAATTCAAAATGGGCTCGTCAGGTAGGCGATAGAGCTACCCGACTGGCTGAAATTATGAGAACCGGAGAGGTGCCAAAATGAGCCCTGCATTAATTCCATTGATCGGCCCAATTATTAACGGCGTAACTGAGCTATTCAGTGACCCTGTTAAATTTACGGCTGAGACAGCCAAAACCAAAACATCAGGTCTTGGTGCTGTGGGTATCGTTAGCACTATCGCTATTGCTCAGACGGAAGAGCAGGCAATAACCGCGATTGTGTCCGGTGTTGTTTCGTTCTTGCTAATTCTCTACAAAAAGAAGAAAGCCCAGTGAGTGAAGAAGCGAACGGGATCCAAAAGGCATTAGCATTTCTGCAAGTTGGGGCGCTCGCTTCGCTTGGCGGCATGGCGGCGTATCTCTATCACGTCACCCAGGGGCGCGTTAAGTTCTCATGGATAATCTTTGTGATAAATGTGTTTCTCGCGTTCTTTGTGGGCAATGTTGTTGGTGAGTTTATTGATGCGGATCATAAGCATCGTGACGGATTGATAATGGTTGTTGGTTTCTGCACTTATCCGACACTGGGATTTATTGAGTCGCAATTCAGAAAGTTTCTTAACAGAATGGATGTCAATTTATGAAGCAATTTTTATTTCTATGCTTTGCGCTACTCGTTTTCATTTCCGCATCATCTTATGCAGTGGCAGGTGACGCTGAGCTATCGTGGATTGTTCCTGATGCTCGAATGGATGGGTCGGAATTTGATACGAGTGAAGTTGAACGTTATGAAGTATGCGTATTCTTTGAAGATGATGAGCAGAGTGAGTGCGAAAGCCTGATAACTGTGCCAGGTGATAAAACGCTAATCAATCTTGTGGGCGTGATCCCATCAGGTGGCGTACCGGCGTATTTTAAATTAAGGCTGTTTGATAAAGACGGCCTCCCATCGGGTTGGAGTAACACGGTATCGAAAGCCGAAAAAGCCCCAGCTCGCTCCATTACGATCATGATTCACTGATTATGAAGCGCTATTTCTGGAACGTCCTTATTTGGATTGATTAGGGGGTTAACGTCCTGCTTGCCCCTTTGTTGAATTTCGTCTTTCGCATTGATGGGTTTGGCTATCCAGATGAGACATTATCAAGTGTGTTTGGTAAGTACTCAGGCCAGTGTGTTTGGTGTTATCGGGTTTGTAAGTTATTGCATTGGATTGATAAAGACCACTGCGAAAAATCAATTGAAAATGATGAAGGTAAAACAAAATGACAACTGAAGTGACGCTCACTGTTGAAGCTAGAAACGCACAAGCTGATGCGTTGGCGCGACTGCTAGATAACGGCTCTATAAAAGTTTATTCGGGATCTGCTCCTGCTAATGTTGATGCGGCGTTATCCGGAAATACATTGCTGGCTACTTGCCCGCTATCTGCAACATCAGCCCCCGCTGCTGCATCTGGGTCTTTAACTTTCAACACGATTACTGACGACTCAAGTATTGATGCGTCAGGCAATGCGGCATTTTATCGCACCTTCAAAGCTGATGGCACAACAGCGGTGACTCAAGGAACTGTAGGCACTTCAGGGGAGTCTATGACGCTTGCTGATTTGGCTTTGGTGGCTGGCGGTACGCTTTCTATTAGCTCGATGACCCATACGGTTTAATTATATGGCTTCGCCTGTTGGTGACAGTTACTCAGTTGAAAGCGGGAAGCCTATTTTTGGCGGCTGGTCGGGAAAGGTCGCGCACGTCTGGATTATTCTTGGTCAAAGTAACGCTTCTGGCAGGGCGGATTTATCAGATGCTCCAATTGGAACTAACCCAGGCCCAATATCTGGCGTCAATATATTTAAACGCTCGACACTAACGACAGGTGTGGGGGCATGGAAACCCTTAACGGTTAGCAATAATCAGTATGATTTGCGGGGTCAATTTGGGTCTGAACTCCAAATGATGAAAATGGCCGCCGCTAAATATTACTCATCCGGTGATAGTTCGGTTCATTTAATTAAGATCGCTAAGGGCGGTACGTCATTGGCAGTAGATTGGGCAGACGGCTCGGCAATTCGGAATTCTGTAATTAACGATCATTTATTGCCAGCACTGTCTGATCTATCCAACAACTTCGATGTAGTTAAAGTGCATGGAGTATATTGGGATCAGGGCGAAGCTGATGCAGAAACCCTTTCGTATAGTCAGAACTACCAAGCAAACCTTAGTGATTTTATAGCTGCAATAAGATCTGCAGTTGGGGTTTCGTTGCTTCCGTTTGTTGTTCGTAGAATGAATGTATCAGCCGCTGGACTTCCATATTTATCAAACGTGATTGCTGCTCAAGATGCTGTGGCATCCGTTGATCCTAATTCTCACTTAACTGATGAGGCTTGGAGTCATGTTGGTGACAATCTTCACTTAGATGGGGCAGCACAAAACAATCAAGGCAACGTTGTTTTTAACTTGCTTGAATCAATTAGTAGTGGATTCATCCATAAAGCTTAGAGGCTAACAACTTGACCGTTATAGGTAAAAATACGCTAACAGGTTCGGCGGCGGCGCTAAACACTGACGCTGCTTTAATGCTTACAAAGGGCAATTTAGCGCCTATCTTACCAGCTAACCAAGAATTGGTTTCAGCGCATTTCGGCTATGGTGATGTGTCTGGCTCAGGCATTACAACAATAAATGCCGCGCTTTACGATATTACGTCTGGTGTGTCTAGCGCCCCTAAAATTGCTGGGACTGACGTTTCATTTGTTATAGATAATGACGATTTAAGTGGAGATCAATGGGTTAGTGTGACGGGCTTGAGTGTTGATTTAAGCGCTCATGCAGGTAAAAAGCTAGCAATTTTATGTGCTAGTCCCAATGCAGACGGTGCTGGGGTTGTAGTTGAAGTATCAGTAGGCTCAGATCGCTCTAGATCCGGTGCGGCATCGACGTCAGCTCCTGCTACATATACTGAGGCATCAACGTCATCGTCGATTTTCTCATTGTATGCTGAAACACAAGATATATCAGGTGGTTCTTCCGCTTCAGTCGCTTCAACGCAAACCCCTCAGACTACTGATTTAACCGCGTCTTTTACTGCTCCTCCCGGGGTGGTTGTTGGAGTGCAAGCATCCCAATCCTCTGTGCTTTCATCGTCATCCTCAGCCCCCGCTATAACGACTCAGGCATTGAAAAATAATACTGGTTCTCTGTTATCTAATACAGGGTCAATCATTGCGAATGTTTACGATATATCTACTGGGGATTTAGTTGTTAGAAAAACCGGTCTAACAAGCGATGGATCTGGTGTTGTTACATTCTCTGACGCGTTGCTGTCTGCTACTACTGAATATATTGTTGTTTTATCGATTGGTGTTTCTGACGGTGTTGCTCGGATAACTACATCATGAGTATTCGGGTTGATAGCTCACCACTAATTGCAAATAGTTTTGTGATTGGTGAGTCTGGTCATGGTGTACTGGCTGAAAATATACCAAGCGCTGGCTCTAGTGGCCCTGGTTATTTATTCAATGATTTAGACTTACCTGCAGATAATGGTAAAGAGGTTCGCGGCGAGATTGTGGCTTGGCCGTCTAGCGGTACGCTAGCTGCGCACGAAGATTCAAGCTTCGAATTTAGCGGCGCAGTCGATGGTAATTATTCTTTTGATTATCAGCTCTATGTTGATGGCGTTTTAACGGGGTCGGTAACAACTGTTAATTTGACGGTTGGTAACCTGCCTGCAACGGTTGGATCATCTCAGAAACCTCAAAATTCTGTCTTATCCTCGACAAGTTCAGTTCCGGTGCTTTCTGGTTCATTGGCTTCAATGCAGGCAATCCAGAATGTTATTGCTAATGCTGAAAGCGTTGTGCCGGTTGGTGCTGGCGCTGTAATTGCGAGTCAGAAGCCTCAAGTAACTCAAGCATCTGGACTGCAAGCAGTGCCCGTTGATTCGGTCACATCTTATCAAGCACAGCAATCGTCTGTGTTGTCTGCATTAAATACAGTTCCAGCGATTACATCTTCGATTGAGAGTGATCAGCCAGCTCAGCAAACGCAAATTTACACCGGTAATTCAGAGCTAACAGAGCCAAAGAACATGATGATGATTATGTCTGAAGATAGGTATATGCAGGTATTAAACTAATGAGTCTCTTCTACCACGATGGCGTGAACATACCGGCAGCACCTTACAAAGACCCTGAGTCAGTTATTGATTATGGCTCTAAGTATGATGGCTGGCTGGCCCCCTCTGAGGTTATTGCAATCAGCGGGTATTATGTCGATGGAGTGTTGATCCAATCTAACGGGCAGGATGTAAACGGGTTGGTTGTGGATTCAACAGAGAATAACACAACGACAACCAAGGCATGGCTTTCGGGTGGAGTGGTTGGAACTAGTTACACACTGACTAATAGAGTGACTACAAGTCAGGGAAGGACCGAGGATCGATCAATGATCATAATGTGTCAGAACAAATGAATGGGTCCTTCCTAGACCTATTCATTGAGGGTGCGCAGCTCCGCGCATTCTGACTACATACGAAAATTATTGAGAGGCTTTTTGCTTATTAACCGCGAAACTCTAGGGTCCCTGGGTCTTTCAAAGTACACCAGGGGGTCGCAGAAGCGCGGAGATCGACATTTTTTTAGTTCCTATAGGCTTCAGCAGCAGATGAGGTGGTTTCCAGTGTTTACGAGGGGTTCAGGCTGACAAGGGTGAAGTGATGCGTACAGATGACGACAGTTCGTTCTCTATCAGTCGTTTGGCGCAGTTGTTTGGCATGGCACGTGAAACTGTCACTAAAAGAATTGCTCAGATAGGAGCGCGGCCAGCCGGTAAGAAAAGCGGTTATCCCGTTTATCAGCTTAAAGATGTTGCTGACATAAAGACGTTTGGTGCTACTGACCCTGTTGGACTTTCCCTTGATGAGATGATGCCTAAGGAGCGCCGTGATTGGTATGCCTCCGAGAATGACCGGCTGAAGTTTGAAAAAGAGCAGGGCGTGCTTGTAGATAAAGAAGAGGCTAGGGAAGATTATGCCGTACTAGGTCGTGCACTAACTGAAACAGTTCAAAGCTTTCCAGACAGAATGGAGCGTGACTTCGGGGCAACCCCGAAAGAAGTTGAACGCTTGATATCTCTTTGTGACTCCCTTCAAACCTTAATCGCTGAGAACTTTTCTGAATAATGCTGTGTAGTCCGGCTGAGATAAGACGTGAAGTCGCACCAATGATAATGCCGCCCAACAGGGTAAGCGTTAGTGCTGCGTGTGAAGAGTCAATATGGGTTTATACTCCAGGTGGATACAGTGGTCCCTGGGTAACTCCTCCTTATATGAAGCGCCCAATGAATTTGATCGGTGGGCGAGAGTATCAGGGCGTGGTGTTTATGGGCCCGGCTCAGAGCGCGAAAACATTTGCGCTTGTTGAGTGCGTTATGGGGTACAACATATTACATCTGCGCTCTGACATGCTGGTAGTGCAAACACGTCAAGATATAGCGCGAGACTTCAGTAATGAGCGTGTAGCTAGATTGCTTCGTTATAGTGACGGGTTGCAAGATTTACTAGTAAGAGACAACACTCATGACAAGTCATTTAGGGCAGGCAATACAATATACCTAGGCTGGCCTACCGTTGCGCAGCTTTCAGGAAAAACGCTCAGAATAGTTGTTCTTACCGACTATGATCGGATGCCAACAAACATAGATGGAGAGGGAACAGGCTGGCAACTGTCTTTTAACCGGATAAAAACTTTTTTAAGTCGCGGTAAATGTATAGCGGAGAGTAGCCCGAAAGGTAGGGTTTCTGATCCGAAAGCAAAACTAGACTCCCCTCATCACTATTTCCCAGCACCAGGTATTACTAGCCTCTATCATCAAGGGACGATGGAGCAATGGTATTGGCCTTGCCCAGAGTGCGAAGAATACTTCCAGTGCAAGGCAACGTTTGATGAGTCTTTTTTGTATATCCCAGAATGCGGTGAAGATCTAAAAGAGGCGGCGGAGCAATCGCGGTTGATATGTCCTCATTGCGGATCGCTGATCGACGTTCATGCGCATAAAAAAGAAATGAATGACCACGGTGAGTGGTTGGGGGTTGGTCAAACCATCGATAAGCAAGGCAGGTTGTACGGAGATTATCTAAACACCGACACCGCCAGTTTTGGTTTGGCAGGATATGCCGCCGCTTTCCAAACTACAAAGTCTCTGGTTCTGAAATATCTCCAAGCTAGGCGAAATTTTGAAGAGTCAGACGATGACACTGAGCTTATGACGGTCGTTAATACGCAGCTTGGGGCTTGCTTAAGAAACGTAGGACTGAACAGTCATGAACTGAGTGACGTTCTTCAGGATAGGTCAGAACCTATTAAAAAGATGGTTGTTCCTGAAGAGGTTAGATTCCTTACGGCTTCAGTCGATGTTCAAGGCGGCGATAAGAAACGCCGTTTTGTTGTTCAGGTTCATGGTTGGGGTGAACACCTCGAGCAGTGGGTAATTGACCGATTCAATATTCGTAAATCGTCAAAAAGAAAAGACGCAGAAGGTGAGTATCAATTAATTCATCCGGGTGCTTATGTTGAGGATTGGGAAGAAATAACACGACAGGTCATCGATAAAGCATACCCATTAGAAAGTGGCAAAGGGTTAATGCCTATTTTGTTAACGGCTTGTGATTCAGGTGGTGAGCCTGGGGTGACAGATAACGCCTATGACTATTTTCGCGACCTTAAAAAGACCGGGAAGCATCAACGCTTGATGCTGGTTAAAGGCGGCAGCTCAAAGGGTGCCGACATATTTAAGATTACATACCCTGACAACACTGAGAGAAAAGATAGAAAAGCAAAGGCAAAAGGTGATGTTCCTGTTGCACTGCTAAATACCGACAAACTAAAGGATATTGTGTCGAATGGGTTGGAGCGTGAAGACCCCGGACAAGGGTTTATTCACTTACCTGATTGGTTAGGGTCTTGGTTTTATGAAGAGCTTACATATGAAGAGCGTAATGCTTCTGGACACTGGGATAAACCGGGGAAAGGTAACAACGAAGCCTTTGATCTGTTTGCTTATAACCGGGCCTGCATCATTAAGAAAAAGGCACACAAAATAAATTGGGATTTACCTCCACCTTGGGCGAAGCCTCAGGATGAAAACCCGAACATCATTCGCGAAGATGGTTCAAAGAACACTGATATTAAAAAAGCTACCCCTCCTCAAAGACGTTCAAGATATAGGTTTTAATAATGGCATCTCATGAATACTTACAGGCGCTAGAAGAGGCGCTTAGATCGCCTGAACGAGAGGTGATGTATCAAGGAAGGAAGGTTACCTATGACTCTGTTGACGACCTTAAAAAACGAATAAATATGGTCAAGACTTCACTGGCTTCAGAAGGAGGTAAAACCTCTTCTAGCATTAGAACGTTCCGCGTTAATGTGAGTAAACTATGAAGCCTAGAATCAGAGTTAATGGAGCCACAGGACTACCGGTTAAAGCTAGTTCATATGATGGTGCCACTCAAGGTCGCCGCGCGTCTGGTTGGATTGCTCCATCATCAGGCCCCAACTCATCACTAACTGGAAACTTGGCAACGCTTCGCAATCGGTCTAGGGCTGCATACAGAAATAACCCTCTTATATCGATGGGGTTGAATCGTGGGGTTAGTAACGAAATAGGAATAGGTGTAGTTCCTCGATTTTTGTCGGAAGATGAGTCTTTCAGAATTGCAATGTCTCCTCTATTTGACTTATGGGCGATGGAGTGTGATCCAGAGCTTGTTCTTGATTACTACGGGTTACAAACTCAAATGTGTAGGGCTCGCCGTGTTGGTGGCGAGTGCTTTGTTAGGCTTCGCCGTCGCTCTATTACTTCAGGTCTTTCAATACCTATTCAAATACAGGTTTTAGAGTCCGAGTTTGTGCCAGAGACTCTTTACGAAGTTCGCCCAAATGGCAACAAGGTAAAAGCTGGCATTGAGTACAATCGAAGAGGGCAAAGAGTCGCGTACTGGATGTATCCAGAGCACCCAAACGAGCGAGATAGCTTTAATTATTCTGGGCGGCTCATAAGGGTTTCTGCCCGTGATGTAATTCATCACTTTGAACCAACACGCCCCGGACAGGCAAGAGGCGAACCGGACGCAGTCCAAGCACTTCTCAAGGCTCACACATTTGATACTTATGACGATGCTGAATTACTAAGAAAGCAAACGAAAGCTCCGTACACTGGTTTTTTGACTCGAGATTCTTGGACTGACGAAGATTATAACTTTGATCCATTTTCAGGGGAGCAGCTTCCAACGGGTGCTGATATACCAGAGGTTAGCGTCCAGTCTGGTTCAATTCTTACCGGATTACCGGGCGAAAAACTTGATCTGTTCAAGGGGGATGATACTGGGCAGGGTTACGCCGACTTCATGCGAGAGCAAAAGCTTAGTATAGCTGCAGGTATTGGGCTACCAGCCGAGCTAATGACCGGTGACTGGTCGAAGATTAATGACCGGCTATATCGAGCAATGATTAACGAGTATCGCCGTGAAATAGAAGCCCTTCAAGATCAGATAACAATTCATCAATGCTGTAGAAGAATTGTTAATTGGGCTATAGAGAGCGCTGTATTAAATAGGCTTGTCCCGTCAATCAACTATCACACCACTAAATATGTATATCACAAAGTAGAACATAGACCTCATGGCTGGAAGTATATTCATCCGGTTCAAGATATTGAAGCCGCTATAAAAGCGATAGAAAACGATCTTGAATCACGAGACAGGGTTATTGCTGAAAAAGGTGGTTGGGATGCTGACGAGGTTGATAGACAGAACGTCGAAGCAGAAAAAAGACTTAAAGAACTCCGCGACAACGCGGGACTAAACCCAGAACCGGAGAATTAAATATGCCTTGGTTTCACGCACAAGCAGGCGCAGACAAATGCGCTGATATTAGAATTAATGGCCAGATCGGTGAAGACTGGTGGACTGGTAACGGCACTACTGCTCAGGGATTTATTGACGAAGTAGAAGCGCTTGGCAGTATAGAGACGATAAACCTCCATATTAACAGCCCTGGTGGTGATGTTGCGGATGGTTTGACGATCTTCAATTATTTAAGAAATCACTCTGCGAACATTATTGTCTCTATCGAGAGCCAAGCAGCAAGTATTGCGAGTGTGATAGCTATGGCAGGTAATGAAATCGTTATGGGTATTGGGGCGACAATCATGGTCCATAATCCGTGGACTTGGGCGTCAGGCAATGCTAATGACTTCAGAAAAATGGCTAACGATCTCGATACTATCACTGCAGGACTTATAGATTCTTATGCTTTTAAGTCTGGCAAAAGTCATGATGAAATCAAAGCCCTTTTGGATGCTGAGACTTACATGACGGCCAAAGAGGCTGTTGAGCTTGGATTTGCTGATCGTGAAGACGTTGAGTTAAAGGCCGCAGCAAGCGCGAACATGGGTGAAATAAAAATTAAAGCCCAAATGACGGCTCAGCTTAAAGCAAAAGATAGTGTGATTGATGCGCTAAAAGGTCAGGTTGTTGAGCTTGAAAGTAAGATCCAGCCGCCACAATGCGCAGACCCTAAAGAGGTTATTGCGGTTTGCTCTGAGAATAAGCTTGATGGCTTGGCTAATCAACTTGTTATCTCTGGCGCAACACTTGAACAGCTCCAAGCCCGTATCGCAAACGCCAAATCAATCCAAACTGTTTGCGCGGCTGCAAATATCGATGCAGAGAAGGCTATTGAAAAAATTGACGATACAGCAGGCCTTCTAGGATATGTTATCCAAGAAGTACTAGCGTCCGCTGACCCAGATCAAGATAACCATTTGTCTCCCGGTGCGGGGACTTCCCAGGCTAAGGCTCCCAATGCCAAAGCCGTTTACTCTCAACTAAATAACCACTGAGGTAGAACTTATGTCACAAACTGAAGGCACCCGCGCCGGAGAATTCCTTTTATCAGAAGGTAATGGCGCAATATCCCGCGAGTCGGTCACACTTATATCAGGTCAAGATTTGGTAGCAGGGACCGTTCTTGGAAAAATAACAGCGAGCGGAAAATACACTGCTTATTCTGATGTTGCGTCTAACGGGTCTGAGGTAGCAGCGGCTATTCTCTATGACAAAGTTGATGCCAGTGCAGGCGATAAAGCCGCAACTGTAATCGCCCGTGACGCAGAAGTATCAAGCGGTCTTCTTACTGGATCAGATGCCAATGGCGTTGCTGATCTTGCAGCTGTTGGAATTATTGTTCGCTAACCATTTATTGTTAATAAACAACTGAAAAAAACCGCCCATGTAGGCGGTTTTTTTATGCCTGAAATTTATCGGAGTGTTTACATATGCCATCATTAGATATATTTAATAATGACGCCTTTGGCGTTTCCACGTTAACTGCGGCTATCCAAGAGTCGCCCTACGTGCCTGGTCGCGTTGGTGCGCTTGGTCTTTTTGAGGCTGAGGGGATTACCACCACCACAGTTCAAATTGAAAAGAACGGAAACACACTATCTCTTGTCGAATCAAAGGAGCGCGGCGCGCCAGCTGTTGTGGTTGATGGTGATAAGCGAAAGATGATCCCTTTCAATACAATTCACTTACCACAGACGGCAACTATCGGAGCTGATGCAATTCAAAACGTTCGTGCCTTCGGCTCTGAATCAGAAACTGAGGCAGTGCAAACGGTAGTAAATACTCGCCTCGGCAAAATGCGCCGAAACTTAGATGCGACGATTGAACACCATAAGATTGGTGCAATCAAAGGCCAGATTGTTGACGCTGATGGCTCGACTGTTTTGCTTGATTTGTTTGCTGCTTTTGGATTGACTCAACAAACCAAAGCTATGGCACTTGGTACGGCGACAACCAAGGTTCGTACTAAGGTTCTAGAAGTTCTGGATATGATTGAGGACGAGTTAGGGGCGGCAATGTGGACTGGCGTCCGTGTGCTTTGCGGTCGCACTTTCTTCAAAGATTTCGTTGAACATGATTTAGTAAAAGATGCTTACGCAAGATATCAGGATGGTGCAGCATTGCGCGATGACCCTCGCGGTGGATTTGAGTTTGCCGGGTGTATTTGGGAGCAATACCGTGGCGCAGTAGGTGCAACGAAATTTGTTGCTGATACTGAAGCCTACGCATTCCCCGAAGGTGTGCCAGAGATGTTTATCACTCGATATGCTCCGGCCGACTATATGGAGGCAGTTAACACTAACGGCCTTCCATATTACGCGAAGCAAGAGCCTATGCCATTTAACAAAGGCATTGCGTTAGAGGCTCAATCTAACCCTATTTGCCTATGTACTCGCCCTAAAGCTGTTATCAAGTTAACTCGCACCTAATGAGTTTTGGTAAAGCGTTTAGCCGCATGGATGCGGCTATATTCAAACGCGGAGATGACGCAATATACAACGGAACAACGCCTGTAAAAGTATTTATTGATAAGGGCGTTGAGGTCTTTAATAGCTTCGAGTCAGCCGCATCAAAGCATAGAACTGAAATAGCATTTTACTTGGCAGAAGTTCAGCCAGTCAAAGGCGCAATCGTTCAGACTGATGACGGAACATACACCCTTGGTGATCGTATCGAAAACGATGGATCAATAATTAGGTTTGAGGCGAAATGAGTGGTTGTTCCACTCACCGCTGCAAAGCAACAAAGCGTAAATATCCTTTACAGAAAGAAATATTTGTTGATGTTGATGGAACATTATTTATAGGTGGCTGTTTAAATATTGTTCTGATTAATTTCCTCAAATCGAAGAAAGAAGAAGGTTTTTTATTGGTACTTTGGTCTGCTAGGGGTCGAGAATATGCTGAATTGGCGGCTGAGAAGTCCGGTTATAGGTATCTATTTACAGATGTAATTAGTAAGCCCGGGGTAATTGTTGATGATGTTGGTTGGGGATGGATAAATTTCACTTTAGTTATGTCGCCATTTATTGAAGACCCTGAATTGTAATTGCGAATTTGAAAAACAAGGCTTAACTCGCGATGAAAATTTCTTTTGATCAGCAAGGCATAAATAAAGCGCTCAGGAAGCTTTCTAAGCTAGGATCGGAAGCGCCAAAGCTAACCACTAGAGCATTGAACAAGACTGCCGCGAAAGCCAGAACGCTGGCGAGTCAGGAAATTAGAGAGCAGGTTAATTTAAAAGCTGCTTACGTGAAAGACAAGCTGAGAGTGAAGAAGGCCAATTACTCAAAGCAAGAGGTCATTATATCAGCCACAAAACGGGGCGTGTTAATGACCAGATATCCACATAGAGTTTTAAGGCGTGGAGTGTCAGTGAAAATTAAACGGCGTGGCGCACGAGCAAAAATTGACGGAGCATTCAAAACAACAGTGAATGCTGGCGGGCGAAAAGTTGACGTCATAGCGGTTAGGTCGTCAGGTCGCTACAACAACGGAAATCAAAAGTTTGATGTTCTATATTCGCCTTCAGTCTCTCAAGTTTTCGGAGGTGTCAGAAGGGATATATTAAAGCCTGTTTCTGTGTATCTTGAAAAACAGATTGAGCATGAACTCAAAAGAACATTAAAGCGGGCATCTTAATGAAAACCAAATCGCGAATCATCACGGAAAAGATAAAAGAAAAGCTAGAAACAATCACAGCTGGCGCGGAATTTATTAACACTGCGATTCTTGTTGACACATCAGGCGGTTTTGATCAATCCCAACTAGAGCAAGGGGTTTGCATAAATATTTCGTTTTCTGGCGAAGAAAAACGCGACAGCCAACCCCATACGCAGCTTGAAGAGATAAACCTGATAATAGAAGCCCATAAATTGGTGGCTGCGTCCGGCGTTGTTCTTTATGAAGGTCTTGATCTGCTTGGCGATTTAAAAAAATCATTACTTACAGATAAGACATATTTATCCGGGTTGTGTCGTATTGACCTAACTCACATCGAAAGCTCGTCAGTGCGTCAGTCAGATGATGGCGCGGCGGTCATTTCAACAGTTCAACTTTCTACAGTCTATGTAGAGAAACACAACGCAATATTTAATTAAGAGGCTTTAAAATGTCCTATTCAGATCAAAGCTACATAGGTTCTGGTAAATTCCACATGCGCGAGCGTGGCACAACTGATCCGCTTGTCGAAATCGGTAACGTTTCAGCTGCATCGTTCGGTATCGAATCAGAGTCTCAATCACTGCGTAATTATCGTGGCGGTGGTGGTGAGGCCAATAAGTTGGAGCGGATTACTGCGGTTAATATGTCGCTAACCCTTCATGATTTCAACTCTGAGAACCTAAGCTTGGTGCTGTATGGCTCGACGTCCACCGATACCGCATCTTCGGTTGCTTCAGAAGTACAGCCTGGCGCAGACTCCGGGCTGATTAGAACCGACAAACTTATAGATACAACTCAAACGGTAACAGTTACCGGCCCATCTGCCTCACCTACTCACACAGAGGGTACGGACTACAATATAACTGCCGCGGGCATTGAGGTCATTGATGGCGGCGCTATTGCATTGGGTGCAGATATCGAGGTCACGTATGAGTCTTTAGGTGTTGAAATTGTTGACGCACTGATGAATTCCGGCAAAGAATACGAACTCTATATTGACGGGGTGAACGATGCCCAATCGGGTGCGCCTTTTGTGATTGATGTTTGGCGCTTCAAGCCTTCGCCCGCTCAAGATATCGGCGTTATATCTGATGATTTCGCGTCTTTCTCAATTAGCGGTTCTGTTTTGATTGATACAACAAAAACGACCACTTCCCAGTATTTTAGACGAATATCTAAGGCGTCGTAATGGATCGTACAGTCACCATTCAAGAGCTAATAGTAACGGTTAATGAATTAACCGTTTCTGACGTCAGGGATTGGCTTAAATCAATGTCGGAGCGAGAAGACTTCGACATTGTTAATGCCGGTTTATTTAAAGCTGAAAATTGCACTATCGATGATTTACTGTTCATGACTGATATCGATAAAGCCGAGCTTGATCAGTTAACCCCAACCCAAATAATCCTGATTATCGATAAGGCGAAAAAGGTAAACCCGCATTTTTTCGCGCTCCGGGCGATGATAGTAGAAAACGCCCATCAGTCAATCTAACTGTAACAGCCCTAAAAAACCTAGAGAGAACTATTGTTGCATTGGTATCGTTGGGCCATAGCAATGTTCTTTCTTATCCCTGGTCGCTCTACGAAACCGCATTAGAAGAAGCGAAAAAAAATGCCTGATAAGACTACTATTGACTTTAAATTGAGAGCAGATAGCGCCGAGTTCACAGGCGCAATGAAGCGCGCAGAAGGTCAATTGAACCGCTCATTTAAGTCAATGAGCGGAAGCACTGGAAAGGGCGCAAAAATCATTAAAAAGGACTTTGACGCCATATCTAATGCGGCAGGAGGGGCGGCCACTAACCTAAAATCCATTGCCCTAACGATTGGCGGGTTCGCTGTAGGTGGTGGTGGGCTTGCTGCCTTAGCAAAAAACGCAGTTGATCTTGCTGATGGTCTAGCGAAAACATCTTCTAGGCTCGGTATTACGACAGATGAGCTACAGCGGTATCAATTCGCGGCTGAATTGTCAGGGGTTAAAACTGAAACCTTTAATATGGCGTTTCAAAGATTTGGGCGGCGCATAGGAGAGGCATCACAAGGTACTGGAGAGGCTGTAGGGGCGCTTGAATCATTAGATATTAATCTTCGAAATCTAGACGGAACGCTAAGACCTGTAAATGAAGTGTTTGATGAGGCGATTGATAAGCTTGCTCAGGTTGAAGATGTAACGCTTAGAAATGCTATTGCTATGAAACTGTTTGATTCTGAAGGTGTTGCGCTAACTCAAATAGGCGACAAGCTCGGAGCGTTAAAAAAACAGGCCGATGACCTTGGTGTAATAATTCCAGAAGACATGCTAAGAAATGCAGAGCAGGTAAACGATAAACTCGCGATAATGAGCAAGGTTATCCAGGTTAAGTTAACGAAGGCTCTTGTTGATCTGTCGCCAGCGTTTGATTCTTTGGCTAATGGTGCTTTGCTTGTTGCTGATAATTTTGAATCAATTGTGAGCTGGGCGGGAAAGCTTGCGAAATTGATTGTCGCTATAAAATTAGCCTCCTTTGCGAGAGGTTTATTCGTAACAGGAACAGCAGCGGCAGCGGCGGCCAAAGGTATCTTTGCGTTAACACTGTCTATGAAGGCATTGAAACGCGCCTTGTTGATAGGGTTTGCTTTTGAAGCGGTTGAAATTCTACTGAGTAAATTCATTGATTCTATAGATGATTCAACCGCGCAATTAGGCGAAACAATAAAACGCACAGGCGAGGAAGTAAAAAACGCAGAGCGGGAAATATCAGAAGAACGTACAAAAATAACCGAAAAAGACCTTAGAGCGCGTAAAAACTACACCATCGCAATTGATCAGTTAACCAAAGCTGAAATAAAATCACTTGAAGATGCTGGAAAGGCACAAAAGAAGATACTTAACGATCAACAGAAAGAACTAGATAAGTCCATTATCAAGGCAAAGTCGGCGGCCGATGAATTCAAAGATGCTTTTGAAGTAATTAATGGGGCATCGGGTGACGTTGAAGCAACAGGCCTGATTGATATTTCTGTAGCGATTACAAAGGCTAGAAAGCAGTTAGCAGGTGGTGAATTTGAGGACGCTGTAAAAACTGCTTTAACAGCAAAAGAAATGGTGCTCCAGTTAAAAGAATCTGGGCAATATGCAGATGCGGTTTTAACTGGCACCCTAAAAAAAGCCGAGGCTATTCAGTCCGAGGCTTCACAAACGCTAATTGAGCAACAAAAAACAGTCGTAGAACAAACTCAAGCAACCATTCAAAAAATACAATCACAGCTTAATTTGATTTCTTCTATCTCATTTGGGTTCGATGAGGTTGGCTCAATAGAAGAGGCGCAGCGGGTTATCAATCTAATCAAAGATCAAATTGAGAAGCATCCAATTGTTGTTCCTGTAGTGCTTGGCAGTCCTTCCGGGTTAGATGTCGGAGGTGATGCCCCCGGTTTCGCATCTGGCGGCCATATTCGGGGCCCTGGGTCGGGTACAAGTGATTCTATTCTCGCTAGATTATCAAACGGTGAATTTGTTATGACTGCCGCAGCAGTCAAGCGTTATGGGGTAGATTTTATGAATATGATCAACGCAGGACGGCTGCCTGGATTTGCATCTGGAGGGGCGGTAAATATGCCAAGCTCAACACCGTCAAGCGTTGTTAATGTGTCGTTAGATGGGCGCTCATTCAGCATGAAAGCAGATTCATCAGTTGCGGGCGAGTTCGGTCTATTTGTAAAGCGTCAGGCGTTAAAATCGGGGCGTAAATAATGAGCCTATTAAAATTAAACTCAATTGAAATACCTTTAGATTCATTAATTGATTTTTCGCAAACATACGAAACAATCGAATCATCAACTATTCACAGGATGGGCGCGGCTGGATTAGGCAGAAAACAAACGCTCTGGACGGGCAAAGTTAGAACGGTTATCAGCGCAAGCGGCTGGAACCCGGCGGGCTTGTCAGGGGTTGATTTTAACAGTGCGGTTGAAATTCATTGCGTGGCTCCTCGCAGCAAGTTGGGCGGGGTTGCCAATATCAACATTGGAGCTGATTCAAAGCGGCGATCTGATGGAGAATATCTTCCTCTTGCATTTGGTATTAATGGCGCTGGTCGCACTGGAACCACTGTTGTTGTGGCTGCAAATGGTGATTGTTCAATAACACCGGTGGCGGGTGCAACGGTTTATCAGGTGGTTTATTATCCGATTCTGACCGCTCTTTTTTCATCGATACCAACTGAATCAAATGATATTAATAGTGCCCAATTCAGCACTGAACTAATAGCAGAAGAAGTATAACAATGGCATTATCAAAAACAGCCTATGATTCAGTTGCCGATGCTCAGACTGATGGCGTTATTCACTATTGGGATTTTGACGAGACTACTGGAGATACGTTTGCTGATGGAATAGGGCCTCTAGACGGAGCAATTATTGGTGATAATAGCGGTGTTCATGTTGAGGGGTTTAACGGTAAAGGTCTCGCGTACAATATCAATTCGTCAACTCCATCGTTAGCTATCGTTTCAGATCCAGCCAACTCTACAGAGTTGAATGATTGGACATTTTATCTGCGCGTAAAATTAACATCGTTGAGTATTGGTGGTACGGTTCGGTTTCTTGAATTCAGCAACTCTACTGGATTCTCTCTTGACCTATATAATGATGCTGGAGTTCATAAGTTAATATTTACGTGGGGGGCGTCCACGGCAACCTTATCAAATGTAGATACAGAAAAATTTCAGAACATAGTTATAAGATATCAGTATGCCGGACAAGTGGAAATATCACTCGATGATTCTATTACTGCCGCAAATAGTATCTGGCCAACACCTCAAACATTAAAAATGTATATCGATGCGATTAAGCTGTCTAGTTTCTTCGCGAGTAGTGATACTGGACTTATCATATATGATGAGATGGCTGTTTATAATCGTAGATTGCTAGTTGATCTTGATTTCTTTATTCATCCGGATTTTAATCAGCCCCCTCTAATCAATCCAAAAACAGCTATTCCAATCGGCGGTTATCCTGATACAAGGGCAGCTTTCAGGGACGGTTTGAAGCGTTACTTTCCGTCAAATGAGGCACTCGCGGCAGATGAGCGCATTGAATATATTTATGAGAGTGAGGTCCAGGCAGACGGAACAAACGGCACCGACGATCTTGTGGTCGGGAAGTTTGGAAACGCCCGAAAATCATTAGCATGGCGTGAAAATCATTTCACTATTCTAGCGCCGCCAGAGGCAATAGAATTAAAGGATTATTCGTTTTCTCTGTCCTGCTGGTTTAGGATTGATGCAATTAACGGATATTCTTCTCAGACAATATTACAGGTTGCATCCGGTGTTATTGAGCTTTACGCCTCTACCGATGGCCATTTGCATGCTAGATATTTCCCAGGTGTGACAACTTTTGATTTTGGCGCGGTTACTGTCGGCCAGTGGTATCATTACGCATATTCATACGACGGTGAAACCTGCAAACAGTGGCTTGACGGTGTTTTGGTTAATACTTCTACCGATACAGGTGTTGCCCACAATTTTAATTATGTATACGTTCTGTCTCGGTATTCACGAGCTACAATTGATGATGTAGCCGTATGGGGTAGAAAAGCGCTAGCTCAGTCCGATGTTGATAGCCTTTATAATTCAGGAACAGGCGCTCAAGTTGTCAACCCGGCAGGCTTGACGTTGCTTCAGGATTTTGGCTTCTCACTGCCAATATCAATTTCTATTTATAAAGATACGGCTGCTTTTTCATTGCCGCTTTCGGTTGATGTTGTTAAGGTTTCGGGCGCAACCTCGCTACCTTTCACGCTCAACATTGTTCAGCCTGCTGCTTTTTCTCTCCCCATAGCAATCAACGTTCACGAAGATCAACTTTCAGATAGCTGGTCATTTAGCGTTGTTGTTGGTGGCGATGACTTGTCAAACAGTATCGTTGGATCAATTAGAGTTGAGGCAGAAGAAGACTCCTCAAGAATTGCCGAGTTTAACATTCTCCCTGATGTGGGCGTTTATGATGGGTTTAACTGGGTCGGTAAATCGGTTGAAATTACCTATTACGATCCGGTGAACAATATTAATGCGTTCATCTTTCGGGGTGTTGTTGATGTGCCAGAGTATGATATTTCAAGCGGTTTAATATCGTTTATCTGTTCCGATCAGTTACAAGAGCGGTTGGAGCGCTCAACTATAGATCAGATTGATGATGACATTCCGGGCTATTATCACTCGGCAGTATTCGGCGATTTCACAACAGGCTTGGCGTATAGTCAGGCCAAGCTTTCAACGATTGCAGCGAGCTATGATCTCGATGTTAACGGCTTTGGTAATCTTGGATATTGGGATGCATCGACACCTGATTTTATTATTGCTGATGATCAGATTATTGCAGATTCAGTTTCTGTCTCGCTAAATAGTAGGAGGGATTTAGTCAACTCAGTGAACCTGACATTCGACTTTAGATTTACAAATTTTAGGGAAAGGCGATCATCGTATGACTGGAACTATTGGCGCATACGTGATTTTTATGATTACTCAGAGCAGCCGTCTACACTCCCAAATAATGATTTGATTGAAAGCGCTATTAGCTCAACGGGCTGGGATATTATCGGCTCCATTCGTTATGAGCGTTTGCCAGTCTCTCAGGAAATCCGCACAAACGGGAAAACAATTTCGTGGTCAATCGGTGAGGAACTGAGAAATTATATCGCAGTCGCGGCCAATTTCACGCTGGGCGCTCGCTGGGAGCAAGTAGCAACAAGAACTTATAACATCACAATAAAAGACTCTGCCAGTGTTGCGGCGGTTGGTGAAATAAAAAGTACAGATTCGTTTTCTATTGAAAATAGTATTGATGCCGCGAACTGGACTAATTTCAACGGCGAATTGCCGGACTCTCTAACAACTGAAACCATTCTGACTGACGTTATTATTAAAGATAACAGCACCACAGAATTGGACCTTCTTTTTCAGTGCGCCGCGAATAAAGCAAAATCTGAAATATTATCAACACATCGACAAAATATCGTTTCGTTCTCCATGTTGTTAAATCCATTTATTGAGCGTCACCATGTCATTGATATGACATCAATCAAGGTCGATGCAACAGGCAAGGCCCGCCGAATCACTCACGAATTAAACGTTGATACAGGCGCAGCCATTACCAGTATTGAACTGGCTATCTTTAGAACCAATTCAGCGAACACAAATAATGATGCTTTTTTATTGCCTGAATTCAGCGAGACTTTCACGGCTGAGCATGCGGGTAATTCGCTTGGCACTTATTTGGGGGCGGGTGATGGCGTAGTTGCCGCCCAGCGTGATGACTGGCGGGGCTGGATTGGCAACTATGACCCTGGCGTTGTTGCGAACAATTATGAAGAGCAATTCACTATTGACGCGCATGAAGTAGAATCGGGTGCTGTTGACCCTATTGAAAATGAAATTCAAGCAAGTTTTGACATAACCATTCCAAACCATAATTTGATAATCAGGACTTAACATGGCAACTACATTAAAAGCCTATTCTGACCCAACGCTCACCACTGAATTGACGCTGTTGAGCGCCAATCAAAACGCTGACGGCTCAACCGGCGCCCTCGATTTCCTGATTTATATGGGTTCTGTGTCAGTGGGTAAAAAGCTGGAAGCTGATAGTAATGCGGGTGTTGATGATATTGTATTATCGATTTCAGATTCTGATGCGGGAACTGGAAGTCCTGCAACTGATATCAGATTGGCGTTGACTTCGCTGGGGCTTGACTCAGCAATCGCAGGAGATCCTTTAACACTTGGCCCTGTTATTTATTCAGAACAAGCCGGTGCGGTTCCCGTCTATGTAAGAATTGAAGACTCGACAAACACAGTTAGCACTAATACAGATTTAAGTCTTCAAACAAATATTTTGGTTGAAACTAATGTCTAATAAATTAGTTAACGACCTAAACAAGCTGATTAAGCACCCATCAAGTTCGGGGCGCATTGCTAAAACCAAAGCAGTGATCCCAAGAGCAGGCAGCGTGGCTTCTGCCAAGCGGCCAGCGACAGGTGAGGCGGCCCCTATTGAAACGACCGACAGTAATCCGTTTATTCTGACGGAATCGTTGTTTTACGGAAATGCAGGTTGTATTCAGCTGTCTATAATAAACGGGAGTATTGTTGATTCAAGAACTGAATCAAATCATAACTCTACATCTGTAAATGGCTCTGAAGTGTCAGTCTATGATGGCTCTATATATTTCGTCGTTGTAGATAATGACGACTATGTTATTTGCGAAAATGGTGTAGAGGTGAAGCGGTTCGCAGGTCTTTTGGTTGATCACTATGTACCTGGTATAGTCAAAACATCAAATGGGTACTATGTTCTTGTCGGTAGTACGAATGGCGGCACTACTTATTTACAGAAGCTTAGCACCGGGTGGGTCGAAACTGGAACTATAAATTTGGGTGCTGGGCTTGCTGAGTCTATAGCAACTAATGATCATTACATTGTCGCTGTTATTCAAGGTACAGAATTTATTGCTACCTACATAGACATTAACACCGAATCTATTGTTGGCTCCGTCAATTTTGGCAATGATGACTGCCAATCGGTGGCTGGGTGGGGTGATAAGTTCGTATATCTGATGAGATTAACCTTGCCTTCTAGATACGAAGTTCGGTTTTATGATCGGTTTAGAAACATGACCCAATATATAGAATTCGAAAACAATGGGTATTATGGATCATCTGTCGCTTTGAACGATGAATATTGTCTTGTGTTGTGGGATTTAGGTGAATTCGTAGTATTTAAGAAGGGCATTGATGGTTTTACTGAGAGTGAAACAGTGAGTTTTTTTCTAAGTAAATATGATGCAAACGGAATTTGTTTTAATAAGCAGATTTAATTGATTAATTGGTCATTATATTGCGTGATTTGAATAGATAGCAGTCTAAAGACGTTTGGTCTTCTAAAGCATCTGAATAACACTTGTAATCAGCCAAGATCATTACATAGTTGTCACCGATTTTTACTACAACCTTGTGGAGCTCTTCATCTAGAAGGTATTCTGAGCTAAATGTTTTCATTGATTGGTAGGGTATTCCTGTATTTTTTGACAGCCATGCTTTTGATATGGCGGAAACCCTTGATGGCTCGACGATGGTTTTTACATCGAAAAAATTATACTTGCCTGATAAATAGAAAATCATAAACCCCGCTATCACAAAAAGCCCAACGCTTTGTATAAGAGGGAATTGCTCTGGTTTCTCCTTTTTTTCTCTTCTCTCTGCCGCTAGTTGTCGCGATTTCTCTTCGGCTGCAGCTCGTCTAGCCTTGTATTTAATAGCCTGAATCTTATCTTTGTCAGTACTGTTATATTCCATTATAAGGGCCTTCTAGTGCGCAATAATCAGTAACTTCTAGTCGGTTATTTTCCAAGTATCAATCGGCAAATTAAAGTTGTTAATGACAGAGTTTAATTTATACCAGTATTTCAAATCACTTTCACGCTGCAATATTAAGACTATACCTGCCTTTTTGTTTGTTTCGAACGAATACCCAAGTGACTGCCCAATAGCTTCAGCCCATTTTCTACCGAAGTCATACTCGATTGCATGAGTATCGGTTAAGCAGTCAACTCTGGTCTTGTCGTGCAGGACATACTCTTTAACGCCTTCGCAATGCATGTTCTGATAATAAGACTCTGGCTGCTTGGCGAAAGCGAAGCAGGGAAGTAGCAAAAGAAAGTATTTATACATAGATTAGTTCTGAGTTGGTCCGAGTTTCCCGCTCGGTCGGTCACCACTCGGCAGGTGACGCAGTCACTAGACGTCCTTGTTAGCAGACAGCAATCCTTGCTTGTTCCATTCCGCGAGTGACTTGAGATGAATGATAGATAGATTTTCAGGCTTGGTATGTAGGTGATATCTCAAAGTTTTGTGAGAGATTTCTTACAAAGTGGAATCACTTTGGAATCAGTTAGGGGTTGTTTGAGGCTATCTGGAGGTGATTTTTTAAATTAGTTAAAAGCTAAGTGATTGATTTTATTGTGTGGAAAATATGGGGCGATAGTTTCAAATCCTCTCGCCCCGACCAATTTTTCCCTAAAAGTATGTCTCGTCTGGGCGCTCGCTCTATGACAAATACCAAGAGTCTTTAGGGTAGTATTCAAAACCGCTCGTACCGCTTTATTAACGACGAAATGCCTTCGGTTTCTGGGTTGATAAAAATACTCGATAACACTTTAAAATATCTAGTATCAATAGTGTTCATAAACATGTGTCGCTCTTGTTTTTTAACAGTTTACTGAAATGATACAGATGTTCTGAACATTACTCATTTTATAGTTTCATATCGGGTTTACGTATTTGTTTAAGCGCGAATTAGACCAGCTCTCAATCATTACAATTCTTGATTCTATTTGTGCTGTATAAACGTTAAAACCTTCTATGCTCGATTTATATAAGTTGTAAGCGATCTCTGGGTCTTTCGATATCTGAGTCTGTAACTCGGTTAAATGGCGATTCAATAACTTGAATAGGTTATCGATGCTCATCGCTAGCCAGATGTCATTGTCGATCCATTTATCTATGAAGTTATGTAATCGTGAAAAAGCAACCTTTAGGCTTGGATACGAGGTTTTGGTTTCTCTTAGCTTTCTAAATTGAAGATACTTTTCATAAGTAAGCTCTGCGTTTTCTCTGATTTGATAAAGAGCCTGCTGAAATCTTTCTTTGTAGAGTTTAAATTCAATACTAAAACTAAGGTCAAATGACTTCTTCGTGTTTAGGCATATTAGGGGATTAAGTGTAGAGCAAAGCAGACTATAGGAAGCCGTAATATCTTTCACAAGGCTGGCATATTTGTCACAAAAGTTGTCAGAGTTGATTTCATCAATAATTATCTTGTGAACAGACTCAAACTCAGTGGCGGTCGCGCTAATTATTGCTAACTCTCTAATCATAGTAAATTCAGCACCCATTGCGAAATTCCTCTCAGCCTGTATTCAATGTTTTATAAATTGTTTAACCAAAGCTTAGTTTTATGAGTTTACCATCTTGACCCGTAACCTCAGCCATAATGAGTTTCCCTTTGTCTGAATAGCCATATAGATGGTCCAGCTCGACTTCGCCATAAACGATTTTTTGTACGCGGTGTATCCGGCCCACTTCATCTAGGCAAACGCCAAAAAATGTATTTCGATTATTGAGCTCTTTCTTTTCAAGTTGCCCCACCATTTTTAAAGGTAGGCCGACTCCGCTGTAACTTAGATAGTACTCTTGGTATTCCATTTTGATCCTTTTGTATGCTGGGTCTGAGGTGTATTTTTCTTATCGTATTTTTGTAGCATTCTCTCCAAATACTGTAGTGAATCTAACAAAGTGACAACTAGTGAATATACAGAAGCCTTTAAAAACAAATGAGTAGATGATGGTTTGAGGATTGCACTAAGTTTAAGTGCAAATAAGGCGCCACGAGTAAAATACACAACATAGAAACAGGAGAAGAGCATGTCAGCAAGGTTTGAAATTGTGATGGCTGAAGAGGGCCAGTTTTTATTTAATTATATTAATGGTCAGGGGGATACCTTGATGACCAGCTGTGAGTTTGAAAGTCAAGATAGTGCTGAGCGAGCGATAAAGGATGTGAGGGTTGGTTCGTTAATGAGTAATCAGATAGCAAAGGGTGAAACACGTGAAGGTGATCGCTTTTTTGTAATTAAAAATAGTATTGGAGAAGTGCTAGTTAAGAGTGTTTTATTTGATAATGAAATGCATTTTAACAATGCCCTGTACCAGGTTAAGGATAATGCATGCATAGCAGACATCGCTTATGCGTGCTAGTCTGTCTGTCCCGTTCAGTGAGGTCGTGACAGACACAATCAAGAGAGGTGGGCTGAGTAGCAAATTCATTTAGCTTTTGTTGCAAATGAATAGTGCTCAATCAGACGCCTCGAAACTTGCTGCAATGACGAAATAATTCAAGGTTTGGGGTCAAGTTTCTATGCTGGCAAAAGCGTCCCACGAGCTTTGTTAGCCCCTTAATATCCCTTCCACTGAACTGATCAAACGTTTCACTTAGTTGGCCTACTAGTTGTTTGTCCAGGTTTAGTGCAAACTGGTCAGACATCACTTGCCAAATACGTTTACGTTCACTTTCATTAGGGGACTGGTATCGGATCATGGCAATACAACGCGATATGATCGCCTCATCTATATCTTCTAGTCTATTTGTGGTTAAAAAAAGCAAACCGTTAAAGTACTCCAACACGCGTAAAAACACTCCCACCACCGCATTCATGGTTAAATTGTCATCGCGACGTTTGATGTAGACATCAGCTTCGTCGATCAACATCACAGCCCCCCAGCGCTGTGCCCGAATAAGTACTTGTTGAAGGTTTTTTTCCATTTCCGGTACGCTCAATCCCAGTTGCCCTGAATGAACGCGGTACAAGGGGCGGCGAATAATCTCAGCGTATACTTCCGCAGTCAGTGTTTTACCTACGCCTGGAGGGCCACTACAAAGCACAGTTGTGCCGCCGGACTTTCCTTCAACGATATCTTCAAGCAATAACTCCATCTCGGCAGTAAGTATATCGATAAGCTCAAGATGCTCAGTTGGCAATACTAGTTTTTCTTTCAGCTCTTTGTGATATTCATAAGGTTTTAGACAGTCAACATGCACCCATAAGTGGTGGTGCAGATCAAGGTGGTAAAGCAGCATAAAACTTTGAACAGGAATCTGTGAAAACAAATGGCCATCGATTTGTTCGTTAAGCGTTTCTATGTTTTCTTCTAATTCTCTGTTAAAGGGCGAGTTTCGCTCAATGCGCCGTAAGATTGGTCTTAGTATGTTGTTTGATTGATTCAGGGTCAGTTCTCGCTCCTGTATGATTGACTCATCATTGACAAGGCGAGCGGGGGAGCCACTGTTGGATAGAATTATTTGGGACTTTAGGGATCGGTCAGTATTTCTGTGATTGGATGTGGGGTCCTCTGCATAAATTCCTATACCTAAACCAGAAAACTGTGACCCGTTGTTTGCCCGCCAGTTTAAATAGTTTTCCGTAGATTCGTCAATAAGAAGTAGGATTTCCTTGGTTTCTTTAAGGTACCCTTTTCTCGCTAAAATTGCTGAAATTGATGTGGTGCCAAGGTCTTTCTCGGTAAAAAATATTTGTGTCGTTGTCATCTTGCCCCGGCTATTTGCCTTTAGCTCAACAAGTATTCGCGCTTGATCGTCCTGTCCTGCTGGAGTTAGATCGATCCGACTTAAGACATAAGGAAGTAGGCTATCACTGTTAGACATTCGGACTAACCAGCCGCGTTCAGAGTTATTGATCAGATATCTAATTAGTGAAACTAATAATTGCTCAAGGTCGCCTATTTCTTCAACCGTTTCTTTCGCTAATTGCAGTAGCGCTATTATTAATGCAGTTTTTGTCGGAGAGTTGTGATAGCAGGATAACAACATGTTAAGATGAGGTACTGTCAATACTTCGACGGGAATCTCGACACGACTCGCCAGTTTTAGTTGTTCTTCCCAGTTTTGCATTTCTGAAAACTGAGCAAAAAATTTTTGCGCGATATATCGTTCCAAATGTAGTTTCATAGTAATACCAATAAATTCTTTATACCGAAGGTGATGTTGTCAGCAAGTACTAAGCCATAAATTACTAGTGTTATGGAATGTATACCAAACTCCGACGTCCTGTTGTAAAGGGTTGATTTCAAAGTATTCAAATAAATACGAACCTTTGTCCCCTGTGTTGACAGGGTTATTTAAGTTGGGCTGTAAATTTACACTCATGTTCGTTTTGTCATATAACCTACAATTCAGTCTTTGATAAAATTAATAAAAACAGTGTGTTAGAGTTTTAGTGCTGTGGCGTACCAATTGCAGTGAATAAATAGTCTATTCACTAAACTTTGATACATCTGGGAGATCCATCATGGCCGTTCTGTATTTTTCATCACCTGTTATGGCAAAAAATCTAAAAGTCGAGGCAGTGGCAGGTAAGCGAACTACGCTATTGGCAACTGCCAAAGAGAATAAGGTTAAAATACCTTTTGAGTGCGAAGACGGTAAGTGCGGTTCTTGCTTGGTTAAGGTTGTTCACCTTGATGGTATGCGCGTTAAAGGCATGGCCCTGACCGACAAAGAGCGTAGCGTACTGAAATCAATTGGGAAGCTACCCAAAAAGGAAGAGGAGCGTGCGGCAGTGAATGATATACCGCCGTCTTATAGACTCGCGTGTCAGACGATTATCACGGACGAAGATCTGCTAATTGAATTCACTGGTGAACCGGGCGGCTCATAGAGATTGTTTGTTAAAATTTGTTTGGGGGTAGCCCAATTGGGTTGCCTCAGTATTTTTAGGCCAGTTTAATTCAGGTTCCACAGAATGTTTTAACGACTTTGTTTTTGTTGTTTGGTGGTAAAGCGTATTTTGAATGTTGTCTATGGTGTTCAAATGGGGAACTTAAGCAGTCAATTAACTCATGACAAGGTTGTAAGTTACCTAGAGTCATTGCTGCTAACGCTTCATCCAGCAAATGATTTCTTGGGATATATATGGGGTTTACTGCTTGCATGGTATTAAGGGCTGTGGTCATTGTTATATTGTTCTGCCATAACTTTTCCCGCCAATGTTGTATCCACTTTGTGAGCGGAGTAGGCTCATGATTTTCGCAAAGTTTGGGTGTGTCTGTGTTTAAACTATATGAAAGAGTCCTAAAAGTTCTCGTGTAGTCCAGTTTTTGTTCCTGCATTGTCTTTAATAAGTCTTCAATTAATTTACTGCTGTCATCATTCGCTATGGTAAATCCGATCTTCTTGGCCATTTCAAGCGCATAGTATTTGTTGTATATCTCATCGAATGCATTAACGTACTCTTCTGCGATTACTAATGCGCTTAGCTTTTTTTGGTCTAGAAGGGGTAGTAAGCTTGATGCTAGGCAGGATAAATTCCATTGTGCTATGAGAGGTTGGTTGTTGTATGCATAGCGCCCATGTTTGTCGATCGAGCTGAATACGGCATTTGGTTGATAGTCATCCAGAAAAGCGCAAGGGCCATAATCAACGGTCTCTCCAGAAAGCAAAATGTTGTCCGTATTCATCACACCGTGGACGAATCCAATGGCTTGCCATTTTGCGATTAAACGTGCTTGCTGTTCAATCGTCTCTTGGAGTAGCTCTATGTAGGGGTTATGGCTTTTGATAAGGTGTGGGTACAAGCGTTGGATTGTATAATCCGCTAGTGCTTTTAGCTTTGAAGGCGATTCTAGCCTTGAGCAGTATTCAAATGTGCCAATACGAATCAGACACTTTGATAGTCGAGTTAATATACCGCTTGGTAGTAATTTTTGCCTGGCAACCCGTTCACCTGTACTAACAACGGCCAAACTTCTAGTGGTTGGAATACTAAGTGCTGCCATGGCCTCACTGACAATATACTCTCGTAGGATGGCGCCAAGTGGCGCCCGTCCATCGCCCATTCCAGAGTAAGGGGTGTCTCCCGCACCCTTCAGTTGAAAGTCAAACCGTTGGCCTGAAGGCGAAAATATTTCTCCTAATATGATAGCTCGGCCATCTCCTAGCTCTGGGTTCCACATTCCGAACTGGTGTCCTGAATACGCAGTTGCAAAAGGCTTAGTGTTGGGGGGGGGCTGGTTGCCAGAAAGGCATAGGAGACCCTCTTCCGAAGAAAGCCACATGGTGTCAATATTTAGTGATGATGCCAAGTCCGTGTTTAATATCAGCAGATTGGGTTTTCGAACCGAGGTAGGTTTTTGATATCGATAAAATGAATTGGGCAACAATGTTGTGTAGCTATGGCAGAATTCTGGTCCGCCTTTTATGGAGCGTGCGTTCATTTCTCATTTCGCTTATGACACTTGAGTTTAAGGCTCTTCACTTTAAGTTCCTTCAACTTATGGCGCTTCAATTTGACTTTGCAGATAGTTTTGAATACCGGTTTTTTCTATGAGCCCAAGTTGTGTTTCTAACCAATCGACATGTTCTTCCTCGTCTTCAAGAATGTCTTGGAACATATCTCGGGATATGAAATCATTTAATTTTTCTGATTCAATGATTGCCGCTCGCAGGTCTGGAATCGCATCGAGCTCTAAAGCGAGATCACATTTGAATATTTCCTCTGTGTGCTCGCCGATCCGTAATCGGCCAAGATCCTGAAGATTTGGAATACCTTCTAAGAATAGAATACGTTCTATCAATTTGTCTGCGTGTTGCATTTCTTCTATGGATTCACAATATTCTTTTTTCCCAATCTTTTTAAAACCCCAATCATTCAGCATCCTGGAATGTAAAAAGTACTGGTTGATGGCGACTAGCTCATTGGCGAGAATCTTGTTTAAGTGATCTATTATTACCGTGTTGCCTTTCATAGGAATGGTCCTGTTATTAAATAAAAATGTAGAAGACGGAGTAAGACTGTCTGATGACGTGGTTGTTCTTGGCTTATAAGTGTAAAGAGTTAGCTGTGTCAACGGCAGTTGTTTTATCTGGTTGAGTAACTTGCGTTACTTCATGAATATACTGCTTCACTGTTTTTCTACAGACCCCACACTGAGTGCCAAGGCCTGTTTTGCAGCGTAGATGCCGCATTGCACAGGCCCCTTCATTAAGTGCATTGCGGATATGTTTTTCGCTGACACCTTTACATACACACAAGAACATAAGGCTTTTCCCCTAGCGTTGATAAATCTTATGCGACGTTAATTGCGCGCCTGGAGGTTACTTCTTGAGCAAGTTGCTCCCAGTCCGCTTCAATCACCTCAATGTTTTTGTTATGACAAAAGCGTTTTTCCTTTTCCGTAGGAGAGGGCATAAAAGACCAACCCGCTGGTTTTTCTGCGCCAAAGATCATGTCACTGAGTACCATACGTTCGGTGTCCCGAGTTAAGCGCATACCAATAAGCAAATATCTTTTGTTTTTCCGATACTCCTTGAGAAAACTTGGAATCGCAAAGCCGCCCATTAATTCAGTAATGTAATCTACATAGTCAGCATCTGCCGCAATATAACTCGGGCTTGGTGTGGGTGTACCCATTGGTTTGAACAATATCGGTAAATTCTTATCGGTCTGATCCTGTTCTATTTCGCTATAATTACTACCGTCGTAGTGGTAAAGCTTGAACCGGTAGTTGGTACCGCCCAGTCGCGCAGTGCCAACTATAAGCGTGTGAGGAATGTCTCTGTAGCTATCTTGTAATTGCGTATCGCGGTTTATGTCGATCACATAGGGAGGGGTGATTTCTGCTAACCAGTCGTGAAACGCCGCTCGTTGCCACTTCTTTTGACCATAGGTTTCGGTCAAGAAGCGTTCGACATAGCTCCGACCTTTTTTTAACTCCAAATTCATCGCCGCGCGAGGGAATTCGTACATTAAGCGGGGTGCCATCGGTTGACCACCATTCATTGCGAGAATGAGGCTCTCACTATCGGCTGGGATGCGTGCATCATTTTCGACACTCATTACATCATTCAATACTCCTGGTCCAAGGTATGGGACGACACTTCCGTCTTGTAATCCTGCAATAATCTCATTCATTGTGCTTGAGTCAATCATAGAAATTTCCAGTTAATAGTTTTCCAATGGGTCGTTTTCAACAATTTAATCATCGTTAATTTCGTTTGATGACGATGTTTTAGTTAAGGCTTTGCAAATTACGATCCATTTGTTTTTTTTTATAACTGACTGATATAAAGGGATATTGCATGCAGTGGCTAGATAAGGTCGATGGCATAACTAAAACAAGTGCACAATTTTGTTCGGTTTGTGACAAGCGCTAACTGCTTCATACCTTATTTCGAGTTTTCGGAGTGATGGAGTGTAAAGCACCTATATGCAGTAGCTATATAAAGTATCTATATAAGGTACCTATATAAAGTATCTATATAAGGTACCTATATAGAGGCGTAAAAAGGGATTCTAGAGGCGTAAAAAGGAATTGTGCTAAATACCTATTGTAAATGTGGGTATGTCTTCAATGTAACAGCTTGTGTTGTAGGTTTGTTGGTTTAGTGACTAAGAATACCTTTTGGTGAAAGGTTAAAAATGTCTATTAAAACAGATAGATATAATGATTGTTCGGGTTTGGTATAGAGCCTGCATTAGTTAGAGTGCAGTTTATTCTAACGAGTCACACTATAACTGGTGTCAGCTATAGGTTATGTAAATCAGGAGAAAATCATCATGGCTATGCGTCAATGTGCTATTTACGGTAAAGGTGGTATCGGTAAGTCTACCACAACACAGAATCTCGTTGCTGCTTTGGCAGAAATGGGTAAAAAAGTAATGATTGTTGGATGTGATCCTAAGGCAGATTCTACTCGCCTTATTCTTCATTCAAAAGCTCAAAACACCATCATGGAAATGGCAGCCGAAGCTGGCACCGTTGAAGACCTAGAGCTGGAAGATGTATTGAAATCCGGTTATGGCGACATCAAATGTGTTGAGTCTGGTGGCCCAGAGCCAGGCGTTGGTTGTGCGGGTCGCGGGGTTATTACCGCAATAAACTTCCTTGAAGAGGAAGGCGCTTATGAAGATGACCTCGACTTTGTATTTTATGACGTACTTGGTGACGTGGTATGTGGCGGTTTCGCGATGCCAATTCGCGAAAACAAAGCGCAGGAAATATATATCGTTGTGTCGGGTGAAATGATGGCGATGTATGCAGCCAATAACATTTCAAAAGGCATCGTAAAGTACGCCAACTCAGGGAGCGTGCGTCTTGCTGGTTTGATTTGTAACAGCCGGAATACAGATAAAGAAGATGAATTGATTGAAGCCTTGGCTGCTGCAATTGGCACCCAAATGATTCACTTCATTCCGAGAGACAATGTTGTTCAGCGCGCAGAAATTCGTCGAATGACGGTTATTGAATATGATCCTGCCGCTAAACAGGCTGACGAGTATCGTACTCTTGCTCAAAAAGTGGTTGATAACCAAAAGCTTGTCATTCCAGAGCCTATTACGATGGATCAGCTGGAAGATTTGCTTATGCAATTTGGCATTATGGAAGAAGAAGACGAAAGCATTATTGGTCAAACAGCAGAAGCTTAAGTCAACTGATTCTGGCTCGGCCGGGTATGGGGCAGATTAGCCCCTACTTGCAACTCAACAGAAATGAGGAGACAGACTATGGCTGTCATGACACGTGAAGAAACCGAAGCGCTCATACAGGAAGTGTTGGAGGTTTATCCAGAAAAAGCGAAAAAAGATCGTTCTAAGCACTTAACACCCAATGATCCTAATTTGGAGCAATCCAAAAAATGTATCACCTCAAATAAGAAGTCATTACCAGGTGTGATGACCATTCGAGGTTGTGCATATGCAGGGTCCAAAGGTGTAGTGTGGGGGCCTATCAAAGATATGATTCATATCTCTCACGGGCCTGTAGGGTGTGGACAGTACTCTCGTGCTGGACGCCGCAACTACTATATTGGTACTACCGGGGTCAACGCTTTCGTCACAATGAACTTTACCACTGATTTCCAGGAAAAAGACATTGTATTTGGCGGTGACAAAAAATTAGACAAGACCATTGATGAAATTGAAGCGTTGTTCCCGCTTAACAAGGGCGTGACAATTCAATCAGAATGTCCTATCGGACTGATTGGGGATGATATCGAAGCGGTTGCCAAGAAGAAGAACAAGGAATATGACAAAACAGTTGTACCTGTTCGCTGTGAAGGCTTTCGAGGCGTGTCTCAATCACTTGGGCACCACATTGCAAATGATGCCGTTAGGGATTGGGCTTTGGGCGCACGTGACGAAGATGACAGCTTCGAGCAAACTGATTACGACGTCGCCATAATTGGTGACTATAACATCGGGGGTGACGCTTGGTCTTCTCGTATTTTGCTTGAAGAGATGGGGCTTAGAGTTGTCGCCCAGTGGTCTGGTGATGGGTCGTTGGCAGAGATTGAGTTGACGCCAAAAGTCAAACTGAATCTTGTTCATTGCTACCGTTCAATGAACTACATCTCGCGTCACATGGAAGAAAAATACAATGTCCCATGGATTGAGTACAACTTCTTTGGCCCAACCAAGACTGTCGAATCAATGAGAAAAATCGCGTCTCATTTTGACGAGAGTATTCAGGCAAAGTGTGAAGAAATCATCGCTAAATATAAGCCTGAGTGGGATGCTGTTATTGCTAAATATCGCCCTCGCCTTGAAGGCAAAAGAGTCATGCTTTACATCGGTGGCTTGCGTCCCCGTCATGTTATTGGCTCATATGAAGATTTAGGAATGGAAGTGGTTGGTACGGGCTATGAGTTTGGCCACAACGATGATTATGACAGAACGCTTAAGGAAATGGGTGATGCGACCTTGCTTTATGACGATGTAACGGGCTATGAGTTCGAAGAGTTCGTCAAGAAGGTTAAGCCTGACTTGATCGGTTCAGGTATCAAAGAAAAGTACATATTCCAGAAAATGGGTGTGCCTTTCCGTCAGATGCACTCTTGGGATTACTCAGGTCCTTATCACGGATTTGATGGCTTCGCTATCTTTGCTCGTGATATGGACATGACGCTGAATAACCCTTGTTGGAACAAGCTAAAAGCGCCATGGGTTGTTGACGAAGAGGATGAATCGTTAGCGGCCACTGCGTAAGTAAGGCATTAAATGCTGTGGACATGTGTCCACAGTTTTACCCAACCCTATAACTAGAGTCCACAGATTAGTGGCCTAGAGGAGAGATTGACATGAGTCAGGACGTTGACAATATAAAACCCAGTTATCCCTTGTTTAGAGATGAAGACTATAAAGAGTCTTTAAAGCAAAAACGAGAAAATTTTGAAGAACCCCATGCACAGGAAAAAATTGATGAAACCTTCATGTGGACCACCACTGAAGAGTATAAAGAGATTAACTTTTCTCGAGAAGCGTTGACGGTTAATCCTGCTAAGGCGTGTCAGCCTTTAGGTGCGGTACTGTGTTCGTTAGGATTTGAAAAAACCATGCCTTATGTACATGGTAGTCAAGGCTGTGTAGCGTACTTCAGAACGTATTTTAACCGGCATTTTAAAGAGCCTATAGCGTGCGTTTCGGATTCAATGACAGAAGATGCTGCTGTATTTGGTGGTCAGCAAAACATGAAAGACGGTTTGGAAAACTGTAAAGAAATTTACAAGCCAGACATGATAGCTGTTTCAACCACCTGTATGGCTGAGGTCATCGGTGATGATTTGAATGCCTTTATTGGTAACACAAAAAAAGCAGGCCATGTACCGGATGAGTTCCCTACGCCATTTGCGCATACCCCAAGTTTTGTCGGCAGCCATGTCACTGGTTGGGATAACATGTTTGAAGGTATTGCCAAGTACTTTACCCTTGAAAAAGGTGTAACTGTTGAAGGCAGGTATGAAGTAGGAAGCAATGCTAAAATAAACCTTGTACCAGGCTTCGAAACCTACCTTGGTAACTACCGCGTTATCAAGCGTATGATGGAAGAGATGGATGTTGAATATACACTCTTGTCTGACCCTGAAGAAGTACTCGATACGCCTGCTGACGGCCAATTCCGTATGTATGCCGGTGGTACAACCCAAGATGAGATGAAGGATGCTCCGAATGCTTTGGAAACCTTTTTGTTGCAACCTTGGCAATTAACAAAAACCAAAAAATTGGTAAAAGGCAACTGGAAACACGAAGCCGCTGCTATCAATATCCCAATGGGTTTGGATTGGACTGACGAGTTTTTGATGCAGGTTAGTAAAGTAACTGGTAAGCCAATAGCGGCAAAACTTGCAAAAGAGCGTGGACGTCTTGTTGATATGATGACGGATTCACACACTTGGTTGCATGGCAAGAAATTTGCGCTTTGGGGTGATCCAGACTTTGTTATGGGGCTGACCAAATTCTTATTGGAACTCGGAGCAGAACCAACCCATATTCTATGTAATAACGGCAATAAGCGTTGGAAAAAAGCAGTAGACAAGATGTTAGTCGACGCGAAAATGGATCATTGCTGTGAGGTACATGTTGGCAAAGACTTGTGGCATATGCGTTCTTTGGTATTCACCAATAAGCCTGATTTTATGATTGGAAACTCTTACGGCAAGTTTATTCAGAGAGATACCTTGTACAAAGGAGAAGAGTTTGAGGTGCCATTGATTAGACTGGGTTTCCCAATTTTTGATCGTCACCATATGCATCGTCAAACTACTTTGGGTTACGAGGGGGCAATGCAAATGTTGACTACTATCGTAAATTCAGTGCTAGAGCGTTTGGACGATGAAACGCGGGGTATGCAAACTACAGATTACAACTACGACCTGGTTCGTTAATGATCGATTCAGAGTGACCTTTCGGGGTGGCGTCCACCCCGTTTTTTGGTTTACACCGTTATTTCGGTTTATTTGGAGAGACCCTATGCCAAGTGTAATGATACGGCGAAACGAAGCAGGTGAATTGACCCTGTATGTTGCTAAGCGAGACCAAGAAGATATTATTGAGTCTATGGAAAAAGATGGTACCGATGGTTGGGGAGGAACTGTCGTGTTAAAAGATGGTACCAGCTACTACCTAGACCCCCTAGACGAAGAACCAAGGTTGCCTATTACGTTGCGAGCTCGTCGCGCGCAAGGAGGTTAGTGATGACTGGGCTTTCACAAGATGTAGCACTGCGTGTAGCCTTGGCCGCTCGAACTTTACCAGATATGGAGGTGCGCGACCTTTTGCTCGGCCTAATCTCTTTAGTGGGAGAGCCCCTAACGACCGCTAAATTGAATAAGCTTCGTCTGGCTAAATTAAAGCGCCTAGAGATATTGGCTGAGACTGAAGAGTCTTATCTTAAAGAGGCTTTAGGTTTTATAAAGGGGAGGTCAATCGAGCGTGAGCCGGAGTCCTTACCGGAGATTGAGGCCTTCTCCAAAGGGGAAATGCCAGGTTCAATTCGCGTTGCCTGTGCTTCCAATAGTGGAAACAATATAGATGCTCATTTTGGTTCCTGTGCTCGATTTCTTATATTCCAAATATCGAGCGAAGAAGCGCGCTTAATTGACATACGTGTTCCAGGCAAAGTTCCAGAAGATGCTGATAAAAATGCGTTGCGGGCCGAATTAATCGCTGATTGCCAGGTTCTTTATACTATTTCGATTGGTGGGCCGGCTGCAGCAAAAGTCGTACGAGCTGGCTTACACCCTATTAAACTTCCTCAGGGTGGTGAAGCGCCACAAGTACTTCGTCGTCTTCGTGAAGCGATAGCGGATTCTCCACCGCCATGGTTGGCTAAAGTGATGGGGTATGAACCGGAAGAGCGTATTCGCTTTCGGGAGGGGGCTCAGGGATGATTTCAGAACAACACATTCAATCTGTCGTTAACCTGGCTTCAGAAAAAGGCTTGTCTGACGAGTTGATTTCTGACCTTCGTGCTCAATTCCCAGATTATCATTTTACCTATTGTATGGATGATGATATGGATGCCCACACTCCGGCGCAGTCCTATAGGACGTTTAATGTTTACTTCGTTAATTCCACAGAGCATTGTTCCTCACTAACACGTGATCCGGCACATGCGTCCGGCTTTGTATTAGCAGAGGTTGTTGAGGATGAGTGAGGTTGATGATGACGGCCTCCACAATCTAACGCCTATAGCTGACTGCCGTCTTTGCCCATACAGGGCAAAGACGTTGTTGGCAGGGCGTTGTGTTCCAGGTGATGTCTGTGTTCTCGTGGAAAGTGGGCGCCAAATTGACCGTTTTTTTCGTGTTAATCCAGAGCTGGCAATACGTTATTTAGATGATCGATTCTGGGAGCGAAGAGCCATTGCTGTGCGCTACGTGCCCGAGAAGGAGCTTGGTAGAAAGCTAAATGACTCTGATGAGGCAGTGCGACGAGCGGTGGCTTATCGTTTGCCGAAAGGTCAACTCATCAACATGGTTGAAGACCCTGATCGCGAAGTAAGAATTACCGTCGCCGATAGATTGCCTCTAGATCAGCTTGAATTGCTTGCAAACGATAACGATTATTTGGTAAGGGCCTATGTCGCACAACGTTTGCCTTCCGGCCGGCTATTCCGTTTGATTTGCGACCCAGATCGACAAGTGAGAAAGCTCATTGCCCAGCGTTTGCCTGAGCAGAGTTTAGGTATGATGTTAAGTGACTCGGAAGCCGAAGTAAGGCGTATTGTTGCATCGCGATGCCAGGAAGACGAGTTGATGGTGTTGCTGGAAGATGAAGATTGGACAGTTAGGCTTGCAGCTGCCGAAAGAGCGCCACTCGATACTATCGAATCGCTAATGCATGATGAAGATCCAGAGGTGCGCAGGGTAGTCCAAGAGCGACTTGCATGAATAGCGTCAATCTTGAAAGAATTTAGGATATTAATGCGACACTTTTGACTTGTGCATACACCAACTGATTGGCCTGAATATGCAGTGTAGCTGCTGACTTTACGGTAATTTGAGCTAATAAGTATTCTTGCCCCATATCCAGTTTCACGATCAACTTTGCCGGATCATGTGTTTTTGTGAGTTCAACGACTCTAACAGGAAATATATTGGTGATAGTGCTATGTTCTCCGGGAGCCAGTGAAAGGCTGACGTCCTTTGCCACTATTCTTACTTTTACCGGCTGCCCCTGACAAAGGTCCAATCGCGATACTGCAACTATGCCTCCTATTAAATTTATGTATGTTAAGTGATATTCCTGGTCATGTGACATAACTTTACCCGTCACGACGGAACAGGCTTCCTCCAGGTGGGCTAGTGGAAGATCAGTACGGGTCATTAGATCATTTACGGCACCACTTGCCAGAACCTTCCCGTGTTTTAGTAGTAGCATATGATCTGCTATGCGGACAACTTCGTTGGGCGAGTGGCTTACGTATATAATTGGTATTGAAAGTTTTGTCTGTAGGCTTTCAAGGTAAGGAAGTATTTCTGATTTACTTTGTAAGTCCAGGCTAGCTAAAGGTTCATCCATTAATAAAAGTTTTGGCTGGCACAGCAAAGCGCGTGCGATAGCAACCCGTTGACGCTGGCCTCCAGATAGTGCCGAAGGTTTTCTTGATAGCAAGTGCCCAATTCTAAGCCATTGAACGGTATCTTCAAACGCGGACAGGTTAGTCTTTTTAGATGACCGTTTTAATCCATAGTGCAGGTTTTTTTCAATGGTGAGATGTTCAAATAGATTTGCATCCTGAAATACATAACCGACATCGCGTTTGTGAACAGGGGCGAAATAGTTTTTGTCCTGCCAGATTTCCTCTCCGACTTTCAGCCCACCATGGTCAGGGACTTCCAAGCCTGCTATGCAGCGTAAAATGGTGGTTTTTCCTGAACCGGACTGACCAAAGAGTGCTGTTATGCCTTTTTCGGGAAGACTAAAGGAAACGTCCAATGAGAAACCATCTTTGGCTAGTAAAAAATTCGCTTTAATTTCACTCATAGTGTTATTTCACGTCGATTCGATGTTTTTGATATGGACACAACAGTTTTTTTCTACCTGGTTTTCTCTTGGCTTAGTGAAGGGTTGTTTAAGTAATAGAGGGTGAATAAGACAACAAATGAAAACAAAAGCATTCCGCCGGATAAAATGTAAGCTTGGTCATACTCAAGGGCCTCTACGTGATCATAAATTGCCACGGAAAGCACTTTAGTTTCACCGGGAATGTTACCACCTATCATTAATATCACACCAAACTCTCCCATGGTATGCGCAAAACTGAGCACAGCGGCAGTCAATATGCCAGGCTTGGCAAGTGGCAAAGCGATGGTAAAGAACCGGTCGACAGGAGAGGCACGTAATGTTGCAGCAGCTTCTAGTGGTTTTTTCCCCATACTCTCAAACGCATTTTGAATAGGCTGTAATGCGAAAGGAAAGGAATAGATAACCGATGCGATAACTAATCCAGGAAAACTAAAGGCAAGCAGCTGTATATCCAGTTGGGTGCTCAGCATACCGATAGGACCATTGGAGCCCATAAGCATTAGCAAATAAAATCCAAGAACTGATGGAGGCAATACCAAGGGCAAGGAAGCAAGTGCTGTAAAAAAACTCTTAACACGACGTCCTTTTTGGTAGAGCCAGTAGGAAAAAGGAATAGTAATTAGCAGCAGTATTACGGTGGTTAAACTGGCAAGCTTTATCGAAAGCCAAATGGGGGTTGTATCGAGAGTTTGTAACGTAGTTTCAATTGTAGTTTCAATCATTTTATGAGCTCGCTTCTTCGAGTGATGGTAGTGCGATCGAATAACCAAATTGTTCGATGATAGCTTTGGCCTCCGGCGACCGGAGAAAACGCATCAGCCCAATTGCAGCGGGATTTTCACGTGCGCGGGTCAGGTGTATTGCTTTTTGATTTATCGGTGTATGTAGTTGAGCTGGCACCGCCCAAAAAGTCCCTTTTTTGCTATCGGGTAATGTTTTTGCCTGCGAAAGCGCTATAAACCCGATTGCAACGTTCCCACTAGCGATAAACTGATGCGTGTGAGCAACACTTTGACCCGTGATTAAACGAGATTGCCAATAATGATAAGTGTTCAGTTTCATTAACGTCTCAATAGCGGCAGCACCATAGGGAGCGAGTTTTGGGTTAGGAATAGCTAGCCTCAATTTATGGTCATTGGTTAATTCCTTTAGAATTCTTCCATTGTTAAGTGGCATATGAGCATTTGAGCTCCATAAGGCCAATCGTCCTTGCGCGTAGATAAACGCAGAACTTCTGAGTGCCAAGCCTTTGCTAATCAATCTATCTGGGCGAGCGGTATCTGCAGCTAAAAAAATATCGAAAGGTGCTCCATGGCTAATCTGCGCAAATAGCTGCCCTGTAGAGGCGAAGCTGATGAGTATGTCGTGGCCTGTGTTACGCTCGAATGCCTTTTTCAACTCCCGCATTGTTTTCGTAAAATTGGCCGCTACTGCAACGGTGACAGTCTCTGCATGGGCAATCGAATATACTGACGAAAGAATTGAGAAATAAACCCAATGTGCAATGATGTTGGTTTTCCATTTTCGGAACCTGATTGACTTAGGCATATGGAATCTCACTCCCTATTATTCGAGTCCATGGCATAGACGCTCTCTGTCGAACACAACGTAACTAAACCTTGGTTTGCATTATTAAATGGGCTGCTTACCCGCACACAATGTGCTTAGTTGCAAGACTCAAGCCATCGGTATTGGAGCTCTGCAATCAGGGCTGGAGCCGATTAAGCACTGTTTTGTAGTGTTTGTGACAATTTCTAATGGAAAGGGGCTTGTCAGATTTACAACAAGATGACAAAAAAAGGGGGCTTTAAAGATTAGCTATTTTGCCTACAGCCGTTTGATAACACATTAAACGAGGGTTTTATCGAAGGTGTTGATAAAACGGTATGGAATTTGCCATTTCCTTCTCTGTGAAGGTGGAGCGTCAAGTCAAACTTGTTTCAGCTCCTCTCCGGTCACCAAACTTGTTTCAGCTCCTCTATGGTCACTGGTGACCAAGCAGCTAATTATGAGCAGAAAATTAAAGGCGGATAACATGTTACTCGATCAATACAAAGAAAAAGGTTTGCTATTCAATAAGAATCTGAGTGGACCTATAGGCGACGGAGAAATTTACCGAGGAGACCTGGTACTTGAATCAGGAGGTTTGACAGAAAGAGGTGACCGAAAGCCGCCGGCAATTGTAGCAAAGCAAGGCATTCTTTACGCTTTCGATGGAAAACTAAAGTTGTTAGCCGGTGGTCTGGATAAACTATCCGACCTGGAATTGGTTGTATCTAGTTATGAGGCCGATTATGCGAGTGATTGCGAGCTGGTATTTTTTGTTCATGATATCAAGGAGCCGATGATAGTCGTGGCTGGAAACCACAAGTATATTCTGGAGCCACTGGATGATGGCATGATATGGAATGAGTTATTGGATGTACTATGTCTTGAGAAAAGTGATTTAAAAGGCCAAAGCGCGGAGCAAAAGGTGGTTACCGTTCATTCTGAAGTGACCGGCTTTAAGCCCAAGTATGAAGCGTTAGATTACGAATCAGCATTAGGTAAAACCATAGAGGTAAAAGCATCTGCGCGCGGTCCGGTTTGAATTTCGATATTGATACCGACTCTACCTTACCCCGAAACACTTTCACCTTGAGCGAGTGTTTCAGGTAGGGTTTTTCAGTTAAGGATTGATCGAAGGAGATTAAAGTGACATTAGATCAGTTAGCTGTATCTAAGAGTGCGCACATTGTCGGGTTCAATGCGTTTGATTCTGCAGCACTTAAATTTTACGGTAATTTGGGTCTGAAGCACGGAGCCCTTTTAAAGATAATCAGAAGTGCTCCCGGTCGAGGGCCCATACAAGTTAAAGTGCTGAACACCCTATACGCAGTTCGCCGGAGTGATGCCACTGGAATCGAGGTAGCGCCTTTATGAAGCAACTTGCGATAATCGGAGCACCGAATTGTGGTAAGACCACGCTTTTTAACCGTTTGACAGGGGCTCGGCAGCGCACGGGAAATTGGTCCGGAGTCACCGTCGAACGGAAAGATGGGTTTCTTAAGTTGCCATCATCTACAATTCAAGTGACTGACTTACCGGGCATTTATGCCTTAGATTCAGATGGGGCAAGTATTGACGCGAAAATCGCAAATGATTTTCTTCGCCAGGGCGAAGCGGATTGGGTGTTGGTAGTGATTGATGCCGTTCATTTGGAAAGACAAATTAATCTAGCCAAAGACATCAGTTCGATCGGCGTTAATATTATCCTTGTGGTGAACATGCTGGATATTGCTGATCGAGATGGTGTTACCCTTGATCTTATCCGTCTTAAGGAGATGACAGGTTTGCCTGTTGTTGGAATATCAGCCTCTCAAGGGTCAGGACTTGATGAATTGTTAAAAGTGGTGGATCAGTGTATTCATTGTTCAGGCGTTTCTAATTGTACTACAAACGCGTCTCACGCTTTTGCCGATACACAGAAACTTTGCGCGAGTTGCTATCAGCACTCTGGACAAACCTCATTGACAGAGCATATTGATCGCTGGGTGTTGAGTCCTTGGCTAGCTTTTCCTTTTTTCCTCATGATGATTTACTTGCTCTTTACTGTTTCTGTTAATTTAGGGGCTGTATTTATTGATTTTTTTGATATTTGGTTAGGCAGTTGGGTTGTGGATGGTAGTCGCTGGTTGTTGGCTTCGGGCAACAGTCCCGAGTGGTTAACAACGATTGTTTCTGATGGTTTGGGTGGGGGCCTTCAGTTGGTTTGCACCTTTATTCCCGTTATTGGGTTTCTTTATTTGTTTATGTCGATAATGGAAGATTCTGGATATTTATCACGAGCGGCTTTTGTAATCGACGGGCTGATGGAGCGGATTGGATTACCTGGCCAGGCTTTCATTCCTTTGATTGTTGGATTTGGATGCAATGTCCCCTCCGTAATGGCGGCGCGCTCGCTGGATCGGGCGAGTGCCAGGCTGACTACAGTTTTCGTCGCACCTTTTATGTCTTGTGGCGCACGGCTATCCGTCTATGTATTTGTTGGTACCGCGATGTTTCCGGATCAGGCAGAAAATGCCATTTTTGCTCTTTATCTTTTGGGGATTGTCGTTGCCTGCTTTTCTGCTTGGCTCCTAAGAAAGTCGTTGTTTGTTGAAGAAACCAATCATTATGTGAGTGAAATGCCGTCTTATCATAGGCCTTTAGCACGAAATATCCTTATTCAAACTTGGCAACGACTATATAGTTTCATGTTTCGTGCTGGAAAGCGGATTATAAGCGTTGTTGTTGTTTTATCGGTGCTATCTTCTGTAGGCACAGATGGCACATGGGATAACAATGACAGTGATAAGTCAGTGTTGGCAGCGATTGGGCAATCTATTACTCCTGTGTTTGAACCCATGGGAATCGGCGAGCAAAACTGGCCCGCGACGGTCGGTTTGTTTACTGGGTTATTTGCCAAAGAAGTGGTCGTGGGTACCCTGGATACACTATATAATCATGATGCAGAAAATGACGGTACTGAAAAGACTCATTCAATGCCGGACTTTTTTGGCGACTTAAGTTTGGCATTGAGTAGTGTTAAGAATAACTTCCTATCTTTAGGGGTTTTGCTAACCAACCCACTGGGGGTTGAGGCAGATAACCTGGCAGATCAAGCATCCGCTGCGCAGAGCCAAGGAGTAAAGCGCGAAAGCTACCAATCTATGATTGCTTTGTTTCCCTCAGCATGGGCGGCTTTTTGTTATTTGGTATTTATACTTCTGTATGCGCCCTGTGTCGCGACGATAGGCGTAATGCAAAAAGAGGCGGGCGGGGTATGGCTAAAATTTTCGATGTTGTGGAGTTTGCTTCTGTCTTATTGGGTTGCTAGCAATTTGTGGCAGATGAGTAAATTACTTGAAACTCCGCTTTATAGCATATTTTGGTTGCTAGTCAGTTCGCTAGTTCTTTATGTGACTTACCGCGTTACGACTCGAGCGGTAAGAGCGTCTTATGCAGGCGAAATTCCCTGCGTCGCACTAAACTAAATTGATATGAAAATTGCTGTAGCAAGTAAAGATGGAATTTCAATTAATCTGCATTTTGGCCACGCTAAAGTGTTTATGATTTATGAATTAAGGCAGGGTCAATGTTACTTTCTGGAAAAGCGAAAAGTAGAGAATTACTGCTTGGGAAATAGTTCAAACCCCACCGCTTTGGAGATGATATTAGACACAATCAACGATTGTGAGCTTTGCTTCATTGCTAAAATCGGAGAAGGGCCGGCAGAAAAACTTGCCAAGATAGGTGTCAAGGCCGTGGACAGTTACGCGTATGAGGAAATAATGGAAGCTTTACAAGAATATGCGCAGATTCTTGACAGCGCATAACCTGCTCAGAAATGAAGCTTCTTACGTAAGTAACTGCTCAACCATCATCCCAGAAAAGACGTGGACCCATTGAATTTAGTTCGAACTCGATTATCGAGGTCGTAGATTATCAGTAATAGGGTAGTAACTTGTTTGAAAAACACATAAACCCGCTTGATATAGTTCAGGGGGAAGAAATTGAAGGTATGAGTTTTGTGAATATCCTCGGGACACACTTGAGGGCGATAGCTGAATTTTCCCGGTCAGAAGATGGGGGGGCCATTCTCCTAAAAATCAGGTTATTCTATGACAATGATCCGGTGGGAATGTTGCCGTTTAGCTTACACAATTATACCGAGCAAGAATGTCTGGAGCTTGCCCAAAACATCGCAGATAATCAGTTCTTATTGCGCGAGATAGATGAGTACTTATCTGGTGACGGAGGAGAGTGAGTATTAAGTACGCCTCATTAGAGGCGTTTATTTAGAACTGTATCGATCAAACCATAACCAACAGCTACTTGTCCGTCCATAAAATTATCTCGGTCTGTATCCAGGGCTATTGTTTCTATGTTCTGACCAGTATGATGGGCTAGAATAGCGTTTAGCTTTTTGCGTATGGTTAAAATTTCTTTGGTATGAATTTCTATGTCGGTGGCTTGCCCTTGGTATCCGCCGAGTGGCTGATGAATCATCATACGGGAGTGTGGTAGGCAGCTACGTTTGTCTTTTGCTCCTCCAGCGAGAAGAAGTGCACCCATGCTACATGCTTGGCCAATACACATGGTAGCGACATCCGGTTTGATGAACTGCATAGTATCATAAATGGACATACCCGCTGTTACCGACCCTCCAGGAGAGTTGATGTATAAGTGGATGTCCTTATCCGGGTTTTCAGACTCCAGGAATAATAGTTGCGCCACTATTAAATTGGCCATGTGATCTTCCACTTGCCCAACTAAAAAAATCACTCTTTCTTTGAGGAGTCGAGAATAAATATCAAATGAGCGTTCGCCTTTAGCTGTTTGCTCAATAACCATAGGTACTAAAGCGCTTTGAACTGACATAGTCTGAGGTGTCGAAATTGGGTACTGATTCATATTGGTACTATTCCTTCATATCATAAATCTGACAAGACCAGATGTATTTAAGTTATTCAAAGTTACCGGTCTTCAATGTTAAGCCCCTAAGGTAGTGAGCGTTTAAGTGAAGTTAAACTTTCATTGGTTGAGCTTTAAATTTGATTTGGGAGGTAAATCGAGTTGAGAGGTTAGTGGGTTGTTCCCTATGTCGAGTCGGCTAAGTTTGGTATTAGCCGAAATGTTGATGGTGGTTAGGTTGTTGCTGTCCACTCGGAGATCTTCCAATTCCGCGTTTTTGCTAACATCTAATTCCTCAAATTCGTTTTGATTGGCATAGATGTTTTCAAGTTTTGGGTTGTAACTGAGGTCCAGAGCTTCTAAGTCATTCATAAACACTTCCAAATGAGTGAGTTCTTTACAGGTGCTTACATCGAGTTTTTCGATCCTGTTGTTGCCAAGACAGACTTCCTCCAACTTACTGTTATGGGACAGGTTAGCTTCTGTCAGCTTATTTTTGGTAAGATCAAGCCGTTTAAGGTCGGTCAGGTGCTCTATCCCTGCAATACTCTCAATTTTTTGTTTTCGGCAAATCAATTCAACGAGGTCTTTCGAGTCCAAGGCCTTGGATGCGAGTACGCAAGCTTTGAATGCTTCATCTTCGAACACAATATCGCTTAGCTTCATTTTCATTTCTCCGTTACAAATGTTCACCTTTGTTGCTCTTGCCACAGTGTTTAGGTGCGGCTTGGGCATGTAGTGAGTGTGGCAATTCATACATCGCTGATAGTAATTGTCGTAAATACAACGTCGGGGTGCTGTGAAACTGGTGATTCTGCTCTTTAACTTCACCCCTTGTTCATCCATAACTACCACTCTGCAAGTCCCATACCATCGTGCTATTCACCTAGATGGTTGGGTGAGCACCACTACGTGGAAAAAATAGAAGCAAATGGAACAATTCCTGCTCTATATGTTGAGGAGCCTTATTTTAAAGGGCATGCGGTTTCAAGATTCTCATACATATGGGGAAAGTTATGACCAATTCAGCTGAAAAAGCACAGGACTCGGAATTATCGGAATCAGCGTGTATTTCTCAATTGAGTATCAGAAAAGATTGGATCAAGGTGGCATTTTCGAGTATGGATGGCGAGTCAGTTGACCAGCATTTTGGGTCAGCGCGTGGTTTCTACGTTTATGGTGTCACCGAAAAAGAGGTCTCGTTGATTGCAAGTAAATCTTTTCCAAAAGAGAAAAAAGATGGCAATGAGGACAAGTTGAAACCCAAGCTGTCGTGGTTGCTGGGGTGCGATATTGTTTACTGCGGTTCTATTGGTGGCTCGGCAAGCAGACAACTCATTTCTATGGGCGTTCACCCAAAAGTCGTAAAAGAAGGGCCAGATGTGGATGATTTGATTATCGAGCTTCAAGGTGAGTTAGCGGGTGAAATATCTCCAATGCTCCAGCGCATTCTAAAAAGCAAGCAGCCTAAAAACGAAGAACGTTTTAGTGAGATGGATGGTGCATGGGATGAGTAAGATAGCTGAAGCTCAGACCCTAGGTTGATACCAAACCTTAGAGTAATAAAGTAACGCCCTACACATTGACTAAAATTTCATGAGATTTTTAAATTATGCCTTCCGCAATTAATATGCTAACGACATTTGAAACAAATTATCAGCTGGGCGATAGTGAAATGGACAAAACACATAAAGAGTTCCTGGCACTTATATACCACTTAAATGGCGCGTCTGGGGTTCAGTTTACAAAATTATTTCAACGCCTTATAGAGCATACTCAGGCGCATTTTGAAAGTGAGGAAGTGAGGATGAATGACCTGTCTCATGGTTTGCTGTCAGAACATAGAGCAGAGCATTTAAGGGTTATGGCTGATATGAAAAGCTTTAAAAAACGTGTTGATATGGGGCGTGTTGATATGGGGCGTGTTGCTATGGCCCGAGCTTGGGTAAAGGAAAGCTTGCCGCAGTGGTTTGATACGCACGCCAGAATGATGGATAGCGCCTTGGCTGCGGACATCATTAACCGTCGAGAACAACAAGCGGTATTAGATTAACTGGGTAGGGCGCTAGGCGGGCGTCCTTATGTTTTCCAGAAGCTTTGGCTTGACTTGGTTGAGCCATAGTTTAATGCGCTCTTCTGTTAACATGCTTTGGGTTCGTTGGTCTATAATTAAACCGACAAAACGCCCTTCAACTTCAGAGGCAGAGTGTTCATAGGTGTACCCTTCAGTGCTCCAGTCGCCAATCATTTCAGCACCAAACCCTTTGAATATGTCATAAAGAGCCATTAGGGAGCTAGCGAATCGTTCTGCATAACGCTCCTGGGCACCTAAGCCAAAAAATGCGATACGCTTTCCTTTGAAATCAGGCTGGTTGAGCTGTGCGAGAAATTCTTCCCAGTTTTTTTCAAGGCAGCCTGAACTTAGACCAGGTATAGCGCCGACGCCGTAGCTCGGTGTTCCTAAAATTAAAGAGTCATATTGCAACATATCCTCAGGGGTTATGCGATTTACATTTACCGGCTTGCTAGCGCAATCTTCACCAAGTAATTTGTAGATCTTTTTTGCAATTAGGCGCGTTGTACCGGTCTCTGTTCCGAAAAATATACCAATCTTTTTCATAGTTAGTGTCTATCTTGATCTGAAAATGACGACTTACGTTGGGCTACCTTGATCGTGTATCTAGCTATTTAGGCTCGCAAAAGCGCTTTCACAAGACGTTCAGAGAGTTGGTCTGGTGTAAATTGCGGTTCATTGGGTGGGTACAGCGAGTCTTCGTCAAACTCAAAACCATTGTCCCGGGCCAAAGCGAACATCTCTTTCATTTTTATGCAGGCTTTTAATTTAGTAGCCAATTCTGGGTTGGCTTTTGCTTTTGCAGAAAAGCCAGCGATTACTTCTACAGACATAATACTTTTATCTCCATCTAACTATTTTGTGTGTGGTAGCAGACGCGTTGCACAAATTGAGCCTATTACATCAAGCACAGGCAAAATGATTCCAAATCAGATTGTAACCCCCTGTACCGCAGGGATTCGCCCTTAATTTCGTCTTACATTTTTGAATTTGTTGGACTTAGGAGCGGGAAAGTTTTGTTGTAATAGCGACAGCGTGAGACCTTCAGGAATGTCGTATAAGCTACATTTTAAGTCTTCTCAGCTCTAAAATTTGATTCAGATAAGCAATATCAGTACGAATATCTATGGTCTCTTTTTTGCAAACGCACTCACATATTAAGCTTTTGACAAAAGGATGGTTTCATTGACAATCAATATACTTGTTGAGGTTGATGTCGCAATTGCAGACTCTGGCGGAGAGCGCGTAAATAGGAGCCTGGCTTGTCTTACGATGAAGCTGACAGTCTGAACTCTGGTCACAAGCATGATTATTTATAGATTAACTGACCCGTTAAGGTAGCTGCACCATAGATTTTTAGAGGTTACTATTTTGGATACACTCAAACTACATCACCGACTTTGGATCGCAAATAGTAGTGAGGTGAAGGAGCGTTCGCCGATTATTTTCGAATGTACTTACAACGGAAAAGGGGAGTCTCTTTTGTTGATAAGATACGATGGCCAATGTATCGGATATTTGAACAAATGCGTACATATGCCATTTCGTCTGGACTGTGAAAAGAAAACGCTGTTTGACCACACCAGAGATAAAATCAAATGCTCTATGCACGGCATAATTTACGACCCATTAACCGGTGAGTCACTGAGTCCTACCATGTGCACTGGCGAAAAGCTCAATGCGATAAATGTAGTTGAAGATAGCGCTGGTATCTGGATCGATGACGAGTGTGTTGAATCTGTTAAGGAGTACAATGAGATGCTTAGCCAACCAACCAGAAAATGGATACTTGCAAATGGTTTTAATCCGGACGACATAGATCAGTCTGGAAAATATAATGACACACCGCTAATATTAGCCTGCCGCGAAGGAGAAAAGGTGATAGCTGAAGAGCTGGTTGTGTCAAAAGCAAATGTTAATCATCGAAATATGGATGGTACTACCGCCTTATGGGCATGCGTAGTTTCTAATAGCTTTGATATGGCAGACCGTTTACTTGGCGCAGGGGCGAGTATCGATAGTCAGAATGATAATGGAGCAACCACTCTAATGTATGCCGCATCGGCAGGAAAAACCGAGTGGGTGAAATACTTTTTAGCACGAGGATCAGATACGTCGCCTACATCGTTAGATGGATTTACTGCGCTTGACCTAGCGAGTAATGTTGAGTGTCTACGACTATTAAAGGCCGTACCAGTTACAGTTGAATAACTTGGCTAAGTTGTTTTTTCCATAAGGGGGTATCAAAGGTGATATTGCTTTCTTCGAAAAATTCCGCTGCGTTGAATAATACATCTTGAATCGAAACGGTAAGGTATTTTCTGCTCAGTTCTGAATTAATAATGTGGTCGGGAACCGCAATTTCAAAAAATAAGGTCTTATTCTCGCTGGTATACCCACCCATTTGCATTCCGGAAAAATTGGGCTTTTCCAATTTACCTGGCAGCATAAATGTAATGTCCAGTGAGGGCCCCTCCGGAATCAAGTCGCGTTGTTTTAACTGCGCACAGGAGACCGCGAACTGCGTTATAACGCTGTTTATCGTGCTGTCTTTCAAATCACTGCCTGCTGAAGTAACACCAATATATAAGCTCATCGTTGTTTACCTATCTAAAATATCTATGAAAGTTGATACGGATACTTACGACGATCAAATTGCGTGCCATCAAATATATTCTGCAAGCAGCCGTTGGTTAAATGTGTATTCAACGGTAATAACCTGATGATTAGAGGCTTAATTAAGGAGGTTATTGTTGTTGCATTCACTGCAAATTAGTTGCGTATTGTCTCTTTTGTGACATTGGTGATTTCTTCTAAAGCCCTTTTAATCAATAGTCTATGGTGTTTTTAAGGCTGGCCCGAGAGTTGCAATAAACCATTTGAACGAAAACTTCTATCGTCTAAGTGCGATTACAACCTTCTGTTGGGGTGACTTGAATGAAAGCAAAAGATATCGCCGAGCTATTAGATGAGCCAGCATGCGAACACAACACCAAAAGCAAGTCAGGTTGTGCAAAGCCGAAGCCCGGAGCCTCTGCAGGGGGTTGTGCCTTTGATGGTGCTCAGATAGCGCTGCTACCCATTGCAGATGTGGCTCATATCGTTCATGGGCCGATAGCGTGCGCTGGAAGTTCTTGGGATAACCGAGGCACAAGAAGCAGTGGCCCTGAGCTTTATCGTATTGGTATGACTACGGACCTTACCGAGCAGGACGTGATCATGGGGCGCGGCGAAAAAAGGCTGTTCCACAGTATCAAACAAGCCATTGAAGATTATAACCCCCCGGCGGTATTTGTTTATAACACCTGTGTACCAGCCTTGATTGGTGATGACTTTGAAGCCGTTTGTCGCGAGGTAGAACAACGCTATGACGTGCCCGTGGTGCCTATCGATGCTGCTGGGTTTTATGGCACCAAGAATCTGGGTAATCGCATCGCTGGAGACTCTATGGTGAAGCACGTGATTGGGACCAAAGAACCAGAACCGGTGCCTGAAAATGCCCAAAGAGAAGGGGTCAAGGTTCATGATGTTAACCTCATAGGCGAATATAACATTGCAGGTGAATTTTGGTATGTCCTGCCTTTGCTTGATGAATTGGGTATTCGGGTACTTTGCACGTTATCAGGTGATGCTCGCTTTCATGAAGTTCAGACGATGCATCGAGCCGAAGTGAATATGATGGTGTGTTCCAAAGCTATGCTAAACGTCGCCCGAAAGCTCCAGGACACATTTGGTATGCCCTGGTTTGAAGGAAGTTTTTATGGCATTACTGACACCTCAGAGGCATTGCGTGGCTTTGCACAGTTCCTCAACGATCCTGACTTGACTGCGCGTACTGAAGGGCTGATCGAACGAGAGGAAGTACGTATTCGTGCCGCGTTGGATAAGTGGCGTCCTCGACTCGAAGGTAAGCGCGTTCTGCTTTACACGGGAGGGGTTAAGTCTTGGTCTGTTATTTCAGCATTACAGGACCTTGGAATGAAGGTTGTAGCGACGGGTACCAAAAAGTCTACGGAAGAGGATAAAGCTCGAATTCGTGAATTGATGGGGGATGATACGATGATGATCGATGACGGAAACCCCAAAGAATTACTCAGAATAGTGAAAGATTATAAAGCGGATATTCTTATTGCCGGTGGGCGAAATATGTATACCGCACTCAAAGCGCGCGTACCTTTCTTGGATATCAATCAGGAGCGGGAATTCGGTTATGCGGGGTACGACGGCATGCTGGAATTGGTTCGACAACTGACCCTAACATTAGAAAGTCCTGTCTGGCAGTCGGCTAGAACACCTGCGCCTTGGGACGCCGCAATAGAGTCTAATGGGGTCGCTCTTGCCCTGCCTATGACTAGTTCAGCGGAAGGAGTATAACCATGGCTGATCTATTGAAACGCAAAAAAGCCTTATCCGTCAGCCCTTTGAAAGCGAGCCAAACAATTGGTGCGTCACTTGCTTTCCTTGGCTTTTCTAGGTCGATGCCTCTGATGCATGGATCCCAAGGGTGTACTGCCTTTGCCAAGGTCTTTTTTGTGCGACACTTCCGCGAACCAATACCACTGCAAACTACAGCAATGGACCAGGTGACATCGGTAATGGGCGCCGATGATAATATTGTCGAAGCGCTAAGAGCCATTTGTGAAAAAAATCGACCTTCTATTATAGGTCTGGTTACCACGGGGTTGGCAGAGACGCAGGGGGCAGATATTAATCTTGCTGTGAGACAGTTTCGGAAACAATACCCTGAATTCGATAATTATTACGTTGTTGCGGTTAATTCTCCTGATTTTTCTGGCTGTTTTGAAAGTGGTTTTGCTTTGGCGTTAAAAGCAATCATAGAAACGCTTGTACCTCAAACTTATGCCCCTGCTCAGTCGGCATTAGAAAAAGAGGGGACCACTGAATTTACCCATCGTGTTGGTTTGAGATCAAAGCAGGTGAACGTATTGTGCCACGCGAATTTAACACCAGGTGATCTTGAATTTATTGTAGAGAGTATTGAAAGCTTTGGTTTGCGTCCAATGCTTATACCTGATCTGCTCGGGTCACTTGATGGGCACCTTTCCAGTGAAACCTATAACCCCCTAACTACGGGTGGGCTGGCAGTCGACGATCTAAAAACAGCCGGTGAGAGTATTGCGTCATTAGTGGTCGGTCACAGTATTCAGGCTGCTGCCAAAAGTCTAGAAGAGCGTACCGGTGTACCTAATTATCAATTTGATCATTTGATGACAATTGATGAAGTCGATCGATGGCTGGATACACTTAGAAAGTTAAGTGGAAAGGGTGTACCTGTGAAGTACCGTAAACACCGACAACAGGTGCAGGATGCGATGTTGGATACGCACTTTATGATTGGGTCGACACGTTACGCGATGGCGTCAGATCCGGATTTATTGATTGGATTTGATGCTTTGATGACCAGCATGGGAGCTGAACTTGTTGCAGCAGTTATACCTGCTAAAGCGAAGTCCGTTGAGGTGCTTTCAATAGAGCATATTCAAATAGGCGACATGGAAGATCTTGAGCAGCTGGCTAAAGCCGAGCAAGCACAATTACTCATCGGTAATTCTCACGCGTCCGATAGCGCTCAGCGCTTGTCTATTCCTTTGTTGAGGGCAGGGTTTCCCCAATACGACTTATTAGGTGGTTTCCAGCGTTGTTGGTCCGGATACAGGGGGATTCAGCAAACGTTGTTTGATTTGGCCAATATGATGGTGGCGCATCACCAGGATATTTCTGCTTATCATTCGGTCTACTCACAGAAGCCAGAAGCGCAGGTGCTGTATGGTAATTTGGGTGACAAAGGCCCCAATGCCTGGGGAGGCCATTAACTTGTGAGTGCCATTAAACGAAAGCTGGAAGTTGTTACAGAAGAAGACGGAGGACTGCTCTTCAAGGTGGCCTTTGCCAGTGAAGATCAGCAGCGAGTGAATCAGCACTTTGGATCTGCTAGGGCATTTGTCATCTATGGCATCTCGCCTGAGGATAAACAATTGTTGGTTATATCGGAGTTCAGCGATTTAAATCAGGACGTGAATGAAGACAAGTTGGCCGAGAAGCTGGCATTACTTGAAGGTTGTATAGCCGTTTATTGCAGGGCGTGTGGGGCGTCGGCGGTTAAAAAATTACTCGCCAAGGGAATTCAACCCGTGAAGGTGTCAGAAGGTGCTGAGATAAATGAATTGATTGGTGCTTTACAAGATGAATTGAAACAGGGGCCTTCTGCTTGGTTGGCTAAAGCGGTATCTCAAAACGGACTCGACAAATCCCGCTTTGACGAAATGGAAATGGAAGGTTGGGACGAATAAAGACCAACTAACGAAATTTTAAACTACTTGTATTTGGGGAAATGAAATGAGCGAAGCGGCAGCAGCAGTAACAACGGCAGACCTAGAAGATCCATTTGTGCACCAGATGGTGGTTCAGTTAAGGGCGGTTGATAGTTATGGAACCTACGATGATTGGTCGGATGCCAAGGTACTTGATCCGCTCATTCTAACAAAAGAGCGGAAGCGTGAAATCCCCGTTGTGGGAGATCCGGATGAAATTATCGTTACTCGCGTTAAATCCTATTACAACGCCTTGTCTACCAGTATCGAAAAGGAAACGGGTTTAATGGCAGTACCAGTAGTCAATCTGAGTCATGAAGGTTTTGGCCGTGCTTTTATCGTTATAGGTAAGTTAATTGTGATGGATAAAACCTTGCGGGATGTGCATCGTTTCGGTTTTCCCACCATTGAAAAATTGAAAGAAGAAAGTGCAAAACATATCACCAAGGCGGTTGCACTGGTTAATCAATACCGTGAAGTAGCCAAACTTTAGCGTAAAGCTTGTTGGCCAGAATTAACGGCAAATCTAGCGGGTAAAAGGTGGATAAAGTGAGCGACGATGAGTTTAAGGCTTTACAAAAGTCGATGAGAAAAAAGAAACGAATTGCAACGGAAATGGCGTCTGAAATACATGATTTAGTGGAAGATCGGCTGTGGTCTGACTATGAAAATCTTATTGAACTAAGTCAAAAAACATATCAGGCGTGTGTTGAATGGTCTGAAGCCAACAAAGCGTTGGTAAAAGCAGAAGAAGCAAATATTTGAAGCAGAAGTAAACATTTGGAGGGTTAACCATGACTGATCAACTACAGGCAGCTAATGAAAATACATCCGATGGAGATGATATTGTGGGCAGAACCCGTGGTGGCGATAAATGGGTTCCCCAATTCGTTACGGAATTGAATCAGTCCACTTGTATTGGTTGTGGGCGCTGTTACAAAGTGTGCCCAAGGGATGTCTTCGAGTTGGTGGAGCGTGGCGCATCAGAAGAGATAGATGAAGATGATGATTTTTATGATGATGACGATGAAATGATGGTGATGAGTATTTCCAACGAGATGGATTGCATCGGTTGTATGTCTTGCGCTCGTGTCTGCCCTAAAAATTGCCATACTCACGAAACTACCGCGGCATAGGCCTCCTAATATAGCAGTTAAGTAGTTACATTTTAGCAGTTAGGTTTGCGGTTAAGTCGTCGTAAAAAAATGAGCCATAGGAAATTATGTTATGTCTAAACCTAAGTATCATGTTTTTATTTGTGGTCAAACACGGCCAGAGGATCATCCTCGTGGTAGTTGTGGAGCGAGTGGTGCAGGGGCTGTTTTTCAAGCCTTTGCGATGCAGTTAACAAGCAAAAAACTACTTGATTCAACGGTTTTGACACAATCAAGTTGTTTGGGACCTTGTCATTTGGGTGCCAATGTTTTGATATACCCCGAAGGCATCATGTATAGCTCTATAAAGCCTGAAGATGTGGATGTGATCATTGAGCAGCACTTTATCAAAGGCGAGCCCGTGGTCGAAAAATTTGCTCCGGCGGATGTCTGGTCCTGATTACGACAAATTGGCTATAGTAAAGGTATAACTCAGCATGGGTGGTAAGGATAGCAGTTCAAATATTGAATACCTAAACAGCGGTAGGATGTATTTTTCCCAAAACATACCAATAGAGCTGGAACATGAACTCAACCAGGTTCTAAGTAGTGAGCAAGGCCAGGGCAATAAGGGCGTTGTCTATGGTGGTGAGTCGGTAGAGGTTAGGTTATTGGAAATTCAAGCGCAATGGGCGAACTTTGTGGATCCGTTAATCGCATTGTTTAAATACTAATTACGGACTTCCAGGTTTGAGGATGCTGAACGAGCTGTCTGGAAGGCGATGACGTTAACGTCTAGGCGTAGTGGATTCAATCGAAATTACCGTCGTCTAGATCCTGGGGGATGTGATTGGTTAGAAAACAACAGTGACGCGAGGCATTTTTTGTTTTGTCTTAAAGCGCTTGGTGTGATTCGTTTAAGGCGGGGTAAGGTTGCAATGGCAAAGAAAGTGTTAGATAAGCTAATTGAGCTTGATCCGCATGATGAAATGGGTGGCGGCAGCTATTTAACCATTGCAAACACATTTTCAAACTGACGAACCGGTCGAAAAATTAGATAGAAGACTCCTAACACACTGAAAGGTGTCTAATACGCTAAATAGGCCATAACTTTAGAACGCACATTGGTAACCGATAAGTGAAAAGGGCAAAGTCATGGGCCTAGAGCGACAATCTGAAAATGAATTATGTTCGGAGCAGCAAGCACGTTTGAATGCCATGCAGCAAAGAGAAAGTGATCTATTGAAAGAAGCCTGGCAAGCCATGCGCCTTTGTCTTTATGAAGCGTCATTTGATGCTGATATTAGTCTCGTTCCCAGGCCTGATTTGGCAGAGTATACTCTTAAAACCGACCCAGTTGACCAAACTGATATTCTTGAGGGAATATGGCGCGATAAACGGGGGGCAAAACAAGGTGAGGTCCAAATCCGCTCAGATGGCAGGTTGTACGCTGAAGTGGATGTTATTCGCAGTCATCCTACTGATGTACGTTGGTTTGTAGAGTCAGTAACGGTATGGGGTTGCTGCGGAAGTTTGAAAACTGAACTGCGCCTACTGCCCTCGGTTATCGATTAACCAAGGGGCTGCTGAGTGAACGCGCGTGATATATATACTGCACTAATTGAGGCGGCTCGTTCCGAAGCGACCGTTAGCGATATTCTACTAGGCTTGAATTGGAGCGTAGCTTCTATTGCTGAGGCTGGCAACGGAAAGGAGTTTCACGGGCTGTGCTTTAGCCCGCAGGCCCTAACGCGAACCTTGCCTTGGTCTGGCACCTTACAAGGCCGGCCGGTTAACGAATTGGCGCGCTGGATCATGCAATGGGACCCATGCTCAGCTGTTGTCGGTGCTTTAGTTATCAACGCGGTTATAAATAAGGATTCCGAACTATTAATTGGAGCGAATAGGTTGGATATCCCTGGGCCGAAACACCTGAAAGTATTTAACTATTTCCGTCCTCAGTTAATTGGTAAAAAGGTAGCTGTTATTGGTCATTACCCGCAGTTGCAGGGTTTCGATGAATGTGCTCAGTGGTATTGTATTGAGCGGCACCCACAGTCAGAAGATCTGCCAGACCCTGCAGCGGGTTTTATTTTGCCTGAAATGGATTGGGTATTTATCACAGCGAGCAGTATTGCCAACAAAACACTTCCTGCTTTACTGGAATTGGCTAAAAATGCGCAGGTTGTCTTGATGGGACCTAGTCTTCCATGGGTTGATGTTTGGGCCGATTTTGGCGTTAACTATCTCGCTGGCGTCGCTATAAAATCCAGCGAAGAACTATGGCAGGTAGCCTCACAGGCTGGTGGGACGCGCATTTTTGATGATGCCTGTGAATACCGTATTGCCAAATTAGCAAGCTAAACTCAATGATTCAAATTCCTCCTGAAAGCGCTAATTCGTTAACAGCATTAGAGCAACAAAATTTACCTTTACGCTTCGTTATTTTTCATCTTCACCCGACTAGTGCGCGATTACGCTATCTTAAGTTTGATTCGGGCCATGTATGTGCGCCGAAAAAATTACCTGTTTTAACTGAAGTATTGGACCGCTATAAAGAGGGTGCTGGACCATCCGTGCACCCACAAACCTACTTGAGACCGTTGTGCCGACAACTTGCGGTTGCTGAGTCGACACTTTCTATTGCTGGTGAGTTCCGCTGCTGGGTTGATACGCCTTCAGGGGCATTACCAATCTATTTAGCGAGGGTTCAGCTGGAGCAACCGTTTGATGCGCCCGACGGTTGCGATTGGATCGAACTGCCGGACTGCCTTTTGCTCTCTAATGTTGAAATAGAGATTATGCGTCGTGCTTATCAATGGTTACTGGAATAGCGGGGTCGATGTCCGCAATGGCTCTGATATCTTCGGGCCAGCAGCCAATTGGCGGGCCGAGCTCGTTTGTAGTTGACTCGGACTCGAACTCGAACTTGACGAGGAACACTTCCCGGTTTTCATTTTCCTCCAAATAGCCTTGGTTGATAATCACGCCACGGGTACCTGATTTTACCAGTAATTGGCTCTCTTCTGTATCTGGAAAACTACCATCATTAAAAATGTCTTTACTCGCTAAAACAGTGTCACCGGGTTGTAGTTGTATATTAATCATAGTTTGTATCTCCGTTTGTCATTCATGATTTGTTTGCTAACTCTTAATCTTGTCGTTTTTGCGACAAAGATTTGTATCAAGTTGTTTTTGAAACATCTTTGAGAAACTTGTATTAATTATAACTTATTGTAATTTAAGTGAAATTTATAATTTTTCACAATGGTATAGCCATTGCAGTTATAGAAACTAACAGTATTACTTGCAAACAGTTTGCCAGACGGAGAAGAAGCTATGGTCACACTAACCGAGAGTGCAGTTAAGGCAGTAAGTCGATTTATTGAGAGCAGTGAAAAATCAATCGCAGGACTTCGTATTAAAGTTGACGGAGGTGGTTGTTCAGGTTTCCAGTATGGGTTGAAGCTTGAAGACAAAGCTGCGGAGGGAGATTTAGTTAAAAATATTGATGGTGTTACGTTATTAATTGATGAGGCCAGTCTGCCGTTGCTTGAAGGTGTTACTGTCGACTTTCTGGATGGGTTGGACGGTAGCGGGTTTAAATTTGAAAACCCCAATGCCACAGCAAGTTGTGGTTGCGGTAAATCTTTTGCCGCTTAGTTGCTTTAACAAAGCAAACGAAAGTGATGTTATTTAATTGATCGTATTAAGCGCAAAAGCCTCAGGAGGTAATCGCGATGTGGAATTATTCTGAAAAAGTACAGGAACATTTTTTCGATCCGAAAAATGCTGGAGCTGTCGATGATGCGAATGCGACAGGGGACGTTGGGTCTTTGAGCTGTGGTGATGCCTTGAGGTTGACTCTAAAGGTAAACCCGGAATCAGAAATTATCGAAGACGCAGGTTTCCAAACATTTGGATGCGGCTCGGCAATAGCATCGTCCTCGGCATTGACTGAAATAATTAAAGGCAAGACCATAGATGAAGCGCTTGAAGTAAGCAATCAGGATATTGCAGATTATCTAGATGGACTACCACCGGAAAAAATGCACTGTTCTGTTATGGGTAGAGAAGCACTTCAGGCTGCTGTTGCAGATTATAGAGGAGAGGAATGGAGTGATGACCATGAAGAAGGCGCGTTAATCTGTAAGTGTTTCGCAATAGATGAAGTGATGGTAGAAGAAACCGTTCGCTCCAATAACCTGCATACGGTTGAAGAAGTTACTAATTTTACGAAAGCGGGTGGCGGATGTTCATCATGTCATGAGGCTATCGAAGGCGTGTTAACCCGAGTACTTGCTGAAAAGGGTGAGTCCTTTGTTGCTGCAGGTATTGGTGGGGCTGTTCCTGCCGTAGCGGCGACTCCAAAAGAGAGTATGGCGACAGGTGCACTAAAGCGTATTCGTCTGATAGAAAAAGTTCTGGACGAAGTTCGCCCGGCTTTACAGGCTGATAATGGTGATGTGGAACTTGTCGAAGTGACTGGCAAAGCGATTTATGTTCACTTGACGGGAGCATGCAGTGGCTGCCAGATGGCTGCAATGACGTTGGGAGGTATACAACAACGGCTTATTGAAGAACTGGGTGAGTTTGTAAAAGTGCTACCAGATACCGAAATGCCCGTTGAGATTGCAGGAGCCTAGCCATGAAAGACATATATATGGACAACAATGCGACTACTATGGTGGACTCTGTTGTTGTAGAAGAAATGTTGCCTTATTTTTCGGAACAGTTTGGCAACCCTTCGTCAATGCATAGTTTTGGGAACAAGGTGGGGTTTGCTCTTAAGGCTGCACGAAAACAAGTACAACGCTTGATAGGTGCAGAATTTGAGTCTGAAATCGTGTTTACCTCTTGTGGTTCGGAATCAGATTCGACGGCGATCTTGTCAGCAATCAAAGCGCAGCCCGATAGAAAAGAGATCATAACCACTGTGGTGGAACATCCTGCAGTGTTGACTTTGTGTGAGTTTTTAGAAACTGAAGGGTATACGGTTCACAAGTTAAAGGTTGATACTAAAGGTCGTTTGGATTTAGACGAATATCGTTCACTATTGTCAGATAAGGTGGCTGTGGTGAGTGTCATGTGGGCCAATAACGAATCGGGTACGATATTTCCGGTTGAGAAAATGGCCGATATGGCAAATGAGCATGGCGTGATGTTTCACACGGATGCAGTGCAGGCTGTGGGGAAATTGCCTATTGACCTAGAAAATAGCAATATTCACATGCTTTCTTTGTCGGGGCACAAATTGCACGCGCCAAAGGGTGTGGGCGTTTTGTACCTAAAGCGAGGTACTCGCTTTCGCCCGCTTTTAAGGGGAGGGCATCAGGAGCGAGGTCGTCGTGCTGGCACCGAAAACGTGACTAGTATTATTGGCTTGGGTAAAGCTTGTGAGCTGGCGATGACGCATATGGAATTCGAAAATGTACAGGTGAAGGCCATGCGAGATCGTTTGCAAGAAGGCATTCTTTCGGCGGTACCCTATAGTTTTGTAACAGGCGATCCGGAAAATAGACTTCCCAATACGGCTAGTATCGCTTTTGAATACATTGAAGGTGAGGCGATACTCTTGTTGATGAATAAAGTGGGTATCGCGGCGTCGAGCGGCTCCGCTTGTACTTCCGGTTCCCTTGAGCCCTCTCATGTGATGATGGCTATGAGCATTCCTTACACGGCGGCGCATGGCACAGTAAGGTTTTCATTGTCTCGTTATAATACTATGGAAGAAGTCGAGCGTGTTGTTGCTGAAATACCACCTATCGTAGCTAAACTTCGTAAGCTTTCGCCATATTGGAAAGAAGATGGTCCGGCAGAAAATCCAGAGCAGTCTTTTGCTCCGGTTTATACTTAATCGAATTTTCAGATTTACTCCTAAATTTCATGTAAGTGTTTAGTGTGCCTTTCGGCGCACTTTTTTTGTTTTTAGTGTCGATATTGAACTCTATTTACCCTCTCCCAGAATCAACCTCTACCGCATATTTCTCTACTGCAATATACCCTGCCGGCTGTTCCATCCCTCTACCCTTTTATCATGAATATGCGTGCCTGTTCGGGCTTAGGTGGAGGAAATTAATCATCAGTGTCGGTTTTGCAACAAATGATTCAAGTTTGTGAGGGATTGTCATATTACATTTCGTGTTGGTGGATTTAAGTAATTGAAATATATGATAAAAAAGGATTGGAATAGCTATTGCATTTATCAAATTAACAAACGAATTGAAGGTAATTTAATTAGATTAGGGGTAACAAGTGATGACACGACAAGTAATCATTGATGATACCACCCTTCGAGATGGTGAGCAGAGCGCTGGTGTTGCATTTACAGCGGAAGAAAAAATCTCTATTGCAAAGATGCTAGTTGATATGGGTGTACCAGAGTTAGAGATTGGAATTCCTGCAATGGGAGCTGAAGAGCAAGAAGTTATGAGGGCAATAGCGAATCTCGGTCTCAACTCTCGTTTGCTTGCCTGGTGCAGAATGACTGAGTCTGATTTGCTCGCCGCTAAATACACGAATGTGCAAATGGTAGATTTATCGATCCCTGTGTCAGATCAACAGATTGCCTTTAAATTGGGCCGAACACGTCAACAAATACTTCAGCATGTTTCAAAAATGGTTACAACAGCAGTTGAAGACGGGTTTCTCGTTTGTGTAGGCTGCGAAGATGCCTCTCGAGCCGAGCAGGACTTTTTATATCGAGTGGCAGAAGTGGCTCAAGAAGCCGGGGCAGAACGAATACGATTTGCAGACACACTGGGTATTCTCGAACCATTTAAAACGTTTGAAAAAATATCGGGTTTAAAAAAACACACAGATTTGAACATTGAAATGCACGCTCACGATGACTATGGATTGGCGACTGCCAATACACTCGCAGCAGTTTCTGCAGGGGCTAGCCATATTAATACGACAGTGAATGGACTTGGCGAGCGAGCGGGGAACGCGCCATTGGAAGAGCTTGTGTTAAGTCTCAAGCATCTCAATGACATTGATACTGGAGTAGATATTGCTTCGCTTCCGATCATTTCCCAGTATGTCAGCCAGGCGTCAGGGCGCCCCGTATCCTGGCAAAAAAGCATTGTTGGCAAAGGTGTATTTATGCATGAATCAGGCATTCATGTTGATGGCCTGATAAAAGACAAGCGCAATTATCAATCACTCAACCCGGAAGAACTAGGGCGTGAACATCTTTTTGTTTTGGGTAAGCATTCAGGCTCAAGTATGTTGGAAAAAGCTTATGGTGAACTCGGAATTGAGCTTACTCCAATGATATCAAAACAACTACTTCAGCAAGTGCGTCGTTATTCTACTGAGTACAAGGTGAGTCCAAGTGACAGGGTATTGCTGGATTTATATGGGGGGCTCAGTGATAAGCCGGTGCTGTTCGCAAATCAACTATAGAATTTTATTATCATCGGGAGTGACGAAATGTCAGCTGCTCTGAAAGTTAGGTATGCCAAAATGGGTTACGAGAATGCAGAAGCAATGGTGCGACGTATGGATAGTGAGAAAATTATTCCGAAGTGGAAGGAAGACATACAGTGCGTGTTTCAAAGAGATCCAGCCGCACGAAATATTTGGGAGTTGCTTTTTACCTATCCAGGTATTCAGGCAATTATGTGGCATCGAATTAGTCACAAATTGTGGCTGAGCGGGTGGCGCACTTTACCTCGCTTCTTATCATTTATTGCTCGGCTATTTACTAATGTAGATATTCACCCTGGAGCAAAAATTGGTCGTCGGTTTTTCATTGATCATGGCGCCGGTGTTGTTATAGGTGAAACCGCTATTGTAGGGAATGATGTGACGCTCTACCACGGAGTGACATTAGGAGGAACGAGTTGGAATAAAGGGCGTCGGCATCCAGAACTTGGAGATGGCGTTTTGGTCGGAGCGGGCGCCAAAATATTGGGTGCTATTACCATCGGTTCGCATGTCCGCGTTGGTGCAAACTCCGTGGTCGTTGAAAATGTGCCTGATAAAAGTACCGTTGTAGGAATTCCTGGCAAAATCGTCTTGAGTAAACCTGATCGTAAAACCAATCAACATGGAATTGATCTTGATCATCACCTTATTCCTGATCCCGTCGGGAAAGCGATCGCTTGCTTGTTGAATCGAATTGATATGCTTGAAAAAAACCTGCAGGTTATGGGGACGGTTGACCGGGAATATCAGGAAACATTATTTCAATTCTGTGAAGTCGATACTCAAATTTGTGAGAAGGATTGCAGCGGTGGCGCCCACGTCCATCGGTAAAATTGGCACCGATAAAGCGTCGAGCGTGTTTGTTTCAGTCGAGAATGAGCGAGTCGTTTAATTAGACTGAATGGTTGAATTAGTGTGAATAATTGAGGAGATGGCATCATGGACCTTCATGATTTTAGTGGCGATAAAATGTACTTTGATGAGCACCTTGCTGGTGATGTCAAATCATTGTTGGATGTGGCTTCAAATGATTACGCAAAAGGGGCTTCGGAATTACCCTTACTAAAAGCCTATTTACGGGCTCCTGACAGCCTCACCGTTTTAGTGGCGCTTTACCGTTTTTACTATTACCAACATCAATATGAAGAAGCGTTATTAGTCGCTGACTCGGCGATGTCTTTAGTTGCGATGAAACTTGATTTTTCAGCCTCCTGGGAAAAAGTCAGCATAGATATGCTGGGTTATGGTGTCATGAAATCCATGACCCTTGTGCGTTTCTATTTACTGTGTTTAAAGGGGGCGGGTTACTTGAACCTGAGAACCGGTAATATTGAACTGGGAATGAAACGGTTGCGAAAAGTGATTGAGCTGGATACCGAAGACCGTCTGGGAGCGCGCATTTTGCTGCAAACAGTGGAGAGCTTCCAGCGGCGTGTCGATGCGAACTTCGGACAGTTACAAATGGTCGCTACCAACTAGTGGCGCCTAATTACAGGAAGTACCACTTAAACAAACCCATTGGCATTAAACAAACCCGTGCCAGTAATAATAAACCGTATTTGTAACCAGAAAATAGGTGATGAAATGAGCGAATTAACATTGACAGAAGAAATAGAAGAGTTAAGTTCAGCCGAAGACTTTCTTGATTTTTTTGAAATTGAATACGAGCCCAAAGTGGTGTTTGTAAATCGTTTGCATATTATGCAAAGGTTTCATGACTATCTGCAAAGTACTGACGGGGCCATGCCCTCGGATGACAACGAGCCAGCACTTAGAGCGGTTTATACCCAGCTACTGACCCGAGCATATCAAGATTTTGTAAAATCTGATGCTATCACGGAAAAGGTCTTTAAGGTTTTTCGTATGCATGAGCCTCAGACCACCTTTGTTTCTGTCGACCAATTATTGGAATCGTAATCGTGAAGCCCGAATATCAATATGGAACCGAAGTCCGGCTAATTCGCAACGTTCGAAACGATGGAACTTATCCTGGTGAAGAGGTTGGCAAGCTACTGGTGCGAAGAGGAGAGGTCGGTGCTGTCTACGATGTAGGGACGTATTTGCAGGATCAGATTATCTATCGGGTTCATTTTCTGAATGCCGCGAAGACGGTGGGTTGCCGTGAAGAGGAGTTAATCAGAGCGACTGATCCTTGGATTCCGAATAAATATGAATTTAGGGAAAAAGTCATGGCCAATTTATCACTCTCTGTGGGTGGACAAGTGGTAATTGAGCCCGGCGACGTTGGGGAAATTGAAAAAATCATCAAAGGTATTGATGTACCCGTTTCCTACCACGTTCGGTTTCAAGGCAGAGTGTTCCAGATTCCGGAAGCGTCACTTGATAGTTATGTTGGGTAAAAAGGATAGGTGAATGATGAAATCGCTGATTTCTGAAGTAAAAGAGTGTGTCTATACCGTTCTGCAGGTAGCTATTGAAAAATACGGCACACCGCTAAACAAGCTAGGTGAAGTGGAACGCCGAGAAGCTGAAAAAATAGCACTTAGACAATATGAACTTCAAAGTTTGATTTTATCAAGTTCTGAAGCGTGTGGCGTTGTCATATCACCGGGTGCGGTGCAAAAGGCTATCTCGGACATCGTCGCACGATATCCAAATGAAGAAGAATTCAACACTGAGCTTGAGGCAAATCATCTGGATCAGGAAACGCTCCGTTATTCGGTTGATCGTGAGCTTGCGGTTGAAGCAGTGATGGATAGAGTCGCGACTCAGGTCAGACAGATAAGCGAAATTGATGCGCGTATTTACTATTATTTGCACCTCGCAAAATTTGATCAGCCTGAAACACGAGAGGCTTCTCATATTTTGATAACGGTGAATGACGACTACCCTGAAAACCATCGAGTAGAAGCATTGAAAAGGGCTAAAACCATTGCTGAGCGGTTAAAAAAGAAACCCTCTCGGTTTGCGGAGCAGGCGCTAAAAAACTCGGAATGTCCTACTGCCATGAGTGGCGGAACACTGGGGCGGGTAAAGAGGGAAGTGTTGTTTCCATCGCTTGATAAAGTGTTGTTCAACATGAAGGCCGGTGAAATCTCAACTGTGGTTGAATCGCCGATGGGGTTTCATATTTTATACTGCGAAAAAATTCATCCGAAAGGCCTGGTTCCGGTAGGGCAAGCTTTACCTTCGATTCTAGAAAAACTCAATGAAAGGAAGCGCAAAAAACATCAGAAAAAATGGTTGAGCTCCTTGATAACTAACTAGTGAACAATACTTCATAGAGGTTTGTACCCATGGCTGACACGACTCCTGAACAGCAGAAAAAATCACCGCCCGCATGTTCTTTTTGCGGTGCAGAAAAAACAGCTGAAACCCCCCTGATTGCAGGCAACGACGGTATGATTTGTGAGAGCTGTGTTCAGTTGGCACATCAGGTCGTTTCTAATTGGAGTGTAAAAAAGCAATGCACTTCGATGATCAACAGCCTACGCACTCCTAAGGAAATTATGGAGCATCTTGATGGCTATGTTATCGGACAACAAGAGGCGAAAGAAACGTTATCAGTTGCCGTCTATAATCACTATTTGCGATTGCTTAATCAAGGCGACATTGAAGAGGTCATGCAGCCCGGCGGGACCACCGAGCTGGAAAAGTCTAATGTGCTTATGGCAGGGCCTTCTGGTACAGGCAAGACTTTATTAGTTAAAAGTTTGGCGCACGTGATTGGTGTGCCGATTGTGATCGCAGATGCAACCACCTTGACCCAAGCAGGTTATGTGGGCGATGACGTTGATAGTGTATTGCAGCGTTTGTTTGAAGTTGCAGATGGTGATGTTCAGCGAGCCCAGTGGGGGATAGTGTATATTGATGAGATCGATAAACTTGCACGTGCGGGAGCGGGTTCTGCCGCCGTACGTGATGTCTCAGGTGAAGGAGTTCAGCAAGCACTGCTAAAAATGGTAGAAGGCTCTCAGGTAAAACTCACCAAAGGGGATAAGCGTCGAGGTGGCGGAGAAGATGTCATGATTGACACAACAAATATTCTCTTTATTGTCGGAGGGGCCTTTCCAGGGCTCGATAAAATCATTAGTGAGCGTCTTCAGCCTTCGAATCGAGGCATTGGATTCCATACTGCAGATGTTCAAGGCGCTGTGAAGAAGCATGTTAATGAAATCTTACCTGCATTACAGCCGGAAGACTTTCAGCAATTCGGAATTATACCCGAATTTATCGGGCGCTTTCCGATCATTACGTTTTTGGAAGAATTGGACATCGAGGCGCTTCTGAGGATACTTCAGGAACCTAGAAATGCATTGGTTCGACAGTATAAGCAGTTGTTTCAATATCAAGGTGTTTCGTTAGAGTTTTCCGAGGCGGCGCTCAATAATATCGCTCAAAAAGCAATGGACCGAGGAACCGGAGCCAGAGGCTTACGCGGCATTATGGAAAGCGTTCTACGCAAAACGATGTTTGAGTTGCCCTCAAAAGAAGGCATTGGTACTTGCATCGTGGATGAACAAACCGTAAACGATGCCGCTGAAATTATCGTCTCCGAAATTCTGGGTGTTGGTATGGATGAAGCGGACTTGCCATATTGTGAGGGTGTTTCTCGCGCAGTGAATGAGTAGGGATGGCCAATTATGTAAACATTTAGTCAGTTCCCATTCAGAAATAAATGGTTGACACGCCCTCGTCGTATTCAATAAAAGACGGGGCGGTGTGAATTCATTCTTTTAAGAACCCAAGGTCTTAAAAGAGCTCTGCTTTATCACGGTTGTAAATCCCTCCGAATAGGGATAAAGACTACTTATAATATCCTTCTTCCATGAGAACCTGTTTGACTATTGGGCGAGATCGCATTAACTGTAAGTGCTTGGTACACGTGTCAGGGAGCGGCATATGGAGTCGATCTGCCCAAAATTCGACATAAAATAAAGCCGCGTCTGCGATAGTGAAAGTGTCGAATAGATAAGGCTGATGGTGTTGAAGGTGTAGGTCTACGAGGTTGAAGTACTCGCTGACCAACTGATGACCCTGTTGTTGTATTGCAGGGTGATCCTCTTCGCGGAGGGCATAACGTTCAGCTGTAAATATACGAGTAAAGCCTTGTCCATGAATAGTGCCAACGATGAAGTTCATCATGTCCATAACCTGAGCCTGGGTATCCACATTCTTTGTCAATAGTGATTGATTTGGATAAGTCTGCGCTAGCCACCAAGCGATGGATTGAAATGAGGTTAGACTCTTGCCGTTGTCGAGTGTTAAGACAGGAATGGTGCCTTTCGGATTGATTGCCAGAAACTCGGGCTTAAACTGATCTCCCGCAGGCAAATTCATCACGTGAGCAGCAAAAACTAATTGCAGCTCTTCCAGTAAAACGTGTATTCCCGTGGAGCAAGAGCCAGGTGTCATATAAAATGTTATCATAGTTAGTAAGCCTAGGAAAAAGTTGGAGAGGAAAGATGCACTGATCAGATCAGTTTATTTGGGAGACAGAAAGCCTTCCTCTCTTAATCGTGCCTTGAACTGTTTCATAACCGGACGAGAGATCATGGTTTCAGCCAGTACTCTTAGTTCATAAATCTTATTTCGAGTCTCTGGCGTGTTTTTGCTTCTAGCTTCGGTAATCAATTGACGGTAGCTGTGGTCTAGGTGTAGCCCTGAGGTATCAATAAACTGGTCGTATAGCATTTCCATAACGGTTTTCTCCGAAGGTGGCATTTTGCACTTTCCATCGATAATTTTGAGCATAACAGCAATCGTGCAGTCAATTTCTGATGAGCAGAGCGATAATTTTTTTTGCCCAGTGCTTAATTCGTTTTTTTTCTTTTCTCGTAGCATCGCAAGTTTCCATAGCTATTAGCGCAGTTAGTTTAGAGTTCTTATTCCACAACTGGCGTTTATTTAAAATAGCAAATTACATACCAACGGCTTTATGTGATTTTTATGCCATAGATTAATCAATGAGTTGAGCAAGGCGTTTGATTTGTGTGTTATGAGCGGGTTTTAATCTCGTACTTTGGTTTTTGTGGTTGTCGTATTTACAACAATTTTGTTAAATGCCAATTTTTGTAGGAATGCCGACAGTTATCATTGCTCAGCTAAATGCCTTGTTGAACTTAGCATAAGCAGTCTAAACAGGGTGGAGCGTATTATCGTTCTGGTATGTCTGGTACGCATCCAAAGCGGCACGCTAATTGAAAGGGCAACCTTAAGTTTTAGTTATATGGGTGGTAGTAAAGCATGAGTGATGAGCTGGAAGATTTAGTGCTTGATTGGAGTGCTTATAGAGACTCGGGTTTTGGCGACCCTTATGCGGATATACCAAAACATGGGGAAGATTTCGCTAAGGCAGTGTCTGTTTGTATTAATAGTATGCAGTGTTTAAGACCGATAGAGCGAGGAGTGATGTGCCCCAGTTTTCGTGTCACAGGTAATCCGGACCATAGCCCTGGAGGCAGGGTCCGGTTATTGAAAGAGGCTCTGAATTCTAGTCAACCCCAAAAAGCGTTGTTTTCTCCTGATTTACAGGAATCAATGGCGCTATGTGTTAGCTGTAAAGGCTGTAAGCGTGAGTGCGATAGCAATGTTGATATGGCTTCCATAAAGTCAGAATATATAGCTCAAACAGCGTCACCTGTCTTGCCTTTGCGAGAGAAATTTTTTGCTTCCCTGCCTCAGTTGTTGAACGAACACAAACGAATAATAATACCGTTTATTGAGTTCAGAAACCGTAGCCGATTTGTTTCCTTTCTAGGTGAAAGGTTATTTCGAGTGAGCGGAAAAAAGCAGCTTCCCGTCCCTGCTAAGCAGTCTTTTTACGAAAGCTATGAACCAAATGCTTCCGTTTACCGTAGGTTTTCAGAGCAAGCGAACTATTCCGAAACTGATAATGATCTGCCCTTAGAGCATAAAAAAGTGTTGCTGATGATTGATACGTTCAGCAATTACTTTGATCCATCTGTTGCTAGATCAGCCACTAATGTATTGAAGTATTTAGGCTATGAGGTTTATATACATTCCCCGCACAATAGTATTAATGACCAGCCTCTTTGCTGTGGTCGCACCTATTATTCTAATGGTGATATGGATAACGCCCGCTCTGAAGCTAAACGCTTGTTGAAAGGTCTTGCACCGATGATTGAGAGTGGGGTGCCGATTATTGGATTGGAACCGTCTTGTCTACTTATGTTACGTGATGAGTACAAAACGATGAATTTAGGACCGATGGCCGAGCAAGCATCCAAACTGGCATTCTTGTTCGAAGAGTTCCTTGCCAAGGAGTTTACTACAGGACGTATTCAGAGAACTTTCGAAGAAGCGAGCGATGACAAACCTGTTCTCGTTCATGGTCATTGTCACCAAAAATCTGTTGGGGCAATGAAATCGCTGCGTAAGGTGTTGAGGTTAGTTCCTAAATTAAAATTTGATTTTATTGAGTCCACTTGTTGTGGTGGCGCAGGTAGCTTTTCTTTTCAATCTGAAAATCATGACATTTCTGAAAAAATGGCTGAGCTGTCACTTATGCCGGCAATTCGCTCAGCTGAGAATTCAATACTTGTGAGTAATGGTTTTTCTTGTCGTTGCCAAATTTCTGACCTTACGAACAAATCTTCAAACCATATTGCCACGCTGCTAGAACGTTATATAGGTTAATACAGTTCATAGAATAAAGAGGAAATCATAATGTCGAATTACAATGAAATTACCACACTAGAAGCGCGTCAACTCATCACAGAAAAAAATCCGATTATACTCGATACCCGTGACGCACATTCATATAAAGAGGGCCACATAGATGGGGCGATGCATTCGCATGATGGACTAGTCGAAGGACTGATTAAGAAAAGAAATACCAGTCAGCATGTTATTATTTATTGTTACCATGGTAACGCCAGCAAAGACTTGGCTGATCTTTTTGGTAACTTTGGATTCAAAAATGTGCATAGTTTGATGGGAGGGTATGTGGCTTGGAAGAAGACAGAATCTGAATTAAATTCTGCAATGATTTAGCTTTCACTTCAGAAATAAACAAACCATATACCTAACGTATCCCTCACATTCATTTTACTATCGTTGTCGCGCTTAATACGATAATCGGTAGCAATACCTTGTTAAAGGCAGCGCTACCGTAAATTTGAGTGGGTCAGTGCCTAATGACTATTGCTTATAACCGCTACCTTAAAGACTAAAGCCAAAATCATCAGCAATAGATGTCAACCAAGCATTTAGTCGTTCTTCTGTGAGATTGGACTGGTTGTCGAGGTCCAGTGCCAAACCGACGAAACGACCATCTACAACAGCTTCCGAGTGACTAAATTCGTAGCCATCAGTAGGCCAGCTACCCACAATTTTCGCCCCTTTCTCGTTGAAAAATTCGTAGACTTCCATGATGGCGTCGACAAATTCCTCGCCATAACCTTCTTGATCGCCCAAACCATATATGGCAATTGTTTTGCCCTCAAAATCAACCTCTTCAAGTTGGGGTAAGAACTCTTCCCAGCTTTCGTTTTCGCAGTCTGCTGACAGACCTGGTAGCAGCCCCTCCCCCAAAGTTGGTGTACCAAGGAGCAAATACTCATAGCTAGCAAAGTCGTTAGCGACCGCTCTGTTGACATTGATAGGTTTAGCCATAGTATCGTCGTCAAATAACTTTTTAATCATTTTGGCGACTTTACGTGTTTTCCCTGTGTCGGTACCAAAAAACAAGCCAATTTTAGACATAATTAATTCCTATGTTTATCTGAGTTTAAGGTGAACTATAAATTCATTATTTACTGTGTAATACAGGGATAATTGCATGTTGTATGCCATGTCTATTTATGGATGGGTATATTCTAAGTTGTTGATATAAAAGGGTATAAAATGTTAATGAAATACGTTGTAGGAAAGCTGACAATTGCTCTTGCAAGAAGGCCGAAATCATTGTTAAGTTTGTGACAAAACGCTGATTTAAAGGTTAAAGGTAGATGCACGTTTAGTCGTCATCTTCGTCATCATCTTCATCTAGAATTCGTGTGATAGGGTGGTAAATCTCAATCCGATCACCTTCTTTTAGGTTAGCATTTAGTTTTACTACTTTACCGAAAATGCCCACTTTTTGGGTTTTTAAATCGATGTGAAATGTGTCTAGCAAGCCAGATTGCGCAATAGTGTCTTCCACTGTGGCAGTCTCGCCAATTTCCAGTGTTCGCCATAATTGTGTTTCCTCTGTGGCATAAGCGATGCTGACCTTCATGGGTTTGCCTCAATCGTTGATGTAGGAGAAACTGTTTCGGCAGTGGAGTCTTGTTTGTAACGAGCTGTTCGATCAATCAGACGTTTGAGCGATAATAGAAAGCCCAGCATTAAAAAACCACCTGGTGGTAACACCAAAAGTAAAATACCCTGGTATTCTGGGATTACGGTTATTTCTAGCCACTCAAAATGAGGGCCGAGTAACAAAGACGCGTGCGCAAAAAGCGTACCGCTACCCAAAAGTTCTCTAGCAGCACCAATAATTACTAGAACCCAAAGGAATCCCAACCCCATAGCCATTGCATCGGCAAGCGCCGGTAATGGAGAGTTTTTAGAGGCGAATGATTCAACACGGCCTAAAATGGCACAGTTTGTCACTATCAAGGGAATAAACAAGCCTAATACTTTATATAGTTCGTGCATCCAAGCATTTAGCCACATGTCTACCAACGTCACAATAGACGCGATCAAGACTATAAACACGGGTATGCGAACTTGTGGAGTGACTATATTGCGGAGCACAGAGGCCACTAAGTTAGCTGATATCAATACAACTAGAGTGGCTAACCCCATTCCCAAACCATTGGTGGCCGACGTGGTGACCGCGAGTAAAGGGCAGAGTGCTAACATTTGGCTGAGGGCAACATTGTTGTCCCACCAGCCATCCATAAAGATGGTTTTATAGTCTACCGAATTTACATTACCGTCAGATTGATTCATTGGGTACCTCACTTGTCTTTTGACTACTTGTCTTTGAGTCATCCTCAGGTTTAGTTTCGTTAATGGACGCTAAAACTAACTGAGCTTGGTTTTGCATGAAAAAATTAAGACATTTGTGCACTGCGTTGACTACAGCTCGAGGTGTGATAGTTGCTCCGGAAAACTGGTCGATTTCTCCTCCATCTTTTTTCACTGCCCAGTTGTGTTCGGCCGTATTGTTGAGCGACTTGCCATTGAAGACCAATATCCAGGAATCCTTAGCGATTTCTATCTTGTCGCCCAATCCCGGTGTTTCCGCATGGCTGATTACACGCACACCAATTACTTCGCCTTTTGCGCCTATTCCGACGATGAGGTTAATATCCCCGCTATAACCATTGCCTATCGCCGGCAGCGCAAACCCAGTGATCTTGTCATCTTGTTTGGCGACATAAACCTGACGCGTATCAGTGGAATCCAGATGGTCGGTTACCGTTAGTTTGTCCGCGAGTAAGTCATTATCGTACAGCGACATGGGTAAAACTTCGGCCAACATCGCCAGTTCATCCTGCTTGATGGCTTCTTCAATATCGGAACGGGTTGACATATGTCCCATTAATATAAATGTAGCAACCATACAACAGATGCCTGCGAGTAAAGTTGAATGATAGCCCAGGCGTTTTCGGTAACTGGCTTCTTTAGTGGCGGTAAATATGCTCATGTCTGTTTCCCCTCTTGAGCGGGTTCAACGGTATCGTATTGTTTGGGGGATCCATCGATCCGTCGGCCATAAATTCTTGGGCGAAAATAGAGGTCGATCAGCGGTGTAAGCGCATTCATAAATAACACCGCAAATCCGATTCCTTCTGGAAAACCACCCCACGTACGGATCAAAAAATCAATCACACCACAACCGGCGCCAAAGAAGAGCTGCCCGCCTTTGCTGGAAGGGGAGGTGACTGGGTCGGTGGCGATAAAAAAGGCGCCTAGCATAATTCCACCGGACAAGAGGTGAAAACTGGTCATACTGTAAAGTGTAGGATCGATCAGATGAAATAGAAGCGTCAAGGCACTCATTGTAAGCAGCATGCTGACCGGAATATGCCAACTGATTACTCGCATAGACAGTAGCCAGAGACCTCCCACAAAAATCAGTAATGCAGAGGTCTCTCCCAAACTGCCGCTCATTTTACCCATGAGTGCATCGGTAAAGACAAAATGATCGCTAACGAGGTCATTTGCTGTTGCGCCCACGCTTAGACCCGTTTTGATTGCCCCTAGTGCCGTTGCGCCGGTATAAGCATCCGGAATAGGGCTAACTCCAAGCGTTATCGCTAGACTATCCAAAAAACTGATAGCGAAGGGGTCATTGCCAGCTATTGGCCATGTTGTCATATGTACGGGGAAAGAGATGAGTAGTGCGACACGGGCAACCATGGCAGGGTTGAACACATTCTGGCCAACGCCCCCGTAAATATGCTTCGTCACGACGATGGCTATAAAAGACCCTCCCACGCCTATCCACCAGGGTGCCCAAGGTGGCAAGGTTAATGCGAGCAACCACGATGTTAACAATGCAGAATAATCATTGAGAAAGTTTAAAGGCTTTTTCAACATTTTCAGACAAAGTGCTTCCCAAAATATGCCAGACACTATTGTAATAACAAACAGGTTAATCGCCGGAAAGCCGAAAGAGTACAAGCCGTAAAGTGTGCATGGAACCAGTGCGAGGCACACGTGAAACATTAACCTACTTACCGATGAATGATCGTGGGCATGGGGAGAGGAAATGGTGATAATATTCATGGAACTCTCCTTTATTGGTTTGCGGATGCTGCATTCTGTTTTTTACGCTTCGCTGCGGCTTTCGCTTCTTTTGCAGCTTTTGCGGCCGCTTTAGCTGCTGCTTTTTCAGCCGCTTCTTTTTCTTGCCGCGCACGTCTACTCTCGGATAGTTGTCTTGTATGATCCATCCTCTGTTGTGTTGCTTTTTGGTAAGCGACTTCGCCTTTTGCATATTGAAAATAGTGCACCAATGGAATATGCGATGGGCAGACAAAAGCGCATGAGCCGCATAATATGCAATCTTTTAAGCCAAAGCCTATCGCTCCGTCAAAGTCTTGCTGGCGCGAATGGTTTGCCATTTCTAGGGGGACTAAACCCATAGGGCACGCTGAAACGCAACGTCCACATCGTATACAAGGCGAGGCAGATGGTTGGCTTATTTCATTATTGTTTAATGCAAGCACACCTGCGGCGCCCTTTATTAGAGGGACTTCATCTGAGGGCATTAACTGCCCCATCATTGGTCCTCCTAGCAATAGCTTCGATGGCTCCTCTAGTGTGCCACCACAAAAATCAATAAGTTGTTTGATGGGGGTCCCAACCAGCGCTTCAATGTTTTTGGGGTGTTTTATCGCTCCCCCCGAGACTGTCACTATTCTCGAAACGAGAGGTTCGTTTTGGCTAAGACATTGAGCGATGGCATATGTAGTTGCAACGTTGTGCATGAGTACACCAATGTCTGAGCTGCGTCCGCCCGCGGGCACTTCTTTGCCCGTAACTGCTTGTATCATCTGTTTTGCAGATCCCATGGGGTAAAGTGTGGGAACGACAATTACTTGAATGTTGCGGTATTCACTGCTTGCCTGACGCAATGCCGATATGGCTTCTTTTTTGTTGTCTTCGATGGCGATGCACACATTTTCAGCGTTGACAATGTGGCGTATTAATCGGGCACCCAATATGATTTGTTCTGGACGCTCGCGCATTAACCGGTCGTCGGCAGTTAGATAGGGCTCGCACTCTCCACCATTGATGATCACTGTATTCACTACCTGACGAGAGGCTGATGATAGCTTTACGGCTGCAGGGAATGAGGCTCCACCCATGCCTACGATACCTGCGTTAGCGATCGTATCTGATAATGTCTTGCCGTCCAGTGAAAATGGGTCGATATTTGTGGGTGTAGCAATAGGTGTATCATTTCCATCACACTCTATGATGACGGTGTTTGAGTCCATACCTGAAGGGTGAGCAGCTACAAAAGGTTGTACTTTTAACACTTTACCTGATGTAGGCGCATGGACTGGGGCGGATATACCCTTGGCGGCGCGACCAATCAATTGCCCCTTCATAACGAAGTCACCAGGTTGGACTATTGCCAGCGCTTCGCTACCGGCATGTTGCCTCAGGGGAACATATAACCGATCAGGCAGGGGTAATTTTTCGATCGCCTGGTGAGCTGATAGTTCCTTGTATCCATCGGGGTGAACGCCACCCCTGAAGGGAGAAAACTTCATGATTATTCCTCTATTACGTTCGCTTGGCGACCTGTTGTTGATTCCAAAAGAGATCTACCCCAAGTTTTTACAATATTTTCCAAGCTCTATAACTCCGAGCGTAAGCGGGTGCTTTTTGTTAAGCTGCAATGGGTTTAGGCCAGTGCCATGTCTCCAATACAATGGGCTCGGGTAGCATGTCGATACAGTTTTCCGGACAGGCAGTTTTACAAGCTCCGCAACCAGTGCAGGCTGCGTTGATTACCGCATGAATTTGTTTGTTGGCGCCTACGATGGCATCAGTTGGGCATACTTTGTAACAACGTGTGCACCCAGTGCATTCTGAAGAGTTTATGTTGGCGTATAGCGGTTCATTGGCGATATCATCTAGGTTGATGGTTATCCCCAGTTTGTCAGCGAGTGTCTCAGCAAGTTGTTTCCCTCCTGGAGGGCAGCAGGTGACTTCAGTTTCGCCGCTAGCGATGGCTTCGGCAGCCTGACCGCAACCGGCAAAGCCACATTGGCCACAGTGTGTTCCGGGCATAAGTTCTGAAATTTCTTCTATGATCGGGTCGGCCTCAACATGGAAATATTTGGCGGCTAATCCTAGCAAGTAACCTAATATCAACCCCATCAGGGTTAGAACAAAGATTGCGGTAATCATGATGAAGTTGCTCCTTTATATAATTGTTAAATACATAGCTAAGCCTTAGGAAGTTTTATCGGCTATAGGTACGTAAAAGTTGTATTTCTAAATTTTCTTAAAAAATCAGTACGGTTTTTATAGGGTTATACAAGGCTGGTAAATCCCATAAAAATCATAGAAAGTACTCCTGCAGTAATTAGCCCGATAGGTACTCCCGAAAATAACTCGGGCACTTCTGCCAGCTCCAGGCGTTGTCTTAGACCCGCAAAAATAACCATAACCATTGAAAAACCAATCGCTGCTCCAAAGCCGTAGATCAGGCTTTCAGAAAACGTAAACTCTTCCCGAATGGTCAGTAAAGCGACACCCAGTACAGCGCAGTTAGTGGTAATCAAGGGTAAAAATATCCCTAGACTTTTGTAGAGTGCCTGGCTAGTTTTTTGCAAATAGAGCTCGGTAAATTGAACAACAGCAGCAATAATTAGAATAAAACTCAACGTTCTAAGAAACTCTAAGCCGAGTGGCTTAAGCAACAAATGTTCAATCAACCAAGCGCTTAATGCAGAAAGAACGAGTACAAATGTTGTTGCAGCACCCATGCCGGTTGCGGTAGATATGTTGTTGGATACACCCATAAAGGGGCACAAGCCAAGGAACTGAACGAGTACCACATTGTTAACCAGTACAGTGCTAATAATGATAATGATGTATTCCATGATACCTCCGGATTTGTGATGAGGTTTTGCATTTAGCGTGCCATCGATTTACATGATGGCAGCACTAATCCAGAGGCTAGGGGATTCGCAGGCTTTAGCGTTGTGGTTTAATTGTATAATTATTTTTATTGTGGGAATTGGAACACGTTGATCGCAATCGATGGGTTGTTTTGTCGCGTTTGCTACAATTTTATATTGTGACTTGGCTATAGATCTTGCTCTTTAGTCCCTGATTTCAAGTGTTACGGGCAAAATTTAAGTAGCCGTTATAGCATGGTGTATTTATTGCTTAATCCTTTTTACTAGTACTTCGGAATGCGAGATCTTAAGTATGCTAAAAGATAATGACCTAAAGTCTATAAAGCTCACGCCAACCGACAATTCTGCGGTGGAAGGGAGAACGCAAAATGAATCGGCCAATAATGCAGTGCCATCAGATAGTTTGTTAAGTGATAACGTATTTTATAAAGTTGTAGAAAGCTGTCCTGTCGCAATTTCAATTACTGATCTTGAGGCGAATATTGTTTATGCAAACCAAGCATTTAGCCGAATAACAGCATATGAGCCAGAAGAAACAATAGGTAAAAACGAGTCAGTACTCTCCAATCATACGACTCCTCCTATCGTGTATAAAACACTCTGGGGCCGGCTCGCTCAGAAGAAGTCTTGGGTTGGTGTGCTGGTCAATCGACGCAAGGACGAGTCACGTTATTTGGCGGAACTGACCGTAGCTCCAGTGGTGGACGATAAAGGTGCGGTGACCAATTATTTGGGTATGCACCGAGACGTAACGGATATTCATCGACTTCAAAACCAGATAAATAACCAAAAACTGTTAACTGAAGCTACGCTTAACTCGAGCCCATCAGCGATGGTCGTACTCGATGAAACGGGGAAAATTGTTTTAGACACCCTCAGCTACAAAGCGTTGGCTGCAGATATTGGGGAAGAGCCCGTTGTAGAGTTTTCCAAGGCGATGAGGTCTCAGCTTGGCGAACAATATAATTCTGAGAGTAACTTGGATATCGACTTTGACGGGCTCGAGGTTACGTTAGACTTATCAGGTTTTGGTACTCGTTATTTTACTTGTCATTCTTCATCGATCACGATTGAAGATGGTGCCGTGGAAAGTTTTTTTAATGGTGCGACGACGCGTTACCGCATGTTGGTTTTTAATGAAATCACTCAAACGAGACGTAGGCAAGAAGAAACTCGCCTGCATACGCTTAAGGAACTGGTCGCAGAGGAAGAATTTAATCAGGCAATGCGAGAAACTTATGATGGCGCGATTCATAAGTTGGCTGAGCCTGTCAACTTGATGTCCGCAGCCGTTTCAATGTTGGAAAAAAAAGGTAATGCTGATGATCCGGCGCTAGAAGCGATGAGGTCAGCCTTACACTCAGGGCAACAGGCACTAGTCAGCTTGACCAAACTGCTTCCTATGAAGGCCTCGGCTGGAAAAACGACTGTCAATATCAACCAGGTCTTGACCGATGTGATGTCAATGTGTTCTGAAGCAGTGATGTCCAAGGGTATTGATTTTTCATGGCAACCTGCAATTCACCTACCCTCTATATTGGGAATGGCTACGCGCCTGCGTAGCATGTTTAAGCAGTTAGTAATTAATGCAATTGAAGCGATGGATAGGCAGGGCATTACTAACCGTAAGCTAGTAATAACGACCAATGTCGTTGAAAAGTTTGCTGTTGTCGAGATTAAAGATTATGGGCCGGGTGTACCCAAAGACCTACAAATGAAAGTGTTTGAACCGTTTTTTAGCACCAAAAAGCCCGGAGAGTATGTCAGAGGGATGGGGCTGGCGATGGCGCATGAAATTGTGACGGAACACTCGGGAACGATTTCTCTCGAGAATGATAGAACTGGTTGTCGGGCAATTGTTCATTTACCCGTCTCGTAGTCGTTGGTGAGTCAAAAGATGCAGGGGAGTATATATGAACTCAACATATAATGTTGCGTCATCAACGCTACCATTTACTAGCCGACAGGACTTGCTAGAAAGGGAGCTGGGTGCGATTTATCGGGTGTCCCGAATTTTAGGGCGCTCTCTGAATCTGGATCAAACTTTGGAGGAAGTCCTCAAAGTTTTGGATGAAGAAATGGGTTTAATGCGAGGCATCGTCAGCATATCGGATGCAGAGAGCAGTGAGGTGAAGGTTTGCGCCATCCATGGTGATGAAGATTGGTTGAAAAAACAAATTAATGTCGTCAAGTATCGCAGTGGTGAAGGTATTATCGGGCGAATTCTAGCAAGTGGTGAAAATATTGTGCTTGGCCAAGTGTCCAGTGAACCAGTGTTCTTACATAAGTTGGATATTTACGAGTACGATTTGCCATTTATTGGAGTGGCAATCATTGGTGCTGATGGTTCAACGATCGGTGTTTTGGCAGCACAGCCCAATGGTCCCGCAGATGAATATTTGGCTGATAAAACACGCTTTATGCAGATGGTTTCCTATCTAATTGTTCAGAATATTCAGATCGCAAATGTAGTAGCAGATAGTCAGGAAACACTGGTCGCTGAGCGAGATGAGTTACGCCGGGAAGTGCGCGCAAAGTATGGATTTGAAAAAATGGTTGTCGGCCACAGTGAGCCGATGCGACATATTTTTGATCAAGTGAGACGCGTTGCGAAATGGGATAGTACGGTATTAGTCCGAGGCGAATCTGGGACGGGTAAAGAGCTGATTGCCAGTTCTATTCACTACAATTCACCGAGATCCAAAAAAGCTTTTGTAAAACTTAATTGTGCAGCGCTACCAGAAAATTTGCTGGAATCGGAATTGTTTGGCCATGAAAAAGGTGCATTTACAGGCGCTGTCAAGCAGCGCCAAGGACGATTTGAGCAAGCCGATAGCGGCACTCTCTTTCTGGATGAAATTGGTGAAATCTCCGCGATGTTTCAAGCTAAATTGCTTAGAGTTTTGCAAGAGGGTGAATTTGAACGTGTAGGTGGAAATCAAACCATTAAGGTTGATGTTAGAATTGTAGCTGCGACCAATCGGAATTTAGAAATGGAAGTGGAAGAAGGCAATTTTAGAGAAGACCTTTACTACCGTTTGAATGTGATGCCGATTCTGGTTCCTCCTCTGCGCGATAGAATTGAAGATGTGCCGGAACTGGCAGATTTTTTAGTTGAAAAACTGGGTGTAAGCCAGAAGCGTCCTCTTAAAATTACCGAAGGGGCGATACGTACGTTAATGAACTACAATTGGCCCGGAAATGTGCGTGAATTAGAAAACTGTTTAGAACGGGCATCGGTGATGTGTGAAAACGGGTCCATTGACCTAGATGCTATTTCTCTTACAGGTATTGACCATATGGCGTTGACTCCCTCAAAGGTTAGCATGCCTGAGGTCGATCTAAATGACCAAAACCTCGATGAAAGAGAAAGAGTTACCGCTGCATTGGAGCAAGCTGGTTGGGTTCAGGCTCGCGCCGCAAGGCTTTTGGGTATGACTCCACGTCAAATTGCTTATCGAATTCAAACGCTCAATATTCATATGCGTAAAATCTAGGCAAGCTTTGATTTGCTTGCTTTGTTTCATCTTTTTTTCCTGACACTCTTAGTTATAGAAACTCACTTTTACAACGAATTGTCCTTGTTCTAGAAACTTAGTCACATTGATATCAAGCTGAGGTGTCTAAGAGTGCAGGTGCCTATTCAAATACAAAAAGCCTTTTATGATTTCAGGAAATTCCACTGTGTTGTGTAGTGTTGCGTACTTTACAATTTTGTCACTACTGATTGTTTTAGTTTTTACAAATTAGGCTTTCGTTCTATAGAAAGGGTAATAAAAACAGTAGGATATTGATTTTTTTGAGTGGCATGTAAGTTGCAATTATCCCAATAAGCGTTGCAACTAGTTTGCGACATCTGAGATGGCTCAAGATTTCAGGCACTGAGAAATGGTCCAATTATCCTGTTCTGGACCAGTATTTTTGGGTTCTAGGCTTTGAGAACTAGGAAAATTAGCGATTATTAAGGGGCAAGTTATGGATCTAAACGTTATTGACGACTCGACACCAGTGGCTAGCGAAGATGGCTGTTCTTCGGGCTCTTGTGGGACTACTGATGACCAAATGTCACACCTGCCGGACAATATCAAAGAGAAAGTCCAAAATCATCCGTGTTATTCTGAAGAGGCTCATCATTACTTTGCCCGTATGCATGTCGCTGTGGCACCTGCGTGTAATATTCAGTGCCATTACTGCAACCGAAAATACGATTGCTCAAACGAGTCTCGTCCAGGAGTCGTTTCAGAATTGCTCACTCCAGATCAGGCTGTAATGAAAACTAAAGCAGTGGCTGCAAACATACCTCAAATGACTGTTTTAGGAATTGCTGGCCCAGGAGATCCTTTAGCCAATCCAGAGCGTACGTTTGAAACTTTTAGGCAATTGAGTGAGCAAGCGCCGGATATCAAGCTGTGTGTTTCCACTAATGGCTTGGCCCTACCTGCCAGCGTAGACGAATTGTCAAAGCATAACATTGACCACGTCACGATTACGATAAACACCGTTGACCCTGAGATTGGAGCGCAGATTTATCCTTGGATCTATTGGAACAATCGTCGAATACATGGTGTGAAAGGCGCAAAAATATTAATAGAGCAGCAACAGAAAGGTCTGGAGATGCTAACAGAGCGAGGTATCTTGGTGAAGGTTAATTCGGTGATGATTCCTGGTGTCAATGATAAGCATTTGGAAGAGGTGAGCCGTATCGTTAAGTCGAAAGGAGCATTTCTTCACAATGTTATGCCGCTTATCTCTGAACCGGAACACGGTACTTTTTATGGGGTGATGGGGCAGCGTGGCCCTTCTCCAGAGGAGTTGCAGAATTTGCAGGATGCTTGTGCGGGCGATATGAATATGATGCGCCATTGCCGTCAATGCCGAGCTGATGCTGTGGGCTTGTTAGGAGAGGATCGAGGCGATGAATTTACCATAGAAAAAATTGAGGAAATGGATATCGACTATGGTAAAGCGATGAAAGTTAGGGCGGCTGTACATGCGGGGATTGAAGAGGAACTTGCGGAAAAAGAAGTGAAAAAGGCGAAGTTAGTGTCTTCAATGGATTCAGCTGCACAACCTCTAAAAGAATATCGCCCTATGTTAATGGCTGTCGCGACTAGTGGGCAAGGGTTGATTAACCAACATTTCGGTCATGCCACTGAGTTTCTTGTCTATGAGGCATCTACAAAAGGAATCCGTTTTATTAGTCACCGCAAAGTGGATCAATACTGTATTGGCAATGATACATGTGGTGAAAAAGAGTCTGCCTTGGCCGGAAGTATTCGAGCACTTGAAGGTTGTGAAGTTGTACTGTGTTCGAAGATAGGATTTGAGCCATGGGGATTGCTTGAAGACGCAGGAATTCAGCCAAATGGCGAGTATGCCATGGAACCCATTGATGATTCTGTTCAGGCGGTTTACCAGGAAATGATAGCGAATGGAACGTTGGATGCCGATGAGATCAAGCTTGATGCTGTGAGCGCATAAGCATCGTTGGATCAACCCTCGTTGTAAAAGGAATGCCCCTACCAAAAGGGGCGTTTTGATCAAGGTGTCATAAAATAAAGAGGACCTTACTATGTCATTAGAAATTGTTGATTCATGTGTTAGTTGCTGGGCGTGTATTGATGTGTGCCCGAGTGATGCGATTTTTAAAGCAGATACTCAATTTAAGATTGATGCGAAAAAGTGTACAGAGTGTGAAGGTGATTATGCTAATACTCAGTGCGCGAGTATTTGCCCGATCGAAGAAACGATTTGTGACTCAGAGGGAGTTCCTATTAATCCATTGGGATCGTTGACGGGAATTCCACCTGAGAAAATGAATGAAATTATGTTGGAAATTCAGTCTCGTTAATCTTCTGGTTAGCTCCGCATTAGCTAAATAACGAGTTGTCGCTCTTAGTTAATGAGTAAAGGGGATTTATGGTCACTATCGTTAAATTTTATGGTAAACCCGGGTGCATTAACAACCAAAAACAAATCCGATTACTTCAGACTGTAGATGTTGAATTGGAAGTAATTGATTTATTGAAAGAGGTGTGGACAACGCATCTGTTAAGAGAATTCTTTGGTGATCTACCAAAGTCTCAATGGGTCAATCCTTCAGCACCCGCGATAAAAAGTGGAGACATTACCATTTCTGATTGCACTCATGCAGAGTTAATGGCTGCCATGTGTCAGGACCCGCTGCTAATTCGTAGACCGCTGATTGAATGTGAAGGAAAGAAGATGGTTGGGTTTGATTGGCAAGGAATAGCCGATAAATTGGGTGTGGAGTTTATGCCATTAAATGAAGATGTTGAAACCTGCGCAAGGGTGCAAGCACATGAGCTTAATCAAAAACATGATGTTTAAGGGCGAAAAAACGGCAAATTGGACTCCTGTTTTACCAGCGGATAACTGTGATATTTTGTTTATGGTTTGGTCTTCTCAGCGCAATGGCCATACCTGTTTACCTTGTAATTTAGGTTTGTCTGAAATGGAGTTCAGTGCACTAAAAAATTACTTGATCGAATCAGGTTTTGCTTTTAGGGAAGAACAAGCGGCACACGAGACAGAAGATCTCCGGCAAAGTTTATTGGAAATGCGTCGTGATGAATGGACAGAAATTCGAGACCTTTTGATTACCCATAGGGCAGGCAAGCACTACAGTGAGGTTTGGATGGCCTCAATCGTAGCTGCGGGATGTTTAGGAGCAGATCATCTTTGGAGAGATTTGGGATTAGAGGCGCGATCCTTACTGAGTGAACTTCTAAATGACAATTTTCCGATGCTTGCAAGCAGTAATATACACGATATGAAGTGGAAGAAATTCCTCTATAAGCAGTTGTGTGAACGCGAGGGTGCCTATGTTTGCCGTGCACCAAGTTGTCAACAATGTACGGCCTATCATGATTGCTTTGGTCCCGAGGAATAGACACGATGAATATAACTGGCGCTATAGAGAGCGAGAGCCTGACACAGAGTTCGCCATCGAAATTAAACAATACCGGAGGTTCCGAAGTAGACGATAAGCTATTGGATCCATCTGTTGATTTTGTGCGTCGTTATCACCAGCGTACCAAACACTGTTTCGAAGGTTATGCAAAGGGCCCTGATACTTTAGATTGGGACAGTCAACCTAACCCATTTAGGCATTTTGACGGCTGTGAGAAAATCGATCTGCCCCTCAAGACCTTGGAGGCTGATTTGATGTATAGCGAACTATTCAGTTCCGATAAACCGGTTGCTCAACACATCAGTTTGGCAACGATATCTACATTTTTGCGTTTGTCTTTGGGCCTCTCCGCCTGGAAGCAATATGGTCCAGATAAGTGGAGTCTACGAGTGAACCCATCCAGTGGAAATTTACACCCTACGGAAACTTATCTGGCTTTTCCACAGACGGAGAGCGGTATTGAAGAGGGTCTTTATCACTACAATGTGGAGCAGCATCAACTGGAACGCCGAGCGAATGGTTTTTCTGACAGTTCCGCACCCGAAGGGTTCTTGCTCGGTTTTAGTTCCGTACTTTGGCGGGAGGCATGGAAGTATGGAGAGAGAAGTTTCAGGTACAGTCAACTAGATGTAGGCCATGCTATTGCAACAATCACTTCCGCTGCGCAGGCAATGGGGTGGCAAGTTGAGTATTTACAGTCAATCACTGGTTCAAAACTTAGCGCCTTTTTGGGCCTAACTCGGGAAGAATATAAATGCGTAGAGAGTGAGGTGCCCGAATGCCTATTTCACATTCGTCCGTTAGTTAGAAAGGAACCATTAAAACCGCTTAAAAGCTTATTACCCCAGGCTACGAGTTGGTTTGGTCGGCCGTCAAAACTCGGCGGCCGAACTTTTTATAAATGGCCCATCGTTGATGAAATAGCGACGATGACAGAGTGTTCTTCGTCTAACGACGGCCCGTTATTGACTCACGGAACCGGGGTGGAACGTCCATCGGAGCCTGTGCCCAAATTGTTTAGTGATGTTGTGTTTCAACGACGTAGCGCTCAAGCCTATAGCAAGGGATCCATTTCAACCCAACAGTTCAAATCCATTATAGAGGCTGTTTTATTTCACTCACGCTCAGATTTTTGTCAGAACCTTCCCAATTTACATCTTGTTTTAATGGTTCACCGAGTCGCTTCACTGTCACCAGGTGTCTACTTCATACCTTCAAGTAGCGATAGAGAAATGTGGTTAGAGGAGAGTTGGCATAAATGGGCGGATTTAAAACCGGAGCCCTTGTTTGACTTCCCTTCGTGGAATGACATTGCTGGATCAAAGCTCTACGCGTTGGAATTTGCAAATGTACAGAAACTTGCGGCAGTTTTATCCTGTCAACAAGCCATCGCAGCAGATTGCGCATTTACGATTGGCTTTCTCGCTGAGTTCAACTTGTCCTTGGAGCATTCGGCTGGTTTTGCTTACCGTGAAATGCATTGGCATGCGGGAGTGCTTGCTCAGCAAGTCTATCAGCAAGCTACCGCTCTTGATCTCGCAGCCACCGGGATAGGATGTTTTTTTGACGATCCCTGTCATAAACAACTCGGAATAAATAACACTCAATTGCAATTGATTTATCAGGTTGCCGTGGGTAAGCCAATAGTTGACAGTAGGATCACGAATTTTTCAGGATACCATCATCTCAAGAGAAACCTCTAATTTTAAAAGACATGGAGAACACAATATGGGTACGGTTGATACGATAAAAAAACAGATTGCAGATAATCCAGTGCTGCTCTACATGAAAGGAACTGCAGACGCACCTAAATGCGGTTTTTCACAAGCTGCTGTTGGCGCGCTAAAAAAAGCAGGAATAGAGTTTGCCTACATCGACGTGCTTGCTGCACCGTTCATTCGTGAGCGTTTACCTGAAGTGTCTCAATGGCCAACTTTTCCGCAGTTATTTATAAATGGCGAGCTGGTTGGCGGAAGTGACGTTATTTGCGAATCTGTGGATGATGGTTCGCTGCTGAAAGTGCTTCAACAAACAGTCGAACATTAGACTTGATAGAGCCCTAGAATTGATAGTAGTAGAGGACACGCACAATGGAATCATCCCAAATTGAAAGCCGAATCGAGGAGCACCTACCGGGGGCAAGTTTAGAGGTGTCGGGAGCTGACTGCGACTTTTCAGTGACGATTATTAGCCCAGATTTTGAAGGACTTAATGCGATGAAACGTCAGCAAATGATTTTGTCGTTGTTTTCAGATGTTATCAAAACAGGGGAATTACATGCGCTGAGTATCAAGGCATTTACCCTAGATGAATGGAACAATAAATCATCAGGTCTGGTTCAGCTGTCAATTTAGGTAATTGCGCGATGATCGTGATTTGATACAAAAGATAGCGACTAATACGATTGTTATAGGAGGATACGCTATGAACGCAGCAAATTTGGATCGCGATTCAGCGTTAAAAATAGCGTTAGCAGCGCGAATTCTACCCGGTATTGATGTAGGACAACTGTTGGAAATATTGCACCAAAGGATTGATGGTGAAATAAATGAGGAAAGTCTGAAAGTCGTTACGGTGACAGACTTGAAAGCCAGCTTTGCTAGCCTTGATGGGGAAGAGGATGGAGAAGATATAGGGATCGGCCTAGAAGAAATGAAAGAAGCGGTTCGTGTTTTATGGGGAGAAGATGACCAGGAAAACCTGCCCGAGATAGAAAAGTTGCTAGAACCAGTACCCAAAAGTGTAAGGGTCGCAGTGGCTTCCAATACGGGTGAACAACTAAATGGCCATTTTGGCTCGTGTATTCGGTACCTTATCTACCAGGTCAGTTCCAGTAGACTCCAACTAGTAGATATTCGGTCTGCACTACAAGCAGATTTTACTGATGACCGAAATGCGTTTAGAGCAGCACTTATTAAGGATTGTGACATAGGGTATTTCGTGTCCGTGGGTGGCCCAGCCGCAGCCAAAGTAATAAAAGAAGGTGTTTACCCCATCAAAGAGATTAAAGGTGGGGAGGCGAGGTTGGTGTTAGCCAAATTGCAGGCTGTCATGGATAACGCGCCTCCACCCTGGTTAGCTAAAATTCTAGGTGAAAATGCGGTCGACAGAATACGTTGTAGCGCGCTCGCCGATGAGGCTTATTAGGGCTTGATGCGAACTATTTTCGGGTAGTATAGTATTATTCTAAGGAGAAATAGCTATGTATATTGTTATGAACCGTTTTCGCATTATTCTTACGAAAGAACAAGAATTCATCGATATTTGGAAGGATCGGGAGTCTTTTTTAAAGTCAGTACCAGGGTTCAAACAGTTTAATCTCCTGCAAGGCGAGTCGGATCAAGAGGGTACGTTGTTCGCGTCTCATGTTATATGGGAGTCTGCCCGCGAATTCGAGGAGTGGACCAAATCTGAAGCGTTTCGAAAGGCTCACGCTAATGCAGGCGCGAATAAGGAATTATACTTAGGCCCTCCTAAACTGGAAAAATTTGAAGCAGTGGGCCTTTAGCAAAACCATTACTGTTTAAGCCCGAATTCGACTAACGATCAATTAGATTAGTAGCGCATTTTGTTCCGTTTTTCCTATGTTAGAGACTCATGTGTAATGGAGACAAAACTATGAGATATGCACCTTACGACGCGGAATATGCCTTAGTCGGACAGATGAATGATAGTCAGGTAATGGAGTACTTTCTAACTAGGGTGTTTGAGAGCGAAGAGGTATGGAGTCTGGATAATAAAACGGAATGGATTACTAGGGAGCTCGGAGAGGATACTCTTTTGCCCGTGTGGCCATACGAAAAATATGCCCAAGAAAATAGTGTTGGTAAATGGCGTGATTTTGAACCTTCAGCGACATCGCTTGAAGATTTTGTCTACAACTTATTACCCGCGTTAATTGGGGATGATATTTTGCTTGAAATTATGCCACGAGACGATAAAGTTGGTTGTATTGTTTCTCCTCAACGTCTCATGAGTATATTGGAAGGTATGCTGGATGCGGGTGAATACACTCTTGATGGATAGCCTGTTGAGCTTATATTCGTTTCTGTCGCTATTATTGTGAATGATTCTCTTCCATTGCAGTTATAGTACAAATCTAGTATTTGATTAGAGGCCGTTTTGTATTGGCGCAAGTTCAGGTATTAGGGGGGAGGAGATGAAAGAGTTGCTGTTAATTGGCAATGGTATGTCAACCGGACGCTTGCTGGACGAATTGCTGAAATACCCGGTTTCTAGTGAATTTACTATTACTGTCGTCGGTGATGAGTCCGAAGGTAGCTACAACCGTACACTTTTGTCCCCACTATTGGCAGATGAAATAGATGTAGACCTCTTGATAAAAAAGCCAGTATCTTGGTACCAACAACAGGGTATTCGGTTTATCCATGGGGTTGCGGAGCGAGTATTTCGAGAGAACAAAACGGTGTATTTGGTCGATGGCCAGACGCTTGAGTATGATCACTTGATTCTGGCTACTGGCTCTCGCCCCGCCAAAACATCTTCCGTGAATCAACATTTGGACAATATCTACAATTTCAGAACGCTTAAAGATGTCCTGATGATTGCGAACAAGGCTCGAGTTATTCAACATGCGGTGGTTGTAGGCGGTGGACTTGCCGGCTTGGAAGCGGCCTACGGTCTTATCTTAAGGGGGGCAAATGTTACGCTGGTTCACCGCGGTGATTACTTGCTCAATCGACAACTCGATCAACAAGCAGGTGAAGGTCTACGGCGAGTATTGGAGCACCACAACATCCGTTTCGAAATGGACTGCGAAGTGGACTCCTTCGAATCGACAGGTCAGGTGGTACAGCGGGCAATATTGACCAACGGCAAAGCAGTGTCATGTCACCTTGTTGTCATCGCAACGGGTATCACACCGAACAAAGAGTTGGGCGAAGCTTCAGGGTTGGATTGCGGTGTTGCAATCCGAGTGAATGATTTTATGACGAGTTCTGATGATTCAATAAGCGCTATTGGTGAATGTTGCGAGCATGCTGGAATCACTTTCGGAATGGTTGAACCGATCTGGCTCCAGTGTAAAATATTGGCATCGAAATTGGCTGGCAAGGTCATAACTCGCTTTCAGATGCCGGCGGTGGCAACTACGCTTCAGGTCTCCGGTGTTGATGTTTTTTCAGCAGGGGATCATACGACTACTGGGGCACACCGAACACTGATATTCACTGATCCTGCTAGTTACGTGTATCGTAAACTTCTATTAAAAAAAGATCGAATTGTTGGCATCGTTTTACTGGGCGATACACGAGACGGGCAATACTATTTTGAGCTTATGCAAAAAAGGGTTAATGTTAGCAAGGTCGCAGATATCTTAATTTTCGGCCGTGACTTTTTTGACCTAGAGTCTTTGTTGGAAGCAAATCAGTTTGATAGGGTCTAATAGCTTTAGGGGCAGCCAGGAGTAGATGTCACAGATGAGCGAACTAACTGCCATTGATCAAGTCACCTCCTTTCCTGTTAAGGACGTCAACACTACCTGCTGTTACTGTGGAGTAGGTTGTGGTGTTATCGCAACCATTGACGAGGGTCAAATTGTCTCAATTCGAGGAGATAAAAATCACCCAGCCAATTCAGGCCGACTCTGTGTGAAGGGGGCATCGCTGCACGAGACACATCATAGCCCGGATCGATTGTTACACCCTTTGGTTCATGGTCAGGAAGCTTCTTGGGAGCAAGCTTTTGACTACACAGTTAAAAAATTCCAGTCAACAATCGATTTGCACGGAGCTGATTCCGTTGCCTTCTACCTGTCGGGGCAATTGCTGACGGAAGATTACTATGTTGCCAACAAACTGATGAAAGGTTTTATTGGTACCTCTAATATAGATACGAACTCCCGACTTTGTATGGCATCGGCTGCCGCTGCATATAACCGCGCATTTGGCGGCGATATTGTGCCCGGGTGTTATGAAGACTTAGAAGTGGCAGATCTGTTGATGCTGGTCGGCTCGAACATGGCCTATACGCACCCGGTCATCTATCAGCGCATCGTAAAGGCAAAGAAGGAACGGCCGGATCTGAAAGTGGTGGTGATTGATCCTCGCCGAACAGCCACCTGTGATTTGGCTGATTTTCATTTGCCCATAGCGCCCGGCTCTGACGCTTTTTTCTTTAATGGGCTACTGTTTTTCCTTAATCAGAAAAACTTTATTGATCAGTCATTTATCGACCTTTATTGTGAAGGTTTTGAAAATGCATTGAAAGCAGTGACTGACCAAGGGGCAGACCTGACCACGATGGCAGGGCTCTGCGATTTGGATATAAATGAAATGCATCAAGTGTATCGCCTTTTTGCTGAAACTGACAAAGTGGTAACTGTATTTTCCCAAGGAATCAATCAATCTTCAACGGGAGTGGACAAAGGCAATGCTATTATCAACTGCCATCTCGCGACAGGGAAAATAGGCAGAAAGGGCGCGACCCCGTTTGCCATAACGGGACAGCCCAATGCTATGGGTGGAAGAGAGGTGGGGGGGCTTGCCCATATTCTTGCTGCGCATATGAACTATGATTCCGAGGAATCCGTTGATCGTGTTGCTCGATTCTGGAATGCGAGCAACATGACAGCTAAAGCGGGGCGTAAAGCCGTTGATATGTTTCAGGATATTTATGATGGAAAGATTAAGGCTATATGGATCATGGCAACTAATCCTGCAGCGACCATGCCAAATGCGGGCTTTGTCCGAGAGGCACTCCAACGCTGTGATTTGGTGATGGTAAGCGACTGCATTGGCAATACTGATACTGCTATGTACGCAAATGTGGTATTTCCTACGACGACTTGGGGTGAAAAAACGGGCATGGTGACTAACTCAGAGCGCCGTATTTCCCTTCAAAAAGGGGCAATACCTGCTCCTGGTGAAGCTCGTCATGATTGGCATATCTTAACTGAGTTTGCTCGACGCCTGGGTTTTGGTGAGGCCTTCCCGTATCAGCAATCAGTTGAGATATTCCGTGAGCATGCTTTACTTTCGGGGTATGAGAACGAAGGAGGGAGGGCCTTTGATATCTCCGCCTTAGCTGATTTGAGCTCTGAAGAGTATCTAAATTTTCAGCCTGTGCAATGGCCAGTTAATGAAAAATATCCGAATGGGAGAGCGCGTTTGTTCGAAGACAAACGGTTTTTTACGAAATCACGAAAAGCGTATTTTGTGCCCGTTGTTGCTCACTTTCCTCAAGTGAGACCAAAAGCTGAACAAGCCATTATGAACACAGGGCGTGTTCGTGATCAGTGGCATACTATGGGACGAACCGGGAGTTCCTGCAAATTATTTGGCCATTGTGATGAGCCTTTTGTGGATATAAACCCTTTAGATATGACTAAGCTTGGATTACAAGATGGTGATCTAGTCGAACTGAAAAACAGGGGGGCTCGGTATCTTGGGCGAGCCCAAAAGATGATTGGGCAGCGCCGAGGAGAGGTTTTCGCTCCGATGCACTGGAATAGTCGCTTTTCTTCCTCGAGTTGTGTTGACACCCTAGTTAATTCTTTTACTGATCCGTATAGCGGGCAACCCGAGTTCAAACACTGTCCTGTGAATATAAAAGCGTATGATGCCGTATGGCATGGTTTGATTTTGACCTCTGAAGAGTTCAATACGGGTATGAAAACAGATTATTGGGTCAAAATTCCTTTACCTAGAGGGCTGAAATTTCGTCTGGCAGAAACCCGTTTACCCAAAAGCTTTTCAAGCTGGATTAAAGAGCAGTTCCCATTAATTCAGGATTGGGCAGAGTTCAATGATTCAGACGGTGATTATTTTCGGTGTGCAGGGCTAGTGAATGGTAAGTTGAAAATAGTATTTCATGCAAAACGTGGTAAAAGTGCAATTGATGAACACCCTTGGTTAGATCGGAAACTAAATGAGCCTTGTAATGTTACAACGCGTTTTGCATTACTTGCGGGCCAACCTGGCGTTGCCTTTGAGCAGAAGGGCAGGGTTATCTGTTATTGTTATGAAATAGGAGAGAAGTCGATTCGTAAAGCAATATTAGATGGGTGTGATAGTACCGCCGCGCTTGGTGAAAGGCTAAAGTGTGGTACTCATTGTGGCTCTTGTTTGTCCGAACTAAATTCCTTGGTAAAGGATGAGCTTAGAGCTAAAAATGGCATTACAGAAGTCGATAAGCTTATATAAATACTCAACAACACATGATTTTGGTGCAATAGACGCTTCCTATTACCAAATATTATTATCCCCCCTTTTAACCCACTCGGTAGTAAATTGGGAATATATGATCTGCTTTAATTAAACAGGGCACTTTTATAATGGAATATAATCTATAAAACTTCGGGTTATGCCAGTACTGTTGAATGCCTGTGATTAATGAGTTCAAAGGCTTTGGTTCAAAGTCTAATATATCACTACGTGACTTAAACATATCAACGTCCAATTGTTTTTCGAGGTCTTCCACGACCTCTTTTTACGTTTGATTCAGGGCCAGGTTCCAGCTTTTTTTCAGGCAAAGCTTGATTTGCAATTTGACTCGCTTGTTCAGCTCGAACACCAAGCGCCAATAGGAGCATTTCGGCGAGACTTGAGTCGTAGTCAGCTTGGTCAAGTCCTTCAAGAATAGCCGAAATTGCACCGATGGTAGCCGATGCAATCAAACCCATTGCAACCAGTTTATTCTTGATATGGAATTGCCCTTGTTTGATCCCGAGAACCAAATCATTAAGCAGGTTATTTGCAACGATAGATTGTATCGTTTGGTCATGCTGGAACAAGCCTGCCACGGCACCCGCCCAGGTAGGGTCGCTTCTGCCTTGGAGGATGAACATTCGAATGCCTACTGCAACACGCTCAACAGCATTCTCAATACCTTGGCTGACATGAGTAATTCGCTGAGAAAATTGGTCCGCAAGCTCTATTCCCACTGCGTGTAGCACTTCATCCCGTGTCTTAAAGTAGTTATAAATAGTACCGTTGGAAACACCCGCTCTTTCGGCTAGGCCATTTAGTTGCAGCTCAGAAACGCCCTTTTCCGAATAGATATGTATTGCTGCTTCAATTAAGGCCTGACGAGTTCTAGCCTTTTTCTTGTGGCCACGAGTAAGCTGTATCTCAGAGTTAGGGCTTGTAATGCTTGACGTCATATTAAGGGTATCTCCAATGCGTAGACTAAAAATGACATATTATCAATAATGACATAATATCAATAATGACACATCCTCAATCCTGAATTATTCGCAATGCTTTACTCACAAGCTCTTTAGCCTTAGATGCTTCCCCGTCAATCATGACGACTCGATCAGGGCGAACGATTACTATCCATTCTTGTTTTCCAGCGTCTGAAAATTTCTTTTCGAGCGCCTCGGCAAATGAAGTATTCAGTTCAGATCGGTGACCTCTAGTGCCAATATGTAAGAAGGTTCCACCCATTTCCTCCCACTTTTTAGTCAGGGCATAGTCGACCTTACTTCGCGGGTCGACGCCGAAGCCTAGCACTGTAAGTTGATCGCCTAGCATATCGTCACTCCACTCTATTCCCTGGCTGGTACGAAGCAGTTCTTGTGGGAGTTGTCCGCCACGGACGAACGCGGATTTTCCCTTGTAAAAGAGTCCTTTCTTGAACTTGTTGGCAGGCTTAATTTTTAGTTCTTCAAAATAGTCTCTCGCAGGTGGAACCAAACGGATGAGACGCATCAGTCCATGAATAAGAATGGCCTTAGTCACGGAGCGTGGCATAACCAATTTACCCATGAACTTTGCCATATCTATCATTTCTTTTGCGTGAGGTCGGCGCTCTTGGTCATAGGAGTCTAGCAATTTTGGATTGGCGCCTTTATCAATTACACAAGACAACTTCCATGCTAGATTGGCAACATCCCTTAAACCTGCAACTAGGCCTTGCCCGACGAATGGAGGGGTAACGTGTGCGGCATCACCCACGAGGAATACCCTGTCTTTTTGAAAACTGTCACAGCAACGAGCATGGAAGCGATAGACCGCCTGTCTTTCGATATTTAGGTTTTGCGGATTTTCCCATGAGGAAAGTAGCTCATTTAGTTTATCGGCTTGCTCCATTTCTTCCTTTTTTTCATTAGGATGAAGCATGAACTCCCAGCGCTCTCTATTTCCGGGTGCTGGCATGTGTGGTGTTGGGCGCTTCGGGTTACATACAAATTCGATAAAGTTCATTTTTTTCTTGTTTGTGTGATTGGCATCGACGACTAACCAGTCCTCTCGATAAGTTTCCCCTTCGAGGCCTTGCCCAATTAAATTACGAACATAAGAGCTGGCGCCGTCAGCTCCGACTACGTAGCGGGCCTGAACTTGATATTGCTCGCCTGACTTGTTCGTGAGAAATGCGGTAACTCCATCCTTTGATTGTTTAAGGTTCACAAGCTCTGTTTCAAGCGCAACGTCCACCGTGTCAGAATTGCTGACTTTTTCTCGAAGCGCTTTTTCTAACTCAGGTTGGTAGAAAGTAATGAGTTTAGGGTGACCATCGATTGTGCCACTGGTATTCGCTTTGCCAAATTCACCGACATAAGGACAGTGCATTCTGACTTCTTGAATACCTATTTGTTCGAAATTATGCTCCGAAATATCAATCATTTGCAAAATACGTAGCGCTTCGTTGTCTAAGGCAATTGCGCGAGGTAGATCCAAAATATTATCGAGTTTATCAATAACCATAGTTTTGGTGCTGTATTGACCCAGAAGCGCTGCTAGGCAGGCACCTACAGGTCCGTAGCCAACTATCAGTACGTCAGTCTCGATTACTTTTTCATTATTATTCATACAACTATCTACCTCAATGATTTTTAAAATGCCCATCAATGTCTGTCTTGTTTGGCCATGAAGGGTTAGTGCAAAAATGAGCGAACTCAGCTAATCTTCTTTATTACTATCAAAAAATAATTAAAACTTCAATATTGATATTAGTGTCAATATTGGGTTATTTTAGTATGGCTGAATTGAACTGGGAAATTCAGACCTTGAGAATTACAGATCAAAAGCAATGTGAATGATGGAATGAGAGTCATGATGAAATTAACGACACCGCAGCCTAAGCGATGCCAAAAACCGACAGTTAAAGCGCAGAAGCTTGCTTACTTGCTTTTCGAACTTCCTGATTTGGATATAGCTGAAAAGTTCTTATGTGATTTTGGACTGACTACTGCATTTCGAGATGAGAAGCACTTGTACATGCGAAGTGCGGGTCCCGAGCCTTTCTGTTATAGGGCGACCAAAGCTGAAAAAGAAACGTTTATTGGTTTTGGTTTTATGGTTGGTGGCATAGAAGACTTAGAAGGTCTGGCAAAGGTATCGGGTGCAAGTGGTATTCAAAAGTCTGGCTATATTGGCGGTGGCCACTGTGTGCGATTAACCGATCCTTCAGGTTTCATTGTGGAGGCAGTTTGTGATCAGGAAGTCGTCGTGCCCTTGCAGCACCGTTCAGCACTACCCCTTAATTATGAGCTAAAGACACCTCGTGTAAATGATACCCAGCGTCCACCGGTGAATACACCTGAAGTCTTAAAACTGGGGCATACAGTATTAGAAGTTGCCGATTACCAAGAAACATGTGCCTGGTATACGCAGCACTTTGGTCTTATTCCTAGTGATGTACAAGTACTTTCAGATGGCTCACCGGTAGTTGTGTTTCTGCGACTTGATCTGGGCTCGACGCCGGCGGACCATCATACGATGGCGATTGCACAAGGCTTTATGCCAAGTTACAGTCATAGCGCGTACGAATTGGTTGATGCTGACGCGGTAGGAATGGGGCAGAGGATTTTGCGAGAAAGAGGCTGGAAGCATTCGTGGGGAATCGGTCGTCACATATTGGGTAGCCAGATCTTTGATTATTGGCAGGATCCATGGGGTCATAAATTGGAACATTATTGTGATGGTGATGTATTTACCGATGACCTACCGATGGGGGTTCACCCGGTTAGTCGCGAAGCAATGTCGCAATGGGGGCAGGTGATGCCGACGAGTTTCACTAAACCTAAAATTAGCTTTTCAATGATTCGGGCGCTTGTGAAGAACGTGCGCAGAAGTCCTGATTTATCTGTACGTAAACTCATTACCTTGGCAAAAATATTCGGCTAATGCCTTTCTTAACCAACACTATCTAGGAGTAAACATGGCTTTTGATCTTGTCCGTTTTGAAAAGGCGGGAAAAACACAATGGGGTCGTTTGCATGGGGGAAAGGTTTACCCTTTGTCCATCGACTGCACGACAACTCAAGCATTGCTTGAGAATAACCGAGACACAATTATTAAGAGCGCAGTATCTGATAGCTCGAGTGCGTTCGACTTGCAAGAATTAGCCTTGTTGTCGCCGATCACCTCGTCTTCTAAAGTGCTGTGCCAAGGCGCTAACTATCGTCAGCATATGATCGACTCCGGAATGGACCCAGATGTGAAGAAGTTCAATATGTTCTTCACCAAATCAAGTGCATCCATTCATGAACCAGAGGGGAAAGTGATTCGTCCCAAACATGTGAGCTTATTGGATTATGAGATCGAACTCACGCTTGTTCTTGCAAAGAAAACACTGGGAACGGTTCAGGTCACTGATAAGAATATGCATGAGTTTGTTGCAGGGGTTTGTATTGGTAACGATATCTCTGCGAGGGATATTCAAATTCCACAGATGCAATTCCATAAAGGTAAGAGTTATCGTACATTCTGTCCACTTGGCCCGATATTGTGTCTCTTGGAAAAGGATGAAATGCATTACCTCAACGAATTGGATCTTAAACTAACAGTGAATGGTGAGACCCGTCAGCAAGACTCAAGTGAAAACCTGGTTTTCAAACCTGGAGAGTCACTGAGTGAGCTTTCTGAAATACACGACTTTGAGCCCGGTGATGTTGTCATGACGGGTACTCCATCTGGCTGCGCTTTGGGTTTGCCGTCACCTTTATTGATACGTTTGGTTAACGTGTTACCTGAGCATAAGAAGTGGCAACTTTTCTTAAAGAAACAATCTGAGCGAACACAATATCTAAAGATTGGAGATAGAGTTGAAAGCACCATTGTCAGTCGAGATGGTCGTATTAATCTTGGTAAACAGTCACATGAAATAGTAGGTGCTTGATGAATAAATCTGTAGGTATCGCCTCACTCAAGGATGTATTAGAAATTGAAGCTAGTCAGACCTTGAATTTACCAAGCAGCACTTATGAAATGATTAGACTGGGCGCTGCTATTGATCCTAAGGCAAGTGCTCTAAGTTTTTTCTTACAAGTCGATGATCACAAAACGCCAGAGGTTTGGACTTATCAATCGTTTCTAGAATCGGTCAATCAAACAGCCAATTTCTTTGCTGGCTTAGGCGTAGATAAAGATAAGGTGGTTGCGTACATATTACCGAACCTTCCTGAAACCCACTTTGTCGTATGGGGGGGTCAAGCTGCGGGAATTGTTGCAGCGATCAACCCTTTGCTTGAACCAGAGGCCATTGCGGAACTCCTTAATGCAGCGGGAGTGTCAGTACTAGTCACTTTGTCACCTTTTCCTGGGACAGATCTTTTTGAAAAGGTGAGTAAAGTCTTGCCTCAAGTACCGAGTATAGAACACCTGGTACTGGTGAACCTTTGTGATCGAGTAAGAGGGCTTAAAAAGCTTCCTGCCAAAATTCTTCAGGCATCCGAAGTGTATCGATATTATGGTTTTAGCGGGCTAAAGTCTATCGTGCCCGAATCAATTGATATTCATGACTTTGGGAGATCAATTACTGCTAAGAACAAACGTAAACTCGATTTTGATCGTGTAATCGACCCAAATGATTACTCCTCGTTTTTTTGTACCGGAGGTACAACGGGCACACCGAAGATAGCGATGCGAACACACCGCAATGAGGTGTCGAATGCTTGGAGTGCATCGCAAATACTCGGGGATGGTGTTAGCAGTGATAAGACCATGTTTTGTGGCCTACCTCTATTCCATGTGAACGGCGTCTTGGTTACAGGGCTGGTACCTTTTTCCAAAGGGGCTCATGTTGTTTTGGGCACGCCCCAAGGGTACCGTGGGGAAGGTGTTGTGTCTCGCTTTTGGGAAATTGTTGAGCGTCACAAGATCAACTTCTTTAGTGGTGTACCGACGCTCTATGCAAGCTTGCTTGATATACCTATTGGAACACGCAATATCAGCTCATTGGAGTATGGCCTGTGCGGGGCTGCGCCAATGCCAGTCGAAGTATTTAGTCGTTTTCAAGAGAATACAGGCCTTAAAATTCTTGAGGGATATGGCCTAACAGAAGCAACCTGTGTCAGCAGTACTAATCCACCGAAAGGGGAGCGGCGCTTAGGCTCAATTGGTTTGAGAACACCGGGGCAAATGATGAAGGCTGTAATACTCGACGACGCACAAGAGTACCAGCGTGACTGTCGCGTAGATGAAGTAGGTGTCATCGCTATATCTGGGCCGAATGTATTCTCTGGTTATAAAGTTTCTGAGCAAAATAAATGTCTATGGATCGACACGGGTGATGGTCGGAAGTGGCTTAATTCTGGAGATCTTGGTAGGCAGGATGCTGAAGGTTACTTTTGGCTGACAGGTCGTAAAAAAGAGTTAATTATTCGGGGAGGGCATAACATTGATCCGGCCACAATTGAAGAACCTCTTCATAGACATCCGTCGGTGATGGTTGCAGCAGCAGTAGGTCGCCCTGATGTACGTGCGGGTGAACTACCCGTTGCATATGTTCAGTTAAAGCCTGAAATGTCTGTAGATTCGAGTGAGCTATTAGACTTCGCAAGTGAGCAAATATCTGAGCGAGCGGCTGTTCCAAAGAGTATTCATATTATTGATGAAATGCCCCTGACTGGTGTAGGAAAGATATTCAAGCCGGAGCTTAAAAAGAGGGAAATTAAAGATGCGATCTCATCATCTATCTCATTGGTCGGGATTACTATAGGCAATGTATCTGTTGAGGATGATAAAACGAAAGGGATGACGGTTAGCGTTTCCTTGATGAATAAAGCTGATGAAGAAGAAGTCAGAAGTATACTGGGAAGGTTTCCTTTCTCATTTTCTATTCATGTCTGAAATCATATGAATGATATTCATTATTTATAGCAAATAACTTATAGCCTTTAGCATAACCCCCTATTTTAAAAGCACTATAATCAAATGGAGGGACGCATGCCAAAGCCGCACAGGGCGGTTTAAAGGGGGATATTATCGGTTCTTTAGATGCCTTCTTTATGTGGTCCGCAAACATATTTGTACTGTTTTGTCTTGCGCTTGTGGTATCCCCTTTCGGTAAAGTTCGTCTTGGTGGTGAAGGCGCTAAGGCGGAACATTCAACCTTATCATGGCTTGCAATGTTATTTGCTGCAGGTATGGGAATAGGTTTGATATTTTGGGGGGCACGCACGCCAGTTTCAAAAAACGTTTTTAGGTGTAAACCTCTACAGAGTTCAGACTGCTCGGCATAATACTTTTGCCAGGCTAACGGAGATGGAACGGCTGATGGGTTCTCATTCATTCAATTGCGCCCTATGTTAAAGCACTCTTAGAATGGTATCGGTATTTTAGAAATTGCTGGGCACTACCTAAAATTTGGAAAGCCCCACTTCAGCCAAGCGGTTATGAAGTTATCCATTGCGACGAAAGACTTCCACTGAGCCACTTCGAACTACATACAAATCGTCTATGGGGTCTCGAAATCGCACCATTTCTGTACCTGCTCGATAATAAGCAATCTCGACTGACTGTGCCAAATGGTCTCGCTCATCGTTGGGTAATTCGTCAAAAGGGCGGTGTTGGGAAAGAAAGCTTGAGACCTCAACCTACTCTGCTTGTAAAGACCTATTCCTGTATAGTAGTGATAGTTAGAAGTATGCACTGAAGATGCAACAACACAAGCGCCAAAAGGTTTAAATAACAATATTAGCTCTACTACAAAGAAGACGTTCCCCATATGATGCAGGAAGCATATAAAGTTCTAGAAGATGTATTTGGTTATACCGAGTTCCGATCACCTCAGGATGAGGTCGTTAGCTCGCTTGTCGCGGGTCGTGATGTTTTTGTTCTAATGCCTACAGGTGGTGGAAAATCACTGTGTTATCAGTTGCCCGCGTTGATTCGGCCAGGAGTGGGGGTGGTGATATCACCATTGATTGCGCTTATGCAAGATCAGGTGTCGGCGCTCTGTGAGGTAGGAGTACGGGCAGCGTGTATTAACTCCTCGATGCCGCCTGGGCATAACAGAGAAGTGGAAAATTTAGTTAGAAGGGGCGAGCTTGAGCTTGTCTATATAGCTCCCGAGCGTCTTACCTTAGCTACTACCATTGAGTGGTTAAGTTCTACCAGTATTTCATTATTTGCGATTGACGAAGCGCACTGTGTTGCTCAGTGGGGGCATGACTTTCGCTCAGAATATTTACAGTTGAGTATTTTGCATGAACGGTTCTCTCACGTTCCGAGAATAGCGTTGACGGCTACGGCAGATTCGAAAACTCAAGAAGAAATTGTGGCTCGTTTGGGGTTGCAGCAGGCCGCTGTCTATATATCAGGATTTGACCGGCCCAATATTCAGTATCGCATTACACAAAAAGTTAACGCTAAACAGCAGTTGTTAAGTTTTATACAGCAAGAGCATACATCAGATGCCGGTGTTGTTTACTGTATGTCGCGTAATAAAGTGGACAGCACCGCGAAGTGGCTATCAGATCAAGGTATCAAGGCGCTACCTTATCATGCTGGTTTAAACAAGGATGTCAGGCAGCAGAATCAAGAGCGATTCTTAAGGGAAGATGGCGTAATCATTGTTGCGACGATTGCGTTTGGAATGGGGATCGATAAACCTGATGTGAGGTTTGTGGCGCATCTGGATTTGCCCAAGAGTATAGAGGCATACTATCAGGAGACCGGCAGAGCAGGGCGGGATGGCCTACCTTCAACAGCATGGATGGCTTATGGTTTAGAAGACGTGATCAAGCTTAAACAAATAATGGCGGGCTCAGAGGCTAATGAACAGTTTAAGCGAATAGAGCAGCGAAAGTTAGATTCAATGCTGGGGCTTGCTGAAGTCACCAGTTGTCGCAGGCAAACATTAATGAGTTATTTCGGTGAAGCTTTGAGTGACCCGTGTGGCAATTGCGATAACTGTCTGACTCCGGTTCAAACATGGAATGGAACTGAAGCAGCCAGAAAAGCACTGAGTTGCGTCTACCGCACGGGGCAGCGCTTTGGGGTCGTTCATCTTATCAATGTGCTTCGAGGTAAGCAGACTGATAAGGTATCTCAATTTAATCATCATGAGGTAACCACATTTGGTATAGGGGGAGACTTAAGTGATGCACAATGGCGTTCTGTCTACCGGCAATTAGTTGCTAGAGGTTATCTGAGTGTGAACTTTGATCATGGGCAACTGTTTTTAAATGATAAATGCCGGGGTGTCTTGCGGGGAGAAGAGGCGCTTGAGTTAAGACTAGACCCTATCGTTAATGCGCAAAAAACACGTTCAAAACAACAAAACAATATGCCTATTGCAGAAGAAAATCGTGCTTTATGGGAGGCATTGCGAGCGTGCCGAAAAACCTTAGCAGAAGAGCAAAGTGTTCCACCATATGTTATTTTTCATGATGCTACATTAAAAGAGTTGTTAGATGTAAAGCCCACAACATTACAGGAGTTTGGCGCTATTAGTGGTGTGGGGCAGAAAAAACTTGATAAGTATGGTGGCTGTTTTCTTAAGGCTGCACTTGAGCATTATTAGTGGTTCAACACCAGTATAGGGTTTGATATATGGACGGGTATTTTTTAGCAGGCGGTGTGTTCTCCTGTGTACTACTACTAACTATGGGGATTTTTATTGGACGCCTCGTGGCTAGGTCAGAGATGAGGGTGTTAGAAGCTGAATTTGAAGGGCAGTTAAGCCTAAAAGAACAACAGCTTATTCAGGCAGAGGCGATGTATGAGGAGCTAAATGAAAAAGAGCGTCAGTATTGGCAAGAGAAACTTAAATTATTAGAAGAAAATAAAGCCCAGCTTAAGCAAGAGTTTGAGAATCTTGCAAATCAGATATTTCAAGAAAAACAAAAGCACTTTTCGGAACAGAATAAGCAAGGGCTTGATGCATTACTAAGCCCACTTAAAGACCAGTTGACGGGGTTTCGTCAAAAAATTGATGACGTTTATGTGAATGAAGCCAAAGAGCGGGCGTCGCTAAAGGCGCAGATAGATGTGCTTTATAAGCTTAATCAACGTATTACTGATGAAGCTTCGAACCTTACCAAGGCGCTGAAGGGTGATAAAAAACTTCAGGGTAGCTGGGGGGAGATTCAGGTCGAGATGATTCTTGAGCAGTCTGGTCTTAAAAAAGGGAGAGAATTTGAAAGGGAACCCAACCTAAAGAATGATGAAACAAAAAATATGCGACCGGATTTCATTATTCACTTGCCCGAAAGTAAACATATTATAATCGATAGCAAGGTTTCTTTAATCGACTATACCCGCTATATCGAAGCTAGTAGCGAAGAAGAAAAAGCGCTTCATATGAAGGCATATGTGCAGTGTATTCGCACTCATATTAAAGGGTTGAGTGGTAAGGGCTACCCGAAGTTAAAAGGTCTAAATTCGCCAGATTTTGTATTTATGTTCTTACCTGTTGAGCCAGCTTTTATAGCGGCATTTGAGTATGACTCGGCACTTTTTAACGATGCGTTTGAGAGTCGTGTTGTGGTCGTGACACCGACTACGTTGCTCGCGACACTACGCACCGTGTCAAATTTATGGTCAATTGAGAAACAAAATCAAAGTGCTCGGGTATTGGCTGATCAAGCTGCAAAAGTATATGACAAGCTAAGAGTGTTCGTTGAAAAAATGGATAAACTAGGTGGTCAGTTAAATACTGTAAATAGCACCTATCAGGAGGCTTGGGATTCCCTGCGTGAAGGGCGCGGTAATTTGGTGAGCCAGGCTCAAAGGTTTCTTGATTTGGGTGTTCGTGTAAAAAAAGAGCTATCCCAATCGATCGTAGAGAGTAGTGATTTGAACCTAGAGGTTGATCTAGGTCTCACTACCGAACAAAAAAACGTTAATAAAATCGAAACAAATACATAAGATAAACTGCACTCTGCAGTTTATCTTACTTTGGTCTATTCTTAATATATTAGAATTGTTTAACATACGGCGATTGGTTTGACAGAGTACCATTATGTGTACAGTAGAGCCTGTGAAGGCTCGAAGTTGAAATTAAAAAATTAAGGCATTATGCAAAATCCCCCTTCTACATCTGAAAATCAGCGTAAACAAGATATCAGAGAAAAACTGTTATTAAGTTATCGAAAGCTTATTTTGGAAAGTTTGCCTCTGACGGTTGAACGTGCCATTAAGGATGCTGAGGTTAAGTTAATGCTGGCTGTGAATGAGTCTATGGATGGTGTGCTGCGTTCTGACTTCTCGGTTAGTCTACAAATGTTAGAAACGCGCAGTCATTGGTTGTCCGATAAAGTGTCAAAAGATGTTGTTGCCTCGTTGGAGAATATATCGGCTACGAAAGAGCGGAATCAAGAGACTGATGTTAACAGTATTAGGAAAAACCTATCCGTCGTCGAAAAAGATGATTTTGAAGATTGGTTAGCCATGAATTCGGCTATTAGGTTGATTCAAGAGAATTTGGGTTATGAGCTTAATCGTTTGTGTTATGTGTTTGAAATCATATCTGATACCTCGGTAAGTCTAACTGACTGCCCTGTGGGTCCCGCTAGAATTATTAGTGCCTTTCAAGAAGGCTGCAGTTTATTGGAGGTGCCCTCGTCTTCATACCCTATTATTTATAAAGTACTAGGTGGTGTTTTAAGGGCAGAGCTGAAAGACATATATGGCGTACTGCTTTCTGCGGCGGAGCGATACGGCATAAACGGTACGTCCAGTAGTGAGGCCGACTCGCTCTCGGTTCATCGAGAGCCTGAGGGGCGTGTTGAGAGTGCTGGTGGTCAGTCACTGCAAGCTAAGGGGGTGATTCAAAGTAGTTTAAATCAGGCTAGTCAATCGGAGGCTAATCTATCTGATAATGAGCCTTTAATGAGCGATGAAGAGTTGTTTGGCGCTTCGTCGAATTCTTCAGGTCGAGAAAGTGGCCATGCAGTACAGACTATAGGCTCATCCACTAGCCCTCAGAGTGATACATATTCTACGTTGCAGGCGCTAATTAACCTTAAGGCATCCGTATCGGGCGGGGGAGCCGTCACAGTGTCCGCTGATAGAATCAGGTCTGGGAATAGCGACGCTAGAATTTCTTATTTTCAGCAAGGAGAGGTTGTCGAGGCTGTTAACCATCTGCAAAGTATTCAAATCAAGGAACATACCGTCGAAGATGCTCGTGAGCAAGTAGGCGTCTCTGATGATAATGTTACATCCTCCGGCAGCAGTAATGTCATTGAGCTGCCTTTAAAGGATGTTGTAAAGCAGCGTCTTAGTGAGAACGGTAAGGCAGGTACTCAGCTGGGTGCAAAAGACAACGAGTTGATTGATATTACTGACCGGTTATTTGAAACCTTGTTAGAGCAGGTTGGGGTTAGCCATGTTCTAAAAAAATGGTTAAAAAGACTAAAGTTATCGGTTCTTAAAGTCGTTTTGTTGGATGATTCGTTTTTCTCAGACCATAACCATCCCGCCAGACAGGTGATCAATCAACTGGCACGGTTAGCGGGTACAAAACGCACGCCCAACAGAAGTGTCGAACGGTCGTTAGAGTATTTTACTAGTCGGATTATTAATGAATATTCCGGTGACCTGCAGCTATTTGAAGAATTACTGATAGAAATAAACCATTTAGTCTCTAGGCAAGAAGAAGCCTTTAAGCGAAATGCTGATCGGGTGGCGCGGGCGTACGATGGTCAGCAACGACTTATTGAGGCCAGAGAGACGATTGTTGCTGAGATTGATCAGCGCATTAGAGGCAAGAACATTCCTAAAGTACTGCTTTCGCTGCTTGAAGAAGGTGGGTGGCGACAGCTTATGCTGGTTACGTTGCTCAGAGAGGGCCCTGACAGTGAGCGGTTTAAGGAGTCGTTGTCGGTGGTAGACCAGTTACTCGCGTGGTTGGGAGAGTCTCCTGAAGGTTCTGTATCCGTTGGGGATAGTCTTGAAAAAGACCTGGAAGCGCCTACGTTTCTGACGATGATAGACCGGGAGTTAAAGGCAACAGGGCAAACCTCCCATAGTGGTATTATCGCAAAGCTAAAAGAGTATCTAGTCGAAGGTAAAAAACCACGGCTTTTGCCCGCAGAAGCATATTGTTGGGTGGTTGAAACGGATCAAGAATATGGTGCCGCAGCCAGTTGCCCTATTGGTGATGAAGAGGCTAAACCTGGCAATAGTCGCTGGCATAAACGCGCAAGAATGATGGTGATCGGTGACTGGGTTGAAATAATTGATGAGGGTGGTGTTGCCCAGAGAATGCGGTTGGCCTGGTCAGGCAGCAAGTCGTTTAGATTTGTGTTTGTAGATAGCCAGGGTATGAAGGACATTGATATATCGCTCGACGAACTGGCAGAACGGATGGGTAGCGGTAAAGCGACACTGCTTGATAAAGAAGAAGTGCCGGTTATTGATCAAGGGTTGCATCAAATGGTGCAGTCTGTTTATGAAGACTTATCCAGTCAGGCGAGTTGTGACCCGCTAACGGGCCTATTAAACCGGCAGTCATTTGAAAGAAGTTTAGATCGCACTGTTGCTGATGCTATCGCCAATCAAACGTCATACATTGTCTGCTTTTTGGATATCGACCAGTTTAAAGTGGTAAACAATACATATGGGCATATAGCGGGTGATCAATTATTGAAACATGTTGCCGCAGTCGTCCGCAAAACAGCTGGTACGATGGTGACCTGTGGGCGTGTAGGTGGCAACGAGTTCGGCATGATCTTTGATCGTTGCGCTATAAAAGAAGGTAAAATGTTGTGTGATAATATTAGATCGACCGTCGCTGAAAGCACGTTTTTGTGGCAAGAGAATTCATTAGTGGTGACCGTGAGTGCGGGTCTAGCTGAGGTGGACCCTTCTAGCGATAACATTGATACAGTTATGAAAAAGGCCAGCGTTGCGTGTAACCTCTCTAAGGAACATGGGCGTAACCGATTAACGGTATATACACCTCAGGATCGGGATCAGGTTCACCATGATGATATGATGACCTGGATTCAGAGAATTGATCATTCCCTTGAAGAACTTCTAATGCTCAGATGCCAAGAAATCAGACCGGTCAACCTAGCTGCTGGTAGACCTTCTCATTATGAAATTCTGTTAGGCGTATACGACGAGGACAAAAACCTTCTGCCACCTGTTGCATTGATAGAAGCCGCAGAACATTTTGGTCGAATGTCCAGAATTGATAAGTGGGTCATTCACAATACATTAAGGTGGATGGAGGACCATTCAAGCATCGTTGAAACAGTTGATGGATTTTCGATAAACCTGTCAGGTACCTCTATTAATGAAGAGCACTTTTTAGAATTTGTGCTTGGTGAGTTATCTGCTACGTCTGTTCCAAGGCATAAAATCTGTTTTGAAATTACGGAGACTGCCGCCATTACAAACCTGTCAGATGCAACTGATTTTATCAAAGTCTTGAGGAAAACCGGGTGTAAATTTTCCCTTGATGACTTTGGGACAGGCCTGTCTTCTTATGCTTACATTCAAAAGCTTCCCGTTGATTATATTAAAATTGACGGTGTATTTATTAAGAACATTGTTAACAACCAGAAAGACCAAGCATTGGTGAAATCTATCAACGAGCTTGCTCACTTTATGGGGATGGAAACCATTGCTGAATTTGTCGAAAACGAAGAAATCCTTTCAGTATTAAAGCTTATGGGGGTTGACCATGCGCAGGGCTATGGTATTCGCAGACCTGTTCCTCTTGAAGAAGCCTTTACTTCCCGTAAGTCATAACTTGGTAATGGTCAAAACGGTAGATTTGTACAGTTAAAATCGTTCCTTTTCTGAGTATTCTCTTTTAAAATGACCAGTGTGTCACAAATATAATAATAAAGGCCTTATATAATAATTGAAACAGTTTGTAACAATGCTTATCGACGGTAGTTGAAAAAGAGTTCTTGGGCACTAATTGTCGGACTAAGTATAATAATTGGTTATTTGAGTGGCGTAGGTTTTTCATGGTTTTATTGATTCATTCATTAGAAATTATCCTTCTATTATTGGTGGCCTCACTAGGTTATCGGGTTGTTAAGGAATATCACTCTGAATATAATGTATCGACAGGTCAAGAATGCGATATAACGCAACAAGTGGACATTATCTCTAACGTTAAGGAAGATAAAATTGATGGTAAGTCTATTGTTGAGTCCTACATTGATGATTTCTTCATCGTCGAGTCTGATGACTTTACGCATCCTTTAAGCGTTTTCAAACAACCTGATCAGTTAGCGACTGAGGTTCAGGACTCTTCAATGGATAAGACCGCCAAGCCTAAAATTGAAAATACTGACCGCTCGATCTCAAGTAAAGTTATTGACGCCATGATGACAGAAGCTGATTTGGCCTGCGCATCATAGTTATTTTATTTTCCAGGTAGTTAGGCCGCGTCAAAGTCTGGATACCTTGTGTTACAAAAGCTAGTAACAGATAGTTTCATTTCTATCTCCTCTCATCTATTCTTCTTATTAGTAGATCTGTTTACCGACAGGGTTTAGTCTTTTTGCAGGCTAAGCTTCGTGGTAAGCGTATTTTATACTTACCAGTCTTTGTTATTTAAAATGTTCATTCGGGTTAAGCAAATAGCGGTATATGATGTATATATTCAGTGGAAAGTGGTTGTTGGTTTTTTTTATTCTTATTCCTTCTCTTGCATTGGCGACTGGTTTGCCGCCAGAGCATGAGGCTAAACGCCTTTTATTAGCGGTACAACACTCAATTGATAGTCAGCAGTGGGGTAAAGCAGAGCAGCAACTTAAAGCGATTGCTGAACTGGAGGTGCCGTTGGCTGAAAAATTTCATTACATGCATGGGCAGGTGCTATTTCATCAGTCAGAGTATAACCTTGCTCAGAAATCTCTTGAGATTTACGTGTTGCAAGCAGGAGAGGAGGGAGAATTTTATATTCAGTCTCTAGAAATGATTACCGAGGCAGATGAGAAAAAGCGAATAGTCACGCCCGCTCCCCCTACCAATACTGCAGACTTAAAGCTTGAAAAGGGAAAGGATGATTATCTGGAGTCCCTTAAAGCCTTATATTTGACCGACTCTTCAATCGCAGCATTGGTACTGCGGATCAATAGCATTCTTTCGACTCACCCCTATCAGGGCGCAAGAGTCACGAAAAAGGATGCTAATAAGGGGGCTAAATATAGCATCAACGTGATCGGAAACGAGCTTCAAATACAAGAGAAAAAATATGACAAAGACGGCGCGCCAACTCTGCTGGTAAATAAAATGGATATGTATGGTGTTGATCCCTTTGTTAAATTTGGCTGTGATTATGACCGATATATTTGTTGGCTATATCACCCAGTGAACCAATATGATCGCTGGATATTGATCGATAGAGATAAAAATGCAGCTAAAGAGTTAAGTGAGGCAATGGCTAGGTTAATAAAATTGCTCCAAGGGACAAGTAACAACTAGATTGTTTAGTCTGACCTTGGTCAAGGGAGGGGGGACTGTTTCAGGGTATTGTTAGCCAACTCTGAAGGTTCAAATGATCGCTGATGCTAATCGCTATTTTGAGTCTGTTTTTAGTAAATATATTTACGGATCCACTATATGAATGCGTTTGAGAAATCACTAAACCAGACTGATGGTCTATTTTATCAGCCTCAAGGAAACGAAGAAGCGTTGTTTGAGCACGCGTATAATCATCAATTGCCGGTTTTGATTAAGGGGCCAACAGGGTGTGGAAAAACACGATTTATTGCTCATATGGCCGAAAAACTGGGACGTCCCATTTATACGGTATCCTGTCATGACGATCTAACTGCTGCAGATTTGGTGGGTAGACACCTAATCGGAAAAGAGGGTACTTTCTGGCAAGATGGCCCACTCACCCGAGCAGTTAGAGAAGGTGCAATTTGCTATCTCGATGAAGTTATTGAAGCGAGGAAAGATACGACTGTTGTATTGCATCCTTTAGCAGATGACCGTCGAGTACTACCTATTGAGAGAACGGGTGAGTATCTTGAAGCTGCACCGGGGTTTATGCTCGTGGTGTCATATAACCCAGGATATCAGAATCTGTTAAAAGGTATGAAGCCGAGTACCCGTCAACGGTTTGTAGCGCTTCGCTTTGACTACCCTGATGAAGTCGCAGAAACGGCGATTGTGGTTAAGGAAAGCGGAATTGATGAAGCTAGAGCGCGTGTTTTGGTGAAGTTGGCCAATAGTCTGAGAAATTTAAAAGACCACGATCTTGAAGAAGCCGCGTCAACTAGACTTGTTATTTATGCTGCCAAGCTCATTAAAAGCGGTATAGCGCCATTAGAAGCTTGTCGTATTACCATGGCCGAGCCTTTGACCGATGATGAGGCAACAGTCAGCGCGCTTACAGAGGTTATATATGCCATGTTTGGTGGCGAGGAAGTATAACTTGGCTTATGGGAGTTTCACTAAAAAGAATGAACAGCAATCACTTGCTCAACAAGCAGAGGGTTGGTATCTATGCAACCTGTTGATTCTTCCGGGTATATCGTTTGCATTTCTATTGAGGCTGTTTATTAAGCATGGGAGGAATGATCGTTCAACGCTTGGTACCAACCACATTAGGCAGACGTTTTTTATGTCGCTACTCGGTGGTGGGTTGGCGTTCAGTGGTTGTATCAGTTTATATCTATGGTTGGGGAATACACCTCACGGTTGGATGTGGATTATTATGTATTTCACATTGGTACATACGAGCTTCGTGATGTGGGGAATTCTAGGGTTAGCATGGGCATTGGCAAAAAAACCGATACTGTACCCGCGTTTTTAGCTGTTAGTCGTCATGCTCACCATAGACGTCAGTTTATATTAAAGGCCTGATTGAATGCCCAACAGGCCTTTTTTGTTGACCTGAAGCGCCACTATAGACCCTGTTTAAACAATAGGACACTCTAACATGTTAGTGACTAGTGCCGGTCGCGTAAGTCGTTTTGTTATGAACGTTGTATTTCCCTGAGGGTTTTTTCATCGGAAGCCGTTTGATTTCTTTGAGGGTGTTCGCATCGTAAACAATGAGTGCGCCATCCTTATTCCAAATACTCATGAGTGCATGACTACCATCTTTGGTGAACTCGATATGGGCCGCAGTCTTATCTGGCATGGGTTGTAGTGTTTTTTCTATTTCAAGCGTGTCTTTGTTGATGACATGCATAAGGTCTTTATTGGAACCAAAGAATACGTCAACCCATGCATATCTCGAGTTTTTATGACTTCTCATAAAAAAACCAGGCCCCTTAGTCTCAATTCGCTTAATGACTTCCCAAGTCGTCATATCGATAACCGAAACCTGCCCATCTTTAAGGTTTGGGGTGGCCATAACGGTTCGTCCTTTGTACTCCCAGGTGATGCCAGACCCAAGGTGTGGCATTCCCGCTAGGTCGATAGTTTTAATTTTTTTACCCAAATCAAGGTCGATAACCTGCCCATCTTTAGAGTCCCTTGACGCGCCAATGAGGTGTTTATAAGACTGGTCGAAGAAAAAGTCATCAAGATAATCATCAACGATAATTTTTCTGACCTTTAGTTGAGGTTGGTTATATGGAATTTCCCAAACCTCTTTGAGGTCTTTTAGTGCAGCAATAAAGCTATTTCTGGGTGGTGCAGTGTAAACAGCACTCACGCGAGAAGGCTGTCCTTGTTCACTTTTAACATCAAATATCTTAACCGGTTTAAGGTCAGCAGTATCAATTAGCACCAGTGATTGGGGAAGGTAGTTTGCCACCATTGCATATTTCCCGTCTTTGGAAATGGCGAGGTTTCGAGTATTAATAGCGGCACGAACTTCTGCAACAAACTCCATATTGTAGATGTCATATTTGCTAATCCAGCCATCGCGAGAGGCAAAGTAGACATAACGGCCATTTGGGGAGTATTTCGGGCCTCCATGTAGCGCAAAGCGGGTTTTAAAACGATGAATCGGTTCGAATGTGTCGCCATTCAGAAGCGTTGCAGAGTGGTCTTCGAGCTCCACTACAATAAATAGATTTTTAAGATCTGCTTCAAATTTTGGTTTATCGGGAAGGCTCCCTTGAGGGTGATAGACAATATGTGATGCTTCAATGTCTTTTAGTGTCCACTCAGGTTCTATCCCGGGGTTACTAAATACATAATCTGCTAATGCTACAATCTGCAGGTCATTCAACTGTTCAGAAAATGCGGGCATTTGGGTTGCTATGCGTCCATTTTTAATCACATCAATGGCCTTTTTAATTCTTAGGCGTGAAAGATTGTCGGGCAGCAGGGCTGGACCCATAGAACCTGTACGGTTAGCACCATGGCACTCACCGCAGTTATCTTTGTATAACTGTATTGTTTGAGGAGATATTTCAGCTTCTGATACTGCTTTAGCGCCGTGGCTAGCCGCCACGGCCTGATAGGTTGGAAGTAATAATAGTAAGCCAGACATCAAACAAGTGCTTAGCCGAGATGTTGTTTTCAAGGATGAGATTAAACGAGTAGGGGACATCGATTACATTCCTGTCGCAAACGGCACTACATTACTCGTGGTAATGTTCTCTTTTTGTTGTTCATTAAATGCATTAACGACGGAGCCGATAATAATCAACGTTGGTGTTTGAATATTTTTATCTTCAACCTTCTGTTGCAACGTATCTAGCGTTGCAATGAAAACCCGTTGATTGGGCGTAGTGCCCTGTTCAACAAGTGCTGCAGGTATATCACCAGACATGCCATGGGCCTGAAGTTCTCGGTTGATCACTTCAATACTCTGTAAGCCCATATAAAACACTACGGTTTGATTAGGGCGTGCGAGGTTTTCCCACGGAAGTACTAGGTTCCCTGACTTCAGGTGACCGGTAACAAAGGTGCAGCTTTGGGCGTGGTCCCTATGGGTTAGGGGAATGCCTGCATACGTTGCGCAGCCTGACGCCGCAGTAATCCCTGGAACCACCCTACAGGGCACATCGGTACCCAGTAGTACTTGAATTTCTTCCCCTCCGCGACCAAAGATATACGGATCGCCACCTTTTAAGCGAACTACGCGCTTACTTTCTTTTGAGAGTCTTACCAAAAGGGTATTTATCTCTTCTTGGGGAAGGGTATGCTTATTGGCTGTTTTACCGACAAATATGCGGTCCGTTTTGGTGGGTACCATTTCCATGATGGCTTTGCTTACTAGTTTGTCATAAACCACAATGTCGGCTTCTTGAATCAACCGTAAAGCTCTGAGTGTTAATAACTCTGGGTCACCCGGCCCAGATCCAACAAGCGCTACTTCGCCGGGTTGTAATGGGCTATTGCTGGCGCAGTTTCCCATGAGGGCTTTTACTTCGCTGGTTTGGTCTACCATTGCTCTCTCCATAACCCGGACTGCCAGGCAACTTTACGTTATAATTTTTTGATTCTGCATGTTTTGCTACAACGACGCTGGGGCTCAACTTATTGATGTCGAGTTACCGGGATCAACGTGGGGTCTGTTGTGTCGTTGTAGGGCATATCTAGGCGACCGTCTTCATCTTCGTCGATACCGATTTCTTCGTTACTGAGATAGCATGCAGGGTCTTCGGCCCATGCATCGTCGGTCAATTGGTAGGCTCTAACGCGCGTGTTTCCACCACATATTTTTAGATACTGACACTCGGCACAGCGGCCTTTAACTGGGCGTGGGTGTTGTCTAAACCCGTCCATTAGTTCATCATTCGGGTTGCTCCAAATATCTGAGAAAGCACGCTCTCTTATATTACCTAAGGTGTAATTCCACCAGAATGTGTCAGGGTGAACATTACCTAGGTTGTCGATATTCGAGATGTTGACGCCTGAAGAGTTACCTCCCCAGTTTTCTAAGCGATGCCTAAGTGCCTCTACCTCATTCGGGACATTTTTTTCTGCCCACTGCAATAGATAAGGGCCGTCAGCGTCGTTATTTCCAGTGACATACTCTCTCACTATACCTTGCTGTAATTCAGACCAACTGCGTTCGAATAACAGGTCGAGTGCTTTTCGAGTAGTCAGGTGGAATGCATCGCTTTTTCTATTTCGGTTACCACGGCCTGCATAATTGAGATGAGATAGATAAAACTTGTCGATGTCATACTCGTCCATTAATGCCAATAGCTGTGGTAGTTCATGACTATTGTTTTGTGTGAGTGTGAAACGTATTCCGACTTTAATGCCGTGTTGCTTACATAGCTTAACCGCGTGTAATGACGCATCAAAGGCTCCTTTTAGCTGACGAAACTCATCGTGAGTATCTTTGATACCGTCTAAGCTGATGCCTACATAGTCGTAGCCTACCTCGGCAATCTTCTCTATATTATCTTCGGTGATAAGCGTGCCATTAGTCGATAGGCCTACATAGAACCCCATGCCTTTGGCGCGCTTTGAGATATCATATATATCCGGGCGGAGTAGTGGTTCACCACCGGAGAGAATCAGTACGGGGACCTTAAACCCCTTAAGATCGTCCATCACCTGATATACTTCGTCAGTCGATAGCTCGCCTTTAAAGTCTGTATCAGCAGATATCGAATAACAGTGTTTGCAGGTTAAATTACATCGCCTTATCAGGTTCCATATTACCACTGGGCCTGGTGGTTTACGTGCAGGGCCAACAGGTGTCGGGTTGAGCAAAGTCTGCATATATTGTGTGATACGGAACATGATTAGGGTCTCTTTTTCGTTTCAACATAGTTTACGAACTATCGATTCAGGAACCTTGACTTTGAACAAGCATGTTCCACTTTCGTATCAGGTCTATTTCTTGATTCTCAATCCTGTTTTTTTGAGGATACGCTTACTAAACAATACGTCATGCCCATTATTATGTTCGCCTAATAACTCGATAATGGTTTGGATATGATCGTCCACCTCTTGCTGGGTTCGGCCATGAACCATTGCAAATAAATTGTGTGGCCAGTCGGGGAGGTGGCGAGGTCTGTGGTAACAGTGGCTGACAAATTCAAGTGAGCCCAGCTTTTGGCCGAGTGTCTTGATCATGTCGTCAGGTACATCCCATACTGTCATACCGTTTAATGTGTAGCCGAGCTTGTAATGGTCGGGCACTACCGCAATCCGTCGAATAACGCCTGCATCTTGCATGCGTTGCATTCGAGAAATCACTTCGTCCTCTGTGATGTTTAACTGTTCTGCAAGCAGCAAATATGGACGAGATGTTAATGGCAAGCCTTCTTGGGTGGCTACGATTAGCTTTCTATCAAGCCCGGTTGGCTGGAATGTATTACCGCTTTTGAGTTGTGAGTGCGAGTCATTCATTTAGGAGGCTCTTGCAGGATAGTAAGGGACATAAATATGTGTTGGTTATTGTCGGTATTCTATTAACTTAACCTAGAGTGTGTGTGCTAGAGATGGGCCCTAAACGGGAAAATATAAACCGACATAGAACTCCTCCAGTTTTGGCATGTTAAATACCTTATAGCCGGTTTCTTTTTCAATTCTTTTAATGGTAGAGGCTATTTCGCTGGGGTTTTCAGTCCCTAATACAAACCACATGTTGAGCTTATGAGCACGCTCATAGTTGTGGGCAATCTCAGGAAACTGATTGACCTGATCTGCGACTTTATCGAACTCATCTTCAGGGATGCTCATGGCTGCAAGGGTAAAGGCTCCGCCTGCTTTCTCTATTTGATACATAGGGCCAAAACGGGTCAGAATTTTCTCTTCTAAAAGTGAGGCTATTCGATTAATAAGTTCAGCTTCTGTAATACTCAAAGCTTTGGCTGCTTGTTCATACGGGCGTTCGCATATTGGGAATCCTCGTTGCAGTTGGTTGATGATACTGCGATCAATCTCATCCATGGTTTATGGCCTTTCTTTCTGGAACGCAATGAGCAGAGGGTGCTGTGTGATGTTGTCTATGAAAGCGTCCTCCACACTGTTTGAACTGTTTGTAACTGAACAAAATATCATGTTCTATTTCAGTTAATTGGCATGTTTTTATCAGTTGGTTGAGCTGTTGAAGTACTTGGCCTCGATCTTTGCCGTGAATCATACAGAACAGGTTGTAGTTCCAATCGGGTAATCGTCTAGGTCGTCGATAACATAGTGTCACAAGGCCTGACTGTTTAATACGCTCACCTATTTCGTCTACAAGGTGGCTCGGTATATTCCAAACGACCATGGCATTTGCGTTGTAACCCAGCTTGTGATGTTTGACCACCAAACCGAAGCGTTTAATTAGTCCGTTGTTGATCCACTCTTCAATGCAGGTAATGACCTGTTGCTCACTACCCCCAATAATATTCGCTAAGGTTAAATATGGACGGCTATCGACCGGAAGCCCACTTTGAATTGCGCACTTGAGAGCTTGCTGTTGAATGTCGTTTAGTTTTGGCGCTGAGTGTGCTTCAGACATACTGTATTAACTCCAATTCAACTTAAACCCAAGATCTATGTGATAAGCCTGTTCCATTGGCAGGTTTAGGATAGCGTAGCCTGTTGTGTTTTGTATGGCTCGCAAGGTTCGCTCAAGGTGTTGTTCGTCTGTCGCTGTAACGACAAACCAAAGATTATATTCATGTTCGCGAGCGTAGTTGTGGTTAACCTCATCAAACCTGTTGACCTGATCAGCCACTTCATTTAACAATTGCTCAGGTACTGAAATAGCCGCTAATGTACTCGCCCCGGCTTTTTCATGATTAAAGACGGGGCCTACTCGAGATACGATCTCGCTTTCTTGAAGTGATGAAACACAATCGATGACCCGTTGTTCCTCTAGTCCTAACTCATTTGCAATATCTTTGAATGGTGTCGTTGATAGAGGGAATCCTTTTTGGTAACGATCTATTATTTGCTGACCCAATGTATCTACTTTGACTGTACTCATCATTAAGTTCCGTCTAAAGACCAATTCTATGGGCGCGAGAAGTGAAGAATATCCCACTGGGTTTTAATACATTGATCGACGTAATTTCTTCATAAGTCGCGGTGTTATAAACCCTTACGATGTCTTCATCTCGAACAGATACCCATACTTCTTCACCTCGGGGTGTAAACTCCATATGAAGTACTGCCTTACCTGGTTTTAATGTCTTTTTGAGGGCAAAGGACTCAGCATCTATTATTTGTAACGTGTCATTTTTAGGGAATGCAAAGTTAACCCAAATCTCCCGAGCATCCGGGCGGGACATGACAAATACAGGTTGACCGTAAACTTGGATGGCGCCGACTTGAGTCCAGTTGTTCATATCGATTACCAGTACTTCATGACGGCCTACTGCCGGTACAAACGCGTAGTTTCCGGCGACTGCCCAGCCTTCCAAGTGAGGCATTTTATAGACGGGAAGTCGCTCCTCACCCTTTCCGTAATTGGGTAAGATGTGCTTTGAACCCTTTTCAGGGAACCATAGGTCAACCAGTGCTAGGCCGTCCTGTCCAAATAGTCCGGCAATATAATAACGACCATCGGGGGATATTAAAGCGTCGTAAGGTTGCTTACCAATGTTCTTCAATTTGGTTATTTTAGGTGTGGAATTGGATGATGTGGCTGTATCAGAAAAGTCTGCAATCCAAGTTTCATTGCCATCAAAAAGGCTGAACACAAAACGTTGGCCAGGTGCATCTACTAGACCAACAGTTTTTGATTGCTTTTGTTCACCGTTTTCATCGGTATACATCGCTGGGATATCAACGACTAGTTCAAGGGTCTCGGCGTTGAATACTTTTACGCCTCCAGGGGCGTAGTTTGATACAGCCACTAGCTTACCATCTTGAGATATGGCACCGCCTATACTGTTACCAGCCTGTAGAACTCGGTTTTCAATATTTTGATTAAGAATATCTATTTTGGTGAGGCCTCCATCACGGCCAAAAACATAGGCGAACTGTTCATCTCTGGAAAAGACTATTGACGCATGAGATAGGTCGCCTATGCCTTCAATACGGCCCTCTATCGTTCGTTGTGTGGTGTTTACGATTGATACCGCTCCGTCGGCTCTTTCAATGATGGTTCCTAGATCACCACTTGCCTTGTATTGGACTGCAGTATTAAGTGAGTGATGTGACGCACAACCACTCAACATCACAAATAGCGAGAGCGTCGTGGTAAGTATTACTGCTTTAACATTCAGCATGTTTTTGGTTGTCATTATCAATATTCCGCAGCGGTCTGTTATTGGTTTAATTGGTTGATTTTGCCAGATATTAAAAACTCTGCTATCCATTGGGCATCGTCATCGCTAATGATCGATTTCCAAGGAGGCATTGCGGTGCCATTCCTTCCGTGAAGGATCGTTAGCTTGATATATTCAATATTTTTATCTTTAAACTGCTCTGGCAGTAGAGAAGGGCCCAAGCCTCCTTTAAGTGTCATGCCGTGACAAGATCCGCAGTCATGCTTTACCATATGAGTTAACTCAGTTGCTCTGTCTAGTGAAACTATACTGCCTACAGTATCGTGGCGTTTCTCACTGGCGATGCTTTGTTTTGATGTAATCGCAAGAACGATAACGGCTATCGTAATTGAAAATTGTAGGGCTAGCATTTTGGTTGATGCGAGGTTCGACATATAGTTCTTTATCACTCTGCGCTAGTGTTATTCTGTTACGGTTACGATACCCACCATCTTAGGGTGTGGGCCGCAGCGATAAGAGAATGTGCCTGTTTCGTTAAACTCCAGCTCGAAAAACTCTTCAGGGAAGAAATAGTCCGGTTCTGGGTCGCCACGCTCTTCAAACCAAACGCTGTGGTATTGGCGTTTCTCATTATTTGTCCAGCGAATTTTGGTGCCTTTTTTAACGGTAACTTCTTTTGGGATAAACTCATATTTTTTAATACTGACATTCGCAATGTCATCAGCTAGTACTGATATCGACAGAAGAAATGTCATAAAAAAAATGATGGATTTATTTAACATCGCTGGCTCCTATTACGTTAAAAATACATTGTTCGGTCTAGTGCCTGATTTGGTTTCCAGGCGATCGTTAATCCACCATTGGTACCGATACTGCCATAGCGGCAATGGTTGTTGCTTGATGATAGTCAACATAGCGTAATGGCTGTACGGCTACTTTGACTGAACTCAATAATAGACTCGCTGAAAAAATCAAATTAAAGGAGTGTATTACTAAAGTGTTAGTTGTGGTGTATGTAGTTGTTTCTATGGAGGTATTTGTCGATTGGCGGGGGTTTTTAGGTGATGGGTTAAATGCGTACTGATGCTTAGCTGTTTATAATACTAATTAATAACTCAGCAACTGTAATGAGTGTTTGGTATTCCTATTTTTATAGAAGTGCAACGCTAAGGTTTTTTTGTACGAGAGAGCAGCAGAGCGACTAACCCTAGACAAATTAATGCGAGTGATTTGGGTTCCGGGATATCGGCTACTCTGTGAGCGGTGATGGTGGCCTTAACCTTTTGCTGGCGTGAGCAACCACGACTGTTACAGTTCTCGCTGGAGGTAGAGCAACTGCCGCATAGTGATAACCCTTCTCTGTAAACAGAACCGTCGACATCAAAATCTAATTGAGGCATGGCTAGTAGGTGGCTGGAAAGCCCGCCAGATAATAGTAGGGTGATCATCAGTACCTTCAATATAAATCCTGTTTTCATTATATATCTCCTAGGTAATGTTGTTTTCGCAATTGATCGCCACCTTCTAAAGGCAATTGCTAGGCCATTAGTAATTTATTTACGTTTTTTCAGATACATTATTTGGTTAAATAATGAACAGTTTGTGAGTGGTGTAAATTATGCTGACAAATAAGATATGGGGAGGGTAGAAAAAAACCACCCAGTTGGGTGGCTTGAAGGGTCTGGTAAGCAATGCTTACCAAGAGGAGGCTTGCTTATTGTTTTGTTGCGTTGATTTCAATGCCTTCTTCATCTTTATCAAACCCTAGGCGATAACCTAATGACACGTGATGGAAACGAGAGTCACTAAAGTCGTCATGAATAGCAAAACCAACGTTATATACGGTACCTGTGTCAAAGCTTACGTCGCCTGCTTTATCGCTAGATAGCTTACGAGTCATTTCTACTGTCCAGATTCCGTCTACTAAGCTTTTGGTAAAGGTTGCACCCTGTCCGCCACTCATCTTACGTTCGTCTAGCAAGTATCCATCTTCAACTTTTCCTGTGCCCAATTCGTAGCGAATTAAGTCAAGGAAATTCTTACCATCTAACTCAGCTTTAATTTCATTTTCAGATTTTAGTTTATCCCAGCCGCCCAATTTTTTACCGCGCTTACCTTTGTATTCAACCTTGGTACGGCTTTCAGCAATATACTTGGTAATTCCGCCTGATGTATCGAGTCTAGGTGAGTCGGCGTATGCTTTGACGGTTGCATCATCGACTTCGCCAGGCATATTTTTGACGTCATCATGACAGCTTCCCCAGCAACCTGATCGGTCTGCAAACTCAACCTCATCGCTACTAAACATCATGGCTAGCTTAACTTGGTTTTCTGGATCCATTTTACCACCGTCTGCAAACGGAACCGCTGCGTGCTCACCTTCAGGCCAAGTAAACTTCATATATAAGTTTTCGGCGTCGTAAGTGGCTTGAACGGAAACAGGAATGCTACCGCGCTTACCTGGTATAACAGAAGCTTCAAGCTTCTCGCCAGTTACGATCTTAGCACCCATATCCATTGTTTCGGCATCATGGCATTCAACACAGCGGTCGCCTTTGGTAAATGCGCGCTTACCACCATGCTCTCGACTATGAATCCACTCTATTGAAGAGGTTCCAGGGAAGAACAGGGTTATATCTCTGGTTGGTACTGAACCCCAGTCTACATTGCTTGTAGTAGTGGCTGCAGCAGGTGCTTGCTCTGTTGGTGAGGTTGACTTAGGTTGTGATGCTGCTAGTTTTGCATCCTCTTCTGCTTTAAGAAGTTTTTCAGCTGCTGCATCGGATTTGGCTTTTTCGGCGGCTACGATATCTTTTTGGAATAGGTGTAATGTTGCGTTAGGCTTAGCCATATCGGGGTTTGGTGCTTCAAACTCTTCGATTTCTTCATCGGTTAGCAAGTGACGAACATTTTTGTGAGCGATACCTTTATGGCAGTCGATACAGGTATTGCCTTGTTGGATAGCGGCAGTGTGCTGTTTAAGTGCGCGAGGTTTTTGTGAGTTCTGATGCATTGACTCGAAGTTATGACAGTTTCGGCATTCGCGAGAGTCCGACTCTTTCATGCGCCGCCACTCATTTTTAGCTAACTCAAGGCGCTTTGCATCAAACTTATCAGGAGTATCGATAGTCCCCAAAATTTTATGCAGTAGTTCGTTAGATGCCTGTATTTTTCGCTGGATTTTATGAATCCAATCTTTCGGTACGTGGCAATCAGGGCAGGTTGCACGAACACCTGAACGGTTGCTGTAGTGGACCGTTTCTTTATATTCTATATAAACGTTCTCTTCCATTTCATGACAAGAGATACAGAATTCTTCGGTGTTAGTCATCTCTAGAGACCAGTTAAAACCACCCCAGAATATGACACCTATGGCCATAAAAACCAGAGAGGTTCCGATTGTGGTACCTAGAATAATTTTTTTGGATAAAAGTTCCTGTAACCAGGACTTATTGTTCATCGCTTTTGCTCCACCCAGGCTGCTCAAATAGGAGAAGGCAATAGAGTGCTTACTTGCGGCAAGTTCTATTACCTTGTCTTTTACAGATTTATAACCTGATTATTTTTTAACGTTATCTTCTGCTCACAAAATATCTTATGTAACTAGGAGATACGTTTATTATATTTTTGACTCTACTGTGCTTACTCTACGCAACTATTAGTTTCTTCTAGTTACTCACAGTAAAAGGGAGGGCATTTACAAATGCCCTCTCTCGCTTTGCTATAACTACTAAGTTTTGTGGTTCATACGGTTGTAAACGTTGAACTTACCAGTAGGGGTGGTTAGGCCTTTAATGCGAGTCTTTTCTTTAAGAGTCTTCGCATCATATACCACGATCTCACCCGTAGGGTTGCTCGCGTCAGCACGGTTCCATACTGAAACCCAAACCTCTGTACCGTCTTGGTTGAATTCCATGTGAAGTGCTGCTTTGCCCTCTTCTTCAGTTACACGGATTGTCTTAACAATCTCATGTGTATCTTTGTCGAAAACCTGAACACTTTGTTGAACTTCTGGCTCTGGGTGCTTCAACTGGTCTGCCCAAACGTATTGTGAATCTGGGTGAGTTCGGATGAATACGCCTGCGCCGTCTGTTTCAACGGTGTAACACATTTTCCACGCTTGGTCGGGGTGGTTGATTGGGTCGTTGCCCCAAACAGATACTTCGCCTTTACCAAGGTGAGTGGTTGCGCCAACAGGGCCGCACTTCTTATCAGTCCAGTTAGCACCTGGCCCAGGATGTGGAAGTGAAGCAACATCGATGATCTTCTCAAGCTTACGTTCTTTAGTATCAACAACAACCATCTGGTTAGATGCGTTTGCTGCGATCTGGAAGTAACGGCCGGTTGGATCAAAGAAGCCATCGTGTAGGAACTTGGCGGTATCCATTTGCTCGATACGTAAGTTAGCGATGTCGCTGTAATCAACCTGCCACATTTGACCTAACTCTTTGATCGCTACCATCCAGGTAGACTCGTTAGGCGTGGTGTAGATTGCTGCAACACGTGCTTCGTTTACGTACTCGCCATCAACGTTGATACCACGAGAAGAAACCACTTTTAATGGGTCAAGTGTTTCTGCGTCCATGATTACGAAGTGAGGAGGCCAGTAACCACCCGCGATAACATATTTGCCGTCACCTGATACCGCGATATCACGTGCGTCATATGCCATCTTGGTTTCTGCAACCAGCATTTTCTCCGGTTCTTGGAATAAATCGATCTTGTTAACCTTACCGTCACGACCAATGGTGTACCAGAAACGACCTGTTTCGTATTTAGATTTCTTGTCTTTGTGATGCTTCTCAGTACCCTTGATTACGTGTACGGCATAACCAGTATCGATGTGAGCAACGATTTCGTGCTTGTCGCCATCGATGATTGCCGCCTTACCTGCGTCACGTTCGATAACTACGAAGAAGTTCTTCCAGTTACGGCCGTGTAGAGGCTTGGTTGGGTAATCTTTAGGTGCAACATACTCTTTAGTGTGCTTCTTCATCATGTCCAAAGACATTTCAGGTGGAATAGGTGGCTCCATCTGAATGTAGGTAGCAAGCATAGATATCTCTTTTTTGCTAAAGATATCGTCAAAGTTGTTCATGCCGCCTTCAGTGCCGTAAGAGATGATTTTCTCTAAACGCTTCTGGCCTTTTTTCAAGGTTTCTTCAGGTAATAAACTTTTACCTGTTGCGCCTTTACGCAAAACCCCGTGACAACCAGCACACCGCTGGAAGTAAAGAGTTTTTGCTGTTTCAAAGTCAGCTTCACTTAAGGTTGGGCTTTTAGCCGCAGCTGCGAATGCAGTGCTTCCGGAAAGTGCTGCTGTAGTCAGGGTGACTGCTGCGGCCAGTTTTCCTAATTTTAGATTTTTTTTCATTGATGACGTCTCCCTTCAAGGACTAATTGTCGGAGCTAAAGTTATGCCTCTAAAGGATTGCAAACCTTGATCATAATCAAGAGGGTTTGTGACGGTCACTTATCAATTAGCTAAGTAGAAAAAGATTGATCTGGATTATGGTTTTTGTGAAAAATATAAATAATCGTAATACCTAGTACTAGGTATGTATTTGTATTTATTAAAAAAATAGTAGTACTAAGATTGATCGTTATATTAAAAAAGTGATCTTTAAAATTAGAAGGTTGATCAAAATCAAGGGCTTTCCATCTATGCACGCGTACCTTTAGCGTGCACTCAATTGCTGACAACAATTGCTAATAATGAAGGAGAGCATCGAAATGGCTGAGCGCTTTACCAAGAGCATGGCCAGAAACATATATTTGGGAGGTAGTACCTTCTTTATATTATTGTTTCTAGGTCTAACGTTCGACACTATGCAAGCGATGCCGGAACGCGACAACCGTGAAAATTTAACGGAGTCTGTTGCTAACGGCAAATTGCTTTGGGAAGAAAATAATTGTCTGGGCTGTCATACCTTATTTGGTGAAGGTGCTTACTTTGCACCGGAACTGGGTAATGTGTATCAGCGCCGCAGTATGGGAAATGACGAAGCATTTATAGGCTATTTTAAAGCTTGGATGAATGCGATGCCTACCAACGTACCGGGTCGTCGTCAAATGCCACAATTTAACCTTAATGATCAGGAATTAGAAGACTTGGCTGCGTTTCTTAAATACGCAAACGGGATCAATACTAATGACTGGCCACCAAACGTAGAAGGTTAAGGAGAGCAGAATGAAATTTCAATCACAGTCGGCTGCGATGCCGTACTTCATTTTTGCCCTTGCGTTGTTTGTCGGTCAGATCGTATTTGGTCTGATTATCGGCTTACAGTATGTGGTGGGTGATTTTCTATTCCCTGAAATACCATTCAACGTGGCACGTATGGTTCACACCAACTTGCTTATTGTATGGTTACTATTTGGCTTTATGGGTGCGGCATATTACTTGGTACCTGAAGAAGCAGAAACTGAGCTATATAGCACTAAATTAGCGTGGGTTTTATTTTGGGTTTTTGCAGCGGCCGGTACGTTAACGATTATTGGTTATCTTGCAGTGCCTTATGCAACTCTCGCTGATATCACTGGCAATGGTTTACTACCAACCATGGGACGCGAATTCCTTGAAATGCCGACTATTACGAAAGTGGGTATTGTTGTTGTTGCGTTGGGCTTCTTGTTCAACATCGGCATGACAATGCTTAGAGGCCGTAAGACGGTTATTAATATCGTATTGATGACCGGTCTTTTGGGTCTGGCCTTGTTCTTCTTATTTTCTTTCTATAATCCACATAACCTTGCGCTAGATAAGTTTTTCTGGTGGTGGGTTGTTCATCTATGGGTTGAAGGTGTATGGGAATTGATCATGGGTGCTATTCTAGCCTTTGTATTGATCAAAGTAACAGGCGTTGACCGTGAAGTTATTGAAAAGTGGTTGTACATCATTATTGCGATGGCGTTGATCACCGGCATTATCGGTACAGGTCACCACTTCTTCTGGATCGGCCCACCGGAGTACTGGCATTACTTAGGGTCTATTTTCTCGGCATTAGAGCCTATTCCGTTTTTTATGATGACAGTGTTTGCATTTAATATGGTAAGCCGTCGTCGTCGTGAGCACCCTAACCGTGCTGCAACATTATGGGCGTTGGGTTGTGCAGTAATGGCATTCTTGGGCGCAGGTGTATGGGGCTTCCTACACACTCTGGCTCCAGTAAACTATTACACTCACGGAACCCAGATAACTGCTGCTCACGGGCACATGGCATTCTATGGCGCATATGTAATGATCGTTATCACTATTATCTCTTATGCAATGCCTATCATGCGTGGTCGCCCAAATGGTAACTCTCGCCAGGCTCAGACAGTAGAAATGTGGAGCTTCTGGTTGATGACTATCGCGATGGTATTCATCACGTTATTCCTAACGGCTGCAGGTATCTTGCAGGTGTGGATGCAGCGTGTTCCAGAATCAGGTCAAGCACTTTCCTTTATGGCAACGCAAGATAATATTGCATTGTTCTACTGGTTACGCGAGATCTCTGGTGTAATATTCTTTATCGGTCTATTAACCTACATTGCTAGCTTCTTTGTGAAGGGTGATGCAGTTGAAGTAGCTGAATAATAGAGTGAAGGTAGGCTGAATTATAGTGCAGGTTTATGCGCTATAATTCACTAGTAGCTTGCTGCAAAAAAGGCGATTGGATAACGTAAGTTTGAAAGTCGCCTTTTTTATTGTTTTTGAGTGAGTGACGCGTAATGAAGAATCTTCAACGTAATCGTCTTATTACCCGAACGGCTTTTTTCTTTCTTTTTTTACTTGCACCCGTGCTGGATATTTTTCGTTTTGATTTGACCGAAACGAATTTCGTTATTTTAGGTCAGGCGTTAAGTCTAGATATCACAAAAAGCTGGGTATTAACCAGCACCCCTCTTGATACGGGATTAAGAATTCTGTTTCGCTTTGTCTTGCCTTTGGTAGCTATTATTGCTACTGGCATCTTTATATTCTGGAAGTGGGGACGGATATATTGTGGGTGGTTATGTCCTCACTTTTCAGTGGTCGAAACTATTAATGATTTAATGCGTTCGCGAACGGGACACGTAACGCTATGGGAGAAAGCCGCCCCTGGCTCAGACGCAAAAGGTGGTTTCTTTGATTGGCTTTTGATTGTTTTGGTCAGTGTTACTATCGCATTTTCATGGGCGCTTGGCCTGCTCTCTTATTTGTTGCCGCCCATGCCGCTTTATATTGATCTGGTTAATTTCGATTTATCCCAAGGAGAAACGGTGTTTCTATCTGTCGCAACCTTGGCGTTCACGATAGATTTTGTATTCGCCAGACATCTATTTTGCAAATATGGTTGTGCGGTGGGGGTGTTTCAAAGCTTGTTCTGGATGATGAACCCAAAGTCTATGGTGGTGGAGTTTGATAGAGAACGTGCATCGTTGTGTAAAGACTGTGACAAGGATTGCGAAGATGCATGCCCTGTGCGGTTGCCCGTGCGCAGTTTTAAGCGAAGTAAGTTTACCTGTACTCAATGCGCACAATGCATTAGTGCATGTGTTGAGGTTCAAAAAGATAACCCAGATGGTAGTTTACTTGCATGGGATGAGGGTGAAAAAACAAAGCAAACTACATTGATTCCGATGGTTTCAATAGAAACACCTAAACCTAAGAAGTAGCCTCATTGATTGCGCTTTTAGCCTGTCATATATCAAGGATATGTTGAACGAAAAATGACAAATTACGCTTACTGTTTGTGATTATCTTATTACCCGTGTTTTTGTATAGGGTGCGCAAGCACACCCTATAAGTGTTAGTCGTTCTTCAAAATAATGTTATGTTTAAACTTGTCAGGTAATCTAAATGGAAGAGTATGTAGGTATTAAGTGGCATGAGTATATTACTCGTAAGGCTCGTACAGATTTTCCAGATGCAGCAGTATATTTAAAAGAACAGCAACTGACGCTTAGCATTGTTTTTCGTGCACTGGGTGGAGATGCTGGATTAAGAATTGAGGCTGCGACTCCTCGAGACTATTACACTCGCCGCAGTTTTTTGCAAAAAGTCGCAAGCTCCCATAATCAGGTGGAATTAGCCTGGAAAGATGGCGAAACGTTAAGGCTGCCAGAACGTTTAGCATTGTTTCCTGATAAAGAACTTAACCGGAAGCTCTATATATGGTTGAGTGCATTAGCATCTCAGCAGAATGATGAATTTGAACGCTGGTTTGTAGATAATCAACGTCTTACCGCTACCGTGCTGGCTAAGTTTTATGGCCTCAGCAGGATATATCACGAGTTAGCCATTGCATTTGTGCGATTGCGGCCGAAGCCTGAACATCTTGACGAAGATGATGCCATTCAAGAAAAGGCAATACAGCGCGCGATATTAGACCCTGGTTGTGAAATGAACTTGCCTTCGGCCAAATATGCTCCAATGCCCGTTTACTTGTGGTTATATCCATCCGGTATTGTCGGGGGAGAGACTGAAGGGATGATAGCTGATGACCCAGACGCTGATGGTTCAGATAGCAAGTCTGGCAAACGCAAAAGTAAACGAAAGAAAGCCGAGCGTCAGGACTCCTACAACAAAAATAGTGGATTGATGGTTTTCAGGCTTGAAAATCTGTTTTCTTGGTCTGAGTTTGTGCCCGTTGATCGAGCAGGTGATGACTCGAAAGAAGATGATGCCGAAAGCGTAGCGGAAGATTTGGATGTATTGAGTCTATCGAGAGATCGCAAAGCGGCTTCTTCGAGTATTAAGTTTGATCTGGATTTACCTTCAGCTGATAGCGATGACCTGATACTAGGTGATGGCATTTTACTGCCTGAATGGGATTATCGTAAAAACCGGTATTTTGACAACCATTGCTGTCTTTTGCCTGTGATCGCAGATGATGCAGGCCCTGCCGAGCTACCTAATCACTTAAGATCAAGTGCGGTTAAATTACGTCGGCAGTTTAGTAATTTAAAACCTGTAAGAAGCTGGACAAATCGACAGGTTGATGGTGAAGAAATTGATATGGACGCATGGCAGGATTTTTGTAGTCTGCGCAGTCAGGGACAAGTGAGTAGTGACCCTCGTTTATATCGTTCTTTTTCGGCGCAAGTAAGAGATTTGTCTTGTTTGATGCTAGCAGACCTTTCGCTTTCAACAGACACTTATATCAATAATGAACAACGTGTGATTGATGTGATACATGATAGTTTGCAGTTGTTCTCTGAAGCACTGTCATCTACAGGGGATCGTTTTGCGTTGTATGGTTTCTCGTCTCGACGGAGAGATCATGTTCGATTTAACATGATAAAAAACTTCAATGAACGCTACGGAGATACCGTTAGAGGTCGAATTCAAGCACTTAAACCGGGCTACTATACTCGAATGGGTGCTGCGATTCGCCAGGCGACTAAAGTGCTAGCAGTTGAAAAAAGTCACCAGCGTGTGTTGCTCATTCTGACTGACGGTAAGCCTAACGACCTTGACTGCTATGAAGGGCGTTATGGTATAGAAGATACCCGTATGGCGATCATAGAGGCGAAGCGCATAGGGCTTCAACCATTTTGTGTCACCATCGATGATGAGGCCGATGAATACTTGCCTTATATTTTTGGTAACAATGCTTTTGTGGTGATAAAAGATCCTCAGCAGCTACCCAATGAACTACCACGGCTTTACGTGAATTTAACTCAGTAAGTTTAGCCATAGATGGATATTAAGGAGAAGATGCTGGTTTGAACAAGTCTGTTGTCGGGCAAAAACGCTTGCCTGGAGATTTAGCCATTTGGATTTTCATTCTGGCCGAGTTGACGGTATTTGCCGCGCTGTTTATTGTTTTTTCAGTGTCAAAATCTCTGAACGTCGAGATGTTTGCGGAAGGGCAGGCGACACTGCACCCGTTGATGGGGCTTATCAATACATTATCGTTGATTACCAGTAGCTTTTTCGTTGCTAAGTCTGTCCTTTTTGCATCACAAGGGCAATTAGCAAAGTCTGCTCAGTGGGTATGGATCGGCATTGCGACGGCTTCGATTTATATTGTGACCAAGTTTATTGAGTACCAAAGCCTGATGGCGTTGGGCTATAACTTGAGAACTAATATTTTCTATACTCTATATTTTTTTATTACGTTCTTTCACTTTATGCATGTGTTGATGGGTATCGTCATTTTGATCGTGGTTGCGAATAAAGCAAGAAAAGGTGGATATGAAAGTGACATAACCGGTGTTGAAACGGGGGCTTCATACTGGCATATGGTTGATATGGTATGGGTTGTTCTGTTTCCATTAATTTATGTGATTAAATAGAGGGTGGTATGATGCAGTTAACCAGCCGTAAGCTAACGGGAACCTGGCTGTTATTGATCGCGTTAACGCTAACGTCTGCGGGGCTAGGTTCTTTAGAGTTATCGGAAGAGCTTTTGGTCTTTTTGGTGCTATTAACCGTGCTCATTAAGAATTACCAAATTATTGATGTGTTTATGGAGTTAAAGAATGCACCATTGTTATGGCGAGGGTTAATGCAGTGTTTTACCCTATTTATAGTGGTAGCGGTTGGTGTTACGCTGATTATTTAATGGGTTAGTTGAATTGGGCGCACCTGCATCACTTTATATGTGATCGTTGGGTGCGCCCCAAATCTTATGTTGCGCTATTGGTTAGCCGCTTGGCTTTCTTTCTCAATAGCTGCAAGTCTAGCGGGTCTGTCTTTTAAACGGTTGATATAAGCGTTTAGGTTTTCTTGTTCAATCGATTGCTTGAAGCTCAACCCCCAGAATAGCGTATGACCGATTACTATATCGGCAGCGCTAAATTCGCTCCCTAGAATAAAATCGTTTTTACCTAACCCAACGCTTAATAGTGCTAATGCTTGCTGAAACTCCCATGCGGCCGTTTCAAATATTTCACTTACGCGACGTTCTTTGGGTAAGGCAAATTTATGTTTGCCTATTGTCCAAAGAGGTTGTTCTAGTTCAGCAATAGCAAAACACAGCCATTGATCATGAGTTCCTCGCTTTGAGCTTCCTGGTGCGGGTACTATCGGGGCAGAGCCATACTTGTCTCCAAGGTACGTTAGGATTGCAGCAGACTCCGTGAGTACTAATTCGTCATCAGATAAAGAAGGTACTTTTCCAGACGGATTTATAGATCGGTATGATTCTGACCGTGCCTCTCCTTTCATTAAGTCCACAAAATTGAACTTATACTCAACGCCAAGCTCTTCAAGCATCCATGTGACTCGATTTGTACGCGTTTGAGGGTAGCCGTAAACGGTAATCATAGTTGTTTCCTTATTGTTTGCCCGTGTTGAAGTAATGCGCCAGAAGCGCAGGATGATTGCTATAGCTTTATTTCGACACCTTCCATCGCGATATGAAAATCAGTGGGCGGGAGGTCGTTTTGCCTCATTACGTCTTGATATATCTCATCCAGCTCCCGGTCTGTTCGTGTTGGGTCGTGATGTGTGAAATACAATGTACCGATGTTCGCTGCTCGGGCCATCTCGATACAAGAATCATGAGTACCATGCCCCCATCCTTGTTTTGTTAGATACTCTTCGCGAGTGTACTGACAATCAGCAACAACGATATCTACACCCTGGATGAACTCTGTCAAAATCTGCTTTTGTTGCTCAATTAAGCGTTGGTATTCGTCATACTCATTATCATCGGGTTGATAAATATTGAGTGGAGGTTCGTAATCACCGGTAAAAAAGAAGCTCTTATTGTTTGATTCAACTTTATAACCAAAATTTAGTACCGGATGGTTAATCAGTAGAGGGGTGACAATCGCAGAGCCTACTTTAATCGCTTCGCCTTCTTTAAGGTTATTGTAACGTATGTTGGCATTGAGCTCGCTTTCCCGGACCGGGAAATAACAATATTCCATTTGTTGGGCCAATATGGTTTTAAGGTCTTTCATGTAAACCGGATCAAAAGAGCCATAAATATCGATATTGTTGCCCGGTACGAATAGAGGTAAAAAGAAAGGAAGCCCTTGAATATGGTCCCAGTGGGTATGAGTAATAAAAATTGAGCAATTGACAGGTAGTTGCTTCATCATCTCATTGCCAAGTTGACGTATACCGCTTCCTCCATCAATGATTATCTTATCGCCTTCGTCTGTGGTGATCTCGATACAGGTCGTATTTCCACCGTATTTGACCGTGTCTTTTCCTGGTACCGGAATAGAGCCTCTAACACCCCGAAGGTTAATAATCATAATTTACTCTCCATCACTTAAATCAATAAATGCGAGTGCTTTATCTATTTCTTCGTCCAAACTCGACAACCATTTACTGACCTCTGATAATGGCCATCCTAACCAGGTTTTAACAGGCTTTGGTAATGCTTTGTCAATATCTAATGCCATGTTTAAGGCAATTTCATTGTCATCGTCTGATGCTTGTTTAATCAACTCTAAATAGTGTGCAGCTTGATTTGCTGCATAAATGGCCAGTGACAGCGGATTCTGGTCTTGTTCTGTTGATCCATGATGGTTTTTTATGCTGTTTATCAAGTCTGGAGGTAGCTGCCACTTTTCTGCGACCATTGCGCCTATCTCGCTGTGGTCAAAACCTAATAGTTCTTTCTCGGCTTGGTGTAAGGGGATTTGTTCCGTTTCAGACTTATGAAGAACATGTTGATAATCTGCCGGAATGAAGTGGGCAAACAGTACTTTTCCAATATCGTGGAGTAGACCCGCGACAAAGTAGTTAGCTTGTTCGTTTTTACCAACCCCTTTATTGTCCGCTAAAAGTTTTGCGATAACGCCTACTGCTAGCGAGTGTTGCCAAAAGCGGTTCATGTTTAAACCTGCCTTGTTGGTTTTAGGCAGTGCGCCAGTTGTTGCGACGCTAATCGCAACGTTTTTTATCGTGTTTATCCCGACATAGACCACAGAGTGATTTACTGATGTTACTTCTTGAGACAAACCGAAGTATGCGGAGTTAACCAGTTTGAGTACTTTTATAGTAAGAATCGGGTCGTGTTCAATAACTTGTACAAGATCTTTTGCAGAGCAGTCTGGACTCGTTGTCAACGCGAGTATCCGGTGTACGCTCTCTTGAAAAGTCGGGATCTTATCGACCATGTCGATTAGCTGGTCGTGGTTTATTGCCATTTACAAACTCTCGGTCTAGTCAGCCCATTGAACATTCGGTGTCATGTGGCTCTAAATATTATCGGCTGTGTATCCGTTTCATTATGCGCTGAGTCGCACGGGGTGTTATTGAGTACCTGATATAGTTTAGCTAATTGCGTGCCGTCTTAGCACTTAAATACAGCATTTAGTTAACACTATAGGACTCAGTTTCGTCAATATATCGTCAAAATATGTTAGATTGTACCAATTTGCTATAGTAGGCAATAAACGGAAAATGGAAATCGAATTTAAATCTAGCAATCTAAGGGTTTTGGTAATGAATGTAGTGCGAGTTTTTTCTTCTTTGGTTTTTGCTGCTATGTATTCTTTGGGGAGTTACTCCATTGTTAGTGCGGAGACCGTATTAGACCCAAATGACCCCGCCTGGGAACTTCAAAAAGATGAAGATAATATTCAGGTTTATTTTAAAGATGTAGAAGGGGCTGATATTCAGGCGTTTATGGGAAAGACCGTTATGTCTGCCTCAATGAGCAGTATTCTTAAAGCATTGAAAGATGAAACAACCTGTGCGGATTGGGTGCAGGGTTGCGTAAAGGCAAGAACACTTGAGGGGGGGACTTTCAATAGTGCACTACAATACGGTATTAATGACTTACCTTGGCCTGCAGATGACCGTGACTACGTTAACCAAATCACTACCGTTGATAATATTGATACTGGGGAGATAGTTGTTACTCTGAATGCGGTTGAAGGCCATATCCCCGTAACTGATAATGTCAGACTTCAAAATATGACCATACGGTACTTCCTCTCGCCTATCAATCAAACAGAAACCAACGTTATTTGGGTTCAGCACACAGAGCCTGGTGGCCATATTCCTGGTTGGTTGGTTAATATGCTATTGCTTGATATTCCATTTTATTCGTTGACTCGTTTAGAAGAGCTCGCAAACAAGCCAGATTATCGCTCTGCTAAGTTCATTTACGGCGAAGACCGAAAAATATTGGGTATTGAGTAGGTTTAACTGGATCAATAAAACAGCGGTAATATAATGTGGTACTCCATGAATTCATAAGGTGAATAAAAATTGGGCGAAAATAATATGATGACACTTGAGCAAATAATTGAAAAATTTGGCGATACGTGGTTAAAATTTGAAGAATTTGGAATGGAGAAAACCGCAATTTATGGCGGAGACTCCGTTGATCAAAGTCATAGGGTTTATGTGGCGATGTCATTAAACAGTGATGAACTGACAGAGCAAGGTACATTGCAAGAGTTGTCAGACGCGGGAGGTATTGTGAGTGTTGAGGTGCTGTCCCTTAGTTTAGTCGCTGCGTGGCCTGAAGAAGAGGAAGGTGATTTCTAAATCTCACCTTCCATAGTTGTGATTGATCTTTTCGCGCAGCGGCTATGACATGATGCCCAGCGTTAAGGCTGGCTTCCATGCGCAGCCGAGGCAGTCTATGCAGCCGTAATAACAACGGTTTTCATGCAAGAATACCCTTTAGGGCGCGCACCAACGCTTGGCACTCTTCGTTTGTACCAATACTAATTCGTATATAATTTTGTATTCTCTGTTGTTTGAAGTGTCTGACGATAATAGATTGTTCCCTTAGCTTAGCTGCTAGTTCGCTTGCGTCTCGTTCGGTGTGTTTTGCAAAAACAAAATTAGCGGAAGAAGGCAGTACTTCAAATTTAAGTTGCTGGAGTTCTTCAACTAATATGTTGCGTGAGTCGGTAATGGCCTTACAGGTTTGCTCAAAGTAAGCCTGGTCTTCTATCGCAGCGACGGCTCCGCTAATGGCAAATCGGTCTAATGGGTATGAGTTAAAACTGTTTTTAACCCGCTCAAGCCCGTCTATCAATTCAGGGCTACCGACAGCAAAACCTACTCGTAAACCAGCTAACGAACGAGATTTTGATAGTGTTTGTATGACTAAAAGGTTGGGGTAGTTGTTAACCAGTGAGATAGCGCTTTCACCACCAAAATCTATATATGCCTCATCTACGACTACGACGGTATTGGTATTTCTCTTAAGTAACTGTTCTATTTCGGTTAATGGAAGTACGCGACCCGTAGGGGCGTTAGGATTAGGGAAAATGACCCCGCCGTTTTCTGTTGAGTAGGTCGTCAAGTCAATTTCAAAAGACTCGGTTAGCGGCTGGTTAGCGTACTCAATATCATACAAACCACAATAAACAGGGTAAAAACTATAGGTAATGTCAGGGTAGAATAGAGGTTTATCTTGTTTGAGTAGGCCCAGAAAGGTATGTGCAAGTACTTCGTCGGAACCATTGCCGACAAAAATCTGGTTTGTTGCGAGGTTATAGTAGTTAGCCAGCGTTTGTTTTAATTGTTCAGCGTTAGGGTCGGGGTAGAGCCTTAGCGTATCCGTTGCTTCGGCCTTTAGTGCTTCTAAGACCTTTGGAGAGGGTCCATAGGGGTTTTCATTAGTATTGAGTTTTATCAGATTTGATACCTTCGGCTGTTCGCCTGGAACATAAGGTGTTAACTCGTTTACTTTCGCACTCCAGAAGCGACTCATAATGACTATCTCTATTTTATTAATCTATGGTGTAAGTGATGCTAGGTGCGGGTAGTTTAAATCGAAATGAACAGAAATGTATTTATTAAACGTAATTTAATTATAGAACTTCCCGAATAATACTGGCTGATTCATGTACAATGGTCGTTCATTTGCCACATCGAACTTTAATTATGACTGCCAAACCCAAAACAACGACAAAAAAGAAAGCTTCTGCTGCGACAGAAACCTCACAATCGATTGAAGAGCAAACTGCTGCTTTTCTAAAGTCGGGTGGTCAGATTGAGCATATCAATACAGGGGTAAGCGGACAGGAAAGTTTGTCAGGTCCTAAGCATATTACGTTAGGCAACAAGTCCTAGACTGGCTGATATATAAAGGCCCCCCTCTAGTAGAGAGGGCCAACCATCTGTTTTTAGCCGAGTACTTTTTCTTTAATTTGATCATGTTTAGCTGATTCTAGGCGTGGCCCGAAGTTAGAGACAACTTCTGCAGAGGCAAGGCTCGCTAGATCTCCAGCTTGCTGGTAGCTGTAACCATGGGTGATGGCATAAAGAAACGCCCCTGCAAACATATCTCCCGCACCGTTAGAGTCAACAGCAGTGATATTATGGGGGGCAACGTTTAACTGTTTTTCTCCATCAAAGATAATGGCGCCTTTGCTGCCTAACGTAATAACAAAACGCTTCGCTACTTTCTTTAGTTGCTCAATAGCATCGGAAACATTATCCGTATCGCTGTAATTAAGTGCTTCTGCTTCATTACAGAATAGTAGGTCAACACCATCACCAATCATTTCTACCAAACCATCTTTAAAGAACTGAACCATTGCTGGGTCAGAAAACGTAAAGGCAGTTTTTACCCCATTGGCTTCAGCAATTCTTTTTGCTTCGATTGCAGCCGGTCGTGCGCTCTCGGAAGATACTAGGTAGCCTTCAATGTATAGGTACTCTGATGCCTTTATCGCCTCTTCATCTAGATGTTTTGAAGATAGGTCAGCCGTGATTCCAAGGTAAGTATTCATTGTGCGCTCGGCGTCAGGGGTGACCATGACGAGGCACTTTCCGGTGATGCCTTCTTCGCGGTCATCCCCTAAATTAGTATCAACGCCCGCCGCTTTAAGGTCGTTCACGTAAAAGTCGCCTGTTTCATCATTCGCGACATTACAAGAATAGTAGGTACTACCCCCGAAGTAGCTGACGGCAATAATGGTGTTGGCTGCAGAGCCCCCACTGGCGCGCTTTTTAAGTCCGTAGGTCGACTTAAGATTTTCCAGTATTTCTACCAGACGATCTTGTTCAACGAGTGTCATTAACCCTTTTTCAATACTAGATGACTTCAAGAAGTCATCTTCAACTTCAAATTCTTTATCAACCAAGGCGTTGCCGATGCCGTATACGTGGTATTTGGACATATCTTTCAGACTCATTTAGTTATATGTAGGGTGAATTTAATATTTTGTGCAGTGTAGCGATTATTGCGTGAAATTTCAGCCTTTAGGGTAACCACTGGTTCGCGTTTTAGGATGATACGCTGGATTATGAGTGTTTTCTAACTTGATAATGGGCTTCGGGCTCAGTCTCTATATTGCCGCTACTGCCTTTAAGTTTACCATAATGGGTGAAAAGGGCTTTTACCCATTATCAACTGGGAGTTTAATAGTAAATGTTGTGCCTTTTCCTAGCTGGCTTTCTACATCGATGGTGCCATGATGTTTTTCGATTACTACACTGACAAAATTCAACCCAAGCCCTGCGCCTTTTGGCCCGCTACTTTCAGATGCCTTTTGGCGCCTAAATCGATCAAATATATAGGGCAACTCATCTTGTGCAATGCCGTAACCATGGTCCTCAATAGACAGCATTGCGCTATTCTCATATTCTTTAAGTGAGAGTGTGATAGATGTATTGGTATCACTATATTTGACTGAGTTGGACAATAAGTTAATGATCACCCGCTCTATTAATTCTGCATTGCCGTTTATCCATAGTTCTTCTGTGTCATCAATGGCGATATCAATATGCTTCCTTGTAGCTTGCTGGGCAATACTATCAACACTATTTTCAACGATCGTGAGTAAATCACATTCGTAAAACTGTGTATCATTGACTTGTTCGGCGCGATTTATTTGCAGAAATTGCTCTGCAAGATGCAGGCTTCGGTGAGCGTGGTGGGCTATTTTATCGAATGTTTCATTATCAGGGTTTATTCTTCCGCTTTTCAACCCATCAAGCATGGCCAGTTGGGATACCAGTGGAGATCTTACATCATGGGAGAGAAAACTAACCAACTCATTTCGCTCTCGCTGTTGTTGCTTGATTGAGGTGACATCAGACAAATTAATGATCATGCCTGCATCTCCAGGTGTTGAAGCAAATGATGGCACAAAGTGAAACATCAGATCTCTCTCCCCTAATACTGATTCAGCAATGCTGGAGTCTCCACTAACCAGTACTTTTTGAATAATAGATTCCCAATCTGGTTCACGTTGATGCTGATCATGGGGGTTATTAGAATGAGTAGCTGAGTGAGATAGCTTAAGGACGTTTAAGATAGGTTGACCTTCGATAGACTGTTTTGGAAGTTTAAGCCACTGTTCAATATGGCTATTTATAAAAAGTACTATGCCAAGAGAGTCCGTTACAATAACGCCATCAGGCATATTCTCAAACCCATCAGAAATAAAACGCCTCATATCACCCATCGAGTCAATGGCCAATCTGACTTGAGCAATTCGAGAAGCGATTTTCTCATAGCGTTTAAAAGAGTTAGCGTGATTTCGTGCAACATCATTGATTTTTAATCGATGTAGAAATGCTCTTTTTTTGTCAATTTCTTGCGTGGACTCCCAGTAAAGTCCCATTTTATAAGTAATGCCGCCTCGATTAAATTTTATCCAGCTCGTATTCTCAGTATGAAACCAATGAGAGGGGGTTAGCTTTTTAGGGGGAGTTAGTTTCGTCGCGTCAAGATCTTCACTGGTTTGATAGTCACTCAATAGCACATATGCATCTGGTTTAAGCATTGCGATCAAGCCCGACATCAATTGCTTGACAGGTCTTTGTGCAAGATTTCGAACGGTCAATGCGGGTTCGTGGTGAAGCCTTTCCAGTTCGTTATTTAAAAATTTATTGAGCTGTGATAATCGTTGCCAACTCCAAAGCGGGTAGGCGGTTATTAAGCCAATAATGGCGGATGCAGGCGGGTACCAGTGCCGGTCAGCAAACAGGACAACTAAGCTAAACAGAAAAACCCCGGTGATTAGTAGTAGTGTTGCGGGAAGCGCTTGTTCGGGTGAGAGTCGAGGTAGAACCAGAACGGGAATTAGAACAAATGCAAATGTTAGAAGGTAAATCCATCGCTGCTGTAGAGGCTGTATCGTGGCTTGTTGAACCAGTGCTGAATAGGCATTAGCATGAATTTCAACGCCAGGCATAGGGGATGCGAGACCTGATACAGGGGTCGGCAATACGTCACTTAGTCCAGCTGCGGTCGCACCAATCAGTACGACTTTGTCTTGCAATTGCGAGGGGGATATATCGCCATTTAATACGTCTATGTAGGAAAGAGTAGGAAATGTGCCAGCGACCCCAGCGAACGGTATCATGGTATAGCCTTCGCGAACATTAACAAAGGCGGCCACGTTTTCTTCGTTACTATCGGTGTTCATCAGGTCTAAGGCAATGTTTGGGTGGGTGTACTCTGCTAATGCCAAGGACATGCTGGGCCAATAAGGTTCTCCCAAGCCTTCTTTTAAATAAAAGCCTCTGGCAATCCCGTCAATGCCTAGTTCAACATGTATGTGTCCTAGGTTTTTTGCAGCCGCAGTGAGCTCTGGAATAGGGATGACTTCTGATAACGTGGTCTCATAGCTTCTTGGGTGTATGTGTAACGGAAGAAATACGTTAGTGTTCTGCTTGATGGCATGAGCAAACGCAGCGTCATCTTCTGGGTGATTCAGATCCGGTTCGGCAAAAATAATATCGAATGCGACTGCTTTTGAATGAGCTGCTGAAAGTTGATCAATAAGTTTCGAGTGAGTAGAGCGTCTCCATGGCCATTGGCCTAGTGCATCAAGACTCTTTTCATCTACGGCGATAATGACTGTATTCGGTTCAACACTTTGTGGAGACAAGCGAATGGCAAAGTCATAAACAATGAGATTAAGGCGTTCAGGGAGTTGCGTGTAGATCAGTACACCACTGAGTGCCACAAGCGTCAGGGCTAGTACATACTGCTCGAAGGAGCGAAAGTTAAGAGTGTTATCCCTAGTCATTAAAGCCGAGTCCACTATGGCCAGAAAGCGCCTTGTTTATTTTATTATTAGTTCTTTTCCGGTGCTAAATTCTGATTTGAATAGCTCACTTCCCACACCTTTTACGCGTGCAAAATATCGCTTATTCTTAGTTAGCTTAATACTAGCATTTGATTTTTCTACCGTATCTTCATAAAGAATTTTCTTAAACTCTAAGTCTTCTGCCAGTTGCAATACATAATGATCAGCTTGGGATACACTGTTCCAGAATATTTTTGCCCTGTTGTCGATGTAGCTTACGCTAATGATTTGGGTGGGAGGGAGCATTCCTCTTATTTTCAAGCGCCTAACATCGCTATAAGCAACACTGCTTCCGCCGGCTAATGTTTTTACTCTCCAATAGTACTCGCCAGGTAATAGTTCATTGCTTGGAATCGCGGTGTTGTCAGGCGCAAACTCTGAGGTACTAATATTTTCTGTAAACTCAAAGTCTTTGGCAATTTCAAGCTGTGACAGCTCATTCTTGCTATTGTATTGCCATGTAAACTCCGGCATATCATTATCAAGTAATAAATCGTTGATTGGGCTTAGCAAGGTAGCAGATTTCGCTATCATGCCGATGACCACGCTTACTTGATGGTCGAGTCCGTTAAAGCCTTGCTTATCGACGGCGCGCATTGCAATAAGATAGGTGCCATTCGTCAGATGATTTAATGTTACTTCTGGTGAAGGTAGGAAGCTAGTATCTAGCAGTTCGCCTTGATCGGAGTTTTTAAACAGTTGGTAGTAGTAGGTAGTGATATCGGGTTGTTCAATCCAGCTGAAGGTTACTGGAAGCTGCTGTGTATTTGACACAACTGACTTAGGTGCAAGCGCTTTCGGTAGGTCGATGATGGGCGGTCGACCAGAGTTCGACTGTAAAGTGGTTCCTTGCCCCATGTTGACCGTTAGTGAGCGCGAGTTGTCACTAAAGAGCACGCTTCCCTCTGTGACTTCTAACTGTGAGCGGTTATCGTCCACCAATAATCGAAATCCGGTGCCTCTGACTGCAGCCACGGCTGAAGGAGTGTTAATTTCATATCGTGAACCACCACCATTTAAAGGTGTCACGTGGGTAGAAAGCCTTCCTTTTTGAAGCCTTAGTCGAGTATCAGCCATTCCGGTTTTTCCATATCGGGTTAGGCGGTTGAAGACAAGGTGAGAGTTTGGTGCAAGCCTGAGAATTGAACTATCCGCAAAACGGATCAAAACAGAGCCGTCGTAGGTGGTTATTTCGTCACCCACATGAAGTTCGCTATTTTTTGACAGGTGTGAAAAATGGCTATCCAAGTGCCGTCTCACCATTGTATTACCTGAAACAGAGGCTGCTACAGCGGGCTCGGGTTGATGTTTAAGCCAGTTAACGGGGATTTTTAAAACTGTACCAGCGGACAAATTTTTAGGATCGCTTATTTTGTTATGGCGAATAATATCTTCCCAGCTTTGAGTGCTGTTGAGAAACGTCTCACCTAATGCCCAGACATTATCTTTAGGCCTGATAGTATAGTGCCACTCTATCATTGCCGATTGAGCTCCAGCGCCTTGTGTTTGGGCGTGGGTGTGCCCTATGAGCAGACTCAGTAGCGCAAATAAAAAAGACCATTTTGAGCATCGTAATAAATTCATAACAAGATTAGAGCGCTTTAAGCCCTCTAATGCTCCTCGCACCATTGGATAGCATGTTTAAACTGCAGATGTGATATCCCTATAGGTACTGCAACCGTATTTATAAGTACTGCAACTATTTTGCTGTTTATGGCGCCCTCTCAGCCTGTCAAGGCGTGACGGTCTCGAGGCGGTAGCCATGTTGATAAATTGTTTTTATACGAAATCCATTTTCTGGTTTAATGCCTAGCTTGCGTCTTAAGCGACTAACATGTGTGTCGACGGTGCGAGTATTTAGGTCGCTAGACACCCCCCATACGCGCTCCAGCAAGTAATTTCTTGAGAGTAATCGCCCTAGGTTTTGAAACATGAATACCGCTAGGTCAAAATCCTTGTCCGTCATCGGGACATTTTCATTGTTACACTGAATCGTTCGTGCATGCATATCTACGTCAAATGGCCCTAGTGAAAACAGCTCACTTTTCCCTTCTTCGTCATTAGATGTTCTACGAGATAGTGCGCTTATTCTTGCAACTAGTTCTCCAATGCGGGCGGGCTTCACCAAGTAGTCGTCTGCGCCTGCCTCGAGGGCGGTAATAATATCTTCTTCGCTGTCTCGTTGGGTGAGAAATATCACTGGAATTTTCCAGTTCAGCTCTTTTCGCACATCTTTTAGGGCTTCAGTTCCCTCCATATCAGGTAGTTGCCAATCCATAATAAGGAGGTCGTAACTATGGTGAGTCACAGCGTATAGAAACGATTGCCCGCTGTGGAAAAATTCACAGGAATGCCCTTTTTCTATTAATGCATCACTCAAATTTCGTGCTTGTTCTACTTCGTCTTCAAGTAGTCCAATTTTCATCGTACGTCCCCTGGTGCCACCAATGGCTGATTGAATAGGCTGCGGTTTTTCACGCGGCATTGCTATTATTATATTTCTGCTATTAATGACTGATTCTGCCAGAGAAAACGACTGGCGTCATTATTTAAGTTGTTCTAGTTCGTTACGTAAGTTGTTTAAATGTTGCAAGCGAGTAGGTTGAAAATATTAAACATCACATATTTATTTTAGGGCCTTGGGTTAATGGGAATATGCGGCCTCCCATCAATGTCCTGGTATGTTTTTCGGCATGATGGGTAGTTACTGCAACCCCAAAAATCACCCCTTTTGCCACTGCGGCGAATGAGGGGAGCATGACAGTTAGGGCAGGGGATGGGGGGAGAGTCACCAGTTTTTACGGCTTTGGCCTTTTTGGTGGTGTTCAACCGCCAAGGGAGTGAGGCTTTGCAAGTAGGAAATTGGCTACAGGCCCAGAACTTTCCATACCTCCCTGTTCGTTCCAGCATGTCCGATTGGCATTTTGGGCAGGACGGAGGCTGCGTGATGCTTTGGCCAGAAAGGTTGGGTTTTTTTATTGGAATGCCGGATATCGACGCGACAAGGTGGCTTATTTCGTCTGTTATGCGTGTTATAAAATCTTTTGGTTTGGTGCTCCCTGAGCTGATGGTGTCGAGGGACGCCTCCCAAACCGCGGTCATATCCGGCGTTATACAGCTTGGAGGAAGGTGGCGTATTAGGTCCACTCCTTTTGGGGTCGAAAGAATATGTTGACCGTTTTTTATAATATAGTCTCGGCGGTAGAGTGCCTCAATAATAGATGCGCGTGTCGCTTCTGTCCCTAAGCCATCTGAATCTCTTAAGGTTTTTTTGATATGTGGGTCTTCGACGAAATGTACGATACTAGCCATAGCCGATAAAAGAGTCGAATCGTCAAAGTGTTTTGGAGGGACCGTTTCATGAGCGACGATCTTTACATTGCTAAAGCTGACCTGGTCGCCTTCTTTTATAGTGTTTGGATGGTTGGTTGATTTGCTACCTTGATCTAACGGATGAAGAATTTTCCAGCCTTGTTGAGTAATGCGAACGTCTTTCCCTTTGAATAATTCGTGACCGATGGATAACTCTATAATGGATTCGTCAGTGATAAAGTCTGGGTAAAACTGGGCTATATAGCGATGACAGATAAGTTGATATAGGTTTTGTTCTCTTTCTCGTAGAGTTGTAGTCTCTAGCTGTTGCTCGGTTGGGATAATGGCATGGTGTGGCCCTATTTTTTGATCGTTCCAGGCGAGAGACTTACTGGATAGGTCGCAAGCGTGAATCGCGTCGGCGAATTGCGGGGCATTGAGAATAAGGGAGTTGAGTAAGTTTGTACGATGATCAAACAGGGCTTCAGGTATGTATCGGCAGTCCGATTTAGGGTAGGTGATTAGTTTGTGCTTATCAAAGAGTATCTGGCAGCCATCTAATACGAACTGAGGGCTATATCCGAAGCGTTTGGCCGCTTCTATTTGTAATGTAGATAATGAAAATGGTAATGGCGGTGGCTCATGAGATTTTTTATCCCTTACCTTGGTAACACGCCCTGTTGTCTCTTTAGTTGAAGTTGATCTAACGACGCGTTCAGCTATTTTTCGATTAAGTAGTCGCCCCTGTTCATCACAATGCATTTCTCTTGAAGGAGGTGTTTGCCATGATGCTTTGATTTCGGTCTCATGGGGTGCTTCACAGGCTATTCGGTGAAAGTTGGCTTCTATTGAGAAATACCGGGTTGACTTAAAATGAGCTATCTCATGATCTCGTTTAACAACCAGCCCTAATACAGGAGTTTGTACCCGCCCTACAGAAAATATGCCTTCTTTGCCATTATTTCTAGCGATGAGCGTGATAGCACGTGTAAGGTTAATGCCGTACAGCCAGTCTGCTCGTTGCCTGCATTGCGCGGATAGTGATAAGTGTTTGTATTCGGTATTGGGCTTTAGTTGGCCTAGTGAGATTGCAATTGCGTGCGGGGTCAAATCATTGATGAGTACCCGTTGTACAGGCAGCTCTACGTTAAAATAATGAAGCACCTCGTCTACCATAAGTTGCCCTTCACGGTCAGGGTCTCCGGCATGTATGACTTCTTGGGCTGTCTCAAGCAGTGAACCTATTACTCTTAAATGGTTCATGGTGTCGGAGCGCGGTGATAGCTTCCAGTCAGGCGGCGCTATGGGAAGATTGAAAAGATCCCACTTGGCATATTGTGTTTGGTATGCTTCTGGTCCGCAGGGTACGAGTAAGTGCCCTGTACACCATGTGACGATGGTATCTGTGCCGCATTGAATATAGCCATGCTCGTTTGTGTGAGGGTGCGGTAACACATGGGCTATAGCCCGGCCTAAGCTGGGTTTTTCTGCTATGATTAGCTGCATTTAATAGAAATTACGTCAAAGTTAGTCTTATAAAGGCACTATACCAGAGTTTCTAATGCTAAATGATGGTAGTGGTAGTAGAATTCTCTCATATTAACTTTCTGACCCTAATATCAAGGCTTTGACTAATGCATGTGCAAAAACTGATAGAAGACACGTTAGCAGCATCATTTGATGTGATTCATTTAGAGGTTCTGAATGAGAGTCATATGCATAGTGTGCCGCCTAATTCTGAAACTCATTTTAAAGTGATATTAATCAGTAATGATTTTAACGGGGTGAGAAAAGTCGCAAGACATCAACAAATATATAAGGTATTGGATGATGCGATGAAAAATGGTGTTCATGCTTTGGCTCTTCATCTTTATAACGAAGAAGAATGGCAGTCAAAAACCGAAGGTGCACCTGCGTCACCAAACTGTATGGGTGGGTCTAAGGGAGACAACCTATGAGTCAATTTTTCCAAATACACCCCGATAATCCACAGCATCGACTCGTTATTCAGGCTGTAGATATAGTGCGCTCTGGTGGGGTTATCGCTTACCCTACTGATTCAGCTTATGCGTTGGGGTGTCATATAGGTGATAAAACCGCCGTTGATAAAATTAAGCGTATTCGTCGTCTGAGCGACAAACATAATTTTACCTTGGTGTGCCGTGACTTATCGGAGTTGGGGGTTTATGCAAAGGTGAATAATAGTAGCTATCGCCTGCTCAAAAATAATACGCCAGGAGCGTATACCTTCATCTTGCCTGCCAGCGCTGAGGTTCCTAGGCGACTAATGCACCCCAAAAGGCGTGAAATCGGGATGAGAGTGCCTGAAAACAACATCGCATTGGCATTACTGGAAGAGCTCAATGAGCCGTTGATGAGTACGACATTGATACTTCCGGGTGATGATACTCCGATGACTGACCCATACGAGATCAGAAGTATGTTGGAGCATGAGTTGGATCTAGTGATTGATGGTGGCTTCTGTGGTTTTGAGCCTACGACGGTCGTGAACATGATCGATGATGTTCCAGTCGTCGTTCGTGAAGGCAAGGGCGATCCTGAGCCATTTAGGGGGTAAACCTATTAATGGTTATAGGAGGTTAGCCGTTGATAACAAACCTAAACTCTTTACTCTGTTGCGACTCTTCTATCTTCCCTGCAGAGTCTTCCACATTAATAACGTTAGATTTAAGTGCGTCATAGCGATGGGCTATATCCGATAGACCATTATTGTCTGGGGTCGCACTAACGAGGCTTGAGAAAACGTTGTTGTGTACGCCATACGCGTTAGCTACTTTAACCACGTTATCTACATAATCCAAAGTGGGTTGGTCGGTGCTTAATCGATTAAACGCCTCGTGAAAGGCTTTGTTGTTTGTGAGGTCTTTGTTGACCTGCTCCATCGCACTGGGAATGCCATTACCTTTCGCCAGAAAATTGCCGAATAGGTCTTTGGATATTTCCAGTTTCATCTCGGGGTTCATTCCAACTTCGGCAAGCTTGTTCCTAAGTGTTTCTTTTACAAAGGCAGTATCTTTCCCCACGGCATCTTTATAATCGTTAACGGAGATTTTTTTAGGCGTGGGGTTGAGCTCTTGCTGTAACCTTAGATTAACTGCGTCAGCAGGCAGTATGTCATTGGCAGAAGCATGGTTGGCGTCTGCTGCTTCAGGGTTCAATAAAGTTGAACGAGAGAGGTCTTGGGGTATTTGATAGGCAATTTCATTGCTGATAAGTGACATGGTTTTGGCCTCCATACTAACGATATCTATAATTTTGTATAGATAAAGCAAAAGGCAGGCCATAGTTATTGTAGATACAAAAAAACCAGAGAATGCTCTGGCTTTTGAGGGATGTTGGTATTTGGGTTAGTGCCCGTAGACAACCATATTTGTATTCGATATAACAAAGTCGGTGAAATAGACTTCACCAATACTTGTTCCCCCAATCTTAACCGTTGGCATATCCAAATCAGCACGAAACTCAACATCGTATATGGCTAAGCCGTCCTGCCCGCTTGCCGTGGTTGAAGCAGCTAATTTGGCGGAAGCGCTTGCAAAACCAAAATGCCCTAGCGTATCTGCTCCTCGTTCATTATGTATTCTCATATTCTCGATGCCGACTGCTGCAAAATTAAACAGCATAATAATGCTAGCAACATCCCAAGATACATCTAGATCGGTAACTTTGAAGTGAGCGTCTATTTCAAGGGATGAGTCGGAAACCATTGTGCCGTTAGCCCAAGTGTTATTCTTTAGGTTGCCATTGTTTCGGAAAATTAAATCAACGGGACCAATTTGCCCTTCCATGGAAATGTTAGAGAAAAGCGTGGTCGAGTTAAGTGATGTGCCGGTATCATAGCTATAGGTGCTATCGGCAATATCTACAGAATCGACTGTTAATTTGAAATCGATAGAGTTGTTAAGAGCCGCCAGGTTGCTTGCCTGTTTAGCTGAATCACCAGAGGCCGATAAATCAAGGCCAGGAGATGTTGGGCTGATATGAATTACCATATCGCCTGAGTTAAATCGTTCGCCGTAACCTGCAACTCCACCGCTGCCATCAGAAACGCTATATTGAGATATAGCGGCGGCAACGTCGGCATCTGAAGCGTCGAGTAGGCCTGCTGCTGCATACTGAGCGTACTCAGAAAACCCTCTTGCTAATATTTCGTCTTTTCCCGCAAGGTCAAAATCAATCTTAATATTATCAAGAGATGAACCATCAATATCAGTCAACTCTAAGTTATTAATATTAAGGTAACCTTGGTCTTTATACGAAATTTGTCCAATGTTGAGTGCGGTCTCTAGCTCGATGGTGATGCCGCCTTGGCCTCTTAGTTGGCTCATTTCAGAGTCGCCAAGAGATTGCAGTTCGGCTGCAGAGTGTGCTGAAGCAAACGTCAGTAAAGTCGCTGCAGAAAACGGTATCAGGCCTTTCATTTTCGTATCCCAGATAAAATATCGTTCACATTTTTTTGTTATTTAAGAACGCTTATACATTATTTTTATATGTATTAAACGATAACGCTCAAAGGCGCAATAATCTGTGATGTTTCTCACACAATGACTATAGCGTCAATAAATGATCGTTTGTAAGTCTGTGAGATTTTTTGAAGCGGTAACTAATTAGAATAATAGAAATTCTTATAGATCATGATGGTCTAATAGTGAATGCCTCAACTTACTATACTCTGAGTAACTAAATCATAAAAAATGATATGGTGGTGTTTATGATGGTACGAGAGAATGAGGCTATAAAAGGCTGGTTTCGATGCGACCGTTTTATGCAGTCAGGTCGGCGTTGGTTTTATATGACTCGAGAAGGCACTCAGGTAGGCCCTTTTAACAGCAAAAATGAAGCAGAAAGTGATTTATATTGGTACGCACTCTGCGCTCAAAAGGGTAGGTTTTATGAAAATGGCATAAAAGCCCGAGAGGTGTGTAGGGCTAGAAACTGGTAATGCTAGTGTGGTGGAGGGTAGTTAGAAATGGTGCCCCGGACAGGAGTCGAACCTGTGACCTGCCCATTAGGGGGCCGATTATTTGGTTTCTGTGTGCGGCGTCAGGTGTTTTAAGGTGTAGTAGCTCAGACTTGATCTGACAGTTACCCGTTTTTTACCGGTGTCTGTCAGTTTAGATTTGAGCTAAATTCTTTTCAGCCCAGATCGTTTTCCCATCAAGCATTGTTTCCTTTGGTGTGCGTCCACAGCACATTTTGCCCTGATGAGTTCGGTCATTGTTATAATATTCCATCCATTCGTCCAGATCTTTTTGTAAATCCTCCATGGTCGAGTATAGTTTTTTCCTGAATGTGATTTGGTAAAATTCATTCAGAATCGTCTTATGAAAGCGTTCGCAGATACCATTTGTTTGAGGCGACATCGCTTTAGTTTTTGTGTGATCAATATCCTTTATAGCTAGAAAAAGCTGGTAATCGTGGTGATCTACACGACCGCAATATTCAGTCCCTCTGTCCGTCAAAATTCTAAGCATAGGCAAGCCATACTGCTCAAAGTAAGGTAGTACTTTATCGTTGAGTATATCGGCTGCGGTGATAGGTGTTTTGGTTGTATAGAGTTTGCAGAAAGCAACTTTGCTATACGTATCAACAAAGGTTTGCTGATTCAGTGCGAACATTTGATGTTGATTATAATGATGCTCGATTTAACTCTATTCTGAAAGGAAGAAAATTTGAAATATGCGTAGCAAAGGCCTTGGCAGATGGCGAAGGCTGCGAAATATTGGAATGGACACCTGATAAAGGATTTTTGAGCAACTTGAATGTTAAGCAAAATGGCAACCCAGACTTGGTTCTTAAAAGCCGTGACGGAGCGGTGTTTGCTGTTGAATGTAAGTACCGGTCAGGTTATGCCAATGCTAAAGGCTTTAAACATTATCCTGGGAGGTGGATTAGTTGGGCATCAAAAAGTCAGGCGACACGCTATTCTGAATTCGCGAGTAAGAGAAATATCCCGGTTTATGTTGCTCTAGGTGTTTTTCAAGATGCAGAGAACCCGGATAAAAAATTGGTGGTTCCATTGGCGTCGTTAATAAGTAAGTCTGCTAATAAAGATGTTTATTTTGCTAACGGTAAATCGCCAGAGTTACTTTGTGTGCAACATAAACATTTTTATAAAACTTGTGCCAATGCTGGAAGTTGGAAAGGTCTTATTCCTGAATTAAATAGAGAGAAACAGGTAGATTTGTCAGAAACCATTTCTTAATCTTCGAATATTACTTTCGGGAAAGCATAGGCTAGTTCTGATTGCTATTGTTAGAAATAGAAGTTTGTATTAAATATCAATTTTGAAAAACACCTTTAAGGAAAAGCAATTCATGACTGAGTTCAAACAGAGCGGTGTAGAGCTAAATAATTTACCTTCAGGTTATGAACAATGGCTGAGCAGCCTGAAAAAGAATATTCAGACTGCTCAGCAACGAGCTTCGCTGTCGGTAAACAAAGAGCTTATCGCGCTTTATTGGAAAATTGGTCAGGGTATTCTGGAACGGCAACAACGTCAGGGCTGGGGTGCAAAGGTGGTTGAGCAGCTCTCGGGTGATTTGAAAAAAGCATTCCCTGAGATCAAGGGATTTTCAGCTCGAAACCTGAAATACATGCGCCAATTTGCTGAAGTCTGGTCTGATCCAGAATTTGTGCAACAGCCTGTTGCACAAATTCCCTGGGGACACCACTTGGTACTGATGACGAAGCTAGAAAATACAGAGTCTCGTTTGCTTTATGCCGAAAAAACAATAGAACACGGCTGGTCTCGCAATGTACTGGTTCACCAAATTGAAAGCAAACTAATAGAGCGAGAAGGACGGGCAACTACCAACTTTGAGCAAAGCTTACCCGCTACAAATTCAGAACTAGCTCAACAAACCTTGAAAGACCCCTACATATTTGATTTCTTATCGGTTGGAGCCAACGCGAAAGAAAGAGATATTGAGCAGGCCTTAACGCAGCATATTAGTCAATTTCTATTGGAGCTTGGGGCAGGTTTTGCCTTTGTTGGTAAGCAGGTGCACCTTGAAGTAGGCGGTGATGACTTCTATCTTGATTTATTGTTTTATCACTTAAAATTACGTTGCTACATTGTGGTTGAACTAAAAGCCGGTGATTTTAAACCGGAACATACCGGCCAGCTTAATTTCTACTTATCTGCCGTTGATAGCAATATTAAAACAGAGCAAGACCAGCCGACTATCGGTTTATTGTTGTGTAAATCCCGCAACAAAATTGTTGCTGAATATGCTCTCAGGGATAACAGCAAACCCATAGGTATAGCCGAATACCAACTAGCTCAAGCTCTACCTGCCGATTTGGAAGAACAATTACCTAGTATTGAGCTGATAGAAAAGGAACTACAGGGTGATAAAGAGTAGTTAATCTAAAAAAAGTTTGAATTAGCTCTAATCAGTTTGAAATTCCAGTAGGTCCCAAGCCAGTAGGTCTCAAGGATGTCAGTGCTAAAGAAATATCTAGATCAAATAAGTGCAGGAAAGGCGGTTAACTACAACAAGTTCCTCAAAGCCCTTCCTCCTCAATATCAGAACCGAAAGCATGAGTTGTTTTCGACTGAGCTGATAGCTCCTAATGCTTGGCTAGTGACTATCCTTGATGACCAGGTTCACTCAGAGCTATCTTCACTAGCTGAAACATCCAAATCAAGACTACATGCCGCTGATCAAGGCAACTCCCACCGAACGTCGACTACTGTTAGCTACTTATTAACGTATCACGAGCTATCGCCAGATAAACGCCCCGATATTGTCTATCTTGATGAGCGCCAAACGGTTCAGGGTTTTGACTCTAAGAAGCAATTACTACTGATCGAAAATGAAGAAAACTTCTTTCAGTATGCGCTTATGTGTTCTGCCGTTTCCCTGGCCGTAGGCGAACCAGTCAGCCTTAAGAATACAGATGTTGCCTTAGGCAGTGGAATGAAAGTCTGCACTGAACTGAGTGTTCAGTGGTACAACAATTACGATAGGGTGTTGTGCGCCTTCGACTATGATTTGGCCGGTCTGCAGATGTTTGCGTCTATCAAAGACCGTTTACAAGATAAGGCCGTATTTGTTCAGCCTGATGACTATTCAACCTGGCTATCATCATTCAAAAAAGCACCTGATAGTGCGGTTAAATTACAAAAAGCACGTGAATTAGCAGAGCGCCTAGGCTTTACTGAATTAAGTCAGGTATTTGCTGATACTAGAAAATTTATGGAACAAGAGCTGATGCTCAAGATGGTGTTGGATGAGTAAAGATACGTTTTTAATAAAACGCTTGGTGATGATTGATTCTGCTGGGCTTTGTTATGTTGAGCTTCCCGTAGACCGTCACGCTATGCTGTTGGGTAAGGGCAATGTGGGTAAGTCTAGCCTTCTCAATGCTATCCGTTTGTTTCTTTTGCCTGAAAATAACTTCAAGAATAGTAAGAATAAGTTTGCGTTTAAAGTGCCCAATAAAGATGACTACTACACTAATGATGATAGCTATAATCATTACTTTCCTTCATCACGAAGCTTTTTGATTCTTGAAGTAGAGAATTTTGTCGGCACTCATTGTCAGATTCTATATCGAAGTCAGAATATGGGCTTTAACCGTATTTTTACCCCCTTAGCTTATGACCAAATTCGTTCACTTTTTTGGCAGGGTGGAGATGAGGGTGATGAAGATGGGATAGGTCATGCGGTTGTTGATTTATCTGTGAGTAAAGTAACTGAAAGCTTAAGAAAGTTCGCACCCAAAACAGTTTTAGCGAGTGAAACGGGTAAATTGAAACGGATGCTCTACGCCAATAACTTTCTAGACCTGGAAGAGATGCGTTATTGCTTGTTTCCGCTAACTGAAACGGATGACAGTCGTATTGAGTCGCTGAGAACATTGATTCTATTATTGTTTGAAATGAATACTGGGGCGGACACAGTTGCGAGAGCGGTAGCAAGTATTATAGAGGCGGATAAAAAGTACGCTACCGATGCGCTAGAGTTTGATATTGAAGAATTTCTTCAAAAGCACCTTGAGCTTAAAGAAAAACAGCAGGCATTAACGCGTATCCGCAACTTTGAGCTCCGTTTTAGCACAATTAAAAATGATTATGACGAATATACTCGTTTAAGCGAAGTAGATAAGCACTTCTGCAAACTAAGTCGACGACTTGAAAAACAAACTCAAGATATCCGCTCTGAAAGGGAGAGGCTCGCTGGTTTGTTTGAGCACTCTAGCCGAGAATATAAGGAGAGTGACCAAGCGTTCAAACTGCTGAAAAAAGAGAATTATGGGCAAGAAGTCTTACTTCGAGAGTGCAATAAAACAATTTTAGAAGAGCAAAAGCATATTGATGTGGTTGAGAATTTAAAACTGCAGTATGCCTCTAACTATTCTGTTTCAGAAATCATTCAAATATCACAAGAGTCTTTGGTTGATATATCAAACCAACGCGAAGCATTGATTGATGAGGATAAGTCAGCACAGCGGATAGTTGAGTTACAGAAGCTGATTCAAGAAGGGAAAGAAACAGAAGAGTCTCTACAGAGTAAGCTGTTAAACCAGCAATATAGGCTTGATGCTCAGTTGCCCCATCATGTTCTGGAGCCTTTAGTCGCAGTTAATAAAAACTTAGTGTTAGCTAACCCATGTCGACCCTTAACAGAACTTGAAACAAGCGTTATAAATGAGTTTAGTGCCTTTTTTGATTGTACGTCTGATAAGGTCAATTGGTTTGGTCAGCATTTTTATAAGCAGTCGCAAGCACTCTCTGACGATGTGGAAGAGCAACTTCAAAAAATACGAGATGAACTCCATGGGTGGAACCGATCACTAAACGACCTTAACGTCACTGAAGCGACGTTGCCTAGACAAAAGAAAATCGAAGCGGCTGACCGAGAGATTAATTCACTTAAAAGAGATATCACAGCTTTAAACCGCTACGAAGCGGCTAGGGTTAATTTACCTGAAGCACAAGCAAAGTTATTAACAGCGCAACAGGCTTTAGATGGGCTTAATGTTCAAATTGCTGAGTTAGAGCAAACTAATGAGTCATTAAGGCACAAGGTCGCACAATGTAAGGCAGAGTTAGACGCTATTACCACAACGCATAATGCGATTATTGGCTTATCGAAGACACAAAAAAGTCTATCTCGTGCTCATTCTAGGCTGAGTTATGCTTTGTCAGGTTGGAAAGAATCTATTGACCTTGATGAAGCGGTTGCCCCAATTAGCATGCAGGACTTCGATCAGGTTGATAACGACATACGCCAAATCGAAAAGCTAAGAGATAAAATTATCAATGAGCTACGTGAGTCTGTACATGAAGGCATTATCGAAGATGATGGCGAGATTCGTACACAGGCCCCCACGTCACGCTCAGTAAAGCACTGTATGCAGAGAATAAGTGATGTCTATTCTGAGTTGTCGAAGCAAGAACAAGTACTGACGCTTCAGGTACATGAACATAATGAATCTGTGGCAAGTTATATAAAAGTGCTGACCGATAATCATGAACATGTTCAGCGGTTTGAAAGTCAGCTGAACAGAGATTTTAGTCAAGTACGTATCAACGATTTGGAACAGGTGGCGGTTAGCATTTCAGTTCACCCAAAATTCAGAAACCTGATTGCAGAGATTAACAAGTTTGACCTTCATGGTGACAAGCTGCCTTCTGATGAGTTTTATGAAAGGTTGCGTGTGTTTGTAGGAGAGTTCTTCAAGGGTAGTTCTGATACCAAGCTCACAATGGATAAAATCGTGACTAACCTGAGTTACCGAACCAAGAAAACGGGGGAGGAGCGTTTACAAACCAAGCAGCAGTCAAACTCCACTACCGCGCTGATTAACTTTGAAATGGTTCAGGTGCTACTCAATAAAGTGCTTCATAGCAGTGCAAACGTGGCAATGCCGTTAGTGTTGGATGAGGCGGCAACCATCGATTTGGCCCAGTTTGACTGGTTATTACCCCACTTATCAGAACGAGGCTTCAGTCTGTTTGCTGCATCTACCTTTAGTGCCAGTGCCGAGCTTATTCATAAAATAGGCGTGTACCATGAAATCGGTATGATGAAAACGTCTCAGCCTTACCATAAGGGTCGCACCATTGTTTATTGGGGAGGCGGAGAAGGTTTTTATGCTATAGATGATCCATCAATTATGGATATATCAGTAGTTGAACGTGAGCAAATCTCCTTTTTAGAAGGTGATGCATGAGTAAGCGTTTTAATACGCTGGAGACAATGCGTATTCTTTTGAATCATCCACAGGTCATGTTGGACTGTATTCAAAATATGGATGATAGAAAGGAGCGTTATATTAGAGAGTCGGCGCTGATTATTGGTGTCAGAAGCTATATAGCCCACTTGGGACAGGATGATCAGCGTCGTTTGAAAACGGTCTTTAAGACCGAAAACCTGTTTCAGTCTCAGGTGGTTGCCGATATAGAGAAAAAAGGCGGTGATAAGCTACTACTGTTTCAGGATGAGGTGCTAAATATATTTCGACTTTGTAACGCGTCGTTGCAACAAGATATTACGGATACAAAGTTACGCAGTCGGTTAGATAGTCTTCGCTCTGTGAGTGGTAGACTCGAGGCATCGTCTTTCTTAATGTCTGACCCGGACTTTACGGAACTCAGAGATGACCTATTGGAGCAGCTCAGCAGTTTATTGGGCTTGGTACGCAAGAATGTATCTGCGATGCAAAACTGGACCAGTAAGTTAGTAGCGTTATCGGCTCAATCAAGTAAATCACCAGAGCATTTTTTGTCGTTTCGAAAAGACTTATTTGAGAGCGTCACCCTTATCTATGAAAGGCATATCAAACCCACTTGGACATTTGTGAATCCGAACCTGCGATTGGCCGAGGGCTTAAACTTGTTTGCAGTACTTAATGAGTGTAAGCAGCGCTTTGAAACCTATGGTTTTCACGACATAGCTGATCAGATATTTCGCTTTTCCATGAGTTTTACCAATGTCTATAAGCCTGTCACTGTTGTCTCAAAAGAAGTAGAACGGTTTTTAAGAAAAAGCCGCAAGGGTATGCTTGAATCAAATGCCATGGAGCATTTTTATCAGCAGTTGAGGGCTGATTACGATCAAACCCTGAGCCATGACCTGAGAAAAACACGGTTAGAAAGAACACTTGTAAAAGAAACGGATTTTGCATTGGGGCTCAAACAGCAGGCAAGGCCAAAAAATTACCGGTTTGGTCACTCAATAGCCTATACAGATAATCTATTTACCGAGATAGAGCTTCGGTTGGGTGATATGTCTAAAAGCTTGAATTGGCTACCTGAAGCAGGAGAGAGTGCATCTGAGTCGTTAGCCAAGCAAAGCTTACAAAGGGCTGAGAAGCTCTATCAATGGATGAAAGAGATGGAACTTCGCCCAACTCAGGACCTTATTGCGATGTTGCACTATCGACTTTTAGATTTTTTACCTAATTATCAGTTCTCTGACTTACTGACGGCGTCTATTCGGTTGTCACATGAATTTACCGGAAATGACCGTAGTGCAATGAATTTAGTTAACACCAATAAACATGTTCGCATAGAGTTTGAGGAGCAAACCTATGTTTACCGGCGCCGTAGATTAGAAACATTACAAGCAGCAGTACAGGAGAAACAGTAATGGAGACAGCGCAGCCGAGGCTTGATCTGTTTGATGAGATTGACGCAAAGATGAGCTCGTTAATCTATCGCGACTTTGTTCAGGGAAAAGTGATAACCAAAAGAGCATATGACGCGCTTAGAGCTGAATATAAAGATAACCCTCAGTACACATTAATATTTAATCACGAGACCCATTTTAAAAAGTTATATCAACATATTGGCAGCGAGCTGATATTAGATGACTCAGGCGAGTTTTTTTATATTAGAGAAGTAGGGGATGATGGCGCTGATGAGGCGGACGAGAATGCGTTTAAAATTCAGGTTGTACTATTAATTTTAGGACGCTATTTCTCTCGCTCAGGTAGAGACTTAGAACTCTTATCGTTGCCCGATACAGGGCTCGATGAAGCTGATATATCAGCCCTAAATGAAGACCCAGAATATACAGACATTCTTCGAGCAGCCCGGTTTAAGAATGGAACCCAAGAAGCATTAGACTTTATTACCAGTCGAAACTTTGCTTACAAAGTGGGGGATAAACGCTATTTTCTAAGTGATGCGGGTAACGCCTTTCTTCTTCGCTTGGTGACCGCGTATGAGAATAGTGACATTGAAGGCTAATTGAATCTCAGTAGTAGGGTATGATCAATATCAAAGAGTTACATCAATATTTCCAATAAGAAAAGAGACTAATTACTTTGGGTAAATACTGGGTAAAAAATAACTTACGCTTGATTTGATTATTCAGAAAAGTTGTAACGTATTGATTTAAATGGTGCCCCGGACAGGAGTCGAACCTGTGACCTGCCCCTTAGGAGGGGGCCGCGCTATCCAGCTGTGCCACCGGGGCCCTAAAGAACGCGTATCATAGCGTCATGAATTCTATTTCTCAAGGACTTAGCAAACCTTATTTGGTCGTGGTCAGTATTAATTTCTTGTTTTTGTGCCATGCTGAAACGAAATACTTCCTATTCGATATTTCTTATGATATCTATATGGTTATATAGTGTTTAATGGAGAAGCGTAAAATGATAAAACAGTTATCAGATATTGTTGCGGAAGCTAAAGTGGGTGAGCGGTGTTTGACGGTTGCTGAATCGTTAAAGTTACTGGGTGATTGTGATAAGCCGTTATTGATAGATGTTAGAGAGCCGGCTGAATACAGTCTCGACTCGGTAGAAGGGTTTATTAATATACCTCGTGGGGTGTTAGAAATGAAAATGCCTGAGCTGTGCGATGATGCTGAGCGCTGTATATTGCTACATTGCGGTACAGGTGGACGAGCCGCTCTTTCTGCTAAGGCGCTCAGGAATATGGGGTATAAAAATGTTCACTTGATCAGCGCTTCATTTGAAGATATTAAAAAGCAATTTAAGCCGTCATGAGTGAAACTATTGATATGAGCAAGCCAGTGTTGATCTCTCATTATTCTGATGTGTTGTGTGTTTGGGCGTATGTAGCCCAGATAAGACTTGATGAGTTGCGGGGTCAGTTTGGTGAAAAGGTTATAATCAGGCACCATTTTACACCTACGTTCGGCTGTACTGAACACCGTATCGGTAACGGTTGGAAGGATAAAGGGGGATTCGATGGTTTTTCAGCTCATGTACTGAAGGTGTGTGGAGGGTTCTCACATGTTGAGGTTAACCCAAATATTTGGAAGACCTGCCGTCCAAAGTCATCTGCGTCGACACACTGTTTTATAAAAGCAGTTCAACTACTTGAAGAAGAGGGTGTTATTAGCTCAGAGTATAATAGCGCTTATAGTGGTCGTTCATTGCTTGAAGAGTTTATTTGGCGCGTTCGGCTGGCTTTTTTTGTAGATGCACTGGATGTATCTAATTATGAGGTTTTGTCTGATATAGCGAAGTCGTTAGGTATCTCTTTGACGGCAGTTAATGAACGGTTAAAGAATGGGGCGGCGATTGCATCGTTGTGTCGAGATGCTGAGCTAAAAGAGTTATATAAGGTAGAAGGAAGCCCAACTTATTATCTTAATGGTGGCAGGCAGAAACTATACGGTAACGTGGGTTATCGAATTCTAGAAGCTAATGTTCTGGAGTTGATGCAAAATGAGAACGGTGAAACTGCCTCATGGTGTTGAACTATCTAAATTTCTGGTAGTCTCACTGCTAACTGAAACGGAATAACAATAAGGTTAGCCATGCTTGATACCCGTCCAATGCTTTTGTTGTCTGATTTTCCTGAGATCAGAAGAGCTGAACTACATACCCTTCAAGTCAATCTGGGTTACAAGTGCAACTTAAGTTGCACTCATTGTCATGTTGCTGCTGGCCCTAACCGTACAGAAATGATGGATCGAAAAACTGTTGATACGCTTTTGCAGTTTATTGATGCTCAAAATATTCAAACCTTGGATTTAACAGGTGGCGCTCCTGAGATGAATCCTGAGTTTCGTTACTTGGTGACAGAAGCTCGTAAGCGTAATGTAACAGTGGTTGATCGGTGTAATTTAACCATACTGATTGAGCCTGGCTACGAGGATATGGCACAGTTTTTAGCGGATAATAACGTTGAAATAGTCGCCTCACTGCCTTGTTATAGTGAAGAAAACGTTGATAAGCAGCGCGGTAAAGGTGTTTATGATGGCAGTGTCGAGGCACTTCAGCTTCTCAATCATCTAGGGTATGGGATTGACGGTAGCGGACTTACACTTAACCTTGTTTATAATCCAGGAGGGGCTTTTCTTCCTCCTCCTCAGCAACAACTAGAACTTGATTATAAGCGAGAACTTTTTGAGCGTTTTAGTATCGAGTTTAATCAACTGTTTTCTATTACCAATATGCCGATTAGTCGATTCGGCAGTGTGTTGCTATCAAAAGGCGAATTTAATAACTACATGGGGTTGTTAAAAGATGCTTATTTAGAGCAGAACCTCGACTCTGTTATGTGCCGCAATTTGATTAGCATTGACTGGCAAGGCTATGTGTATGATTGTGACTTTAATCAGATGCTTGAGATGCCGCTGGTTCAACCAAACCTAAAAATTGCATCAGATCGAACGCATTTATCAGACTTATTAAAACAAAACCTTGAAGGCCACCCAATTGTTGTGGCGAATCATTGTTATGGTTGCACCGCAGGTCAGGGGAGTAGTTGTGGTGGGGCGCTGGAGTAACGAATATGCCGATGCCAATTAGTATTATTATTCCGACTTTTAACGAAGAAAAAACTATCAAAAAATCGTTGAAGGCGTTGCAGTTTCTTAGGCTGTATGGTGCTGAAGTCATCGTTTCTGATGGTGGAAGCAATGACGGCACCAAAGCTGAAAGCGCCAATTTGGTTGACCACTGGATTGATTCAGCAAAGGGAAGAGCTATTCAAATGAATGCTGGGGCTGACGCCGCGCGTTATTCTACTATGCTGTTTCTTCATGCTGATACAGCGCTCCCCAATAACGCGGTTAATGTACTTAAAGTCTTTATTGAGTCGACCAGTATTTGGGGGCGTTTTGACGTTCGTCTATCTGGCGATAAGCGGATGTTTAGAGTGATAGAGTTCATGATGAATTGGCGCTCATGGCTGACGGGTATTGCTACTGGGGATCAGGCAATTTTTGTACGAAAAACGTATTTTGAACGGGTTGGGCGGTTCCCTGATCAACCGCTTATGGAAGACGTGTCTCTAACCCAAAAGCTCAAGAAGATCAGTCGGCCATATTGCATTAAAGTACCTGTTACCACGAATAGTCGCCGCTGGGAAAAAAATGGCGTATGGAAGACTATTGTGTTGATGTGGTCGCTAAGATTCAAATATATGTTAGGTGTTGATACCAAAAAATTATACCAACAATACTACCCCTCCTAAGTGCGCATTGGTTGTTTATGAGTCGTACGTTATTAATACAGTTCGCAAAATGGCCTCTGCTGGGTAAGGTAAAAACTCGTTTGGCAAAAAAAATGGGCGAAAGGGCCGCCTATGATGCGCATATAGAACTCACTTTGACGGTATTAAAGAACCTTACCTCATCTAATGCCACTACTGTTGAGCTTTGGTTTGATCACCCATCGACTGAAAACCCAGCATCACAAATGCTAACCGAACGATGTCATGAGCTTTCAGTATTAGTCGCATACCAAAAAGGGCATGATTTGGGCTCTCGAATGTATCATGCGTTATCTCACGGACTCAAAACGTTTGAAAATGTGATTATTGTTGGGAGTGATTGCCCCACGGTTGATGGGCTCTATTTGGAGCGGGCTATTCAAGCACTCGATACTAATGATTTAGTTATGGGCCCCGCAGAGGATGGTGGATATGTGCTAATAGGGGCTCGAAAAATTGAGCCGGGGATGTTGGATGATATTGATTGGGGGGAAGGGACGGTTCTCAGGTCAACGATTGCGCGTGCTGAAAAACACGACTTAACCTATGAGCTTTTAGAAGAAACCTGGGATGTTGATGAATATGAAGATTATGTCCGATGGAGAGCCGTTTAAAGTTGCGCAAGGGGAGTCGCCTAACTCCCCTTATTATCCTCAGTTATCATAATGCCCGTTATGATTTTATTAAATAAATTGAATACTCATTTTCAACTTGCTTTTCTTCGGCGAAGCGAACCAAATGTTTCTTTGCCAAAGCGGTTGCAACGGCTTTGCTATGATGATTGAGTACTTTGGAAAGTTTCCACTTGGGGTTCGCCAACAAACTGATAACCGCTCCCAGCATGGCTTGTTGAGAATTATTGGTAAACCATGACTGCCGGCAGCCATCAATAGAATAAAAATACTCATCATTGATGAGGTTTGACCAGTATTCGCTGTATTTATCCGCCAAAATAGTCGCTCTAAGCGCTCGAATATTGGCGGAGGTGGCGCGTAGCTTTTGTTTGTTCACGAGTGCTTGTATGTCTTTAGTGGCATCGTCTGGTGATTTTTGAAGCTTAACATTCATCACGCCGTTCTTACTTAAACTGTTCTGAATAAGACTGATAAATGATTGATCAATAACGTTTGAGTCGCCATTAATGGAAGCAAAATGAATTTCATTGTTGTCTTGTAAAAAGCGTTTTGCTAGCGATGGCGGCCAAAAAGCGATATTACTCAATTGTTCTTCTTGTGCTTTTAAGTGACTTTCGGCCAGGTTTTCTAGGCTGTGCTCAACCGCTAGTACATCAACGTCTGTAAAATAACGGGCATACTCAACGGCTTTTTGTGCTGCATCTGTGCCTGCGACCAGCAGAAGTAAACGCTCTGGTAAGCATTCATCCGATAAATTAAAACTCTGGATAAGATCTTTTTTAAGTGACTGTTCGTTAAAGAGCGCTAAATTGTTCCAGCGAGGAAAAGGGGCCGGTAAATCATCTTTTGCTATTAGCAGCTCATCTTGTTTTTCTGGGAACTGTTGCTTAAAGGCTTCTCTGTCAGCCCTTCTATAAAGTGATGCCGACATCAACGGGTTGAGTGCCTTTGGCCATTCAGACAAGGTTAGCGCAGTGAGTTTTACCGCATAACTTTGAGAAAAGAATGCCTGATACATACCTACCACGATAAGTGCACCAGCAACGTCGTCAACCGTCCAGCTTTGCTGAAGCGTTTGCGTTAACACTTGGTCAAAATGTTGTACTTGAGATGCTTCAACTTCATCAATGATTAGCGAGTAGTTACAACGTTCACTGTAAACACCAATGGCAATCGTTAATAGTTGTAGCTCATCTCTCAAGTGGCGAGTTTCCACTGCTTCAAATAATATACTTTGGCGAAGTAGGGTAATAAATTCCTCAACAAACGGGTTGGGTAAATTACACTTCACTAGCGAATGAATAATTAGGGGGTCATTTGCGACGGTTAATAAATCGATAGGCGCATTAGGGTTTTCAAGATCGTATTTTTTGGATATTAGCTGAGCAGAAAAATGACTTAGGCGTTCTAATGGTAGTTCTTCGTTGGAGAATAGTGTTAGAAGATCTGCCTCAAGCCCCTCCTCATAGTTATCGACTTGAATGTGCTCACAGCAGTTGAGCATTCCTTGAAAAATAGTCTTGTTGTTATGTCCATGAGCCACCAGTGAGCGGTAGTGAAGGTAGGCAACATCAAAATTGCGCATAGCTTGTTGTGCGCGTGCGATACCCAAAAAGGCATTAACATAACCTTTGTCAAAGGAGAGTGCTGTATTGAAATGCTCGAGTGCTTTTTCTGGTTCATCGGCGACTAAATATAGGTAGCCGGTGTTGGTTAGATATTGGGTGTTTTGTGGGTCACTGGCGAGGCATTGAGTAAAAAGTGCTTTTGCGGTCGAGATATTACCTCTATCAAGCTCGATGCGGCCCAACAGGTTGATCGCCGGGCTATTTGAAGGGTTCTGAACAATTACCTGGCTAACTAATTCAAAAGCAGCATCCAAAGAAGATGCTCGTTCAGCTGCAGCCGTTGTTGCATTGTTGGCAATTTGATAAAGATCGTTGGCATGGATAAGCATTCTTGCCATATCCGCAAGTTCGCTTTGTACAAACTCTTTATCAGCAGGTTTAAGACTGGATGTCATTGTATTCATGTTAGGCAAACCTCTTCCGCTTTTTATGGTTTTGTGGTTTATGTTGTTGATAATGCGAAGGGCGTGCCAAGTCATAAGGTCGGGATTGTTTATTGCGAGAGAGAAGGCAAGCCGGGGCTATATACTACATATATTAAAAAACCGGCAAATGCCGGTTTTTTAATACTTATTATCTTTACTATTTTAAGCGTTGGTTTATCCCTGTAATAACTGCAGTACCTGTTGAGGTTGACCATTTGCCTGGGCCAAGATTGACAAGCCTGCTTGTTGCAATACCTGGCTTCTAGAAAGTTCTGCTGTTTCTGCTGCAAAGTCCGCATCCCTTATTCTAGAGCTTGCTTCGGTAAAGTTCTCTGATGCTATTGCCTGATTTGTCATTGTAGATTCAAATCTATTTTGAATCGCGCCTAAATTTGCTCGCTGGAAGTTTATCGACGTTAAAGCATTGTCTACTGCTGCTAGTGCTTTAATTGCGCCATCCACTGTTGAAATATCCAGGTCTTGAATACGTTGGCCGTTTTCTGCCGAACCGTATTCGCCTATTTCAAAGCCTGCTTTAGCCGAATCACCTGTTATTGACTCAACTGTAATTTTTCCCGCTGATGTCAGTGCGATCGATGCTTGGGTTGTACCAGCCGTTAGTCCTATTTCTGAAGGTGTTACAGTAATAGCAGATATTTGTACGTTTCTACCGTCATCTGCGATGAGTCGGTAACTATCACCAAGTGCTTCAGCTCTAATACCAGTTTGCCCCGCTTTGTTGTTGACTGCCGAAATGATTGTGTTTTGCTTGTCTGCTACCGTATCAGTTGCACTGTAGGCAACATTGATCGTCACGCCGTTTAGGTCAAAGCTACCCGTTTCAGCGGTTCCTGTTGGAATAGGGCTGGCAGCATTTAGCAGTGTAGCGTTCACATTTGCAGTAACCCCGGTTTGATCTGACACTAGGTTCATTGCATATGCTTTTGCAATTCCGCTTGTTTCCGGGTTAGTGATTGATGGTGATGCTGTATCGAATGATGCCAGTGTTGGCCCAACAGGCACTCCGTTGATAACAATATCGCCCGTGACAAGCGCTTGGTTATCAACAGCCTGTCCTATCGCGCCACTATTAGTTCCGCTAAAGTCTCCCACTGCAAGTCCTGCATTTGCAATATTGCCAGTTGTGGTGTCGAGTGCAATAGCGCCTCCATCAGTAGATACTAATGTAAAGCTTCCTGCGTAGGTTGTCGCAGTAGCGATACCTGCATTATTCAGGTCAGTACCTGTTAGGGTTCCGGGATCTAGTTCAATATTTCTGCCGTCTTCAGCTGTTAGCGAGATGCCTGTCGCTACATTTCCGCCAAAGGATGCGGTTACGCCTGTCTGTCCTGATTTTTCATTGATCAGGTTGGCTACATTTTGTAGATTGGCTTCGTCGGTAAGGGTTGCATTTGTCGCAATAGCTATAGTGACGCCATTGATCAGAATGTCGCCTGTTGACGCGGCTCCAGCACTAAATGCAGAACTACCGCTGACTTGAGTTATCCCAACATCTGCTGTGATGCCGGTAATATCGGATACTTCGTTGATAGCCGCAGCTTTTGCAATAGCACTTTTGTCTTGATCAAAACTTGAAAAGGCATCATTGACTCCGCTGGAGGCTCCTACGGCTATTCCGTTAATAACTAGATCTCCGGCAGCCATCGTTGCGATAGTTTGTGAAGGGCCGCCCTGCTGATCTGAGCTAATACCGTCAGTTTGTGCAGCGCCGAGCTTATCAACGGTAGAGCCTTCGATGCTAACGGTTACGTCTTCACCTTCATTAGCACCAATTTGAAAGGTTACATCAGTAAAAGTGCCATCCAACAGTTTTGTGCCATTGAAGTTGGTTTGTTCTGATACTCGTTGAATTTCAGCTTTAAGTTGCTGAACTTCCTCGTTCAGTGCTTGCCTGTCTATAGCGCTATTGGTGCCGTTTGCTGATTGAAGTGCAAGATCTCTTATTCGAAGTAGGTTGTTGGTCATTGACCCCAAGGCGCCCTCTGCTGTCTGAGATAATGAGACACCATCTCCAGCATTTCGAATTGCAACGGTTAGCCCTCTTACTTGAGAGTCAAAGCGCGTAGATATTGCTAACCCTGCGGCATCATCCTTAGCACTATTAATGCGCAGGCCAGAGGAAAGTCTCTGCAATGCCGTTTGGTTTGCAGACTGAGAATTGTTTAGATTCCTCTGCGCGTTTATTGACGCGATGTTGGTATTAATAATCTGAGGCATTGCTTTTCCCCTTTGTTTCTATTTCTGCTAAATGGCCCTGTTTGGTGTCGGGTCACTATTTAGCGGTAAGCATTTAATTACTTTTTCTCATGCCGTATGCATAAGAGCTCTTAGTTAACGTAAAGCGATAAGCGTGCCAATATTGTATTTTTTATGAGCAATTCTATTTAACGTTATGAAAATATAGAGGTTTATTATGGTCTTTTGGTTTTCTTAATAGGCTTTGTTATGCCAATTTACTGTAGAGAGGAAATGCATTGCCATATAGGTATTAACGTCTAGGTCAAATTATTGCCGGTTTTGTAGAGAGTCAAAGCAAATTACTAACAAAACTTAATAAATGGTGTGATCGGTTGTACCTTCAAAAATAAAACAGGTACATTAAGGGTCATTGCAGCAGTGAATGCTTAGGTACTTAATTCGGTGAGTTGAGATTCGAATGACACAACAAGAAAATCCAGCGTTAAAGTATTTACAGAATAAAAGCAAAAATTTGTCGTTTTTCCAGAAACACTACCCTGGAGTGTATGAGTTCTTCGTAAACTACGACCTTAAGCATTGTCAGCTTGATATATTGACTGATACGGATGAAGTCGATTTGATTATCGCTGGTAAGCACTTATATGGAGGGGGTGCTTATGGGTATTGTAAGCAAGAAGCCGAACAATTTTTGACAGTTTTTGACTATGGCAAAAAAATTAAAACATTTTCGCCTCTATTTAAAGGGGACTATAGAAACCCTCGTTATTTCGCTCAAAGCTTAGACAGGCTTTACCATAAGTCTCCAGTAGAGAAGGAGAACTTTGACGGTTATAAGATACCTCCATTCTTTCCTATGATCGTATTCATGGGGTGCGGGGTCGGAGCGCATATTCAGGCGCTTTGTGAGATGAGAGATCTCCAAAATGTGTTAATAGTAGAAAATGATATGGACCGGTTCGCGGCCAGTTTATATGCTATTGATTGGGAATATTTAATTACGCCATATCTTAGAAATAACGAGCAATCATTTAATTTTGTGTTAGTGCCTGGGGTTACTGATGAGGAGCAGATTAGAGGTGTAGTCTGGAATCACCTTATAAATTACTGTCCAATTTTTCCTGTTATGACGCTTTTCTACAACCATTTAGCGTCACCTATTTTTGACCGAGTAGTCGATAAACTAAATTCTGACCTTTATGTTCATTTGTTTTCATTCGGTAATTATGACGATGAATTAAATCAGCTAAATAATGCTCGGCATAATTTTAATCAAGGTGTTAAAAGGCTTCCAATAAGAAATGACGATGGTTTTGACGTCCCGGTTTGCGTTATTGGTTCGGGCCCTTCGCTAGATGGCCGAGTAGCAATACTCAAGGCGCTAAAAGATAAGATCATTATTGTGTCTTGCGGAACTGCTTTAGGAGCACTGTATTCTCATGGCCTCAAACCTGATATTCATGTGGAACTTGAGTCTGACTACAATACTTATAGTACTCAGGCATTAATGGATGATAAGGATTACATGGCATCAGTTAGTATAGTGGGTGCAGCTCAACTTAGTCCTTTGTTGTTTTCGCTGTTTGGCAAGAAAAGGCTTTTTTTTAAAGCGGACAGCAGCGTGGCGGGAATATTCTCAGGTGATGGTGAGGCGATTGCTAATGCAGCACCGACATGCACAAATGCAGCTTTAGCTATAGTGTTACATTATGGCTTCAAGAACATATTCTTATTTGGCTTAGACTTTGGCTTCCCCTCAAAGGACCAGCATCATGCTAAAGGATCTTTGTATTATAAAGAAGATGCTCCTTCTGGCTTAAAGGACTCTGTAGATTATAAGGATGGCGATGTATTTAGTGTTGAAGGTGTTGGGGGAACAACCATATCAACAACCCCGTTCTTGTTTGCGTCTAAGAGACAAGTAGACAATATCATTTGTGCATCTAACAACTGTGCTATCTATAATTGCTCTGATGGAGCTGTGCTGGAGAACACCCAATGGCTCACTATTCACGAAGCAACATCATTTATACAGGCTGAAGCTAAGAATAGTAAATCAACAGTATTAAATTTTCTGCTCAATGAAAAGGCAGCCTCTTTTGACGAGAAAGGTACCTATCAGTCGTTGGATGAAATGTTAGAGTGGGTTTCGTCTATTACAGTGCGTTTTAGAGAAATCCTTAATAAGGATGTTATTGACCTAGTGCGCTTAACCAGAATTTGTAGTCAGATAAATTTAATTCTTCATGAGGAGGTGTTGAATCGAAATATCGGCTACTATTACTTCATAAGAGGGAGTATCTGGCACTTTTTGCTGGCTGGTCTTAGTCATTCTCTTGTGCTAGAAAACAAAGACGTTCAAGAGACCTTTATTTCAAATTGGCAGCTTGAATTTGATTCTTTTTTAGAGAATTTACCTGGGCACTTTTGGAGTGTGTTAATACAACAAAAACGTGATTTTGATGGTGATCCAATGGTCCACCGTTCAATAACTCAGCCCGAATCAGATGAACCTCCTGTGCCTTGTTTTGGCTTTATGGAGTGGATTGATACGGGTTTGATTGTTGATGAATTTGATAGATATTCTTCGTCCTAAGCTGGATAGTTTAGGGTGTAATGCTCATTAATACGTTGATAATGTGTAGGTGAAATGTTTAAGGATAAATCGATACTAATAACGGGGGGGACGGGTTCCTTTGGGCAAGTTTTTGTTAAAGAGCTTTTAGCTAACCACTCTCCTAGACGTGTTGTTGTATTTTCAAGAGATGAATTGAAGCAGTTTGAAATGGAATCTAAGTTTAGTGATTCTAGAATGCGTTTCTTTATTGGTGATGTAAGGGATAAAGAGCGTCTTCAAGTTGCGATGCAAGGGATTGATTTTGTCGTTCATGCGGCTGCGCTGAAACAAGTACCTGCCGCTGAATATAACCCTATGGAGTGTATTAAAACCAATATACTCGGAGGTCAGAACGTCATTGAAGCGGCCATTGCATCAGGCGTAGAAAAAGTAATTGCACTTTCTACTGATAAGGCTGCAAACCCTATTAACTTATATGGTGCCACTAAGTTAGCATCAGACAAGTTGTTTGTCGCAGGGAACAATCTTGCAGGTTCGAAAAACACTCGTTTCTCTGTGGTTAGGTACGGTAATGTCATTGGCTCGAGAGGGTCAATTTTACCTAAGTTTCAAAAAATACATGACTCAGGAGAGAATGTTTACCCTATCACAGATGAAAGAATGACGCGCTTTTGGTTATCTTTAGGTCAAAGCGTTGATTTTGTTTTCAGGTGTTTCTCATTAATGCAGGGAGGAGAGATTTTTGTTCCAAAATTGCCCTCTATCAATATAGTTGACCTGGTTAAGTCAATCGACCCAAAAGGGGTTATTGATATAATCGGTATTCGGCCAGGTGAAAAACTGCATGAGATTATGTGCCCAGAGGAGAGTTCTCGAAATACTTATGAATTTGGTGGGTATTTTATGATCACACCTGCCATTAAGTTTTTTGATGCTGAAATTGATTATGAAACAAGTCTGGAGGGAGAAAAGGGAACCATAGTTGATGATGGATTCGAATACTGCTCTGGAACTAATCTTCATTTTCTTTCGGTGGATGAAATTACATCGCACAACTGGTTGCTCACAGAATGATTTACTACGGTAAGCAAAGTATCGATCAGGATGATATCGATGAAGTAGTAAAAGTACTTAGATCAGATTTAATTACCCAAGGGCCTATTTCTACTAAGTTCGAAGAGGCCATTTCGGAATATACAGGCGCTAAATATTCTGTCGCCTGCAGTCATGGAACCGCAGCTTTGCATTTGGCATGTCTTGCTCTTGGTGTTGGGGGGGGGGATATAGTCTGGACTACTCCTAATACGTTTGTAGCTTCTGCCAACTGTGCTCTTTATTGCGGGGCAACCGTTGATTTTGTTGATATAGATGAGCATACGTTAAATATCTCGATACTGGCATTGAAGGAAAAACTGGGGAGAGCCGCTCAAAAAAATGTACTGCCTAAGGCTGTTATTGTCGTTCATTTTGGAGGTAATTCTTGTGACCTTAGCGAGATAAAGGCGCTTTCAGAACAATTTGGATTTTCTATTATTGAAGATGCTTGTCATGCATTAGGCGGTACATACAAAAATCAAAAAATCGGTTCATGTCGCTTCTCAGATATTGCTGTATTTAGTTTTCACCCAGTGAAAAGTATCACCGCAGGAGAGGGAGGGGTGCTCGTAACCAATCAAAAACCCCTAGCATTGAAAGCGAAGCTGTTGGCTAATCATGGTATTACGCGAGACGTCTCGCGAATGGAGAGCATACCGGATGGGCCTTGGTATTACGAGCAAGTAGAACTGGGTTTTAACTATAGAATTACCGATATTCAATCGGCACTGGGGTTGAGTCAGCTAAAGAAACTAGATGACTTTATAAAAAAACGGCAAGCCATTGCTCAATTTTATACTGATGCGTTTAGCTCGCTTCCGATTACCGTCCAAAAACTATCCGTTGACGCAGTCTCAGCCTACCACCTGTATACAGTGACCTTGCAGGGTGGGGATAACAGATTGAAAAATGAAATGGCTGATTACCTTAAAGACAACGAAATAATTGTCAATTGCCATTATATACCTGTCCACCTTCAACCCTATTATAAGAAAATGGGGTTTCGCGAAGGGGATTTTCCTGTGTCTGAAAAATACTATGACTGTTCTTTTAGTTTACCTATTTACCCTTCTTTGACATTTAATGAACAAGAAAAAGTCATTTCGGCCGTTAGTGATTTTTTAACTAAATAAAACATACCATTATACGAAAAGGTTATTTTCGATTTTTAACGTTCTTTTTCTTATACCTACTTTAATCAACTATAAGGGACTAAAATACCAACGGCCTCTTGAGTCGACGGTTCATATTCAGATTCCTCCACAGATAGTATTTCTATATCAAAATAGACATCCTTACCTATTAGGTGATGATTCGCATCCAATAGAACATAGTCATCGGTTATTTCTTTTACTACAGCCCAATATCCTCCTTGTTTAGCATTGCCGATTAAACAAGCCCCTATTTTAAGGTTTTGAATATCTTTTATATTTTTCTTTGGTACTTGTTGCTTGAGCATTGGGTTATATTTAAGGCCCTTAAAGCCCAATGTGTGTATCGTTAATTTGTCACCTTTAGATTTACCGTTGATTGCCTCTGTTATCTCTGGCACATCGCCCTTATCGTTATAGCGATAAGTTCTTTTAACGACTAAGTGAGTGCGCTCAGGCGTGCGCAATGTTTGTAAAAAACTTACAATTTTTCCATTGGATATTTGCATTACAATTACCTTTAATGCCGCAGTCAATATCTGCTAGTCTAAGTCATATGCTTTATGTTTAACATATACTGTTGGTTATTAACTAGATAATATTATGTGGTTTACTTAGTTGATAAATTATTATTCAAACTTGTTTTAATCAGGATATCTATGAAGATAGCGATCATCCCGGCAAGAGGTGGAAGTAAACGGATACCGAAGAAAAATATAAAGTTATTTCGTGGTCGGCCGATGTTGAATTATCCGGTAGAAGCTGCTGTAGCAAGCGGGTTATTTGATCATATTTATGTCTCGACTGATTGCAATGAAATAAAAGACATAGCACTTTCATTAGGTTGTGAAGTGCCATTTGTTCGCCCACCAGAACTGTCAGATGACTATGTCGGTACTGGTCCTGTTGTTAAACATGCTATTCAATGGGTGAAACAGAATATTGGTGAGCCAGAGTATGTCTGTTGTTTATACCCTACTACACCATTCATAACGCCTGAGTTATTGAAAAATGGATATGACTTATTGAAGCAACAGCGAGAAAAAAGCTTTGCGTTTTCTGTAGGTCGATATGCTTTTCCTGTTAAACGTTCATTGACGTTTGATGAAAATAATAATATTAGGATGCTGTTTCCGGAATGCCAAGTTAGTCGCTCGCAAGACCTAAGTGATGTTTTTCATGACGCGGGGCAATTTTACTGGGGCAGAACAAATGCGTTTCTAAACGACACGAATACGTTTGGTCCAGACTCCATACCCGTATTTTTACCTCGTCATCGAGTGATGGATATTGATGATGAAGAAGATTGGTTAGAAGCTGAGTTTATGTATGACCTTTTGCTGAAAGGGCATGGTAAAGGCTAATACAATTATTCGCTGGTTAATTAATTGATGGTCTTGATATTTAATATGTGAAGGGATGAATGAATAAAATAGTTAATATAGAAGGGTGCGCTGTTGGAGAAGGTTGTAAGCCATTTATTATTGCCGAGCTTTCTGGCAATCATCAGCAATCTTATGAATTGGCCTTGCGTATGGTTGAGGCCGCAGCGGCTTCTGGAGCAAGCGCAGTAAAGCTTCAAACTTATACCGCAGATACAATGACACTTGATGTAACGACTGACGGTTTTGTGATTGAAGAAGAGGAGAGTTTGTGGCATGGCCAATCCCTTCATAAGTTATACCAACAGGCCTCAACTCCATGGGAATGGCATTCGGGTTTATTCAAGCGCGCAAAAGAACTAGGTTTAATCGCCTTCAGCAGCCCGTTCGATCATACTGCAGTTGAGTTTTTAGAAACCCTTGATGTACCTTGTTACAAGGTTGCTTCTTTTGAAAACACTGACCTACCTTTGATTCGGAAAATCGCAGAAACAGGCAAGCCGATGATTATATCAACGGGTATGGCTACACTGTCAGAGATAGAAGATGCGGTAAGTACTGCTCGAAAACATGGTTGTACGGATATCATTCTCCTTAAGTGCACCAGTACCTATCCGGCCCCCCCTCAGGATACAAACCTTTCAACAATCCCTCATATGAGCCAAACTTTTAATTGTTCAATTGGGTTATCTGACCATAGTTATGGTATTGGGATAGCTCTTGCTGCAATAGGGCTGGGCGCTACAGTTATTGAAAAGCACTTTGTACTTGACCGAAAGGCGGGTGGGGTCGATGCAGAATTTTCTGTTGAGCCATCAGAGTTAAAACAGTTAGTGGATGAGTCTGAAAGAGTGCAGGCCTCAATTGGAAATATCGCTTATGGAAATACAAATAGCGACTCTTCGGCTAAGCGTTATCGGCGCTCACTTTACATTGGACAGAATGTGGCTTCAGGTGATGTATTGACAGAAGAAACTATAAGAATTGTCCGGCCTGGGTTAGGGTTGTCGCCTAAGCATTATGATGAAGTTATTGGAATGGAGCTTCGTCAATCAGCGCAAAAAGGAACCCCAATTACCTGGGATCTTTTTAAACATTAGTAATATTTGTGCTGCAGTGGAAAGGGGCCTGGTCAATTGGATTCGAAGATACATATGATACTGGTAAGAGTAGATGCCAACCCTAGTATAGGCGCGGGTCATCTTTTACGTTGTTTGGCGCTAAGTCAAAGTCTACAGAGTTACGGGGTTAAATCCACTTTCTTAGTGTCTAGCAATAGCGTGAAAAGTATCGTGAGTAGAAATGACTTCAGCTGTGACTATATCACTGTTCCGGTGTTTAGCGATTATAAAGAGGAGATAAACTGGGTTGGTCTGCAAGCTGAACGTTTGGCGGTTAAAGCGATTATTTTGGATGGTTATCAGTTTGGAGAGCATTACCGTGGGGAAATGAAAGGTATGGGGATCCCCTTTATTTTGTTTGATGATGAGAACAACAGCGGCCGATTGTATGCAGATGTTATCATTAACGCGGTTAATGAAGCATTAGAGTTCGGTTACGCACATACAGCGCCAGACGCTACGTTATTGCTGGGAGAGCGATATACGTTATTAAGACCTGAATTTTGCCTCCCTCCTTCCGGTGAATACAATAAAAGAGGGGAGTGTCTCCTTACATTTGGGGCGGCAGATACCTCGAGTTTAACCCTCCCTATTTTAAAAACTGTGGTAAAAGAGGCTAGTAATTTAAAACCCATGACAATCGTTACTGGAAGTGCCTATAGGCAGCTCTCGAAGCTTAGCAACTATATTGGTAAATACAATGCTAAATACTCTGCATCGCTTGAGTTGACCCCAAGGGTTTCCCACAGGCATAGCGTAACCAACATGAGATCTATATATGAGCAATCAGCTATCGCCATTTCTGCAGCGGGTGGGACTGTATTTGAGTTGGCCGCTATGGGGGTGCCCTCGATATTAGTTGTCGTCGCTGATAATCAACTTAGTGCAGCGCTTGAGCAGGAGAAAATAGGATGGTGTATAACGTTTGATGCCAGAGCTAGCGTACCTCTAAAACAAATAGTATCGAAGGCTAATGAGTTGTGGAATAATGAAAATATAAGGCAGGAAATGCATGAAAAAGCCTATAATTCAGCAATATATACAGGTGCTGAGTCCTTAACAGTCGAGATTCTAAAAGTGTTAAATTTACCCGTGCTGAAAATACATTGATGACTAATAGTAACTTGAAAGGAATGTTATCCCCTATACTTGAAGGGAATGGTGTTTGTTTGCGGGCGATTGAGGAACAGGATCTTGAAATGGTTCGTCAGTGGCGGAATGACCCAAAAATAAGTCAGTTCATGCTTACTCAGCATACTATTTCTATAGAGCAACAAAAGCAGTGGTATGAGCATATCCGTGATATAGAAACTCAGCAACATTTTGTAATTGAATACAAACAGCAGCCGATTGGAATAGCAAATATCAGGACGTTATCAGGAGATCAATTACTAGGAGCCGAAACGATTGAGCCGGGTTTATATATTTATGATGATCGTTATAGGGGGAGCTTTTTAGCATTCTGTCCAGCGCTAACCCTTAATGACTATTGTTTCGACACTCTAAGGTGTAACAAAATTATAGCGAGAGTATTGCCTAACAATGATGCAGCCTTTAGGTTTAATGCAATGCTAGGGTATGCGGAAGTGAGTAGGGAAGAGCTAATTACAATGGAATTGCTTAAGGCACAATATCAACTGAGTAGTGAAAAAATCAGAAAATTTATTCGGTACTGACCTCTAGACTTATAACTTGGTAGGCATATGACACAAAATAGTAGGCTATATACTGTATTTGCAGAAGCGTTAGGTGTTCAAATAGATCAAATATCTGATGAACTGAAATATAATAGTATTCCCAGTTGGGACTCGACAGCCCATATGGTTTTGATCGCGGCATTAGAAGACGCATATGATGTAATGCTAGACACTGATGATATTATTGATATGAGTAGCGTGGTAAAAGCTAAAGAAATATTGGCTAAGTACGATGTAGTAGTATAGGTTTTCGTTTTATACGTTATCGTTACTCCTGAATTGAAAATAATAGACACGCATATATGACTAAGCAGCTCGATGGGCGAAAAGCATTTATTACAGGAGCCTCTAAAGGAATAGGTAAAGCTATTGCTCATAGCTTTGCAGAGCAGGGTGCTGAGGTTCACCTCAATGCTCGAAATAAAAATGATTTAGAAGCCTTAGCAGAAGAAATAAGGGGCAGACATAATTGTAAGGCTTATGTTTACCCCTGTGATATATCTAACCCAGAGGATGTAAAGCAGGCATTTGTGAATTACCGAGCTACCAATCGTCAGTTAGATATATTGGTTAATAATGCGGGTATTATGCAAAATAGCTTGTTGGGAATGGTATTGCCAGAACACATCCTACAGACGTTTTCTACCAATGTGTTTGGTTCTGTGTATTGCGCTCAACTTGCATCAAGGTTCATGATGAGGCAAAGAAGCGGCGTTATATTAAATATTGGTTCAATAGTGGGGGAGGAGGGGCGCTCAGGGCAAAGTGTATATGGAGCCAGTAAATCAGCTATCACAGGTTTTACTAAAAGTTTGGCTAAAGAGTTAGCAGGTTTTGACATAAGAGTAAATGCGATTTCTCCGGGGATGATTGAAACAGAGTTGCTAGAAGGTCTAGCCGAAAACAAGAGGCTTGAAGCTATTTCTAACATTGCGCTGGGACGAATTGGGTCCGCCAATGAAGTTGCACAAGTCGCGTTGTTTTTAGTTTCGGATGCAGCGTCATATATTACGGGCCAGGTGATTGGCGTTGATGGCGGAATGGCCTTTTAATGTTTGCTGAAACCCTATCCAATTTCAGTGATAATACTGCTGTTGTTCTTGAGAGCCAAAACGCGATTAGCTATTTACAGCTTCAGAAGTACGTTGATCTTTTTTCACAAAAACTGAACCAAACAAGCTCTCGAAAATTAATATTTCTTCCTTGCTACAACTCACTAGCTTCTTTGGTTGCCTATCTTGCTTGTCTTCGAAGTAAGCATCCGGTTTTGCTACTTGACCCTGCGTTAAGTGACGACTGGAAGCAGCAGCTCATAGAACGTTACCGACCAAACTATATAGTGGAGGCCGTTGGTGAAACCCCTGGCCTAGTTCACTTGTCGAGTGTAACGTTAAATATTCACCCAGATTTAGCGTTGTTGTTATCAACATCAGGCAGTACAGGAAGCCCAAAGCAAGTAAAAATTTCGTATAAAAATATACAATCTAATGCCAATTCGATTGTTCAGTATTTACAACTCTCAGCAGATGAGCGAGCAATAACCTCTCTTCCAATGCACTACTCTTATGGATTGTCTGTTATAAATAGTCATTTGACAGCAGGAGGGGCTATTGTTTTATCAGAAGCTTCTGTTGTGAGCAAAGACTTTTGGCGTTCTATTAAAAGTAATAGTGTGACGAGTATCGTTGGAGTACCTTATACCTATGAAATACTCTATCGATTACGCTTTCATAATATGGAGTTACCTTCGCTAAGGTATATGACCCAAGCAGGAGGGAAACTCGACAAAAAATACATTAAATACTTTGCCAATCACCTACAGAACGAGAACAAGCGCTTTTATGTTATGTATGGCCAGACTGAAGCGACCGCTAGAATGTCTTACGTGCCCCCCGAAAATATTGTAGATGTACCTGAGAGTATTGGTGTTGCAATACCTGATGGGCATTTCACATTGGAACATGATGATGGAACATTAATCACGAAACCCCATGAGATTGGAGAGTTAGTTTATAGAGGACCCAATGTAATGATGGGGTATGCGCTGAGTGATGCTGATTTGGAGGCTGATTCTGTTTCAAGTGAACTTAAAACAGGTGACCTGGCTAAGTTTGATGACCAGGGTTATTTCTTTGTTACTGGACGAAAAAATCGTTTTATTAAGTTGTCGGGTAATCGAATTGATTTGGGAGAGATTGAAGCAAAATTATTAGATCAGGGCTGGGTAGGATACTGTGTAGGTAATGATCAGGGCTTATATGTCATAACCGATAACTTGTTATGGAAAGAGTTAATTAAGCGTTATCTATGTGATTCATTAAGATTACACCACTCGATAGTGGCCGTTCATGTGATGAAAGATATTCCCCGGTTAGCCAACGGGAAGATAAACTATGGAGCGCTTTTGATGGTTATGGTGGGGAACTAATGGACGATTTATTGAACTTACCATGTTATGACCTATTACAGACGGAAAAAGAACAAAAAATCCTTTCGGTTTTAAATGACCTGACACGCTGGCACTATAAACGCTGTCGATCATATCGTTCTATTTTGGATATGTATGGTGGTTTGCAAGAGTACAAATCACTGGCGTCAATTCCATATGTCGCGGTTAGCTTGTTCAAACATTTTGATTTACTAAGTATCAGCCAGCCTGAAATATTCAAAGTGCTCACTTCGTCCGGTACTACATCTCAAACGCCTTCAAAAATATACTTGGATAGAAGTACCGCGACGCAGCAGTCGAAAGTGCTTGTGAAAATATTACAGCACTATATAGGTAAGCAGCGTTTACCCATGATGCTGATTGATCATGCTGAACATTTTACTGATCGTAGTGAATTTTCAGCCCGAGGTGCTGGAATTCAAGGTTTATCGATATTTGGGCGGAACCATCGTTATGTGTTAGATAAAGATATGAATCTAAATACTGATGCGCTTATAGAGTTTTGTGACCGATATAAAAATGAACAAGTATTGTTATTTGGCTTTACGTTCATGGTTTGGGACCGACTGCTAACTGAACTTAAGAAAAGGGATCATAGAGTATCACTTCCCAGGGGCATTTTAATTCATAGTGGTGGCTGGAAAAAAATGCACGATAAGGCGGTCGATAACACTACCTTCAAAGAGACCGTAAGATATCGCTTAGGCATAGAACGAGTGTATAACTTTTACGGCATGGTAGAGCAAACAGGGTCTGTTTTTATGGAGTGTAAAGAAGGCTTTCTTCACGCCCCGGTATATAGCGATATAATTGTTCGTAACACAGTTGATCTAAGGGAGTGTGAATATGGAGAAGAGGGCATTATTCAAGTATTGTCGATGCTCCCAAAAAGTTACCCTGGGCATAGTTTAATGACTGAAGACTTAGGCGTTATAATAGGTGCTGATAATTGTAAGTGCGGCCGTAAAGGAAAATACTTTTTAGTCAATGGTCGACTTCCCTCTGCAGAGGCCCGAGGATGCAGTGATACTTTTAAGGGGGCGATATGAGTGCTTTCATGTGGGAAAGCCGAGAAATCAATGTAGCGGAATTTAATGATCAACCTCTATCCACACCATTCTCCCCTGAAATACTTTGTTTCACTAAAGCATTTAGTGAAACCTTGCTTTGTTGTAATAAGTCTTTGTATCCCGATTTGGTTGCCTTAGGTTATTGGTGTAGGCCTAAGAATATAAGCCTTATGCAAAGTGACTTTATGGCGCGAAACCAAGGCTATATATGCCGTCCAAAAGGGAGCGTTTTCCAAGTTACCCCCGGGAATGTTGATACCTTATTTTTGTATTCAGGTCTTTTGTCCCTTTTAATGGGCAATAGGACTGCTATCAGAATATCTCAGAGGCAGACAGAACAGCTAATACATCTATTGAGCCTGCTGGAAGGACTTCTCCAAAAAAAAGAACACCAACATATTGCTAGGCGTTTTTTGATTTTTTCTGGTGAGCATAACTCTGATTTGATCTCATCGATTTCCAAAACGTGTGATATCAGGGTTATTTGGGGAGGGGATTCCAGTATAAAAAGCATTCGGAAAGTTCCTCTTTCGCCGCATGCGAAAGAGATTAGTTTTGCCGACAGGCATTCCATATGCCTGATGAATGCGGATGCTGTTTGCCGTTCTGATGAGTTGAGCCTACTCGCAGCAAACTTCTATCGAGACGTTCTGACATATTCACAGCAAGCTTGCTCATCACCTAAAGCGTTAATCTGGCATGGCTGTATGAAAGATGTAGAAAAGGCAATGTCTGTTTTCTGGAGCGCTATGAATGAGCAGCTATCAAATAAACCATACCGATTGGGTGCTGCAGAAGTCATTAATCGGTTAACTGCAATGCAAGCTATCGCTATTAGTCAAAATTCAACAATATCAGATGACAATATCGCTATAGCAAGGCTCCAAGTAGATCATATAAGCGAAGGTAGCTTAGGCTACCATACTGGTTACGGTATGCTCTTTGAAACGCAGTGCGAAGAGATAAGTATGTTTGCTGAGCAAATTATACCAAAATTCCAAACACTCACTTATTTTGGTTATGACCGATCAGACCTGTTACAAATGTTGAATATAGAATGTCTAATGGGAGTAGATCGAATCTGTTTGGTTGGAGAAGCCTTGAATTTTGATTCCGTGTGGGATGGTTATGATCTGCTGCAAGAGTTTTGCAGTGTTTTGAAAGATTAGTTTCAATTGAAACGGTGCTCAGTAAATTAATTACGTATGCTGGCCTAAACTTTGCTTTTACGCATGTAATGTAAAAAAATTATAATATGTAAGGGACCTTTTGATGATAAAAAATGTGCTGATATGTGGCTCTGGCGAGTTATGTAGCGAATTGTTGAAAAAGGCCGTAATTGGCAGCGTTAGTAAAGTTAATGTGCTGGCTATTTTAGAGTTCAATGAGCATCTTTTTGGTACCACTTCGACCGGTGAAACGATAGAGCCTGTTGATACTATGAGAAATGTTGAGTGGGATTATTTAGTATTAACTTCTGACGGTTCTGAATATAGAGACTATGCTATCAACGCAGGAGTAAACCCAGCAAAAATTTTGGATTACGGTTCATCTAAAGAGTTATGTGTTGATGTCTTAGGCTTAGATATCGATTTGCTACCAGCGCTTCACTCAGATGAAGAAATAGAGTATTTGGCGAAGAGAGTTATGGCTGTTCCAGTGGGTGGGGTCATCGTTGAAGTTGGCACCTGGGCTGGCGGTAGCGCGGCATTTATGCAGCACTTTGCGAAAGATGGAGTGGAAATCTATAGTGTTGATATCTGTTCATGCGATTACGCACGAAAGCAGTGGGGGCATTTACCTAGTGTTAGATTTATTAAATCTGATTCAGTTAGTGCTTCGAAGGAATTTCTACTTTCTGTTGATTTACTGTTTATCGATGGTGGGCACGAATTACACAATATTTATATGGACTTTTCCGCTTGGTCTAAAAAGTTAAAACGTGGAGGGTACGTTATATTCCATGATTATGCTCCTGACGAAACAGGTGGAGTGCATTACCCTGGAGTAAAACTGTACTTAGACACGTTAATAGATAGTAAAAAATTAAGTAATGTTCAAAAAATAACAAGTATGATTTCTGGTCAATTATGCGAGCCTTTCGATATTACCCTTGACGAACTAAAACAACACTATCGTCAATTCATTTCAAATGTCTTGGGCTTGAGGGATGATCTAGAGCCTCATATAGAGCAGTGGTTGAAGAATACCAGCGAATGTTTGGACCTTCATAATATAGTTTATGATAACGGCCCTTTTGAACATAATTACACGGCTAAATTTAATCTTTTGGCCCTTTGCTATTTAATGCATAAGTTGATGTTTAAAGGTGTCTATGATCTCGATGTATCAGGGGAGTGTGCGCAGGCTAGTCCGCTACCACAAAAAGAAATGATATTCGAGCATCTTATCTTTATTGATGTTCATAGAAGACGTGATTGCATAGATATTTGCGATAACCTGCTATCTGGCGATCTAATTTTTCCAGAATCTACCTCTCAACTTGACTCAATTTCTTCTTTATTTGATTTTTCGAGATTTTTAACGTTTGAAAAACAACGACTCATGCCGTTGTTACAAAGTGCTGAAGCCTTGTTTTCCAAGATAAACCACAATATTTTGGAGCAAAAAAATAGAAAAATTTATATAGAAAAGCTAACTAAGGTTGTTAAGTCTATCATTAACTCTCATGCTACGGGTACAGTTGCTCTCTACGGTGCTCAGGGAGAGTTGGCTGACGATGCCCTAAAAATACTTGCGACGCATAGCTTCGAGAATGTTATTTTTGTTGATAAGGCAATAGCGGGGAGCGTTGTAAATGGTGTAAATGTTTATGCCTTTGATGATTTAGGAAAGCATGTAGACTTTCCTGACGCTATAGTGATTTCTGCTAAATTTTCAGGCCCTGAAATTCACTCGTTTTTAGGTCAGTCGAGTGTGACATCCGCTATTTATCCTATCTATGATTTGGATGGATCGTATATAAATAATTTAATAAATTAGGCTAAAATTTTTAGCAAACTGCCCCATTGAAAATAATAAACATGAGAGATATTTATGCATCCACTGGTACTAAAAGCATACGAAGAAGAAGGTTTTAATATTCATATTGGTAATACCTTCAACTTTCCCGCAATGTTAGTTCAGAGTGATCGGTTGGTTAGTGTTGGAGGGGGCATGTGCGTTCAAGACATGGCCTTTACGAATTTTTTATCATCTATTTGGCAGCCAGATTCTATCTATATGATTGGTAATGCGTTTGGGTATAGTTCGTTGAATTTTGCGGCTATATTTCCCAATGCTATTGTTGATGTGATCGATGCAGAGGTTGAAGGGGATGAAAATGTCGTTGGTTCTGATATTACTAGAAATATAGCTAGAAAATATTTTCCGAATTTAACCTTGTTTAAAGGGTTCTCCCCTCAAGATTTAGACAGTTGTAGGCGCTCTTCTTCTCAATCTTATAGCATAGGTGTTATTGATGGTTATCATCACCCTGACCAAGCCGAGAAGGATTTTCGTGGTTTGTTGCCTTATTTAAAAGAAGAGGCGTTAGTTTATTATCATGATGCAGGAATGTTTGGACTTACTCCGCGTTTAGAGGCGCTTGCTGAGGAGTTTGAAAAAGATGGATGGAAATTATTTAAATTAGACCTTGTACCTTTTGGCGCCTGTGTTTTGCTTCGTAATTTACCTGATGTAGAGGCTTGGGTCAGGCGGTTACAAACGCCATATAATGAGTGGAAAAACCCTGTCCCAACAGATCGAGTAGGGGGTAGGGCTAAGAGTTTAAAGGCTATTAAGTATAAGGATAGAATCTATTACCCTCATGAAGGTGATATTATTTTTTGTGGCGATATGAATGCAAACCTAACAAGGCTTGCATTAGATATGAACAAAGGTAAACAGGTCGCTTTCTATGGTGCAAGAGGCACATTGGCTGAAGACGTACTGGCTTTTCTGGACAACTATAGAGATCGAGATATTATCTTTTTCGATAAGGCTTTAGCGGGTAGTCATGTGGATGGGTGGCCAGTCCATAAACTTGAAGATTTGGGTCCTGACGTTTCACCTGATGTATTTGTCGTTACAGCATCAATCTCCGGTGAAAAAATCATTTCTGACTTGAAGTCCTTGAATGTATCTGTCCCTATATTACCTTTGTATGATCATAATTGTGTCGAGTGGAATGATATGAAAGAGCAATACTTAGACCTATCGATAGTTGAGTGGACGGGTTCTGAAGCTTAAGTTAATCAAGTGTTTGTATATCAGGAGAGGATGGGTCAAACGCTTTGTCTAAAGCGTTGATCCATATAGTGTCTTCTAGCGCAGTAAATGTGTGATTTTCTCTCGGTGAGATAATTACACCATTCATCGGGGTCAGCGTTAGATGTTCTGGTGTTGGTTCGCCTACTGAAAACCAGTCGATGCTAACTTTCCCTTGAATAATGTAAATGAGTTCTGATGTCTCTCGGTGAAAGTGATCACCACGTTTTTCGCCTTTTTTAGTAAACATCACATTGAGTTCTTCCCACGTAGATTGGTTATCAATACCTTTTATCCAGCCTCGTGAATCATTAAAAGAAAAGTAGTGTTCGATTATTTTCATATAACTTTCTTCATCGCGTCTATGATTGCATCCTCATAAGAGAGCATACAAATATGTTTAGCAGAGAAATAACTTGATACCGCTAATGACCTGTCTGTTATTTCGTGTTTTGAGTCAGTATCACAGGTTAGGAGGTGTTGATCGAAGTGACCTTGCTTTAGTACTTCTTTTGCAAAGTCATATCTTGAAACTCTATTGCCAACAAGGTTGAGTGTTTGTTTTGAAACTTCGTCATCAATTAATGAAACAACCCCTTCAATAAAAGCCGTATGGTAAAGTGGCGAATAGTACCAATTTGAATAGGCGGAAAATACCTCATGTTTGTTGTAGCAATCGACTAGGTTGGCCAAAAAACCGCCATTTATTGAGTAAACACCGGCGACTCGTACAATGACGTAATTCTTATCGTAAATTCGACAAATTTGCTCGGCGATTAGTTTTGACTCCCCATAAGGAGTGTCAGGGTAGTCTTCGCTAATAACCGGTAAGCTTTGGGTCTTGGGAGCAAAAACGTAATCACTGCTCAGTTGAATAAACTGACATTGACTACTTATTTTCTGGAGAAGATTTTCTACAATATGGCAGTTTAATGCCATGGTACCACCTATATTGGTATTGCAGAAATTGAAGTCTTTAGTGCCTGCACAATTGATAATAACGTCATAGTTTTTTCCAATAAAAAACTGGTCGACCTCATCTTTGTTAGTTAAATCCACAGAGGGTTTAGTTTGGCTCGATGGGCCGTGAACGATATCTAGATCGTACATTGAAAATAGAGACTGGTAGAGTAGTTGCCCTATATACCCGTTACCGCCGGTTATGAGTATTTTCTTTTTCATCATGCTGGAAGCTCTGCTTGAGCAATTGATTTCCAGTTTGGATGTTTCAGGTCATAGAGGGGTAATATCAGTGTTTGGCTCTCAATAGGTTCCAACGATTTCATAATCGACTTTCCTGAAATTGCTGCTGCAATGACAACGTAGTCGGTTGGTTGAGAGAATAATGTGTCACCCGAGATGATTGTGGTGTGGTTAATTTCTTTTCCCGCGAGTCCATTATCTACGTAAATTAGGTTGTTTGCTCCTTTGTAATTTAGGTTTATTGCTTGTCTTGCGCGTTCAGCCATATCTCCTCGTACACCGTAAACCGCTATTCTTTTTTGGGCACGATAGGATACTTCGAGCAAATTTTTAAGGCTTTGAATATACGCGGGCTCTAAAAAAGAAGTTACTGATTTAATATTGACGCGATCCTTTTTTAATACAAATTCATTTACCACCTCATTAACTACAACCGTTGTATAGGGCTTGTGAGTTGAACGAATATTATTCAATACTGTGTTTAGAGATGCAGATTTGATAACCAGGTTATCAAGTATAGTATTGACATTGTTAGTGTTAAATTGAATCCAGTTGCCTGATAATATTTTCTTCCATGACTTCGAAAGTTTTGTTTTTTTACAATCAAAATGACTAGGTATATAGGTAGTATGAAGCTCTTCGCGTGTTGGTTGAATATCATTTTTTGCAGCACCATTAAACTCTATTATTGAGCCGCAAATAAATAGGTCTGGATTTTTATCTAGAAAAGGCGAGATTAGGTGTCCCTTGTTTAAATACTCTAGAGAAAATGAACGATTAATAAACTGAATATACTGACAATCTTTAGCGTCTTCTAGCTGTATGTTAGCTCGCTCAATTAGTGACTGAACAGAGTCATTAGTATCATAGGGGATCGTGAGTATTTTTAGTACGTGGACTGGTCGCACTAGAGGGATGTTATGTTTACTCTCTATTAAGGATGTAATCTTTAATATTCTCTGATCTATTGTGTGTTGAGTCCTAACATGTAGATGGGCGTTGTTAGCAATTTTCCTTCGCTCATCATCATGAGTAAGGTAGAAACTAATTTTATCGATTAGGTCAGAGTCGGAGTCAAAGTAAGTAATATTTTCGTCTTCGGTAAACAGTTCTTCGAGTTCGTTATTTCGGTTGGTTAGTTGGAACGCTCCACAGCCAGGTACTTCAAAGTGACGAAGTTTGGTTTGAGCCCTCTCTTCTCCATCGTCATTCGACCAGCCTGGGTTGAATACGATCTTTGAAGCAGAGTATTGTTCAACCATTTCTTCCTGAGATAATGCCCCCCCCCAATATTGATGAAATATCGGGTGGTCATCCCACCCATGACCGAATACTTTAAACGACCATGAATTTTTATCGCACGTCTCCGCTATGATAGAAAGCATTCTATCCCTGTTTCGACCATCCTCTCGATATTGAAAGTTGAGCCCTTCTAATTTTTTGTTCTTGCCTATAAATACGACGTCCGTTACTTCTTTATTGGTTTCTACTGGGTGAAGCAGTCTAGGGTTGTATCCCCATGGTATATAATGAGTGGCCCCATGAAGCTTTGACTCGAGTCTTTTAGCTACCCCGTAGGATGAGTGAGATGCTATTACATCGTAATGGTGATCGTACTCTCTATTTCGGTTGTACCACGTATCGGGTTCATCATCTGGGTAAAATGAAGCAATAGGAACCCCATGACGCCTTAATTTGTCAAAGAATGAGTCCTTAAAGTCACCAAAAATCCAGTCATGGTAAAAAAGGCAGTAATCAAAGCTACAGGTGCGAACTAAGCGGAATATGATTTTTTGTGTTTTATTTAAACCGTAATTGCAAAGCATCTGATTTGCGTTAATACATAGAGCGTTCTCCCCATATAAATGGGTTATTGGTTCCCTCCAATTATCATTAACATATGGAATGTTAAATGCTCCAATGACTAAAATTTTTGGTTTACTCATTATCGAATAATCTCACCATCCAAATTAACACCAGCTACAATAGGCGCGATATGAGAGGCTAATTTTTCAATCTCTTCATAACCCTCACCTATAGGGTTGCTGAAAGGAAGGACAACTCCGTCAAATACATGGTTTGATTTTAGGGTGGTTGCAAAGTCTATAAGCGAGTCATAACAAAAATCAGCTGTATTGTTAAACACATGAATGTTTTTATCAGCGACCGAATTTTTAAAGTCGTTAACAAAACGGTTGTGTGTCATTACATGAACATCATAACCCCATTCATTTAGGAGTTTAGAGAGGTAGTCCGTAAGCGTCACGCGCGCGCATTGCATCAGCAGTATGGAATTATTCCCATTGACAGATTTTTTGATATGATCCTGTAAAAGTGTAGGAAATTCTTCACTTTCGAGCTTTCTAACAATGTGGGACTCGTTAAAACGTCTGTAAGCTTCTTTGATGTAATACTCTAGTTGTTCCGGCTTGAAGTTTTTGGTCCTTGACACCGCAGTTGTTGAGCCGACATATGAGTCCCAACCGTCAGTGGTTAGCCAGCCATTTTCTTTGTACATGGTATACATCTTGGTGCCAGGGTAGGGCGTTGCAATTGAAAACTGTGCGGTATCGCAAGGGATTCGGCAGGCTAGGTCTATCGTTTTCTCTATAGTCTCAATGGTGTCACTTGGCAGACCAAAGGTGAACGTTAAGTGTACCTTTATACCGGCTTTTTTGGTTTTTAAGATACCCTCAATAACTCGGTTGATATCTATCCGCTTGTCTGTCTCATCAAGTATTTGCTGTTCGGCTGATTCTACGCCATATTTAACACTAAAGAGCCCTGCATCTTTTAGTGCGGCAAGCTGCTCGTCATCAATCAAGTCGGCTCGACCCATAGTTCCCCAAGGGTATTTATTTAGTCCGCTGTCTTTAATGGCTTTAGCCAACTCAAGCACGTATTTTTTACTAATATTAAATGTATCATCATCGATATAGAAGCTTTTAAACGGGTGCTTTTCGAAGTTGGCTTTTATTTCATTTACAACATCTTGAGGGGATCTTTTACGATAGCTACCCCCTTTGTATAGCATTTGAGGCCAAATACAAAATATACAGCCATAAGGGCAGCCTCTAGTTGCAATGAGTTGTAGTTGAGGCTTAGGAAGGCCGCATACGCCATCAAAGTAGTTAAATGTTGGAATTCCACCTTCTCGCTCTGGCCAAGGAAGGTCATCTAACGGGAGAAGAGTACCAAATGCATTTTTGTGTGCGCCAGCAATTTCCTCTCTATAAACAAGACTGGGAACATCGGCAACAGGCGTATTATCTCGTAGCGCTTCAAGTAGTTTCAGTACTGGGTTTTCGTATTCGCCGTAGATGGTGTAGTCGATTAGAGGTGTTTTTTTAAGGTACTCTGGATCTTCTAATTCAACATGTAACCCTGTGAAAACAGCGATTAAGTTTGGTAGGCGCGCTTTAAGCGTTCGAATTATTTCTAAATCATGAGCTATTGTTGCTGTAGCGGTTTCAATGACTATTACATCAGGGTTGAAGTCGAAAGCAACTTCATAAAAGTGGTCATAGGTTTCACCTAGCGCTATAGAATCTCTTGTTTCTACGTTGAAACCATTTTCTTTGGCTAGTGCTCCTGCTGTTGCTAGCCAGAAAGGAAAGGGCATATATCCTGCGATTAAATCAGGAACAAACCCGTTTACTGGCTCATATTTATAGTACTCGAAAGTATGTGGCCATCTTGATCCCGCTCTAACGCCTCTAACACCAATTTTGTTGTCAGTGGGCAATGTATGCCAGGGTGGATTTGAAAATAAAACATTCATAAGTTATCCCCTATCGTAGTATTTTTATTGGTGGGTCCGTTATTCCGTTGATATAAGAACTCCATATGACAGTGCCCTGGCGAAGAAAGACTAAAAGCAGGCCACCGAGAAGGTGCGTTCATTAATAACTTATAATCGGCCAGTTCTGGAAATACTGAAGTAGGGAAGTATTTATACCCTGCTCCGTTATCAAGCATGTTTTCATGATAAAAATACTGCCTCGTTACACGTTGAACCTCTTCAAAATAGGTTTCTATATTCAAAAAGTCCATCTCAGATAGGCTAATAGTATTTATGAATAAATCGATACTCAACTTCGTTAGTCGAGGTAGGCAAAAGTGCGGTAACAAGACTAAGTCGTATTCTTGAAGCTCTTCCCTACTAATCGGTGCAGATGAGCCATCATAGAGTTTAATTTTTTTATCAGGAAAAATACTTTTCAAATAATATGAGCTAACCATCAAGTTTTCAGGTAAGTCGAAGTTGATATATGTGATATCCGTATTATTTTTTGATAGGTAATAGGCAAGCCCGCCAAACCCTGCGCCTAGTTCTGCTATGACCGGGTTATCGATATCCGAAAATAGCCGACTTAGAAAGATTGAACGGTAGTGGTTACAAAAGTTGTTTGAGTTTAATAGAGCACCCTCTACCGACACCCCGTAGGGGTTGCCAACAGGAGGATTGTTTAGTTCTTGAATTGGCGTGTCGGGTACGCATTGCTTCCATACGTTGAAATAGCTTCTGAGTTCGACCACTTCATTGCCACTTGCACAAAAGCCATCATACCCCTCCTTGCCACCGAAAGTTCCACCTGTTAACTCATTCCTAAAAAAGTTGCTCAGTAGATCAGATAAAGCTTCTTTGTCTGATCGCTGAATAGCGCTATAAAAATTTGGCCTTGATCCTTTCATGAAGTTGCGCCAGTTTTCACCTGTTTGGTATTTTTCATCTAAGTCGGGGTACTTTAAGCATGCCTGATTGTAGGCTTCATATATTTCATCAATGGTTTGGGATTGGAGGTCATCTGTATTGCTGGAGGGTATATCTTCAATGACTTTGTGATCGCAGGAATAAAATTCTGTGCCGACTAATAGGCGATCATTTTCAACCTCAAATTTACGTTTACACAAAAGGTTCGATTGTTTTAGTAACCCCAAAAGTTTATGTCGATTGGGCCAATAGTCGTATATTTCAGCGGTTTTGTAGTTCTTGATCTGGGATATTACAAAGGGAGCATCGTGGCAATCTACAATGACTAAGTCATGCCCTATCCTGGGTATGTCGCTGATAGTGTAGGATGTAATGTGCTGGTTCTCGTAAGGTTGGTCTGTAAGGTTGACTAACGCTACAAGCCGCCCTCCATGAGCTATGCAAAAATACTCCACTGCATTTGCCCTAGGTTTGTCTGTTACTAAAACTATATTCATGATTTACCTTTAAATGGGGCGCTTATGAGCGATTTGTTTGTTTTAGAGTTAGTTCTTGTTTAGCAGATGCAAAATCTGCTTCTACCATTTCTTTAACCAGCGATTGAAAGGATGTAGTTGGTTCCCAGTTTAAGACTTCTTTTGCTTTACTTGGGTCACCTAGAAGTGATTCAACTTCTGTAGGTCGAAAATGAAACGGGTTTACTTCAATGATGCAACGACCGTTTTGATCATATCCCTTTTCGTTCTCATCTTGTCCCTCCCATGTAATTTCAATGCCTAGCTCAACTGCAGCAATATTAATAAAATCTCTTACACTGTATTGCTTCCCTGTTGCTATAACAAAGTCTTCAGGTTTATCTTGTTGCAGCATTAACCACATTGCTTCTACATAGTCTCGAGCATGACCCCAGTCACGCTTTGCATTCAGGTTTCCGAGGTATAGTTTTTCTTGCAAACCCAGTTTTATACGGGATAGCGCCTGAGTAATTTTTCTAGTAACAAATGTCTCTCCTCTCACAGGAGATTCATGATTAAATAGAATTCCGTTGCAAGCAAAAATATCGTAGGCTTCTCGGTAATTAACGGTTACCCAGTATGCGTAAAGTTTGGCTGCTGCATAGGGTGAGCGAGGGTAAAATGGTGTTCGCTCTGTTTGTGGTGACTCTTGGATCTTACCGTATAATTCTGATGTTGAGGCTTGGTAAAACTTAGTTTTGTCTTTTAAACCTAGTATCCTGATAGCTTCGAGAAATCGAAGTGTACCCATTCCATCAGTATTGGCAGTGTACTCCGGTTCTTCAAAAGAAACGGCAACATGACTTTGCGCGGCGAGGTTGTATATCTCGTCTGGCTGTACTTGTTGAACAATACGAATAAGGCTGCTTGAGTCTGTTACATCACCGTGGTGTAGTGTAAATGTTCTATTTGGGTCGTGAATATCTTGATATAGGTGATCAATTCTAGCGGTATTGAACAATGATGTTCTTCGTTTTATCCCGTGTACTTCGTACCCCTTTTTTAACAATAACTCCGCTAAATAGGATCCATCCTGCCCCGTAACCCCAGTAATTAATGCCGTTTTCATTGTTGTCTTCTCGTTATTGTTAGTATCAAGCAGTTATGCCGTTGCTTGCTTTATAATTTGTTCGCTCGTTTCTAATGCGTTCTGTACTGCCTCGTCCATATTAAAGTATTTAAACTTTGCTAACCGTCCGGCTAGAAATAAGTTATCGAACTGTTTAGCATGGTTTGCGTAATCTAAATAAATAGCCTCATTTTTCTTATCAAATAGAGGGTAGTAAGGTATATCGCGTCCCTCTACACCTCTTTTATACTGCTGCGGAAACTCCTTTACAATTACCGTTGAATCAGAGCTGGTATTATCAATGTATTTAAATTCAGTAGTTCTTGTATGTTTTTCGTTGCCTGGATAGTTAACCGTTGTCGCTGGTTGATAGAATTCTTGACTGTGTTCCTCCAATTTAAAGGTGAGGGACCGATAGTCTAGCTCCCCAAACTTGAATGAAAACAGCTCATCAACGGCACCTGTATATATAATTACCCCGGCTTTTTGGCTAAATTTAGCCTTGCGAGCTTTTACGTCAAATTCTATTAAGCTATGAGCATCCTGATCTAGTTCTATTTCTATGTTCTTATGGCTTAATATGCTTTCAATTAGGCTGGAGTACCCGCCAATAGGCATTGCCTGATATTTATCGGCAAAATAGCCATCTTCTTCAGATATCACAACGGGAACTCGTTTTAGCACCTCTTGTGATAATTGCTCTGGTGCGACCCCCCATTGTTTAACTGTATAACCAACAAAGACTTTTTCATAAACAAAATTGGCTAGCTTGTTGAGTTCTGGATTTTTTGCTTCGAGAAGTTCGCATATTGAAACCCTGGACCCGTACCCATAAGTGTCAATTAATAGTCTTTTTAAATTTTGATAACTATCAGGCAAAGTTAATGCCAAAGACTTTAAGTTGAACGGAATTGGAATATATTTTTCGTCTACATAGCCGCGAACCTTGTGTCGATAAGGGGACCATTCGGTGAATAATGATAGATATTTCCATACACTCTCATTATTGGTATGGAATAAGTGGGGGCCGTATTTATGGACCCTTATTCCGGAAGTATGAGCGTAATCATAACAATTACCGGCGATATGATTACGCTTTTCAATAATGAGGACTTTGTAATCGAGTTGGCTCGCTAGGCGCTCGGCTATTACTGCTCCCGAAAAGCCTGCACCTACTATGATTGCGTCATACTTCACTTATTTTTATTCCTTGGGTAGCACGTTATTATTTTATAAAACCTAAATAGTGAGTTACAGTTTCTGGGTTATGTTGGTTGTCGTAGGCAAATTTGTGCCGTTCGTCTAAAAAATAGTTGCCGTCAGACGATATGTTTACGAATTTTGCAAATCTAGAGTAGTCGTGTCTCTTTAAAAAGTAGTAGCTGGTTGCTAAGCGGTAATGATAGGCAGACTTGTTGGCGGTTATTTCTGGAAGGCCCAGCTTTACGGCATATTCAATCGCTTGTTCAAGGTCTTCTAAGCATTGCTCTCTTCTCTTTACAGACTTCGCTGTTTGACTGCCGAAACTGTCATTGTGTATTCGATACTTTCCATAACAAACATCAATAAAGTCTGCTGTTCCGCCTAGAAACAGTAAGTTGTAGAGATAAAAAGGAAAGTCGAAAATGATTTGGCAGCGAGTGTCCACTGATTGATCAACGTTAGAGTGGTTGCGCATCATCACACTGCTAGCCTGCATAAACGTTCCATATTGGGCTATGTGTTCAGGGGTGGACTTTTCAGGTATGTAAGGCCAGTTGTAGTATTCTTTGCTGTACCAACGAATATGTTTCCCTGAATCTGAGTCAAACATATCAGATTCATGATAAACCATGCTGCACTCAGGGGTTTTATCGAGGTAATCTACTTGGGCTTGTAATTTACCTGGCAGTGCGATGTCATCGCCATCCATATAGGCGATGTATTCGCCTTTTACCTGCCTAAGTAGCGTCGATATATTATTGGCTAACCCCTTATTTATTGTTTTGTAAGTGGCTTTTATTAGTGTTGGGTGCTCTGCTACGCAGCGCTTAATAATATCGACGCTATCATCGGAGGAAGCGTCGTCTGATACAAGAATTTCATATTCAAAATTAACATCCTGCAGGCATACGCTCTTGATACACTCAGCGATGTATGATTGAAGGTTATAGGAGGGAATAATAATGCTCAACTTCATTTAATTGTTTCTTTTATTATTCTAGTTCGCTGAATATTGCTTGAATAAGCGTTTTCAGTCAACCTAGAATCGTCTATGTGGTTAATGAATAACGCTATTCCAGAATATTTAGCGACATTATTATCGCTGATTAATAAGTGTGCGATTCCTGAAGCGATTGCCTTATTAATTAGATTACATTTCCTTACAATCTTTTCCTAATTAATCCTAAAGCATTTCTTTTTAGTGCCGTTAAACAACGTAACAGGTGATGCGCACTGCGTTCAATTAAGAACTGCGGCCTCGCGGTAACCTTATACAGTCAGCGATGATTGAAAATATCTAGGAGAAGCGAAATGCCCCAAATAATAAACACGAATATAGCGTCATTGAACGCACAACGTAACCTTGATAAATCTCAAAGTGAACAGAGTACAGCGTTGGAAAGATTGTCATCCGGTCTACGTATCAATGGAGCAAAGGATGATGCTGCGGGTTTGGCAATATCTAACCGACTAGATGCTCAGGTTCGTGGCCTTAATGTGGCTAACCGAAACGCAGGAGATGGTGTTTCTCTAGCTCAAACCGCAGAAGGCGCGTTGAATAGTATTACAGGTTCTTTACAGCGTATGCGTGAACTGGCACTCCAGTCTGCTAACGGTTCAAACACTGACCTTGAACGTCAATCTCTGCAAGAAGAAGTTGAACAGCTAAAAGCTGAAATATCGAGCATCGCAGAGAAAACTAACTTTAACGGTCAGAAATTACTAGATGGATCGTTCCAAAATACTAGTTTTCAAACGGGTGCAAACGTTGGTGAAAAGATCGATGTTAGTATCGCTAGAACGGCAGAGGATACATTGGGTACGTCGGTTGCTAATGGTATCTCTACATCGACGGCCTCTTCCGGTACCGCTCTGGTTGCTGGTGATGTGACTATCAACGGTATAGCGGTAGGTGCAGCGAATGCTGCAGCGGACGGTGCTTCCACGGCTTCAAATGATAGAAGTGGTATTGCCCTTGCTGCCGCGATTAATGAAGTAGCAGACCAGAGTGGTGTTTCGGCGACTGTAAACGACACTGTAGTGGGTGGTTCAAGCACCTCTACTGTAAGTGCATCAGCGGTAGCGCTTGATATTAATGGAACCACTGTAAACGTATCAGGAACAGGGGTCGCGGATAATCTTATAGCTGATCTAAAAGGGGTTGCGGAGCAAATTAATCTATTTAGCGGCCAAACGGGTGTTACTGCATCATTTGATGAAAGTAATGTAGATGCAGGTGTTGTTTTAACAGCTGATGACGGTCGAAATATTGTCTTGTCAGGCAACACTGGTGGAGTTGGCTTGGCTGCAGATAATACTTATTCATCTACCGTGACCTTGGTTTCACAAGATGGTTCCGATATCACTATTGGCTCTACAACGGGTGACTCTTTAGAAAATGCGGGTATTGAGGTAGGTACTTATAGCGGAAGTAATAGTGGTGTTAGTAGTGGTCAAGTTGACGGTTCGTTAAGTACTGGTGACTTGGTTGTTAATGGAGTGTCTGTTGGCGCCACTCAGGCTGGCTTTGATAATGCATCTACCACGAACAAAGATTCCAGTGCTATATCGGTTGCTAAGGCGATTAACTTGGTTAGTGAGCAAACAGGCGTTACAGCAACAGCTAATGCAAACGTATTAAAAAATACGACGGACGTAGGTGCGAATGATGGTGGTACGTTAGTCATTAATGGCACAAACGTTACAGTTGCAGCTGCGACGTCGGCGTCAGCGCAAACGGCAGTCGCTGTTGATGCTATCAATGCTAAGTCAGGAGCAACAGGTGTTCGTGCAGAGATAATTGATGATAATGAATTTACCTTAATTGCTGATGACGGACGAAATATTACTTCCAGCGGCCTATACGGTTTCTCAGGAACTGAAGCGGGTACTGTTACGTTATCGTCTGCGGGAACGATTGATATTTCAACAGCTACGTCGACAGGTCCGAGTAACTCAGGGTTTGAAGTCGGAACTTATGGTGGCGGTGAGTCAGGTACACTGGTTCAAGACATTGATGTATCAACCTTGGCCGGGGCTGAAGCTGCAATAACGGGTATTGATAACGCTATTAACCAGGTAGCAAGAGAGCAGGCGAAACTGGGTGCTGTTCAAAACAGGTTTGAGTCTACGATCACCAACAATGCTGTAAATACCGAGAATCTATCAGCTGCAAACTCTCGAATCAGAGATGCTGATTTTGCCGCAGAAACCGCTGCTCTTTCAAGAGCGCAGGTACTACAGCAAGCGGGTATATCAGTATTGGCTCAGGCTAATGCGAGACCACAGCAAGTGTTGTCACTATTAGGTTAATATAGTCAAGCTAACGTGCGCCGGCTTTAACCATTCATATGAATGTGCTAAAGCCGGATTTTGAGTTAGAATATTGGCAAGAGGTGTTTTATGAATGATGTAAAAATGACAGGAATCGATCCGGCTGATCAAGCTCGGCGTTTGTCTGTGTCATCACCTCAGTCTGGTAATCAGTCTAGCGAGGGCTCTGAGAGAAAATCTGCGATAGAGGTTGGCTCTGCAAAAAATGCAGAAAAGGAAGCGCCTCAAGAGCAGGTAAAGGAGGCTGTAACTAAGCTGAATGATTATATTCAGAATGTTCAGCGTGACTTGGAGTTTCAGATGGATGACAACTCTGGTAAGACGGTTATTTCAGTAGTTGACCGCCATACTAATAAGGTCGTTAGGCAGATACCGGATGATGTGGCGTTGAGATTGGCGCAAGAATTGCAGCAAGATGAACCATTGAGTTTAATTAACATGAAGGTCTAGTATCGGCTGCTTTTTTACAAAAGGTAACAAAAAGGGGCAAAGTTTTGCCCCTTTTTGCCGATATAGATAGTACCTTTAATATGATTCAACAAATAGAGACATGCTAGAGCGTTTATATTAGCAGGGTTGAGTTTGGTGGAGAGGTTAGCAAAATGGCATCTATATCTTCTGTCGGCATTGGCTCTGGTGTTTTAACCAGTGACTTGATTGATAACTTAATCAGCGCTGAGCGAGCGCCGACAGAGCTACGTCTTGATAGAAACCAAGAAGAAGTTACCGCTAAATTATCGGCTTTTGGCCGTTTACAAAGCGCAATTACTGATCTACGTTTACCCGCAAGAACACTCGGAAACCCTTCTGCTCTAAGTGAGCTAACACTTTCGTCTACTAACAGTGCCGTCTCAGGCAGCGTTAATTCAAATGCGGCGCCAGGCCAATATAGTGTTGAAGTGCTAGCGCTTGCGCAGTCTCATTCGTTGGCTACTGGCGTTATAGCAGATAAAGATAGTACAGCCCTAGGAACAGGGGTCATGACTATTAGCGCAGGTTCATCTACAGTGGATATTGCTATAGATAATAGCAATAACACATTAGAAGGCATCGCAAATGCAATTAATGGAGAGAGTGACCTTGGTGTAAATGCGAGTGTGATTGATACTGGGGCTGGCTATAAACTGATTTTATCATCCCAGCAAAGCGGTGTTGAAAACTCAATTAATATATCTATTGATGATGACGATCTAGGCGACAGTGATGTAACTGGGTTGTCTCAATTTGCCTATAACGAAACAGACAAAAACTTAACTCAAACGATTGCTGCAGAAGATGCTTCGTTAAAAGTTAATGGCGTTGCTATTTCTCGGTCGTCAAATATCGTCAGCGATGTGGTTGACGGATTAACATTAAACTTGTCACAAACCAATATAGGCTCTCCTGCTATCGTAAATATATCGCAGGACTCCGAGGCTGTTGCTGAAAGAGTTCAGGAGTTCGTAGACAAGTTTAACGAACTGCAGGCAATTGTCACAGAGCTAACCGCGTTTAATGAGACGGATACTGAGGATTCAGGTTTACTTTTAGGTGATTCGACGGTCAGAAACGTTATTAACCAAACAAAAAATATCATCGGGCGAATAGTGCCAGGCTTGGAAGATGCCTCCGTTCGAACACTTTCAGAAGTGGGTATTACAACTGATAAAGAGAGTGGCCAGTTTAATTTTAACAAAACTGTGTTTACTGATGCGCTTAAAAGCTCACCCCAAGATGTTACTGCTTTATTCTCGGAGCAGGGTCGAGTTACTGATCCTCAAACTAATTTTGTGTCTTCAGGTATTAATACCAAAGCTGGCACATACTCTGTTGAAGTCACTCAGCTGGCGACGCAAGGGGTTTTCGCTGGTGTCGCCGATATTAGTGCCGGTGTTACTGTCGATTCTGATAATGACAACTTTAATATTAAAGTGAATGGTATTGAGTCAGGCTCAATCACATTAACGAATAAAGCCTATACCGCTGCTGAATTAGTTACTGAGTTACAAACAAAAATAAACGATGATGCCAATTTAAAGGCGGCCGGGGAATCAATTACAGTCGGTTTAGATGCAAGTAACCAGCTTGTTTTTACGTCGTCTACTTTTGGCAGTGCGTCAACTGTTGAATTTACGGCTGTTGATACGAATACTCTTGCGAATATGGGGGTTGGTATTTCTGCAGGCGTCGATGGCGTTGATGTTGAAGGTAAAATAAATGGTGTAGAGGCTACAGGGGTAGGGAGGCAGCTACGCGCGGCCACTGGGGATGATAGTGATGGTATTTTAATTGAGATAACAGGTGGTGTAGTTGGCGATAGGGGAGATGTTACCTTTATTAACGGCGTAAGTGACCAGTTGGTTGATCTTTTTAATGGTTTTCTTGGCGCAGAAGGCACCGTTACAGCTCGAATTGATGGGTTGAATGAACAATTAACAAACATAGCTACAGAGCGACTGAATTTAGATGACCGACTCACCTCTTTGCGTGAGCGCTTAGCGATGCAGTTTACTGCTGCAGATATATTAGTTTCTCAGTTAAACAGTACGCAAGATTTCCTTAAAGCTCAACTGGCATCTTTGTCGTCTAGTGATAGCTAGTCTACATTATAAATAGGTTATTGGGAGAAGAAACATGAATGCATTACATCAGTATCAAGCGATAAACACTCAGACAAGTGTTATTGACGTCGATAAACATCGTTTGATTCAACTATTATTTGAAGGGGCCTTAGAGAGAATTAATACGGCTAAATCAAAAATTTCAGCTAAAGATTATGAAGGTAAAAATCGATTAATCAATAAATCTATAGAAATCATTTCTGGGTTGCGTAGTTTTCTAGATAAGGGGCAGGCAGGCGAGTTAGCCAGTAATCTTGAAGACCTTTATCTGTATATGGAAGGCCGATTATTTGAGGCTAATGTGAAAAATGATGTCAGTATTTTAGAAGAGGTTGCCGGACATCTTCGGACAGTAAAAGAAGGTTGGGATGGCATTCGCGAAGAAGCTTTGGAAAAAGGTATTGTGTAACATACCTTATAAATCTTGTAGTGAATTAGCGTAGTAAACCAAAGACCTATTTTATTCGGGTTCTGAATATACAGAACCCTTTTTTTATTTCCAACCTATACTGTCATAGATTTCTTAAACCCCCGCCAGTACCTCTAAATGCTGTTCGACACTCTCGGCCAACGCCTTCAAGTTATACCCTCCCTCAAGAATCGATACGATCCGGTCATGACTATAATATTTAGCGACATCCATTAGCATTTGAGTTATCCAGCGGTAATCGGTTTGATCAAGCTCCAAGTCGGCCATTGGGTCATTTTTATGGGCGTCGAAACCAGCAGAAATCAAGACAAGCTGAGGCTTGTGATTCTGCAGTTGGTTAAGCCAGGCTGCTTCGGTTTTATTGCGAAAGCTCAGCCCTTGCGTATGGGCCTCTAGTGGTAAATTGATAATGTTGGGTTGGTGTACTGCATGGTGACTATAAGGGTAATAAGGGTGCTGAAAACTTGAACATACAAGCACTCTGGGGTCATCTTGGAAAATATCGACCGTGCCATTCCCTTGGTGTACATCAAAGTCGATAATCGCAACTCTGTCTAAACCGTGAAAATCAAGCGCATGTTTAGCTGCGATCGCAATATTGTTATAGAAGCAAAACCCCATCGTCTTATTACGTTCAGCGTGATGGCCGGGTGGACGAGTTGCGCAGAATGCATTTTTGTTCTGGCCAGACATTACCGCATCAACTGCTTGTATCGCGGCGCCTGCTGCAAGTTTGGCGGCACGCATCGTGTGGGGCATCATGATGGTGTCTTCATCTGCGTAAATACGGCCCTTTTTAGGCTGTATAAGGTCGAGTTGTTCGACGTAGGTTGCCGGGTGAACGCGTCTAACATGATCGGGGTTAACCAACTCTGCCCGCATGAAATCTAATTCTTGATTTAGGCGCGTGTCTTGAAGTTGATCTAGAATCGTAGTGAGCCGTAATGGGCTCTCTGGATGTTCAGGTCCCATATTGTGAAGAGTACAGTCATGGTGACTTATATAGGCAGTTTTCATAATAGTGACTACGTTATTATTTGACTAAGTTGTTATTTTCACTCGATATTTTGAGCGATTAGTGACATAACTGGGAGTTGATTGGTTCAGTTTAACCAACACGGCCATTAATAGATATGCTCTCATTGCCTCGAATTATAGTAACTGTGCGTGACCTGATCTAGGTCAGAAATGAAAAATATGCATCCCTATGCTGACCAATATCAACAAAATTTCAAGAACTGCACGTCATAGTAGTCTATATTCTGATAGGCTTTATTAAACAGTAATACACTTTCAGTATGCTAATGTATACATATCAGTTTATAGAACATTATGGTACCAATGCGATAGTGATTTCGACCTTTGTCTAGGAGACGAACGTGAGTACTCGACATCTTGATGCCTTATTCAACCCCAAGTCTATCGTGGTGCTGGGAGCTTCCGAACGGTCACAAAACCTCGGTGGAATTGTTTTAAGGAACTTACTCTCATCTGACTATCCTGGACAGCTGCTCGTCGTTAATCCAAATGAATATGACAATGTTCATGGTATTCCCTGTGTTAAAAAGGTGAGTAAAATGCCTTTCACACCTGATCTCGCTATTGTTTGTACCCCCCCAGAGTCTGTCCCTCGAGCCGTCAAAAAGCTTGGTCAGATGGGTGTTAAAACGGCGATGATTCTAACCGGCGGTTTATCCAGAACTCATAGCAAGAGCGGTCGGCCACTGATGTATTCCGTTCGTGATGCGGCAAAAGCGTCAGGAATTAGAATACTGGGCCCCAATACTATCGGTATTATGGCTCCCAGAAATAATGTGAATGCTACGTATTTACATATGGGGGCATTGCCAGGAAAAATAGCCTTTATCGGGCAGTCTGGGACCATTGCGAGTGCGGTGATTGATTGGGCGTTTAGTCGTGGGGTCGGCTTCTCATACTTTTTAACCCTTGGCGATAGCATGGATATCGACCCTGACGACTTGATCGATTACTTGGCTCAGGATCGGCATACAAAAGCTATCCTTTTGCATATAGAAATGGTGCCCAATCCTGCTAGGTTTATATCAGCGGTTCGAGCTGCGTCCAGAGGTAAGCTAGTTATCGGTATCAAGAGTGGCCGGGTGTCTGAATCCCAATGGGAGCCCGTGCCTTTGGCTGATGGCATTACCAATGGAGACGCTGTTTTTGATGCGTTATTCAGGCGAGCAGGTATTTTGCGAGTGAATGGCGCAGATGAAATGTTTGATGCGCTTGAAACTCTGACTAGAATGAAACCCGTCAAGAAAGAAACACTAGCGATTATGAGTAATGGCTTGGGACCTAATGTTCTTGCTGTTGATAGGCTGGCTAACCTTGGAGGAGAACTTGCTGAATTATCAGAAAAAACGATTGATGAGATTGCAGAGTTAATGCCTCCTTATTGGACTCGAAAAAACCCGATCGACCTGAATTATAATGCCACCCCAGAACTCTACTCGTCTGTCATGGATATTTTAGCCAAGGATCCAAATGTTTCTAATGTGTTGGTGATGTACGCCCCATCATTAACTGAAGACAGCTTACAAATCGCAGATTCGGTTATTACTAAAGCCAAGCGTGCGCGGCTTAATATATTTACCTGCTGGTTGGGGCAAAGTACGATATTAGATGCACGAGAAGCGTTTTTTGAAGCGGGAATCCCTACTTTTTTCTCTCCAGAGAAGGCTGTAAAGGCATTTATGCATGTCGTCAACCATCAGCGTAGTCAACGTTTACTTAAGGAAACACCTTCATCATATAGTGATCAGACGCTCGACCGGTCAGACGCTCGAAGTATCGTACAAAACGCAATACGAAACGGGCGAGATCATCTGTCGAATGCTGAAGCGAGGCAACTCATTGCCGATTATGGCGTGCCGACAGTAGAGACTTGGTACTGCGATGATGTTGAAGAAGTCATAGATGTATTTAAAGAGGTGGGCGGGCCTATCAATATTGCGTTGCTTCATGAAAAAAGCAGTCACCCATTTCTGGAAGAGAAAACCGGTAGAGGTCGATACAAGACCACCATTCGGCGTTTGAACGAAGAAGACACTATTGTCAGCTCTTGTGAGCAGTTGTTTGAGCAATATAAAGAGCACTTCCCCTATAGCGGCTTTCTGGGCTATTCCGTACATCAATCACATCAGCATATCGGTGGGCTAGGTTTTAGCTTGGGTATTACGCGTGACCCTAAGATTGGACCATTAGTCGTGTGTGGGGCTGCGGGGGCAAGTGTTAATGTGATGACTGACCGCCGGGTCGCATTGCCACCGCTGAATATGGTTTTGGCTAAAGACCTGCTCGCTCAAACCTATATGTATCAGTTATTAAAAGAGTATAGCTATCGGCCTGCTCAAGATATTCAAGCGGTCTGTGAAACGTTGATAACCTTATCGCAAATTGTAGTCGATATCCCTGAAATCAAAGGGCTTGAAATTCTACCATTATTGTTCAATAACGATGGTGTCGTGGCCGTTGATGTCGCTATTGATCTGGGATTGCCTGCCAAGTTATCGATTCAACCTTACCCTGCTGAACTGACAGAGTGGATCACGCTGCCTAAATCAAAGCGACGGGTTGAGGTACGCCCGATTACAGGCGAAGATGAGCCTGCGCATATCGACTTCCACTTGAAACAGTCGCCAGAATCGATACGCTTCCGTTTTTTTCACTACCGTAAATCATTCAGTCATGATGAGTTAGTTCAAATGGTTCAGATTGATTATGACCGAGAAATGGTTTTTGTTGCCACAGTACCTAAGGAAGGGGGCGTTGGTAACGACACACTTGGAACGGTTAGAGTGTGGACCGATGCCAATAATTTACAGTGTGAGTTCGCGGTTATAGTAAGTGACGAGCTAAAAGGTGAGAGGCTAGGTTTTACGTTAATGAACAAGATGATTCAATACTGTAAATCGCGAGGCACTGTAGAGATGATTGGCTCCGTATTACCAGATAATAAACCGATGCTAAGCTTGGCCGATAAACTGGGTTTTGAATCTAAGTGGGACCCAGAAGAAGAGGTAATGACATTGCGACTACCGCTCAACGTGCCAAAAGATGAGTGGCAAAAAGAGCAGTTGAAGTAAGACCTTAATTTAATTAACCCCCTCTGTATTTTATGCACCCCCCACTTTGTGAGGGGTTAACATCTATATTGAGTTTGAAGGGGTTACTCTGCAATAATGGCAGACGTATCCTCGCCTCCAAAGGCTTCTAATATTGCCGGTAGTAACTTGGCAAACTCCATAGACATAATGGCAAAACTGGCATCAAACTTACTGGCCGCATCGTCTGCACCAGAGTCATCTAATTGCTCCTGCATGACGTCGCCAAACTTCAAGCGTTTGATCGATAAGTCTTCGTTCATCATGAAGGAGATATTCTCTTCCCATGTCATCGCCAGCTTTACGGCTTGTTTTCCTGCATCTAAATGAGTGCTTATCTCTTCGCCGTCTAGCTCTACGCCTTTACATCTAACCACGCCACCTTCTTCACCTGGGTCTCTAAGTTCACATTCAGCTTCAGCTTCAAAACCCGTTGGCATTAGCGCGTCTTTTGTTAACCAGCTGGTCATAACTGCTGCAGGTGCTTGCTTTACTGCGGGGATACGAATAGGCAACGAACCGATTGTTTTGCGCAGGTAGCTGGTAATATCATCTGCGGCTTTTGCTGACGAAGCGTTTACGATGAGAAAGCCATCTTTGGGTGATAGATAAGCATAGGTATGTTTCGAACGGGTGAAGGCTCTCGGAAGTAGCTCGTGAGTGATTTGTTCTTTAAGCTCATCCTTTTCTTTTTTGGTGACCTTGCGCATCTGAGTCTCTTCGATCTCTTCAACTTTTTCAGCCACGGCTTCTTTTACCACTGTTGAAGGAACTAACCGGTCTTCTCGTTTTAAGCAGATCATCCAATGACCATTTGTCACATGTACTAACTGCTGGCCATGCCGCCCGAGAGGAGAAACCCATCCTTGACGGTTGACTTCGGTCGGGCCGCAAGGGGTAAATGGGCTTTCTTCCAATTTCTGTTCTAATACTTCTTCAGAAAGTGTAAATGGTTTGGTGAAACGGTAAGCGATAATATTTTTGAACCACATAGTTTGTTTTTATATCCAGTTATTGGTAGAGAAATAATGATAGAAAATCGTTTGTTGATAGAGATTCTACTGAAATGTATTGACTGAAAAGGTAGTCGATTATGAAGGATGTTAATTAGGGTGCCAAGACTGACTTGGAATCTTTTTATAGATTACGATAAACTCCCTGATGTTGGACGCAACCTGGCCCCTGATTCCGCTTCGCTGCACAAGGCTACGAAAATCACGTTTGTAGCCTTGATGAAAGGAGGTACGACTTGAATCAAGGAATGGTGTTCGAGGATGCCGACATACATATTTACACTTGAGGCTCATATTGATCGAACTTATTTTATATAGCACAACCGGTTGCCACTTGTGTGAAAAGGCTATTGAGGTGCTGCAGGTTGCCCTGCAAGGCCAATCCTGTATGCTTGAAGAAGTTGATATTGCCAACGAGGATGCACTGCTGGAACAATACGCTGTGCGAATACCTGTATTAAAGAACCCCGAAAACGGAAAAGAAATCGGCTGGCCGTTTCGACCAGAAGATATTCTTGTGTTGATTGAACCTGAATCCTAAATTAGAGTCATCATGATAATTGTCATTTCACCCGCTAAAACACTTGATTTTGAAACACCACCAGTAGCTAAATCCCATTCAACGCCAAGGTTTCTCGATGATTCTTGCGAATTGGTTGAGCAACTCAAGTTATTGGCGCCTCACGATATATCGAATTTAATGAGCATTAGCACTAAGTTAGGTGAGTTGAATGCTGGTCGCTTTCAGACGTGGCAGATACCTTTTACGCCAGACAATGCTAAGCAAGCATTATTAGCGTTTAAAGGGGATGTTTATACGGGCTTAGACGCAGAAACATTTTCAGAAAGTGATTTTGAGTTTGCTCAGTCTCACCTACGAATACTTTCAGGTTTATATGGTGTTCTAAAACCACTGGACCTTATTCAACCCTACCGGCTAGAAATGGGTACAAAGTTTAATAATGAGCGCGGCCCCAACCTCTATCATTTTTGGGGAGGCTCATTAACAGAAAGCCTAAATCTAGAGCTCGAAGCTGATGATAATGTGCTGATTAACTTAGCGTCGAATGAATATTTTAAGTCGATAAAGGTGAAATCACTAGGTGCCAGAATGATCACGCCAGTGTTTAAGGATATGAAAAATGGTCAATATAAAATGATCAGCTTCTACGCTAAGAAAGCGAGGGGGTTGATGTCAGCCTATATTATTAAAAACAAAATAACGGATGTTGAAGGCATCAAAGACTTCGACTCAGAAGGGTATAGTTTTAACCCCGAAATGACGAAAGGTGATGATTGGGTTTTTACCCGAAATATAGAGTTGGTTTAGATTTTTGACGGAATTTAATGTCATGACTCAATACGTTAGCGGTGATGAAAGGTGGTACGACTGGAGTCATGGGCGCGTGTGGATCGTTGTAAACCTTGATTTCGCTTCACTGCATTAAGGCTACGGGGGAGGTTAACCCTGAAGTGCTTAACAATAAATAAGCTTTATATATCGCTTTGATATAAGTCAAATATTGTAAATTCAGTTTACTTCTATCGCTTGATCCCTATAATACCCGACAAATTAAGTTGGGTATTAACCTTATCGGTCGAAAAGCAACGGGAGAGTATTATGTCGATAGCGCAATTTGAGTCCATTTCATTAACCGTACTGATTACGGGTCTTATTTGTTATATGGGTTACATCGTATGGGATTTAGCTAAGCGTTCTGAGGCAGGTAAGTTTGGCACAATGGCGTTGTTTGGAGCTTTAGGCCTTGGCGTAATGGGGTTTGTGATTAAAACTGTTATGATCGAAATCGTGAACGTATAAGTCACCTGTTTTAAGCCGTTAGAATAAACAAAAAATGCGATCTTTTGATCGCATTTTTTGTTTCTACATTCTGAATTTTGAGCTTATGGATAAAAAACAGGCAACATGCTTTTTGACTGGGTTTCACTTTTTTTTCTGATTTTAATCAAACGCTTTAGTAATGCCTCATTATCCCATTCGGTTGAGCTTTTATGACCGGTTGCGGTTGCGGATGCAGAGTAGTGATGATTTTCTGCTCTTGAGATCAGCACAGATAGTGCCTCGTCATCTAATAAACGTTCAACATCTGCAACACTGTTGATGGTTGTGCCTGGCCACTTTAGCTTCGCCCATTGAATCAGCTCCCCCATCATCGAAGGTGACCTTTGACGAATGCTTTCTGATAAAGTGGCAAAGGCACGGCCTTCATTAGATATAGTCGCGACGCTTGTGTTGTTTTCGATCGAGTCCGAGGGCGGTGTCCTACGTTTTAATAGAACGACTGTAGTAGTCACCCAGCCTGCTATTAGTAACGCGATTATAATTATATATAAAGTTGCGTGGCTTGAGTCTGGTTCGGATGAGGCGAGCGCAGGTGTATTTTCACTGTTGGTGTTAGTCGCATTAGGTGAAGTGGCAGCGCGTTGTTCTACAGGCGAAGAGGCCTCTTGAGTAGGTGCTGTTTGTGGTGACCCATTCCCGGTACCTATTGTTAACACCCGTGATGGAATAATCGCTATTCGTTCAACTTGGTTAACCGTATCCCACCAAGGGATTTTGATTTCTGGCAGTGTCACGCTGCCTGCTTTGACAGCGACCATTGCAATGGATTCTGTTCTGCTTGATTCAACACCGGCCTGATGCTCTAACGATTCTGTAACCGGTTGATCAGGGTACTGCTTGAATCCATTGCTCTCAGTCAAGTTTAAAGGGGGTAATGCTGACCCCAATAACCCGAGAGCTTGTATAGAAATAGTACGGGTGAATGAGTCGCCGACTGACACGCTTTCAACGGGCTTATCCCACTTTTCGGTCAAATTCAGGCTGATAGCAGGTAGCCATATTTGACCTGTGAAGTCTGATGCGGGAGGAAGTACATTAATACTGACTGCTTCTGTGTTGTCTCGTACATGGCGCCGTTTTCGCAAGCGGTTGTCAATAATGGTGCCGCTAAATGTTTGTGGTGCGATAGAAAGCTCGCCGCTTTGCTGCGGGAATATCAAAAACTTACGCTCAATGACTTCATATCGCTGATTGTAACGCATGCGATAGTATTTCTTCTGGTCACCGACTTGCTCGACAATGGCGTTACTTAATTCCGGGTTGCTTAAATCTCCTCCTGCTAGGTTATCAGCATGATAGAGTCGTAGGGTATAGATTATTTGCTCTTGTACATAGACTTCTTGTTTATCGACTTCAGCTTCCATAAATACTAAGGGAGGTCGGCCGTCATCAATGCTTGGTTTGCCTTCAAGCACCTTAATGTTAACGGGCTTAGAGGTTTTATTATTATGTTTAATAGCGGGGATACTCAGTTCTCCCGCTCGCTTCGGCGATAATGTGTAAACCCACTTAATGGTGGCGCTATTGGTCCCGTTAACCGACTGAATATTATATTTCTGCTGTTGGTCGATAATATCAAAATTGTTTTCGAGCGAACCAATATCGGGCGTAGGTAGCTCCATATTTCTAAGGCTAAACAAGTTGCTGAAGTTTAGCTCAAGCTCCAATTGGCCAATAATCGTGAGCTCTACAGTTTCGTTTTGGTATATTTGAGTACGGTCAACACTGGCATAAAGCTCTTCTGGATCCGCGGCGAAAAGCTGAGTGGATAGTGTTGAGCAGATGACCAATACGAGCGGTAGACAGCAATATTTAAAAAACGACAAAGTAGTGCTCAATAAAGTAGTGCTCGATGATATAGCGCCCATTAATGTCTCATGAAAATTATAATTTACCATATGGGTTGTCCCTCTTTTTGACTCTGCTGGCCTCGTTTTTGTTGGTGTTGTTGCGCAAACTTTCGTCTTAGCAATCCGCCTGGGTCATCAGGTACGCGCCTCATCCACTGTTCAAATGCCTGAGTTTCTTCATCTGTCAGCTCGTCTTGTTCTGCTGCTTGAGCTTGCTGTTTCTGCTCTTCTGACTGAGCATTTTGCTCAGGCTGTTCTGATGAACTGGTTTGCTGAGTTTTATCTTGCTCTGAGGGCTTTTTTTCAGCCTCTCCTTGGGGTTGTTCGTTAGGTTCCTGCCGATCAGACTGAGCCTGATTTGAATCATTTTGTTCTGACGGTTTACTATCAGCACTATCTGATTGGTTTTGTTGTGAGTCGTTCTGATCACTTTGAGAGTCACGGTCTTGTGAGCCATTCTGACTGTTGTCTTGGCCTTGCTGATCTTGGTTCTGTGATTGCTCTTGTTGGTCTTTGGAGTCAGAGTCATTTTGTTCTGACTGATCTGACGATTGTTGATCTTGAGGTGGTTGTTCTTCAAGAAACTTTTCTATCAGTGCTTTGTTTGTTGCCGCGTCTGTAAATGTAGGGTCTTGTTTTAAAACCTCATCGTAAGCCGCGATAGCCTCTTCGAATTTTTGTTGCTGCGCTAAGGCGGTGGCCTGATTATAAACTGACGAGGGGGTGGTGCTTGTTGCAAAGGACTGCTGAGCTTGTTCAAACTGGTTTGCTTTGTATTGTGCGGTGCCTTTCCATTGTGAGTCTTGAAATAACTCTGCGGCTTTTGCCGGGTCTTCGTCTACTATATCCATGGCTTGTTGGTCAGGAGTCTTCCATAGCGATTTCCATTCAAATGCCATTGCATCGTTTGATTGAAGGCTGAATGAAAGCAACAAAACAAGTGAAAAGGCGCCTTTTCGGTGACCTAATAAAACAAGTGGGATTAGGATTAGCACAAACCAGTATCCTTCATCGTGCCATTGGTCATAAAGGCTGTTTTCGGTATCAGAAATCTCGTTGTTGTCTGCTGAATTTCCTAAATCCACATTAGCGTTTGTGATTGCCTTGAGTGCTTCAATATCACTGTCACTAAAACTTATCGGCTCCATTACGCCAGAATGGTTAGAGGCTAATTGACTTAATAGGTCAAAGTCAGTTTTAGGGATGATCACACTGCCGTTATCTTTTAAGTACCCTCGTTCTGGGATATTAATCGGTCCACCTTGTTCAGTGCCTACTGCGAGCACAGAAAGAGGGAAGGGCGTGTTTTTTAATAGACTGTCGATTTGTTGTAGGTTTTTGGCTTCAATGCCGTCTGTAATGAGTAGTATTTTTCCGCCTGTACCTGCTCCGTTTTTGAGTACCTCTATTGATTGTTCTATGGCGAGTTCAGGGCGGCTACCCATAGCAGGCATAATAAATGGGTCGAGTGGAGGAAGCATGGACTTGAGTGTGTTGATGTCGTCCGTCAGGGGTGTTACTACATAGCTATCGCCTGAATATACGATGAGTGCTGTATTACCCTCTTTGCGTTGCTCTAGTAAATCCATTAGCTTGTGTTTGGCGCGAGTGAGTCGATTAGGCTTTTGGTCTGAGGCTAGCATTGAAAGTGATAAGTCTAGCACGATGGCTAGGTTATCACTCTGCTGCTGAAGCGGTTGAGGCTTTTGTTGCCAGCTTGGGCCTGCAAGGCCTAGTGTCATAACCGCCACCACAATGGCGAGCCATTTCCAGTGGTGTGCGGTGCTGCTGTTTGATTGATCTCCGGTCATAAGGTGCTGTAGTAACTCTGGCGGAATGGTTTTATTCCAGTCAGAATCATAATACGACTCACCTTTGGTAGATAGCCATAGTATTACCGGAACTAAGATCAATGCTAGTAACCAGACTGGGCGTAAAAAGTGGAATTGAGATGCTATTTCTAAAAATGACATACGTTACCCCTCCAGCTTGCGGGTTAGCGTTTGCAATTTCGGCGCTATTAATCGAGTTAAGATTATCGCCAGTAATGTACAAAACGATAGCGCTAATGGCCAGTGGAAGTAAGAGCGAGTAGGGCGGTAGCTTCTTACTTCTTGTTCAATGGGTTCGAGACGGTTAATGCCTTCATAAATCAATTCCAGTTCACCGGTGTTTCGGGCTCTAAAAAACTGTCCGCCGGTTGTATTGGCAATCTCTTGAAGGGCTCCCTCGTCTAGGTCTCTGGAAGGGTTTACGGTCCTCGAACCCAAAAATCCGCGTTTCACCATCTGTTCTGCCCCGATGCCAATGGTGTAAATTTTAATATTCTCTTTTGCCGCCAACTGCGCGGCCTTTTCTGGTTGAATTTCACCAGCAGTATTAGCGCCATCGGTAAGCAAAATAAGCACTCGGCTGTTCTGAGGGCGTTCTCTAAGTCTTTTTACCGCAAGGGTAATGGCATCACCTATGGCTGTTGCTCGCCCCGCCATACCCAGAAAGGCTTCTTGCAGTAAGGTGTTGACGGTAACCGTATCGAAAGAGAGAGGGGATTGAATATACGGCTGCGAACCAAATAAAATTAAACCGACTCTATCGCCTTTACGTTGCTCAACAAAGTCGCTAACCACTGATTTAACCGTTTCTAGGCGAGTTACCTGGTACCCATTGAGAATCATATCTTCTTCTTTCATGCTGGGTGAGATATCAACAGCTAACATGAGGTCACGGCCCGAGAGTGGTACTTCTATGAGTTCTCCCACATATTGGGGGCGACTAACCGCTACCACTAAGGACACCCATGCAATAATCTTTAGCGCCTGTAAAAGTTTAGACTTGCTTTGACTGCCACTGCCTTCACTGGTTAACCCCGCGGCCTCCAGTTGGTTAAAAAAAGGGATGCGAAGGGCTTTTGATGGTTCCGATATCGTAGCGTTTCGAGGTTTAATTAAGAACGGTGCGACTAATAATAAAAGCAACCAAGGCCATTCAAATTCTAACATTAGACCTCCTTTATCCAGCGATTAAGTGTTTTTAACAACACTGTAATATCTGTGCTCATAGATTGATCAGTATTAATCTCTTGCCTATATAGGTCTTCTGACAGCAGCTCTAGTTGCTGTGAGCTAAACATATTGGGAGTATCGGGCCCATTTAAAAACGAGTTCATGAATGTGTGCCAAGACTCTCCGGTCAATGCGTTGATTGATCGGTCATTAGATTGGTGGATAGCAATCCGTTTGATCAGCTGGTTGATTGCAAACAGGGATTGATGATGCGCTTGAGAGTTTGTTTGTTTCTGAAGGGCTGTAATGGCTTTCGCAGCCTCTTTCTTCCAGCCATTTAGTTTAATATGTCTATGCCATAATAGGGCTGTCAATATGATAACAAATATCGTAATAGCGATAAGTAACCACCATCCAGGTGCAAGTGGCCAGACCCCGATGGCGCCTGGTTCGTGTATTTCTTTTAGCTGACTCAATAGCTCTTCAGGAGTCATGTTTCGTTATCCATTAATATCATTATTCAGTGGTGGTGTGCTGTTAGGTGTTATATTACAAACTTCATTAGCGTTTGCATGGTTTCTCGAGTGGGTTGTATCGTATCTTGTTCTACATAAGGTATGCCCATTCGAGTCATGGTGTTGCGGAGGTGTTCGTTGAATGCCGTCATGTGTTGTGCATATTGCTCTTGTGATGCTTGAGTTTGTGTATCAAGCGTTCGTATGCTGTTTCCGTCACTCACTGAGTATGTGCCAGGGGGCGGTAGTTTCATCTCTAGCGAATCATAATTACGTATGGCTGCAACGTCGTTATGTTTGGATAGCACTTGAATATGTTGTTCGGTGGTTGCGTTGAAATCTAGAAAATCACTTAATATAAAAATAAGCGTGCCGGGTTTCGATGTTCGTTGTGCTTCGAGCAGTGCATCATTGAGTGTAAATGCTTGATTGCTTAGATTAGGGCTGTTGATCGATAGCGCCTGATTAAAGTCTGCGATTACGTTGATGAACCTCATCACTGCTTTACGGCTTCTAGCAGGCTTTATTTCATGGTGCCCGTTATCTGAAAACACAATCCCTCCCACTCTATCGCCTTTTTCTATTGCCATCCAGGCAAGCAGTGCAGCAGACTGAGCAGCCCGTACTGACTTAAAAGTGGTTTTGCTACCAAAAAACTGAGAAACGCTTTGGTCGCATAGAATCAGTATCGGGCGTTCGCGCTCTTCATGAAAAAGCTTGGTGTGGGGCTTTTGACGACGTGCAGTCACACGCCAGTCAATACTTCTAACGTCATCACCGGCTTGATAAAGCCGTACTTCGGAGAACTCCATTCCCCGACCACGAAACGGTGAACGATGAGCGCCAGCTTGTTGCCGTACAGCTCGTCTAGCAGACGGCATCGAAAGCGCCATGGCTTCGAAACGAAGCAGCATTAGTTCTTTGACGCCGCAATAAACTGAGCTTGTGTTGTTAGGCTCTGGTGTTGTGTTGCTATTCGTCTGATGGGCGGTAGATTGATTCGTGCGATTAAACAGAAACATGAATACGACCTTCGGTAGCGTTAGGCAACAGGGACGCGCTCAACTAGCGTGTCGATGATCTTATCTGTTGTAATGCCTTCAGCTTCAGCTTCGAAGGTAATGAGAATTCGATGTCTAAGGGTGTCGTGTATCACGGCTCTCACATCATCGGGGCTAACGAAATCTTTACCCTGTAACCATGCATGAGCTTTTGCGCAACGATCGAGTGATATGGTGCCTCGGGGGCTAGCGCCAAAATCGATCCAGCGATTTAGGTCATCACCATAACGACCTGGTTGACGGGTGGCTATAATTAGCTGCACGATATATTCTTCAACCGCATCAGCCATATACAACTGGTTGACGGCATTGCGTGCCTCAAAAATATCGGTTTGTTGTATTTTTTCTAGCTTAAGCGCCTCGTTGTCCTGTTCGTTATACTCTTCGCGGGCTAACCTCAAAATAGCTTTTTCGGCATCTGCGTTTGGGTAGTCAATTTTCACATGCATTAAAAATCGATCAAGCTGAGCCTCAGGTAGTGGGTAAGTACCTTCCTGCTCAATTGGGTTTTGGGTTGCCATCACTAAGAAGAGTCGATCAAGGGTAAATGTTTGCTTACCGACACTCACCTGACGTTCGGCCATTGCTTCCAGTAGTGCTGACTGTACTTTTGCTGGCGCTCTGTTTATTTCATCAGCGAGCACCAAATTATGAAAAATTGGGCCTTTTTGAAAGTGAAACTGGCCATCTTCTGGTCGATAGATTTCTGTGCCGGTGACATCTGATGGTAGTAAATCGGGCGTAAACTGAATACGCTGAAAATTACCTTCTAGCATTTTCGACAGTTCTTTAATCGCTTTGGTTTTTGCAAGACCGGGTGCGCCTTCTACCAGTAAGTGGCCATCTGCCAGTAAGGCAATTAACAGCCGGTTGACTAGATGTTCCTGACCAATAATTTGTTGGCTAAGGTAATGCTTAAGAGATTTGAATGCGTTCTGAGACTGCGTAGCTCGGGTATTGGTGCTAGTACTTGTTTGAGGTGAAGTACTTGTATCAGGTGTAGTGTTTATATCAGGTGTAGTACTTTGAGAAGACATGATACGAAGCTCTTTATTCTGTTGTGATTTTTGTGAATAAGGTTCAGATAACGCTTAATAAACGCTTAAAAGTAGCTGAATTAGTTCGTTATTTGTGTAGTTGTTACCCTAATAGATAAAACAACAATAAGCAATTTCCAAAGCATGAACTATTCTTAATAATAAGATTTCTTCACGCTAAAAAATCTGTGCCTAATAATAACTCGAAATTTGTATGCTTCCTTAATTTAATTAGTTGAGGATGTTCACTTGAGGACACGTTGGATGAACCATGTTACTACCGATTCAAAAGCTATTTTTTTAAAGCAACTAGCAGATGCTTTTGAAGAAAAATTAGATAAAACTGAAGCTAAAAAGGTAACCGATTTTGTCTTCCAGTTTTTCGGTGGCTTGCCGATGGAAGAGATCACTGGCAAGCGTTTTTCAGATATATATGGAGCGGTATTAGCGAGCTGGAAATTCATTCAGCACCATAACTTAAAGCACCCTAAGGTTCGGGTATTTAACCCTGATTTAGAAGAGGATGGTTGGCAATCGACTCACTCGGTTGTTGCAGTGTTACACCAGAATATTCCGTTTTTAGTCGACTCGATTCGAATGGCGCTTAATGAGCGTGAGTTAACTGTTCACTCAATTCAACATGCGGTGTTGGAGTCGGATAGAGACCGCTCAGGCAATATGAAAAAGCTGCTACCAAGGGATGCCTCAGCACAGACTGAAAAATCAGAATCATTGATGTTTATAGAAGTGGATCGTCATAACGAAACGGCCAACCTGGAAGAGCTTAAATCGGCTTTAGAAACGGTTGTTAAAGAAGTCCGAGTGGCGGTTGCTGATTACTCAGGTATGAGAGATAGCGCAGAAGCCTTAATTAAAGAGTTTGGCAAGTTACCCAAATCGATCGCCGCAGCAGAAATTGCTGAAGCCGGAGAGTTTATTAAATGGGTAGTAGCTGATCATTTCACGTTTTTGGGCTCAGTTGAATATGCGTATAAAAAGGCGGGCGATGATGTGACGCTTGAAGTCGTTAAGGGTTCTCAAAAAGGCATAATGAAAGGTCATACTGAGAGTCATCAACGATTCAAGTTGGCTGATCTACCCAAGCGCATGCAAGAGCACGTCTTAAAGCCGGATATTTTCACGTTTGCCAAGTCTTCTGAGCGATCAAGAGTACATCGCCCTGCGTATCCTGATTATATCTCAGTCAAAAAGTTTAATAGTAAAGGCGAGGTTGTTGGCGAAAGGCGATTCCTCGGTCTATATACCGCAAAGGTTTATAACGAACGTCCGTCTGAAATTCCTTTGTTACGTCGAAAAACAGCAGACGTTATTGAGCGGTCAGGTTTAAATCTGGCAGATTACGGTGGTAAAGAGCTTGATCAAATCCTTTCTGTGTACCCCAGGGATGAACTCTTTCAGATCAATAGTGAAGAGCTCTTTGATGTCGCGATGGGGATTCTCTATGTTCAGGAGCGTCGTAAGATTCGCCTGTTTATGCGGGAAGATGCTTATGGGCGGTTTGTATCCTGCTTGGTGTATGTGCCAAGGGAGATCTACAGTACTGGCCTGCGACGTAAAATGGAGAAGGTATTGGTCGAAGCGGTAAATGGCGTAGATATTGATTTTATGACATTTTTCTCTGAGTCAGTTCTAGCCCGTACACAGTTTAGCATTCGTGTTAATCCGGTCGAAAATCGAGAGCTTAATGTTGCTGAGTTGCAGGATAAAATTATTGCTATTGCTCAGTCTTGGCAAGATGGGTTAATGGAAGCGCTTTATGAAGCTAATGGAGAGGAGCTAGCGAATCGTTATATCCACCTTTATCAGAATGCGTTTAAGTCTAGTTATAAAGAAGCGTTTTCTCCTAGGCGGGCGGTGATCGATATTGAGCATATTGCCGCTGTATCGGGAGGAAAACCCCTCTCGATGAGTTTCTATAGAGCACTAGAAGAAGATGAAAAAATCATCCATTTTAAGCTTTTTCATGCAGATGAACCGGTTACGTTGTCGGATGTATTACCTATTTTTGAAAATATGGGGTTAAGAGTTATAGGTGAGCACCCCTATGGCACAACTGACCGAACGGGGAAACGAGTTTGGATTCATGACTTTACGCTGTCCACCTATTCTAACCAAGTGGTTGATATACATAAGGTTAGGGCTATTTTTGAGCAGTTATTCGAGAAGGTTTGGTCTGGTGAAGCGGAGAGTGACCCATTTAACCGGTTGGTTTTAGCTGCTTATTTGAATTGGCGCCAAATCGCAATGTTGCGCTCGTACTCTCGGTATATGAGGCAGATCCGGGTGAGTAATAGCCAGCACTTTATTTCTAATACGCTGGTTAACCATGTTGGATTAACTGAGAAGATTTTGGCGCTATTTGAGGCGCGGTTTTCACCCAATAAACATTCAAGTGACGTTAAGCGTAAGGCCGTTCAAGAAAAAATCGAAATTGATTTCAATGAGGGCCTGGATAACGTCTCTAACTTGAGTGAAGATAAAATACTCAGGTTATATGTAGACTTAACCAAGGCAACCTTAAGAACCAACTATTATCAGGCGATGTCATCAGGGAAAGAAAAGTCCTATATGTCGTTCAAAATCAGCCCTAAAACCATACCAGATATACCTCTTCCAGTTCCCATGTTTGAAATTTTTGTCTATTCTCCGCGAATTGAAGGGGTTCATTTACGGGGAGGGAAAGTCGCCAGAGGCGGTTTGCGTTGGTCTGACCGGTATGAAGATTATCGGACTGAAGTACTAGGTTTGGTTAAAGCGCAGCAGGTTAAAAATGCCGTCATTGTTCCGGTGGGGGCAAAGGGTGGTTTTGTCGCCAAAAAACTACCGGAAGGTGATCGTGATGCCTTTATGAAAGAGGGTGTTGCGTGTTATCAAACCTTTATTCGCGGTTTACTAGATGTCACTGATAACTTGGTTGAGGGTGAGCTATTGCCTCCTGAACAGGTGGTTAGGCATGATGAAGATGATTACTACTTGGTGGTGGCTGCCGATAAAGGCACTGCAACATTTTCTGATATTGCGAACCAGATATCGGATGATTATAACTTTTGGCTCGGAGATGCGTTTGCCTCTGGGGGAAGTTATGGCTACGACCACAAAAAGATGGGTATTACCGCACGAGGTGCATGGGTCTCGGTTGAGCGACTCTTTAGGGAAGAGGGGCATAATACTGACACCACAGACTTTACGGCTGTGGGCGTTGGCGATATGGCGGGCGATGTCTTCGGTAACGGTATGCTGCGGTCTAAGCATACTAAGTTAGTGGCTGCGTTTAATCATATGCATATATTTATTGACCCTAACCCTGATGCAGCCAAGAGTTTTGTTGAACGTCAGCGATTATTCGATTTGCCACGATCGTCTTGGGAGGATTATGACAGTAAATTAATCTCAAAAGGTGGCGGAATTTTCAACCGTTCTGCGAAGTCCATACCGATTAGTGATGAGATAAAAGTGTTACTCGGCACGAGTTGTGATCGCATGCCGCCCAATATGTTAATTTCCCATATTTTAAAAGCGCAGGTAGATCTGATCTGGATTGGTGGAATTGGTACTTACTTTAAAGCGTCGTCTGAATCCCATAATGATGTAGGTGATAAGGCAAATGATGGCTTGCGAATTGACGGTAAAGAGATACGCGCAAAAGTAGTCGGTGAAGGTGGAAACCTTGGATTTACCCAGTTGGCACGTGTTGAGTTCAGTATCGCGGGCGGGCGTTTGAATACGGACTTCATTGATAATGCAGGAGGGGTTGATTGTTCTGACCATGAGGTCAATATCAAAATTTTATTGAATGAAGTTGTGGCGAACGGTGATTTAACCGAGAAGCAGCGAAACAAGATGCTGTCTGATATGACGGATGACGTATCAGAGCTGGTACTGAAAAATAACTATCGTCAGACTCAGGCGATCAGTATTGCATGTTCTGATTCGCTATCTCGAGTAGAAGAGTACCGACGGCTTATCAACAGTATGGAGGCCTCCGGTAAGCTTAATCGGTCATTGGAATTTATCCCAGATGATGAGGTTATTGCTGAGCGTAAAGCGGTTGGGCAGGGACTATCACGTCCAGAGTTATCGGTTCTTATTTCATACGTTAAAGGGGACTTAAAAGAACTCATTACCAACAGTTCGCTACCTGATGATAAGTGCTTATCTCATGAAATTGAGTTGGTGTTTCCTGACAAGCTGGTTAAAAAATTCGGTAAGGAGGTGCATAACCATAAGCTACGTCGTGAAATTATAGCAACTCAAATTGCTAACGATATGGTCAACCATATGGGGATTACATTTGTCGAGCGGCTAAGGCAGTCTACAGGTGCTTCCTCAGCTGCGGTAGCATTGGCTTATATAATAGCCAGGGATGCATTCAGACTAGAGCACTGGTGGGAACAAATAGAAGCGTTGGATTATAAGATCAGCAGTGACACTCAGATGAGAATGATGAGCGAATTGATGAGGCTGATCCGCAGAGCGTGTCGTTGGTTGTTACGTAATCGTCGCAGTGAGCTTAATGTCGCTGCGAATATGGAAAAATTTGCTAAAGGAATTCAGGAGATATCCAGCAACCTATCTAATTACTTGACTGGTGACCCTAAGGTTGATTGGGATAAAACGTACAGCGAACTGACGACAGAAGGGGTGCCAAAAGATATTGCTGAAACCGTTGCAGGGGCGGGGCATTTATATTCAGCACTAGGGATTATCGAAGCGCAGGATATGAGTGGGTCTCCTATCAGCCGGGTGGCTAATGTATATTATGCGCTGGGCGATCGTCTTGACTTGAGCTGGTTTGGTCAGCAACTAAACGTCCTAACGCCGACTACCCATTGGCAAGCATTGGCCAGAGAAGCCTTCCGAGAAGATTTAGACTGGCAGCAGCGCGCTCTTACAGTCGGTGTTTTGAAAATGAAGAACGCCCCTGATGATGTTGAAAAGCGATTAGATATTTGGGTCGACTACCATCGAGACTTAATAGATCGATGGACAGTCATGCTTTCGGAGTTGAAAACGACGACTGATACAGAGTTCTCGATGTATTCGGTCGCCTTACGGGAGTTGCTTGACCTTGCTCAAAGTACGGCGCATCAGGTGGACTATTAGGTTCTAGGCTATTGTATTTAGTGCATAGACACTTGTATTTAGTGCATAGGGTTTGGGCCAAAGTGGCACTCCTACATGGCGGTAGTTTAATTCCGCCAATGTAGGAGCTGCTTTCAAGTCGCGATGATTACACTCAAATCAGATAACTTTCGTAATAGAGGAGAACTTACCGGAATCATCAAAGTAGATGTCAAATCGGCCGGATATACCGAAGTGAGTAACATAGGGTTGAAGGATGTTGGCCGGGAATTGAATATGCCTACCATCTAGGCTGGTCGCGCTGACCGTCCTAACAGGTCCTTTATAGACTTTGAGCCACTCGTCGGCAGATATAGTGAGGTCGATTGAAATTTTTTGCATGTAAAAATAAAACTAACTTAGATGTTGTTTACAAACCAGTACTTTTCCCAGGCGGTTAATACCTTTTCAGGGTACCAAGTCTTTCCCGAGCTTCCATTATACGTTGCCTATGCCCTTATTAAATTCCCTTTATCCTGATTAATATAGTATTTAAGTATTGAGCATCCATAATCGTGTTTAAGTATTGGGCATCCATATCGTAGGTTGGTGTCTACGTTGGTCAGTGGGGCAGCCAATGTCATTTTTCCAAAATGGCATCACTTGCGTCAACCCTTGAGCCCCTGCACGGGATATTGTACACCGCTCAAAGCCACTACCTGGCCAAACGCAGAAGTAGTCAGCATCATTGCCACCATTATTGTGACTGCTGATTCCAAACTACTTCTGACCATGCTGCTCCAAACCCATAGGTTTATTGGAGTTTACTAATCTAATGTTATTTTGGACTTCAATAGATCAACTATTTCATCGCTACCAATTTCTTGTTTGTCTGACTCTAAGCGGCCTTTGTATTCTACCTTACCGCTTTCTAGCCCTCTATCACCGATGACGACTCGATGAGGTATACCGATTAGCTCAACGTCTGCCAGCATGCCACCTAGGCGTGCTTTTGCTTCATCCATGAGTAATACATCGTATCCGGCTTTTGTGAGCTCTTCATATAGACTCTCACACTTTTCCGCGACTACGTCAGATTTATGCATGTTGATAGGAATGATCGCAATATGAAATGGTGCTATTGCGTCTGGCCAGATAATACCGTTTTCATCGTTGTTTTGCTCAATTGAAGCGGCAACAACACGGGATACACCAATACCATAGCAGCCCATTTCCATGACTGAGGCTTTTCCATTTACATCTAGAACCGTTGCGTTCATAGCGGTGCTGTACTTGTTGCCCAGCTTGAATATATGACCGACTTCTATCCCGCGTTTAATCTCAATAGTGCCTTTTCCATCAGGGCTTTGATCACCTTCAACCACATTACGCAGGTCAGCTATTTCGCCCAACGGACAATCTCGGCCCCAGTTAACGCCGGTTAAATGAATGCCTTCTTTATTGGCTCCGCAGACAAAATCAGAAAGGTGTGCTGCGCTTCGGTCAACGATGGTTCTGAGCGTTAGTGAAACAGGGCCTAGCGAGCCTGTTGAACAACCGGTTACAGCGTTTATTTCTTCGTCTGAAGCCAAGCAAAGTGGTGTTGCTACGCCATCAATCTTTTCTGCTTTTATTTCATTTAGGGTGTGGTCACCGCGAACGATCAGTGCGATTAATGGTGTTTGCCCTTCGTCGTTCTCAGTGCCTTTAACAATCAATGTCTTGGCGATACTATTGGCGGCTACATTAAGTAGCTTGGCCACTTCGTCGATCGTTTTCTGGTCAGGTGTGGCGACCTCTTTTAGCTCTGCTTCTGGCGCTGGTCGCTCTCCTTCAGGCGCAACGGCTTCTGCCATTTCAATATTAGCTGAAAAGTCACTTTCTGAACTGAATGCAATGTCATCTTCGCCTGACTGCGCTAGTACGTGGAACTCGTGAGATGCACTGCCGCCAATGCTGCCTGAATCAGCTTGTACCGCTCTGAAATCTAATCCAAACCGGTTAAAAATATTGGTGTAGGTTTGATACATTTGTTGGTAAGTTTCATCAAGAGAGTCATGGTCAATGTGAAATGAATAGGCATCTTTCATTATGAACTCTCGTGAGCGCATAATGCCAAAGCGTGGGCGACGCTCATCACGAAACTTCGTCTGTATTTGATAAAAGGTAGCCGGTAGTGATTTATAACTACTCAACTCGTTGCGAATTAAGTCGGTGATGACTTCTTCATGGGTAGGGCCTACACAAAAATCACGGTTATGTCTGTCTTTAACACGTAACAACTCTCCGCCATATTCCTGCCATCGGCCTGACTCTTCCCATAACTCTGCAGGCTGAATAGCGGGCATCAATAGCTCTTGGCTGTTTGCTTTATTCATCTCTTCGCGAACAATATTTTCAACTTTTCGCAGTACACGCAAGCCCATCGGTAACCATGTGTAAAGGCCAGAAGCTAGTTTTCTGATCATCCCTGCTCTGAGCATTAGCTGATGACTAATGACTTCGGCATCTGCAGGAGTTTCCTTTTGAGTTGCAATAAGATAACGGCTAGCGCGCATAGGTTTTTTGTTCCATTGGATATGAATAAAGTTTTCGCTTCTATTTATATGTAGTGTGATAGAGCGTGAATGAGCACATTTTATGCTGAGTAAAGCAAATCGTACAGCATAGTTTTTCCTACTTATTTAATCGTTACCGTTTATATCTCGTTGGTACAGTTTTATTAGCGCATGCTAATGGCTTGAGGGCTCAATCGAAACTATCTGGCTATGTATGTAGCCGTCTGTTAGTTGGGTCTTTAGCTGCTCGCCTTGTTTTACATCGTCTACAGACCTGATTACCGGGTTTTTTTCACTAGAAATAATGGCATAACCCCTTGATATTGTAGCCAAAGGGCTTACCGCTTCGAGGGTTCGGATATTTCTAATGAGTTGCTGTTGTTTGGTTTCTAGAGTATGAGTCATCGAACGTGTGAGCTTCTGGAATTCATGCTTGACCGTGTTATTGGCAGTGGCTACTTTGTCCGCAGGCGATTGACTGTATAAACGTTGGTGAAGGGTGTGAAGTGTTTGGTTGAGTTTGGTCAGGTGACGGCTTTGGCTTTGATCAAGGCGAGTGTTGAGCTCCTTCAGTCTAACCAAATGGTCTTGTAATTTGTTTCCTGGGTGTTTTATGTGTGAGCGAAGCCCGTTGAGTGTTTGTGTCTCTATGGCAATTTTTCGGCGCATCGCATGTTGGATGCGTTCGATCAGGTGATCAAGGTTTTGCTGCCACTCATATTGATCGGGGCTTAGTTTTTCTGCAGCAGCTGAGGGAGTGGGTGCTCGATAGTCAGATACAAAGTCTGCAATTGTGAAGTCTACTTCGTGACCTACCGCACTCACAATAGGGAGCTCGCTTTCATATATGGCTCTGGCGACGACCTCTTCGTTGAATGCCCATAGGTCTTCCAGTGAACCGCCCCCCCGACCAACAATAATAACATCTGTTGTTTTGTGTAAATTGGCGAGCTCAATCATGCGGGCGATTTCAGCTGCCGCACCTTCTCCTTGAACCGCGGTAGGATAGATGGTTACCTTAATTTCAGGGAACCGCCTTTTCAAGACAGTAAGAATATCATGTATAGCGGCACCTGTAGGCGAGGTAACGACCGCAATGGCCTTTGGTTGAGGGGGTAATGCTTTTTTAGCGTTTTGATCAAATAGGCCTTCTGCTGCTAATGTGGCTTTGAGTTGCTCAAATGCCTTTTGAAGGTCGCCAGCACCTGCTGGCTCCATGGATTCAACAATCAGTTGGTAATCGCCACGACCTTCATAAAGGCTTACTTTAGTTCTAACGACGACTTTGTCGCCCTCTTTTGGAGTAAAGCGCAGTCGTTGATTTTGTCCTTTGAACATGGCACAGCGTATTTGGGCTTTATTGTCTTTAAGTGTGAAATACCAGTGGCCCGAAGAGGGTTTGGCAAAGCTTGTAAGTTCACCTTCTACCCAAATTTGAAGGAAGCTGGCCTCCAAAAGCTGCTTTACTTGTCTATTTAGTTCAGAAACCGATAGCGAAACTCTTTTTTTACCCATAACTTCAAAGGAATTACTCTGCATCTTCTATTGCCTGGTTTACTGTGTTGGATGACCTATATATAATTGTCCGATTAATCTTGGCAAGTTTATAAGGCTGTTCATATGCTGCGGATCGCGCAAGAAGCACTAACATTCGACGATATTCTCTTGATTCCCGGATATTCTGAGGTTCTACCAAAGGATGTCTCGCTTAAAACTCAAATTACCCGTGAGATCTTTTTGAATATACCGTTGGTCTCTGCGGCGATGGATACGGTTACTGAGTCTCCTCTGGCGATATCTATGGCTCAGGAAGGCGGTATCGGTATTATTCACAAAAACATGTCAATTGAACAGCAGGCTGCGGCAGTAAGAGCTGTAAAAAAATATGAAAGTGGTGTAGTAAAGGACCCTATTACGGTTTCCCCTGAGACAACCGTTAGAGAATTATTGGATATCACCTTTGCAAATAAAATATCAGGCTTACCCGTTGTCGACGGTAAAGACCTTATTGGTATCGTAACAGGGCGGGATATTCGTTTCGAAAGTCGTCTGGGTACTAAAGTTTCAGAGATAATGACACCAAAAGAAAAATTGGTGACAGTGCTTGAAGGTACTGACCTTGAAACGGTTAAAAACCTACTTCATAAACACCGTATTGAAAAAGTGTTAGTGGTTAATGATGACTTCGAGCTTAAAGGCTTGATGACGGTTAAAGATATACAAAAATCTCAAGACTACCCGGATGCGTGTAAGGATGATCAAGGTCGTTTGCGTGTGGGTGCAGCTGTTGGTACCGGTGCAGATACTGAAGATCGAGTGACCGCGTTAGTTCAGGCGGGTGTAGATTTAGTGGTTGTTGATACCGCTCATGGACACTCGAAAGGCGTTGTTGATCGTGTTCGTTGGGTTAAAGAGACTTACCCTGATGTGCAGGTGATCGGTGGAAATATAGCGACTGCAGAGGCTGCTACAGCGTTAGCAGATGCTGGAGCAGATGCGGTTAAAGTTGGGATTGGCCCAGGCTCTATTTGTACGACGCGTATTGTCGCGGGTATTGGTGTACCACAAATTTCTGCCATTTCTAATGTTGCTGAGGCTCTGAAAGATCGTGGTGTTCCACTCATTGCAGATGGTGGAATCAGGTTCTCCGGTGATGTTGCCAAAGCGATAGCCGCAGGCGCTTCTTGTATTATGATAGGTAGCCTGTTAGCGGGCACAGATGAAGCGCCAGGCGAGATCGAGTTGTTTCAGGGTAGAAGTTATAAGGCATACCGTGGCATGGGCTCATTAGGTGCAATGGGGCAAAGTCAAGGTTCAAGCGATCGTTACTTTCAGGATGCGAGTTCTGGAGTTGATAAGTTGGTACCTGAGGGTATTGAGGGTCGAGTGGCTTGTAAAGGGCCTATGTCTAATATCGTACATCAGTTAATGGGTGGCCTTCGCGCTAGTATGGGCTACACCGGAAGTCAGGATATATTGGAAATGCGTACTAAACCGCAATTTGTGCGTATTACATCGGCAGGCATGAAAGAAAGCCACGTGCATGATGTGACGATCACAAAGGAAGCGCCTAATTATCGTGTTGGGTAATAATGGGGCTGACTAAGATTCTGATTGATTTTAAGAAAATCTGCTATTTTATTACGGGGATGAAGCATTATTGCTTCGCCCCGTTTTGCGTTTACTCTAGAGTGGTTAACTCCCTATGACTCAAAATATTCACGCTCACCGCATATTAATTTTGGACTTTGGTTCACAGTACACACAGTTGATAGCAAGGCGTGTGCGGGAAATCGGCGTTTATTGTGAAATTCGTGCGTTTGATATGACTGAAGCCGAGATTACGGAATTTAACCCTAAAGGGATTATTCTGGCAGGCGGGCCTGAATCGGTAACGGGTGATTCAACGCCACGGGCTCCAGAGTGTATTTTCTCGCTGGGGGTGCCGGTATTAGGAATTTGCTATGGTATGCAGACCATGGCTGAGCAGTTAGGTGGAAAGGTTGCCTGTTCAGATCAGCGTGAGTTTGGGTATGCTCAGATTACGGTTCAGTCTGACAATGATTTGCTGCTAGATATTAAAGATCATGTAAGTGAGCAAGGTGATTCGCTACTTGATGTTTGGATGAGCCACGGCGATAAAGTGGTTACCCTTCCAGAAGGGTTTGAGTTGATGGCATCAACTGAGAGTGCGCCAATTGCCGGTATGCTCCACCGCGAAAAGCATTTTTACGGTGTTCAATTTCACCCGGAAGTGACCCATACCCTGCAAGGTGGACGAATTCTAGAACACTTTATATTGTCTATTTCAGCCTGTGAAGCGCTTTGGACACCGAGTCATATTGCTGATGATGCGATCAAAACAATTCGAGAACAAGTGGGCAGTGACCATGTACTACTTGGGTTGTCTGGTGGTGTTGATTCCTCCGTTGTAGCCGCCTTGCTTCATAAGGCTATCGGTGATCAATTAACCTGTGTTTTTGTTGATAACGGCTTGCTTCGCTTGAATGAGGGCGATCAGGTGATGGATATGTTTGCCAAGAATATGGGGGTTAAGGTTATTCGGGCTGATGAGTCAGAGTTGTTTCTTTCTCGCTTAGCAGGTGTTTCAGACCCTGAGAAAAAACGTAAAGTGATTGGTAATACTTTTATCGAAATTTTTGATCAGGAGTCTGCAAAAATAGAAAATGTTCAATGGTTGGCTCAGGGCACTATTTACCCTGATGTGATCGAATCTGCTGCTTCCAAAACGGGTAAAGCGCATGTCATAAAGTCGCATCATAATGTGGGTGGCTTACCAGAAGATATGAAGCTAAAACTTGTTGAGCCACTACGAGAATTGTTCAAAGACGAGGTTCGAAAGCTCGGTTTGGAATTAGGGCTACCTTACGATATGGTTTATCGCCACCCATTTCCAGGGCCTGGTTTAGGTGTTCGTATTCTGGGCGAAGTTAAAAAAGAATATGCGGATATATTGCGTAGAGCTGACGCGATCTTTATTGAAGAGCTTCATCGAGCGGATTTTTATCATAAGACCAGTCAGGCATTTACGGTTTTTCTACCGGTTAAATCGGTAGGAGTAGTAGGAGATGCTCGCCGCTATGAGTACGTTGTATCATTGCGAGCGGTAGAGACGATTGACTTTATGACGGCTAGGTGGGCGCATTTACCGTATGACTTGCTTGAACTAGTTTCAAATCGCATTATCAATGAAATCTCCGGTATTTCACGAGTGACTTATGATATTTCGTCTAAACCACCGGCAACGATTGAGTGGGAATAAAGACGTTATTAAATAGCGTAGATTGTAAAACAAGGTGAATAATTGAGCGTGGCACTTTCAGAAGATGAGCGATGGATGCATTATGCTCTTAATCTTGCTCGCAAGGCATATGAGCAAGATGAGGTGCCTGTTGGCGCGGTGATTGTTCGTGATGGAATAGTGATTGGAGAAGGTTGGAATTGCCCTATTGGTGACAATGACCCAACCGCTCACGCTGAAATTATGGCGCTTAGAGACGCTGGCAGGAAAGAGCAAAATTATCGTCTGCCGGGCAGTGTTTTGTATGTAACGATTGAACCTTGCACTATGTGTGTTGGGGCTATTATCCATGGGCGTGTTGATCGGGTTGTTTTTGGTGCTACGGAGCCGAAGGCCGGGGCTGTAGTTAGTCAGAACAATTTGTTTAATCATCAATCGGTGAACACTTCTGTAAGCTATCTTGGTGGTGTCTGTGAGTTAGAGTGCAGGTTGATTATTAGTGAGTTTTTTGCACAGCGAAGAGCTCAAAAGAAGAAAGATAAAACGGCTGGTGAGTCGAATGGTAAACCACAGTCAACTATAAGGGATTAAGAAATATGAAAGTACTGGTTACGGGTGGAGCAGGGTATATCGGTAGTCATGTTGTTCGTCAGCTAGGCGAGGCAGGGCATGACATAGTAGTGTACGATAATTTATCTACCGGTTACGAATGGGCCGTTACTTTTGGAAAGTTAGTCGTAGGTGATCTAGCTGATATAGACGCGTTAGATCAGCTATTTGAACAGTATAAATTTGAAGCGGTCTTGCACTTTGCAGCGCATATCGTTGTGCCGGAGTCGGTAGAAAATCCACTCAAGTATTACCGTAATAATACTCGCAATACACTCAACTTGTTGGGGGCTATTGAGAAGTATCAAGTGCCCTATATGGTATTTTCTTCTACCGCAGCAGTATACGGCATGCCGGATGAAAAGGTGTTGACTGAAGAAATGCCTTTAGCGCCGATTAATCCCTATGGCGCGTCTAAAATGATGAGCGAGCAGATGATCAGAGATTTATCCTTTGCTTCAGATCTTAAGCACGTTATTTTGCGCTACTTTAATGTGGCCGGCGCAAATCTAGAAGGTCGGCTTGGTCAGGCGACCCCAGAGGCAACGCACCTTATTAAAGTCGCTTGTGAGTGTGCTCGTGGTGTTCGAGATGGTATGAAAGTATTTGGTACTGACTATGAAACTCGCGACGGCACCTGTATTAGAGATTATATTCATGTAGAAGATCTCGCAAAAGCCCATGTTATGGCGTTAGCGTATATGGCTAATGGTGGTCAGTCTGATGTTCTCAATTGTGGATACGGTAGCGGATTTACGGTCAATGAAGTTATTCGTGTTGTAAAAGAGAGCTCCGGCGTAGACTTTGCCGTGGAAGAGGTAGGGCGTCGAGCCGGTGATCCTGATGCGTTGATGGCTGACAATAGTAAAATTAAGCGGGTGCTTGGCTGGGAACCTGACCACAATGATCTGGAGGTTATTGTGAAATCAGCATTAAATTGGGAAGGTTTGTGGCAGGAGAAAAAGGGCGCGTAACCGCTTATTCTTTTTTGTCTGTTAATATCAGTTTATTTATTTTTGAAACCATAAGGGATTTTGATGAAGATTACGATTTTTGGTACAGGGTATGTGGGGCTGGTAACAGGGGCCTGTTTGGCTGATGTTGGTCATGATATTTTATGCATGGATGTAGACATTAATAAGATCAAAAACCTTGAGAATGGCATTATCCCTATTTTTGAGCCTGGACTTGAGTCTGTAGTGGAGTCAAATGTAAAGTCGGGTAGACTTAAATTTACCACGGACGTTGAAAAAGCAGTTGACCACGGTGAGTTGCAGTTTATCGCGGTGGGTACGCCTCCCGACGAAGATGGTTCTGCCGATTTACAATACGTTTTGGCGGTGGCTAAAAGTATTGGTCAGCATATGACTAGCTACAAAGTCGTGATTGATAAGTCTACAGTGCCTGTGGGAACTGCAGATAAAGTCAAAGCAATGATTGCAGAGCAGTTGTCTTCAAGGGGGGAACAGATAGATTTTGATGTTGTATCTAACCCTGAGTTCCTTAAAGAAGGAGCTGCTCTAAACGACTTTATGAAGCCTGATCGAATTGTTGTTGGTGCTGAGAGTGATAGTGCGAAAGAGATGATTCGCGAAGCGTATGCTCCATTTAATCGTAATCATGATCGCATGGTCTTTATGGATGTTCGGTCGGCAGAACTCACAAAATATGCGGCCAATGCCATGCTGGCTACGAAAATTAGCTTTATGAATGAAATAGCTAATTTAGCAGAGCGCTTAGGGGCTGACATTGAGCAAGTACGTAAGGGGATTGGCTCTGACCCTCGTATTGGGTATCATTTTATATATCCAGGGTGTGGTTATGGTGGCTCTTGTTTTCCGAAAGATGTACAGGCGCTTGCTCGTACAGCTAGTCAAGTCGGATACGATTCGGTATTGCTGAATGCTGTGGAAGCCGTTAACTATGCCCAGAAAAGTGTCCTTTTTGATAAAATTAAGCATTATTTCAAGGGTGACCTAAACGGTAAGACTGTTGCAGTTTGGGGGTTGTCGTTCAAGCCTAATACCGATGACATGAGAGAAGCGTCTAGCCGCGTTTTAATGGAATCATTGTGGGCAGAGGGGGCTAAGGTTCAGGCGTTTGACCCTGAGGCGATGGAAGAAACTCAGCGGATTTATGGTGATCAGGAGGGGTTGGTGTTATGTGGCACTAAAGAGCAAGCGCTTAGAGGGGCTGATGCTTTAGCAATAGTAACAGAATGGAAAGAGTTCCGTTCACCTGATTTTGACCTGATTAAAGACTCATTAGCGGAGCCTGTTATTTTTGATGGCCGTAACTTATATGAGCCTACCTTAATAGAGCGTAAGGGCTTTACTTACTATGCAATCGGTCGTGGTGAGAATCAATTTCAGTCATAATTGATTTGTTTGTGCCCTTTGAGGGGGTTTAAGCAATAGCAGTACCTGAGATTGACAGGAAAGAGCTGGCCAAGTGGCCGGCTCTTTTCGTTTCGAATATCTGGGTTTTAAGGTTGATATTTTCAAAGGAAAGTTAAGGGAGGTGATAATGGAGCAGCAGGATTTCAAATTGGATGAGCGTCTTGGGCGTGATACGGTAAAGCTGGCTGACTGGCCGCTGTCAGAGGTTTTATTGATGAATGATAGCCAGTATCCCTGGGTGATACTTGTTCCGAGGTGTGCGGGCGTTAGTGAGATTTATGAGTTATCGGAAGCCGATCAGCAGCTGCTACTGCGCGAGTCGGTTTTTCTAGGCCGTCTGTTGATGTCTGTTTTCTCAGGGGATAAGCTTAACGTTGGGGCCTTAGGTAATGTAGTAAATCAGTTGCATTTACACCATGTGGTGCGTTTCGAGAGTGATATAGCCTGGCCTGGACCTGTGTGGGGGAAGCACCCGGTTGTTCAGTACTCTGAAGAGAAGCTTGAGGAGCAGGTTAAGCTGCTTCGACATGTTTCAGAAATGCGCTGGGATTGATTTCCAAGTACTACCTGATAGTAGAGGGTCGTGTGTTAGAACATATTAAGTCTAACGTTGTCTGCCTGCTTTTCGGTTTTCGATGGTGATTATTTCAGCGCCTCTGAGGATGATCCGAAGCTCTTTTTTTAACCGTTTTTTTAGCTCTATCTTCTCTTTAGGTGTGCTGTCGAGAGCTTCAGACCCTTGGTTGAATATAACGGTTACCATAGTGTCTGCTACAAGGTGTGGATCATCGATAGGTCTGCCCTTGAGTTCACCGGCTCTTCTTAAGTCTTCTGATAGTTCTGTGGAGAAATGACTTATTTCGGCTTTGATGGCTGTTCGGAACTGTTTTGATAGCCCTGTTCTTTCTCTAAGTAGCAGGCGAAAGTGGCTGGTGTTTGATGCTAAATACTCCATAAAAGTATCAATGGACGTGCTAACGGCGCTGCCGTTTTTTTCTATACGCTTTCTTGCTTGCCGCATTAGTTGCCTTAACGCTAAACCCGCTTCATCTACTAAGGCGAGTCCAAGTTCATCAAGTTCATTGAAGTGTCTATAGAATGATGTAGGGGCAATGCCTGCTTCCCGAGCGACTTCTCTCAAACTTAAACTCGCAAACCCTCTGTCAGCGGTTAGCTGATTCAGAGCAGCATCCATTAATGCTCTGCGAGTTTTTTGTTTTTGTTCGGCTCTTACAGACACTAGCCTCACCTCTGTCATTAGACTGAATTCAATAAAAAGTAGGTTGTATAAAATGCATGGTAATCATACAGATAATTTGGACTCATTGGCACTAAATTAAGGTCTATTGGCGCTATAAGGATGCAGCTTTTGTGCAAACTGATTAAATATTTCAACCCATTCAGGAGAAAACTGCGTGCCTGAATATCGATTAATCTCGAGTATAGCTCTTATAAAAGGGCGTTTTACCATTTCGATGTGTGCTCTTTCGTGCATTATCGCGTCGAATGTATCAACGATAGCAATGATTTTTGCTCCGTCAGAAATCTCACTTTCTACTAGGTTGTGGGGGTAGCCTTTCCCGTTCATATGCTCGTGATGCTGATGAACGATTTCGGCGGCCTCGCCCCAGTGGCACATTTTACTAAGCAGTTCATAGGCTACTCTGGGGTGTTGGCGTATCTGTTTTTTATCTTTTGTAGAGTAGGGTGTGTTTTTGTGTAGTATGTCTGTCGGTAAGAAACACATGCCAAAATCATGCATGAGTGTCGCTGCTGCAAGCTGTGAGGGGTCTGTACGATTTCCAGATAATTTATTCATACCCAGTGCTAATAGTAGCTGTCGTGCAGGCTTGCCATGCCAGTACGAAGATCGTCGCTCAAAGGGTGTGGCAAGCCCTATCATCAGGTTAATATCGTCAGAGGGTTTAATTCTATATTTCTGAAGTACCTTTAAAAGGTTTTGCTCGCCGGAAGGTGTTTTCTTTTCAGGTTTGTAGGTAGGTATTGTCTCTTCTTTAGTAATAATTGTTTCAGGAGCAAGCGTGTTAATGGTCGCATTGATGGCTTGTTGAAGTGTTGCAGGGTCAGCTTTTACGATGTTAGAGATACTATCTCGAAATTTATGAACAGTCGCAGAGGTTAGCTCTGCTTTCTCTTGCCCCATCAGCTCGTCTACAACACTTTTAACATGGTCAATTGATAGGAGGATTACATCACTCAAACTAGCAGAGAATATTAGTGAGCCATCTCTAATTTTTGAAAATAGATCTTCTACACTTTGCAGTAATGGAAGTAGTGGCTGTAGGCCTACAAAGGATAGATTACCTTTGACGGTATGAATGGCGCGAAATATAAGATTGATCAGTTCTTGGTTGGAAGGGTTATTTTCTAGCTCTACCAGTTTAATTTCACACAACTCATAAGCATCATAGAATTCATTAGCGAAATCGGTAATAACGTCTTCCGTAGCCTCAGTGCTTATTTGTAGTGTCATAATGTTAATTCAAGTGATTGTTTTAGTTTAGTGTTTTTTGTGGAGCTAACCGGGTTGACGTTAGTTTTTTGTGTCGTTTTTATACAGTCTAGCAGATCTATTGCTAAGGCTATCGGCCGCCCTGGCGGCTAATTTAATTTAGTTAATAAACAAGACCTGATTTTGACAAAAAATAAGTCTATAATATCGCGTTTTTGTTTTGGGTCGGTGTCGAGAGGTACGTTAAATGCCAATCTATGAGTATGCATGCAAAACATGCGGGTTTGAGAAGGATGTATTGCAAAAATTAAGCGATAGTCCTCTAACACAGTGTCCGTCATGTGAAGAACAGACGTTTACCAAGCGAATTTCAGCCGCAGGCTTTAGATTAAAAGGGTCTGGCTGGTATGAAACAGATTTTAAGACCGGCAAGAAAAAGAATCTTGCTCAGGATAGTAAGTCAAGTGGCGTAGAGGCAGGTTAGTGTTGCTGAACAGTATGTTATTTATATAAACGCTATTTATAAAACCAGTTATAACAATTATACAATCAGAAATTACGGGTATTGATCTATGCGCAGTCATTATTGCGGAGCTATTAACGAATCACATATTGACCAGGAAGTTACTCTTTATGGTTGGGTTCATCGTCGTAGAGACCATGGTGGTGTGATCTTTTTGGATCTGCGTGATCGTGAAGGTATTGCACAGGTCGTGGTTGACCCTGATACTGAAGACGCTTTTGCAAAAGCAGAAAGTGTGCGTAGCGAGTTCGTAATTGCGATTAAAGGACGTATTCGCCGACGTCCAGAAGGTACTATCAATAAAGATATGCCGACCGGTGCTGTTGAGGTATTGGGTAAGGAATTAACTATTTTAAACGCGTCTGCAACCCCTCCATTTCAATTGGACGGCTATGTTGATGTGGGTGAAGATACTCGTCTTAAGAACCGATTTTTAGACCTGCGCCGGCCAGAAATGCTAAACAAATTACGCTTTCGTTCTAAGGTCACTAGTTATATTCGTAATTTCCTAGATGGTCAGGATTTTATGGATGTTGAAACCCCGATTCTGACTCGAGCAACCCCTGAAGGCGCTCGAGATTACTTGGTGCCGAGCCGTACTCAGCCTGGTAGTTTTTTTGCATTGCCGCAATCGCCTCAGTTATTTAAGCAAATGTTGATGGTTTCTGGTGTTGATCGTTACTATCAAATTGCAAAATGTTTCCGAGATGAAGATCTTCGAGCAGATCGACAGCCTGAATTTACGCAGGTTGACATTGAGTGTTCATTTGTTGATGAAAATACACTTATGAACATTATGGAGCAGATGGTTCGTGAAATGTTTCATGACCTGTTGAATGTTGATTTCTCATCTTTTCCAAGAATCCCTTATTCTGAAGCAATGGCTAAGTATGGTAGTGATAAGCCCGACTTACGAATTCCGCTTGAATTTACTGATGTGGCAGATCTTGTGGCGCCAGTGGACTTTAAGGTCTTTGCCGGTCCAGCTAAAGATCCAAAAGGACGTGTTGTCGCATTGCGTGTACCAGGTGGTGCGAGCATATCTCGTAAGCAAATAGACGAGTACACAAAGTATGTGGGCATCTATGGCGCTAAAGGGCTAGCGTGGATTAAAGTTAATGAATTAGAGAAGGGGGCGGAAGGCCTTCAATCGCCTATCGTTAAATTCTTAGGTGATGATGTTGCGATGCAAATTATGTCTCGCCTTGGTGCAGAGAATGGCGATATTGTATTCTTTGGCGCAGATAAGGCTAAAGTGGTGAACGAAGCGATTGGCGCACTTCGCGTTAAGGTCGGCGAAGATCTTGATTTATTTACGTGTAAATGGGCTCCATGTTGGGTAGTGGACTTCCCAATGTTTGAAGAGACGTCTAATGGTGGGTTGACTGCGATCCACCATCCGTTCACGTCTCCAGCCTGTTCACCTGCAGAGCTAAAAGAGTCACCAGAAAGTGCATTGTCACAGGCCTACGATATGGTGCTGAATGGAACAGAGTTGGGTGGCGGTTCTATTCGTATTCATGATGGCGAGATGCAAAAAACGGTATTCGGTATTTTGGGTATAGATGATGAAGAAGCGCAAGAGAAGTTTGGCTTTTTACTAGATGCACTTAAGTATGGCTGTCCTCCTCATGGTGGTTTGGCGTTCGGTCTTGACCGTCTGGTGATGTTGATGACTGATTCGCAGTCGATACGAGAAGTGATTGCATTCCCTAAAAATCAAAGTGCAACCTGTATGCTGACTCAGGCGCCAGGTACTGTGGATGCAAAACAGCTAAAAGAGCTTAATATCAATGTTCGGAAGTCTGTGAAGGAAGAAAGCTAATGTGTATCCATCCATGAAACCATGGTGATTCCAGTTTTCGCGAGGATGACCATTATAGTGTTTCTGGATGGACACTAATTAACTGAGTTAATTTAAGTGCTTAAACTAGCCACTAACCAAATTAATTGCTAGTAATGTAATATCGGCCGCTTTGCACACAGCGCGGCTTTTGAAGGGCGGTCTATTGGTGTAGCATAACAACCATTGACCGCCTTTTTTCTATCTAACCCCGTTCTTTCATAAGCGCTTAAAGGTTACCTTGGCAGATACATGGCTATTATTTTGGGAATTGACCCTGGATCTCGAGTGACAGGGTATGGTGTTATAAACTTTGTCCAGGGCCGGCCTGAGTACATATCGAGCGGTTGTATCCGAATACAAGGGGCTTCATTGCCAGAAAAACTCAAGCAAATATTTTCCGGCGTCTCTGAAATTATTGAACGTTGGTCGCCTCAAGAGTTTGCGATTGAAGAGGTTTTTATGGCGCGTAACGCTGATTCGGCACTTAAATTGGGGCAGGCAAGGGGCGCTGCTATTGTTGCAGCCGTTATGCAGGACCTTCCTGTATCAGAGTATGCTGCGCGAAAAGTAAAGCAAGCGGTTGTGGGTAACGGTGGGGCAGAGAAGTCACAAGTACAGCATATGGTTCAATCCTTGTTGTCATTGCCTGGTAAACCGCAATCTGATGCTGCAGACGCGCTCGCAATCGCACTTTGTCATGCTCACACTTGTCAGGGGTTGATTAGGATTGCGGGTTCTACGTCAAGCCGGCGTGGAAGAATAAGGTAGTGCTCGTGTAGTTCTAACTATAGTGCGCCTGTGTTACATAAATATCATATAAAACAATAATCATTGAGGGCTTACATTTGATCGGTCGTATCAGGGGCAGATTAGTTGAAAAACAACCATCGTTTTTACTGGTTGATGTGCAAGGAGTGGGCTATGAAATTGAGGTGCCGTTTTCTACTTCTTTTACACTATCTGAACTAAATCAAGATATTATCCTACATACTCATTTGGTTGTTCGAGAAGATGCTCAACTCCTTTATGGGTTTTCTACTGTTAAGGATCGTGATTTATTTCGTTTGTTAATAAAAATTAATGGTGTAGGTCCCAAGCTTGCGCTTACAATCTTATCCGGTTTAGATTCTGCACAATTGGCTCGGTGTGTTCGTGATGATGACTCTGCGACATTGGTAAAACTGCCAGGAGTCGGTAAGAAAACAGCCGAAAGGTTGCTGATTGAGCTTAGAGATAAGCTTAAAGATTGGGGGGCGCCTGATACAGATCTACTGGGTGGTGAGGAAGTCATTGTTGCAAAGAGCGCGTCTGCAGTGATTGAAGAGGCTGAATCGGCGTTGATAGCATTAGGTTATAAACCTCAAGAAGCCACTAAAGCGGTTAATGCTATCAAGGCGGAAGGTCTGAGTAGTGAAGAGTTGATACGTTTGGCACTTAAAGGCATGGTGAGAGGTAATTGATGATCGAAGAAGATCGACTGGTATCCGCCACGGCTGTTCAAACACGCTCAGAAGAAGGCCAAGATAGGGCCATTCGCCCGACTAAGTTAGCGGACTATATTGGTCAGCCTGCTGTATCCGAGCAGATGGAAATATTTATAGGGGCTGCAACAGCTAGAGGTGAGGCGCTTGATCATGTGCTTATTTTTGGTCCGCCAGGGTTGGGTAAAACGACACTTGCGAATATCATTGCGAATGAAATGGATGGCACCATCAAAACAACGTCGGGTCCGGTGCTTGAAAAAGCAGGCGATCTGGCTGCAATGTTAACCAGCCTTGAAGAAGGCGATGTATTGTTTATTGATGAAATTCATCGATTAAATGCGTCTATCGAAGAGCTGCTGTATCCCGCTATGGAGGACTATCAGCTCGATATAATGATCGGAGAAGGCCCTGCGGCCCGTTCAATAAAGCTCGAATTGCCAGCGTTTACGTTAGTAGGCGCGACCACTCGAGCGGGGTTGCTGACATCACCGCTACGAGATCGCTTTGGCATTGTGCAAAGGCTGGAATTTTATAGTACCGCTGACCTAACCCATATCGTGATGCGATCTGCAAAAATGCTAGGGTTAGATATTGAGCCTGAAGGCGCTCATGAGGTCGCGAAGCGATCTCGCGGAACACCTCGTATCGCTAATCGCCTGCTTAAGCGTGTGAGGGATTACGCTCAGGTCAAGTCTGACGGCGTTATTAGTCAGCATGTGGCCGATAAAGCATTGAACTTGTTAAAAGTGGATAGCCAGGGATTGGACCATATGGATCGTCGTTTATTGATGAGCATGATGGAGCAGTTCGAGGGGGGGCCGGTTGGTGTCGAAAGTATGGCTGCAGCAATTAGTGAAGAGCGAGGCACAATAGAAGATGTACTTGAACCCTATTTAATACAGCAGGGGTATATTATTAGGACACCCAGAGGGCGTATGGTGACCAAAAGTGCTTGGTTGCACTTTGGTTTAACGGCACCAGCCAATACCTAGCGGGTGTTTTTTACTCAAGGAATAATAGGGATGAGCGAGTTATGACAAACCAAGAGAGTCAGTGTTTTAGCATTCCCGTTAGAGTGTATATCGAAGACACTGACGCTGGAGGTATTGTTTTCTATGCCAACTACCTTAAGTTTATGGAGCGGGCGCGCACAGAGTATATCCGTAGCCTCGGAATAGAATTGCGGGCAGGGATGAAGCAAAACATAAGTTATGTCGTGCATAGTTTGGAAATAAAATACCAAAAGCCTGCAAAGCTTGATGATTTAGTGACTGTTACGGCAAATATTTCAAAACTGGGTAAAACTTACATGGTGTTTGAGCAGCGTGTTATTGATGAGAACGGTGGTGTCCTGGTGGTGGCAGAGGTCAAGGTGGTTTGTGTTGCTCTTGAGTCGGGTAAGCCCCGAGTAATGGATAGTAGATTAATTAATGCCTTAAGTTAAGTCGCTATAAGGCTGTTTAGATCTTTTATTATTGTTTATTTGGAGAAGTTGGGTGGAAGAGCAGTTATCTATATGGAGTTTAGTGGCGAACGCCAGTTTTGTTGTTCAGTTCGTGATGTTCTTGCTCTTTGCAGCATCCGTCCTTTCGTGGATGATTATTTTTCAGAGAGCGACGCTTTTCAAACAGGCTAAAAAAGCCAGGGTCGCATTTGAAGAGCGTTTCTGGTCGGGTATGGATTTGAATCAGCTGTATCAGGAGCTCAATTCAGCTGATCAATCACAGGGTGGTTTGGAGAATATATTTAAAGCCGGATTCAATGAGTTTACGCGTCTACGACAGCAAGGTAGTGCGGACTCTGATGCAATTATGGAAGGGACTCAGCGTGCAATGAGAGTCGCAGTGTCACGCGAAGCGGATTATCTTGATGCTCATTTACCGTTTTTGGCGACTGTTGGTTCGACCAGTCCCTATATTGGTTTGTTTGGAACTGTCTGGGGTATTATGAATTCGTTTCGGGGGTTGGCTCAAGTGCAGCAGGCGACGCTAGCAACGGTTGCGCCGGGTATCTCTGAGGCATTGGTGGCAACTGCCATGGGGCTTTTCGCCGCAATCCCTGCTGTTATTGCTTATAACCGATATTCCGCTCAAGCAGACGCGTTGGTTGGTACATATGAGACGTTTGCCGAAGAGTTTTCTAGCATATTACACCGTACAGTCCACTCTTAATGCATACGTCTGATTATTAAATAGGTGTTAAATGGCTAGATCATCCAGAAAGCCAATGTCTGATATTAATGTGGTTCCATATATTGATGTCATGTTGGTGCTACTGATTATTTTTATGGTAACAGCACCGATGCTCACACAGGGGGTCAAGGTTGACTTACCCCAGGTTGAGTCCGACCCGGTCAATATGCAGAAAGACCAGGAGCCACTGATTATTACGGTGGACTCAAATGCAGCATATTACCTTGAAATAGGGGATCAGACCGGCAACCCCATGGAGCTAACTGCACTTCAAGAGCGGGTGTCAGTTATTTTGGCGCAAAATCCAAGGGTAAGTGTGTTGGTGCGTGGAGACCGGCATGTCGAGTACGGTATTGTGGTGGATTTAATGAGCGCACTGCAGCAGTCCGGAGCTGAAGGTGTAGGTTTGGTGACTGAGAATCCATGAGTACAAATCGCACCAAGCAGGTTAAGGCGGATCAGTTAAAGCCTCGAATTTCATTTTTGAAGCGTTACTGGCAATCAATTGATAGCAGTTATCGGCGTTCAATTGTTTATGCATTAATACTTCACTTAGCGGTGGTTGTTTTACTGGGTTCTGGTTGGTCTTCTCAGGCGGACATTAAGCCCATTGCAGTCCCTCGCCATATCAATGCCGTTGTGGTGGATGCGTCAGCAATAGATGCATTAAAGAAACAAGAGGCGGATAAGAAAAAAAAGCAGATAGATACCCATAAGAAAAAAGAAGAGAGACTGAAAAAGGAACTTGAAAAAAAGAAAGCATTAGAGAAAAAGAAAAAGGCAGAGCAGAAGAAAAAAAGTGATGCTGAAAAGAAAAAAGTGTTAGCCAAAAAGAAAGCATTAGAAAAAAAGAAAAAAGATGAAGCCCAAAAAAAAGCGTTGTTAAAGAAGAAAGAAGAGCAAAAAAAACTAAAAGACAAAAAGCAGCGTGAAGAACAAAAGAAAAAGGACGCTGAAGAAAAGCGCATTAAAGAACAAAAAATAAAAGATGAGAAGGCACGAGAGCAAGCCCTGCAGCGGAAGCAGCAGGAAGCTCAGCTTCAGGAGATGATGTTGAAAGCTGAGCAGGCAAGACAGCAAGCGTTAGATGATCGCCTGCGTGAGCAGAAAATTGAGGCTGATCGGCAGCGTCAAGAGCAGTTGAAAGCCGATCAAATAGCGGAAATGAATGAAGTTGATCGCTTTATAGCGTTAATTCGGGCTAAAATTACTCGGAATTGGCATAAGCCATCTGGTGCAAAGATAGGTGAAACCGTTGTGCTTCAGTTGCATCTTTTCCCAACTGGAGAGTTAAGTCGCGCCGAAATTTTGAAGAGTAGTGGTAGCTCAATATTTGACAGCTCGGCACTGAGTGCAGCGAAGTCAATTGCCAAGTATCCCGTACCGACTGATAACCGAGTATTTGAGCGAAATTTTAGACGGTTCAGTATGTCATTTAGTCATCAGGAAGATTAGTTTTGCAAAATCGAAGTGTTTACATAACTGTTTTATTATCGATTATTTTGATTGCTCCTAGAATCTCGATAGCAGAGCTTATGATCGAGATTACACAAGGCGCAGACTCTGCGATCCCGATCGCGATCGTTCCATTCTCAAATAAAAGCGCAAAGCCTATACCTGAAGATATTCGTAAGATCATTGCCGAGGATCTGCAGCGAAGTGGTGAGTTCGACCCTTTGGCAACTAATCGTATGCTGAGTTTGCCTGCTAGCGCAAAAGAAGTGTACTACCGAGATTGGCGACTCTTAAAGCAAAACTACTTGCTGATTGGGAGTATCGAATATTCAGACTACTCAAAGGCATATAAAATTCAATATCAACTGTTTGATGTTAATCAGCAAAAGCGAGTGGTAGGGGAGGTTGTGTCGGGCGATGATAAAAGCCTTAGGGATTTAGCGCACCATATCAGTGACGCAATTTATGAAGCGGTCACCGGTATACGAGGCGCGTTTTCAACCAGGATTTCCTATATTACCCACCAGAGCAGCGTTAATGGAAAGCCGGAGTATAGGTTGCAGGTAGCGGATGCTGATGGCCGTCGTTCGTTTACCTTGCTGAAAACCTCAGAGCCGATTTTGTCTACTGCGTGGTCACCTGACGGCAAAAAATTGGCGTATGTTTCATTTGAGAGTGGTAGGCCGGCCGTCTATACCCATATTATTGCTACAGGTAAGCGCCAATTGGTGTCTGCGCATAAGGGATTGAATGGAGCTCCAGCCTGGTCTCCTGACGGGAAATCATTGGCTTTAACCTTATCGAAAGATGGTAATGCAGAAATCTATCGACTTGAATTGGCAACAAAAAAATTAACAAGGTATACGCGACACTACTCCATTGATACTGAAGCAAGCTGGTCTCCAGATGGTAATCAACTCGTATTTACCAGTGATCGAAGCGGAAGTCCTCAAGTCTACCGTATGAATATTTATGATCAGTCACCTGAAAGACTGACTTTTAAAGGGCGTTATAATGCCCGCCCTCGCTTCAGTGATGACGGTAAGAGTATATTTTATGTGCATCAGTCTCAGGGGGCTTTTAATATAGCAACATTGAATATTGATACGGGGAGTGAGCTAATTCTCACGGATACATCGTTAGATGAGTCCCCGAGCTTGGCTCCAAACGATAGAATGTTGATTTATGCGACACAAAGAGGTAGAAAGGGCGTATTAGCCGTAGTTTCAGTGGATGGTCGGTCAAAATACTTACTACCTGCAGAGTTTGGTGATGTAAGAGAACCTGCATGGTCACCTTTTTTGAAGTAAAACGTTATTAGATTTACAATAGGGTACTTACTAAATAAGTTTTTGTATTAAGCAACTTGTACGTTGAAGTTTAATGTCTCATGTTAATATTTTTGTTCAGTCATAATTAAGGAAAACTAATGAAAGCGATATCAACTAAGCACGCTCTAGCTCTTGTATTATCAGCATCTGTTTTAGCAGGTTGCGCATCAAACAGCACGACTGACGATGCTGCTACCTCTGGAGCAGATGTTACTCCAGTAGATCAGTCAGGTGGTGTTGAAGTTAGCGCGCCAGGTGAAGGCGGATCATTGACTACTGAAGAAATGGCTGCACAGCAAGCTGAAATGGAGCGTCAAGCAAAAGAAAAGGAAGAAGCCGTACTACGTGAAATTCGTACATTCTACTTTGACTTTGATAAGTCAGCCGTTAGACCTGAGTCACGTGCAGCGTTGATGGCTCACGCAGCATTTTTATCGGCAAACCCAAATGTAAATGTTGTGCTTGAAGGGCATTCAGATGAACGTGGTACTAAAGAGTATAACTTGGCGCTAGGTGAGCGTCGAGCGCAATCTGTAGAGCGTTTCCTTGTTGTAAATGGCGTAGCGCGTACTCAAGTTGAAGTGGTTAGCTATGGGGAAGAGAAGCCAGCAGCAACAGGCCATAGCGAAAGCGATTGGGCGAAGAATCGTCGAGTTTATATTGAATATAAATAAGGCGAGTTCTAAAAAAATATCATGAAGAGAATCTTTTCTCTTGTGCTTGCACTGTCTTTTATAGACAGTGCATTTGCACAGTCAACCCCTGCCTTTCAGGCTTCTCCTGCTCAGATCGCTGACTCATCCGGCATCAAACCCACTAATACTGAAGCTAAGTACAGTCCAGCCTCTGAATTACTTTTTATGGTTGAACAGTTGCAGCAAGAGGTTCAGGAGCTTCGTGGAATTGTTGAGCAACAAAGTCATCAAATCAAGCAGCTAAAGCAACAAGGTCGAGATAGGTACCATGATCTTGATCAGCGTCTTTTACAGCTTAAAGAGAGCGGTGTTCGTTCGTTAAATTCAGTTTCGCCAGCGGGAGGCGCGGCTAGTCAAGGTTCAGCGACCGATGGCTCAACGGTCGGAGGGGGCGCTGCAATAGGCGTGACCAGCGCAGCTGCGTTATCTAAGGTTAAAACCGAACCCTCGGCCAAGCAACAGCGAGAATATCAGCAAGCTTATGACCTGATTAAACAGAAAAAATATGATCAAGCAGTGGATGAACTACATAAATTTATAGCACTGTATCCTGATAGTGAGTTAGCGGGTAATGCTTACTACTGGTTAGGTGAAGTATATTTAGTGATGCCAAAGTTCGAGCAGGCTCGGCAAGCGTTTACTGTGGTTATAGGGAGTTTCTCTAGTCATCGTAAGGCGGCGGATGCCATGTTTAAGTTAGGCGTAACGTATCACCGCTTAAATAAGCTTGAGGACGCTAAATTTTATTTGTCGGAAGTTGTAAAGCGTTATCCCGAAAGCTCTGCCGCAAAGCTGGCTAAGGAATATGTTTCAAAACTATAATTGTTTTCGATTAGTTCTACGATAAGAAAAATTAAATAGTTATATAAAAAGTTAAATTTGGGCTTGTTATTCCCTCAAAAAACAGTACTATATGCGCCTCGTTTGGGTCGTTAGCTCAGTTGGTAGAGCAGTTGGCTTTTAACCAATTGGTCGGGCGTTCGAGCCGCCCACGACCCACCATGTTTAAAAGGGAGCCTTATAGGCTCCCTTTTTTCGTTTCAAGAAATAGAATCTGATAAAATATCTGGCTCTAACAAATCATAAACAGTATTCGGCATCGCATTTAACATTATTTATGCCGTTAAAGATGTTAGTAAATTTCGAAAGACCGAAAGACCGAAAGATTGATAGTATTTTTTAGGTGAATCTCCAATGAGTAAAACGACTGATAGTATTCTTATACAAGAGCACTTTGCGCACGAGCACGAGGCGTTAGAGCTGAGTACTGAAGACCGAGAGGCATACAAAACTAAAATAAAAGCATTGTTGGTTCGAGAAAATGCAGTGCTTGTTGCCCATTACTATACAAGTGCAATTTTGCAGGAGCTAGCGGAAGAAACTGGAGGCTGTGTCTCTGATTCGTTGGAAATGGCGCGCTTTGGTAATCAACACCCCGCTTCAACCCTTGTGGTTGCAGGCGTAAAGTTTATGGGGGAGACTGCAAAAATACTCAACCCTGAAAAGCGAGTATTGATGCCCACGCTTGAAGCTACCTGCTCGTTGGATATTGGTTGTGATGCTGATGAGTTTTCGGCTTTTTGTGATCAGCACCCAGATCGGACTGTCGTGGTCTATGCAAATACTTCAGCAGCGGTTAAAGCCAGGGCCGATTGGGTGGTAACGTCGAGTATTGCGGTTGATGTGGTTGAGCATTTGGACAGGTTGGGTGAAAAGGTACTTTGGGCTCCAGATAAATATCTGGGTGGTTATGTTAAAAAAACGACGGGTGCTGATGTCCTTCTTTGGGATGGCTCTTGCATTGTTCATGAAGAGTTTAAAGCTAAGGGGATTTTGGACCTGAAGCACCTTTACCCAGATGCTGCCGTTCTTGTTCACCCGGAATCACCTGAATCGGTAGTAGAGGTTGCTGATGTAGTAGGGTCAACGTCTCAGCTCATTCAAGCCGCTCAGAAAATGGACAATAGCGCGTTTATTGTAGCGACTGATAGCGGGATCTTTTATAAGATGCAGCAGCAGGCACCCGGTAAAACGTTTATAGAGGCACCTACAGGGGGAACCGGTGCAACCTGTCGTAGCTGTGCCCATTGCCCTTGGATGGCTATGAATGGGCTGGAAAATTTAGCAGAAGTACTTGAGATGGGTGATCAAGAAATCTTTGTAGATGATGTGCTAAGAGAAAAAGCACTTATTCCTCTCAGGCGTATGTTGGATTTTTCTACAAAAAGTAAGCAATCTCAGCCCTCTGTTGTGGTCTGAGAGTCTGTTTTAGCCTGAGGTTCTGTTTTCTGAGGTATGGCGAACACCACGCTTAAGTCCAAAAGTCGATATAGCTGGGATTTCTAAAAGGTATTAAAAATTAATACCTTTTTTGGCTCTATATAAGTCGTCAATTCTTTGTTGGATTGTTGCGGTGATTTGAGTGTTGCCCTGGCTCTTCTTAAGCGCTTGCTGGAGCTGCAGTAGTGCGTCGTCGATTTCGCCAATAAGATAGAAAAACTCTGCTCTGGATTTATGTAGTTGTACAATATTGCCTGCTTCACCGTTTATCTCTGCCAGCGTATACCATATTTTAGGCTCGTTTGGGTGGGCTCGAGTTAGGTTCAATAGTAGGGACTCTGCGTTGAATAAGTCATTTATCTGGCCTCTTTGTGCGACTTGTTTAGATAGTTCCCATGTAATGGCATAGTTACCAGGATTTCGATTTAGGTGTTTCCTTAAAAGCTCAATAGCCTCATCTGTTTTGCCTAGTTTTGCCATAGATTCTGCTTTGGCAATAATGAAAATAATTCTATCAGGATAGCGAGAGAGAAGTCTGTCTATTATGGTTGAGGCTCGATCTGGAGCGTCTGCCTTATTTAGGGCTATGGCTAGCCCGTACTGGCTAGCCACTTTATTAAACGTATTCCCTTCATCAACAGCTGATCTAAAATACCGGACTGCTGAGTCGTTTGATTCGGAAAAGTGGAGTAATACTCGGCTCCGTATCAAATGGAATTCAAGGTCTTCTTTGTAGGCTTTGATTGGGTATTGTTCTGCTCGGTTTCTGGAATCTGATATGCGGGATTCAGTTACCGGGTGTGTTGAGAGGTATTCGGGTGGGCTGTTTCCATATAGGCGGGCTTCCCTCAGCATTCTCTCGAACATTGCAGGCATGGCCTTTGGGTCCATGCCTGAATCAAACAGGGTTTGAATGCCTATACGGTCGGCTTCTTGTTCATTTTGTCTTGAATAGCTTAACTGGGACTGAATCGCCAGTGCTTGTGTGCTTGCCAATGCCGCGATACCCGCGTCCGCCCCTGCGGTGGCAGCTATAATAACACTTGCTAATAGCCCAGCGAGTGCTAGAGGCGTTGCTTTTTGTTGTCGCTCTAGACTACGGGCGTAATGCCGCTGACTTAAGTGAGCTATTTCGTGGGCGATGACGGAGGCAAATTGCTGCTCTGAGCCGGAGTGAATAAATAGTCCAGAATTGATGCCCATAACGCCACCTGGTACGGCAAACGCGTTCATTGTGGAGCTATCAACAATAACGAGTTTAAGGTCACGCTCAGAAAGTTCTGAGTTGGGCGCCAGTCTAAACACTAAACTGGTCAGATAGCTGTATGTTAACGGATCATGGAGTGTTTTTACCTGTCTTCGAAGTGAGCGTAGCCAAGCACTGCCCAATGCCTTCTCTTGCTGGAGAGAGATAAATCCGGATGTAGCGTCTCCAAGAGTAGGTAGGTCGTTGGAGGCCGCGTTGCTTTGAGGTGTATGGATACAGGCGAGCCATAGCAGTAGTATTCGTGTGGCAGAAAACCATTTATTCATGTAAAGCGTAACCCAAGAAAGAGGTAAAACAGTCTGAAGGAACAAAAGTAAACTGTTATTAAGCTAACTTCAAGGTGGATTCATTAGGATATTTTTGATTAGAGTGCCATATGTTAAACAAGTTAAGTTACAATTGAGCGTGGTCAGTGCTTTCCGGATCGCATTACCATAACCTGTTGGTTATTGTTATTTTTTGCATTAAAAATTAGTCTTTTGTAATCAGTATTTGTACTAATATCGCCAACGTCATTGTGATCGAAATAGGAGGGGCGGAAGTAGAGATGGCAGATCAAGTTTTAGATGTAATGGGGCTTAGCTGTCCTATGCCGTTGCTAAAAGCCAAACAGGCATTGAACAAATTAAGTGAGGGGCAAACGTTGTTAGTTAAAGCAACGGACCCAGGGTCTGTTAGAGATTTTAAGTCATTTACTGATTTAAGCTCTAATCAGCTTCTAGAAAGTTTTGAAGATAGTGGCTGCTATTGTTATTTGATATTGAAAGGTAGCTAGTCACTCGTTTACCCGTTATTTAGGCTAACGTTATATTGAGGTTTAAGTTAGCGTTATTTCAGATTTTTATTGCTGATGTTGTTGGGTATTATAACCGCATAGATATTTAAGGCCATTTAAAGGAGCCTGGATGTTAAATATAGTTCGTTCGTGGGTAGAGAAATATTTCTCAGATGAAGAGGCCGTGGTGCTTTTCATCTTGTTAATTGTTGGGTTGGCGGTCGTTGTATTGGTCGGAGGGATGCTGGCACCTGTTATCGCGAGTATGGTATTAGCATTTATACTTCAAGGTTTGGTTAGTAAGCTCGTATCTCGAGGTTTTAATGAAACAGGGTCAATTTTAGCGGTCTACCTTTTGTTTATTGGTTTATTTTTCGCGTTTCTATTTTTCCTATTGCCACTCGTTCTTGGCCAGGTGACATCGTTGGTTAAGGAGTTTCCGAGGATGTTTTCGGAGCTACAGAGCTACCTAAAGGTATTACCGAAAGAGTACCCTTCGCTTTTAAGTGAAGGCTCTGTGAACAACTTGTTTAACCAGGCGACATCTGAGGCGGCAAAATTTGGACAGTGGGTGGTATCATTTTCAATAGAAAGCTTCCCTGTATTTGTCACGATTTTAATATATATCGTATTGGTGCCGATTCTGGTCTTTTTCTTTCTTAAAGATCGTCGACTTATTCTCAGCTCATTGGCTGGGCTTTTGCCAAGAGAGAAGAGGTTGATGACTCGCGTCTGGCACGAAATGAACATGCAATTTGCCAACTATATTCGTGGCAAGGTGGTAGAAATTCTGATTGTCGGTGTTGCCACCTATGTTGCTTTTGTCGTCATGGGTTTAAATTATGCTGTGTTATTAGGTATTTTAGTTGGATTCTCGGTGCTGGTACCCTATATCGGTGCAACCATCGTCACTATCCCAGTTGCTATGATTGCATTGTTTCAGTGGGGGTGGGGCTCTGACTTTTTCTACTTAATGATCGTATACGGTATTATTCAGGCCTTGGACGGCAATGTTCTGGTGCCGCTTTTATTTTCTGAAGTGGTCAATTTACACCCTGTAGTGATTATTGTCGCTGTTTTGTTTTTCGGTGGAATTTGGGGGTTATGGGGGGTGTTTTTCGCGATACCATTAGCGACGTTGCTGAAGGCTGTTTTTTCTGCTTGGCCTGTTGCTAAATGATTATTTTGTTACGTGTCTGAGAAGATCGTTTCTGCTCTGGCATGAGAAAACCAATGAACCATTGAACCTTTGACCTTAGTAATCATAGGTTCAATGATTCTAGATGTTAATAACCTAAAATATCTTGTTTGAAATTACTACCTACGGGGTTTTCCCCAACCCAGACAGAGAGTAGTGCATCTGCAAATCGCTTTCCTGGGACGATGCCTTTGTCATCCCCGTCGATTGTGACTCGAGTACCGGCGCCAGGGATATAGTCGATGTTCACTTCATCTCCGCGCTTTAGTTTCCCGTCAAACATGGATAAAAATTGGTTTATGTTAGGTCCAAGCGTTTCCTGCTCTTCGCGGCTAATATTGAGCACAAGTGCATCCTTAAGTGCTTGCGCTACTTTTCTTGCCGTGACTTTGCGTAGGAGAACATGAAACAGCATACGCCTATGTTCATCACTCTCAAGAATTTGATTTTCATCATGAGAGGGGGTTTCGAGGTATAGGCCACCGACATAGGTATTGATAACCATGTATGTTTTTCTTAATGAGGCTCCATTTAGACTCAATTCTGTGCCTGAGTTGCCTACTTTGATGATTTCTTCCAGATTAACATCACTAATACTTCTTGCTTGTGACATTAAAGGAAGAAGAGTTAGAACCAGCAAAAAGCTGCTTAATGCTCTCATGTATAAACTTCCTGTTGTTTTTTTGAGCAAGTCGTTTGGTAGATAAATATTTATGTGTTCATGTAACTGTTTTATATTTTATGTGATTTGTGGGGGTATGTATCTGCTTATTGAGATATTCTGCGGATCCTTTTGCTGAATTGTGAGCACATTCAACAAAACTAGGTGACCTGATCGAGAGTTGAGGGAATGTTGACGGAGGTTAACAATTGAAAGGTGTTTGAGGGAGAGTTATTTAGGCACCTATATAACTCTCATGGGATGCAAGTTATAGCTCGTTGGTCGAGGCAAGCACTTCTTCAACGTGGTTTTTTACCTTTACTTTTCTCCATTCTTTTTGCAGTACACCTTTTGAGTCAATCAGAAAGGTGCTTCGCTCAATGCCCATGTACTCTTTTCCATATAGCTTTTTGAGCTTTATGACATCGAATAGTTTGCAGAGTGTTTCGTCAGGGTCAGAAATTAATTCAAAAGGGAACTCGTGTTTGTTTCTGAAATTACTATGAACTTTAAGGCTGTCTCTGGAAACACCAAAAATTACCGTGTTATTTTCAGCAAAATCTTTAGCATGATCACGAAAGTCTTGACCTTCTGTAGTGCATCCAGGAGTGTTGTCTTTTGGGTAAAAGTAGATGACGGCGTTTTTTCCAAGTAATGTGCTGGGTGAAACGGTCGTATCATTAGTGGCGGATGATTCAAAATGAGGGATCATTGCTCCGATTTCTATCTTTGACATAAGTATTACCAACCTATTTTTCGAGCAGAACAAATGTTTCTGCTTTGGAGGTTAAAGAGTTTAATAATTGTGATTGTTTTTAGTTGTTTCTAGCGGGCTCTATAGCCGCATCAAGATTCAGGTCATCACAGAACACCATAAACTCTTCTCTAAGGGTTGCAAGATGTGTGTTGGATGGAACTGTAATCGACATATTTAAGTTGAACATTTGTGTCCCTGTATGGGGGGCGCTATAAGTGCCTGTTTGAAGGTCGTCGATATTAATGTTTTGTTTAGAGAAGAAGTTCGCTATTTCATGCACAATGCCTGGGTTGTCCAGGGCTACAACATTTGCGGTGTAGCAGATGGCCGCTTTAGGTTGTCGGGGTTGGGTGTGCTTAACGATGGTCGTAAGGTCTAGTTTTTTGGCCAGTGCTGGAATAATGTTCTCTAGCTTTGCTATGTCGTTCCAGGAGCCAGAGACCATCATAATAACCGCAAATTCGCCGCCTAATACGGTCATTCGACTATCAATAATGTTACAGCGGTTTTCTGAACTCGCTTTTGCAAGCTCATTTACAATACCTGGGCGATCACCACCAATCGCAGAAATGACTAAATGATTTTCTTTATTGAGTGTTGTGCTCATGTAAGTGGTCCGATTTCCGAAAGTTAATGTAAACAAATTGGAGTAGTGCTTCTAGGCTAAGTATCTGTATCTAGGCACTGGCATGTTTTAGCAATGAAATTGGTGTGTTAGCGAATTTTATATATGTTCTGCTTAGTATGGTTTGCTGTCAAGCCTAGTCAAGAAATATGGATAAGTTGAGATAAATTACGGGTGTAGAGAGTGATTCAAGAGCAAGTTTTTTCAGAATTATTTTGTTAGACTATTATCTATCAAACTTTATTTACCAATAATGTAGTTAAGTCGCGTTAATTCTGTCTTCAACCCTTGTTTAACACGGGGGTCGCGATTAACATATCCCTTTTTACTTGTACTAATTCCCCCTGCATGGAGAGATGTATGATTTCTGGCAGCCTTGTCGCGCTAGCTACCCCAATGAACCCAGATGGAACACTAGATTGGGAACGATTAGATGGGCTTGTAGATTTTCACGTGAAAAACGGTACCGATGCGATTGTTGCCGTTGGCACAACCGGGGAGTCAGCAACGTTAAACCCTGATGAGCATTGTGCGGTTATACGTCGCGTCGTAGAGCGTGTAAATGGTCGTATGTCGGTTATCGCAGGTACGGGTGCCAACTCAACGACTGAAGCGATTGACCTTACCAGGGAAGCTAAGCATATTGGTGTTGATGCTTGTTTGTTGGTAACACCTTACTATAACAAGCCAACGCAAGAGGGGTTATATCTTCATTACAAAGCGATTGCCGAAGCCGTTGATGTTGATCAGATATTGTATAATGTACCGGGAAGAACTGCCGTTGATATGGTTAATGAAACAGTTGTTCGTCTTGCAGATATTCCAAATATCACCGGAGTGAAAGATGCGACGGGAGACTTGGCAAGAGGCAAGGAGTTAATCCAGCTGGTAGGAGATCGTATGGCTGTATATTCCGGCGATGATGCAACTGCAGTTGAGCTGATATTACTTGGTGCTCAAGGCAATATTTCCGTCACTGCCAATGTTTTACCAAAAGATATGGCTGATATGTGTCGCTTAGCGTTAGCAGGTAACGCTGATGAGGCAAGATTAATAGATCAACGTTTAGCTGCACTCAACAGCAAGCTTTTTGTTGAAGCTAACCCGATCCCGGTAAAGTGGGCGTTACAGCAGCTAGGGTTGGTTCAAGATGGAATCAGGCTTCCACTAACGCCTTTGAGTCAAATGTATCGCCAGGATGTACTAGCAGCTTTAAAAAGTGCCGGTGCTTTGTGATTTTCAAAAATACCATTTTTTTGTAAAGTCGATCAATTAGCCCGTAAACAGACAGTGTATTTAATGAGTTTAATCAGATTAACTGCAGTTGTGTTGATTCTATCAGCGCTGACTGCTTGTGGTATCGTGCGTGATAGATCAAATGATTATATTGAGGCAGAACATGGTGAGGCGATTGTGGTGCCTGACTGGTATCGCAGTAGCGGCATAGAGTCTCGCTATCCTATACCCCCTATTGATAAACGAACGAGTCTTCCTGCTCAATACGTCTTGCCGACCCCTCCAGATGCCACGATTGCAATTCTGACTGAGAACTATGTAATTGAGACACTTGAGGACCAGTCTTGGTTACTTGTGAATGAAACCCCAGGCCGAATTTGGCCGTCTCTTGACTACTTCTGGGAGGAGAACGGAGTTAGAGTTGACTTTGAAAACCCCAGACTTGGGCTAATGCAGACTGAGGTTTTGGGTTCTACTTTACTATCAAAGCAACTACTATCAAGAATTAATCTAGGCGGTGCCACAGTGGATCGCCCATTACTTATTCAGGCTAAGTTAGGGCAGGGCGTTAAACGCAATACGACTGAGTTACAGGTTCGAGTTTTAGATGTTAAAAGTGGTCCCCAAGACTTCAATATATGGTCAGGTCAGCCTAACCGCAAAGCAGCAGAGCATAAACTGCTCGAGATTATTAGCTCATATCTTGAAAATAATCAGTCATACAGAAGCTACTCGTTGTTAGCCAATGATATTGGCGGCACGTCGAAAGTGACATTGATATCAGGTCACAATGAACGCCCTTATTTGAAGATGGATCTTGCGTTCGATCGAACCTGGAGTTCAGCCACTAAAGGACTGCGTGGCGCAAAAATCAAGGTTGTTGACCTAGATAGAAGTAACGGGATTTTTTATCTGGATTATGGGCGAGAAAAAGAGCGTGAGGGATGGTTTTCAGGGTTGTTTTCTAGTGATGAAAGTGACAGGCCTGACCACAACTACCTCCTTAAGCTAGAAGAAATTGAAGGCGGGTATCGGTTAGTAGTCGATAAAGTAGATGGTAGCATCACACATCTTGAAGAGATGGAAATTCTTAATTTGCTGCTTGATAATATATCCTAGTTAAGAACTTGTATTTAATGCGGAAGGGGTCGAGCCTTCCGCAATAACATTGATTTTAAATATTTTGAGGCATTACTCCGATGGAAAAACGTGAAGAACTCTTTGCTGGCAAGGCTAAGTCTGTTTATAAGACGGATAATCCAGACCGTTTTGTGTTGCTATTCAGAGATGACACTTCAGCGTTTGATGGCGAGAAAATTGATCAGTTGAACAGAAAAGGTATGGTCAACAATAAATTTAATGCATTTATTATGACTAAATTAGAAGAGGCAGGTATACCGACTCATTTTGATAGCTTGTTATCTGATCAGGAGTGCTTAGTTAAAAAACTCGACATGATCCCGGTTGAGTGTGTAGTAAGGAATATTGCAGCGGGAAGCTTATGTCGCCGCCTTGGTGTGGAAGAAGGTATAGATCTTACCCCTCCGACGTTTGAGCTGTTCTTAAAAAATGATGCGCTGCACGATCCGATGATTAATGAATACCATTGCCAATCATTTGGTTGGGCGACAGAAGAGCAGCTTCAGGAAATGAAGCGACTCACGTTTGAAGTTAATAGTGTGTTAAAGGCATTATTTGATGATGCTGGTATGTTATTGATCGATTACAAACTGGAGTTCGGTGTTTGTGAAGGGAAGATTGTGTTGGGTGATGAGTTTAGCCCTGATGGATGTAGAATTTGGGATAAAGAAACGCGTAACAAAATGGATAAAGATCGTTTTCGTCAAGGGCTGGGTAACGTCATTGAAACCTATGAAGAGGTCGGGCGACGTTTAGGTGTTGAGTTCTAGGCTAGAAACAATCTAATAACAAACATTGCGGGAGAATGGAATGAAACTTACTAAAACAGGATTTTCGGTATTAGCGGCCTCATTAATGTCAGTATCTGCGTATGCTGATAGGTTAGGGGGCTCAGCATCATTGACATATTGGTCACCTGACATATCAGGGACGATCCAGTCTGGTGGTGGTAAAATCGATCTTGATGAAGATTTGGGCTTGAGTCGTGATGATTCAGCAATTATTACTGCAGTATTTGAGCATCCAGTACCGTTAATTCCTAACTTCCGTTTTCAATATACCGATATGGACCAGGTTACGTATGGCTCTGTCAATAATGTAGACTTTAATGGTCAGAACTTTGATGGCGCAGTTCAAACCAGTCTAGATCTGACTAATTATGACTTCACTCTTTATTATGAAATTTTAGATAACTGGGTGAACCTTGACCTTGGTTTAACGGCCAAAGTATTTGATGGCTTGTTGTTGTTAAGAGAGCAAAATGCGAACCCAGTGGTCGGTTACAGTCAGACTGATATCGATGACATAATTCCCATGCTTTATGGCAGTGCCGTGTTTGAATTACCAATCACGTCATTATCTGTTGGTGTAGAGGGAAGCGCGATTTCTATGGGTGGAGACACTGTGTACGATATGCTAGCTAAGGTTAGGTTTCGAGCTAGTTTTTTTGGTGTTGAAGCAGGTTACCGAGCAATGGGGGTAAAGGGTGATGTTAGCGGAATAGATGTTGATGCTACGTCAGATGGCCCCTATTTAAGTGCTATGCTTATTTTTTAGTGGATTTCCAGCGTTAGAATGAACATTATCATCGTGTAAAGGGAGTATTAAGTGAGAGTTCTTGTTACAGGGACAGCAGGCTTTATAGGTTCTACGTTAGCAATTCAATTGCTGGAACGTGGTGATGAGGTTATTGGTGTTGATAACCTAAATGATTACTATGAAGTGAGCTTAAAAGAGGCTCGGCTAGCAAGGCTTACCATCTACCCCAATTTTACTGATATACGTTTATCAGTCGAAGATCGGCAGGGGATGGAAGAGCTCTTTGCTAAATATAGGCCTCAACGTGTTGTTCACTTGGCGGCTCAGGCAGGTGTCAGGTACTCACTTGAAAACCCTCATGCTTACATCGATTCAAACATCGTTGGCTTTACCAATATTCTGGAAGGCTGCAGACATCATAAAGTAGAGAATTTGGTCTATGCTTCTAGCAGTTCGGTTTACGGTGCGAACGAGTCAATGCCTTTCTCTGTACATGATAATGTAGATCATCCCGTAAGCCTTTATGCTGCGACTAAGAAAGCAAACGAATTGATGGCGCATACCTATAGTCATCTCTACGGTGTGCCGACTACCGGGCTTCGTTTTTTTACCGTATACGGGCCTTGGGGAAGGCCTGACATGGCGCTGTTCCTGTTTACCAAAAGCATTTTGGACGGTAAACCTATTGATGTGTTTAACTATGGTAACCATAGGCGGGACTTCACCTATATCGATGATATTGTAGAAGGTGTAATTCGTACTTTGGATCAAGTAGCGGCACCGAATGCCGACTGGGATGGAGAGAACCCAGATCCGGGAACTAGTAAAGCGCCATATCGTATCTATAATATCGGTAGTAATAATCCTTGCGAGCTTTTACGCTATATTGAAGTGATTGAAGATTGTTTAGGGAAAAAGGCAGAAAAAAACCTGCTACCGTTGCAACCTGGCGATGTGCCGGATACCTATGCTAATGTCGATGCACTCATCGATGATGTAGATTACAAGCCTTCTACGCCTCTAGAGGACGGTATAGCAAAATTTGTTGCTTGGTATCGTGACTACTATAAAGTTTAGCCTGGTATAAAGTATGTGGTGGGCCCACGGCTGCATAGCCTTAGCCCACTACGTCTAATACTCGCTTTCTAAACTTAACGCCTAAATTATTTGCCAGCTTTTCGCAGGCCTCAACATCAACTCCTTCTAGCCCATCAATCGCAGTCGCTGTAATGTCCTTAATATAAGACGGCGCCTCAGTAATAAAGTCCATCATAGCTTGCCAAGAGTTGTCTAAACCGGGTCTACAATGAAGGTTATACACATCCTCTGTTTGGCCGTTCATAGATATTGATAGGCTATCAACACAATCAGCAAGCTCAGGCAGAACATTTCGATTGTGGGCGAGGTTTGCAAGTCCGTCCGTATTAACACGAACATTACCACCGTGACCTTTAACCCATTGAGCGACAGCGATTAGCTCCTTCAACCGAAGTGTTGGCTCCCCAAATCCGCAAAACACAATTTCGTCATATTGGGTTGGGTCTTTAATCTCAGCGATGACTTCTTCGGAAGACGGCTTATGGTCGAGCGCTAGGTCATAATCGTGAACTTGCCAACTACCATTATACTTGGGGCAAAATGCACATTTGAGCGTGCACCGATTATTAAGATTAATATAGAGCGAATTCCGGATTGGGTAAACGATAGTCGAGTGTTCGTTCATAGTATAGTTACAGATATTGGGAGCGGAAGTGTTTGATTCTATCGACTAAACCCAGCCTTAAATTTGACCCTCATCAATAGACATAACTCAAGATGTTTAGAGTCACTAAGATAAGTGTCATAAATCAGTATTTTATCCTTGCTCAAGGAAAGTATCTTTGTTACATTACGCCCCGCTGAACAATAGGACTATAGCTCAGTTGGTTAGAGCGCTACCTTGACATGGTAGAGGTCGGCGATTCGAATTCGCCTAGTCCTACCAGTTTTTTATCGTTAAATCAGCATGTTTGAGCCGACTTAATTAAGTCGGTTTTTTTATGCCTGAACTATAGAGCATATTGAGACCACTTCTAGACCGCGCAATGTTTTTCTACGCTTATATTTGACCTTTATAGCATTCAGTAAATACGAGTATAAATTAATTTGTGGCGCGTTAATGCAATACACATTGTTCGCCCCCATATTGTCCCTAACGGGTATTATCAATAGATACATCTTCCACTGCTAAATTTCCACGTTCAAAATCTAACGTTTGCTCATCTTGCAAGCAGTCGAAATTAACAAGACACCCATCGTATAGAAAGACAAAAAAATCGAATTAACAAGACACCCATCGTAAAGAAATACAAAAACCTAAACGTCGCTTCAATAAATAGGCAATAAATATTTAGCGTTGACAATAAATAATAGGGTTTGAGCTATTGTTAAGATAGGTGTCTTGTTAATTTCGGTTAAATCGGTAGGCTTTTTGAGTGCACTTGATCCGCTCTTTGACCGATGTGTGGTCTGAAGTTTCGGGGGTATCAGCCATGCAAGCCCTGATGGGGTTTAAGTCAACGTAGGCCATACAGGCCGCTAAGGCTTTTTCATCCAATAAAGCCTGAGACTTGAAACGCCCTTCCCAAAATCGGCCAGTACAATTATCTTCACGGTTGGCATGCCGAGCAATGTGCTCATTTAAGTTCCGCATAAACCAGCTGATACTGAAGAGGCGTTCTCGCCAAGTTTGGACGAAGACATCAGGCTGCCTCTTTTCTGCGAGCCTCAGTGTTTGCCCTGTCATGAAACGTTGAGAGAGATAGTTGCCGGCGTATAGCTGATGCCAACGCTTAATGACTTGGTGGTTTGCCCACGATTCAGCTTTAGATTGGTTAACCCTTAAAACAACATGAGTATGGTTAGACATTACTGCGTAAGCACAGAGGTCAATGGCAAATACGCTAGAGAGGGTTATGAGTCTTTTTTCTACCCACTGGCGACGATGTTCATAATTGTGCCCTGTTAGTTTGTCTTCACCGCATAGAAAACTACGGCGAACACAGCGGGAAACGCAATGGTAGTAGAGGGTATCTTCAAGAGATATGAGTGTTTTTCTGGCTTTAGGTAAAGTCCTTTTACTTCAAACTTAATTCGTTTTATTAAAAATTTTGAATATATAGTATTTTGATTGAGCTGTCAACTGTTATGATGGGTGTCTTGTTAATATTGTTAATATTGTTAATATTTTTAATATTTTATCCTGTTAATATTTTCCTTACATCGTGCAGACAATTTCGAATCGGTAGTTAAGCGGCTTAAAGTCGAGTTGAACCAGGTTAATGCTGAGCTCGATCAAGTAAATAAAAATATTTCAGACCAATGTAATGCTCGGGCCCAAGAGCAACTGCACAGAGAGGTAGCTGAGCAGAAAATAGCAGAACTTAAAACAGATCTGGAGTGTTCTAGAGATGGTGCACAGCAGTTGCAGAATGAGCTGATAGCGCTATCAAAGCCTTATAAATAGATCGTTTCCATTGAAATTGGATATATGAATGCTTATCATATCCAGCACAAACATCATTAACTAGATGGTGTTTGTTTCAAATTATCTACAATCCATGGAATGGATATGTAAACAAGGAGGTATTATGACCTGCGCAGTCTGTCAATTACCGTCAATATCCCGTTTTTTATTAATTTATTGCAGCTAGCTAGCTAGTGATGGCAATGCTTGAGTATTGGTGTGCTTCTACAGATGGGGTTTGGGTTGATCGTTATAGTGGTATCTGAAATATAGAATTTATTTAGTGAAAAGTTATTAATTAAATAGGACGTTTTAATCTTTATAGGGAATATGTTGATGAGTGGTGTTAATAAAATAATTGTTATGTTTGTAGTCTGCCTATTAAGTGCTTGTGCCGTAAATGGTAAGCACACTTATGTCAGTGGAAAGTGTATATCTTGCTGGAATAACCCGATTACTCAAGAACCCCTGAATCATAGTGATTCTGGTGCGAACAATTATGAAGTGTTGACTTGGCATGGAAGGGCTTGATGTTAGTAAGAGTAACTTGGATAACTATGCAGAAGACTACCTGCGTTATCAATATGGCAATAAGGTGGTTTCAATGCAGGGTAATGAAATAGCCTACCAGCGTAATTTAAACAAAGCTGTGGGGGATCTTAGTAACGCAATTAGCACGCGAAATTTAAAGCCTGCATATCAAGTAACGATCCAGTCTAAGCTGGATAGCTATGACTTTGAAAATCAGGAATTTCCGGTTCTTCAGGCTGACTCGTTTATATTCGACTCTCGCAATAATATCAGCGTTTTACCCAAAGAAATTGTGGTTAATATAACTAATTTTGATGCACTACCAAATCTAAAAATGAGTGATAGTGAAGCTGAAAGATTTCTAAAGAAAAGACGAAATAGCAGGGGGTTGTATGTGAGATATATCCTCGAAAATTTTGAAATGGATATGCCGGGTAGCTTTAGTGCCCGAGTGAAAGAAATTCAGTTTATAGATGAAAAACCCAGTATTGTGACGAAAGTAGACAAAGACAAGTTTCAACCTATGAAGGTGGTGAGTATTTGACACCGGTTGAAAAAGCGACGGCCAAGGCTGTTGCTTGTTTAAAAATTAGGGCTCTACCTAGGAATTGGTGGTAGGGCACTATTAAATACACTAAGCGCATATTAATGCTTTTGGTGAACAATTATATGACGATTAAGCTTAAACAAGGAGTGTTTATATGAGTGTGTGCGTCGGTACTTTTTTTGACGAAGTTGATAATAATATGGAGCGGTTAGGGGCTGCAATACCTAAAGATGCCCAGGGATCTGGAGAGAAAATGTTGGACTGGATAGGTAAGCTTGCTGCCGCCTCAGCGCTTAATCCTGCGACGCCTGCTACTGCTGTGGTAGGAGGTGCGGGCGTTATTCCTATGGCAGTAGGTTTGGCTGGTGTAAGCGCAGCATGGTATGGCGGGTTATTGTTGGGGAGTATGATGAAGGCTGGCGTTATAAAAGCCTCGTGTGGATTGCAAGGTGCAATGGCATTCCTTAGATATAATGGAATTTATGATATTCAAGCGATAGAAAATGAGATGATAAGTGACCCTAGACTAATGGCGTTGGTGGAATAAATGACAGCATATAATTTCATATACGCCGTTTTACTATTGTTTGCCCTTATTGCATTAAGCAGCTACTTGGTGGAGTGGTATTGTGTGTTAACGAACAGACTGCCTGCTAAATCACAGTTATCCGACCAAGTGATAAAAGACCTTAAAGGCAGTCGATTGTCATTTTTAGCATTCCGGCAATATCGCAAGTTGCACTCAGAACTAACCGTAGGCGCTGCGTGGAAGAAGTACCAAAATTTATAAGGAGATACTAGGTAGTAATTTGGATAAGTGGGTGGTGTTAGCCATCACCCACTTATCTTCTTCTAAGTGACTTGGCCAATTTTTTAAAATCCTTCAGGTAATACACGTTAATATTGCGAAAGACAAAGATAATCGGGTTAGTGCAAACCCAGGTGCGATTGAAAGCCCCGAAATAAACGGTGCAATTGTAAATATATTGGAAGGCACCATGCCTGCCTTTAGGTAGAGGGACATGAAGTATCTACGTTGATAATTCAATCTTGAATAAATGATTTGTGCTGTAACCGGTCATTTTCAGACGTTATTGCACTAACAGTCTAATACTCTTTACGGTTCCAGCGACAAAACGATTCTAATGATCTCACGTAAATCCTCTTCCGTAATGATCTCGTATTCATCATAAGTATTCAGCGTGTATTTTGAGAGTATCCCATTCATTTTTGAGAACCCACCAAGGATCTTATGCCTATGTTTAGATTTCAACCCCTCAAGAGCTAACCCTGCATAAGCCCCTGCCACCAAGTGGCTCTTCTGCCATAGCTCTAGCGAGGAATCAGACGCAATCGATCTGACTTTGGCCGCACTATCAGACCAGTCTTGGTAAACCTTTTTATCTGCCATAATTGACATTCTCCACATCTGAACGCATTGGGTTAGCGGCAAACTTTTCTTTCCACTCCCGAGGGGTTAGTTCTTCTACCTTACTGGCAGGGTGACAACTAATACGCTGTAAAACATCAATTAGGTAGTCATAAGGGTTAACGCCATGCAGCTTGCAAGTCACTAGTAAGCTTTGAATAACACCCACCTGTTCCGCGCCAATCTCTGTCCATGAGAATAGCCAGTTGCGACGTCCCATAGGTATCACCCGAAGTGCTCGTTCAAGGTGATTCGTATCCATGGGCACCTCTGGATCATTTAAGTAAATACGTAGCGCTGCCTCACGTTTCGTTACGTAAGCTAGCGCTTTGGACAGAGGGTTACTTCTTACCAGGTCAATATGTTGGCGCTGCTCATAGCACCAGTGAAAAAACGCGTCAACGACGGGCTTGCTGTTTTGGTAACGATAATACTGTTTGGCATGACCCGTTAGTGTCTGGGTACGAACCACTTTTTCATGCTCATACAGGCGGCCAATATAGGCTAAGGCCATCGCGGCAGCTTCTGGCTCTGCCTTTTGGGCATCATCAAAATATCGACGGCTATGTACCCAGCACTGTGCATGACTCAGCTCACTATTTTGCTTATTAAATCGCTCATAAGCACCGTAGCCATCTGTGACCAGTACACCACTAAAGTCACCGAGCTGATCTAGAATATGCTGCATACCTCGTGATAAAGAAAAAGTAAAACACACTTCATCCTGATCACCATAGATCGGCCAGAAGTACGCTTTATTCATTTTTCCTTGCTTCTTTCGACCCGCTTTTATCGGGGTTTCATCCATAGCCAGTACACGACTGAGTAGAATACTTTGCATCTGAGCCTGATAAATCGGCATCAGGAGTTCAATACTACGTTTAACCAAATTAGTCAGTGTGCTACGGGCAACCTGCACCCCATTTTGTTCCAGTCGTTGATGCTGTCGATACAGCGGCAGATGATATAAGAACTTATCCAGCAACATACCCACTAAAAAACTAACATCAGCAAAACTTCGTTCAAGCACATTGGCGGGAGCTGGCGTTGTAGTTAATGTTCGGGTGGATTTTCTTTTCACTACCGGTCGAGTGTACTTGAGTACAACCTGTGTACCTGGCAGCTGACCTAGCCGATAGGTGGTTTTAATGCTCACCACTTAGTAATCATCGGCATTGGCCCCGCTTAGTTCAGGTGCTGAAATTGCAATTTCTTTAACCGGCACACTGTCATCAAAACGCAGACCGCTATCATCCGGCGAGCCTTCAAGACCGTTTTTCTTAGCCTTTCCCCGTTGATAGGTTACCGTTTCCTTTTCGGCAGCGACGGTATTAACGGGTTCCGGGAGGTCTTTGAGTAAATCGGCAATCGTGTACTGGTAAGGGTTATCAGTCATGTCGCGCTTTTCGGATTTCTCGCCAAATAGCTGCCGTTTAAACCAATCGAGCTGATGTTTTAATTGTTGATTCTGCTCTTACAGCTGAACTACTTTATTTTCCAGACAGGTATTTTTAGCCTGAAGCGCTTGCGCTTCATCCTCTAAAAATAAACGATTGTCGGTACTGTTAGCTGAAGGAATAATGTGATCAATTATATCAAAATCAGTTATTTAAGGATAACTATACCGCTTTCTTTGTTTAATGTTTCTCAGTTCAATGCCTTCAAGAATCAACTTTAACTGCGTCCAGTTTAAGGCTTGTTTTTCACCTGCTTGCTTGCTGTAGTTGAACCGACCTTCCTCAAGTTGTTTCATCCAGAGGCAGTAAGCTGATCGATCAAAGTAGAGTATCTTAACGTGAGTTTGACGACGATTTACAAATACAAACAGCTGACCCTTAAGAGGATCTTCTTTCATATGGTTCTTGGCCAGAGCACTTAACCCATCAAAGGACTTTCTCATGTCCGTCGGATGCGCATAAAGCCATATTTTGACGTTAGACTCCGGAAAAAACATTAGTTAAGTCTCAAGTTAAGCTTGAACCCGCTTCGCAGCGCGATGTTAAACTCAAAGCAATAAGTGCTTGCGGTCATTAGGTTTTCAGTTGTGGGTAGCTCAATAAAAGAAGGCGGTGCAATGGCGTTTTGTCTGAACTGTTTTTTCCACTTGGAAAATGTACTGGGCGACAGTTTGTTTTGCTGACAAAATGCCTCTTGAGTGAGTCCGCTATTTTCATAGATTGTTAGAATGGCCTTCCAATTATCCTGGCTGCGATGGGTGTAGTTACGTTTTGATTTCTTCATGCTGTTCTCCTGAGGTTAATGGTGATAGGAGAACTTTATCTTGACTGTGGGTGACTTAAAATAACGTCTGAGTTTGAACGCTTACATACAGCTAAGCATTGCTTACCTTGCGTATCATTCCCTTGATACGCTGTTGCTACTGGGGATTTAAAGTTCAAAGTCCTGATAAGTCTGCATAGTGGCCTTTTTAGTCAATCCAATATAATGCATCGTTACGGATGGAGAACTGTGATTGAGTACACGCGCTATCTGTTCAATACTTACCCCAGCTTGATGCATCAGGTAGCCACGTGTTAACGATAATGTAAAACTGACCCATTAACGACAATTTAAAATTGACCCACCTGAGGCAAAATGGCCGCTGGAATTCGAGATGAATAAGGCGGTGTGGATGTTGACTCAGGAGAGACTAGTGGAAATACATGTTTTATACCGACAAGGTATGAGTATTCGTAAAATTGCCAGAAAGCTTGGCATTTCTCGCAATACCGTACGTCATTATTTACGCAATTTATCTATTCAGCCGAAGTACCAAGACCGGCCGGTTAGGCAATCCATATTAGAACCTTACAAGCCCTACCTTCATGAAAGAATTGAAGCGGCAAAGCCTTATTGGATTCCTGCGACGGTATTGCTGCAAGAAATCAAAGCTCGGGGCTACGAGGGTGAAATTGGTATTCTTAAAGTCTATATCCGTCAATTTAAACCTAAACAAGACGACCTTGTAGTACGGTTTGAAACCCTGCCAGCTCAGAAACTTTAGGTCGATTTCACCACTATTACCCAATAAAATTAACAAGACACCCATCGTATAGAAAGACAAAATATAAGCTTCGCTATTAACTACGAGTCAATTAGCACTTAGCGTTGATAGCAAATAATAGAATTAAGGTCTTTTGGCGAATGATTCTTGCCGGCGAAGGTAGTATTGCTCGTATTTAGGTCGTTTAAAGGCAAGGTTCAGGCAGAGGGGAGTCTTAGGCTACCCTAATATTTATTTGATGAGTGTTGGCGTTGAGAGGCTAGGCTGAAAGTAGCATTAAACAGTTACGAAGCCCCTGACTTCGTGTATGACCTTGCCTCTGGTAAGCGGCTTTGACTGAGTTAGCACTGCCGACAAAATGATTGAAGTGTTTTTCAAAGTCTCGGGTGAGTGCTTTCCACTGATATCGAGTGAGTGAAAGACGCTCTAAGAGTGGAGGGAGGTTATGATCAATAGCGCCTCGCTTATCGTCTCGAACTATCTTACCTGTCCAGTCAACCAGTGCTAGATAATCGCTAAGTTCAAATGGTAAGCCGTCAGGTATATTCTGTCGAGGGTTACCCACAAACGGTAGCAGGTGCTTAGGTTGGTTAAATCGTTCGGCTTTTTGAGTGCACTTGATCCGCTCTTTGACCGAAGTGTGGTCTGAAATAACTAACAAGACACCCTTCGTAAAGAAATACAAAAACCTAAACGTCGCTTCAATAAATAGGCAATAAATATTTAGCGTTGACAATAAATAATAGGGTTTGAGCTGTTGTTAAGATAGGTGTCTTGTTAATTTTTGTTAATTTAATCTTCAACTTCATATAGCTTGTCTTCCATTTTACATCTCCAAAACAATCGGCTAATCGAATGTGGATAAAACGCAAGTTAAACGCTTGGACGATGACTAATGATTAGGAAACTAAGGCATAAATATGGAAGTTGAGCCGAATAAAGTCTATTATATGGCTCATATTGTGAGCCGAATAAATGAACTAATCGGCTCATCAAGGGTAAATAGGGATGTGAAATCAAATAATACAGGCAACGCTATAGGTTTTAAGAAAGATATGTGGATCTGGCAATACGACGAATGGCCCAACTTTACATGGGATAGCGATGACCTTGCACCTTTGCTTCGTGGTGTCACCCAGTTGCAAGGCCGATTACTAGGCAAGATAGATAATCTCGGGTCTGAGCAAAGCTTAGAGTCCGCATTAGACGCTCAGCTACAGAATATCGTCCAATCTTCAGCAATTGAGGGTGAGACACTAAACGTTGAGTCTGTTCGTTCATCTCTCGCACGCAGGTTAGGTGTAAAAGATGCCGGCTTAAGTAATACGACAGCTCAAACAGAAGGGCTTGCAGATTTGCTGCTTGATGCGACTCAAAACCATTCAGAAGATTTAACATCAGATCGGCTATTTAAGTGGCATCGGTATTTATTCTCTGTAGATGAAGATAGCTCGTTCTCTTTTGAGAGTATTAATGTCGGTGAGTTGCGTGGTGACGAGCCTATGCAAGTTGTTTCTGGTCCTCACCATAAACGCACTGTTCATTTTGAAGCCCCTTCAAGAGAAGGGTTGGAAGCGCAGGTAAATGACTTTTTGAATTGGCTTTCGGATAGTCGTTCAGATACTTTGCTAGATCCATTACTACGTGCTGGATTAGCACACTTTTGGTTTGTAACCCTTCATCCATTTGATGATGGGAATGGTCGGTTAGCGCGCGCTGTCAGTGATTATGTGCTGGCGCAGGGAGAGCAGCAATCCATTCGTTATTACGCAATGGCAGCGAGTATCATGGATAAACGCGCATCTTACTATGACATTCTTGAGTCAACGCAAAAGGGCGGTGTAGATATCACCTCCTGGATGAAATGGTTCCTGGAAACGCTAAAAGAGACTTTCGATTCTTCGCTATCTAAGGTTGACCTCGTATTGCAGAAGGCAAGGTTCTGGCAGAGCCATGGGCAAGACGGCTTGAAACCGGAACAAGTAAAAGTACTTAATCGTTTGCTAGACGCTGGGCCTGGTGGTTTTGAGGGTGGGTTAAGCGCAAAGAAATATCAAAGCTTGGCGAAAGTGAGTAAGGCTACTGCGACACGCCATATCGCGGAGTTGCTGGAGAAAGACTGCGTGGTAAAACTTGAAGGTGGTGGGCGTAGTACTAAGTACGATATCAACTGGAGTTAACAAACTTGGTGGGACTTCTGATGCCTAGATTCATCGCCAATTTCTTCAGTTCTTTCAACTGTGAATGTTGGCTTCTCTAATGCAGACTCAAGTGCGTAAAGATATAACTCGATATCTTCATGTTTGAGGTAGTCAATCATTCTCCAGTATTCTGAAATAGAGTCTTCTATCAGCTCGTCATTATTTGGATCAGTAAGTATTTGATTTCGTTAGAGAACATAGAATGCGTTCTTTACGCATTAAAAGCAAGTTGGAATCTAATAAATTCAAATACTTAGGTGTCTTTGGTTGCCACTTTGACATGGTATAGGTCGGCGATTCGAATTCGCCTAGTCCTACCAATTTTTTCGTTAAATCAGCATGTTGGAGCCGACTTAATTAAGTCGGTTTTTTTATGCCTGAACTATAGACCATATTGAGACCATTCCTAGACCGCGCAATGTTTTTCTACGCTTATATTTGACCTCTATAGCATTTTCAGTAAATGCGAGCAAAAATTAATTTGTGGCGCGTTAATTCAATATCTATTGCTCGAACCCCATATTGTCCCTAACGGGTATTATCAATAGATACATCTTCCACTGCTAAATTTCCACGTTCAAAATCTAACGTTTGCTCATCTTGCAAGCAGTCTATGAAGTGCTGAATCGTATTGATATCTCGTTTGCCGACTTTGAGTCTGTTACCGCAATTGCCTTCGGCGGTATATATTTGTTTATTATCAGGGGAAACGCCGATCACAAAGCCTGTATGGCCTTTGCCGCCAGACTTTAATTGAATGAAAATGTCTCCAGGTTTGGGGTGGTTAGTTTCAAGCCCATGCCTGCGAGCATCTCTCCACATTTGTTGTACTCCGAGGTGGTGTTTACCGTTTATGGGGAGTTTGCCAAGTACCTCTAGCAATATCCAAGACACGAAGGCGCAGCACCATGGCTGCCCGATGACACCGGTATTTCCCCAATAGTTATCAATGTCAATGCTTCGGTTTGAGCCGTCGGGAACCTCAAATACCGGTTTAGTGTGCTCTTCGAGAATAACTTGAAGTATTTGTCGGCGTTTGGGTGTTAAGCCATTAGGGGGCGTTGCCTTAAAATGGTTTTGTTGGGCTGTTCCGCTTGGATTCTCTAACGCCCACCACGTGCTCTTGCCTACAATGCCATCGACTGTTAGTGGCTTCCCATTCGCATCGATGTGCTGTAACTGAAAAAGGGATACGTTTTCGTGGGTTATATCGTCAAATATCCCGTGAGAAGGTATACGGTCTGAAAAGTACCCATGGGACGACAATAGATGCTGTAAGGCTACAACATCTTTGTCGGGTGAGGGGCGCTTAAGCTGATTACGTTTACTCATTGATCTCTCCATTAGTGTTGGTTCGAGTTCAAGTTGCGCGTTCTAAAATAGGTTTAGTTTTCTACTCAACCTAGTGTTTTGGTTTAAGCTAGATTGAGGTCGTGGCTAATCTGAGCTCATCGTATATTTACCGGTTAAATTGGAGCCAATAGCGCCGTGTACGGTCTGGCTAATGGTTTCGCCTTTATCGTGTATTTCTCCGATGCTGTTGTGAGTTATAACGGCTAGGCCGGAGTCGCTTGTAATAGGCTCTATGTCGAGTTTTATTGTTGATGTGAGTGGTAAGGTTCTGATCACACCGAAGTCTTCATCTCGTTTTTTCTTGCCTTTTTGCTTTAGGTGAAAGCCTTGCATCTTGCTACGAGGTACACCATGTTGCGCTGTATCAAGCTTTTTTTGAGAATAGATAAAGTCCCACGCGGGACTTCTATTCCGGAGAGCGCTGCAGGTGAATTGCTGGATGACGGTTTCGCCTGAGAGGTGTTTGAGCCTGCCTTTGAATGCGTAGGAGTGATGCACATCGCCTGACAAAATTACACAGCGCTTTAGCTTTAGTGTATTGCTCAGCGTTCCCATTAATTGGTTAAATGTTGCTTTATCGCCTCGCCAAAATTCGGCATCCACGGTGCTGATCTTTCCAACCTTTGCCATAAGTTGTTGTATCCACTCTATAAACTCTTGTCCAAGAACCGGAGATGGCGAGATTAAAATGATGTTAGAGGGGGCATTAGCTTCATCCCATAAATGTTTGAGCGCTATGAAACTGTCGTCATTGATAAGCCCTGATACTTTGTCTTCGCCTCGGTGACGCCTGCTGGTTCGAGTATCAAGGGCTATGATGGCTGGAGAGGTCGGGACTGAAAAGTTCCATTGATGGAAGTTCCAGAGTTGGCTCTCAAACGCTTCGCTTTGGGCCTCGGTGGGGGCTGAAATATTGTCTAGATACTGTTGGATGTTGCCAATAAATGCACCATCATATGCATCCGGGTTATTCCCCCAGCCTTGGCATAAAAAGAAGGCAGCTAACCCATTACTGACGACTCTACGCGTAAGGTTGTCCTTTTGAACGGTGTTTTGCCAATCTTGATTGATGTTCCAGTCATCGGTTACATCATGATCGTCAAACATCATATAGGTCGAAATATTTGCGAGTAGGCGGCGGATACGACTCCCTGAGACGCCTATATCATTATAAGCTGGTTGTTCCCAGTGATTAGGATTCCAGCAGAGCATATGGAGCGCAAAGTACTCTGAAAATGATACAAGATGGTTATCTGCAGCGCCTGAGGTAAATGTTTTAGTATATCGGTATCCGACTCTTTCTCCTTTACGAAACCGGGCGTAGGATCTTTTTTTGAATAGATTCGATCGTTTACCTTCTGCTAAATGAGGTTTTATAGCGGTTAACCAAGGTGCGACGTCTTCATTGGTTTTTAATGTGTTGTTAATAAACTGAGTGAGTTGTGAGAGCGTGGTGTTGCTGACGTCGTCTGCATAGATTTGATCGCCAGTTAAAAACAAACATGAAGGTCGTGTGGATATTGCTTCACCCACGGTCTCCTGCAGTAGTTGCTCGCCCCTTGAAAAGCTTTCTTGCCCTTCACCGTGTAGCTTGAAGCATGAGCCGTGTAGGTAGCGTTCAACCCTTGATGGAATATAGAATGAAGGAAGCGGTAAACCATTCAGGTTAATATATTCGTTGTCGCGTGAGTTATCGTAATGAGTCTTGACTAGACCAAGGCGTTCGAAATTAATGCACTCTTCTCTATTGCCGAAATAACAGTCATAAAACAGGCTTGTATCGGTGGGCAACCCCTGACTATGTGTGACTTGGACTAAATGAACAAAGCAGGTCTCTGAAATTTTTATCTGCTGGTGCCCATGACTATTGGCGCTGCTGGCTAACTCAATAAGTGAGTTATTATTTTGTTGGTAGATTATGCCAGAGACTTGAATGGCTTTGTCGGTGACGAGCCATATACAGGCGCGTGTTTTTTCAGTGCGGCGGAGTATTGGGCCGGCAATAATGTCGAGATGATCCATTTTAGCGTCCTTGTTATCCCTCAATAAACTACCTTCAGTCTAGCAAATAATCTAAGGTACATAATGACTTTCTTGCTAACTAGGTTATCTATTGCATCATGACTTGAATGGTTCTTTAGAGGTATTCATTATCTATTGATGTTTGATATGATGAACGCTGATCTATCCGGAAGGCAGTCTATGAAATATCTTAGTAAATTTCACAAGCATCTAAAGCAGCTACGAGAAGAGAAACGTCTTACAGAAGATGACATTAGTGTTATATGTCAGGTAGATGTGTCCGTTGTGAGTGCGTGGGAGTCACGTCAAGATGATAAAAGGTGCTTTCCCACCATAGACAACCTAATTGACCTTTGTTTGAAAACAGGCACCCCTTTGGAGGCATTGTTAGAGTTAAACTATGATCACGAAGATGAAGAGCAACTTGAATTACCGGGGTTGGCCTTTATAGATGAGCATGATGTTAACTTGTCACTAGACCACCTTCAAAAAGAGATCGAAAAGCTACTGCCTACCGAAGATGAGTTGGAGTTATTAAAACGTTACCGGCGTAGTGATGATGAGAATAAGAAGTTGATTTTACAGCTAATGATCTAGGACTTACCCTGATTGACGGGTAAGCCTCGGTAAAAACGGGTTAATCCAAGCCAAAAGAACTGTAGTCAGCAGACTCATGATCAATTCGGTCATACTGCTCTAATGCTCTTACCATTTTAGCGTGCTCTGTCGATGATTGCCCGGACCTCAAATATAACTTCGTAGTGTCGATTACTTTCTCCATTATTTTAAGTCGGTAGTGATGGTTTAATAACGACTTGGCAACAAAGTCAGGGTCTTTTCCTTGTTCCCGCATCTCTATTGCGTGTTTCAATGCTTGTTTGAGTTCTGCTTCGGTGGGTGTTCCCATAAATCTCTCGCTATTCAAAAAGGTCGTATATCCCTTAATAATAGACTGAGTTTAGAGATTTTTTAATATTAATGCTGAAGATATAAATCGGTTGGTATCAGTATGAGGGCGAACGCGATTTCGCTCGATGGTGGTTAGTGTCAGTAGCGTATCATCTCCTAAAAACAGTGCGCCATTGAGCAGTACACTTTCATTCTCCATAAATAACTGAGCAGAAAATTTGGCACTACTGTCTGTAACTGAGTAGTTAAGGATGATAAGGCTACTGCCCCCAAGGCTCTCGATGTGATGAGTCATTTTCATCTCTAACCAATCTGTTTTTATTGCATGCGTATCCGGGCGATCACTTTTGCAGTCTGCTCTCATAAACGTGTTTGGCAAATATAGCTGTGCTGAGTACGTAGATTCGTCTTTAGCCAGTACACCGATACTTTGAGGAAACTGAGGGAACACAACCTTGTGCTCACAGGCCGGTGGGCTAAATAGAAAGCCACCAGTGTAGACTGAAGTTTCACCTAGCGTGATAGGTGAAAACATAAATGACGATACTAATCCTACGAGTGAATTCCACATCGAAAAGTCCCTCTCACAGTGTTAACCTAATAGTAGTTGAAGGTTCAAAGTTGAGCGTAACTATTCTGGGCTAAGTAACAAAACGGTCTATCAATGGAATTCAAGCAAAGATTTTTATATTAGTGGTAAGAGATATTAGATATGCGAAACATATGGGTGGAGGGGTGCTCCACCCGGTGTTGCTAGCTTTTCTTATAGATGTTCTCGTAGACATAATTAGTGGCTTCAACAAAGCCGTCTATGCTACCGCAGTCAAATCGTTTTCCCTTGAACTTATAGGCTAGTACGCAGCCATTCTTAGCTTGAGTCATTAAGGCATCGGTAATTTGAACTTCGCCATTTTTGCCAGCAGGTGTATTTTCAATAATGTCGAAAATATCAGGGGTCAGAATATACCGCCCGATGATGGCTAAATTAGAAGGGGCATCTTTTGGGTCAGGCTTCTCAACCATATCGGTAATTCGATATAGCCCTTCTTTCATGTATTCCCCTGCGATGACACCATATTTGTTGGTTTCTTCTGCCGGGACTTCTTGTATCGCGACAATGCTGCAGCGGAATTGGTTGTACAGTTTGGCCATTTGAGTCAGCACTTCGTCTTCGCCTGGCTCTACAACACAAAGGTCATCGGCTAAGACGACACCAAAGGGGTTTTCGCCAATAAGGTTTCGTCCCGTTAGGATCGCGTGACCAAGGCCTTTCATTTCTCGCTGGCGTGTAAACGAAAACTGATTATTTTCTATTAAGTGACGAATCGAGTCGAGTAGCCCTTCTTTACCGCTACCCTGAATTTGATGTTCGAGTTCGTAACTGATGTCAAAGTGATCTTCTATGGCACGTTTGCCACGGCCAGTCACGAACCCAATGCTGTCCATGCCCGCAGCAACCGCTTCTTCGACGCCGTATTGTACAAGAGGTTTGTTGACGACGGGTAGAATCTCTTTCGGCATCGCTTTAGTAGCGGGCAAAAAGCGGGTTCCGTAACCGGCAACCGGGAATAGGCAATTTTTAATCATTATTAACATCCTGTTGGTGCGTTGGTCTAAATACAACAAATTAATTTTAGGCACTAAATGCCATTACGAATAACAAACGGCAGATTAAGGTTATCGCGCTTTCATGACTATTGTAATTGAGTCGACTTATAATGTTTAGCTAGGATGTGATTTTATTGACTGTACTGGTCGTGAAATCACTAAACAAACTAAATGGGTAGTTTAGGCGAAAGGGGGAGTGAGGGCAATGGGGAGCTATAAACCAAAAAAGAAGGCTAGTGCCTCCTATTCCAAGGTAAGGTGCTTGTGAGAACCTTACCTTGAATACTTAAAAAATTTTAAGTATTAGTAACTTAACCACACTTACTATCACCGCAGTTCAGGCAGGTCTTGCAACCATCCATTACGATCACTGCTTTTGTCGAACATTTTTTACAAACAGTCGCGTTAGCGGGGAAGGCTGTATCAGAATCATTTGCGCTACCGGATTGCTTCGCATCAAATTCTGCTCGCTTTTCTGCTAGTATTTGTTTGGTGTGATCGCTTAAATCTTCAGTTTCAATCAGGCCAATTGCCTTCATGTGCTTTTCAATAACGGCACCGATTTCTGCCACTAGAGAAGGCATAAATACGCCGCCTTTTTTATAGTAACCACCGTTTGGATCGTAAACAGAAGATAGCTCTTCAACCAAAAAGGTAATGTCGCCTCCTTTACGGAATACGGCTGAAATAACGCGTGTTAGGCCAATAACCCACTGATAATGTTCCATCGATTTAGAGTTGATGAATACTTCATATGGGCGGCGAACTTCGTGGTCGGTATCTTCATTTAGCAAAATATCATTAATGGTAATGTAAAGTGCATGTTCAGAAACCGGGGGTTTTATTTTGTAGGTTGAGCCTAGCAAAAACTCCGGGCGTGCGATGCTTTCATTCATCTCAACGGGTGAGAATGTATTCTCGATTTTAACGTCTGGTGTAGCGGCTTCAGTTTGTTTAACTTGGTAGCCGACAATTTTCTTTTCTATTTTGACGGTCATGATCAAATGCCTGTTATCTGTTTTGTTACTGAGATCAAACTAATCTGACCCTTTATTTAGTTATAGGGTCAGTATTATGGGTTTTGATGTAAATTAATACTTGCCGTATGTGCCTTCTTTTAAGGCATCAAACAAATTGGCTGCAGAATGAATTTCACCATCATACTCAATCTCTTCATTTCCTTTTACACTTACTTTACTGCCGTCGTCTAGTGTAAATTCGTAAGTTGTGTTTTCTAGATCTTGCTCTTTAACTAATACTCCTTGGAATGCTTCGGGATTAAAACGGAATGTTGTGCACCCTTTTAATCCTTTTTCATAAGCATACATATAGATGTCTTTGAAGTCCTGATAAGGGAACTCAGTTGGGACGTTTGCTGTTTTTGATATGGAGGAGTCTACCCACAACTGTGCTGCGGCCTGAATATCGACGTGTTGAGTCGGTGTTACTTCGTCAGCAGAGATAAAATATTCGGGAAGCTTTGTGCCTGCTTCTTCGCTGAAAGGCATCGCCTTTTGGTTTACCAAATGACGATAGGCTAGCAACTCATACGAGAAAACATCAACTTTCTCTTTGGTCTTTTTGCCTTCACGAATAATATTTCGTGCGTAGTGGTGTGCGAAACTAGGCTCTACACCATTACTGACGTTGTTCGCAAGAGACAAAGAGATAGTGCCGGTAGGCGCAATAGAGGTGTGATGTGTAAAGCGAGCACCTTTCTCTGCAATTTTTTCTATCAACTCTGGTTCAAATTGTGCAATACGCTGCATATATCGGCTGTATTTTGCGTGTAATACCTTACCTTTAATGCTGTCGCCGATTTTAAAACCATCTTCTTTCATTTCAGGGCGTTTAGTGAGCATTTCTTCGCTGACAGTGAAGGTCTCTTCCATAATGGGGGCAGCACCTTTCTCTTCAGCAAGTGCTAGGGCTTGTCGCCAGCCTTCAAGTGCCATTTCGCGGTTCACTTCTTCTGTGAACTTTACAGATGCTTCGCCGCCATAAGGCATTTTTAGCATGGTTAGTGTAGAGCCTAAGCCGAGAATACCCATGCCGTGACGACGTTTGTTAAGTATTTCGTTACGTTGTCCTTCAAGTGGAAGCCCGTTGATCTCAACAACGTTATCCAGCATACGAGTAAAGATGGCGACTACCTTACGGTACTTATCAAAATTGAAGGTCGCTTGATCAGTGAATGGTTTTTCAACAAAGTTGGTTAGGTTAACTGAGCCTAACAAGCAGCTACCATAAGGGGGGAGTGGTTGTTCTCCACAAGGGTTCGTTGCACGGATGTTTTCGCAGAACCAGTTGTTATTCATTTCGTTTACTTTATCGATCAAGATAAAGCCTGGCTCAGCAAAGTCATAAGTTGACGCCATAATGCTGTCCCATATGAAACGTGCTTTTACAGTGCTGTAAATGCGGCACGCAACCAAACCTGCCGCGTTAGTGACGTATTGGTCTTTAACCGGAAACTCACGGTAAGTGAACTTGGTTGTGTCGCTAGCATCTAAACCATCTTCGTCTAGTTCTTCTTGCGTAACCGGAAATGATAGTTTCCAGTTTGCGTCTTCTTTCACCGCTTTAATGAAATCTTCTGTAATAAGCAGAGATAAGTTGAATTGACGAAGGCGCCCGTCTTCACGTTTTGCTCTGATAAAGTCGAGAACATCTGGGTGGTGAACATCGAAAGTGGCCATTTGAGCGCCACGACGACCACCTGCAGAAGAAACGGTAAAGCACATCTTGTCAAAGATATCCATAAATGACAGTGGGCCAGAGGTCGTTGCGCCAGCACCAGCGACATAGGCTCCCTTGGGTCGTAGGGTCGAAAACTCATAGCCAATACCACAACCTGCTTTTAGCGTAAGACCCGCTTCGTGGTTCTTGAACAAAATATCATCCATCGAATCATTGACAATACCTGACACGGTACAGTTGATGGTTGAGGTGGCGGGTTTGTGATCGCCTGCTCCCGCATTAGACATGATACGTCCGGCAGGAATAGCGCCGTGCTCTAATGCCCAGATAAAGTCTTTGTGAACGCTTGTTTTATTCTTTTTGCTTTCTACTTCTGCTAGTGCTTTTGCTACGCGAGTGTAAGTTTGGTTGATGTTGCTATCAACAGGGTCACCATTTTTGGTTTTTAGCTGGTATTTGGTGCTCCAAATATCCAGTGAGGCGTCTTGCATTGGGATTGGAGTGGTGATTGGTTCAACTTTCGCGTTCATTTCAGCCCTCTAGCGACAAAATGGTCAAATGTTCGAAACTCTATATATAGTGTTAGTTATTACTAACAGGCGAGCCCTTATTTTTCGGTTCTTTGAATATTTGACGAAGTAAATATAAAAAATTGATTGTATTCTAAAGCGAATTAGGAGTTTGTTCTTTTTATTGGTTGAAAATTGGATAAAACCCAATATATTCGCCTTGATGATGATTAGTATAACACCATATTGTGTTTTGTGAAGTTTGAATTTCGTTCTTATATCGCTCACTTTGGGCTGTTTTTGAAAAATAGATGTGGCTAAATACAGGCTTAGTAAGGGTTTAAACCGCTTAAAGGCTGACGGTATGTGCATTTAAATAGCGTGAATAAAATACTAGATGTAGTGTTTTTTGTAGTCAGATAGTGTGGTTAATGAGGTGTAGGTTATGATAATGATTAAGAATACGTTAGCGATGTTAACAGTGTCAGCGCTGATACTACCCTCACTAATTCTGCCTTTTAGCAATAGACTACTTATCTTCTATACGTAAAAAAAAGTGCTGATCCCTCAGCACTCTAAGCAGTTTACTTCTCAGCTCGGAGAATAAAATGAAAAGCCTGATTAATTGCTTCATTAGGTATTATAGATGGCTCGTTAAGCCGTATTAGATTATTTGACGCTTAGCGTTACAGGTTTTACAACGGCCTCTGTTAATCCCCTTTTTTTCTAGTAGGTTACTTTATTTCTATAATTTTATTGCTGAAATAAGCATTCTAATTGCCTAATTTTATTATCATTAACCTGTGTAAAAGTACAACAAGCCCGCTGAGTTGGTACAAAATATCTATAATGAGGTCTCATATATTCTCGGTAGGTAGCGTGATTGTAACGGCCGTGGTGAACATTATGTGGAAGAGATTCTTCAGGAAACAGGACAAAGAGCATGATGCTAGTCAAACAATACTAGCCAAAACTATATATACTTCACTGATTCTCCCGGAACTTATAGAGTTAGTTGAATGAGTGAATGTAGCTGCCCAAATTGTCATGCCCCTCTGGAAGAATCTTTAGCAAAAGGTACTGCGCCGATGTGCCAGCGTTGCGGAATGGCAGTCCCTCCTGCCCGAGATGGATATATCGGTGGGCTTCGTATGCATTTTAGTACAGCCGTTATATTGGTTTCTATTTTTTGTGTGGTAATGATGTTTTGGCTTCCACGCTAGCGCCATCTCAATCAAAAATGGCTAAAGGGTTGTTGCTATCTGCCTATGATGCAGGCAGTCACCGGTACTGGCGTAAAGGCCTGGAAAAGTACCTCAGTGAATATGACTGGACTGTAATAGCACTACCTGCCAGGTTCTTCAGCTGGCGCATCAGAGGCAATCCCATTAGTTTTCTCGCGCAGTATAGTGCTGAACTATCCGCTGATTACGACTTTATCATTGCAACTTCGATGGTTGACCTAGCGACACTTAAAGGTATTACGCCGTCACTAGCCTCTGTACCGTCGCTAATATACTTCCATGAAAATCAGTTTGAGTACCCCAAGACGAAAAACCAAACGGCAAGCATTGAACCTCAGATGGTTAATTTATACTCGGCTATGTCTGCAGACACCCTGATATTTAATTCAGAATTTAATCGTGATTCGTTTTTTGCAGGCGTCGATCAATTAATGACTAAGTTACCGGATTATACGGTGACAAGATTGTCTAAGCAGTTTGCAGCTAAATCATCAGTGATACCTGTTCCGGTTAACGATGATTGGTTTGAGGTAGTACGCCTTAATAATAGAAAAATTGCGTCCGCTATCAACAAGGACGTGCCGATAAAAATAGTTTGGAATCATCGCTGGGAATACGATAAAGGCCCCGGCAGGCTTTTAGGGTTTATTAGTGAGCTTCAAGCGAGAGACGTTGTGTTTGAGCTGAATATTGTCGGTGAAGCTTTTAGGCAGGTGCCTGCAGAATTCAATGAGATAGAGCGTCGCTTTGGCGAGAATATTAAAACATTTGGTTATGTTCGAGATGCTCAAGCGTATAAAGCGTTACTCGCTCAATGCGACATTGTGCTATCAACCGCTATACATGAGTTTCAGGGGATTTCTGTTATGGAAGCGGTTTCAGCAGGGTGCTTGCCTTTGGTACCAGACCGGCTTTCATATCAGGCATTGATCCCTGAACAATATCGCTATCGTTCGAATATCAATTCACCAGAGTTGGAATCTGTTTCAGCGGTAGATCGGTTATTTGAAATTATTTCAGCGCCAAGTACAACTATTAGATCTGATTTTCAGCGATATGGATGGACTATACTAGTAGAGTCATACAGCACCGCCATTAAGGCCCTTCTTAAGCGCAGTGCAGTTTAACTAATTGATTAAATGCAATGAAAAGCTTATATAAATTGGCTATGCTTGCTTATAAATTAGTCATACTAATATGTTATTAATACTACAGCGTGCCCACCACAAGTTGTGAAGGGTTTCTCTTGCTGAATTTTTTTAGGGTGGATGGACTCCAATTATGCATTGTCAACGATTTATACCGTTAGCCATTACTTTGACATTAATGGGGTGTGGAAAAGACACTTCAGGGCCAGCAAAAGAAGTCATACAGCCAGCAAAAGTTATTGTCGTTAAAGGTTCAAGTAATCAAATTAACCGACAATTACCCGGTACCGTAAGAGCATCTCAACGGGTTAATCTATCATTTCAGGTTTCTGGCCAGTTAAAGTTCTTTCCATTAAAAGAGGGGCAGCAAGTTTTAAAAGGTGAGGTGTTAGGCCGGCTTGATGACCGAGATTATCGGAGTAACTTGAGTGCCGCGAGTGCTGATTTAACAAGAACCGATGCGAACTTTAAACGTGCTGAAGAGTTGTTGGTAAAAAAGTTTATCTCAAAGGCGGAGTACGACAAACTGAAAGCGGAGTTAGATGTAGCTAAATCAAATTCAGAAAAGGCAGAAAAAGCATTAGATGATGCTGAGTTAAAAGCGCCATTTACTGGCACGGTAGCGAAACGTTATGTGGATAACTTTCAGGATGTTCAAGCGAAAGAACCGGTGATTAGCTTACAAGACAACAGTCAATTAGAAGTTATTGTTAATGTTTCAGAATCACTGGTTTCTCGAAGAGGTGAAGACCCAGATACTCTTAAGGTGAGCGCCAAATTTGAGGCGTTTCCTAAAGAGATGTTTGACCTTTATGTAAAAGAGTTTTCGACTGAAGCCGATTCGAGCACCCAAACGTTTGAAGTCGTATTGGGTATGAATGAGACCAAGGGTATTAAGCTATTACCGGGTATGACGGCAAAAGTGTTTGTAACGAAAGTGAATACAGACGAAGCAAGCGATACGTTTCTGCTACCGATGCATTCGGTTGTTGCGGATGAAGATAATAATGCGTTCGTATGGGTTGTTGATAAAAGCGACAATAGCGTTAAGAAAAAACCGGTTGCAATGGGAGATTTAAAAGGGGAAAGGGAGATAGAAGTAATCGGCGTCGAACTTGATGATATGGTTGTAATAGGTGGCGTCACTAAAATGCGAGAAGGTAAGATTATTCGACCTATCGAGAAGGTAACGTACTAATGAATCTTGCTGATTGGAGTATTCGTAATAGGGTCATTACGTGGACCATCACCATTATTCTCGCAGTGGTGGGGGCTATTTCATTTGAAAATCTAAGCCGGCTTGAAGACCCAGAATTTACTATCAAAGAAGGGGTGGTGATTACCCCATACCCCGGTGCGTCTGCCGTAGAAGTTGCAGAAGAAGTGACAGACTTAATTGAGCGAGCCGCCCAGGAAATGGGGCAGTTGGATCGAGTTGAATCGAAATCATCACGAGGACTTTCAATTGTAAAAGTCGTGATGAAAGACAAGTATGATGCCAAAGGGTTGCCTCAGGTTTGGGATGAACTGCGCAGAAAGGTTAATGACAACCAGAGAAATCTGCCGCCTGGGGCTGGGCCTTCTATTGTTAATGATGACTTTGGGGATGTTTATGGTGTTTTTGTTGCGCTAACGGGCGAAGGGTATACCAACCCTGAGCTATATGAACTAGCAAAATACCTTCGCCGTGAATTATTGACGGTTCAGGATGTTAAGAAAATAGCGTTTTATGGCGTGCAGCAGGAAGTTATTTATATTGAAATGCTGCGGGAGAAAATGTCAGATTTAGGTGTTTCCCCCGATGATATCTATCATGCGTTAGGTTCAAAAAATACAGCCGTAAGCTCAGGTTACATTAAAGTGGGCGCTGACCGTATTGCGCTTAATCCTACTGGAGAGTTTGAATCTGAACAAGAGTTCGGGGACCTTCTTATTCGCTCTCGCCAAAGTGATAACAAAAGCCAAATATTTTTGAGGGATGTTGCCAAAACTATAAGAGGCTTCAAAGATCCTACCGATAATGTCTTGCGCTATGACGGCAAGCAAGCAGTAGGCTTGGCTATTTCTACCGCGATGGGGGGCAATGTAGTAGAAATGGGTAAAGGTCTTAAGGAAAAGCTTGACCTTATACTGCCCAATATTCCCTTGGGAATCGATGTGAATCCGATCTCCATTCAGTTTGATACGGTGACGGAGGCCATTGACGGTTTCTTAATTAACCTGATTGAAGCGGTCGCTATTGTAATAATTATTTTGCTGCTTTTTATGGGGCTGAGAAGTGGTTTGGTTATCGGTGCAGTGCTTGTGGTGACGATAATGGGAACGTTCATCTTCATGGGCATGCTAAATATTACGTTAGAGCGAATTTCGTTAGGTGCTTTGATTATTGCATTAGGAATGTTGGTGGATAACGCCATTGTAGTAACCGACGGAATGCGCATTAGAATTAATAAAGGTGAGAACGCTTTAAAAGCTGCAATAGCCGTCGTAGGGCAAACCTCTGTACCGCTGCTAGGAGCCACTGCTATTGCTATTACCGCATTTGCGGCTATTGGTACCAATGATGATAGTACCGGCGAATACACGAGATCATTATTTACGGTGATACTGATTTCACTATCGATGAGTTGGGTTACCGCCGTTACGATAACGCCTTTGCTGTGTGAGCATTTCCTTAAGCCTGACAAAAAGAAGCCAGGTGAAGAGAAAGACCCTTACGATAGTGTGTTCTACAAAGGGTACCGAACATTCCTTGCTCGCTGCATACAATTTCGCTGGGTAACAATAGGTGTGGTTTTAGTCGTGTTTGGAGCATCACTCTATGGTTTTGGATTTTTGAAAAATAGCTTCTTTCCGGATTCAACACGACCGCAATTTTATGTTGATCTGTGGTTCCCCGAAGGCACAGAAATTAATGAAACAGTTAAACGTGTCGCGAGAGTTGAAGAAAAGCTAAAAGAGTATGAACCGGTTACGCATCTAACTTCTCAAATAGGCGGTGGAGAGATTCGTTTCTTATTGACCTATACGCCTGAATACAATTATCCAAGTTTCGCGCGTATTATCGTTGATATTGATGATTTCAAAAAAATGCCCGAGTTAACGGCTCAAATTCAGCACGATCTTGAAGAGTTTGTACCTGAGGCAAACGTTAATGTTCGGTTATTTGTTAACGGTCCAGCGACAGGCGGAAAAATCCAACTAAGAATTCTGGGGCCAGACGCAACCGAACTTCGTCGCTTAGCAAATAAAGCGTTAGTTGAAATTGAGTCTGACCCTGCAGCAAAAGCAGTAAGAAATGAATGGCGAAGTAAAGTTAAAGTACTACGTCCCCAGTTCTCAGAGTCTCCCGCGTCGATAGCGGGAGTAGAAAGGCCTGATGTAGCTAATGCGTTTAAGTATTCTGTTGAGGGTATTAATGCGGGTGTTTATCGTGAAGGTGATGAGCTGTTACCGATTATCGCCCGAGCGCCAGCAGAAGAGCGTGTAGACCTCGAGAGCTTAGATCAAGTGAGAATCTGGAGTCCCGCTGCTCAGCAGATGATTCCGATTGGTCAAGTGATGTCTCGTTTTGAAACCGAGTTTGAAGACCCTCACATTTGGCGTTGGAACAGAGTGTCTATGATTCGAATTCATGTTGATCAACGCACTGGGTTGCCTAGTGAGCTTTTGGCTCGCATTAAACCAAAGGTGGAGCAAGCGATAGGTGTTGATCTCGAACAATACTCAGCGGCCAATCCACTTAAACCGGGTGAACAATTTAATGCCAATACGATCCCCGTTCGCTGGGATGACCAAATACCAATAGAAGGTATGCCAGGATATTATATGGCTTGGGGAGGAGAAGGAGAGTCTTCTGTAAAAGCCTCAGGGCAAATCGCCTCAGCGTTACCGGTGTTTTTCGGTCTAATGATTTTTATTGTTGTCTGTTTGTTTAACTCAATTAAGAAAACACTCGTTATATGGTTAACGGTGCCGTTAGCGGTGATCGGGGTTACGGTTGGGTTGTTGATTTTTGATCAACCATTTGGGTTTATGTCGCTATTAGGGTTTATGAGTTTGGCTGGCATGTTGATTAAGAATGCGATTGTGTTAGTCGATCAGATCGATGTGGAGCTTGATGAAGGGAAAGCCCCTTATGAGGCTATTCTGGATTCGGGGGTCAGTCGATTGATACCTGTAGCTATGGCAGCATTGACGACCATACTGGGAATGGTGCCGTTGCTCGGTGATGCATTCTTTATCGCGATGGCGGTTACTATTATGTTTGGTTTGTTGTTTGCCTCGGTTCTAACGTTGGTTATCGTTCCCGTGTTTTATGCAACGATATTTAGAGTAAAGGCAGAGTAACTTAAGATACTTATTTAATCATACTCGCACGAAAAAGAGTCACCCCCGCGAAGCGGAACGTTTGCCCTAAATGATACACGCGCTTAACCTTTCTGGTTAAGCGCTCTTTTTTCTTTGTGTTCTACTATCTGAGATATAGAGCCCTACAAACCTTGCCATGACTATAGCCAGATAAAGTTGCCCTAATACTGATTGAGCTGACACCCATGCTCTTGAAATCGGGTGTATCGGGGTTATATCGCCGTACCCTAGTGTGGTCATCGTCACAAAACTAAAATATGAAAATAAAGAGATTGGGTCTTCAGTAGGGGCTAGACTGTTTTGCAGTTCAGTCGAAAAAGCAAAAGCATTTTCCAGGGTGTTGTAAGTGGTGACATAAATAAATGACCAGATAATAACTATAAAAAAATAGAGGCATACTGCAGCGTAAATAACATTGATGGATACGGTTTTACTGCGCGCAAGAAAACGGACTAGAAATATGCAGATATATGCAAAAAAAGCAATATATGAGAATGTAGCGATAGGTGAGTTTAGGTACTCTCTGTCGAAATAATACAATGTATTGATAGCCAGCACGGGTAATAGAATAAGTAAGCCAATTAGAGAGAAGCTTCGGTTATCTGTGACTAGGTAAAGTGATGTTAAGAATATTATTGAAATAAATGGGTTGAGCAGTAACCCCTCAAACTCAAACGGCGAGTACACTCTTAAATATGGTGGCACAATCAGCATGATTAATAGGCTAATAAGAAGTAGTAAAAAACTGTGCTTTGGAACCTGAGGTAGCTTCATATACATTAATTTTGGATGAAATAAGGGTAATGAGTAGTGGATGTACCTGTAAGCTTAAAAGATTTCCCGTGGCTAAAAAACGTGTTTGTTGCGGTTTTTTGATGAGAGTGTGAATAATTATCAAATTTATGGGGCATTTCTGGGTTTTAACTGGCAAGTTTCGAAAATATGGCCTAACTATTAGGATAGGTCCATACGGAGATGCTGATGAAACAGTTATTACTTAATCAAACCTGTGTTTTTCACCTGACTAGAATGGCGTTTCGTGCTCAGAGCAAATATAAGAAACGTTATCACCTTACTAATGATGAAGACCTTGTTGAACTAATACGCTTTGCCGATAGTTCTCGTGATATTGAACTACGACGTAACTTTATGTTGTTCTATATCAATTGCCCTGATGACATAAAAGATTATCTTGAGAGTAATCATGACATTCACTCCCCGATGGAGCGCTATCAGTCGCTAGGAAGTTTATAGCGGCATAATGTTTCTAGTGACAAATGTGAATGTTCACGCTTTATTGTCTCAGGAATATTGATTTATGGAAGGGTTTATAGCGGCAAGAGTATTACATGTATTAAGCATTGTTTTCTGGATCGGCGGGGTTGCAATGGTAACGACAATTCTTTTGCCATCAATACGTCAGTTTAAAACCGCAGAGGAACGTGTCGCTTTTTTTGAGCAAGTTGAAGGTCGTTTTGCGCTTCAATCTCGTGTTACAACAGTCTTGGCTGGGGTTTCAGGTTTTTATCTGGTACACCTTCTGGATGCTTGGAGTCGCTTTGGCCAGGCAGAGTATTGGTGGATGACCATGATGGTGGTTGTCTGGGTTATATTCACACTAATGCTATTTGTATTAGAGCCATTGTTCCTTCATAAGATATTTATTCGCAAGGCTCAGGCGCAACCTGAAAAAACATTTTCTACTATTCAGAGTATGCACTGGTTGCTATTGACGGTTAGCCTGGTAACGGTGGCAGGTGCGGTTGCAGGTAGTCATGGTTGGATATAGTGCACTCGCTTCGAGAAAACGGCGACTTATTAGCTAAGAAAAAAAACAATAGCGAGTAATGTAATCGCAAAACCGGCGATAGCAAACCACCAATAGTGATGACTACTTTTCGTTGTACCGGGCTCTTCTATCCAGGATTGCTTGCCGCCAGAGGCCAGAGAGCGTTTTTGAATCGCGGGCTTCGGGGTCGACTTTCTTGATTTAGATTCCTTAGAATTTTGTTGGGGCTGGATTATAGGCTTGGTTTTTTTGCGCACTGCTGAAGAGGGGGCGCTTCTAACAATGGTTTTATTCGGATCTTCTATAGGGCCTATGACTTCAAACGTGATGACATCAAGCTTTATCTTGTCACCAGGCTTAGCATAACTTTCGGTTATTCTCTGACCATTGAGAAAAGTCCCATTGGATGAATCCAAGTCTCTAACGAGTAGCTTTCCGCCCTTGGCTTCTACTTCTGCATGGCGTCTCGAAAGATGTTCGACGGGAATGCTGATGTCACAACTTGCGTCTCGACCTAAAGACGCCTTTTTATTGATAGGGAATACCTCGTTTTCCATCCAGCTAGCGGTCGACTTTAACGTCCACTCTGGTGAGGTACCTGGCTTTAAGCCGATTGCAGATTGATACTGGGTCGAATGAGGGTCAATAACATCAAGTTGGATCTTGCCTAACTTAATAACATCTCCGGCTGTCAGTACTTTTTCATTGAGTATTTTTTCATCGTTGATATAGCTGGCGCTTGCAGGGTCTTTGCTTAGGATAGTGGTTTGGTTGTTTTTAGTCCGTATCTCTAGGTGAGTATCGGAGATGCTAGCTTCATTGATCACCAGACTATTCTTTTGTGAACGTCCTATCGTAAACAATGAGTCTACCAACCATATAGCTTCTTGCCGTCTATCCCTAAATTGGAGCTTTAACATGTTAAAAACCTTGATGCACCAGAGTATAAAATTGAAAGTATTGCTAAAGAGTATAGCGCTTAACGTTTAATTGCGGACTTTAATTAGGTTTCATTTGTAAATAAATGAAACCAAACGATATTTGATGTTAAAGGTGTTTTTTAATCTATACTGATGAGTGTTCTCGTACTTTTACTAGGGTCTTTATCGATGAGTCTTGTTTTGTTAATACATGATGGGGGTGGCGGTTATGTTTGCGTCAGTAGCTAAATCCCATATCGGCCATGTTAGGTCCTGCAATGAGGATAGCTTTATAGAAAATCCAGAGTTGGGTCTTTGGTTAGTAGCTGATGGAGTAGGGGGGAGTGCACACGGAGACTTTGCCAGCCAAGTGGTGTCGCAAACAATTGAAAGAAAAATTCGGTTAGGAAGTACATTAAAAGAGGCGGTAGAAGATGCCCACTTAACGGTTATGAAATTGGGGCGTGATAAACCCGAAGTCTCAGGAATGGCATCAACGGTTGTTGCAGTCCACTTTAAAGGAACGCATTACCAGATTTGTTGGGTTGGAGATAGTCGTGCTTATTTAATCAGTCAAAACGATGATATTAGCCAGTTGACGGTAGACCATAACCAAGCACAGCTGTTGGTTGAGACGGGTGAAATAAGTGTTGAGGAGGCGCGTTTGCACCCCTCTCAGCGAGTATTGATACATGCGGTAGGGGTTGACGATGCAGGCTGGAAAGTAGACCTGTGTGAAGGTGACCTCGGTGCAGGGGAGCGGTTATTGCTTTGCAGCGATGGACTTTCTGGCGAGATTGAAGATATTGAAATACTGGCTTCGTTCAACCAAGGCAAACCACTTAAGATTATTGTTGAAGGGCTGGTTGATAAGGCTCTGAGCAACGGTGGGAGCGATAATATTACGTTGGCATTAGTTGAACTTGACCGACAGAGTGTTAATGCAACCAATTTAGATATGGCTCCTGGATCGGCTGATACTAAGGCCAACCAAGTCGCTTCCATTGGAAAACCACAGTCAGCACTTAAGTATATGGTACTTGGTGTTGTTGCCGCATTGGTGGTTGTTAGCATTGCAGTCTGGGTGGCGTAAAAAATGGCAGATGGACGATATCAATATCTTGAAGTAATCGGTGAAGGTGGAATGGCGACGGTGTACCGTGGCGTACAAAACTCGTTGAACAGGCAAGTTGCGATTAAAGTGTTGTCTGCTGATCTGTCTGATAATCCATCGATTATCAAGCGATTTAAGCGTGAATCTTTAATTATTGCAGGGCTTAATCACCCCAATATTATTCATGTTATCGATAAAGGCACCACAAGTTCAGGGCGGCCGGTATTTATCATGGAGTTTGTCGAAGGGCAGACGTTAAGTGATGTCATCTATCAGAATTCGCTATCTTTCAACCGTAAAATTGACCTTCTTATTCAAGTCTGTAAAGGGCTGGCTTACGCACATAAATTAGGCGTTATTCACAGAGACATCAAGCCTGCAAATATATTAGTTGATAATGAAGGTAATGCTCGCCTTCTTGACTTTGGTATCGCGTCTTTTTTTAAAGATAAACAAGCGGGCGACGAGCGTGAGACTAAGTTGGTAATGGGAACCGAAGCCTATATGGCCCCAGAGCAACAGCTAGGTATTTCAGAAACATCCGAACAGAGTGACATTTATTCGTTGGGTGTCGTTATTTATGAACTCATCAGTGGTCAGCTTCCTGCTAAGCCCTTAAAATCATTAACCTCGCTTGTACCTGATGTGTCAGAAGAACTTAATGCTCTTGTAATACAGTGCCTCTCTCAGCATCGTGAGGATAGGCCGACCTCTGTTGAAAATGTTAAGAATATAATATTGCGAGTTATGCAAGGGCAGCACTTGGGTAAGGCACAGCAAGATCGTGCTGGCGAAGGGTTAGCGGCCATTAAAAAACGCTTCGGTTTGTTAGATGTTATTCGGGACGATAACCACGGAGCGGTGTACCTGTATGAAGAGAAGTCTTCAAATAACCTGTTAGTGATTAAGAAAAAAGTAGGGCCGTCTTCAGGTCTAAAAGAGGCGAAAATACTAAGTCAGCTTAAACACCCGAATATCGCGAATATTCACGGCACATCTAATAAAGAACATGTATTTATTATTGTTATGGAATATATCGCCGGGGGCACGCTTCAAGACCGCCTGATTGAGCCCATGCCGCTGGCTTCTTTTTTGCCACTCGCGAATCAAATCTGTGAGGGGTTGGCATTTGCTCATAGGAACCGAGTGATTCATGGAAACCTGAGGCCTAGCAATATTCTGTTAACATCTAGCTTGCAACCAAGAATTTCTGACTTTGGCTTAGATGAACACTATAGAATTGATGCTGATAAAAAGAACTGGTATCGACCTGAAGGAAAAGAGAACAACGAACTAACCGATATTTTTTCTCTAGGCGCGATATTTTTCCATACACTGACGGGTATGCCACCAGAGTTTAAGGTAGGAAGCCTAGTAAAGACTAAAGTATTTGAAACATTAGACTGTGATCTTCAGGCGTTATTAGTCAGGATGCTGGATCAAGATCCATTGCAAAGACCTCAAAGTGTAGAGTCGGTGCAGTCGGAGTTGTATGTATTGGTCGAAGAGCAGGAAACGGTGGTTAAACCTAACAGCAAGCGCGGGGGTAGCGATGGTAACCCTGCAATAGATGATGAGCGTAGTACTCGATTATGGCCGATTGTGGTTATTACGACTATAGCTGTGATCTCGCTGAGCCTGAACATAGTGCTGTTGACAGGCCATGATGAGGTTATTATTTCGGTCATTGACTCATTCTTTAACTAAGGTTAACTCCATCATCCGTTAGTTCCTCTACACGGTTTTGCTCAAAAATATTTAAGGAGATCCGGTATATCGGGGCCCTCTCTTTCTGGGTTCTTGATATGCTGATCTAGTTAGTAGCTACGTTTGTATATTTTTCTACGGCTAATACCTATAAACGCGCGATAGAGAATATACCCGAACCCAACCAGAAATAACGCGGCTATCACCATGAGTGTGAAGTTTAGAGAGTGCTTGTCGGTGGTATTAAACTGAAATGAAGTGAGTACCTTAGACAGGTTTTGGATAAATAGATATACCGAAAGCGCTCCCCCCATAATCGCTGAAATAAGCTGACTGGATATGATTACCAATGATGGAATAGTCGCTTGATGATTACATTGGTCACACTCGAACATGTCAGTATATTCAGGTTCCCCCTCTTGAAGTAGAGGCTCCATTTTACCTTGCTTGCACATAGTGCAGAAAAAGGCTGAACTACTTTTTCTGTTACTTTTACGTATTAGCTGAGGTTCGCCGTGTTCCATTCACTACTTCCGCTTTAGTCTGGTTTTATTATTGTTATGGAGTGAAATACTAATTGCCGTCAAATGGTTTAATGATTCTTTATTGCAAAGGATGGAATCTTCCTTGTTCCGTGAAATAGTGTCAAGTCTATGATCGGCTTATTAGGGTTAAAATAGTTAAAAGATTATTTTAGCCCTGGGAGTATAGTTTTTAAGACGGCCATTAGGCCAATATTTATTTACTTCTCGCACGGGTCGAAGATATAGACTTATTCAAAAAAATTACTGGCATTATACCTACTAAAACGATGATCAGTGATGCCAGCGCGCTTTGCTCTAACAGCTCATCAGAGGCAAGTTGATAAACATGTGTTGCTAGTGTTTCAAAATTAAAGGGTCTTAAAATAAGAGTGGCAGGCAGCTCTTTCATACAGTCAACGAAAACGACGAGGGCGGCCGTTAATATGCCGCCTCTAATAATCGGTAAATGAACGCGAAGTAGGGTGCTGAGATTGTTTCTGCCTAATGATCGCGACGCCATATCCATGCTAGGTGTTACCTTGGTAAGGCTAGACTCGACAGCGCCAGCGGATACCGCTAGAAATCGAACTGTATATGCAAAAATTATCGCAAAGGTTGTACCGCTCAACAATAGCCCGGTTGAGACTCCGAAATACTGTCGTAAAAAATCATCCAAAGCATTGTCGAAGGCTGCGAACGGTACAATAATACCTACGGCTAGAACAGCTCCAGGCATGGCATAGCCCAAACCTGAAAAGCGAACGAGTATATTGGTGGCACCTTCTGAATTGAGGCGTTTACTATAGGCAAGGGTAACACCAATGATAATAGTGATGACTGCGGCGATAACCGAAAGTGTGAAGCTATTAAGTGCGTAGCTCACGAATTTACTCGTCCAACTTACGTCAAAGTAGAGATATGCGTAGTAACCAAGAACAGATACGGGTATAAGAAAACCTGCCACTACAGGAAGTAAACAAAACAATGTAGCCGCTACCGCTTTAACACCAATTAATTGGAACTGTTCAAGAGATTGTCCTTGGTTTTTTGATTCAAATTGCTTTTGTTTGCGGCGCGAAAAACGCTCCATGTAGATAAGGGTCACAACAAAAATTAGCATTAAGCTGGCTATTTGTGCTGCTCCTCCTAAATTCCCCATGTTTAACCAAGTGTCATAGAGGCCGGCGGTTAAGGTCTTAACTGCAAAAAAATCTACGGTTCCAAAGTCATTTAATGTCTCCATTAATACTAGCGAAAGCCCAACCGCAATAGCAGGGCGAGCGACAGGTAGCGAAACTCTTAAAAAACTCTGCAGAGGGGTATGCCCGAGATTTCTACTAACCGAAAATAGCGACATTGACTGCTCTAGAAAAGCCGCTCGGCTCATCAAATAAACATAAGGGTATAGTACTAATGCCATCATAGTGATGGCCCCACCCATGCTCCGTATTTCAGGGAACCAGTAATCTTGATAAGAGCCCCAGCCAAACAAGTCGCGAAGAGTACCTTGAACGACCCCTGCATATTCAAGTAAGTCGGTATACACATAAGCAATAACATAGGCAGGTACGGCAAAAGGCAGTAGGAGTGCCCATTCCAGTATTTTTCTACCGGGAAACTTACACATTGTAACCAACCATGCAGCCCCAACACCCATAAACAAGCTTAAAGAGCCGACGCCGGTCATTAGTATTAAGGTGTTGAAGATATACCCAGGAAGTACAGTGTCTAATAGGTGGGGCCAGATATTCTCTTCGGGGTAAAATGCGAGGTAGAAGACGGCGATGATCGGTAGCCCGACCATAAATGCTATAAAAGCAGAAGATAGAAACCAAGGGTTACGAAAAAAACGGCTAAGAGGCGCCGATTGGGTCTGTGTATACATTAATTAGGCCGAAGGTAACTGTAAATTGCCCGGACTCAGATATAAGTCTGTGACCGGGCTTTTACTCTAGTTGTCAAAGCCTGTTTTATCAACAAGTTTAACCGCTAAGGTACGATATTTTGCTATTTCGTTGAGTGGTAATGGGTCTGACTTGAATGTTCCCCATGATGCAACCAGTGCTGAAGGCTCTACACCCGGTTTAACAGGGTATTCAAAATTTTGTTCTGCATATATTCTCTGAGCAGGCGCCTCAGATAAAAAATTCATAAGCTTGATGGCGTTATCTTTGTTTGGCGCACTTTTGGTAAGTGAAACTCCACTGATGTTAACATGGGTTCCTCGGTCACCTTGGTTTGGGAAAACAATACTGACAGATCTTGCCCATGCCGATTGTTCTTTATCCATCAGCATCTTTCCGTAATAGTAGTTGTTACCGATAGCTAGATCACAAACACCTTCTTTAATCGCCTTAACTTGGGCTCGGTCATTGCCTTGGGGTTTTTGTGCTAAATTGCCTTTGACAGCAGTTAACCATTTTTCTGTTTCTGCCTCACCATTGTTGGCAATCATTGAGGCGATTAATGCAACGTTATAGGGGTGTTTACCGCTACGGGTACAAATTTTACCTTTCCACTCGGGTTTTGCTAAATCTTCATAGCGTGCGATTGCACCGGGCTCCACTCTATCTTTCGATGCGTAGATTACTCGAGCGCGCGTGGTTAAACCATACCATTGGCCTTGAGAATCCTGATATTGAGCCGGAATATTTTTTTCCAGCTCCGGGGTGGTCACGCCTTGAACAACACCTGCCTCTACGACTTCGTTTAACCGGCCTATATCAACCGTAAATACGAGGTCTGCGGGGCTATTCTTGCCTTCACGCTTTAGTCGTTCGGTGAGCCCTTTTTTGGCGAACACAACATTGACGTCGACGCCTGAATCCTTGGTAAACGCGTCGAATATAGGTTGCATTAAGAACGGCTGGCGATATGAGTAAACATTAACTTCTTCGTTTGCCTGAACAGATGTAATAGTGGTGCTACCGACTAACGCTAGGGCTGTTGGGATAAGGTGCTTCATGTTAAACATTAAATCAAACTCTCTTAATGAAAATAGTAATGATAATAATTCTCATTAAATAGTTGGGAATTGTCAAGAATTAAATATAAATATGCCGGTTTTAATTCGCTCATTCTAAGTGTGGTGCTATCATCTAGTAATGATCGAGATCATTTATTGCGTGTGAATCTCTAATGTTGTTAAGTTGTTAGGACGATAATTAAGAATATGGGTAATAAAAGAGTCCATGAGCGGACACTTCTAAATGCAAAAGTAAAAGTAACTCACGAAGTAGTTGGAGACGGGATGTTCTATGTCAGGGATATTTCAGATGGTGGTGTATTTGTGATCGTCGGGGAGTCGGTTTTTCCACCCTTAGGCAGCATCGTTAAGGTCCAGATGCAGGATTTACCCTTTGAGGCTCCAATCCTCGATATGATTGTTGTTCGAAAGGGCGTTGATGGGTTTGGCTTAAAATTTGTTGCTAATGATTGATTACACTTAATATCAATGCATTAGTCTGCATATTACCCTGTTTTTTGAACTCTATCCCAGTCTCATCAAAGCGCGTACTTCTTTTAAGAATAGAGCGTATAATCGCTCTTCTCTGATCCAGTCACCATTGTAACTCCCCTATACTCACAGTGTTTTTACGTTAGCTATTATTTTAATGGTGTAAAAAGGGGTCTCCGTAAGTGTTTAAAGGTTAATGTAAGGTAATCGCTAGATGATAAAACTAATTAAAGGATTCACCCTGGTCATCATGATGTTAAATATGGCGGGTTGTGCGTCCTATTATTCACATTATGGTAGTTTCTCAGCGCAAAACTCAAAAGGTGATGAGCGCATGTACGTGGTGTCATGGAAAACGGCTGAGTACCCCTCTTGGGCCATACAAGATGATAAAGCGACCGAGATTGTGCTAGAAACACAATGTAGCGAGCGAAAGTGGAAAATGGCCGATCAGGTTACGTCTAGTAGTAGGTGTACAGAGGTTCATGAAGGCATTGTTGCTTGTGGTGATGCATCATTGGATCTGTCGCTAGTCGGTAAACCCATTTCTGACCCTAACCATTTATGCATGACTGTAACCGATAGTAAAGGCGCACAAAGTATCGTTGACCTGGAGGGGCAGGTATTGATATCAGTGAGTTGTTTACCGTCGGCTGTGACACAAAAAGAAGAAGGGGAAATGGTCAATATAGACTACCTTAAGGCATCGGTAGTGCCATATAGCATCGCGACTCGCAAGGCAAGACGCTATAGTTACGGAGATAAAGCCCCCGTTATGAGCGGTAAAAGCTGTGATTCCGGTAGTTAATCGTCAAGGAATTGGTTAAGTGATTTATCAAGTTTTTTAACTACACTTGATAAATGAATGCTGTCACTTGGCCAATGGATATTTTGCGTGCGTAGCGATGGTTAGGTATTGAGGGCTCGTTGGTATAGTTGATGTGATGTGGTTATCAACACTACGTTATTTTATACAACTGAAACAACAAGATACATTTAACAACAGAAGTGTCATTGTTCCTTGATAGTTATCCTGCAAAATATACAGTAACTAAAAGTCTTTTTACACGTTGTTATTTTGATTGTTAAGGATGAATACCATGCAGGGTCATCAACAGAAAATACCCGTAAACCAATTACAGGTTGGGATGTACGTTGCTAATCTTGACAGACCTTGGTGTGAAACACCTTTCCCTATTCAGGGTTTCTATATTAAAGCAGTGGTTGAAGTGGAATCTCTGGAGTCTTACTGCAAGCATGTTTATATTGATGTAGCCTCTGGTAAAAAAGAGTCATATGAAAGTCATTCGGTAATGAAACGTAGGGGTTCTAATCAGGAAAATTCCACCCACCCTGCAGGTAATGCCTTAAAGTTACCGCCCTTAAAGATACGTAATCAGGTCGAGTACCCCAAAATAGCCTCTGACAAAGCAGTTTCATCACTTAAAAAAGAAGTATCTAAAGCTGGAAAATTACAGCGCAATGTCAGCGTGGCACTGACTAATGTATTTGATACGGTTAATGCTGGTGGGGCGCCAGACTATAAGGCAGTGAATAAAGCTGTCGATGGCATGGTAGAAAGCGTGGTGCGTAATCCAGATGCATTAGTATGGCTGACACGCGTCAATACTCATGATCAATTTAGTTACCAGCATGCGATTAGCGCGTCAATTTGGTCGTTGGTATTGGGGAGGTATCTAGGTTTAGAGAAAGAGGTGCTTAAACAGCTATCGACTTCGGTATTACTTTCACAAGTTGGAAAGGCCAAATTGCCGCAAGATGTACTCGAAAACCAGCATGCCCTTAATGCGGAAGCATTTGAGTGCTATAAAAAGTATGTTGCATATAGTGTCGAGATTCTAGAGTCTTCAGGCAATATTCCCAGCCCTGTAATAGAAGTAGTGCGTAGTCATCGTGAGAGACATAATGGAACTGGGTTTCCCAATGGTATTACCGGTGACCGTATCCCTTTGCTTGCCAAAATAGCAGGATTAGTTGATGCGTACCAGGAAATGATTGAGCCGCGACCTGGTGTGACACCAGTGCCTGCAGCGGTTGCGGTATCTAAACTATATGAAAGTCGAAATATTGAGTTTCAAGAAGAGTTGGTTGAAAGTTTTATAAAAGCGATAGGTGTTTACCCAACAGGTACTTTGGTTGAACTGAACAATAGTGAGGTCGGGATTGTATTAAACCACAACTCACAAAGACGGTTATGGCCACGAGTTGCAGTGGTGCTAAATAAAAATAAACAGCCTCTTAAACAAGCTAAGGTTGTTGACTTATTAGCGTATAACGAAGGTAAAACACAGTCCGATTCGCTTAATATAGCGGGTAGTTTACCGGCAGGATCATTTAATATAGACCCTTCAAATTACTTGATCACGGGTGCGACAAGTCGTTGGAGTTGGCGTCACTTTTCAGGTTAGTTATTTTTCTGATGAAGCCCTCATGTTAAGCTAAGGGTATCAATTTCATGAGGAATGTTCATTATGCCAAGAGCGCGTTGTAACGTATGCTGCAATGCAGTAATGTCTTGTATTTGTAAATGGACCTCACCGATCTTCAATCAAACGAATATCGTGTTACTTCAACACTCAGATGAAGTCAAAAAGCCGCTAGGCACCGCTAAGATAGTATCCCTCTGCTTACAAAACGCCTTGGTTAAAGTGGGTGTTGATTTTTCAACTGATGTAGACTTTGACCGATTAATGAATTTTCCAAACCAAAACCTCGCTATGTTATATCCTTCGGAGTCAGCACTCGAGCTACATAGCTGGCGGAACAGAAAGCCTGATACAGAAGAAGAAAAACAAACGGAAACGGTACCAAAAACGCTGATTGTATTAGATGGAACCTGGCGTAACACGCGTGAAATTATGAACGTAAATCCAGCACTTAAAAACCTACCTGCAGTTAAGTTGACGCCCACGATCCAGTCTAACTATAGAATTAGAAAAGCGCCGTTTGCAGATTCACTCTCAACGGTTGAAGCGGTTTCTCAGGCGCTCAATATTCTAGAGCCTGAAACCTCTGTTGATGCGATGAGTTTGAGCTTTCAGCATATGATTGATTATCAAATTAACCGCATGGGTGAAGATGTTTATCTTCGAAATTATGTCCAGCCGCCAAGCCTGCAGGATTAGTTGTTCATGCGGTTGAATTTTGTAATTTTGACCCAACATTAGTCTCCTCTTGCCATCATTAAAAAGTTCACTATGAATAATGCATTGAGTATCCAGGGACTACGGAAAGTCTACAGTAATGGTCATGAAGCGCTAAAAGACATTTCACTAGATGTGGAGCAGGGAGATTTTTTCGCACTACTTGGTCCCAACGGAGCGGGTAAGTCTACAACTTTGGGGATTGTTTCATCATTAGTGGGAAAGACGTCGGGTTGTGTGAAGATATTTGATTATGATATCGATACGGATATTGTCAAAGCGAAAATGCAGCTGGGTGTCGTGCCACAAGAGTTTAATTTTAACCAGTTTGAAAAAGTCTTCGATATTGTCGTTACGCAAGCGGGTTACTATGGCATTCCTGCTGATGAAGCAAAGCGCAGCGCAGAAAAGTACCTAAAAAAACTAAGGCTTTGGGATAAGCGTGATGTTGCGTCCAGGTTGCTATCGGGTGGAATGAAGCGAAGGTTGATGATTGCAAGAGCCCTTGTACATGAACCTAGAATCCTGTTACTCGATGAGCCGACTGCAGGGGTCGATATTGAACTTCGTCGATCAATGTGGGAGTTCATGAAAGAGCTCAACGAGCAGCAAGGTACTACCATCATATTGACTACTCATTACCTCGAAGAGGCTGAATCTCTTTGTCGAAATATTGCCATTATTGATCAAGGAAGTATTTTAGCGAATACCAGTAAAAAGGAGTTGCTAAGCAACCTTCATTCAGAGACATTTGTGTTGGACCTTGCTCAGCCACTAATATCGCCACCTTTACTCCCAGGCTTTGTGAGTAGAGTTAACCGTGAAGGGGGTCTCGAAGTTGATATACCCCAGGGGCAAAGCATCAATATGTTGTTTTCAATATTGAGTCAATCAGGTATCGATGTTGTCAGCATTCGGGCTCGGGCGAATAGGCTTGAAGAGCTCTTTGTGCGTATGGTTGAGGAGGGGAAATAGATGGGGCCTTATCGAACTCTGATTGCTTTTCAAACAATCGTTGTGAGGGAAATCAGACGGTTTATGCGTATTTGGGTGCAAACTCTACTACCACCCGCTATTACCATGGCATTGTATTTTGTGGTATTTGGAAACCTGATTGGCCCCAGAATTGGCGAGATGGATGGCCACCGTTATATGGACTTTATTGTGCCAGGGTTGATCATGATGTCGGTGATTACTAATTCATACTCCAATGTCGTATCCTCTTTCTTTGGTATGAAGTTTCAAAAAAGCATTGAAGAGTTGGTCGTATCACCTGTTCCTAACTGGGTAATTCTAACCGGGTATGTAGCGGGAGGTGTTACCAGAGGCTTAGCGGTTGGTGCGATTGTGACTGCTTTGTCGTTAGGGTTTACTGATCTTCAGGTGCATAATGCGTTAGTCATGGTAGCAGTGGTGTTGTTAACTGCTATTTTGTTTTCGTTAGGTGGGTTCATTAATGCGATGTTTGCCACCAAATTTGACGACATCTCTATTGTGCCTACGTTTATTTTGACGCCTTTGACTTATTTGGGAGGGGTATTCTACTCAATCTCTATGTTGCCAGAATTTTGGCAGACGGTGTCAAAAGTTAACCCCATTTTATATATGGTCAATACGTTTCGTTACGGTATTTTGGGCGTGACTGATATCGATGTAGGTTTTGCATTTACGATGATTATTGGATTTACTGTCCTGCTATTTGGCTACTCTCTACACCTTTTAAATAAAGGCAAAGGTATTCGTAGTTAATCCCTGTTTGTAGCTCAATCGTGGAATTATATTATGGTCGATTTAAGTAAAACATTATTGGGTCAAAGTACGGCCTATGTCGATCGGTACGCTCCGGGGCTGCTCTATCCGTTGCCACGTAAGTCTAAGCGTGATGAACTGGGAGTTGACTCTTCAAACCTACCGTTTAAAGGTGTGGATATCTGGAATAGTTATGAACTATCTTGGTTAAGCCCTTCAGGTAAGCCGCAGGTGGCTATTGTTGAATTTAGTTTCCCTTGTGATTCGGTCAACATTATAGAGTCAAAGTCATTTAAACTTTATTTGAATTCGCTCAATCAATCAGTGTTTGAATCAAAACGCCATCTTGAAGATGTGTTGATAAAGGATTTAAGTTTAGCGGCCAAGAGTGATGTTGGCGTCAAGATTATCGCTCTTGATCAGGCGGGGGCTATACACTCCGGAAATGAGGACCGGCAGCTCATTGATCTGCTGGATGTGAGTGAATTCAGCTATGAGGTCGATACAAGCACGTTGACTGCGGCTAAAGGAGTGCTTGTTGAGCAGCAGCTCGTATCACACCTGCTAAAAACAAACTGTCCCGTTACAGGACAGCCTGACTGGGCTTCAGTGCTAATCGATTACTCTGGTGATGTGATAGATCAGGAAGGTTTACTGCGTTATATTGTCTCGTACCGTAATCATCAGGATTTTCACGAGCAGTGCGTAGAACGAATTTTTATTGATATTATGGATAAATGTGCTCCAGAAAAATTAACGGTGTATGCACGTTACACGCGTCGTGGAGGGTTGGATATCAACCCTCTGAGAAGCACAGAGTCGAACTATTCAGGAAATATTAGACTGAGTCGTCAGTAAGAGCCTGCAGTAACAGGAAAGAGGATGCTTATTCAACATCCTCAGAGTCTTTCAGTTTTTGTGCTGCGGATTCAAGCGCGCGTACAATCTGGTCTTTTTCGCTAATACCGATCTTGCCTGTATCAAGGTACATCGCGAAGCCTGTTGTTTCGTGTTCCATAAAGCTTTGGTTTTCACCTATTTCCCTTCGGAAGTCCACGACTTCATATATAGGGACTGAGCGAGAGAAGCCCTTAACCGTAATTTCGCCTTTATCTCGACACATGACCATATCTTTAACAAGGGAGAATGTCTCATACGAAACGAGGATTTCGCCCGGCTCAGCCAGCGTCTCTAGCCGGCTTGCTAAGTTAACTTCTTTGCCTATAATGGTATAGTCCATTCGGTTTTCAGCGCCAAAATTTCCGACGGTGCAATAGCCCGTGCTGATTCCCATCCTGATCTCAAGCGGTGTTCGAATACCCTGGCTTTGCCATTTTTGCCGCAGTACTTTCATACGCTTTCGCATGTCTATCCCCATTGCCACACAGGCCAGGGTGTCCTCTTTTGGGCCTCGGCTAGTCGGATCACCAAAGAATATCATGATACTGTCACCAACAAACTTATCGATGGTGCCGCCATATTTTAATGCTATCTGAGACATGGCGTTAAAATAAGTATTTAGGAGCTCTGTCAGACTTTCAGGTTCCATCTCCTCCGAAAGTTCAGTAAATCCTTTAATATCTGAAAAGAATACGGCTAGCTTTTTACGCTGGGTTTCCAGCCGAACATCTCGCTCACCTGTAAAAATAGATTGCCATACCTGAGGTGAAAGGTATTTGGCTAGTTTGTGAGATAGCGTGATTGACTGCTCTCTCTGATGTTGAATAAGTGATTTAGCGTGTACAAGTGCGCGTGCTTGTTGGTGGGTATAATAGGCGGTTACACATATATAGATACCGACACTGATACCGGAGACAATGCTAACTAAAATAGGGGTAGGTGGAGCTATGTTAAACCCAAAATACAGTGAAGAAATACAGACGCTGGTAAACCAGATGAGGTTCCCGTATAGCCAGATTTTCATACCGCCTACAATGATACAACTGAAATTTAGCATCAGGATAAATAGCAGAGTGGGCACTAAACTGAAATCGATTAGTACAACAATGGGGCCACTTAATAGCGCATCCACCAACAATAGACGATGGCGAATAATAGGGTTACGATGTCTATTGAAAAATCGAACCGTAAAGTAAAGCAGGTGTGGCCATAGCATTGTGCCTGGCAGTAGCCAGATTAAGTTCGCATCAAAATGATTAGTGAGAATGCCTGAAACAATGATCGCAGCGCCCGCTAAATAGGCTAATACGCGCGCGTTGTAGTCCGGCATAGGGGGGATTGCCACTTGTTTTAGAGGTTTGCTTTGCCGGGTCGTTTTTTTTGTAATAGTCATTGAATTCATTATTGTTAAAATTTTTCCAGCGAACTACTGAATACGTTACTAACATTGTTAGCGGTATCTTATTGATATTTGCTACACTTCGCTAGAGTTTTGATGAAAATACTCATGCAATTGCCATATTCATGTCATAAAAATAGGTCACCCATGCCGCATCCTGTCACTGAACTTTTGTTACAACGAAACTCATCTGCAAAGCTTACGTTTCCAGCTCCTGATGGCGCGCTTCTAGATACGCTTTTGCAGGCAGCCTTTCGCGCGCCTGATCATGGATTGTTGAGACCTTGGCGTTATTTGGTGATAGAAGGTGATGGGCTTGAGCGCTTAGGGGAGTTGTTTGTAGCGAGTGCATTGCATGAATCTCCAGATCTAACTCAGGCTCAGCAAGAAAAGTTCCGTAAAATGCCTGCTAGGGCACCGATGGTAATCGTGGCGATTGCAAGCATCCAAGAGGCGACTAAGATACCTGAAATCGAACAGGTGATGGCCACCAGCGTAGGTGTCGGCTATTTACTGCTTTCACTGCAGGCAGAAGGTTTTGGCGGAATGTGGAGAACTGGGCCGCTTGCTTATAACACTGAAACTCGTAAAGGACTCGGTTTGGCTGATAATGAGACAATAGTCGGTTTTCTTTATGTGGGTACTTTGGACGGAAAAGCTAAAGCGATTCCTAATCATGATATTAATACGTTTGTTAAACAGTGGCCTTGAGCACTTTTCGCTGCCCCCTGTAAGACTTTTATCTAGTGTTACCCTCATTTCTATTCACGATTGTCATACCCCCGATGATTGCAATATGTGTTTAATCTGAGCACGATTGCCCATTCTGCGGTAAGTGGTTGCCGTACGATTATTATTTCTCACGCATATTTTACTTATATCTAATAAAAACAATGTTTAAGCAATAACTGGCACTGGTATTGCTTTGTTACTTGTAATTAGATTTTGCGGACATAATTAACCGTATTTAGTTAAACGTTGTGCCGTTTGTTGTTGTTCGGTGCCACGTTTAATTTAGTGGAGTAGCTATGAGTATTTCATTTAACAATGCATTAGGCATACATGAGCAGGCACTGAATGTTCGTGTCAAGCGTGCTGAAGTGTTAGCGAATAATTTGGCTAACGCAGATACGCCCGGTTTCAAGGCGCGGGATTTGGATTTCAAGGCTGTACTCAACAGTAGTCTCAGTCAGTCGAGCAGTTCAGGGGCGATGGCGATTGCCAAAACTAACTCAAAGCACCTTTCGACCCAAAATGAGCCTTCCGAGGCACTATTGTATCGAAACCCTACTCAGCCAGCTATTGACGGCAATACGGTGGATACGCAGCAAGAGACGGCCGCTTATATGAAAAATGCGATGGACTACCAAGCGAGCTTCCAGTTTTTAAATAGTAAGTTTAAAGGACTTACTAGCGCTATAAGGGGAGAGTAGATATGTCTCTAAATAGAATTTTTGATATAGCCGGCTCCGCGATGTCGGCTCAGTCTATGCGATTGAATACCACTGCCAGTAATATTGCGAACGCAGACACAGCAAGCAGTAGCACAGATGAAGTTTATCGGGCCAGAAAGCCCGTGTTTGCGGCGATACAGCAGTCGGTGATGGATAAAGGTTTTCCTTCTTCTAATTCGAATATGGCGTTTACTGATACGCCAGGATCACAAGGAGTAGAGGTTAAAGGGATTGTTGAGAGTGATGCGCCTTTAGATATGCGATATCAACCTGATCACCCGATGGCTAATGATGATGGTTATGTCATGTATCCCAATGTGAATGTGGTCGAAGAAATGACAGATATGATGTCGGCATCACGCAGTTTTCAAACGAATGTAGATGTGATGGATGCCGCCAAAACAATGATGCAACGAATTTTAACGCTAGGTCAATAACTCAACATGTTCGAATTAGATATAGCAGGAGCCAGTTATGAGCGATTTTAATACTGTTTCGCCAACCAACGACGTGTTGAGTCAGTATTCATTCAGTACACCTGAAACTGGAGGGAAAGACGATCTAGGCAAAAATGAGTTCATGGAGCTTATGATTGCTCAACTCAATAATCAAAACCCGTTAGAACCTCAGGAAAATGGCGAGTTTATTGCCGAGCTAGCGCAATTTAGCTCATTAGAAGAGATGCAAGGCTTAACGGCGACGGTAGAAGGTTTTACCTCTAGTTATCAATCAACTCAAGCGTTACAGGCGTCATCAATGGTGGGGCGTTCGGTATTGGTAAGTGCTTCAACTGGCCCGACGTCTGTCGCCGGGACTATTGGAGGGGTTGTTGATCTGCCTGCCAGTACGTCTGACCTACGAATTTCAGTTTTAAACGCTTCCGGTGAGCTAGTTAACCAATATGAGATGGGGCAACAATTTGCCGGTCAGGTGTCATTCCTGTGGGATGGCAAGAATACGACCGGTGAGCAAATGCCTTCAGGTCAATATACCATTAAAGCCGAGGCTAGCTACAGCGGGAAAACTGAGCAGGTGGGAACCATGCTTAGCGCAAATGTTGACAGTGTTTCAGTTAGCAATGGTGATATTACCTTGAATTTGGCGGGTATGGGTGGTGTACCACTTAATGAAATACGTCAAATCAATTAACCATAACAATCACATCTGCTAAAGATGATAGTCAAACTACCATTTTTAGCGATAACCCTTTTTATGTTACCTGGCTTACAGAAAGCAGGTTTACTATAACTAAGTACGAGGTGTTCCATGCCGTTTAACGTTGCACTGAGTGGATTAAGAGCGTCTTCCCAGGATCTGGAAGTTACCGGTAATAATATTGCCAATACAAGTACCGTAGGGTTTAAAAAATCCAGAACCGAGTTTGGGGATCTATACTCAAACGCGTTTTTAGGCGGTGGGGCAGGATCTGTTGGAGATGGGGTTCAGGTTCAAAATGTACGTCAGATATTCAATCAAGGAAATGTAAGTTTTACTGATCGTGGGCTTGATCTTGCGATCAGTGGAAACGGCTTTTATGTGCTAAGTGATGGTGGTGAAACCAAGTACTCTAGAGCGGGCCAATTTGGTGTTGATAAGGATGGCTATGTTATCAATAACACCGGCATGAGGTTGCAGGGGTTTGATGCTGATGATGATGGGAACGTTGGCGGGGTGTTAACAGATATTCAAGTTGATAGCTCTAACTTGCCACCTGTTCGCACGACGTTGATTGACCCTAGTTTAAACCTGGACTCATCTGAAACAGTTCTAGAAGAGCGGGGGACAAGACTATTGGCTCAAGGGGGGTTGTCCGGTGAGATAGCGGCAGGTATTGTTAACGGTTTTCCTTCTGAGACATGGACAGTAACCCTGGCTGATGGCACGTCTAACTCTATTACGACAGCTGCGAACACTTCTGCAGGCGCGATTGCGGCTTCTCTTTCTACGCTTCCAGGTACTGACGCTTCAGCGAGTACGCTGGCCACTATTGATATCGCAACATTTAACCCTGCTACTGGGGATTCGCTGCTAATTAATGGCGTCACCTTTTCAGGTTCGGATCTAACCTCATTGAGTGACTTAGCTATTGCGGTTAATGGATCTGCTTTGGGTGGTGTAACGGCTGTTCTACAAGACTCTGGTTTAGCGACTGAGCGACTAGAGTTGGTGCATAATCAGGGGGGGGATTTATCCTTTACATTACAAGGGACTGGTACAGTAAATGTTGACGGTGTAACCACTAATGTATTGCTTGACCCAGCGAATGCAGTGCCTGTACCGAGCGCAACGGTCGGTGGAATTCTAGATATTATTGTTGAAGAGGGGGCAACACTGGCTCCTGCGACCAATACACTTGTTGCGTCGTTTTCAAGTTCCTCGTTTAGAAATAATCAATTCGACCCGACTGATGCGGGTACTTATAATCATGCGACCTCCACTACGATATATGACAGCTTGGGTAATGCTCATGTTGGTACGATGTACTTTGTAAAACAGGGAAGTGGTTCAACAGTACAGCCAAATACTTGGCAGATGCATATGTTAATTGATGGGGAGGATATTGGAGACCCTGTTGTTGGCACTACGCCTACAAGAGCTTCTTATACGCTTATTTTTAATGAAGATGGCACTATGAATCAGAACCTGTCTGATCAAGTGTTGATTTCCAATTGGACGCCTTTGGATCCTAGTGGAAACCCGAACGGAGCCAGCGGCCCTATCAATGTCTCTAATGGCGGGGCTTTGCCGATCCCTAACCCTCCAACGAGCTCCAACTTTGAAATTGATTTATCAGACACGACTCAGTTTGGTAGTTCTTTTTCTGTTAGTGATATGCAGCAGAATGGCTTTACCACAGGTCGGCTTGTTGGGTTAGATGTTGATGAGGCTGGCATAATGTTTGCACGTTATACCAACGGAGAGTCAAGAATTCTGAGTCAGGTCGCATTGGCAAACTTCAATAATGAAGAAGGTTTGTCCCCTGCTGGTGAAACTGCATGGGTTCAGACATTTGCTTCGGGTGACCCTGTTGTAGGGGCTCCTGGAACTGGAACCTTGGGTTCATTGAGCTCTAGTTCTGTCGAAGAGTCGAATGTTGACTTGTCTGATGAATTGGTTAATTTGATTATTGCCCAGCGAAATTATCAGGCTAATGCAAAGACCATAGAAACAGCGGATCAGGTTACGCAAACAATCCTTAATATTTAAAAATAAGGTGAGGGCGTAGTTTGGCCTCGCACTATTTTAAAATCGATTATAAAAGGGGGAGGGTATGGATAAGGCGTTATATATATCCATGAGTGGCGCAAAACAGTCAATGCTTGCGCAGCAAGCACATTCAAATAACTTGGCCAATGTTAATACGACGGGTTTTAAGAATGATTTTGCACAAGCCCGAAGTATGCCTGTGTATGGTGAGTATCACCCCACTCGTGCCTATGCGATGACCGAAAGGCCTGGGACAAACTTTCAACAAGGCCCTTTGAATGAAACGGGCCGGGAGTTGGATGTTGCGATTAAAGGGGATGGCTGGATAGCCGTTCAAGCGCCCGATGGCTCCGAGGCTTATACTCGAGCAGGTGATCTACAAACCGATAGTAACGGTATTCTTCGCACTGGCTCGGGGCTAGCGGTATTGGGAAATGGCGGGCCGATTGCCGTTCCTCCATCTGCTAAGATGGAGGTTGGTGCAGACGGTACTATTTCTGTTATACCGCTGGGTCAGCCAGCAGATGCAATAGCAGAAATAGATCGAATCAAGCTGGTTAACCCTGGTAATGATCAGATAGAAAAAGGGTTAGATGGCCTGGTTAGAGTAAAGGATGGTAATCCGCCTGCGGCTATTGATGGCAATGTTCGTCTTGAACCAGGTTTCTTGGAAGGCAGCAACGTAAATGCTGTAGAATCTCTCACCGAAATCCTCTCATTGGCTCGCCAGTACGAGCTTCATGTCAAAGTAATGAGTACCGCAGATCAAAATTCTGAAGCTGCGGCACGCTTATTGCAAATCTCTTAGTAGAGCAACATTAACGGCATAAAACCGTCAATTGAGGAAACTGCTCGCCGCCTTTTATCTTGATAGGCGGCTATTGATTTCCAGTTATTTCTCAATTGATGTCTTTATTAATAAGACAGTTGCCGTGTATACGCTAACTAGGAGGTGCTCATGCATCCTGCATTATATGTCAGTAAAACAGGGCTTAGTGCTCAAGATACAGCATTAACAACCACATCTAATAATTTAGCTAATGTTAATACCGCTGGCTTTAAGCGTGAACGTGCGGTGTTCCAGGACTTATTGTATCAAATAGAAAGGCAGCCTGGCGGGTTAAGCTCTCAGGATTCCGAACTTCCATCAGGGTTGCAGGTTGGTACTGGGGTTCGTGTAGTGGGAACTGCCAAGGAGTTTACTCAAGGTTCTTTGCAGGTTACCGAGCAACCCCTAGATATGGCTGTTAACGGGCGAGGCTTCCTTCAAGTGTTATTGCCGGATGGCACTATTTCGTACACCCGCGATGGCCAGTTTCAGCTTAATTCTAATGGCGATATTGTAACGGCAAATGGCCATCCGCTAGAGCCTGCCATTACAGTACCTGACAACACTTCATCTATTACCATCGGTACAGATGGAACTGTTTCTTCGCTAGTGACCGGCGATACAGCGCCCACGGTTATTGGCAATATCACAACAGTAGACTTTATTAATCCTCAAGGGCTTGAAGCGATTGGTAATAACTTGTTTAGAGAGACAGGTTCAAGTGGTGACCCTCAGGAAGGAACACCAGGGCTTGACGGGTTAGGCACGCTAGAGCAAGGAATGATCGAGTCATCGAATGTAGAGGTGGTAGAAGAGTTAGTCAATATGATCACTACTCAGCGAGCATACGAGATGAACTCTAAAGTAGTGTCAACGGCCGACCAAATGCTGCAGTACATCAGTCAGAATATTTAAACACGAAGTTATGATTAGACGTAGGGGCATAGCAATGAGCATCGCAAAGTTAGTCTGTTCATTAGGTGTATTGATCATTATCAGTGGTTGTAGCACTGTAAACCGCGAGATGCCAGCGCCTGGGGATCCTGCTTATGCGCCAATGCCGGCGCAATATCTAAGGTCGCCTTCAGAGGTTAACGGCTCAATATTTCAAGTAAACCGAAACTATGGTTTGTACGGTGATCAGATCGCACTCAATGTCGGCGATATTTTGACGGTTACATTGGCGGAAAAAACAACGTCGTCTAAAAAAGCAGAAACGAGTTACGGGAAAGATTCTGAACTGTTGATTGATGAAGGAACGTTGTTCGGCTCATCTATTTCTGCAAACAATCTCAGTATGTTGAGTGATATTAACCTTGAAAGGGATTTTGATGGTGAGGCAGAGAGCGATCAAAGTAACAGTTTAGATGGCAGTATATCGGTGACAGTGTCTGAGGTGCTACCCAACGGAATACTTAGAATTCGTGGCGAAAAATGGCTGACATTGAGTCAAGGGGATGAATACATCCGCTTAACGGGACTTGTGAGACCTGAAGATATTAGTACCGCGAACACAATACCCTCGACCAAAGTGGCAGACGCCCGGATTGCATACGGAGGCACTGGTGACTTTGATCAGAGTAACCGTATGGGGTGGGCTTCTCGCTTCTTTAATAGCGAATGGTTTCCATTTTAACGGTTAGAGATAAGTGGCAACGGGTAAGTCGCTAGAGTAAAGATTTAAGGGGAAGGTATGAAGAAGCTAAATGTATATTTTTACCGTTGTTCAGGCATATTCGTGCTAATGGGCCTGCTGCTGTCATTGCCTTTGCAAGCTGATCGCCTTAAAGATTTGGCGTCTGTTCAGGGAGTAAGAAGCAATCAACTTATTGGTTATGGCTTAGTAGTAGGGCTTGACGGTACGGGCGACAAAGCGCCGTTTACCGATCAGACCTTTAGAAATTTGATGAACAAGTTTGGTATTACTATTCCTCAGGGGTCAGATCCAAAGCTTAAAAATGTTGCTGCGGTAACGGTTCATGCTGACCTTCCTGCATTTGCAAAACCTGGGCAGCAAGTCGATATAACCGTTTCTTCCATTGGAAATGCAAAAAGCCTGAGAGGAGGTAGCTTGTTAATGACGCCACTTAAAGGAGCTGACGGGAAGGTGTATGCGATGGCTCAGGGTAGTTTGGTTGTCGGTGGCTTCGGAGCTGAAGGTGCAGATGGATCGTCGATTACTGTGAATGTGCCGAGTGTCGGCAGAATTCCAAACGGAGCATCAGTTGAGCGGTCTGTACCCTCCGGTTTTCATCGTGGGGATACACTTACATTCAACCTTCATATTGCTGATTTTACGACCGCCAAGCGCGTGGTAGATAAGTTAAATGACCTTCTCGGGCCCGAAACAGCCTACGCTATGGATGGTGGGTCTGTGAAAGTAAAAGCGCCAAGAGATGCTTCTCAACGAGTCAGTTTTTTGTCGGTATTAGAAAATATAAATATAGATCCGGGTGAAGGGTCGGCAAAAGTTATTATTAACTCTCGAACAGGGACCATTGTAGTTGGGCAAAACGTCAAGGTTTTACCTGCAGCAGTCACCCATGGAAGCTTGTCAGTCACCATTACCGAAGGTAGCGAAATTAGTCAGCCAGGAGCGCTTTCAGGAGGGGAAACAGTGGTTGTGCCCCAGAGTGAGATCGATATAGAGCAAGAGCCTGCCAGAATGTTTAAGTTTGGACCTGCCATTACGCTCAACGAAATAGTGCAGGCAGTCAATCAGGTTGGAGCGGCGCCAGGGGATATCATGGCGATATTGGAAGCACTTAAAACAGCCGGCGCGTTAAAGGCTGAGCTGATCGTAATTTAAGGACTGACTAATGATTAATTCTAATGTTGATAAAGCTCATACCTACACAGACTTTTCCGGCCTTAATGCGCTAAAAAGTGAAGCATTACATGATAAGGAAGCGGCGCTTGAAGGTGTATCAAAACAGTTTGAATCGATGTTTATCTCGATGGTCATGAAAAGTATGAGAGAGGCCAATAAAGCATTTAGTGAAGGCAACTTTCTACAAAGTAATGAAACAGAGTTTTATCAGGAAATGTTTGATAGCCAGCTTAGTTTGACGCTCTCTAAAGGGCGTGGCCTAGGTGTGGCGGAGGCGATGTTGCGTCAGATGTCCAAGCAGATAGAAGGTATTTCTCAAACAGAGAGCACTAACCCTCTATTGCACAAGAGCATCGCCGATTACCCCCGTAATTTACCCGTTGAAACACTAGCTAAGAAGGCCATTGAGCTAGCTGATGCTTTAGTAGAAGTTGATGCAACATTAGATGATGTGGCTGAGCGTAACGCAGGGGTAGCCGAAGCACAAAACAGTATTGAGCCGCAGGAGCCTGCAGGTACATCACCTCTTATATTTGATACGCCTGACCAATTTATCCAGCACCTCTATCCATTTGCTAAGCAGGTCGAAGCAGAAACAGGCATTAGCGCTAAAGTCATGTTGGCCCAGTCGGCGCTGGAAACTGGTTGGGGTAAACATATGATTAATAAACCCGACGAGCAGGCTAGCTTTAATCTATTTGGTATCAAGGCTGACAGCCGTTGGAGTGGGGAGAAAACTGAAATCGTCACGACTGAGTACCGTGGTGGTGTTGCCATGAAGGAGCGAGCAGAGTTTCGATCATACAATGGGTATGAAGATAGCTTTAGAGATTATGCAGCGTTTCTTAAGCAGAATCCACGTTACGAACCTGCGATGCAGTATCTGGATAAACCTCAGCAATTTACTCAAACCTTACAAGATGCAGGTTATGCAACTGACCCCGCCTATAGTCAAAAAATCCAGCGAATACTGAGTGGAGAGGTTTTTAAAGGCGCTATGAATTTGCGTGACGGAACAATAGATAGTGATCAAACAATAGAGAATGACGAAATGCTGGCCGGGTCAGCAGAATCGTTAATAACCAAAGCGGCGTTATAGCGCGGCATTTGGTGGAGATAACTTATGGCTAACTTAATCAATATTGGTTTAACGGGGTTAAAATCCCATCAAACCGCTTTGGCAACGACGGGTAATAACGTTACCAATACCAATACGCCTGGTTATAGTCGTCAGGAAGTTATTTTTGAGTCGGCAGATAGTCAGCTTACGGGCGCGGGTTATGTTGGTTCGGGAGTAACGGTATCAACGGTTCGCCGGCTCAACGAAGAGTTCTTAAATACTCAGTTAAGATCCGATACTACGGTATTTAGCGAGCAAGAAGCATTGCTTTCGCTTTCAGGTCAAATTGATAATTTATTAGCGAGTGAGACTACCGGGCTATCTGACTCGATGAGTAACTTTTTCAAAGCGCTGCAGGGTGGGGCGGGTGATCCTTCATCGGTACCTGAGCGTCAGCTTTTGCTTAGCCAGTCTGAATCGTTAGTCAGTCGATTTAATCAGCTATATTCACGCCTGCAACAACAATCAGAAACGTTGGATCAGCAGCTATCAGCCTCCGTTGCAGAAGTTAATAGTCTATCGAGTGGCATCGCCGAATTAAATGAAGCGATTACGATCGCCACAGGTGCGGGTCAAGGGAGTGAGCCCAACACCCTAATGGACGAACGTGATGAATTGCTTAGACAGCTGTCTGAAAAGGTCACTGTAAGCGTGATTCCTCAAGGTGATAACCAGGTCAATGTGTTTATCGGCAAGGGCCAGCCGCTTGTCATCAATAACAGCTTTAATCAATTGGGTGTTGTTGAGAGTAAAAGTAATCCGACTGAGAGTGATATTGCGTATATTGGTACTGGGGGTACTCAAGTAATCACCAATGATATTACCGGTGGAACGATTGGTGGAGCACTTGAATTTAGAGACTCTATTCTTAAAGACTCTATTAATAGTATGGGCTTAATAGCGGTTGTATTGGCAGATACTATAAACCAGCAGCATCAGTTAGGCATGGATTTAGAGAACAACCTGGGTGAGTCATTTTTTACTGATATAAATGACTCAGGGCTAATGAGCTCCAGAGTGATCGGACATCAAGATAACTTACCACCTATGGATAGAGTGGTGGGTGTTGAAATAGTGGATTCGTCCAAACTGACTACCAATAATTACGAATTACAGTTTGGTGGTCCTTCAAATATGGATTACCGAGTTGTTAATGATGAAACCGGTGAAATTGTTACTCAAGGTGTTCTGCCAGGCTTCTACCCCGCTAGTATAGAGATTGAAGGCGTCGCCATTAATTTGGAGTCAGGGTCTTTTCAAGTGGGGGATAAGTTTCTAATACAGCCCACGCGTTATGGTGCTCGTGATTTTGCAATGAGTATTGACCGAGTTGAAGATATCGCTTTTGCATCACCCATACGCACCGACGCGAGTTTGGGTAACATAGGTAATGCGGTGATTAGTCCAGGGGTTATGCTAGATGTTAATGACCCTGCTACTAACCAACCGTTAAGTACGTTTTCTGTACCGGGTCAGATCACCCCTCCGATGGTGGTAAGGTTTACTAGCAGTACCGTTTATGATGTGCTTGATGCATCGGACCCTGCTAACCTTAAACCACTAGTTCCGCCGTTAAACAACCAGAAATATATCGCAGGCTTATCTAACAGTTTATTTTCTGCAGATTCGGGGCAAACGGCCGCATCTGCGACTGGTTCTGCATTTAATCTACAGGGGGTACCGGTTTCTCCATTGCCTATGTTACCCATTCCCGCAGGACCACTTCCAGATAACGGTTATGTAGGGCAGGGCTTAACCGTTTTCTCGCGAGACCCTGAGACGGGTGTTGTGACATCGGAAACAGCCGCAATCGCGTCAAACTCTCCCGCGTCTGATATTGCGGCTACATTGAATAAGCTTCAGGGCGTTGAAGCAAACGCTTATACCCAAGTTGAAATCTCCAATTTTACTGATAATGGTGCTGCGCCTCCTTTGGAGTTTAACCTTTATTTTTCAGAAGGTGGCGTAAACCAGGTTCTAAATGTTCCATCCCCTGATGCTTTAGATCCGAATCTAATAGCTGAGGCTGTTAATTCAAATTTAACATTAACGTCGATGGGTTATCGCGCGGTGAGTGATGGTAATAAAGTAACACTGACTAATTCAAATGGTCTGGATATCGTGGTGGGTGCCGGTGGAGCAGCAGGTGATAGCTTTGATGTGGATAAAATAAATCCTTACGATGCTACAGGCTCATCATTGTCTACTCAGACGATTACGGGCGATAGTCGAGTGTCCGTTGGCGGGTTTATTGATGTGACTATGTCAGAAGGCGTGACGTTATTTGCAGATTCAAATACGATATTTCAACAGGCTCCGCCGGCTCAATCATCTTACAAAGGGTTTCAGATTGATATAAAAGGTGAAGCTGGGGCAGGGGATGTATTCTCGATAGAGTATAACACCGATGGTTTTTCAGATAACCGAAACGCGCTCGCCATTGTAGGGCTTGAAACCACTGGTACAGTATCAGGTGGCGTGAGTACCTATAACGAAGCCTACTCTCAGCTTGTAGAGGAGGTCGGGACATTCACTCATCAGACTCGGCTTGATACTGAAGCAAGCCAAGCACTTTTATCCGCATCAACAGCAAGCTGGAATGAAGTGTCTGGTGTGAACTTAGATGAAGAGGCCGGTAAGCTCATACAATATCAAGCTGCCTATAACGCCTCTGCGCAGGTGATATCAGTAGCGAGAGAATTATTTGATACGTTATTGGGGGTATTTTAACGTGTTTAAGTTATTAGTGAGCGGGGCTGCAGGTTATCAGTGGCTGCATATTAGAGAAAGGAGGCTATCATGAGAGTTTCTACGCAGCAGTTATTCGGCAAAGGCATAGAGTCAATTAATGATGTTAATGCCCAGCTTCAGAAAACACAGTTACAGATATCGACAGGCAAAAAGGTACTGACGCCGGCGGACGATCCGGTCGCATCAACACGCATATTGCAGCTTAATCAAGAGTTAGCGTTGAACGATCAATATCAGAACAATATTGATCTTGTAGAGAATAGCTTAAAGTTGGAAGATGATTTGCTCGGCAGTATTAATGATGTTGTTCAGCGTATTCGTGAACTTACTATTAATGCGGGTAACGGGGCTTTAAATGGCGATGACTTGAAGTTTATCTCAGCCGAAATATCGGAGCGACTAGAGCAACTAGCCGGAATGATGAACTCTCAGGATGCGAGTGGAGAGTTTGTGTTTGGAGGTTTTCAAGGTAAAGGGGAGCCGTTCCAGCAAAATGTATCGGGCTCTTATATGTATGAGGGTGATGAAGGGCGACGCTTTGTTCAAATAGAAGCCAGTGTGAATATAGCGGCGACTGAAAATGGTAAATCAGTGTTTATGGACTTGCCCGCTGCAAAAAATACGTTTTTTACAGAGGTAAACCCTACTAATTTATCGTCTCCGCCTGCAATCATCACGACAGGTCAAGTTATTGATCAAGAAATATATGATGCATTTTACCCTGAAGATATGGTTGTGCAATTCAAGACGGGTGTCAGTGGAGTGGAGTACGATGTCATTGAAGCATCAAGTGGGCGGGTTATATCCAGTGACAACGCTTATGTTTCTGGTGCGCCCATTAGCGCGGAAGGAATTCAGTTTGAAGTGGTTGGAAATCCTTTTCCGGGGGACCCGTTAGCGGTACCACCTGTTGCAGGAGACTCGTTTTTAGTTCAATCGACAGCAAAACAAGGTGTATTGACGACAGTGGAGAAACTGGTTTATGGGCTAGAAAATTTTCAGCCTACACCGGGAGGTCGAGAAGCTTTTGATGCATTACTCGAGGGTACGCTTACTAATTTAGATAATGCAGAAACGTCTATTCTGGAAACCCGAAGCCAGATCGGCGCAAGGTTAAATACAGTTGATACCACTAGAGAGCAGCATTTGGATGTAGAGTTGCTGACGAAAGAGGTGTTAGCGGACCTTCAGGAGCTGGATTATGCCGAGGCGATTAGTAACTTAACGATGCAGCAATTTATTCTTGAATCTGCTTATTCTACATACTCACAGGTGACCAGCCTATCGTTATTTGATCGGTTATAAGTGCCTATATATTTAATAGAGCTATTATTTCTTTTGGTTTTTTTTCAATTTGAAATTTTATTCTATTGACGTATCAATCTGTTGCCGTATAATTCCGCTCCATTGCAGTGCCGGTGTGGTGAAATTGGTATACACGACGGATTCAAAATCCGTTGCCTTCGGGCGTGGCGGTTCAAGTCCGCCCACCGGTACCACTTATTTAACAACAAAACCTTAGCTTTTTAGCTAGGGTTTTGTTGTTTCTAGGGTTTGTGAAATAGATTACAGAACCTGTAGTTAAAAATGCTATGTTTACTTCAGTTGTTTTGGTTTTAGAATGGGTTGTCTGTACTTTGCGAGATTAATCATCAATATACTCTTCTAGAGAAAATTCTTGCCCATCTATTAACATCTTATCATTTTCAACCCTGATTTCGGCGTCTCCACGTGATTTAGGAGATAGGGTGTAAATGACTGCTAAGTCCCCTTTTTGCGCCTGTTGGTCGTACTTATCGGCAGTTTTTATTGTACTGACGCGTCTTTCATGGGATCTATTGACTCTTTCGGTACCATGCATTTCAATCAGTAATTCTTCTGTTTTCGTTGGCGATAGCAAGTAGCCAGTGGCGTTGTTTCCCCCAAAGCCTTTAGAATTAATAAATGCAACATCAAATATTTGCTTTTTATCTTTGGTGCTAAACGCTAAGTTGCTTGACTCAACATCGTCTGCGATGCGATCGATAGTATTTATTCCGGGAAGAACACCATACTTAAAAATTCCTAAAGCGCTGATGGTCTGGTCTGCTGAGGCTGGAGAAAGGCTGTGGCCGACGTATGATTTGATTGCTGTGACAGGCCACTTCGGAATACCCATTGCTATGGCTATGCTGTTGAGTATTTTTGATTCGGTTGTTCTGTTCTGTGGCGTGCTTGAGCCATGAGCTTGAACAAAGCTGCGCTCAGCTATCGACTCGCTATCGAGTAGTTTTTTAGCTGAATAAACGGCTTTAGCTACCGTTAAGTAGTTGCCTGGTCCGGGGGATGAGATTGATGACTTGGGGCCGTCTGCGGCGACAAATACGCCACCAACTGAGCCATGAATATCTGCACCCAAATCTAAAGCTAAGTCATCAGCCATTAACACAATATATTGAGCGGATTCAGATAAAACGAAACCACAATTGTTGCCAAATGGACTACTTGCTAGCCGGTGGTCGATATTATTTCTGTTTTGAGACTTTCGCAGTTTGGAGTCTGTGGCGAGAGCGCCCATAGCCGCATATCCACCTACTATTTCAGGTGTTAGGGGGGCTTCGCTGTTTCCGACTATTGCTACTTTGCTTCGTCCTTCTCTTATATCCTGCACAGCGCGGTCAAGATTGTATAAGAATGTGGCGCATGCTCCGTTAATGCCACCTGTTTTGCCCATGCTTTTAATAACATAGGCATTAATGAAATCGGCTGGCATCGAGCTAAGCCCTAATGCAAGATTTTTTGACGTAATACGTTTCCCTTTTAGGTCAGCATGCATCATGTTACCAAAGCCATTATCATCAAGTTGGCTCATAAGGCTTCCCGCATAAACAGAGATCTGACTCGGATCTATCTTTTGTGAGATTGTTTGCCAGGGAATACCTATCGACATCAAAGCGTCGCTTGCAGCCAGTATGGTTAGAGCTAGACCTTTAGGGTGGTTCTTTGACGCATAGTAACTATATGGGTTAAATCCACTAGGTAGTTGCCCTGAAACGCTGACATCACTTACTGCGTAGTCTCTTGAGTCTGAATTGGGTGATAAAGTTTCTCTGACAAGTGTTCCGGAAAGTACTTCATCTTTAAACTTTATTAGAGTTTCTTCTTTAGTGTATTTGAGGCCCGAAGAGTCAATGTAAGTCTCATTCTCAAACCGAACAAGCCCCATCATTGTCGCTAAGCCTAAAATGACAGGGGTAGACTGTTCTGCGGGAATTGAGTCAAGGACTGTTCGTAAGTAGGAGTGGTGAAAAGAGCTTCGACCGGCTGAGTTATAACCTCCAAAGCCGACTATTAACGGAAGGTGTTTCAAGACTATTTCCTTTGTGGGTTTTATGGAAAGCAAGATAGAGAATGCGAAAATCTCGACCTTTCTCGCATACCAGTGCCACAGATAACCAGTGCGCCTCGTATCTCGTTATCATCAGAAGGCACCGAACTGAGTCAACTACGAGACATAATTAGTCGGTTGGTTCTTGTTTATAGTACATAATAGCACTAACAAATTATATATAACTGGTCTAAAGACGTGTGCAGCATAACAGGCCAGTTTTACTGTCTTTTTGGGCCTTATTTGTGTTCTTGAAGTCTATTGGTATTGGTTTGAGAGGTATATGGCGAAATAGTAACTAGTGTTTACGCTGCAGTTGTGGAATTGCCGTTTCTGAGGGTACGCTTAAACCTAAATTTGAAGGTGAGGGGTTTAGTTATCGCCAGATACAAGAAGAGTACAACGATAATGTTATAATGGTCTAGGTAGTTAGCCTTAATTATGCAAATCTAAGTTCTCATATATAGAATGTGCCTGTCTCTAGAATTTTAATGCTTGGTTTGTCAGCTCATATTATGGCAGCCACAACTATGAGTGCTCTCGCTCATGCCGGTTTTACCTGCTCTTGATAGAAACTGCAGTGTATTTCGGGTAAACTGTGCGGCCGATTTTTACATGTTGTAGTGTTATGCAGGTTTCTGATTTCCATTTTGATCTCCCTGATGAGCTTATTGCACGTTTCCCTACTGAAAGCAGGACTGCTAGTCGGTTACTGTCATTAGATGGCGAAAGTAGCCGGATTGAGCATCGCCAATTTACTGACTTGCTTGAAAAACTGGATGCAGGGGATTTACTGGTATTTAATAATACCCGTGTAATACCCGCTCGGTTATTTGGTAAAAAAGAGAGTGGAGGGAAGATAGAAATTCTAGTCGAACGTGTGTTGAATGAATGTGAAGTGTTGGCACATGTTCGGTCGAGTAAGTCCCCTAAGCCAGGAAGCAAGCTTGTTTTAGATGATGGAAGCAAGGTTGATATGCTAGGGCGGGAAGGAGCCTTGTTTCATTTGGAATTTCCGGCAGAGACAGGTGTCATTGAGGTGCTTAATCAGTTGGGGCACATGCCTCTTCCTCCTTATATTGACCGAGAAGATGTTTTATCTGATCGAGAGCGATACCAGACTGTTTATGCAGAAAAAGAAGGGGCTGTTGCTGCACCCACTGCGGGTCTTCATTTTGATGATGCTTTTATAAAATCGCTCCATGACAAAGGTATAGAAACTGCTTATGTAACGCTTCATGTAGGTGCAGGTACGTTTCAGCCGGTGAAGGTTGATAAAATTGAAGACCATCATATGCACTCAGAGTATATTGAAGTCGATCAGATAGTGGTTGATAAAGTTAGGCAAGTAAGGGCGGCTGGTGGTCGAGTAGTGGCCGTCGGAACCACTAGCCTCAGAAGTCTTGAATCAGCAAGTCACTCGGGTGAGTTAGCTGAATTTAAGGGCGACTCAGATATCTTTATATATCCGGGATATACCTTCAAATCAGTTGATGCACTGGTGACGAATTTTCATTTACCAGAGTCGACACTTATTATGCTGGTGTCTGCTTTTGCGGGTCATGAAAATGTAATGAAGGCATATGAGCAGGCTGTAAAAGAGCAATACCGATTTTTTAGTTATGGTGATGCCATGTTTATCACCCCAAAGATTAATAGTACGAAAGCCGAAGCAGGAGTTTAAATTGACCAGGCAATGTTTTATGGACTTTGATGTCACGGGCAAAGAAGGTAAGGCTCGACGTGGCCGATTGACCTTTCCAAGAGGAACCGTTGAAACGCCTGCATTTATGCCAGTGGGTACGTATGGGACGGTTAAGGCGATGCTGCCAAGAGACATTAAAGAGATTGGTGCTGATATTATTTTGGGGAACACCTTTCATTTGATGCTGAGACCTGGTACTGAAGTGATTAAGTCTCACGGTGATCTGCATGATTTTATGCAGTGGGAAGGGCCTATTTTGACTGACTCCGGTGGCTTTCAGGTGTTTAGTCTAGGTGAGTTACGAAAAATTACTGAGCAAGGTGTTAAGTTTCAATCTCCTATTAACGGCTCTCCGGTTGAATTAACGCCAGAGCGTTCGATGGAGGTTCAGCGCGACTTGGGTTCGGATGTCGTAATGATATTTGATGAGTGTACACCGTATCCGGCAGACGAGAAAACAGCACGTGAGTCTATGGAGTTATCGCTGCGTTGGGCAAAGCGGAGTAAAGATGCTCATGGTGAAAGTGAGTCAGCATTGTTCGGCATTATTCAGGGGGGAATGTATGATAACCTACGACAAGAATCTCTTAAGGGGCTTGCCGATATAGGGTTTGATGGATATGCCATTGGGGGTTTGTCAGTTGGTGAGCCAAAAGATGAAATGATGGCTGTGCTGGATGGGTTAGCGGAAGATATGCCTGCTGATAAACCGCGTTATTTGATGGGAGTTGGTAAGCCGGAAGATATTGTTGAGGCGGTGCGGCGTGGCGTTGATATGTTTGATTGTGTAATGCCTACTCGCAATGCTCGAAACGGTCACCTTTTCACATCTAAAGGGGTCATTAAAATACGTAATGCGAAGCACCGTAATGATCCTGAAACACTCGATGATCAGTGTGATTGTTACACCTGTAGTAACTTTAGCCGTTCATATCTGCATCATCTAGATAAATGTGGTGAAATGCTCGGCGCACAACTTAATACCATTCATAACCTTAGATACTATCAGAATTTGATGAGTGGATTGCGAAAGGCTATTGAACAAGGTACATTGTGCGACTTTGTTGAAGAGTTTTACGCTCAGCGAGGGGATGACGTACCTCCTTTGCCTTAATTTTATTGGTATTTATTAAACTGAATGTTGGAGAGAATGTAGATGGGTTTTAATGTTTCAAAAATAGTGGCTCTTTTAGTAGCGATGTTTCCTGCAATTGCATTAGCAGAAGCGGCGCCCGCTCCAGAAGGTATGGGTGCTATTGGGCAGCTGGTTTTCTTTGCTGGCTTTATCCTAATATTCTACTTTCTGATGTGGAGACCGCAATCAAAGCGTGCTAAAGAACATCGCGACCTTATTGGTGGCTTAGGTAAGGGTGATGAAGTCATCGTTGGTGGCGGAATCGCAGGTAAAATTCGAGATGTTAAAGATGATTTCGTAACGATTGAAATTGCGGACAATGTAGAAATTAAAGTCCAGAAAGCTGCAGTATCTGCCGCACTGCCAAAAGGCACATTAAAAGACATTTAAAATGATCGCCCCTACTAAAGGGGCTTTTTTTTATTCAACTCTAGTTAAGTCAATAAAAAGGAATAGGGCAGACCATGCTCAATAGGTATCCTCTCTGGAAAAACATCCTAATTCTTGTGGCTATTGGTTTGGGCGTTGTATATGCGTTACCAAACTTATATCCAGATGATTACGCACTTCAAATAAGCGGTTCGAGAAGTTCAACTATAATCGATGAGCAGCTGGTTAAGCGCGCTGAACGTGCGCTTGATAAGGCAGGGATAGCGTATCGTGGTGCTGAAGTGATTGAAAAAAATGCTATGCTTCGTTTTGATTCTGGTGATGAGCAATTGGCGGCTAAGCCTATTATTCAGGCCGCACTCGGTGATAATTATATTGCGGCACTTAACTTGGCTCCCACGACCCCTGATTGGTTAACGTCAATGGGGGCAGGACCCATGAAGCTTGGTTTGGATTTGCGTGGCGGTGTTCACTTTCTATTGGAAGTGGATATGGATAAGGCGTTGACTCAGCGATTAGATGTTTACGCAAGCGAAATTAAAACGAAGCTTCGTGAAGAAAAAATTCGCTATCGTGGTGTATCTGTTGAAGATGATCTTTCGCTATTACTAAAATTTAGTAAAGATGAAGAGCGGCAAAAGGCGAATAGCCTTATTAGAAGTGAGTACCTTGAGTTTCAGCGACGAGATGACGACGAAGGGAGCTACTTTTACGTTCATCTAGCGTTAAGTGAAGCAAAAATCAAAGAAATTGAAGATTATGCGGTTAAGCAGAATCTGACTACACTCAGAAATCGTGTTAATGAGTTGGGTGTTGCGGAGCCGTTAGTTCAGCGCCAGGGGCGAAACCGTATAGTTGTTGAGTTGCCAGGAGTGCAGGATACCGTTGCTGCCAAGCGAATTTTGGGGGCAACCGCGAATCTGGAATTTAGATTGGAAGCTAAGCCGGACGCGGGTAGAGCAACCAGTGATGAGTTCGAGTTCAGAAGTAACCCAAATCGAACAGCGCTGTTGCAAAAAGACATAATTGTCACAGGTAATAGTGTTTCTAACGCATCGGCGACGTTTGACGAGAATGGGACTCCTCAAGTGAATATCACTCTAGATAGTACTGGCGGCACAATGATGGGCCGAGTGACTCGTAACTCTATTAAGCGCCGAATGGCTGTTTTGTTCATTGAGCAAAAAGGTAAGACCATCAAGAGGGTGGTTGATGGTGTTGAGGTTATAGAAAGAAAGAATAAAGAAGTTCGAAGTATTATTAGTTTAGCAACTATTCAAAGTGCGTTTGGTGCTAGCTTTAGAATTACAGGGTTAGATTCGGTTGCTGAATCGTCTGAATTGGCATTGCTATTAAGGGCGGGTTCACTGGCGGCTCCTATGTACTTTGTTGAAGAAAGGACGGTAGGGCCAAGCTTGGGTCAGCAAAATATTGATGCAGGTGTGTCGTCGGTACAATTAGGTTTTGGATTGGTTCTGCTATTTATGCTGGTCTATTACCGCGTATTTGGTTTGGTTGCGAACATTGCATTGGCTATCAATATGATCTTGTTGTTGGCGTTTATGTCTATACTGTCTGCCACTCTTACACTACCGGGTATTGCCGGGATAGTTCTAACCGTTGGTATGGCGGTAGATGCTAATGTGTTGATCTTTGCTCGTATAAGGGAAGAGCTAGCCAATGGCCTTCCGGCTCAGTCCGCGATCCATTCGGGTTATAGTCGCGCATTTGTTACGATATTTGATGCCAATATTACCACATTGCTAGTCGCGTTAATTTTGTTTGCTGTGGGAACTGGGCCGGTTAAAGGGTTTGCGGTTACTTTATCTATCGGTATTTTGACGTCGATGTTTACGGCGATTGTTGTGACTCGGGCGATTATTAACCTGATATACGGTAATCGTAATGTTAAGACACTGTCGATTTGATAAGGGTATAGGAGTTTTTGAATGAGTGATGTAAAAAAACAAATCGACTTTATGGGTAAGCGCAAAATTGCGGCGGCCCTTTCAGTACTCTTTGTATTGGTGTCATTAGGCTCTTTAGCGTTTAAAGGGCTGGTGTTTGGCTTGGACTTCACCGGTGGAACGCTGGTGGAAGTTGAATATAAAGCAGCTCCAGATTTAAATGAGGTGCGTACTCAACTAACGAGTGCTGGTTATGAAAAGTTAACGGTTCAGAACTTTGGTGCAGATACTGCTGTTTTGGTGCGATTGGCACAAGGCTTTAGCGATACGGTAGGAGATGAAGTTCTTACTGTATTAAAGTCGGGTGGGGTTGATGTTAGCTTAAAGCGCGCAGAGTTTGTCGGGGCTCAGGTTGGAGAAGAGTTGCGGGAGCAGGGTGGTTTAGGCTTGCTGTTTGCGTTAGCTATTGTCATGGTTTATGTGGCGATGCGTTTTCAACTGAAATTTTCATTTGGGGCGGTAGTTGCACTTGCTCATGATGTCATTATTACACTAGGTATATTTTCGTTATTTTCGTGGGATTTTGATCTGACAGTTCTTGCAGCACTGTTGGCGGTTATTGGTTACTCCTTGAATGATACGATCGTTGTGTCCGATCGAATTAGGGAGAACTTTAGAAAGATGCGCAAAGGTAGTTCAGAAGAGATTATCAATGTCTCGTTGAATCAGACGCTATCCAGAACCATTGTGACCTCTTTAACCACGTTACTGGTATTGATTGCCTTGTACGTATTTGGCGGGGAGATGATTAACGGCTTTTCAAAGGCACTATTGATTGGTGTTTTAGTTGGTACCTATTCTTCGATCTATGTGGCGGGAAATGTTCTGTTGGCCTTGGGAGTGTCGAGAGAAGACTTGGTTGTGCCTGTTAAAGAAGGTGTAGAGGGTGAAGAGTTAGAAGAAGTGCCTTAACGGGTGATGACTTTCAGGCAATAAAAAGGCGGGTGATTACCCGCCTTTTTATTGCCTGAAAAACTGTAGTTATTTTAGAGGGTTACAGTCTGGCGTTGTAGTTATGAACTTTTTGAATTAATGATTTAAACAATTTGGCGTTTGCTGCAATGACGCGCTTGGTCGTGGCTGCTGTTGGTGTGCCTTTAAAGTCACCGGTTAATACTCCGGCTTCCTGGCAGATCAGCAATACGGCTGGTAACTCACTCATATCGACATCTGTTAATACCGCTGCATCAAGCTGTCCTGCTGCTACATATGCTAAATCTGCCGCTTCACAGCCTGTAGACCTAATATTGAATGTGCTCTGAATAAGCTCTGATGCTAGGTCCATACCTACATGAGGGTTGTCCATATTTCGAGTGTTCTCTAGCAGGTTACTGGCAACAAGTGATTGACCAAGGTTTCGAATGTCTGAAACTCGAATTCTCTTACCGTTTAAAGCAGCTCCATGGCCTCTACTAGCGGAGAATTCATCATCCGTAATAGGATTAATAAAAAGTGCATGTTCGATTTTTCCTTTCTGCTGGCATGTAATTGAGTAGCCAGTAAAAGGTAAATTTCTCAACATGTTTTCAGGGCTGTGAATCAGGGATATGCTCCAGCTATTTTCGTGCTCACTGGAGGTTGGTTCGCCTGGCTCTCCAATATAGTGAGTGGGATATGCCTTCTTTAGCGCATCAAAAAATACACGATAAACGGTATTCTCGAGATTCTTAATCTGTTTTGCACAAGCCTCCGGATCTGAAAAACTCACGGGCTGCTTGTCGAGAGTTTGAAGAATGTATTCGTTTGCCTGGCGGGCGGCTCTAAGTGCAATGTTGATTACAGGTTGCATGATATGAATTCTGTCTGTCGAGGTGAAAAATTAGGGCGCCTATAGTAGCAAATTTTATTCAGTGTCACTATTTAATTTGCTCGTTTATATTGATTGTTTGAATTAATCTCGCTAGCTGTTTTGTTTCGAGTCGGTTGCAGTTATATTATTTGCCTCCAAATAAGCTCAAATTCATAAAGAATAGGAACCGCTAATGTACAGCAATGTCCGCATTGTCATGATGAACACCTCTCACCCAGGCAATATCGGTGCAGTCGCGCGCGCGATGAAAAATATGGGGTTGGGCGAATTGTGCCTGGTATCGCCTAAATCATTTCCGGATATTGTGGCAGAGCGGCGAGCAGCGGGCGCAAAAGATATATTGGCAAATGCTCGAGTGGTCGATACATTTGATGAAGCTATAGAAGGTTGTGTGTCTGTCATTGGTGCTAGTGCCAGAGGGCGTAAGATTCCATGGCCGGTTATGAATCCTCGGGATTGTGCGGCGAAAGTTCGAGAGTTCGCATCGTTATCCAGTGGTGATACCGGTCAAACGCACCAGAATACGGTTGCCATTGTGCTGGGAAGAGAGGACAGAGGGCTTTCAAATGATGAATTGCAGCGGTGCAACTATCATGTTCACATACCGACTAATCCTGAGTATGGTTCTCTCAATGTGGCAATGGCTCTGCAGGTGCTTGCCTATGAGTTACGGATGGATTATTTACTGTATTCAAGCATGGGGGATGCCAGTCAGGCCGCGTGTACGTTGTCCCCAGAGGATAGTGGTTGGGATGAGGCATTGGCAACATCGGATGAAGTGGAAGGCTTGATCGGGCATTTGGAAAATGTAATGACAAAAACTGATTTTTTTGATCCTGATAATCCAAGGCAGTTGATTCCAAGGCTTAGACGTTTATTCCAACGTAGCCGTATGGATAAAATAGAGGTGAATATTATGAGAGGTTTTTTGAATACGGTAGTGAAAGGAATCAGTGCTAAGTAGCATATTTTATTAGGTTTTTTATTTATATATTGGTGAGTTTTGGCCGGTTTGAATTGAGTAGGCAAAAGTGATGTTTAATGGCATTAAAGAGGATGTAAAAAGTGTATTTGAGCGGGACCCTGCTGCTCGGAATACATTTGAAGTGTTAACTAATTACCCTGGGCTTCATGCGCTATTATTTCATCGATTGGCGCATGGATTATGGAATAATGGCTTGCTATGGTTGGCCAGAATCATCTCTACATTTAGTCGTTGGTTAACGGGTATTGAAATACACCCTGGCGCTCATATAGGTCGTCGGTTTTTCATTGATCACGGGATGGGGGTTGTCATTGGGGAGACTACCGTTATTGGTGATGATGTAACGTTATATCAGGGGGTCACTCTAGGTGGCACATCTTGGAATAAGGGTAAACGTCACCCTACGCTTGGTAATCATGTAGTCGTGGGTGCTGGAGCGAAAGTGTTAGGGCCATTCGAGGTGGGTGATAACGCTAAAATAGGATCAAATGCGGTGGTGACTAAGCAGGTGCCTGAGGGTGCGACGGTAGTGGGGATTCCAGGACGGGTTATTGTTGCATCTCCCGGAGATGAGGCCCGAAGAAAAAAGATGGCCGAGAAAATTGGATTCGACGCCTATGGTGTTAGCGAGGAGATGCCTGATCCGGTTGCTCGATCAATTAGAAGTATGTTGGACCACATGCATGCAGTTGATGAAAGGATGGAAGCAATGTGTAAAACTCTTCAAAGCCTTGATTCTGATTACCAAAATAGTGTGATGCCACCATTAAATGATGATGACTTTAAGGGTGTTAGAGATGAAGGGTCTTAAAGCCATATAAACGGTTTGTGATATGTGAGGTTTAGTCAGTTTTTTTGTTGGACTCTGTAATACTTGACTGAATTACTTGGTTAATGGATAATTTTGTTAGTTAACTGAAACGGTTCTTAAAAGTTGGGTGATTGATGAGATTAACGACAAAAGGGCGATACGCTGTAACTGCTATGTTGGATTTAGCTCTCCATGCTTGCGATGGCCCTGTTAGTCTTTCTGATATATCTGCACGGCAAGGAATTTCTCTATCATATCTTGAGCAACTGTTCGCCAAGTTGCGGAGGGCTGAGCTGGTCAGAAGTGTTAGGGGGCCTGGTGGAGGTTATTGTTTAGGTGAGCATGAATCTCATATATTTATTGCTCAAATAGTTGATGCCGTAAATGAGTCAATAGATACGACTAAATGTAAGCAAAAAGGCGATTGTCAAAACGGTGAAAAATGTTTGACTCACCACTTGTGGTCAGACTTGAGCTTACAGATTCACGACTTTTTAAGTGGCATTAGTTTAAATGATCTCATGAAAAAAAGAGATGTGCAGGCGATTTCAAATCGACAGGACCTCACTCAAGATAATATTATCCACACCGGTTCGTAGCTTTAATTCTCTTCGTTTTACGTCTTGTTCAGGTCTATGTTGTTTGCTAACACATCTCATTGAGTCTACGGGGGTGGTGCATTAACATACCGGGTTTGTTAATTAATCTATTTGGATTCTCAGTTCTATGAGCGCGCCTATTTACCTTGATTACTCAGCAACAACGCCAGTTGACCCGCGTGTTGCAGAAAAAATGATGCAGTGTCTAACCATTGAAGGAGTGTTTGGCAACCCTGCTTCCCGTTCTCATATTTATGGTTGGCAAGCAGAGTCAGCCGTTGAAACGGCTCGAAAGCAAGTCGCTTCATTGGTTAATTGTGACCCTAGAGAAATTGTTTGGACATCGGGGGCGACTGAATCTGATAACCTAGCGATTAAGGGCGTAGCTGAGGCTTATCGTAGCAAGGGTCGGCATATTATTACGTCATCAATTGAGCATAAGGCGGTTCTTGATTGTTGCGATTTTCTCGAAACCCAAGGCTTTGATATTACGTATTTAAAGCCAGGTGTTGGTGGTTTAATTACACCTGAGCAGGTTAAAGGAGCGTTTAGGGATGATACGATTTTAGTATCGTTAATGCATGTGAACAACGAAATTGGGGTGATTACCGACATCGCGGCTATAGCAGATATTACCCGCGATAAAGGCATTATATTTCATGTTGATGCGGCTCAAAGCGCTGGAAAAATCCCAATAGACCTAAATGATGCAAAGGTCGACCTCATGTCTTTTTCTGCTCATAAAATTTATGGCCCTAAAGGTATGGGGGCTTTATTTGTAAGGCGTCAGCCCTGCGTTTCTCTGCAGGCACAGATTCATGGTGGGGGGCATGAGAGAGGAATGCGTTCAGGTACATTGCCGACTCATCAGATTGTCGGGATGGGCGAAGCGTTCCGGATAGCTAGTGAAGAGATGGACGGCGATAATAAGCGAATCAAGCATCTAAAAGAACTGTTGTGGGCAGGGTTAAGCGGGCTAGACGGTATTTTTGTTAACGGAGATATGGATTGTCGTGTGTCCGGTAACCTGAATATAGCCATTGAGGGTGTTGATGGAGAGTCGTTGATGCTAGCGTTAAAAGATGTTGCGGTTTCATCAGGCTCTGCATGTGCCTCTGCTGACCTCGACCCTTCATACGTATTGAAGGGGATTGGTATTAGTGATGCACTGGCGCACGCGTCTATTCGGATTTCTCTGGGTCGCTATACCTCTGAAGAAGATGTTGAGCGAACATTAAGTTTAATGAGCGAAAAAATTCAAAAATTAAGAGAAATTTCAGGCATCTGGCCAAAATGATAGTACAAGCTGAGAATTGATCGCTGGATAAACTGAGGGTTCTGTGTCCTGTTGGTGGTAATTACTTATAGTTAGGGCTCTCGGAAGCGGTATGATTTTATGATTAACACGCGTATAATTCGCGCGTTTATAGTGGCCCGTCTTAAGTTCTCTTTACTGTAGTTGGGTTAAAACTTATTCATTATTAATTTGGAGAATTTGAATGGCGATCGAACGCACCTTTTCAATTGTTAAACCTGATGCTGTTGCTAAAAATGTAATCGGTAAAATATACAGCCGATTTGAAGATGCTGGCTTAAACGTAGTTGCATCAAAAATGTTGCATCTTTCGCAGGAAAAAGCTGAAGGCTTTTACGCAGAACACAAAGAGCGTCCTTTTTTTGCTGATCTTGTTGCATTTATGACGTCTGGCCCTGTTATGGTTCAGGTGTTAGAAGGTGAGAACGCAGTTCTAGCTAACCGTGACCTGATGGGTGCTACTAACCCTAAAGAAGCGGCTGAGGGTACTATTCGTCGTGATTTCGCTGACTCTATTGATGCCAATGCTGTACACGGTTCTGATGCATTAGCATCTGCAGAGCGTGAAATAGCATATTTCTTCTCTGATGATGAAATTTGCCCAAGAAGCTAATTTCTCTGTTGTTTAGAACGAAAGGCAGGTTGTCCTAATGGATGCCTGCTTTTCTGCGTCATGAAGACGTAAAAATATTATCTCCCGTCAACTGCCCTAATATGCAGAAAGACCTGATTTTAAAATAGGTAGTTGAGTGGAGATAATATTTTATCCGAGCTTTATCGTGCTGCTATCGAATAGTATTGCTCCCGAGTTACGCCATCCAGTTGTATGTAAGCGGTAGGTGTGACCAGATATATGATCGTTGTAGTTAAATTATTTACACGGGTGTTGGAAAATTAAGATGAGCACAATCAAGAAAGTTAATTTGCTTGGCCTAACGCGTTCAAAAATGGAGCAGTTTTTCGCTGATATGGGTGAAAAGCCCTTTAGAGCAAAGCAGGTTATGCAGTGGATTCATCAGTACGGAGTGTCTGACTTTGAGCAGATGACCAACATCAGTAAGGTGTTACGAACTAAATTGGCAGGTATTGCCGAAATTAAGGGCCCTGAAGTTACCTATCATGACATTTCATCTGACGGAACTCGTAAGTGGGTTATGCAAATGGAAGGTGGGAGCAGCATTGAAACCGTTCTTATCCCTGATGGTAATAGAGGAACGTTGTGCGTGTCCTCTCAAATTGGGTGTGCGCTTGACTGTAGTTTTTGCTCTACAGGAAAGCAAGGCTTTAACAGAAACTTATCAGCTGCTGAGATTATTGGGCAGGTATGGGTAGCCGTAAAATCATTTGAAGATATTGATCCTGAAAAAGAGCGACCGGTGACCAATGTTGTAATGATGGGGATGGGGGAGCCGTTGCTGAACTTCGATAATGTTATCGATGCGATGGGTTTGATGATGGATGATTTCGCGTATAGTATTTCTAAACGTCGTCTGACATTAAGTACAGCAGGAGTTGTACCTGCGATTAGAAAACTGACAGGCTTAACCGATGCATCTATCGCGATTTCACTACACGCACCTAATGATGAGTTGCGAGATCAGTTAGTCCCGATTAATCAGAAGTACCCTATTAGCGAGCTGTTAGAGTCTGTCCAGGGGTACTTGGGGTCATTGTCCGACAAGCGTAAGGCGACGATTGAATATACGCTAATAGAAGGGGTTAATGATCAGCTTGAGTTAGCGCATCAGTTGGTAGAACTACTGAAAGATTTACCCTGTAAGATCAACCTGATTCCATTTAACCCGTTCCCTCAAAGTGACTATACCAAGCCTTCAGGTAATGCGGTTCATCGGTTTCAGGACGTATTGGTAGCGGGAGGTTATGTGACGACTATTCGATCTACTAGAGGGGATGACATTGATGCGGCTTGCGGGCAACTAGTGGGTAAGGTTACTGACCGAACGCGAAGAAGCGAAAAGTATATTCCACTTAAACAGCACTCAGGTTAAACTGAATGTAGAATGTACGCTAAAGTGTAATAAATACAAAAAACTACAGTATGAATTATAGGTCAACTCATAGGTGTAGTTCTAGCTGTCCGGAGATATATGAAGTTATATTTAATCATTGTTTTTGCACTTATTGCTTCCGGTTGTGTGACCACAACTGATAGTCCGTTTTCAAATAAGGCTGATGAAAGTAAAGCGTTGCAGAACTATATTCAGTTAGGTTTAGCTTATATCCAGAGAGACGACTTTGAAAAAGCTCGTACAAATATTGGTAGGGCGCTTGAGATCGACTCCGATAGTTCGGAGGCATATGCCGCGTTAGGTCTGCTTTATCAACAGCAAGCAGAGAATAGGCTAGCAGAAAAGCACTTTAAGACAGCGATGTCGTTAGATGCGGGAAATACAAGGGGGCGTACTTTTTATGCGTCGTTTTTATTCCGTTTAGAGCGATATGATGAGGCACTTCAGCAATTTGAACTCGCAGGAAGTGATACAGATTACCCTAGAAGGGCGGTTATTTTTATTAATATTGCCCAATGTTATCTAAAATTGGGGAAAAACACGCAAGCTGTGAAGGCTTATGAAAAAGCGTTAGCGCTTGACAGAACCCAGCCTCAGGCGCTTATTGGAATATCCCAGCTGTTGATTCAGGAAGGCGAATACCTTAAGGGGCAGCAGTACTACAATCGAATGGTCAATGTTATTCGAAGTAGCGGCATGACTCACTCAGCCAAAAGTTTATGGCTTGGAATTGAACTGGCTCGCCACTTTAATGATCACGGACAAGAGTCTAGCTATGCGTTATTGCTAAAAAATCTATATCCAGAATCCCAAGAATACAAACAATACAGGGCTCTGAAATCGAATGAGTGAAGAAATACAAGCAGGGCAAGAAACGCCAAAAGTTTCGGGTTTAGGTCTTGAACTCAAACGAGGTCGAGCAGCTAAAGGGTTTACTGTAGAGCGTATAGCAGACGAACTCCATCTCAGGCCTTCTATTGTTACAGCAATGGAAGAAGAGAACTATGAGCTTCTACCCGCTGATATCTTTTTAAAAGGTTATATTCGAAGTTACGCTAGATTGGTTGGCTTGAGTGAAAATGAAATCGTTCAACTTCTAGAGCAGCACCTAAGTCGTGAGGCAGACCTTGAAGCCCACACAAAGCATGTCAAAGAAAAAGAAAAGCGAAAGAAACACTCCCGGTATGCATTGCTTTTATTAGTAATTGCCATTATTTCAGGGGTTGTCTTATATGTTTGGAGTGAAAAACTAGGTAACGGAAAGGTTGATTTCTTTCAGGGGCACAGTGAGCCGGTTGATAGCAGGGTGCCTCTGATAGTTTCTAGTGAGGCAGGTAAGGAGTCAGCGGCTCTAGATGTTAGTGAGCCAGCTACTGAAGACCCCGACAGAAATATGTCCAAACAGAAAAATTCTGCTGCTGATGTAGAGGCTACCCCCGCAACGATCGTAGAAAGTGGTGTTATGATACCGACCATGCCTGTTGAAGACGATAGCGTGCTGGTGCTAGATACGCCTCCGGTGCAGGATGGCGTCAGCGTAGGCTTGAACGAGGTTGAGCAACGCTCAATGCTAAGTGATGAACCTACCTTGAGTGAACCGGTTGCTGTAACCCTGGTTGAGCCTGCAGAGGGAGCTAAAGTTGAAGGGGAGGTTGTTGAGGTAGGCAGTGCCAGTGTAGAAAACTTGGAACGAGAGGAAGGCGATATACAAGATATATTGCCTGTGACGCCACTGGAGCAAGGCTCCGTAAAAGTCGTATTCTCTGGGGAGTGTTGGTTTACCCTGAAAAATGGTGAAGGGAAAACCGTAATCGCGGCCCTAAAGAGAGCTGGTGATGAGATCAACTATTCAGGTTCGTTACCGTTTAGCGTAGTGGTGGGGGCCGTCAGTGAAGTGTCTATGCATTTTGATGACACGCCAATAGATTTCTCAACCGTTCGAATTCGAAACAATCGAGCTTCGCTTGAATTAACCCATTAAAACCAACATAAAGTCAGTTATCCTATGAAGTTTGAATCTCCTATACAGCGCCGAAAATCAAGGCAGATTTGGGTTGGCAATGTTCCTGTAGGTGGTGATGCACCTATTGCGGTTCAAAGCATGACAAATACAGATACCCTAGATGTTGCTGCGACGGTGAAACAGGTCACTCAACTGCAAGAAGCCGGAGCGGATATCGTTCGTGTTTCTGTTCCTACGCTTGATGCAGCCGAGACGTTTGCAAAAATCCGTAGTCAAGTCAATGTACCGCTGGTTGCAGATATCCACTTTGATTACAAAATAGCCCTTAAAGTTGCTGACTTAGGGGTTGATTGCTTGAGAATCAACCCAGGTAACATTGGCCGGGAAGATCGTATTAAGGCGGTGGTAAGTGCTGCTCGGGATAGTGGTGTTCCAATACGTATAGGCGTAAATGCAGGTTCATTAGAAAAAGATTTGCAGAAAAAGTATGGTGAGCCTACGCCTGATGCATTGGTTGAGTCAGCGATGCGTCATATTGATATTTTGGATCGATATGATTTTCAGGATTATAAGATCAGCTTAAAAGCGTCTGATGTATTTATGACGGTTGCTGCTTATCGAAAGATTGCAGGCCAGATTGAGCAACCATTGCACCTTGGCATTACAGAGGCTGGTGGTTTTAGGTCTGGAACAGTTAAGTCGTCTGTAGGTCTTGGAATGCTGTTGATGGATGGTATTGGTGACACGATTCGAGTCTCCCTTGCTGCGGATCCTGTACAGGAAATTAAGGTGGGCTTTGATATTCTGAAGAGTCTTAAGTTGAGGGCAAAAGGGATCAACTTTATTGCCTGCCCAAGTTGTTCAAGGCAGAACTTTGATGTAGTTCAAACGATGAATGACCTTGAAGCTAGGCTCGATGATGTGACCACTCCATTAGATGTAGCCATTATTGGGTGTGTTGTAAATGGCCCAGGAGAAGCAAAAGAGGTTGATATTGGTCTTACTGGGGGTTCACCCGCCAACTTGCTTTATGTTGATGGGGTCCCAGATCATAAATTACAGAATGAAAGCTTGGTTGATAATCTTGAGCGGACTATAAGAGATAAAATCGCTCAACGAGAATCAGCAGAGGCAAACGGCCAGTCAGATCGAATTATTGTTAAAGGCTGAGCGACTCAGCGATTCATGTTTATACAACATTATTGGAAACAAACAGGATAGAATTTTGGCTAAGATTCAGGCTATTCGTGGGATGAATGATATCCTGCCAGAGCAAACGCCTAAATGGCAGTATTTAGAAGACACCGTTCGACGAGTTCTTCAGTCATATGGTTACAGCGAAATTAGAATGCCCATCGTAGAGCAGACTGAGCTGTTTAAACGATCCATTGGTGAAGTGACTGATATCGTTGAAAAAGAAATGTACACCTTTGAAGATCGCAACGGGGATAGCCTTACATTACGCCCTGAAGGCACAGCCTGTTGTGTACGAGCAGCAGAGCAGAATGGTTTGCTTTTTAATCAAACGCAGAAGCTTTGGTATTGTGGCCCGATGTTTAGACATGAGCGCCCTCAAAAAGGCAGGTATCGTCAATTTAATCAAATCGGTGTTGAGTGTTTCGGTATGCAAGGACCGGATATTGATGCTGAAATGATTATTATGACCGCAAGATTTTGGACAGCTCTGGGCCTTCTGGATAACGTGACGTTACAGATAAACTCGTTGGGAACCAGTGAAGCCCGAGCGGAGTATAAAACGGCATTGGTCACTTATTTAAGTGGCAATTTAGATGCATTGGATGATGATAGTAAGAAGAGACTGGAAACAAACCCGCTTCGTATCCTTGATAGCAAAAATGAAGGGACGCAGCGAGTTCTTGATAATGCTCCCGACTTTTCGGATTACCTTGACGCTGAATCGAAGGAGCACTTCGAAAAGTTGTTAGGTTTATTAGATGCGAGTGGCGTTGGTTATGAAGTGAACAGTCGATTAGTTCGCGGTTTGGATTATTACAGCAAGACAGTCTTCGAATGGGTGACCAGTGATCTAGGTGCTCAAGGTACCGTTTGTGCGGGTGGTCGATACGATGGTTTAGTTGAGCAGTTAGGTGGGAAGCCTACTCCAGGTGTCGGTTTTGCAATGGGCGTTGAAAGACTCATATTGATGCTTGAAAGCTTGGCTAAAATACCTGCCGAGGTCAATAATTCAGCGGATATATTTATCGTGGCTGTAGGAGAAGGAACGCAGATAGAAGCGTTTCAGCTCGCTGAGATATTACGTAATGAGTTTTTATCATTACGAGTAGTGACTCATTGTGGTGGTGGTAGCTTTAAAAGCCAAATGAAAAAAGCGGATAAGAGTGGAGCGCCAGTAGCACTTATTATCGGTGAAAACGAGATTAAAAATAAAACGGTTATTGTAAAGCCTTTACGAGACCTTTCACAGGTTGAAGGTTTATCTGATGTCAATAGGCACCAGGTTGAAACGCCGATCCGAGATGTATTGGATACTATTGAAGGCTATTTAGCATAGAGTGGTATATACCGTGTAGTGCTTGATACACCGCTACCATGCATGATGGAACAATACGTCGATATAAATAGAATAATTACGAAGTTAACTTTTGAATTGAATAACGAGTACTGGGAGATTTAGGGTGGAGCATAGAACAGAAGAAGAACAAGTAGCGGCGCTGAAACAGTGGTGGAATGATAATGGTAACTCTTTAATTATCGGCGTAGGGCTGGCATTGGCGCTTGTTTTTGGTTGGAAAATGTATCAACAAAATATTGAGAATACTAAAAATGCAGCATCAGTTTTGTATCAGCAATTATTGGAGGTTGCCATGGAGCCAGCTGCGACAGATGAATCAGCATCTTCAGTATCGTTTATTGCTAACAAGCTGAAAGCAGAATATGAAGACACAGAATATGCTACATTCTCTGCACTGTTTTTGGCTAAAAATGCGATAGATAAAAAAGATTTGGAGGGTGCTCAAGCTGAGTTACGTTGGATACTGGCTAATAACCCTGAATCATCGTTGGTTCCTTTGGTTAAAGGACGTTTAGCGAGAGTATTGGATCGTCAGGATAAGCAACAAGAAGCCTTAGCTCTGCTCGATGTTAAAGACGCTGGGACATATGCTGCTTTATATCTTGAAATTAAAGGAGATATTCATCATAGGTCAGGTGATGTTGATCAAGCAAAAGCTGCTTATTTAGATGCGTATAAAGCAATGAAAAAGGCTGGCGTTCAGCGCCCTATGTTAACTCTTAAAATGGCAGATCTTGGGCTTTCTGAGGAGGATGCTTAATGCACGCAGCTAATGCGTACAAAGTGCTGTTCCGGCTTTTAATAGCGGCTTCACTGCTCATAATTGTCGGCTGTAGTTCAGATGATGTTGAAGAAGAGCCCATGGAGCTTGAAGACTTCGATGAAGAAATTAAAGTCATCAAAGTTTGGGATGAGTCTGTTGGTGACGGTAATGCTGATCAGTACCTTAAGTTAGAGCCCATCATAATAGGTGAATCTATTTACACAATAGATCATTTTGGTGTGCTTTTGGCAATCAATAAAACCGATGGTGAAGAGCTATGGGAGGCTGAATATGAAGAGCCTGTTAGTGGCGCCTTAGGCGGAGATGATAGTCAGCTTTATTTTGCAACCTACCATGGTGACATTATTGCCGTTGATCGCGTAGGCGGTTTGGAACGGTGGCGAGTTACATTGACCAGTGAGGTGTTGTCAGCGCCTGCCAGTAACGGTCGGCAGGTGGTAGTTCAATCTATCGACGGTAAGGTTGTCAGTTTAAACGCACAAAGTGGTGAGCTGATGTGGCGCTACGATAGCAATGCGCCTGTGCTGTCAATAAGAGGTACGGCCAGCCCAGTTATTAGCGATGAATTTACGGTTACGGGTTTTGCCAACGGAGAACTTGTCGCATTTCGAAACATAACGGGAGCCCCCGTATGGAATGCTGCCGTTGGTATACCAAAAGGTAGAACAGAGCTGGAAAGGCTGGTTGATATTGATGGCCAACCGGTTATTAAAGATGATGTTGTTTACACGGTCTCATACCAGGGAAAATTATCTGCAATTCACCTCCCCACGGGTAAAGAAATATGGTCAAAGCAGCAATCAAGCTATACTGGAGTAGATCTCGGTTTTGGTAATGTTTATGTTTCTACTTCTGAGGGTGTTGTTGTGGCGTATAATCAATCAACTCGAACGGAGGTGTGGCGGCAGGAAAATCTGAAGTTTAGACAGTTAACATCGCCTAAGGCTTTTGGTAGTACTGCTGTTGTCGCAGACTTTGAGGGGTATGTACATTTCTTATCACAAATAGATGGTCGGTTTATTGGGCGGGTTCATCTGGATAGTGACGGGATAAGATCTCCCATGCTGATAAGTGATGACATGCTTTTCATTTATAGTAATAGTGGCGACTTAGCTGCTTATAAAATTGCACTTTAGAGGCTTTATTTAATGGTACCCGTTATTGCTTTAGTTGGGCGACCGAATGTTGGTAAGTCAACAATTTTCAATCGTTTGACTCGATCTAGAGATGCTATTGTTGCAGATTTGCCTGGACTAACCCGTGATAGAAAATATGGCGAGGGACAACTTGAAGACCGTCGTTTTATTGTCATTGATACCGGTGGAATCTCTGGTGATGAAGAGGGTATCGATGCCGTGATGGCCGAGCAATCTATGCTCGCTATTGATGAGGCGGATATCGTTTTTTTTGTTGTAGATGCAAGGGCAGGGCTGACTGGCGCTGACGAGATGATTGCTAAACATCTTCGTGTTAACAATAAGAAGACTTGGTTGGTCATTAATAAAATAGATGGACTTGACCCTGATGTGGCTACCTTGGATTTTTACTCCTTGGGTATGAGCGATATTCGCTTAACTGCTGCTGCCCATAATCGGGGTACTCGGTCACTGATTGAAGAAGTATTAGAAAATCACCCTATCGATGAATCGGCGGAAAATGCCGATCTCGCTTCTAAAGGTGTTCGAATTGGCATTATCGGTCGTCCAAATGTGGGTAAGTCTACATTGGTAAACAGGCTTTTGGGCGAAGAGCGCGTTATTGTGTTTGATATGCCGGGCACTACCAGAGATAGCATTTATATTCCTTATGAGAGAAGAGGCAAGCCCTATACGCTAATAGATACAGCAGGGGTAAGACGGCGAAAAAACATCAAGGAAGCTGTTGAAAAATTCTCTATTATCAAAACACTTAAAGCGATTGAGGACTCAAATGTTGTCGTCATCGTTATTGATGCTCGTGATGGTATCGTGGAGCAAGACTTACACTTGATTGGCTTTGCAATAGACTCTGGTCGAGCGCTGGTTTTAGCCGTTAACAAATGGGATGGCATGACTCAAAGCGAACGAGATGCTGTTCGCCGTGAGCTCGATAGGCGCTTAACCTTTTTGAATTATGCTAATACTCATATGATTTCTGCGCTACATGGAACGGGAGTAGGGGATCTATATGAGTCTATTGATGCGGGTTATAGCTCGGCTATGGCTAAGTGGTCTACTAACCAATTGACTAGCATTCTTGAGGACTGTGTTTCTGAACATCAGCCCCCTATGGTAGGTGGAAACAGGGTTAAATTGAGATACGCTCATCAGGGTGGGTCTAACCCGCCTGTAATTGTTGTTCATGGCAATAAGACTAAATCACTACTGGCTAGTTATAAGCGTTATTTGGAGAACACGTTTAGACGAGTACTCAAGGTGTCGGGTACGCCTATACGGTTTGAATTCAAGTCTGGCGAAAACCCGTTTGCTCATAAAAGCGATGTGGGTAACCGAATTGTTGCAAGTAAAACTAAAAATGCAGCTAGGGTTAAAGGCAAACCTCAGCAAAAGGCCAAAAAAACCTTTAATAAAAAAGGAAGAACTCAATAATACTTCAACAAGCCTTATCGCCAAGTAAGCGCCATCTATAGTATCGGTTATTACGTTCTCACCTTAGAAGGCGTAATAACCGAGCTTACTAAACGCTCTTCACTATTTATTTTTTAGTTTGTGTTGCCTGAACGGCTGTTAACGCAATCGTAAAAACGATGTCCTCAACTAATGCGCCTCTTGAAAGATCGTTAACCGGTTTATTTAGGCCTTGTAGCATAGGTCCAATACTAATCACATTAGCGCTTCTTTGTACCGCCTTATAGGTTGTGTTTCCGGTATTAAGATCGGGAAATACAAACACGGTGGCTTTACCTGCAACAGGGCTGTTAGGTGCCTTGCTACGCGCAACGCTTTCAATGGCGGCAGCATCATACTGTAGGGGCCCATCGATAATAAGGTCCGGGCGTTGTTCTTTGGCAAGGCGTGTAGCTTCACGCACTTTATCAACGTCATCCCCTGTACCGGAGCTACCGGTGCTGTAACTTATCATTGCTACGCGAGGGGTTACACCAAAGGTTTTTGCTGAGTCTGCGCTTTGTATTGCAATGTCAGCGAGTTGTTGAGCATCTGGGTCCGGGTTTACTGCGCAGTCTCCATAAACAAGAACTTGTTCTGGCAGGCACATAAAGAACACCGATGAAACAACACGTGCAAGAGGGTGGGTCTTGATAAGTTGGAGTGCAGGTCTAATGGTGTTCGCAGTGGTGTGAACAGCCCCAGAAACAAGCCCATCAACCTCATCTAAGGCGACCATCATAGTGGCCAATACCACGTTATCTTCAAGTTGAGCTTGAGCCATGTCGGGTGCTAACCCTTTGTGTTTTCTGAGTTGAACCATCGGTTGTATATACTGATCCCTGACGTCTTCGGGATCAATTATGATAATTTTCGAAGGCAGAGTAACGCCTTGTGATTCAGCGACAGAGTGAATTTCAGTCGCGTTACCAATTAAAATACATTGAGCGAGTGAACGCTGGTGACAAATGACCGCCGCTTGAATCGTTCTAGGTTCGTTTCCTTCAGGCAGAACTATTCGTTTACTGGCTGCCCGTGCGCGCTCAGAGAGTTGATGTCGGAATGCAGGAGGTGAAAGTCTAGGCTCTCTGGCAAGGTTTAATCTGGAGCGTAGCCAATCGATTTCAAGGGCGTTTGCAACGGCCTCCATCACCCGTTCAATACGGTCGAGGTCGTTAACGGGCACTTCACCGTTCATGTCGGATAACCGATTGGCGGCCTCGAATGTATCGGCTCTAGTCGATAACATCGGTAATCCAGCATCAAGCGCACGATTACATAGCTTAAGCGTTCTCGGGTCAGGTTGAAGGTTCCCGGTTAAGAGAAGCCCCGCAAGTGGAACTCCATTCATGGCTGCCATACAGGTGGCGATAATAATATCCTCTCGGTCCCCGGGCGTTACCACTAGAGTGCCAGGAGATAGCTGGTCAACCATATTTGGTATGGTTCGAGCGCATACGGATATAAATGAAACCCGACGATTTTCTATATCGCCTTTATTGATGTATATGGCATCCAATTGCTCGGCTATATCACTGGTTCTTGGGGCCAGGAGGTCATGCCTCCAAGGGATGGAACCTATTAGCTTGAAAGAATTCTCGTTAAAGATATGGCACTCTTGTTCATACTGGTAGCTGTTGTCGGTGCTATTGGTTTCAGTATAGGTGTGCGCTCTGTCATAGTTGTATGATGCGGTTCTGTCTAATGTTTGAGGCGCGTTAACTTTGTTTAGAATACAGCCAATACTATCTGGGTCTTCGGGGGCGGCATAAAGTCGTGAAGAGAGCTCAATATGTTCATCAAGTTCTTTTGGTGTCATATTATTGGGAGATGTTACCAACAGAACTTCTGCATCGAGGTTTCGTGCAATCTCTGCATTTAGTTTGGAGGTATATGGCTCATTTCTATCAGGTACTAAACCTTCGACAATCACGACATCCGCATCAACCGTCGTTTGTTGGTATAAGCCAATGATCTCTTCCATTAGTCTGCCAGTTTTGTTTTGACTGACTAGTGTTTGTGCATACTTTAAGCTGATCGGCTGGGGTGGAAGTAAGTTTGTTTTTGCACGCACAAATTGTACTGATTTGTCGATGATTTCAACGTCAACTTTTTCTCTCGAGTGGCTTTGAGCGACAGGCTTGAAAAAGCTAACTCTTATGCCTACGTTGTCCATGGCTCTCACAAGACCCAGGCATATAGATGTTAAGCCTGAATTAAGCGCGGTCGGTGCGATAAAAAATGTTTTTGGCACGAGTCACCTTTTGTGTAAATTGCAAATGCGTTGTCGTTCAGTGCGGTGCTAATCTTGATTTGATAGCGCTAGCCCCGTTGATTAGGAAGTTCACGGTATTTAGCGCTTTTTAGCGTGTCCCTGGCAATGACCAGCTCTTCGTTTGTGGGGATCACATACGCTAACGTACTGCCAGACTCTGTGATTCGTCCTTCTGAACGCAGTCCATTCGACTTATTGAGTTCGCTTGATAGCTTAAACCCAAATATCGAAAGTTTACCTAAGGCTGTTGCTCTAATTCGGTCGGCATTTTCCCCTATGCCTCCGGTGAATACCAGTGCATCAATAGCGGGTAGAGATGCGGCCATAGCTGATATATATTTTGCGAGTTTGAAACAAAATACATCGATAGCTAATGCCGCTCGTTTGTTTCCGCTATCGGCCAATTTGAAAAGCGTGCGCATATCATTGGTCTCGCCTGATAAACCTTTAAGGCCGCTTTCTTTATTTAGCATTTGGTTGATACTTTCGCTGTTCATCCCTGTTGTACATAAAAACTCAAAGAGGCCTGGGTCTATATCCCCGCTACGAGTGCCCATCATCAAGCCTTCAAGAGGCGTAAGCCCCATGCTTGTATCAACACTGAGCCCCTGTTTGATAGCCGTCACGCTACAGCCGTTACCCAAGTGTGCCGTAATTAGGTTACATTTATCTAGCGGCTTGTTAAGTTTGTTAGCTGCAAGCTCTGCAACATACTGGTGGCTTGTGCCATGAAACCCATATCGTCTTATACCATGCTCGGTATATAGATGGTAAGGAATGGGATAGAGATATGAGGCTTGGGGTAGGGATTGATGAAAGGCAGTGTCAAACACCGCTACTTGAGGTGCAGAAGGGTATAGTTCTGCCATCAATTTTATCCCAAGCAGGTTAGCTGGGTTGTGTAATGGGGCAAGAGCTGAACACTTCTCGATTTCTGCTATAACTCTATTGTCTATAAGAACAGAGTTGCTAAACGCCTCACCACCATGGACAACTCTGTGTCCAATGCCAAGTGGATCTTTAATCAGTAGCTGCATACTGGTCAGCGATTCAATAACGCTCTTAATGGCAATGCTATGATCCGCATGGGCTAAGCTGGTTGTAGATTTGGAATTACCGATCTTAATTGTGAGTACTGCACCGGTAGTGCCTAGCTTTTCAGCTAGCCCAGACGCAACACAATCTAGCTCTGCAGCATTGAATAATGCGAACTTTAAGGATGAGCTACCACAATTAATAACAAGAATAGTATTGTCATTCATAAATATATTACTGGTTTGATGTAGTGGGATGGCTGGATTCTAATTAAGTTTGAGCCGCAATGGTTTGATGTTAGCTAATTGATGTTGGTGGGTGCTAGCCATCAAGTATTATGCAGACTGCATCGTAGAGGTATATTATCAGCGCAAAACAACGACTTCTACCTGAATCGTTAATTGTTAGCTGAAAAGTCGGTGTGTCATGGTTGCCGGGCTGGAGGGCCAATGGCACTGCATTATAAGTGTTATGAATTCGCGCTTATATTATCGGTCATCCAGCTGTTGAAGTCTTCAGCCGGTACTGGTCGATTAAAGTAATAGCCTTGTGCGTAATCGCAGTTGTGTTCATTGAGGAACTCAAGTTGTGGTGCTTCTTCAACGCCCTCTGCGATAACTTTTAAGCCAAGGCTGTGAGCCATCGTTATAATGGCGGTTACGAGCGCGGCATCTTCACTTGATTCAATGACATCTTGTACAAATGATTTATCTATTTTAAGTGTGTCGAATGGGTAGCTTTTTAAGTAGCCAAGTGCAGAGTAACCGGTTCCAAAGTCATCAATCGAAAGCTTAACACCTTTGTCGTCAAGGTGTTTGAAAATGCCTGAGGTTTCGATAGAGTTATCAAGAATAAGTCTTTCGGTGATCTCAAGTTCTAGAAGCTGAGGGTCAAGCTCGGTTTCCGCAATTACCTGATCAACTGTATTGATAAAGTTGCCATCCCTAAACTGTCTTGGGGATACGTTAACCGCAATAGTTAGATCTAACCCTGTCGTCTGTTGCCATTGCTTAATGTCTTTGCAGGCCGTTTTAAGCACCCAGTCACCTATGGGTATGATTAGCCCTGTCTCTTCTGCTAATGGGATAAATTTATCAGGCGAGATAAGCCCCATAGCAGGGTTGTTCCACCTAATAAGTGCTTCTGCACCTACCAACTTTCCCGTTGAAGCTTCTACAATGGGCTGGTAATAAAGTTCCAATTCTTTCAGTTCCAGAGCTTTCCTTAATCGGCTTTCAATTTGTAGCCTTTCATGAGAGTGCTGGTTCATTTCAGGAGAGAATCGTTGGTATGAGCTTTTGCCTTTATCTTTTGCTTGGTACATTGCTGCATCAGCATGTTGTAGCAATGTAGTACTATTATCGCTATCACCAGGGTAAATGGCGATGCTTATACTAGTACTGACAAATACTTCTTGGTTGGCGAGCATAAACGGCGGAGTGAACGTTTGAAGAATTCTTTCGGCCACCTGCTCTGCCACTTCAGGGGTTTCGAGTGAGGGTAGTATGACAAGAAATTCGTCTCCTCCCAGTCGCGCTACTGTACTGGTGCCCCTTAGGCATGAGGATATACGACGGGATGCTTCGATTAGCAGGCTATCACCATTGTCGTGTCCCATGGTGTCATTGATATGTTTAAAGTTATCTAAATCCAAAAACATTAGACCTACCAGCTGTTCGTCCCTTCGTGCTTGGGCTAACGCCAGTTTTAGTCGATCGAGTGCCAACATTCGATTGGGTAAGCCGGTTAAAATGTCATAGTTTGCCTGTCTGAGTAACTGCTGCTCGTACCTTTTTCGAATGCTGATATCTTCGCCGAGAATTAGATAATGGATTGGCTTACCATTATCATCTTTGATTGGAGTAATAATAGACTGTTCCCAAAAGCGTTCACCACTTTTACGTGTGTTGTGTATTTCGCCTTGCCAAACGCCAACTCGCTCAACTTGTAGTTGGATATTATCCCACAGTTGAGAGCTATTGGAAGAAATTACGCCGCTAATACTTTTTGGGTGTATTGAGATGATATCGTTGAGTTTGTGTCCAGTTAACTGTGAAAACTTATTGTTCGCATACTCAATTTTCCAGCTTTTATCACATATTAGAACCGACGATGGGCTTTGATCAATGGCAAGAGATAGTTTACGAATTTCCCTAGCGCTTTCATGTTGTTTATCCAAATCAGCTATTAACGTAACCCTCATATCATTGATTGCGTTGGTAACCAGGGCTAGTTCGTCTGCACCATTAAGCTTTGTTTCAGCACGGTCGAGTGCTAATGGTTTATCTAGTTGGTCAATATTTAGGTTTTGAGCATAATCGGCCATTTTTCCGAGGTGCCTTGCCACGAGGTGTTGAAATATCCAAAGTATCAGAATGGAGATAAAAAAAGTTTTCAAGGCTTGGGTCGTAAGGATGACAAACACCTTTCGCTTAAGGCTTTTATAAATATCTTCCATACTTGCGGTAATGGTTAGCTCACCCAGTGTGTAGACCTCTTCACTTTCGTGAATGAGGGGGAATGTATTGGATAAAGTAGATATGTTTTGGTCTAGCTCTCCCAATACTATTTCTGAATCGGGGTATACCTTTAATTTTAGCTGTACAATATCGGGAAGATTAAGGATTCCCTGCATCTGAGTGTGAAGTAGCTTTTGGTCAAGAGACCATAGACTTCTGGACAAGCTACTCATGTAACTGGTTTTGATCACGGACATTCTTTCATCTACCTTCGATACGTCTTTTATATAGTCTGAATAAACCTGAATTCCTGCCGTGATAAGCGTAAATAAAGAACTACAAATGAGTATATACGTGAGCATCTTATATGAGAGAGGCGAGCTCGTTTTGAATTGGCTGAAACGCTGTAGAAGGTTAGGCATGTCGGATGAACGGGTTCTCTTCTCTGCTAATAACATGTTCTTTGAGTGCCGCTGAAATCTTGAGTTACGGCAATAATCCAAACTAAGCTGCTATGAAGTCAACTTAGCTACGTTGCTATTGAATAATAGACTAGCATTTCCCAACTTGCTGAAAAATCGACTCCTTTAATATGTAATTTATTTTTAATTATGTTTTTTTGTTTACAGGTTGTCTTACTCGTGATAAGGCGTTTTATTTTGATTAATATCAATATAGAAACCTCTATTTAGGTATAAAGTTTACTGTATATAGTGAGTTCTGTTTAGGAATTTATTAGTTTAATGTCGTGCTGTAAGAGGGTTTCACATGTATACAGATACTGTTGTTTTAGCGGGCGTAGGAACTGTAGGTTTGATGATTGCGTTCATGGTGGGTCTGGCTTATGTCTTTGTTAAAGACGCAAAAAAGAGAAGTAAGTTAGATAATAAATAAGGAACACTTCTAGGCCGCTCTTTTTTAAGAATAATGAATGCAGTGTGCTCTGAGCCTGCGTGCTGCATTCATGCTGTTGATAACCTTGGGCTTAGCGTTCAACAGCCTTTGGTTATTGTCAATATGACGACATTACTCCTCGGTATGTTCTCCTGCCCAGATGACACTTTCTACGTACAGTTTATTTAATTCAACTTTTGAAATACCAAATCGCTCCAGTAAGTTCCAATGAATGGCTTGCCATTTGGATTGTTCGTAATGTTTTGCTGTGTGGACAGCAAGCCCTGCTTTTCCGCGGTAGTGGGCGAGCGCGTCAGATATCGTACCTTCTAATGGAATTGATAGTAGTAGTTTTTTCAGTGGGGTGTCAAAGTAGGCATCGAGACTTGAAAGTAAGCCGGTTGTAAAATATAAGTCTCCTTGGTCAGGTGATAGTTTTTCAGATAACAGTTCGCATAACTTTGCTCTTGCAAGAGATATTTGCCTTAACGCTACTGGTTTGTCGTCCATTTTACTAAGTGCTAGCAAGCTGGACCAACTTTTGATTTTGCTTATGCCTATCATCATTACAGCCATATGTATTGATTCAATCGTGCGGGCTCTTCGATACGCCGCCGAGTTAACCAGTTTTAATAGCTTAAAGCTTAACGTAGGGTCTTTTGAGATAATGGCGTTGAGTTCGTTTACATTCACCGCAGGGTCTTGTAGTTCTCCTATTAGCTGAAGTACGGCTAGTTTGTTTTGCGGTAATTTCCGTCCTTTAATAATTTCGGGTTTACTTAAAAAGTAGCCCTGAAAAAGATCGCAGCCAAGGTCTTTGCATAGTTTGTAGTCTTCAATTGTTTCTATTTTCTCTGCTAATAGGGACGTTGAAAATCGCTTTAAATAACCAATAGCGCTCTTGAGTTCCTCTGCGTTCATAGCTGGTAGTTCAAGTTTGATAACATCTGCGAGTGGTAATAGTGGTTTATATCGCTCGTCCATTACAAAGTCGTCAAGCGCAATTTTGTACCCTTTTTGTTTAAGATTTTTTATTGCGTTGACGACATCTTCATCGATGATGATATCTTCGAGTACCTCAACTACGATATGTTCCGGATTGAATGGAGGGGGGGACAGTAGTAGCTCTTTGGTAAAGTTCACGAAGGCGGGAGCGCCTCCTGTTATCTTTTCGATGTCACCTTCTGTAAAGGCATTAAGTAACACTCTAGATGTTGCTATATTACCGTCGAAACTTGGCATGTCAGCCTTATCTTCAGGTCGGAAAAGTAGCTCATAGGCTACTAGATTTTGCTGCGTATCATAAATAGGCTGTCTCGCTAGTAATACATTTTGGTCAGGCATCAGTGATCTCTAGAAGATTTTTATTATTGTGCTTGGTAGTCAGTTAAAGAAATTCTTCTAAGTATAGGAGATAACAGAAAAATAAGGAGGCGAATTCGTAATTTCAATATTCAATTGATGTAAAACGAAAAAAACCCGTGCAACAGTGTTGCACGGGTTTTTAGAATAAGTGGCGTCCCCAAGGGGAGTCGAACCCCTGTTACCGCCGTGAAAGGGCGGTGTCCTAGGCCTCTAGACGATGGGGACGCAAAGCTTACCTCGTCAAGGTGGCGCGTATTCTATGTTGGGAGAGGGGGTATGTCAACTACTATATTTTATAAAAAACACAGTGTTGAGATAATTCTATTGGTTAGCTAAATAGTGGCGGCTTATGGCGGGTCTATTTGGTTTACGCAGCGTTTCAAACTGCTGGCCATGAGGTCGAAGACGGCTTCTAACCCTTCTTTTTCTGCTAAGTCGAAATAGTGCAATGCAATGTTCCGTCTTGACTTAGGGATTTGAGGGATAACGTTTTCACGCGATTGCTTTAGAAAGATAGCTAGTATTATTTCGTATCTTAGCTTGTTTTCACCTGCGCAATAGTAGTACCCGTACTCACGAGTTCCATAAGGTGGCTTGCCCTGGTTTTCATGTGCCTGCTTTGCGCATTTTGCATAGTCTGAATTAATTGCTGAATAAGTGGATAGTAGGTCTGATTGCTGAATTAGCTCATAAGTGGATCTTACCTTCTTTTCACCTTGAGGCGAGAGGTTTGGTAGACTTTCAATTAACTCATCTAAAGGTATACCTCGATTATAAAGTTGCGCTGTGGTCACAAGTTCTGTGGTGATTATGGTGCAAGACTGGTAACTGTGTTTTGCATTAGTGTCTGCGGAAAATGAGGGCCATGAAAATAGTGTTAGAAGCGTAAATGCGCTGATTTTTAGCATTAATTTGGAAAGTTTAGATGGGTTATATTTCATTGAGTTTACTTGTGAGTTGTGGTCTTGAAGATTTCGTCTGATATCGTGGTTAATATTTGAGTGATGTGCTACCCCTGCTTGTGCTTTGTTATCGATCGTCATCATTGTAACGTGCGATTTTATTAAACTGTATTAATTAGTTTGTCGAGTTTTTTAAAGGTGTCCAGTTTTAGATTATTTTTTTGAAAAAAAGTATCGAGAAGGTATCTATTCATAACACAATGATCAGTCGGTTGGCAGGGAGTGTTGATAAGTTAAACAAAATTGCAAAACGAGAATGAGGCAATGTTGTGGTCATGGTTAATTTGTTAAAATGGCCCAAAATATAATCATTCTGTTGATAAAAAAACTAAACAGCAGGGTTTGTAATCAACCAAGGTAAGTTGGAAATAGATGATGAATGGCGAGACAGTCGTTACGACGAAAGAATTCGAATCATTAAAAAGCTCTATTCAATATCAAGGACGAAAAGCAGCAAGAGCCAAAAGTGAACATCGTCGCAGAGAAATTCTTGAGGCTGCGTTGAGGATTGTTTCGCGAGAGGGTATTCGAGGTGTTAAGCATCGGGCTGTTGCTAAAGAGGCAAGTGTCCCGCTAGCCTCTACCACATATTATTTTAAAGACATAGAAGAATTGATCAGTGATGCATTTATGCTGTTTGCAGAGAATAGCTTGCGGGGTCTTGATCAGTTTTATGGCGAGCTTAATAAGTTAGTTAGTGTCTATGATGTTAAGCAAATCCATAGTAACTCTGAAATCAAAGATAAGTTTTCAAATGATTTGACGGATATGGGTGTTGCGTACATAAAGGAACAAGTAAAATTTAGAAAAGAGGATCTTCTTACTGAGATGGCTTTCTTGCTCGAAGCCGTTAGGGATGAGCGCCTAAAGCCGCTGGCTAGAGAATATCGCGGGATTTGGTGTAGCCGCTTAATTGCTTTTTTAAGCTTGGCGAATGCACCAGCACCAAAAGAAGATGCAATGTTTATTATTAGCTCAGTACAAGGCTTGCTTTATGAGGGGATTGTGAGTGATGGTGAAATTGATGAAGCCAAGACTCGAGCAGTATTGAAGCGCGCTATCCATATACTGATGCAACCATAAAGTATTCTGAGAGTAATGGTATTTGAATGAAGGAGGGTGGTTGTAAGGCGCGCTTTTTGTCTACTCTGTCTGATTTATTAACACAGAATTAAAAAAACAAACTTAGTGCTTGCAACATAAAATACAGCCCCCTATAATACGCACCACTTCCAGAGACGGTCTTAAATAATCATAACTTATTGATTATATGGAAGTTGATTAAGTGATTTTAGTTTAGGTAATTAGATTTAGAAGCTAAAATTACGCTTTTCTTAAGCGGGAATAGCTCAGTTGGTAGAGCACAACCTTGCCAAGGTTGGGGTCGCGAGTTCGAATCTCGTTTCCCGCTCCAAATTATTATTTATTACTAAACCTGTCGTCCTCCTTATACGTTTTATTCGTTAGATTGCACTCCTAATATTGTATTTATAATTCATCAAGTTTCTTCTATCTTGCTATTTTGATCTACACTTGAAGATAAGTGTTTATTTATCCGATAATTTATTGATTTTTGATGGAGGTGTTCATGGCTGGGGTTTTGGATTCTGTTAATCAGCGTACTCAGTTGGTGGGTGAAAACCGGCTTGAGTTGCTTATGTTTAATTTAAATGGGCGCCAGACCTTTGCTATTAATGTATTCAAGATTCAAGAGGTATTAAAACTAACCGGTTTAACTCAGATGCCCCATGAGCATCCCGCTGTCTGTGGTGTTACGCACTTGCGAGGTAAAACTGTCCCCATTATAAACCTCAGTATGGCTATTAAAATGCCACCCATAACCCCTACAAGCGACTCCACTATTATCGTGACTGAATATAATAGAACGATTCAGGGTTTCTTAATTGGAGGGGTTGATAGGATTGTTAATATGAACTGGGGGGACATTTTGCCACCGCCTAAAGGGGCGGGACGAAACCACTACCTTACTGCTATAACACGGTATGAAGATAAGCTAGTTGAGATTATTGATGTTGAGAAGGTGTTAGCTGAAATCGTACCTTATAATACTGACATATCTGAAGATGTTTTGGATCATACTGTGTTAGCTCATGCTTCTGGAAAGAGGGTATTGGTCGTTGACGACTCCCCAGTGGCAATGGGGCAGGCTAAAAGTACTGTCGAAAAGTTAGGGCTTGAGGTTGTGTGTGCGACGAATGGTCTTGAAGCCCATAATATTTTGAAGACTTGGGCAGAAGCAGGGGAAGGTGAAATCGGTAAACTGTTAATGATTATTACTGATGCTGAAATGCCCGAAATGGATGGTTATATGTTAACGACGGCAATACGGCAAGATGACCGTTTGAAACATTTGCATGTAGTGCTGCACACATCCCTTAGTGGTAGTTTTAATAAGGCGATGGTGAAAAAGGTTGGCTGTGATGGCTTTTTATCAAAATTTCAGCCAGATGAGCTCGCGGGCGTTGTTCAAGATCGACTCAAAAGTGTTTTGGGTTGAGGTTATTTTGTTCGTGTTGTACGGACAGATGTTCGGTTAAAGTTAGTCTAAATTACTAGTCTTGTCATCTTGTGTTTTCCTGTTTTAATTCGCTCTATCTATTTAACTACCATAAACAGTAGTGAGTCTTCTGCAGAGGGTTTAATGAAACTAACCGCAATTAATCAGTACCCTGTAAAATCACTAAAGGGTTTATCGCTTAATGATGCAGTGATTGATGATTTTGGTATCAAAAACGATAGACGTTGGATGTTGGTTGATACTGAAGGGGAGTTCGTTACCCAGAGGAAATACCCTGTGATGGGGTCGATTGCAGTGGAATACCGCGAGGGTCGATTTCGGTTTACCTCTATCAATGGTGATCGTTTGGATGTTTTGGTAAGTGGATTTTCTGACCCAGTCGATACCTTAGTGTGGGGCGATGCTGTTGCTGCTCTTGGGGCAGGAAAGACTGTGAGTGATTGGTTTTCTGGCGTGCTGGGTAAGCGTGTGAATCTTGTATATATGCCTGCATCCTCATTTAGGCAAGTTGATCGAGAGTATGCCAATTATAGACAAAGGGTTGGCTTTGCTGATGCGTTTCCCTTCTTATTGGTTTCAGAGGCCTCCCTCATTGAGCTAAACGAAAGGCTTGAAAGTCCTATAGCGATGTCTAGGTTTAGACCTAACTTAGTCGTTTCGGGCTGTGAAGCATATGAGGAAGATCGGTGGAAAAAAATAAGGGTGGGTGATATCGAATTCGAGGTCGTAAAGCCTTGCTCTAGGTGTATCATGACGACGATTGATGAGGCATCGCTTAAAGTTGGAAAAGAGCCATTACGAACGCTTTCAGGCTACCGTAAGAATAAATATGGAGTGTGTTTTGGGCAAAATTTAGTGCACCAAAACCAGGGGGTTTTATCGATAGGTGCTAAAATAGAGGTGTTGAAGTGAGGGTGAAGTGCGCGGGTTAGAATAGCTCAATATCATCACCCGATGCGTCGTTATCCAGGTCTGAATTCTTGTCAAAGTGGTGTTTATATATTTCTAGGGCTTGCTCAATCGTTGCACCTTTCATTATGTGCTCAAACATTATTCGCTCTGCTTCCATGGTGTAATTCGAGGCAATATCTGTTTGTAGTTTGCTCCAGGCTATGGGGTTGTATAGCTGATCTGGTGTGCTGATTACATTACTTAGACACATGAGGTCACGCTTTACATGTTCGAGTCTTTGACTTAAACGATCATAGAATTGAAATGCAACGATTGCATTTGATACCTGTGAGCGAATATCTTCCGACTCATTCTTTATACTTTCAATAATGGACTGTTGGTCTGAGGTATCCGTATTTTGTAGTGACTTTCCACTCTGAGCTAAATTGTTTAATTTAGATGCGACATAGGTGAATGCTTCAGTTAGCTCTGAAACAGATTGTTCTCCTTCTTTCATAGAGCTTTCAATCTGCGCAACCGCTAATGTTAGCATGTTGATCGTTTCTTTCACTTGGCTCCAGTCGAGGTCTGGGCTGCTAGCATTGGAGCTGTGTGTATGTTCGGTCAAAGTATTCTCCCGCTGTGGGCTCGTTGTTATGTCAGGATGCTTTCGCTCTGTTTGATTAGTATAAAGGTTATACTGGCCATACCGTGTGGAAAAATATATTCTCCTCATCTGCTTATTTGTTGTGTATTACTATTAGCTTTATAGCCTCATATATCAACAATAACCTGAATGGTAAGTCATTTAAAGAATAGACAAAATTAGATATTTGGCGAACATGAATAGTCATTTGTTTGATAATAATTAAGTTGGAGCATATTTGATGTCAAACGTTAGGTTTGATGATGTAAGTCTTGCATTTGGATTAAAACCTTTGCTGGATGGTGTTAACTTTTCGGTAGATGCTGGTGAGCGAGTGTGCTTAGTTGGTCGCAACGGAGAAGGTAAGTCGTCGCTATTGAAAATTGTTTCCGGAGATGTGGTTCCCGATTCAGGTGTCGTTCGCTTTCAGGATGGGGTTACTATTGGGACGTTGCCTCAAGATATACCTGACGCTAGTAATAAAACAGTCTTTGAAGTGGTTGCTGAGGGGTTGGATGAAGTAGGTGGTTGGATAGCAAAATACCATGAATTGATCGAGCGTGCAGGTTCAGGGCAAAACCTTGTTGAGTTGGAGAGAGTTCAGGCCAAAATAGAGGCCTGTGATGGCTGGTCGCTTAATAATAAAGTAGATCACTTGATCAAACGTTTTAACTTAGACTCTGATAAAAAAATGAACTCGCTGTCAGGCGGGTGGCGAAGGCGAGTGTTACTGGCAAAAGCGTTAGTGAATGAGCCAGATGTGCTGATATTGGATGAACCTACCAATCACTTAGATATACCGGCGATTGCGTGGCTTGAAAAACAGCTTATAGACTTTCGGGGGGCGTTACTATTTGTTAGTCATGATCGCTCATTTATTAAACGATTGGCTACCAGGATAGTAGAGCTTGATCGAGGTAACCTGACGTCCTGGCTTGGTAGCTATGATAGTTATATACAGGGTAAGGCTAAACTTTTAGAAGATGAAGCTCGTCAAAATGCTTTGTTTGATAAAAAACTATCTGAGGAGGAGGTGTGGATAAGGCAAGGTATTAAGGCACGAAGAACTCGAAACGAAGGTAGAGTAAGGAATCTAGAAGGTTTACGTAAAGTTAGGCAAGAACGAAGAGAGAAGCAGGGGCGTGCTAAAATCTCATTAGAGGAAGCTTCGCTGTCTGGTAAATTGGTTGCCGAAGCTCAAGGTGTCAGTTTTTCGTATGACGGCGGCAATATGCTCATTAAAGATCTATCGTTATCAGTAATGAGAGGGGATAGAATTGGCTTAATTGGCGAAAACGGTACAGGAAAAACGACGCTTCTTAAATTACTGCTAGGTAGTCTAAAACCGACTGGGGGTATAGTAAGAACGGGTACGAAGCTCGATATTGCTTACTTTGATCAGCTTCGTAGTGCATTGGATCCTGAGAAAACCGTTATCGACAACGTATCTGAAGGTCGCGAATTTCTTTCAATTGGGGGCAAAGATCGACATATTATTAGCTACCTAAATGATTTCTTGTTTACGGCTGCCCGTGCGCGATCTCCTGTAAAGGCTCTTTCTGGTGGCGAAACTAACCGATTGTTACTCGCTAAGTTATTTAGCAAGCCTGCAAATATATTGGTAATGGATGAGCCAACTAATGATTTGGATGTTGATACGCTTGAGCTGCTTGAAGAGCTTCTTACATCGTTCAAGGGAACATTGTTAATTACTAGTCACGATCGATACTTCCTCGATAATGTTGTCACAAGCACCTTGGTGTTCGAAAGCGAAGGGCGAGTTAAGGAATACATAGGTGGGTATTCTGATTGGGTCTCTTATACGGGTGGTTTTTCCGAACTAGGTAAAGAGAAGGCCTTAGAAAACGCTAAAATATTGGATGAGGACAGCTCGACGTTCAATTCTATTTCTGAGGGCCAAGAAGTGCCTACGCAAGCTAAGGGGACGGCTAAAAGTAAAAAGCTAAGCTACAAACATAAACTCGAGCTAGAGAAGTTGCCTGCCGAAATTGAAGCCTTAGAGATATCGTTAGAAGTGCTTCAGCAGGAGGCTGCAAGTCCAGATTTTTATACTCAAGATCATACGTTTGTTAGTGGGAAACTTGAGGCGCTTGAATTGGTAGAAGTTAAATTAAACGAGGCGATGGAGCGTTGGGTTGAGTTGGAGTCAATGGCGGGGTGATGTTGGTGGCAAGCTGTTAAAAAATACGATTATAACAAAGAAAATAATTGTAAAATAAATCAACCAGATGGGTGTGCTTATGCTCAATATGAGCTATAAATAAAACACAGAGATGAAATGCACTATCTAACTCATAAATTGTATTGTTTGATTATAAAAAATCGTTATAAATGGTGTTGTTAGCGAATGAAAATTGACTATGTTTTTGAATTTAGTGACAGTAAACAACTCGCTTATCAAGTTGATGTTGAGCGCACTCAGGTGGCTGATGATTGGGCGAATGATAATGCTGAGGAGTGGGCTAGGCTTGAATATTGCCAATGCACCAACTGCCCTTTAAGTAAGGCTGAACAGTACTGCCCGGCAGCGCTTGATATACAGCGTCTAGTGGCAGATTTTAAAACCCAGCCAGCTTTTCAAAAAGTTGATGTAAGGGTGAGTACACCTGACAGGAACTACTCTAAGCATACAGGGTTAGAGGAAGGCTTAAGGTCGTTGATGGGGTTGGTATTGGCGACTAGTAAGTGTCCGATTTTATCTGAACTAAAGCCAATGGCTCAGCATCATATGCCGTTTGCGTCCAGTGATGAATTTATTCTTAGGAATGTATCTATCTATCTGATTCAGCAGCACTTTGAAATGCGTGGAGAGGGCAAACCAGATTGGGAGATGAAAGGGTTGGTCGATAGAAACAAACGTCTACAGCTGGTTAATCAGGCGTTGTGGCAGAGAATACATACCGTTTGTGAGGGTGATTCGAACTTGAAAGCACTCTTGAGCTTTTTTTCAATGGCGTCGAGTGTTAGTTTTTCACTAGAAAGCCAAATGCAGAAGCTAAAGTCTGTACTCGACGGTGAGTTGAGTTAGAGAAAGGCGATTAGCAGGCTCTACGATTACTTGTGTCCAGAATTTGTAGATAAAACTGTCTAATCGCATATTAATCTTTATCTACTGTATTCTAACCGCTAAAACATCGCATTTCGCTCCATGCAAAATACCATTTGCGGTAGAGCCTAGGAGTAGTTGAATTCCGTGCCTGCCATGGCTCCCTGCGACCACTAAATCAAAATTGTTTTCTTCTGAAAGCCGGTGGATCTCAGTTTCGGGTCTGCCGATAATTACGTGCTGCTGACTGAGTGCTATCTGATACTTCTTGCCGGCTTTTTCAAGATGTTGCTTAGCGTGATCCTCTAGTTGTTGCTGAACCTCGGTGAGGTCCATCGGAATATCTCCGCCGTATGCATAACCAAGAGGTTCAATGATATGAACGATGTCAAGATCACAGCTGTATAAATTAGCTAGATCTCTTGCGCGTTCTATAACCTGATCAGATTCTTCAGTTAGATCTATCGCGGCCAAAATCTTGTTGTATTCCGTCATTTTTTATCCCTCAATTTTGATTTATCCAGACTATTAGTTATAACTTTAATGGGGTGAGGGGAGAATGCAAACTTCTTTTATATTATTATTGTTTGTCTTCAACTATTTATAAAATTAAGGTAATGCTGTGGGTTCTTGGATTGTCGTATTAGTCGTACTTTCGTTAATGGGGTCTGTGTTTTGGGTGATGCCGAGTACCAGAGATAGGTTAAGGATGAGATTACGTCAGCGAGCGATGAGTGAGGGGTTGAAGGTTCGAATGCCAGATCAATCACTTAAGGAGCGCTTAATTAGATATGAAGATCTGGTCTTGGGTTCTATGATATATGAGTGTTTGAATTTTTCTCATCAGGCTGTACAGTTTTCGGGCGGAATTTATGTTTTAAAAGGTAAAGATGGCTCTTGGGTTTTTGTCGAAGAATCAATACCGTTAGGCATAGATAAAAAGGGGGTGTTGAATGCTGCTCAATCGTTTCCGAATTCGTGTGGTCTTTTTGTGTTAACGTCAAGTAGCGCATTGGTGTTCTGGAATGAGCAGGGGGAAGAAAAAGATGTTGATACAATAAAGTCGGTGTTAGAGAAGTTGAATGTATCTATGTCTTGATTGAAAAGGGATGTTGGCCAATTAGGATCAAGCAATATAGAAGGAAGTACACCCTTCTATATTGCGATCAAGTGGGCCTAGCGTCCAGAAATGGACTCAAGTGAGTTAATAATTCGCTTTGAGTAGAGGTTAACAACGTAGTTAACGTTTTTCTCGTTGTAGTTGATGTATGAGCCCTTAATAAAGTCCCACTTGGTTAGTACAGCGCTTATTGTATTTTTCTGTTCCCCTGTACTACTCGATAAAAGTGTTTGCAGTTGTTTGTCGAGATCATCGGCTAGAACGTCGATTGTTTTGTCGGTTGAGCTGCCTTGGAAGACTTGACTGATATTGGATGTTGATCGAGCTGAGTATTTAGTCATCATCACTGCCATTAGCACAGCTGATTTACGGCTTTGAGAGGTAACGCTGTCGGGAGTATAGCCAGACTCTCGTTCTACTTTTTCGTAGGAGGTGGTGAGCTGCATTGCAAACTCTTGACCTTGTAATGCAAGGTCTGACACGAGTCGTAAGTCTGCGTATCCCTGGTCGAGAATGTCGTTGATAATGGTGTTTAATGTGGTCTTATAAAGTTGCCACTGCTCTGTGGCAACACCTATATCGTTATTAATGTATTCTACTGACTCAAATGCTTCTAGTTCGTTGAGAATGCTATCAACTTCACTTATGGCTTCATTGGCGTCACTGAGTTGCGCTTTATCACCATCATTAGCGCTAAAATTGTAGAACGCATTGATGGTAAAGTAAGCCTGAATCTTCGCTTGATGGAAATCATTAAGGAGGCTGGCCGCCTCTTCGTTTTCTTGTGCGCTCGCAGACGTAAATACTGATAGTAAAATGACTGAAAATAATGTGTTGGCTAAATGCCGATAAGTCGTCGTAAAGTATTCGGCGAATAGCTTCATTGACAATCTCCGTTTTATTATTTTAGATGATGGGTAGTGATCCTGGTCAGCCCGATGCGTTTAAATAGGCTTAAGGTAAACGCTACTCAATCTGGTTTATTGGAAAATTCTGACATTCTGTCAGGAACATTTCTTATTATAGTATTTTATATAGTGCTTACAAATACTTAATCGCCGAGGCTAAAGCAAGCGCCATAACCTTGCAAGATTTTTTTGTTAATTAATGTTTCACCTAAAAAATGATTGTAGTAGACGTTATCGCGGTTTTTTAACAATTATTATCATGAAGGCTCTTTAACTTATTGAAAAACAATGATATTAAAATAAATAAGTAAACCTTATCATTCTGAGCGGTTAACAACTAGTATGTATTAATCTGTAGAAATCATTGACAAATGGTCGATTTTTTTTCATGGTGTGCGCTCTAGATTCAAACGAGCGTATGAATTTTGAATAGAGTGCCAAGTTTTAGTCGCGGATATTAACGTTTTATTGTTGCATGCTGGTGTCATTGCATTAGCAGTCTTGTAGCTATATTTACTGAAGTATTCGTAATGCTGAATTGGCCCGTTTAATCCAATGCTGGTTAAATTGCACTCAGAACTTCTCAAAAGGAAATCTGAGATGTGGAATGCCAGTGCTTACTAATAGCTTGGAGAACAGTTGATGATTTACGAAGGTAAAGCCATCACGGTTAAAGAGATCGAAGGCAGCATAGCTCAGCTAAACTTTGATTTAGACGGTGAGTCGGTTAACAAATTTAATAGACTTACAATCGAAGAACTGCGTGCGGCAACTGATAAGCTTAAAAGCGCTAAAGGTATAAAAGGTCTTGTAGTAACAAGTTCTAAGGACTGTTTTATCGTTGGTGCAGATATAACCGAATTTACAGAGTTATTTGCTGGCCCTGAAGAAGAGCTGATTGCTAGCAACCTGGCTGCAAATAGCGTATTTAGCGATATTGAAGACCTTCCTTTTCCTTCTGTCACTGCAATCAACGGTATTGCGTTAGGTGGTGGTTTCGAAATGTGTCTCTCAACTGACTATCGTGTAATGTCAACCAAAGCAAAGGTTGGGTTGCCAGAAGTTAAGTTAGGTATCTTCCCTGGGTTCGGTGGTACTGTTCGTCTGTCTCGCTTAATTGGTGCAGATAATGCAATTGAGTGGATTTGCGGTACAAAAGAGTATAAGTCTGAAGATGCGCTTAAATTCTGCGCAGTTGATGCTGTAGTTGGACCTGATGCATTGTTTGAGGCTGCTGTTGATTTAATTAAGCAGGCAAATAATGGCAAGGTCGACTACAAGGCTCGTCGCGAAGAAAAAACCAGCAAGCTTGAGTTAAACCCATTAGAAAGCATGATGGTATTCGAAACTGCTAAAGGTTTTGTTGCTGGGCAAGCTGGGCCACATTACCCTGCACCAGTCGAAGCAATTAAAGTGATGCAGAAGCATGCGGGCATGTCTCGTGATAAGGCGATTGAGGTTGAGGCTAAAGGCTTTGCTAAAATGGCCAAAACATCAGTTTCTGCTTCATTAATCGGTTTGTTCTTAAACGATCAAGAGTTAAAGAAGAAGGCGAAAGAACTTGAGCCAAAGGCTAGCGAAGTTAAGCTGGCTGCAGTACTTGGTGCAGGAATTATGGGTGGTGGTGTTGCTTACCAGTCCGCTCTTAAAGGTACGCCAATTATCATGAAGGATATCGCTCAGGCGGGTATCGATCTTGGTTTAAATGAAGCTAAAAAACTTCTAGTTAAACGCGTAGATAAAAAGCGTATGACTGCAGCTAAGATGGCTGACGTGCTTAACAGCATTACACCTGCGCTTAGCTATGGTGATTTCAAGAGCGTTGATTTGGTCGTTGAAGCGGTTGTTGAAAACCCTAAAGTTAAGGGTATTGTATTGGCAGAAGTAGAAGGGGAGGTTCGCGAAGATACGATCCTTACTACTAACACTTCGACTATTTCTGTTAACTTATTGGCTAAAAGCCTTAAGCGTCCAGAAAACTTCTGTGGTATGCACTTTTTTAACCCTGTTAACATGATGCCTTTGGTTGAAGTTATCCGCGGTGAAAAGACTAGTGAAGAAACTATCGCTACAACTGTTGCCTACGCTAAAGCAATGGGTAAGACCCCTGTTGTTGTTAACGATTGCCCAGGGTTCTTGGTAAACCGTGTATTATTCCCATACTTTGGTGGCTTTATCGGTCTTGTCCGCGATGGTGCAGACTATCAGCGTGTTGATAAAATCATGGAGAAGTTTGGCTGGCCAATGGGTCCTGCTTACTTGCTAGATGTGGTAGGTATGGATACAGGTAAGCATGCTGGTGATGTAATGGCTGACGGTTTCCCTGATCGCATGAAGTATGATAGCGCTACTGCTATTGACGTTATGTTTGATGCAGGCCGTTATGGTCAGAAAACCGACAAAGGTTTTTATCAGTACGAGCTAGATCGTAAGGGTAAGCAGAAGAAAGTTGTAGATGAATCTGTTTATGAGATGCTTAAGCCTGTTGTTGAGAAGCAAGAAGAGTTTACTGATGAGCAAATCATCGAGCGTATGATGATTCCATTGTGTATCGAAACTGTTCGCTGTTTAGAAGACGGTATTGTTGAGACTCCGGCAGAAGCTGATATGGGTCTTATATTCGGTATCGGTTTCCCTCCATTCCGCGGTGGAGCGCTTCGCTATATCGATGCTATGGGTGTGGATAAGTTCTGTGAAATGGCAGATAAGTATGCAGACCTTGGTGCTCTATACCAGCCTACGGCAGGTATGAGAGATATGGCTAAAGCTGGCAAGAAGTATTTCGGTTAATAGCTGAAACAGAATCGAACGGAGAATATCTATGAGTCTTAATCCAAAAGATGTCGTCGTCATCGATGCAGTACGTACCCCTATGGGTCGTGCTAAAAATGGCTGTTTCCGCAATGTGCGTGCTGAGACACTATCGGCTGTGCTGATTGATGCTATTTTTGATCGTAACGAAAAATTGAACCCTAGTGATGTGGAAGATGTTATTTGGGGTTGTGTAAACCAAACAATGGAGCAGGGCTTTAACGTTGCTCGTCAGATTTCATTGTTGACTAAAGTTCCTCATGGCGCCGGCGCGCAAACAGTTAACCGTTTGTGTGGTTCTGCGATGAGTGCAATTCATACTGCTGCACAAGCAATCCAAACTGGTAACGGTGACGTGTTTGTTGTGGGTGGTGTTGAGCACATGGGACATGTATCCATGACTAAGGGTTTTGATCATAACCCTGCTGCGAGTAAGTACTCTGCAAAAGCGTCTAACATGATGGGCTTAACCGCTGAAATGTTGGCGAAAATGCACGGTATTTCACGTGACATGCAAGATGAGTTTGGTGCACGTTCACACCGTTTAGCGCACGAAGCTACGCTAGAAGGTCGTTTTAAGAACGAAATCGTTCCAGTTGAAGGTCACGATGAGAATGGCTTTAAGGTTCTGATCGAAACTGATGAAACAATTCGTCCAGAAACAACTGCAGAGTCTTTAGGTAAATTGAAGCCAGCCTTCAACCCTAAAGGTGGTACGGTTACTGCTGGTACGTCTTCACAGTTGACTGATGGTGCAGCAGCAATGTTGTTGATGTCTGCAGAGAAGGCTGAAGAGCTTGGCCTTAAGCCGCGCGCTCGTATTGTATCAATGGCTGTTGCTGGTTGTGATCCTGCGATTATGGGTTACGGCCCTGTTCCTGCGACCAAGAAAGCACTTAAGCGTGCTGGTCTTACGGTTGAAGATATTGATTTCTGGGAGCTTAACGAAGCTTTCGCAGGTCAATCCTTGCCCGTTATGAAAGACCTTAAGTTGCTAGATGTTGCTAACGAGAAGGTTAACTTGAATGGTGGTGCGATCGCATTGGGTCACCCGTTAGGTTGCTCTGGTGCTCGTATCTCAACAACTCTGTTGAATGTTCTAGAAGATAAGGGCGGTAAGTATGGTGTATCTACCATGTGTATCGGTCTTGGACAGGGTATAACTACTGTTTGGGAACGCCTTTAAGTGTTGCTGAGTAGGATGGTGTAAACTGTTCTGGCTTAACAAAAAAAGACCGAGCTTGCTCGGTCTTTTTTTGTTTGTAAATTAGCGTGCTCGTTAATGTTTGGTTTATTGTTGTGTTTAAAGCGTGAGATGGGTACTTTACTTGTCTAATGAGGGTCGGTGTTGTTTGTCGCTTTCGTTATTGGGTCTTGAATTTAAGGGCTGTCATCATCATCTTCTTCAGCGGTGGCATTATTGGTTTGATTGATGCCTTTAATTCTCTCGGATAAAGTTCGAATTAGTTGAGACTTTTCTGGGAAGTCGCCGTGAAAGGCTCTGAGTGACTCTCTGGCTTGTTTTAGGTGGGATTGGGTCATAACGGTGTCATTGCTTTCAGAATAGCGGTCAGCTTGCGCTATATGGCTTTCAACTTCGATGTCTAGTTTTAGTCTGTGTATGTGGTTGGTTAACTCGCTATATTTGGCGGGGGATAGCTTTTTGCTGAGTTTGAACTTTTGAAGTAATTTCGTTACCTGTAATAGCTGAAAGTTTGCCAGATTGATGTCTTCGTCGCTTTGCATCGCCTTGCTGATCGTGTCATCCCTTTCGCTGTTTCGATAGTGAGTATTAATCACTTTGTGTTGCTCAAGCTGTTGCTGGGTTCTATGGTTGCCGGGCTCTAAATGTAACTTTTTTTCAGTGAGTGATATTAGTTGCTGGTGCAAGATTAATACTAAATCGTAAGATGGGTCTATTTTTAAAATTGCGCAGAGAGTTTCTTCCAAGTCTGATATGCTTCGTGAAAGCTGGTTTATCCTGCTTTTTTTGAGTGAAAGAGCTTGTTGTCTCTTATATGCAAAGGAGCTAAGGATGATTGAAAGCAGTAAAAGGCCGCCTAAAAGGCTAAAAATTATTGCGTTTGTCATTTAAGTTAGTTTACCGGATTTTTGAGTTTTATAACCTAATATTAGTCTAATGTTTTGATCAGTACTAAGTAACTTAATGATTTTTATAATGTCAAAATACCATTTTATTTCTGTGAGGAATATTAAAAAAAATCTGGTAATAACTTGACCCGTCGGCTACAACAACTTATATATGTCGCCAAATCTATTTTAGTTAATCCGATCTTTCAAACAGTTGCGGAATAAAGTTAACGGAATTTTATGGGTAAATCACTGGTCATAGTCGAGTCTCCTGCAAAAGCAAAGACGATTAATAAGTATCTCGGTTCCGAGTTTGTCGTGAAGTCGAGTGTGGGTCACATAAGGGACTTGCCGACGAGCGGTTCGGCAAGTACATCTACGCCTGCTGAACGAGCAAAAGCAGCGGCTAAAACCAGGAAAATGAGCCCTGAAGAAAAAGCCCTGAATAAAAAGCGTAAATCCAAAGAGCAGTTAATTGCTAGAATGGGGGTTAATCCAGAAAAAGACTGGGCCGCCAATTATCAGGTGTTGCCTGGTAAAGAGAAGGTGGTTAGTGAGTTGCAAAGACTTGCTAAGACGGCTGACACTATATATCTCGCGACGGATTTGGATAGAGAGGGGGAGGCCATTGCGTGGCACCTGATGCAGTCAATTGGTGGTGATGAATCTCGTTATCGTCGTGTTGTCTTTAATGAGATAACCAAAAAAGCAATTCAGGAAGCCTTCGAAACGCCGGGTGATTTAGATCAATCAAGGGTTAATGCTCAGCAGGCTAGACGTTTTCTTGATCGTGTTGTGGGTTTTATGGTGTCTCCTTTGCTTTGGAGTAAGGTAGCACGCGGTTTATCTGCTGGAAGGGTTCAGTCTGTAGCGGTTCGCTTGATTGTTGAACGGGAGCAGGAGATAAGAGCGTTTAATCCTGAAGAATTCTGGGAAATATATGCTGATCTTTTAGCAAAGAAAGAGACGACTACTCGATTTCAGGTGACAAAATACCAAAACGAAAACTTTCGGCCGGTTAGTGAAAAAGAGGCAGCGCAATATACTGATTTTCTAAATGGTGCGTCTTACTCGGTTGAGAAACGAGAAGATCGCCCGACAAGTTCCAAGCCGAACCCTCCATTTATTACCTCTACATTACAGCAGGCTGCTAGTACTCGGTTGGGTTTTAGTGTGAAAAAGACAATGATGCTTGCTCAGAGGCTTTATGAGGCAGGTTATATAACCTACATGAGGACTGACTCTACAAATCTCAGTAAAGAAGCTGTAGAGGCTTGTAGGGCTTACATCGATAAAAGCGTGGGAGGTGAATACCTTAATGATCAGCCCCGTATCTATTCAAGTAAGGATGGAGCTCAAGAGGCTCACGAAGCTATAAGGCCTTCAAATGTCGAAATGATGGGGTTTCAGGTTTCGGGTTTAGAGAAGGATGCAGAGCGACTTTATGATCTTATTTGGCGGCAGTTTGTTGCTTGTCAGATGAGGGATGCGCAATATTTGAGTACTTCGATCACTGTATCGGCTGGTGACTTTCTGTTGCGAACTAAGGGGCGCGTGATGAAGTTTGAGGGATACACCAAAATATTACCGTCTTTTGGTAAAAAAGATGATGATATTATTTTGCCGGACTTGCAGGTTGGGCAGGTGCTCGACCTTAAGTCACTTGATCCAAAGCGGCATTTTACAAAACCTTCTCCCAGATATACTGAGGCTAGTTTGGTTAAGGAGTTGGAAAAACGCGGAATTGGTCGGCCTTCAACTTATGCGTCAATTATTTCTACTATTCAGGAGCGTGGCTACGTAAGGCTTCAGAATCGACGATTTTACGCGGAGAAAATGGGCGATATTGTTATTGAGCGTCTTGTTGAGTCGTTTGATGATCTAATGGATTATAGTTTTACGGCCAATATGGAGGAGACGTTAGATGATGTTGCAAATGGCGATAAGGATTGGAAGGGAGTTCTTAATAACTTCTATAAGGGATTCACGGGACAGTTAGAGAAGGCAGAGTCTTCTGAAGGTGGGATGAGAGAGAATCAGCCTACTGAGACCGAGATAGAGTGCCCGACATGTAGCCGCAATATGCAGATTAGGACGGCGAGTACTGGAGTGTTTCTTGGTTGTTCTGGTTATTCGTTGCCTCCCAAGGAGCGTTGTAAAAGCACCATTAATTTAGTGCTGGGTGATGAGGTTGTTAGCGTGGATGACGATGAGGAGGGTGAGTCTCGCCTTCTTCGCAAAAAGAAACGCTGTGGTATTTGTGATACAGCGATGGATAGCTATCTGATTGATGAGCAGCGAAAGCTTCATGTTTGCGGTAATAACCCAGACTGTTCTGGTTATGAAGTTGAGCAGGGAGTTTTTAAGATTAAGGGTTACGATGGGCCGCTACTTGAATGCGATAAATGCGGTTCAGAAATGCAGTTGAAGTCTGGCCGTTTCGGTAAGTATTTTGGTTGCACTAATGATGAATGTAAAAACACTCGTAAGTTATTAAGAAGTGGTGAGGCTGCGCCTCCAAAGATGGATCCTGTTCAGATGCCAGAATTGGTGTGTGAAAAAGTTGAGGATACCTATGTGTTGCGCGACGGTGCGGCTGGTTTGTTTTTGGCTGCTAGTAAATTTCCTAAAAATAGAGAAACCAGGGCGCCGTTGGTGTCTGAGATATTGCCTCATAAGGATGAGATTGATTCTAAGTATGAGTTTTTGTTTTCTGCGCCAGTGAAGGATGCTGATGGTCGTCCGTCCATTATTCGTTATAGTCGTAAAAACAAAGAGCAGTATGTTATGACTGAGGTGGAGGGTAAGGCCAGTGGCTGGTCTGCCCATTATGAAAACTCAAAGTGGGTAGAGACAAAGGCCAAGAAGAAAAAACCAGCTAAAAAGGTCGTTAAGAAATCTGCAAAGAGCGATTGAGTGGGTGTTGAGTGAGGGCTTGCTGCTTCAGGTGGTAGGCCCGGTGTTGGTTGGCAGGCTATTTTTAGTGTGTGTAAGTGGATAGCAAAAAAAGGGTCGCTCATGAGCGACCCTTTTTTATTAGCTTTGTATCTACTTGGCAGGATAATCGCGCTTGCTGTGTCCTGTGTATAGTTGGCGAGGGCGCCCTATGCGGTAGTTTTCGCTTGCCATCTCATTCCAGTGAGAGAACCAGCCGATGGTTCTAGACATTGCAAATATTACAGTGAACATGGAAACCGGAATACCAATGGCTCTAAGAATGATACCTGAGTAAAAGTCAACATTCGGATAAAGTTTGCGCTTGATGAAGTATTCATCTTCAAGTGCTATCTGCTCTAAACGTTTAGCGATTTTCAGAAGAGGGTCATTTTCCAAGCCTAGTGACTTAAGAACTTCATCGCAGGTTTCACGCATAACTTTAGCGCGAGGGTCGAAGTTTTTATAAACTCGATGCCCAAAGCCCATTAGGCGGAATGAGTCGTCTTTATCTTTTGCTCTTGCAACGAATTCATCGATGTGCTTTTCGTCGCCAATCTCTTCAAGCATTGTTAGTACGGCTTCGTTTGCGCCGCCGTGAGCAGGTCCCCAAAGTGCAGCGATACCGGATGCAATGCAAGCAAATGGGTTGGCTCCAGTTGATCCGGCTAATCGAACTGTGGAGGTAGATGCATTCTGCTCATGGTCTGCATGAAGCATAAAGATGCGATCCATTGCTTTAGCTATCACGGGGTCAATTTCATAATCACCGCAAGGTGTGCTAAACATCATGTGCAAGAAGTTTTCAGCGTAGTTCAGTTCGTTCTTTGGATATATGAAGGGCTGGCCCATAGTGTACTTGTAACACATGGCTGCTACGGTAGGCATTTTTGCGACAAGTCTAAACATTGCAATGTCGCGATGCTCTTGATCTGAAAAGTCTTTGTCGTGGTAGAAGGCAGATAATGCGCCTACAACACCGCACATGATCGCCATAGGGTGTGCGTCGCGACGGAACCCGTTAAAGAAGTGGGTCATTTGGTCATGAACCATTGTATGTTGGCCAACGGTCTGACGGAATGCATTGTTTTCTTCTTCTGAGGGTAGTTCTCCGCGAACTAAAAGATAGCATAGTTCTAGGTAGTCAGAGCTTTCGGCTAGTTGCTCTATTGGATAGCCGCGGTGCAAAAGAACGCCATTTTCGCCATCTATATATGTAATTTTTGACTCACATGCGGCTGTTGATACAAAACCGGGGTCGTAAGTAAACAAGCCTTGTGCTACTAGTCCGCGTACATCAATTACATCTGGGCCTACGGTTCCCGAATAAACAGGGAACTCAACAGTGATATCGCCCACCGATAACTGTGCTTTTTTATCAGTCATGGTGCTCTCCTATGGTCAGTGCTATGCCTAAGTTTTTGCGCTATACCTAAAATTAGGTGTTGTGCTTACTTGTTAGGCTCGGTTCATTGAAAAAGAAATGCATTACTAATTTTAATGCAGGCTTTTTTACAAGCCTTAAACAGGTACCTTATATATTACCTGCAAAATTTAGCGCGTCATAGCACATGCTTAAGAGCATATGATGTGACTTGCTTTAACGCCCTTATTTGGCGCGCTAATTTGCAGTATTGTCTTAAAAAGGTGCGATCTTAGGTTGGTAAATCGCTCAACTTGTTGTTTGGTGGTACTTTTCTGCCATTTATGTGATTATGTCGGCTGGACAACTATAGAGATTGAGAAAAATTTGTCAATGCGAACGACATGTAACTATAGTTGTTGTCGAGGTGTTTCGTTTAGGGATGTAGATAAATTGTAAGGTTGTTTGTAATTTTGAAGACATGTCTCTATAATCTCGTTCCCGAAATAGCCAGAGTTCGTTCTCATAGAGAGGCTATGCGGCCTTCCTAAAGAAACGCCTTGAGCACCTCTCCTGTAAACTCGCCCCTTGTGGGCCCAAAAGAGTGTGAAGAAGCTGTGAATAGCAATAGACCTGTTAACCTAGATCTGTCCAAATTTAGTTTTCCACTACCTGCCATCACTTCGATTATTCATCGAGTTACGGGTTTAGCTCTGTTTGTTGGAGTTGCATTCGTATTGTGGGCATTTGAAATGTCCCTAAGTGGTGAAGAAGGATTTAATGCCGTCAAAGGCGTTATGCAGGGTTTTTTAGCCAAGTTGATTCTTTGGGGGATTATCTCGGCTTTGTTGTACCACCTAGTAGCAGGTGTCAAACATCTATTTATGGATGTGGGCATTGGCGAAACATTAGAGGGTGGTAAGTTGGGTGCCAAAATTACCTTGGTGGTCTCAATTGTATTGATTTTGCTTGCAGGAGTCTGGATATGGTAGCCAGTGTTACAAGTTTAGGAAGAAGTGGTTTATATGACTGGATGGTACAGCGGGTATCGGCTGTTATTTTAGCTGCATATGTCCTTTTTTTATTGGGTTATTTTGTAGCGACGCCTGATCTGACGTATGCAGATTGGAGTGGATTGTTTGCAAATACCTGTATGAAAATATTCACCATCATGGCCTTGGTTTCTCTTAGCACTCACGCGTGGGTAGGAATGTGGACCATCTCAACTGACTATTTGAAAAATGGAGTGGTTAGATTCCTTTTTCAAGGGTTTTGTGGTGGCGTGATGTTCGTATATTTCGTCTGGGGCGTTCAAATTCTGTGGGGACTGTAATTAATGTCTAAGCTTCGAACTCTTACTTATGAAGCCATCGTAATCGGTGGCGGTGGTGCAGGCATGCGTGCCGCGCTTCAGTTGACAGAATCAGGCATCAAAACAGCCTGTATTACCAAAGTATTTCCTACTCGGTCACACACTGTTTCCGCTCAGGGTGGTATTACATGTGCTATCGCAAGTAATGATCCAAATGATGATTGGCGTTGGCACATGTACGATACCGTCAAAGGGTCTGATTATATCGGAGACCAAGATGCTATTGAATATATGTGTTCTGTTGGTCCTCAAGCGGTTTATGAGCTAGACCATATGGGGTTGCCTTTCTCTCGTACTGAAGAAGGACGTATTTATCAGCGCCCTTTCGGTGGTCAATCAAAAGACTTCGGTAAAGGTGGTCAGGCTGCTCGAACCTGTGCCGCAGCAGATAGAACTGGTCACGCGCTTTTGCATGCGCTATATCAGGGTAACCTTAAGGGTGGAACAACGTTCCTTAATGAGTGGTATGCCGTTGACTTGGTAAAGAATCAAAAAGGCGACGTAGTCGGTGTTATTGCAATTTGCATAGAAACAGGTGAAACGGTTTACGTTAAAGCTAAAGCGACGGTAATGGCTACTGGCGGTGCCGGACGTATTTTCCAGTCGACCACTAATGCCCTGATTAATACGGGTGATGGTATGGGGATGGCACTTCGTGCTGGTTTCCCTGGCCAAGATATGGAAATGTGGCAGTTCCACCCGACGGGAATCGCCGGTGCCGGTGTTCTTGTTACAGAGGGTTGTCGTGGAGAGGGTGGTTACCTGATCAATGGTGACGGCGAGCGCTTTATGGAACGTTACGCACCTAACGCTAAAGATTTGGCGGGGCGTGATGTTGTTGCTCGTTCAATGGTTCTTGAAATTCTTGCTGGTCGCGGTTGTGGACCAAAGAAAGATCACGTATTACTTAAGTTAGATCACTTGGGTGAAGAAACGCTTACCTTGCGCCTTCCTGGTATTTGTGAGCTTTCCAAAACATTTGCTCATGTCGACCCTGTTAAGGCACCAGTACCTGTAGTGCCGACGTGTCATTACATGATGGGTGGCATACCGACTACGATCGGTGGGCAGGCATTAACGCAAGATGCAGATGGTAAAGATCAGATAATTGATGGCTTGTATGCGTGTGGCGAAGCTGCGTGTGTATCAGTGCATGGCGCTAACCGTTTGGGTGGCAACTCACTGCTTGATTTGGTAGTGTTTGGTCGTGCTGCGGGTATTCAAATTGAGAAGTCACTAAAAGAAGGTTTTGACACAGACGCGGCCACCGAAGCTGATATTGAGGCTGCAATGGCGCGCCTTGATCGCTTGAATAACTCTACCGGCGGTGAAAGTGTTGCTCAGGTTCGTGATGATCTTCAAAGTACTATGCAATTGTACTTTGGTGTATTCCGTGACGGCGAAACGATGCAGAAGGGGCTTAAAATGCTTGATGATCTTAGAGTGCGTGTTAATAACACTCACCTTGAAGATAAGTCGGGTGCCTTCAATACTGCTCGAATCGAGGCGTTGGAGTTAGATAATCTGTTTGAAGTTGCCTACGCAACTGCAGTATCAGCCGAAGAACGTAAGGAAAGTCGTGGTGCTCATGCACGAAATGACTTTACTGAGCGTGATGATGAGAATTGGCTAAAACATTCGATATACTTCCCGACTGAAAAGCGTGTAGGAAAGCGAGATGTAAACTTCTCACCGAAAACTGTTGAGGCGTTTGCGCCGCAAGTTCGTAGCTACTAAGGGGGGATTGAAGAATGTTAGTTAGTATTTATCGTTATAATCCAGAAACTGATCAAACCCCTTATATGCAGGATGTTCAAGTTGATATTCCTGACGGTAAGGACCTAATGGTTTTAGACGTATTGGGCTTGATGAAAGAGCAGGATACGTCTTTAGCTTATCGACGTTCATGTCGAGAGGGTGTGTGTGGGTCAGATGGTCTTAACATGAATGGCAAAAACGGCTTGGCGTGTATCACTCCTTTGTCTGCTGTTGTCAAGAATAATAAGCTGGTTTTACGTCCGCTTCCTGGGCTGCCGGTTATTCGTGACTTGGTTGTAGATATGTCTATGTTCTACAAGCAATACGAAAAGATTAAGCCGTTTTTGATAAATGATAAGCCTGCTCCAGCAATTGAACGTCTTCAGACTCCTGAAGATCGAGAGAAGTTGGACGGACTTTATGAGTGTATTCTTTGTGCTTGCTGTTCAACAGCTTGTCCTTCATTTTGGTGGAACCCGGATAAGTTTGTAGGGCCTTCTGGGCTACTACAAGCATACAGGTTCTTGGCGGATAGTCGTGATACAGCGACAGACCAACGTTTGGCAGATCTTGACGACCCTTTCAGTGTTTTCCGCTGCAGAGGTATCATGAACTGTGTAAGTGTTTGTCCGAAGGGCCTTAACCCAACAAGGGCGATTGGTCACATTAGAAATATGCTTTTACAGCGTGCTACTTAGCAGGCTGATAGATTATTTTGTTGGGAAACTCTTTAGTAATTAGGGGTTTCCCAAAAAATGTCTATACTGTACTGATGAATCCATGTGTTGTTGATACTAATGGCTAATACCTTGCCAAGGTATTAACACACATAATCCGGAACCTGTGACGCAAGCTCAAAAAGCAGATGTTGCAGTTTTGCTGAAAAATAGAAAAACCACTGGTTGGCGGGTAACACCCGCGCTATCTGTGGGGCAGCAGTCATCAAAGGTAAGTTTTTAACCGGTTGCCACCAGATAGCTCCCAGGCATTAACCAAGGCGAGCTATAGAACATGCACGAAAGCATAATGGAGCAGTTATGGCAAACTTCCCATCTGGCTGGAGGGAATTTTGCTTACGTTGAGCAATTGTACGACACTTATTTGACGGACCCCAATCAGGTCCCCGAAGAGTGGAGGAGTTATTTTGACCAGCTTCCCAGGGCTGAAGAAGGAGTCACTTCCTGTGATGTTCCTCATTCAACTATCCGTGAACAATTTCTTCATATTTCAAAAAATCAACGTCAATACAGTCAAACCTCTACACCATCTAGTGCCACTTCCGAGCACGAAACTAAACAAGTTAAAGTTCTCCAATTAATTAATGCTTATCGTTTTCGGGGGCACCAACACGCCTCTCTAGATCCGTTAGGTATTATGGAACGTGAGTCCATTGCTGACTTGGGTCTTCACTATCATGGGTTAAGTGAAGCTGATCTTGATATTGAGTTTCAGACTGGCTCATTGATGTTTGGCGCAGAATCCATGACATTAAAAGATATTATTGATGGTCTGGAAGAAACATATTGTGGCACAGTTGGTGCCGAGTATATGCACATCGTCGACACTGATATCAAACGATGGTTTCAGCAACGACTGGAATCTGTTAAGGCTCACCCTGAATACGAGGCAGATACCCGAAGGCATCTATTAGAGCGTTTAACTGCTGCTGAGGGACTGGAAAAGTATTTGGGGTCTCGTTATCCTGGCACTAAGCGTTTTGGGTTAGAAGGAGGGGAGAGTCTAATTCCTTTGACTGATGAGCTTATTCAGCGTGCGGGTAGTTATGGGGCCAAAGAAATTGTTATTGGTATGGCTCACCGTGGTCGCTTGAATGTATTAGTGAATACGTTAGGTAAGAATCCAAAAGACTTGTTTGATGAGTTTGAAGGTAAAAAACTTCATGACATGGGTTCAGGTGATGTTAAATATCATCAGGGCTTTTCATCAAATGTTATGACGCCAGGCGGTGAAGTACACTTGGCACTCTCTTTTAACCCTTCTCACCTTGAAATTGTGTCGCCTGTAGTTGAGGGGTCGGTTCGTGCCCGTCAGTCACGACGTGAAGACTCCCAGGGTGAAACGGTCGTTCCAATCATTATGCATGGTGATGCTGCATTTGCAGGTCAGGGTGTCGTGATGGAAACCTTCCAGATGTCTCAAACCAGAGCTTACCACACAGGTGGTACGGTTCATGTTGTGATTAATAACCAGGTCGGTTTCACAACCAATAAGCAAGAAGATGCTCGGTCGACTGAATACTGTACCGATGTGGCGAAGATGATACAGGCTCCCATATTGCATGTTAATGGAGATGATCCAGAGGCTGTTTTGTTTGTGACTCAAGTCGCTATGGACTACCGTCATCAGTTTAAAAAAGATGTGGTCATTGATCTCGTGTGCTACCGAAGAAGGGGGCATAACGAAGCTGACGAACCTTCCGGCACGCAACCTGTCATGTACAAACAGATAAAAGCGCAGCAGACCACTCGAAATATCTATGCGGATAGCTTGATCAACTTGGGTATTTTGACGGCTGATGAGTCTAAGAAGCTTGATGATGAGTATCGAGATGCGCTAGATAATGGTGATCATGTAGTGAAAAGTTTGGTTAAAGATCCAAAGCTTGAGTTGCATGTAGACTGGAGACCCTACCTAGGGCATGGCTGGACCGCAAAAGCGAAAACTAGCATTAATCGTAAAACCCTAGAGAGGTTAGGTAAAAAGTTAGGCCAGACTCCTGATGGGTTTAAGGTTCAGCGCCAAGTTCAAAAAATTCTCGAAGATCGTAATAAAATGAACCAAGGCGCGATGCCTATCAACTGGGGTTATGCCGAGGTAATGGCGTATGCCACTTTACTTAATGACGGACATGAGGTTCGCATTACCGGACAAGATGTTGGTCGGGGAACATTCTCACACAGACATGCGGTATTGCATGGGCAGAATGATGGTGCGGTTTACATGCCATTGGCGCATTTATCTGATGGCCAGCCTAAGATTGAAATCTATGATTCATTACTTTCTGAGGTTGCTGTACTAGGGTTTGAGTATGGCTACGCTACCACTAACCCTGGAGCTTTGGTTGTTTGGGAGGCTCAATTCGGTGACTTTGCAAATGGAGCTCAGGTTGTTATTGACCAATTTATAACCAGCGGGGAGCATAAGTGGGGTCGCCTTTGTGGCTTAACCATGTTGTTACCACATGGCTACGAAGGTCAAGGGCCTGAGCACTCATCTGCTAGGTTGGAGCGTTATTTGCAGTTATGTGCAGAGCATAATATTCAAGTTTGTGTGCCGACTACACCTTCACAGGTATTTCACATGCTGAGACGCCAAGTGAAGAGGCCTTTACGTAAACCGTTAATTGCGATTACGCCTAAGAGTTTATTGAGGCATAAAGAAGCCGTTTCTACTATTGAAGAGTTGTCTGAAGGTACCTTTCATACCGTACTGCCAGAAGTGGATGCTCAGGACCCTAAAAAGGTTAAACGAGTTGTACTGTGTAGCGGCAAAGTGTACTACGACTTATTGGAGCGTCGTCGCAATGAAGAGAAAGAAGAAGTGGCAATCGTTCGAATTGAACAGTTGTACCCTTTCCCTTCTGACGACTTATTGGAAGTGCTATCGGTCTACCCCAAGCTTGCTGATGTTGTATGGTGTCAAGAGGAACCAATGAATCAGGGTGCTTGGTATTGTAGTCAGCACCATATGAGGGAAGTGTTGCGAGACATTAACCCCAAGATATACCTTAACTACGCTGGTAGACCCGCGTCCGCAGCTCCTGCATGCGGTTACGCTTCTGTCCATGTAGAAGAACAAAATAAGCTAGTCAGTGAAGCATTAGACGTATAAACAAGAAAAGAATTTGTAGAGAAAGGATAACAAATGGCAATCGAAATCAAAGCACCGACCTTCCCTGAATCAGTTGCAGACGGAACCATTGCTACCTGGCATAAACAGCCAGGCGAGCAGGTAGCCAGAGATGAGCTTATTGTCGATATTGAAACCGACAAGGTAGTACTAGAAGTCGTCGCACCGACAGACGGAGTAATCGAAAGTATTTCCAAAGGCGAAGGAGATACTGTTCTTAGCGGAGAAATAATTGGCATATTTGCCGATGGAGCAGCTGGTACTGTTACAGCTTCTGAAGCGCCTGTGGTGGCAGCTGAGCCGGCAGTTCAAACAGCACCAGCCGAAGCGTTATTATTGAGCCCGGCGGCTCGTAAATTAGTTGATGAAAACAGTTTGGATGCGTCTTTAATCCCCGCTTCAGGTAAGGGCGGGCGAGTAACGAAAGAAGATGTTGTGAACTATTTGGGGGCGTCACCGGCGCCTGTAGCGGCTTCAGCGCCCCAGCCTGAAGCAACTAAGTCATCAACACCCGCTCCAAACATGCCTAGTCTCGACATTCCTGGGCAAGGGCGTATCGAAAAACGTGTTCCTATGACTCGTTTGCGTGCCAGTGTTGCACGTCGTCTTGTCAGTGCACAGCAAAATGCTGCTTTGTTGACGACATTTAATGAAGTTAACATGAAGCCTGTGATGGATCTTCGTAACCAGTACAAGGATTTATTCGAGAAGAAGCATAACGGTACACGCTTAGGCTTTATGTCATTTTTCGTTAAGGCGGCAGTAGAAGCGCTTAAGCGTTTTCCTGCTGTTAATGCGTCAATTGATGGCAATGATATTGTTTATCATGGTTACCAGGATATCGGAGTCGCGGTCTCTTCAGATAGAGGGTTGGTTGTCCCGATTTTAAGAGATGTTGATGGCATGGGCCTTGCTGATATCGAAGCGGGTATCCGTAACTATGGTCTAAAAGCTCGCGACGGAAAGCTAGGTATCGAAGATATGACTGGCGGCACGTTCACCATTTCAAACGGTGGTGTGTTTGGTTCGCTGTTGTCGACGCCTATTATCAACCCGCCTCAAACGGCCATTCTTGGAATGCATAAAATTCAAGAGCGTCCAATGGCTGTTAATGGCGAGGTGGTTATATTGCCAATGATGTACTTGGCTCTGTCATATGACCATAGGATGATAGATGGGAAGGAAGCAGTTCAATTTTTGGTAACTATTAAAGAATTGCTAGAAGACCCAGCTCGAATTATCCTCGACGTATAGAAATTTTTAACGTTAATTAAAAATTAAGCGGAATGTGAAATGTCAGAAAAATTTGATGTCATTGTTATAGGTGCAGGGCCAGGTGGGTATGTTGCAGCAATTCGTTGTGCTCAGTTGGGGTTAAAAACGGCTTGTGTAGAAAAGTGGACGTCGGATACAGGTAAGCAAATTTTAGGTGGAACCTGCCTAAATGTTGGTTGTATTCCCTCCAAAGCTCTATTGGAGTCTTCTCATAAATTTGAAGAAGCTCAGCATGATTTTGATTCTCATGGTATCGAGACGGGTGACGTTAAAATGGACGTTGCCAAAATGTTGGCTCGAAAAAATACGATTGTTAAGAACCTAACTGGTGGTATTGCATCTTTGTTCAAAGCAAACGGTGTTAAATCCATTCAGGGTTCCGGTAAGGTGTTAGGCGGTAAGCAAGTTGAGGTGACGGATAAAGACGGTGGCGTTACAGTTTATGACGCTGAAAATATCGTTATAGCAACGGGTTCAAAGCCTGTAGAAATTCCACCGACGCCCTTAACAGAGGGTTATATCGTTGACTCCACTGGCGCGCTCGAGTTTGAGGAAGTGCCAAAGCGTTTGGGTGTTATTGGTGCGGGTGTTATTGGACTAGAGCTGGGTAGTGTTTGGTCTCGACTTGGTTCGGAGGTAACCGTACTTGAAGCGCAAGATACATTTTTGCCTACAGCAGATCAGCAAATTGGAAAAGAAGCACTAAGGCAGTTTAAAAAGCAAGGTCTAGACATAAAGCTAAAAGCAAGAGTGACCGGCAGTGATGTTAAACGCGGGCTTGTAAACGTTGCTTATGAAGATACTAAAGGTAAGCAAGAAGCTAAGTTTGATAAGGTTATTGTGGCTGTTGGACGTTCGCCTTATACAGAGGGGCTTTTATCGCCAGAAAGCGGTGTTAACCTTGATGAGCGCGGCTTCATATTTGTAGATGATCAGTGTCGAACTGACGTGCCTGGTATCTATGGGGTCGGTGACGTGGTTCGTGGTCCTATGCTTGCGCATAAAGGAATGGAAGAAGGGGTTATGGTTGCAGAACGCATTGCTGACCAGAAAACTCAGGTTAATTACGACTGTGTGCCAGGTGTTATCTACACCAACCCTGAGATCGCTTGGGTGGGTAAAACTGAAGAAGAGTTAAAAAATGACGGTGTTGAGTACAATGTAGGTACTTGCCCGTTTGCAGCAAATGGGCGTGCAATGGCTGCGAACAGCACAGCAGGCTTAGTTAAGGTTATTGCAGATGCGAAAACCGACAGGATTCTGGGTGTTCATATTATCGGCCCACAGGCGTCTGAACTGGTGACACAAGCGGTTATTGCAATGGAGTTTGGCTCTAGTGCAGAAGATCTTGGGTTAACGATGTTTGCTCATCCTTCATTATCAGAAACCGTGCATGAGGCTACGTTAGCAGTTGCTGGTCATGCCATCCATATCGCTAATCGAAAGAAGAAATAGTGAGTGCTGTAAAAGGCACTGCTGGATTGACTGTCGGTGAGTGATCCTCACTGGCAGCTTAATAGTTCACATACTAGTGGACATTATACAACTGTCTGGATAAACGGAAAAAACTATGAATCTACACGAGTATCAGGCAAAGCAACTTTTCGCTGAGTATGGCTTGCCTGTATCAACTGGATACGCTTGCGATACCCCTGAAGAGGCTGCTGCAGCTGCCGATAAAATAGGTGGCGATAAATGGGTTGTTAAAGCACAGGTTCATGCCGGCGGCCGAGGTAAGGCGGGTGGGGTTAAACTTGTTAGCTCAAAAGAAGAAATAAAAGCGTTTGCTGAGCAGTGGTTAGGTAAGAATTTGGTGACCTACCAAACAGATGCTAATGGGCAGCCAGTGACTAAAATATTGGTTGAGTCTTGTACTGATATAGCACAGGAATTGTATCTTGGAGCGGTTGTCGATCGTGCCACCCGTCGAGTCGTCTTTATGGCGTCTACTGAAGGCGGTGTCGAGATAGAGAAGGTCGCAGAAGAAACACCAGAGAAAATATTACAAGCGATTATTGATCCGTTAGTAGGCGCACAGCCATATCAAGCAAGAGACTTGGCATTTCAACTAGGTCTTAATAGCAAGCAGGTAAAGCAGTTCACTAAACTATTTATTGGATTGTCTCAATTGTTCCACGATTACGATTTGGCATTACTTGAGATTAACCCATTGGTGATCACTGATGAGGATGATCTTCATTGTCTTGACGGTAAAATTAATATCGATGCAAACGCACTTTATCGTCAGCCAAAACTGGTTGAAATGAGAGACCCTTCTCAAGAAGATGCCCGTGAAGCTGAAGCGGCAGAGTGGGAACTTAACTATGTTGCACTCGATGGGAACATCGGCTGCATGGTTAACGGTGCGGGTCTGGCGATGGGGACTATGGATATCGTGAAGCTTCGCGGCGGGGAGCCTGCTAACTTTTTGGACGTAGGCGGCGGCGCAACTAAAGAACGAGTGACAGAAGCATTTAAGATTATTTTATCTGACACCAGTGTTAAAGCGGTATTAGTGAACATCTTTGGTGGTATTGTTCGTTGTGACTTGATTGCAGATGGTGTAATTGGAGCCGTTGAAGAAGTGGGTGTTAAGGTACCTGTTGTCGTGCGTTTGGAAGGTAATAATGCTGAACTCGGTACCAAAAAGCTGGCAGACAGCGGACTAAATATTATCGCGGCTGAGAGTTTGGAACATGCCGCTGATTCAGTTGTTAAGGCAGCAGGGGGCCAAGCATAATGAGTGTTTTAATCGACAAGAATACCAAAGTTATCTGTCAGGGCTTTACTGGTGCGCAGGGTACGTTTCACTCAGAGCAGGCTATTGAATACGGTACTTGCATGGTTGGGGGTGTTACTCCAGGTAAGGGCGGTCAGACTCATTTAGGGCTACCTGTTTTTAATACGGTTAGAGAAGCGGTAGAGCAAACGGGTGCAGAAGCGTCCGTGATTTATGTTCCAGCGCCTTTTTGTAAGGATTCTATTTTAGAAGCGGCAAATGGTGGAATTAAGCTGATTGTTTGTATAACCGAAGGGATTCCCACACTTGATATGCTTGACGCAAAAGTTAAGTGTGATGAACTCGGTGTGCGTTTGGTGGGGCCTAACTGCCCAGGGGTTATAACGCCGGGAGAGTCAAAGATTGGTATCATGCCGGGCCATATACATTTACCTGGTAAGGTGGGTATTGTGTCTCGTTCAGGTACCTTGACTTATGAGGCGGTTAAGCAGACCACTGATTACGGTTATGGTCAGTCTACATGTGTCGGAATTGGTGGCGACCCGATTCCGGGATCTAGCTTTATCGATATTCTAAAGTTATTCCAGAACGATCCGAAAACTGAAGCTATTGTAATGATCGGTGAAATTGGTGGTTCAGCGGAAGAAGAAGCTGCAGAATATATCAAGCATAATGTTACTAAGCCTGTGGTCTCTTATATTGCAGGTGTTACAGCGCCAGCAGGAAAGAGAATGGGGCATGCCGGCGCTATTATTGCGGGTGGTAAGGGTACTGCAACCGAAAAGTTTGCAGCACTTGAAGACGCTGGCGTTAAAACAGTGAAAAGTCTAGCCGATATTGGTAAGGCTCTAGCTGAAGTAACGGGTTGGTAATACGTTACGTTGATAATACTCTAGACTGCTTATTACGTTAGGTCATGTTTAGGTTAAAGCCGCCTCCTTTGTGAGGCGGCTTTTGTATTTATAGAAAACGATTTATCGGCCTTTCTAAGAAAAGCATGTGGAGTCAGCGTAGTTCTAGTTTATAATTGGTTTCAAGAACCAATATCACCTTTCTGAGGAGTCACCATTGAGTGCCGTCGAGTCACAGCAGCGCGTTTTATCAGGGATGAGGCCTACCGGTAAGCTTCACCTTGGACACTACCATGGCGTGCTTAAAAACTGGGTTGAATTGCAGCACGACTTCGAATGTTTCTTTTTTGTAGCGGATTGGCATGCCTTAACGACCCATTATGAAGACCCTCATATCATTGAACAAAGCGTTTGGGATATGGTGATAGATTGGCTAGCGGCGGGCGTTAACCCCGGCTCAGCCACAATGTTCATTCAATCGAAAGTACCTGAGCATGCGGAGTTGCATTTACTTCTTTCCATGATGACCCCTCTCGGTTGGCTTGAACGTGTTCCTACTTATAAAGATCAGCAGGAAAGACTAAAGGAAAAAGATTTAGCGACTTATGGATTCTTGGGTTATCCGCTACTTCAGAGTGCCGACATTTTAATGTACCGGGCAGGTCAAGTACCTGTGGGGGCAGATCAGGTCTCACATGTTGAGATGACGAGGGAGGTTGCACGTCGCTTTAATCATTTATACGGTAAAGACATCGGGTTCGAAGAGCAGGCAGAATCCGCGATTAAAAAAATGGGTAAGAAAAATGCAAAGGTGTATCGGTCACTGCGTAAGCGTTTTCTTGAACAAGGTGATGAAGACGCACTTGAAACGGCTCGAGCATTGATTAGAGAACAGCAAAAAGTATCCTTAGGAGATAGAGAACGCTTATTTGGATACATAGAAGGTGGTGGTAAAGTGATTCTACCTGAGCCTCAACCGATCCTTACACCCTCCGCAAAGATGCCTGGTCTCGACGGTCAGAAAATGTCTAAATCTTGTGGTAATACGATCGGTATAAGGGAAGATGCTGACACTGTTGTTAAGAACATCAGGACTATGCAAACTGATCCGCAACGTGTAAGACTGACGGATTCTGGTGATCCTGATAAGTGTCCCGTTTGGCAGTTGCATGAAGTTTATTCAGACAAAAAAACTAAAACCTGGGTGCAAGAAGGGTGTCGAAGTGCAGGTATTGGTTGTCTCGACTGTAAAAAGCCGGTGATCGACGCGGTGTTGGAAGAACAAAGACCGATACATGAGCGGGCTAAACAGTATGAAGAAAATCCAGAACTTGTTCGTTCAATTATCGCAGAAGGGGTAGAAGCAGCTCGAGATGCCGCTAAAGCGACTCTTGATGAAGTAAAGCGTGCAATGGGGCTATCATATCGTTAGTTTTTGGATACCTAGCGCGTTGATTTATACATAGGGTATTGTCTCAATACAAATAGTGGACTTTTAAATGACGGTAGAAATTGACGAAGGCAATGAGGTAGAGACTCCTCACATCCAGCAAGAGATGATATTTGCGTTCGTTGATGGAAAGCCTGTTACCGAAATACCGCAAGACCTCTATATACCTCCAGATGCGCTGGAAGTTATGTTAGATACCTTCGAGGGGCCTCTTGATTTACTGCTTTACCTGATTCGACGTCAGAATATGGATATTTTAAATGTAAATGTAAGTAATATCACTCGGCAATATATGGAATATATTGCGTTAATGAAGGCTATGAGATTTGAATTAGCGGCTGAGTATTTGCTAATGGCTGCGATGCTAGCCGAAATAAAGTCTCGTATACTATTGCCTCGCCACGAAGGTGGGGATGAAGACGAGGATGATCCTAGAGCTGAGTTAATTAGGCGCTTGCAACAATATGAACGCTTTAAGCAGGCTGCGGAAGATCTGGATGAGTTGCCGCGAGTGGGACGTGATACCTACGGCAGTAATATCTCTCCGCCAACGCGTGACGATAAAAAAATGCATCCCGATTTATCGCTACAGGAATTGATGCTTGCGTTTAGTGAAGTTCTGAGACGTTCAGATATGTTTGAAAGCCATCAAATTCAAAAAGAGACATTATCAACACGAGAAAAAATGACCTATGTACTGAGTCTGCTATCCGCCGAACGATTTACATCATTCGAATCATTGTTTAATACAGAAGAAGGGCGTTTGGGCGTTGTTGTTACGTTTTTGGCTATAATGGAGCTAATTAAAGAGCAGCTGGTAGAGCTAATTCAGAATGAGTCATTTGGAGCTATTCACCTTAAGGCTAGAGTGTAATGAGTGACACAATCAAGGATAAGCCCCAAAAGAAGGCTGCGCATAGCAACAAAACGTCTCGGATCAAAGTTAAAAACATTATCGAAGCAGCGTTATTATCAGTAGGTAAGCCACTGGATATTGATCGGCTTATTGAGCTTTTCGATGGCAGCGATCGCCCGACAAAGAAGTCAATGCGTGTGGCACTTGATGAAATATCCTTAGACTGTGAAGACAAAGGTTTTGAGCTTGTTAAGGTCGCGAGTGGGTATCGGTTTCAGGTTAAACAAGAGTTTTCTCCATGGGTGAGTAAATTATGGGAAGAAAGACCTCAACGTTATAGTCGCGCTTTATTAGAAACATTAGCTTTAATCGCTTATCGCCAACCTATAACGCGAGGTGACATAGAAGATATTCGAGGGGTTGCTGTTAGTTCGAATATTATTAAAACACTTCTGGAGCGCAGCTGGGTGAGAGTAGTTGGGCATAAAGATGTCCCCGGAAAACCTGCCATGTATGCGACGACACGCCAATTTCTTGATTACTTTAATTTGCAAGGTCTTGATCAGTTACCACCGCTCTCTGAAATAAGGGATCTTGAAGCCATTAGCCTCGAAATGGAGCAACAACTTCAACCTTTAGGTGAGCCCGAAAGTCATTTTGAAACAGATAATGACATAGGTACTAACGTTGATATAGATCCAGATTCGGATTTACTCGATACTCCGGATTTAACAGAATTGAGTGACAGCGATGACTCGTTAGTTCACTAATATTACATAACTTTTGGTTGTTAAAATGACGTCTGACACATCGAATACCTCATCTACAAACACTTCTTCAAGTTCGCTTGCGGGAGAACGTTTGCAAAAACTATTGTCTCAAGCGGGCGTAGGGTCAAGAAGAGAGATAGAAGCCTGGATCCAAGAAGGACGAATCACTCTTAATGGAGTGCTTGCCAAGTTAGGTGATAGGGCTGTTTTTGCAGATAAAATTACGCTGGATGATAAGCCGGTTAAATTGGATCGAAGCGATATGTCTGCTCGCAGAATTCTGATTTACAATAAACCAGAAGGGGAGGTGAGTACCAGAAGTGACCCTGAGGGACGGCCTACTGTATTTGATCGACTACCCCCTATCAAAGGTCAGCGGTGGATTATTGTTGGTCGACTAGATATTAATACATCAGGGTTATTATTGTTTACCACGGATGGTGAATTAGCTAACCGCCTGATGCACCCATCCAATGAAGTTGATCGTGAATATGCAGTGCGTATTAAAGGCGATGTTGATGATGAAATGATCGCTCGTTTGAAGCAGGGTGTTTTGCTTGAAGACGGAATGGCGAAATTTACTGATATACACGATTCAGGTGGCACAGGTCTTAATCATTGGTTCCATGTAGTACTTATGGAAGGTCGCAATCGTGAAGTTAGGCGATTGTGGGCATCACAAGGTGTTTCAGTTAGCCGTCTTAAACGTGTTAGGTTTGGTTGTATGTTTATGCCTTCTAGGCTGAAAGTAGGGAGGTTTGAAGAGCTTGGCCAAAAAGATTCAGATAACCTCTCTGCCATGGTCGGGTTAAAATCCAAGCCTGTTACAAAGAAAAACCCAAAAGATATCGAGAAGCTTAAGAGACAAAGTAAAAAGAAAGCTAAACCCTTAACGGATAGCAGGCGCAGTGCTAAACCGGCCTCTAGTGGGCGTAAAAAAAGTAGATAGCATTATCAACAGGCTTCACCTGGTGTGAGGTCAGTAATGCCTTACCAATGAAGATTGAAAATCCAAGTCATCAAGAGGGTGCGCCATGCGCACCGACAGTATTACAGGTGAAATGATAGCCAAGCGGTGCGCACAGCGAACCCTATAAAAGGCTAATATGTGGTTTATGCTGATTGTTGGTTTTTACTAGCAGATGTCGCTTGTTTTCTCTCTTGAAATTCAGCTGACACAACCTTATTTCGGCCTTTGCTTTTTGCTTTGTAGAGCGCTTTGTCTGACCTTTCCATAAGTGATGCTAGCTTCTCATCATTTCTGAACGTCGCAGTGCCTAGGCTTATGGTCAGCGGGATTATTTTATCACCATGAACAAAGCGGGTTTTGCTGACGGCCAACCTAAGCCGCTCCGCTATAATGCGAGCCCCGACTTCACTTGTTTTGTTTAGCAGAACAATAAATTCCTCCCCGCCACTTCTATAGCACAAATCACTCTTTCTGGCAGAGTTAATCATGGACTCAACTAGCTGTTTTAGTATGTCATCGCCTGCGGCGTGTCCGTATTGGTCATTTATATTCTTGAAGTGATCGATATCTATCGTGACGATTGATAAGGGGTGATTGTGGCGTTTTGAAAGTTCCGCTTCTTGAGTGAGCGCCGCATCTAGTGCTCGTTTGTTGCCGCAGCCCGTCAATGCATCCTGTAATGATGCATCTAATGCATGCTTGTACATTAGCGCATTTTTAAGAGGGAAGACTAATGTCCCCATAAGGCGCTCTAAAATCGCAAGTTCTTCTTCTTTGAACTTCTTTGATCGAGTCAGGCTGACCTCGCCCAAGTTATCATTTTGTAGCTTAAGCTTATAATTACAGGAGTGAGCTGCCCGTTTTTCGGAGGTGAGATAACTACCTGCTGTTTCGCAACTATATTCAAATTGGTCGAAGCTAATTAATTTTCCAACCTCTTCGACAAACATATTGATAATGTGCTTGATATCTAATGTCGTCTGTAATCGGCGTGTAAGGCGGGAAATTATGTCATCGCTATCTGCTAAATGTTTGGATAATTCATTGTAGGTAGATACTAATCGTGCCTTGGTAAAATCAATGGTGTCCGCTTTTTTGTTTGTGGTCATTTTCTCGCTCCCGAATAGCGGCAAGTTACTGCTGTTAATGCTCGTTATCGTTACTTTAGGAGGTATAAGCGAGATCTGTGCCATTGTTATATTTGGTTTTATAACCAATAGGTTATGGTGTTTGTTAACGGATTATAATTGCCGGTCGGCAAAAAAATGACGATTTAAAATATGTTTTTTCGTTCAAAAAATCAGCGAATTATATCACCGTAGTTAATATACTATGTGATAAAATGCCCTTAATTTAAGCGTGTAGGTTAATACCCCCAATGAGATTTCAGGCACCGGAAAGTCTTTCAGAACAAATTGCGCAACATATAGGTCATAGGATAGTAAAGGCTCAATTAAAACCAAAAGAGAGAATTCAGGAATTAAAAGTTGCTAAAGAGCTAGATGTTAGTCGTGGTTCTGTACGTGAGGCGTTATTGATATTGGAGCGTCGGCATTTGGTTAATATTTTCCCTAGAAAAGGCGCCGTTGTATCAGAGCTGTCTGCTCATCATATTAACTGCCTATATGATATTTATATTAATCTTATTTCAATGCATATTACGGCATTGGCTATATTGTGGAAGGATGGCGAACTAGATGAAATGATCCAAGAGGTTGAAAAAATCAATAAGCTTACTTCTTCCCCCGATAAGCCGGTAGACAAAGTTATAGAAGCGAGTTTTGCGTTGATGAGTATGACTTACCCGATAGTTAATAATTTATATCTGGAAGAAACGCTTGAAAATTTCAAACCTGCTATTAGTAGAACGTATTATTTGGCGATGAAACTTAGGCAAGAGCAACTGGATGAAACAAGGACGTTCTTCAATAAATTGGTTTCCAAGGTAGTAAAACGAGATCAAGCGAGTATCGAGCAATTTATCACCGAGTATGGTGAGCTTCAGCGCTCTCTTGTCTTGCAAGAACTGAAGGTGTCAATTTCTGAAGTGGCGCCGTATTTGAAATAATCAATGATTAACGGCGTCAACCATTGGTGTGGCCGGTAAATAATGTCGTTATTATTATGTGTTGCTAACTAAAGGTAGATTGATGAGACTAAAGTCGATCAAGCTTGCAGGGTTTAAATCGTTTGTCGACCCGACCACTGTGCCTTTCCCAACTAATTTGGCGGCTGTGGTTGGCCCCAACGGCTGTGGCAAGTCGAATATTATTGATGCCGTAAGGTGGGTGATGGGCGAAAGCTCTGCAAAACACTTGCGAGGCGAATCGATGACGGATGTTATATTTAACGGCTCTAATGGGCGTAAGCCTGTAGGGCAGGCATCTATTGAATTGGTATTCGATAATAGCGAAGGCAAGCTCGTAGGTGAGTACGCCCAGTTTAATGAAATCTCGATTAGACGTAAGGTTACCCGGGAAGCCCAGTCGTTTTATTATTTGAACGGAACTAAATGTCGTCGTCGGGATATTACCGATTTGTTTCTTGGTACAGGTTTAGGGCCGAGAAGCTATGCGATTATCGAGCAAGGCATGATTTCTAAACTAATTGAGTCAAAGCCTGAAGAGCTGAGAGTCTTTTTAGAAGAAGCGGCTGGTATTTCGAAATATAAAGAACGTCGGCGTGATACTGAACGACGAATGAGGCGCACAGAGGAAAACCTAGACCGCCTTTCTGATATTCGCGATGAGTTAGAGCGGCAGCTCTCTCACCTACATAAACAAGCTCAGGCTGCCGAAAAATATACTGAACTTAAGAAAGAAGAAAGACTTAAAAATGCTCAGTTAAATGCGCTTAAATGGCGTGATTTTGACCGTAAGGTTATTGACAAAAAAACGCAGGTGAATGCTCTGGAGTTAGCACTTGAAGAGGTGCTTTATACCCGTACGTCAAATGACACCCTGTCTGAGCAACTGCGTATCGAACACCATGATAGTAACGAAGAGTTTAACCAGGTGCAGGCGCGGTATTATGAGTCTGGATCTGAAATAGCGCGGGTTGAACAAAGTTTGCAGCATCAAAAAGAGCGGGCGGCGCAGTTGCAACGTGAATTGCAGGAGGTAACAGCGACTGTCGATGAGCTTAATGAGGAACTTGCTACCGACCAACAGCGTCTTGACGATATTGTAATCGAATATGAAACGTTGATTCCAGAGCTTGAAGAGAGTAATGCCCAGTCTGAAGGTGCGTCTGAAAGGCTTGCAGGCATGGAAGATGAAATGCAGCGCTGGCAGCATGAGTGGGACCAGTTTAATCAGCAATCCTCAGATGCTAGTCGGCGTGCTGAAGTTGAACAGTCTCGAATAAAACAGGGTGAACAGTCTCTTATGCGCCTAGGGGACAAAACAGTGCGGCTGCAAGAAGAGTTGATGGAATTGCAGGGTCAGCATGATCTGTCTGTCCTTGATGACCTTAAAGAGCAGATTGCTGAAAAAGAGCAGGTTGTTGAGGATGTACGTGAAATTAGGTTAGACGCATCTGAAACCATCGCAGACAGTCGTGAGTCAATTAATCAGTTAGAGCAACAATTGGCTGAAAACCGAAACGCCTTCCAACAGACGTCTGGGCAGTTGGCTTCAAAAGTCGCACTTCAAAAAGGTGCGCTAGGGGACGATGATCAAGACCGGATTGATTGGTTTAAGCAACAAGGCATTAATACTGACAAGCCTCTCACTCGTCAGTTGAAAGTAAGAGACGGATGGGATACCGCGGTCGAAGTTGTGTTAGAGCGGTTTCTTCAAGGTATACAAGTCCCTGCTTTAGAGGCAATGATAGGTTTAACATCTTCAGATGTTCCTGTTGCTGTTTCGTTATTTGAAGACGCGGTTGCTGGTAACCCCGGTCAAAACGATAGTTCAGTAGAAAGAACGCTCACACATCAGGTGCTCTCCTCATCTGTAGAGGGAGGGGGCTTTTATACCGGAATACTTCATAAGGTTTATACCGCGGAGAGTTTGCCTGATGCCATATCCCAACGTCACAGGTTACTGCCAGATGAATCAATTGTGTTAGCTGATGGTACGTGGGTAGGGCGCCACTGGATTAACCTCTGTAAAACAGATACTGCTGCCAGCGGCTTGTTGCAGCGTCAAAAAGATATTGATGAACTCTCCGTGAAGGTTAGTGAACAGCGTGACATTATTACTCATCTTGAGAGTGCGCTGGATCGTTCGCGTGCTAGTCTAAAAGACAGTGAAATAAAACTGGAAACCGCGACTAGAGGGGTTTCAGAAGCAGAAAGATCGTTATCTTTGTTAATCTCTCAATTGAGCGCTTTAGAGGTTAGGCTTGAGCAAATTCAGGCTAGAATGGTTCGTACAAAAGAAGATATTGAAGACCTTTCTATCCAGAAAGAGCAAGAATTGGAACTATTAGAGGAGTCTCGAATCATTTGGCAGGGTGCCATGGACGATATGGATAAAAATGCCGATGAGCGAGAAATTCAATTACAACGGCGAGATGATATTCGGGCGTCATTGGATAATTATCGTCAACAGGCTCGACATCAACGTGATACGTCTCATCAACTCCAGCTTAAAGTGCAGTCTGCTGAAAACCAAAAAGAAGCGTTGTCTGCGACAATCTATAAGCTAACATTGCAATTAGAGCGTAGCAATGAACGATACCGTATGCTGATGGAGAATACCGAGTCAAACTCAGACCCGGTAGAGGAGTTACAGATTAGGTTAGAGGAGTTGCTGGAAAATAGACTCAGCGAAGAAACATTACTTAGTAACGCAAGAACGGCACTTGAGAGAATTGATGCTTTGATTAGAGATCAGGAGCGGGCACGCAGTGAGTCTGATCAAAAGCTTAATGACCTTAGAGGAAAGCTAGAACAAGAGAGAATGGAGGCGCAAGCTTTAGATATTCATCGGGCCGGAGTTGAAGAACAATTGAAAAGAGACAGCTTTGATCTTGAGGCTGTTTTAAATATTTTACCTGAGTATGCAGAAGAGAAGGCCTGGGTTGAAGAGCTTGAGAAAATTGCCAGTCGCGTTCAGCGGTTAGGGGCGATTAATTTAGCCGCTATTGATGAGTACAAAATTCAAAGTGAACGTAAAACCTATTTAGATGCTCAAGATGCAGACCTTAGAGAGGCATTGGAAACACTCGAGTCTGCGATTCGTAAGATCGATCGAGAGACCCGTGCTAGATTCAAAGAGACCTATGATAAGGTTAACAATGGTCTTCAAGAGTTATTTCCTAAGGTGTTTGGCGGCGGTAGTGCGTATCTAGATTTAACCGGCGACGACCTTCTAGAAACGGGTGTTTCTATAATGGCTCGACCACCCGGTAAGAAAAACTCAACCATTCACCTGTTATCAGGTGGTGAAAAGGCGCTTACCGCCATTGCGCTAATATTTTCAATCTTCCAGCTAAACCCTTCACCTTTTTGTATGTTAGATGAAGTTGATGCCCCCCTAGATGATGCGAACGTTGCGCGTTATGCCAATATGGTGAGAGAAATGTCGAGCCAGGTACAGTTTATCTATATCACACACAATAAAATAGCGATGGAAATGGCGGATCAACTAATGGGCGTAACGATGCATGAGCCAGGGGTATCAAGGCTGGTTTCTGTTGACGTAGAAGAAGCTGCGAAATTAGCTGCGGTGTGATTTTGCCTAATATAACCCATTAGTAGCATTTTTAGGTTAAAAAAGTGGGGGTATATTGCCAATTACTATTCAGAAATGTTCAGCCTACCGTTACAATTAGCTTTTAAAGGTAATTTTTTGTTAATCTAGCGTTTAGAGATCGTTATTAATATGTTTGTAAGAATAACCGGTAGCAGTGCATTAACGTTTTGTTAGCTGGGTATTAGTCGAATCTACAAACATCGACATGGTTATAAGTAAGAAAATGGATATGAATTTACGAGAATGGTTAGTAGTTTTGGGCGGTGTAGTGATCGCAGGAATAGTAATAGACGGGGTTCGTCGAATGAGGCGTGCCAGGCGCGACTCAATGGAGATATCGCTTGGTATGGGGGGGGGAATTGAGAATACCCCGCTGGACGAAGGCTTTAACCCTGAGCTTCCTAACGGCGGTGCTCGTTTGGCGGGTGGCGCTAGTGTAGAAAAGCACAGTAGTGAGACTACTGTGAGTGAAGTTGAACCTGCGAATGTAGTGGCTACTAAGGCCAGAGTTGAGCCATCGATAGAAATGAGCAGCTTTGAGAATACTTCATTAGATGATGAAAATCTATCTACCGCTAGAGTTGTTACTCGTGAGGCTCCGGTTTCAGGTGAACCTGTAGATGTGTTGCCAGACCATGCGATATCGAATGATACAGGCGAGATACGTGCGACTAAATCCGAAAACCCAAATGGTCGGGTGAGTGCTGATGATAGGAAACCAAAATCAAAAATGACCTTTGGCGAAGGGCTTAAAGCATCTAGCTCCAAAGCTAAGCCTACTAAAGCTAAGCCAAAGTCAAAACGTAAGGTTTCCGATACTCCACCAAAACCAGCCCAAGAAGTGATCATCCTGAATGTGATGTGCAAAACTTCGGAAGGCTTCAATGGCCAAGAGTTAAAAACATTACTCGAAGCCTGTGGTGTTGAGCATGGAGATATGTCGATTTTTCATCGGCATGAAAATACCATAGATAGCCCTGTTCAATTTAGTGTTGCAAATGCTGTTGAGCCAGGTTATTTCCCCAAAGAGCAGTTAGATAGCTTAGCGACACCGGGTATCTCTTTTTTCATGAGCCTTCCTGGACCTGACGACAATATGAGGGCATTCGATTATATGGTTGAAACCGCTCAATGTGTGGTTAGAAACCTGTCGGGTGAAATGAAAGATGAACGAAGAAGTGACATGACCCCCCAAACCTTAGAGCATTGCCGTCAGCGTATTCGTGATTTTGAACGTCGGCAGCTAGCTGCTAAATGCTAACCTAGCCTTAGTTAGGGAATGCGTAATGCAATAAAAGCGAAGCATTTACTTCGCTTTTTATTTATCTGCTGTTAACAAAATCACTTCTTACCCCCACTACTAGCTTTATGAGACACTCAGATGTTAGCTCCAACAGAGATCATTCAAAACGTTAAAACGCTTCGTAATGAGTTAGAACGGCATAACTATCGTTATTATGTAATGGATGATCCTACGGTACCAGATGTTGAATACGATCGCCTGATGAACAGACTCAAGGATATAGAAGCCAAATATCCTTTACTTATTGTACCCGAATCTCCTACCCAGCGAGTGGGAGGTGCACCATTAGCGGGTTTTACGCAAGTCACACATGAAATGCCTATGTTATCCCTAGACAATGCGTTTAGCGAAGACGATATGCAGGATTTTAATCGCAGAATTATTGGGCGGCTAGGTAATATCGGGGCTGAAGATGGCGTAGTCGAGTATGTCTGTGAACCTAAATTAGATGGCATCGCCGTTAGCTTGTTGTATGAAAAAGGACAGCTGGTAAGAGGTGCTACTCGTGGGGATGGTGAAACAGGGGAAGATATTACACAAAACGTTCGCACCGTTAATTCTATACCCCTCAAGTTAATGGGAAGTGGTTACCCTGAGCGGTTAGAGGTAAGAGGCGAGATCTATATGCCAAAATCCTCGTTTGATGCGCTCAATCAAGAAGCAGAGCGGACAGACAATAAACTATTCGTCAACCCAAGAAATGCAGCAGCTGGCAGCTTAAGGCAGTTGGACCCTAAAATAACCGCCGGCCGAAATCTTGAAATGTGCTGTTATTCAGTAGGTATCGTCGAAGGGGGGGCGTTTAGCGATACACACAGTGACTCTTTGTATTGCCTGAACCAATGGGGCTTTAGAATTAACGCAGAAATGAAAGTAGTGGCCGATGTCGATGGGTGTCTCAGCTATTATCAATCAATATCTGAAAAAAGAAACCTTCTTCCATATGAGATAGACGGCGTTGTATTTAAGGTTAACAACTTAGCGCTTCAACAACGGCTAGGTTTTGTTTCTCGTGCCCCTAGATGGGCTATTGCGCATAAATTTCCTGCCCAAGAAGAACTCACAACGGTGTTAGATGTTGAATTTCAAGTAGGTAGAACAGGAGCAGTAACACCGGTAGCGAGGCTGGTACCCGTGTTTGTGGGTGGGGTAACCGTAAGTAACGCCACGCTTCATAACATGGATGAAATTGAACGGCTCGGGTTAATGATCGGCGACTCAGTGATTATCCGTAGGGCTGGTGACGTTATTCCCAAGGTCGTAAAAGTAGTTGAAGAAAAAAGACCTGATAATGCCTGCTCAGTCACGTTTCCAGCCCTGTGTCCGGTTTGTGAGTCTGAAGTTATACAGCTAGAGGGTGAAGCGGTTGCTCGGTGTTCAGGTGGGTTGTTTTGTGCGGCACAGCGCAAAGAAGCCATCAAGCATTTCGCATCGAGAAAAGCAATGGATATCGATGGGTTAGGGGACAAACTAGTCGAGTCTCTTGTTGATGAAGATTATATAAAAAGCGTTGCGGACCTGTATAAACTTACGCGATTTCAAGTGGCAAGTATGGATAGAATGGCTGAAAAATCAGCTAATAATCTGCTTGGAGCATTGGAGAGATCAAAAAACACTAAGCTATCTAGTTTTGTATATGCATTAGGTATACGAGAAGTTGGTGAGACCACGGCGCGAACTTTATCGAACGCGTTTGGTACGTTAGAGAAAATACGAACTGCAAATGTAGAAACGCTATTGGCGGTGCAAGATGTTGGCCCTATCGTCGCTAACCATATCGTCTCGTTTTTTGAACAAAGTCATAATAATGAAATCATAGAACAGCTCATCGCAGTGGGTGTTCATTGGCCAGACGTAGTGGTTGATGAGACAGATAAGGTTTTTCAGGGTAAGACGTTTGTGATCACTGGAACATTGAGTCAGATGTCCCGGGAAGAAGCTAAAGAAAAATTACTAGAATTAGGTGCAAAGGTGAGTGGAAGTGTATCTAAAAAAACGTATTGCCTGATTGCTGGCGAGGCTGCGGGTTCTAAGCTTAAAAAAGCAGAGGACCTTGGAATCAATATCATGAATGAGCAGGCGTTTATAGATTTATTGTAGGTGTTTATACTTATCGGCCTTCAATGGTGCGCAAACGTACCCCATAACTCTATTGTAAACTAGTTTGTAATCCGCCTTTTTCTTCAGAGAGTACCGATGGAAATTCAACCCAAAGCTAGCAAGCGAGCGCCGTTCTCTTCAAGTGCTTCTTTCAAGAATAAGTTATGTACTGTAATTGAAACCAATGTATTTCAAAACACTATACTCGCTTTAATCATTATCAATGCGATTATTCTAGGAGCTGAGACGAGTGCATCTGTGATGGCGAGCATAGGTGGTGTCCTTCTTCTAGTCGACAAGGTATTACTCGCAATCTTTGTTCTGGAAATCATAGCGCGCATCTATGTTTACCGGGGCGATTTCTTTCGTGATTCCTGGTCATTGTTTGACTTCTGCGTGGTTGCAATTGCACTGATACCGGTTTCAGGTCAGTTCGCAGTACTTCGGTCTTTGCGTGTGCTTCGGGTGCTAAGGATTTTAACAATCGTACCGTCGATGAGACGTGTTGTCGGGGCTCTGGTCGGCGCTATTCCAGGCCTGACATCAATCGCAATGGTGCTGCTCTTGATCTACTATGTGTTCGCCGTTATCGCAACTAACCTTTTTTCGGTAGATCATCCTGCGTTCTTCGGCACGCTGGGGGACTCGCTGTATACGCTGTTTCAGGTTATGACGTTAGAAAGTTGGTCGATGGGAGTCGCTCGCCCCGTGATGGAGACACACCCTTATGCGTGGCTGTTTTTCGTACCCTTTATCCTAATAGCCACCTTCACCATGTTGAATTTGTTTATTGCGATCATTGTTAATGCAATGCAAACGTTTAGTGAACAGGAAGCAAAGGAAACCAGAGAAGCGATGCAGCAAGCGCAGAACCATATCGAAGCCGATCTACACTCTGAAGTAAGGTCTTTACGAGGCGAAATCGCAGAGCTAAAGGGAATGTTGTCTGACATTAAGCAGGGGCGTTAATACATTTATAGTTTACGCCTTATCAAATCTCGTATGATAAACCTTGAAGGGCTGATAGCGTTTACGACATCAGCTGAAACAGGCGAAGGCTCATTACATATTTGACTGGCAATAAATTCTGCCGCTAGTGGACAGGACGATAACCCTTTTGAGCCATGAGCAATATTAACGAATAACCCCTCATGATAGGCACCTGGTACGTCAAATTTTGCTTTCGCATCGTTTCTTAACTTTGAGAAACGATTGATTTGTTCCTGGATATCGGGGGCTTTACCTATGATCGGTACGTAATCTGGAGATGTACATCGTTGGGACGCTCGACCTTCAAGTGTTCTAATCTGAGAGCTCGATAATAGCGGCTTTGCTGACTGAAGCCATTGGGTTAACTGGTCTATATTTTTTGAGTGGTCTTCCTTTAACTCGTCACAATGGTTGTTTTTAAGGTCGAATGTAGCGCCAAAACAGAACTTATTATTATCTTTTGGGCTTATATAACCCTCGCCGCACAATACAGTTTTTAAAGGGTATTCAGTTGTTGAGCATACAATAGAGACTTGACCCCTTATGGGCTTAATTTTTAGATGACCGAGCTGTTTGAATAATTTGCTATCAGATGCTGAGCACACAACGATATTGCGACTAGTGGCTATCAGTTGATTGTGGATGTCAACTATCGACCAAATCTGTGAATCATTATTTTGCGTGAACGTTTTTATATGAGTGTTGTAGCGTGTTTCGATATCATTATCATTAAGTAGTACCGTACATAGTTTTTTGGGAGCAACCCAGCCAGAGCGTCGAAAGTACAGCCCTCCATGACTTAACGGTACACCTGAAACGGCAGTTGCTTGCGCTGCATTTAGCGGGTCGAGAAGGCTTTGTGGGTATTTATTTTTACTTAAAAAATCGGCTTGTTTTTTGGCTTCTTTATCGTTCCAGGCCACTTGTATTAACCCGCAGTTATTCCAAAATTGTGACTCAGACTGCTGTTGAGTTCGGTGATAGTAGCTCTGGCTAAATAGTAAATTGCTGAGTGCGTATTCTGTTTGAACATTAAAGTCGGATGAAAATTTATTATAGAGTGCCCCTTGCGGGTTACCAGAGCCACCTTCGCCTGGCTCGGCTTGCTTGTCTAAGACCAGAACCTTAAGCCCTCTTGCCGCGAGTGCTGTAGCCGTTGTAGCACCTGCGAGCCCGGCACCAATGATAGTTACGTCATAATTACAAGGGGATAAGTTTAGAGGGGTGCCTAAGCTACCTTTAAGCCAAGGCAAACCTAACTGTTGATTAATACTCGTGTTAGTGTTCGCGGCAAACTGTCCGGCCTGCATCTCTTTTTTACGACCAAACCCAGGCACTTTGATGACGTTAAAACCAGCCTGTTGCATACCACGCCTTATGACGCCTGCTATGCTGAAGGTACTAAAGGTAGCGTCTTTAGCGCTATGTTGGCCAATTATATTGAATAACGTGCGGCTCCACATTTCACGGCTTTTGTGAGGTGCGAACCCATCTAAAAACCAAGCATCGGCGAGAAACAATGCACGACTAAATTGTTCTTCAGCATCGCCTATGTAAAGCGTGAGTGTCACTAGACCTTGCTCAAACACCAACCGATGACAGCCTTTTACCGCCAGTGGGTATTGCTCAACCAGTTGCTCACTCAAATGGCGTAGCGAAGGCCAGTTGGCTAAGGCTTTGGTCAAATCAGAGGCGAGAAGAGGTGCATTCTCTACTGAGATAAAGTGGAGAGGGACGACGCCTCTATTTTTTTTTCTTTTGTGCCATTCAAGCCAACAGCATAAAAAGTTCAGTCCGGTGCCAAACCCAATTTCAGCAACGGTTAAGAGTGAGCGTTTATCGGTCTCTTGAAATCGTTGGCCAATATTATTATTGTCGAGAAATACATATTGAGTCTCTTCAATACCGTTTTCACGAGAGTAATAAACGTCATTATGCTGCTTTGAAATCGGGTGGCCGACTTCATCCCAGATGAGGTCGGCTGTAGGTACCGCAGGTAATTGCAAAATGGGAACTCTTTAATGATAGAAGGCGCTTAATCTAATAGCTTGAATCGTGATCTGCCTATTTGACGACCGACATTTTTTTGATGACGATGGGGTCGACTGGAATATTGGCATGCATGTTACGTTTAGTTGTTCTAACGTGCTCTATTTTATCGACTACATCCATACCTTCAACTACCTTACCAAAGCTTGCATAGCCCATACTTTGAGAGCTGTAGTCTAGGAAGTTGTTATTGGCGACGTTGATAAAAAACTGAGACGTTGCCGAGTGTGGATTATTCGTTCTAGCCATTGCAATGGTACCGCGATTATTGTGTAGCCCGTTAGACGCTTCGTTTCTGATCGGCGCTTCGGTAGGCAGTTTATCCATGCTTTTGGTGAAACCACCGCCTTGAATCATGAACCCTGGGATGACACGGTGGAATATGGTTTTAGTGTAAAAGCTACTTTCAACATAATATAAGAAATTCTTCACGGTGATGGGTGCTTTTTCGGGGTTTAGTTTGACCGTAATATTTCCGTAATTGGTTTCGATTAGCACTTTCACATCAGTTGTTGCTGAGGTGTTAGCAGCTGCGAGAGCATTGGCGCTCAATATAAGGGATAGACAGAGTAAAATTGGTTTAATAAATGACATGTAGCTACGCATCTAAAATATCCTTAGTTTGGTTTGTTGTTTGGGTTTATGATTGCTTTAGATTACTGTATTTACCGATTGAAATGCAGTTCTTTTCTTAACGTTTAGACTCGCAAAGTGCACCGTCTAAACATTTTAACAGATCTTTTATAGATTGCGCCTTATTTGGGATAAGTGAGCAGCAATCAATTCAGATAGTTAGTCTATTTTGATGGGGCATGGGGGGGCTGTATCAAACTGGTAACCGAACTTACATTTCTTAACTAATCGATAAGATTATCCAGTATACAAATCATCCAATTCGTACCATTATTCTTGTGGGATCAATATTTACTCAAAAACATAAAAATAGAGGTCGGGGATATGATAGCTACAAAAACAAAACAACTAGACAAGTCCCGTCTTGGGCGATTACTCGTAAATCGCGGATACATTAGTGAGCAGCAATTAGATGGTGCGCTAGCCCTTCAACGCTCATCAGGTCAAAAGCTAGGTGAAGTTCTTGTTTGTCAGGGGTTGATCTCAGAGAAAGACCTGGAAAGAACGCTCAAGCATCAAAAGAGATACCGTTATACCGCCGCGTTTGTCGCAATGGTGGTGACCCCCTTACAACCTGCTATTGCATTCGCCGCGACGACTCAAGCCAGTAATGCCAGTACGGATGCTACAGCAGCCGAACAAGTTAACGCATTTAAATCTAAATCAGGCTTAAAATCACTTGATGATGATTCGCTGGCGGGAGTATCGGCTCAAGGTCTTACTGAAGATATTCAGGGCTTGATGCAGATGGTTAATGATGAAGAAAATCCAGACTCTGTAAAGGTTTTAAAGAATCTGACCAACGTATTCATACCCGTCACCAACGCGTTAGCCTGGGATTCAACGGTAGAAGGTGTTGTATACGATAGTAATAAACCAGGCTTTGAAATACTGGAACCAGGAAAGATGAAGTTAGCGCTGCCCACTCATATTGACAAGATAAGCTTAGAGAATATTCGGGTAGCAGGCGCGGGACCTACCAGTCCATCATTTGGTAGTGTGTATATGAATGATATTAACTTCTCTGAAGGGTCGCATGTAACTATTACGGTACGATAAAGGTTGTTTGTTCGCCTTTTTACCTGCAGTGTAACGTTAATTTTATTTCCCACCCTCTTCGGTTGCCCATAGGGCCTGATCCTTAACCTGATCAGGCTTTAGCTATGGAGTTAAGGCCGCCAATAGAGCTCTCTTTACCAGATGCCCCATATAAGTTTGGTTTGTTATGCTGACCTCTTACAATGTCCATTAGCTTATTAACGCGCTTTAGCGAGTGGCTAACAACTTTACCATTAACCGTGTTTTGATCCTGGCAGAACCGTAATCCAATGTTAACTTTTCGCCAGAGTGATTGAAGTGATGAATCTGGTATTTCTGATATTATTTTTTCAAACTCACCCTTTTTGATTGGGTGACCGGCATCAACGAATAACTTAGCCTTCTCTTTGGCTCTATACTCTATGGTTTTAATGCAGGTTGATTTTTCACTGGCTAGCGCCTGAATAGAGGCGTTAGAGCGCTCTTTAAGGGCTGTACGCTCTTTATTTAGTATTTCACTTAGTCTGGTGAGGTCTTGTATATCTTCTTGTAGCAGAGTTTTGAGTCTATCAATTGCAAGTGGCATAACCTTTACTCTTAGAAAATGTATTTCTCCATATCAAGCATTTTCTGAGCCACATTTTCAGAAGAAACGTTATAACTACCATCTTCTAACGCTGCGCGTATTTTTGCTACCTTATCGGAGTCAACTTCAGGCAATTCCTTTAAGTTAGCTTCAATTTGTTGGAAATCTTTAGCCTTACCGCTAAAGCTAACGCTCTCCCCGCGCTTTTCTTTTGGCGCTTCGTGCTTTTCAGACCCTGAGCTGTCAATTTTTTGTCGAGGCTCTTGGGCCTCTACCGTCCGGCTTCTGGAGCCGCCCGGTTGGTTCGGGTTGATGCCGTTCATATCAATTGCCATGATCGTAAACCTTTAATTTATAGACTCTGCTTTACTTATCGACCCAATTTTAAAAAACTTTAACAATAAAAGGTATTTTATTTTCAGGGTCATTATAAATAACCTTGTTTCTAGCATAGCTTCTGCTAGGTGTACTTTTAATTCCTTATCCAGAAGGTTTTAATGTTACATAGGAACGGTAACTTTTCCTTTCGATACGATGGTTGCTCGCACAATTCGGTCGGACTTTTTGTTTCTTACTGATATTTGCTGCCCTAGCTTCCCGTCGCTTAACGCTGTTCCGATCATCTGCACAGAAATTGTATCTGACAGCGCGCTAATAACAACGGTATCGCCACGCGCAACAACTTTAGGTGGCAACAGTAACCCAGGGTAAAATACATCCCCAGCTTGAATGGTCCGTCGTAGAAGCATGCCGACTATATTATTCGGCTTTACAAAGTAGCCTTGTCGCGACTGGTTAACTTGAATTTCAGCACGCTCAAGATCTGAGTTTTTGACTCTATACCCTCTTGGCAACGTTTGGCTTGCGACCCAAACGTTGTTAAAAATATCTATTTTAGCTCCGATAAAAATGGACCAGCGTTTTTGGTCGTTGCAGACTACTTTTAGGGTGTTTTTATTACGGTCTAACGGATTGCTTTGGAACTCAATTGTGAGAGGGGTCTTGCAAATGGTTAAGTTCAGTCGAGGATCGATATTGCCGATTTTATAATCAGAACGGTAACCTTTGTCCGCCGCAATTTTTTCACTATAGTCTTCTAAGAACTGCTCTGCTTGTAGGGATGCCCACTCACTAAACGACGATGCGACGCTGGGTGTAGCCATGAAAAGTAACGATAGAACTAAAATAGCTCTGCGAACTTTTAAAATATGACCTATGCTAATGAGAAGTAAGCAGTATTTATTAACGCTATGGTTGTCAAAACAAGGCACATTGGCTCCATTTGTTGTATCCAGTGGAATTGCTTGTAAATTAAGCAAACATTGTGCCGATAAGGTAATTTGTGGTCGTTATGCGTAATGAAAAGTCTATAATTCAGCATTAACGGGTAGTAGCGGTTCGTTTTTATTTAGAATTCAGAAAAAGTGCAGGGGATACACCTATGGCTGGTGTTATGGATAGTGTCAACCAGAGAACTCAGCTGGTTGGCGAGAATCGATTAGAGTTGCTGTTATTTCGATTGCGTGGCGAACAGGTATATGGCATCAATGTATTTAAGGTTAAAGAGGTGTTGCAGTGCCCAAAGCTCACTATGATGCCGAAGCGTAACCCCGTAGTTAGAGGTGTTGCGCATATTCGTGGCGGTACTATTCCCATCATGGATATGGGTATGGCGACCGGCCAAGCTGCCATACCAGAAGATAAGATTAATAGTAGTTTTGTCATTATTACCGAGTACAACAGAAAAACTCAGGGTTTTTTGGTCGGTGGTGTGGAGCGTATTGTTAACCTTAATTGGGGGGAGATTCACCCACCTCCAAAAGGGGCGGGTAAGGAAAACTACCTCACAGCGGTTACACAGCTTGATGATAAGTTGGTTGAAATCATTGATGTAGAAAAAATTCTGGCCGAGGTGTCTCCTGTTGAAGATACCGTGACGGAAGGCATCATCACTGAAGCACAAACGGAAAAAGCCCAACGTTTTCGCGTGTTAGTAGTTGATGATTCGCTTGTGGCCCGTAAACAGATTCAAAACTGTTTACAGGCGGTAGGTTTTGAAGTCGTTACAAAAAATGATGGGCGTCAGGCGTTAACATATTTGCAAGAGCAGGCTGATGCCGGCGTTAATATTACCGAACACCTTGCTTTGATGATCTCTGATGTTGAAATGCCCGAAATGGATGGTTATACGCTAACGACCAACTGTAAGGCAGACCCAAGACTTGCTCCACTATATATTATGCTGCATACCTCGTTGAGTGGCGTATTCAATAAAGCGATGGTTGAAAAGGTCGGTGCGGATGACTTTATGGCGAAGTTTAGCCCTGATGAATTGGCCGAACGGGTGATGACAGTAGTGGATGAGCTGCATCAGTAAAACAGTTTAAATAACGTCACTTTTTGCTTGGATTAAAAGGTTTATGGTAACGCGCTTAAATTCAACCGATTCAGGGTCGCCTGATGAATACCAGCAGTTCCGTGATTTTCTGCAAGAAGCCTGCGGGATTTTACTCGGTGATAATAAGCAGTACTTAGTAAAAAGCCGGCTCAGAAAAATCATGGAGGAAGAAGGCGTTGACTCTCTTGGTATACTTGTCCAAAAACTAAAGAAAGTATCATCAAGACAGCTTAAAGAGAGGGTGGTTGATGCGATGACCACAAATGAAACATTGTGGTTTAGAGACAATCATCCTTTCCGGATACTCAGTGATATATTGCTTCCAGAGTTTTCTGATAGAACGGGGATGAAACCCATTCGAATATGGTCGGCTGCCTGCTCGACCGGTCAAGAGCCTTACTCGATGACGATGGTGGCGGATGAGTTTAAGCGAGCAAAGCCTGGTAAGCTAAAAAGCGGTATTCAGGTGGTTGCGACGGATATATCCCAGACAGTATTAAGCAATGCAAAGTCCGGTGAGTATGAAATGCTCGCAATTGGTCGCGGTTTATCTAAAGAACGCTTAAACGCTTACTTTTCTGAGCAAAAAACGGGGTCGTGGCAAATAAAACCGGAGCTTAGGCGGCAAATAGACTTCCGACTATTAAACCTGTTAGATAGGTATTCGATACTCGGAAAGTTTGATGTGATATTTTGTCGAAATGTGCTGATTTATTTTTCTGCGGAACTTAAGCTGGATATTATCTCACGTATGCATCAAGTACTGAATAAAGGTGGGTATTTGGTATTAGGCGCTTCAGAGTCGTTAAATGGGCTACCTGATAAGTTTGAAATGGTTCAGTGTAGGCCTGGTATTATTTATCGAGCCATTTAGTTAAACGCCAGACTGCAACTTATGTTTGCAGCCCTTTCTAGGTTTAACTCAGAAATGGGTTGAGCATTCTACCGAAAAAACCTGTCATTTTAAGCGGTGCATCAAGTACTGCAAAGCAAATACAGTCGCTACTTTCTGCGGCTTTTGGCTGATGTACCGTTTGTGTATCAGCCAGAATAAAGTCACCTTGGTTATATTCTCCGGCTTTGTCAGAGAAGCTGCCATCCATTACTAAGGTAAACTCATTACCTTTATGGGTATGCACGGGTAGCTCTTTACCTGCAGATATTTTATATAGTTTGGCAGAAAACTGTGAATCTGAGATAGGTAATTTATATTCCTGTATACTTTTAGATATCCCTTTCCATTCAAGCTGGTCAAAGTAACTAGGAACGAATCGAGTTAGTGGTCTAGGTATCCGAGGGTCAATTGTTTTTGTCATCTGCTGTACTGGTGGTGCAGGTTCGTCTAGTCTTGAAAGTAGTTTTGATAATACGTCGTTGCCCATTTCTACGGGTGTTGTTTTTTGTAATATTTCACCGCCAAGTTGCTCGTAAACCCTAATACGGCTACTACATATATGACACTTTTCAAGGTGGCAGGCCACCATAATGCCCAATGAATTGGACATTTGGCCTGCCGCAAACTGCATTAAAAGTTCGTCAGAAGGATGATAATTAGCCATGTCATTTGTTCTTTCGCTAAGGTGTCTAACTTTTTCATTGCCAATCGCAGTCGCGACTTAATCGTACCCAGCGGCAAATCTAATTCGTTGGCAATCTCGCTATGAGGTTTACCTTCAAAATATACTTTGTAAACTATTTGACGCTGGGTTTCTGGCAACCCGTGTAAGAGTGTACGCACGATATTAACATTTAGATCACTTTCTATTTCTTTTTCTAAATGTTCTTTTTCCGTATAGGCTTCTGGCCACAGGTCATCAGATGACACGAGATCTGGGCGTTCTTTGCGAACCAGGTCAATACGTTTGTTACGTACAATTGTATAAAGCCAGGTAGTGGCAGAAGCCGCGACAGGGTTGAATGTATGAGCTCTTCTCCATACCGTTAACAGTGCTTCCTGAACAACTTCTTCAGCATCTGCTGCGGTTGCACCGCATCGCATAGCATAGGCCTTTAGTCTCGGAGATGCTTGTTCGAATAGTTGTATGAAGGCACTACGATCTTTGTCGTGAGCAATTTTTATTACCAGGGCGTCAAAGGGCCGGGCGTTGTCTGGTTGGTCTTGGCTCAAAAATCCACTCTCACCTTAAGATGCATTTATTATTGTGAATATAGCGAATGCTGATGTTGAGTTAGCGATAAATGCCAATGTCTAACACCTTGCAAAATATAAAGTATTGCTTAGTGATGGTAAAGGTAAAGTATACCTATTAATTGATAGTAGTTCTTATCTCATGTTTTTACGATATGTTTCACTTGGGATAGTTAATTGCTAGCAAAACTCTGACAGGTGGTGATCCGTTTTCGCTATCTGGCCGTAATATACCCATATTCCGCTGAATTTATAGAAAGATGAAGACAAATGGGTAGAGTAAAACATGCATAACATTGTTTGGTTCAGAAGCGATTTGAGAGTGCATGATAACCCAGCATTAGATGCAGCGATGCAACGTGGCTCCGTAGTCGCTATCTATATGTTGGCTCAGAAACAGTGGGATCATCATTTTGTATCGCCTGCAAAGCGATCATTAATTGTTCGGCAGGTTAAAGTCTTAGCCGAGCAACTTAACAAACTTAACGTGCCGCTAACCGTGATTTCTTGCACCGACTATTCTGACTATGGTGAGATTCTAAGCAAGCAAGCCTCTCGTGTTGGTGCACGGTGTGTATATTTTAATACTGAATATGAAGTAAATGAAAAACGCTGTGCCGAACAGGTAGAAAACAAATTGGCGTCAGTAAGTGTGAGGGCAAACGCTTTTCACGACAGTTGTATGGTGCAACCAGGGAAAATCAGAACAAAGCAAGGTCAGTGCTATAAAGTTTATTCTGCATTCAAACGAGAATTTATCGCGCAGCATTCACTGGTTTCTCGCCCTATTTTGAATCGGCCAAAAGCGCAGTCAGAGATTGATCTAGTTACTGATATTAGCGTCTTGGATGAGGTCATGGTTGATAGTAAGTGGGCTTCGTTTTGGCCTGCGGGAGAAGATGAAGCCCATGATCGCTTAAACGGTTTTATCGAGGAGCACATTAAGCATTATGACCTGCAACGAGACCTTCCTTCGGTGGAAGGCACTAGTCGGATCTCTCCGTATTTGGCGGTAGGTGCATTAACTACCACTCAATGTATGCAGGCAGCCTTGAGCTTGACCGAGGGTCGTTTTGACAGTGGTAGAAATGGCATTTTGGTGTGGATCAATGAATTGATTTGGCGCGAATTTTATCGCCACCTTTTGGATGAATATCCTCGTTTGTGCAAGTTTAAACCGTTCAAGCTTGATACTGACAGACTTCCCTGGAAGCAAGATAAAACGTTATTTAAAGCCTGGATCGACGGAAAAACGGGCTACCCAATAGTGGATGCGGCTATGCGACAACTGGCTGATACGGGTTGGATGCATAATCGATTGCGAATGATAACGGCGATGTTCTTAACAAAGCATCTGTTTATTGATTGGCGTTGGGGTGAACAGCACTTCATGGAACGCTTAGTTGATGGTGACCTAGCCTCTAACAATGGCGGATGGCAATGGAGTGCGTCTACCGGTGTTGATGCGGTTCCATACTTCAGGATTTTTAACCCTACTCGGCAATCACAGCGGTTTGACCCAAACGGTGACTTTATTCGCCGATATGTGCCTGAACTTGCAAAGCTAGATAGTAAGTCTATTCATCAGCCCAGCGCAGCCCAAGCCGCCAACGCAGGGTATGTATTGCCGATCGTTGACCATGCTACAGCGGTTGCGCAGACCAAACTTTGGTTTAGGCAGCTATCTGAACCTACGGTTGATATGTTTAGTGATCAGGAGCTTCAACTCGCATGAATATTCAAAACTCAGAAGGCGCAAAAAAGCGTCCAGTGTTTAATACTATTGTTAGGTGGTTCGACTCAGAAGCTGAGACTGGGTCTGCTGATTCAGGCTTTACCAAACAGCATCAAATAAATTGGCTTCGATGTATGCCCTTTTTGGTTGTTCATCTTGCCTGTTTAGGCGTCATTTGGACGGGATGGAGTGCTACAGCACTACTGGTCTGTTTAGGGTTTTTTTGGTTAAGAATGTTTGCGGTGACTGCTTTTTATCATCGGTTGTTTTCTCATCGCAGTTATAAAACAACTAGAAGCTGGCAGTTTGTCTTTGCGGTTTTGGGTAACTCAGCCTGCCAGAGAGGTCCACTTTGGTGGGCTTCTCACCATCGTAAGCATCATAAGTACTCAGATAAAGAGCAAGATCTTCATTCGCCAGTTGCCCATGGCTTTTGGTTTAGCCATGTTGGTTGGTTTATGTCAGAAGCAGGTTTTAAAACCGACTACTCTATTGTAAAAGACCTTGCCCGCTATCCAGAGCTTCGCTTTTTGAACCGGTTTGATATTTTGGTTCCTGCTATCTTTGCCGTGCTTATTTATGTGCTGGGTGAAGCTATTGGCTCATATTGGCCTCAGACCGGAACTAATGGATGGCAAATGCTAGTCTGGGGGTTCTTTATTTCTACGACTTTTTTGTTTCACGCTACATTTACAATCAACTCACTGGGTCATGTGTGGGGATCTAGACGCTTTAAAACCAAAGATCATAGTCGTAATAATCCATGGCTTGCGTTTCTCACGTTAGGTGAGGGCTGGCATAACAACCATCACAGATTTGCAGTCTCAGCTAGGCAAGGTTTCTACTGGTGGGAAATTGATATTTCATACTATATTTTAAAAATTTTGGCTTTTATCGGCGTTGTAAGTGATCTCAATCCGGTACCCGTGCGTATATTAAAAGAAGGCACCAGTAAAAAAATGTCGATTGCGGCTAAACAACACATCGCAGGGGAGAGGGGCTAATGCAAGGGAAATCAAAGTTGGGTACTACACATCAGCTGTTTGACGTGAATGAGTTTGAGGGGCCACTAAAGGTCGTAGAGGAATTCAAAAGCCTTTATCAGAGACTTAATGCTACAAATTGCCAGAGTAATATCGTTGATGAGGTGTACCGAAGCGATGTCTTGTTTCAGGATAGCTTTCACCGGGTTGAAGGAGTTAGTGCGATGAAAGAATATTTCAATGCACTCTATCTAAATCTAAAAAGTAGTGAGTTTGTATTTCATGATCAGTGGGTGGGGAGCAGCAGTGCAATGTTGACGTGGACCATGACGTACTCCCACGGCAAGCTAAACCGAGGTCGCGAGATATCCATTGAAGGGTCAACTGAAGTTCGTTTCGATGAAAAAATCTATTTTCACAAGGACTACTTTGATGGTGGTAGGTTGTTATATGAGCATGTTCCACTCTTAGGCTCCGTCATTAAGCAACTTAAGAAACACATGGCCAAATAGGTAATAGGTGCAGGTTATGAGTGCAAATAATGAAACCAGCAGGGCTATATGGGTGGTAGGTGCATCATCCGGTATAGGTGAAGCTCTGGTCAGGGCATTGAATAATGATGGCGATACTATTTTCATTAGCGCCCGCAACGAAGCAGCGCTTGACGCGATAGCTCATGCTGCCAATGCAACCGTTCAGGTGCTTCCTCTAGATATCACTGACGAGTTTTCAGTGAGTGCAGCGACCGAATCTATTCGCCGAAAGGTGGGTCGGCTCGATCAAGTGATTGTTAACGCGGGTACCTGTGAGTATATCGATTCAGATCAGATAGATTTAACCGCTGTAAAAAGAGTCATGGATACTAATTTTATAGGAGCAATAAATGTTATTGATTCAGCATTGCCTTTATTGAGGGCCTCTCTTAGTTTTGAGTCTGAGTGTCGCCCTCAGCTTGCGGTGATGTCTAGCAGTGTCACCTATCAGGCGCTTCCTCGAGCAGGCGCATATGGGGCTTCGAAGGCTGCGTTGAGGTACTTTGTCGAGGCTTTAAAGCTAGACGTGCAGCATGAAGGCATTGATGTGAGAGTTATTAGCCCTGGTTTTGTTAAAACACCATTGACGGATAAAAACGACTTTGAAATGCCGTTTATTGTAGAGGTTGATGAAGCTGCTGAGAGAATTGTTTCAGGTCTTAAATCAAATCAATTTGATATCCATTTTCCCACACGTTTCACGAGAATACTTAAGGCTATATCGCTACTGCCAGATGCTATCAGGTTTAAGTTGGTCGGCAAGGCATCTCGCCATCAGAGTGAGTTAGCTATTGCCAGCAATCAACATACAGAAATAAGAAGGCCCTAAAAAGATGAGTCAGAAACAAAATATTGCCATAATTGGCTCAGGTATCGCAGGCTTAACAGCAGGTTATTTGTTGAGTAAGAAGCATAACGTCACACTCTTTGAAGCTAATGATTATTTGGGGGGGCATACCCACACACGTGATGTTGAGATGGGTGGCAACACTTACTCGGTTAATACAGGTTTTATCGTATTTAACGATTGGACCTATCCAAACTTTATCGAATTGATGAGTCAGCTGGATGTAAAAAGTGAAGCCTCGGATATGAGCTTTAGTGTTCGGTGTGAAAATACCGGTTTAGAATATAATGGTACTAGTTTAAACAGCTTGTTTGCTCAACGACTCAACATTGCTAACCCTAAGTTTCTCAGAATGGTGTATGACATTATACGCTTCAATAAACAAACAGTTGAAGCGCTAAAAAATGACACGGTGACTGATGAGCAAACCTTGGGTGAGTTTGTAAAAGAGAATGGTTACTCTGAAGGATTTGTTAACTACTATATTGTACCAATGGGAGCCGCCATTTGGTCAGCATCCGTTGATGTGATGATGGAGTTCCCGTTAAAGTTCTTCCTCCGTTTCTTTAACAATCATGGCATGCTAAGTGTTGATGATAGGCCTCAATGGAGGGTGATTAGTGGTGGCTCCAGATCGTACATCGATCCTATTACCCGACCTTATAAAGATAACATCAAGCTAAGCACCGCCATTGTTTCTGTTAGCCGTGATGACAACGGGGTGGAGCTGACCACCCATACCGGTGAGAAATACCCGTTTGATCAGGTCGTTTTCGGTTGTCATAGTGACCAAGCATTAAGGATGCTCGAAAAGCCGACAGAAAAAGAGAGCGAAATACTCGGTGCGTTACCTTATCAGATGAATCAAGTCGTGCTCCATACCGATCAGCGCTTAATGCCGAAGAAAAAGCTGGCCTGGGCTGCATGGAATTATCATATTCCTCAAAGAGCTAATGACTGCGCGATGGTGACCTATAACATGAACATCCTGCAAAATTTTAATAATGCACCTGAGACACTGTTGGTGACGTTAAACCGGTCTCAGGAGATTGCCCCTTCGAAAGTGATCGATAGTTATCAATACAGCCACCCTGTATTTTCACTAGATGGTGTAAAAGCACAGCAGCGGCATTCAGAAATTAGTGGCCACAATCGAACCCATTATTGTGGCGCCTATTGGTTTAATGGTTTCCATGAAGACGGTGTCAATAGTGGGTTAAGAGTGGCTGAAGCATTTGGTATTTCATTGTGACTGATAACGTTACCAATGACCGAATTAGCCATAACGTCATTCGAAGTGCTATATACACGGGTAACATTCGGCATCGGCGCTTTATACCTAATGCTCATACATTTAATTATCCATTGTTTATGCTCTATATTGACCTTGATGAGCTGACACAACTGTTTTCTAGTAAATGGTTTTGCTCACTAGAGAGGTTCAATCTGGTGAGCTTTATGCGTGAGGACTATTTTGCTCCAGAGGAGCCAGACCTCAAACAAGCGGTTATTACTCGTGTTACTGAAGACTTCACTTCCAAAGGTCATAACCCACCTGATATAACGCATGTAAGAGTATTGATGCATGCGCGATACCTCAATATTGTATTCAACCCTGTGGTCTTCTATTACTGTTTTGATGACCAAGAAAACCTTTTGTCGGTTCTAGCAGAGATAACCAACACTCCTTGGGCTGAACGGCATGACTATGTGTTACCTATTGATGAAACGCGCGTTGATATGGGCTATCGAAATGGCGGGAATGACACGCACATTTTCAGTTTTGCTAAAAAGTTTCACGTATCGCCTTTCAACCCGATGAATATGGATTACCGCTGGGCTTTTGGCGTACCCAAAGAGAATCTTGTGGTGCATATGGAAAACACTATGAAAGCAATATCAGGTGACGGCAATGACTTAGTCGAAAAGCATTTTGATGCAACGTTAAACCTCGAGAAAAAATCTTTTGAAGAAGAACTTTCAAAAACACTGATCCAATACCCAATTATTACCGTAAAAGTAATATTAGGTATTTACTGGCAGGCTTTTAGGCTCTGGGTTAAACGTAATCCGTTTTACGATCATCCCAAACATAGCGAGTAAGCCAGAAAATATTCATTCGACAAAAGACTTAGGGTAAGGCGCTTTTTATGAACAGTTCAGTCGCTGCAATGGAAAATAATAAAACTAGCCGGTTCAGTATGTCCCAGATAGCTAGAAAATTAGTTTGGCGGCAGCTCGAGAAAATTCATACCGGCACGATTGTGTTATATGAACAGGGCGTTCGACACTCTTTTGGAGAAGCGTTATTACCAGGCGCGGACCTCTATAGCGAAATGCATATTCATGACATTAACTGTTACTCAGATATTCTAACCGGTGGCAGTATCGGCGCCTCTGAGGCCTACATGACAGGAGATTGGACCAGTCCAGACTTAACGAGGCTGATCAGAGTCATGGCTAAAAATATGGATATTCTCGACCAGATTGAAGGTGGGTTTGCGGCTATTTCAAAACCGATGCTCAAGTGGTTTCACCGACACAACCAAAACACAGAGAAAGGCTCTAGAAGAAATATTGCCTCTCATTATGATCTAGGCAATGACTTTTTTAAGTTGTTTTTAGACCCTACTATGATGTACTCATCTGGCATTTTTCCGCATGCGGGTGCAACGATGCAAGAAGCGTCTGAAACCAAACTTCAAAGAATCTGTGAGAAGTTACAACTCAGCGCTGATGATCATGTGGTTGAGATTGGTACAGGGTGGGGTGGGTTTGCCATTTATGCGGCTACAAATTATGGCTGTAAAGTAACCACGACGACTATTTCTGCACAGCAGTTTTTGTTGGCTAAAGAGCGTGTTAGCGAAGCAGGTTTGGATGATAAGGTAACATTGCTTATGGAAGACTATCGTAAACTCCAAGGTACCTACGACAAACTCGTATCTATAGAAATGTTAGAAGCCGTTGGCTGGCAGTTTTATGATACATTTTTTAAGAAATGTTCCTCTCTCTTAAAGCCTAATGGTTCTATGTTGATTCAAGCTATCACTATAGAAGATCAGCGTTATGAAAAAGCCAAGAATGATGTCGACTTTATTCAAAAGTATATTTTTCCAGGCAGTTGCATTCCCTCAATTAATGCATTGAACACCGCATCAATGAATTCAAGCGATATGCGGCTTATTCATCTTGATGATTTTGCGGAACATTACGCCACAACATTACGAACCTGGAACAAAACCCTCGTAAACAACCTAGATAAGGTTCGCAGCCAAGGTTACAGCGAAGACTTTATTCGAATGTGGTTCTTCTATCTTTGCTATTGCGAAGGAGGGTTTATGGAACGCACAATCGGCGTGTCACATCTTGTATTTGCAAAGCCGGACTTCCGCAAAGAAAAAATCCAATAGTTGGCTGTCCTATGAACAAGTGAATGGTGTCTTCAATGAAAAATAAAGAAACACATCACATAGTGATGAACGCCGTATTGTTCCAATGTTGCTGGTTTTTAGCCATCTTCAGTGATTGGTACTGGGCTGTGATTCCATTATTACTCATGGTGGCTCATATCTACAGGGTGAGCCCACGTAGATTACATGAACTGAAGCTGGCCGTAGTGATCGCCTTTTCCGGAATCACCATAGATACATTGTTTAAAGTGACTGGCATATATAGTTTTGGTGACGCGCTGTTGTTGACCGATAGAAGCATACCGGTTTGGCTATGTATACTTTGGTTTGGCTTTGCAATGACGGTTAATCACTCTTTGAATTGGTTGGTTAAGAAAGCACCGTGGTTTGTGGTTGGCTGCGCAATAGCAGGGCCGATTTCATATAGTACCGGGCGCGCTATCGGGGTGATAGACTTTTCAAACCAATCGTTAGGGCTTATCTCTACCGAGTGGATTGTTATCGCGTTAATTGCAATCTATGTTGCCAGCCCTCGAATACATAACAAGTTTATGGTGAGGAGGGAGGTATTGTGATTCGAACACTTGCTCTTGCCTTTTTACTGTCACTAGCAGGTGTTGGTCATAGTACTAATATTCTTGAATTTGAAGGGCGTGCTTATGATGCCGAAACGGAACAGTTTCTTTATCTTGAAAAACATACTATCACGCTTGATAAGGAAGGAAACTACGCCTCAAGTAGCGTTCAATACCTGGATGAAAAAGGCGATGTTTTTGCTTCAAAAAGTGTGAGCTATGAAGCAAGCCTTATTGCCCCTTCGTTTACATTTTTTGACTACAGAACTGATCGGCAGATTAGCGTGCAGAACAAAGTAGGGAGTATAAAACTGACGTCTAAAACAGGATTGATTGAAACCATTAAAAATGTCGATGTAGAAAAAGCAAGCGGTCTGGTGGTGGATGCTGGTTTTGATCGTTTTATCTATGAAAACTGGGAAAATTTGCTAAAGAACAAGGACATATCATTCGCTTTTCTGACGATATCACGAGCATTGCTCGTCAGTATTGACGTTAGAGAAAAAAGCAGAACGAATGACAGTGTCGTATATTTAGTCGAGCCCAGTAACTTCTTATTGAGCTTATTGGTTGACCCCATAGAGTTAACTTACAACATTGAATCGCAACGACTGACGCGCTTCCAGGGGCTCACCAATATTGCCAAGAGCAAAAATGGAAAGGTTCAAAGTGATAATTATGTCGCTGTTATTCAATATAAGTATCTGTAGTAGAGAGATTAATACGACAGCGACTGTCAATTGTTTGGGAAATAAGTAATATGCAAAATGACCGTAAAAAACAGCAGATCAAAGATAGCGCACCACAGCCTCTAACCGACGCTGTTGAAACCGAAAGAACATTGCCTTGTAGAGGCTGTTTACCGAGTTGTATTAATTTTGACCGGTGTGAAGGTCGGCCATGGACGCTGCAATAAACGTTGGCAAACACTAAAAGCGGTTTCCATATAGATTTAATTGCTTCTTCAGGTGGAAACCAAAACTAGGCGCAAGTAGCGATATTGCATGATTAAAATTTACAGCCTAAGTTTTGGAATCTTTGTGTAAATAATGTACAACTCGCTCGACATTTAGGCCTCAACTATTTATAGTGCCCCCCCTGTGTGTCATCGCTGTAGTTTTGGCTCACTCACTTATTCGTCGCTCTCAGGAATACATCTTTGATTTCTACCGCAAATATCACCATGCAATTTGGCGCTGAGCCTTTATTTGAAAACATCTCCGCTAAATTTGGTAACGGCAACCGTTATGGCTTAATCGGAGCTAACGGTTGCGGTAAGTCAACGTTTATGAAAATTCTGAGTGGGGCCTTAGCGCCTACTTCTGGGAATGTGTCCATCACAGCTGGACAGAAGGTCGGTACGCTGAGTCAAGATCAGTTTGCTTTTGAAGAGTATAGCGTAGTGGATGCCGTCATCATGGGTGATGTAGCGCTATGGAAAGTGAAGCAAGAGCGTGAACGCATTTATAGCATGCCTGAAATGTCTGAAGAAGACGGCATGAAGGTCGCCGAGCTTGAAAGTCAGTTCGCAGAAATGGATGGTTATACGGCTGAAAGCCGTGCCGGTGAGATACTGCTGCATGCGGGCATAGAGGAATCACTTCATTTTGGTTTAATGAGCCAAGTGGCTCCAGGTTGGAAGTTGCGGGTACTGCTTGCACAGGCATTGTTTGCTAACCCCGATATTCTGTTGCTTGATGAGCCGACCAACAACTTGGATATACATACGATACAGTGGCTTGAGACCGTGTTAAATCAGCGTAAATGTACGATGATTATCATTTCTCACGATCGCCACTTCCTTAATTCTGTATGCACCCATATGGCCGACATAGATTACGGTGAATTGCGTATTTATCCTGGTAACTATGAAGACTTTATCGCGGCTTCAACATTAATCCGAGAGCAACTGCATACCGAAAATGCAAAGAAAAGTGCTGAAATTGATGAGCTACAAGGTTTTGTGAACCGTTTTTCTGCAAACGCATCTAAGGCAAAGCAGGCGAGCTCACGCGCTAAAAAGTTGGATAAAATCAAGCTTGACGAGGTTAAAGCCTCTAGCCGATTGACGCCGTCCATTAGCCTCAAACAAGAAAAGAAATTACACCGCCAAGCGTTGATTTTAGAAGACCTTTCTCATGGTTTTGATGGTGAGACTCTATTTAGTGGTGGTGATCTAATATTAGATGCGGGTGCCAAACTTGCTGTAATCGGCGAAAACGGGGTGGGAAAAACGACATTTTTACGCTGCTTGATGAATGATCTGCAGGCCAATGGTGGTGTGGTTAAATGGTCAGAAAACGCAACCATTGGTTACTGTCCGCAAGATAGTACCGATGATTTCGACTGTGATCTAAACCTATTTGATTGGATGTCACAATGGCGTACGCCTAAGTTTGACGATCTAATGGTTCGGGGCATGTTAGGGCGTCTTCTGTTCACGGCTGATGATGCTAATAAGAAAGCGAACGTGTGTTCAGGTGGAGAGAAGAATAGACTGCTGTTTGGTAAGCTGATGATGAGCGATGCGAATGTATTGATTATGGATGAGCCTACTAACCACTTAGACATGGAAGCGATTGAAGCCCTCAACCAAGCACTAGAGGCGTATGATGGTACGTTGATATTTGTCAGTCATGACCGAGAGTTTGTCTCTTCGCTAGCGACCCGAGTGATTGAAATTAAAGATAAAGGTGTTATTGATTTTCAGGGTACCTACGATGAATACCTTGATAGCCAAGAGCAGGCACGGCTACAAGTCGCTTAGGTTATAGCCACCCCATCCGCCATTCGTCTTTGTTCTTAAGGTCACACCAGTCGATTGAATACTGATTGTTATTCATAACCGCCTCAATCACGCACGTTATCACCCGCTGATCATCATCAAACTCGACCTCTGTGATAACAAAGTGCTTCTCTTTATTGGTCACGTTTGCTTTTGTCCACTTGCTTTGACGTAACGCTTTAGGACTGACCTTATTCATAGTACGTATCCCTTATTCATAGTACGTGTCCCTCGTTCAAATCAGTTTAGGTGTAAAGGTCGGGAAAAACTCCCCGACCGTTTAAACCGATTTACCTAACCTCAGAATTCGTCTGCAGTTAAGGCCATTAGGGTATCTTTTCCTGACTTAACTTCCTCAGCTAACGCGACGATTTCTGGTTGAAATAGACGGAAATAATGATCCGCTGTTTTACGTTTGCTTGAAAGAAATGCTTCGCTATAGTTTTCAACCGTACCTGCCGCTTCTGATTGTGCTGCCATTTTAGCCCAAAGTACCGCAAGGGTTGTAAGGGCAAACATTCTCAGTAGTGGTGTGGCTGCTGCAGCTGCTTCCACCGGGTCTTTCACCGTTTTTATGATGAGTACCCCCAGTGCCTCTTGAAGTACTTCAATAAAGCTGTTTGCACGCGCTAGGTGGCCAACATTGCTCACGTCATCGAGTATTTTGTTCATTTCAGAAAGGTAGGTGTGAGCGAGCCTTCCGTTGTTCATGGTTAGCTTTCTGCCGACTAAATCGAGTGCTTGAATACCATTTGTGCCCTCGTATATGCGAGGTATTCTTCCGTCTCTTAGTAATTGCTCTACCGGCAAATCTTGAGTGAATCCTGCCCCACCCATAGACTGCAATGCTTGGTCACAGCAAAAGAAACCTTCGTCGGTTAAGAATGACTTAACGATAGGTGTCATTAGCTGCACGATATCGTCAGAGCGCTCACGTTGAACTGAGTCGGCATGACCATGACTCAAATCTAGATGCAGACCCGTCCAGTAGGCCATCGCTCTTGAACCTTCAATAATCGCTTTTTGTCGCAACAGCATGCGCCGCACGTCAGGGTGAACGATAATGGGGTCTGCTTTTTCATTAGGATGTTCGGCGCCCGCAATTGAACGACTTTGTAGTCTCTCTTTGGCAAAGCCGAGTGATACCTGATAACCGGTTTCAGCTAAGCCTAACCCCTGAATACCCACCATTATTCTCGCGGCATTCATCATGGTAAACATGCATTTTAGGCCCTTGTTAGGCTCGCCGATTAGCCAACCTTTTGCGCCTTCAAAGTTCATCACGCAGGTAGCAGATCCGTTGATACCCATTTTATGTTCAAGGCCGCCACAAAACGCTGTATTTCGTGTACCGTCTTTAAGAAACTTTGGCACTAAAAATAGTGAAATTCCACGGCTTCCTTCCGGGGCATCGGGTAGTTTTGCTAATACTAGATGAATGATGTTATCAACGAGATCCTGCTCGCCACCGGTAATCCATATTTTAGTGCCCGTTATATCATAACCGTCACCGTTCGGGCTCGCCTTTGTACCAATAAGGCCAAGGTCGGTTCCGCACTGAGGTTCTGTGAGGCACATTGTGCCGGTCCACTCACCTGCGATTAACTTAGGCAAGTAAGCGTTCTGAAGTGTCTTGCTGCCATGTTTGGTAAGGCAATCTATAGCGCCGTGAGATAGACCTGGGTACATACCGAATGACAAATTAGTTGAGCACACCATTTCATCTACGATCATTTTCAGTAGGTGTGGTAACCCTTGGCCACCAAAGTCAGGTGAGGCAGAAAGCCCGCTCCATCCACCTTGCATATAGGTTTGATACGCATCTTTAAAGCCGTCAGGCGTCTTAACAGAACGTGTAGCGGGGTCGTATTGACAGCCTTCTCTGTCGCCTGGTGTATTAACGGGAAGTAGAACCAGCTTAGAAAACTTAGCAGCCTCATCCATTATGGCTCTAAAAAGATCTTCTGTGGCATCTTCGAAACGTTCACACTCAGCTATTTTGTTTGCTTGAAGGGTATCAAATAGCAAGAAATTCATATTATCTAAAGGTGCTTTATAGTGACTCACATTTAACCTCGTATCTTTCATCGATTGGTCTGCAGAATGACCTGTTTAGTTATTATCGTTAAAGACGAATTGCTGTGTTTTTAGTAAAACTAGGTTTTAAGTAATACTCTGTCTTGAGTTATGTTCTACGTAACCCACACGCGTTTTGGATCATCTTTTATTAGAAGTAAAGATCCATTGGTATGTTTTTGGCGTATATACAGTGTATTTTGGGGGGCAATTGAACAACATTAATTAATGTGCTTTTTAGAGAATATGACATGATGATATTGAGGCTAGTGGGGGGGTTGTACTTGTTGTCTGGCGGATGGTGTGCTTTTGTACCAGAACTGGCAGCTGGTTTTTTGGGTTTTTCTTTTACAGCAAACACCGGTTATGCAGAATTCTTCGCAGTGTATGGAGGGCTGCAGGTTGGACTTGGCGCAGCGATAGTCATGTGTTCATTGAACCGTCGTTACATTGAGGCGGCGTTGTATTTCTCAGCAATTTTGTCTACGGGGTTGCTCACTTTTAGACTCATGGGTATTGTTCTGTATGGGATTAGTGCGGCGCTAGCGGGCATGGCGTTGTTGGAGGCGCTGATAGTGTTGGCGTTTTATGCTGGGTGGAAAAGTTCGAAGACAGGGCTCAGTGAAAAAGTACTAAACTAATTGCCAAGTTTGAGCTAAAAAATCGGAGGCACAAATGATCAGGAAATTCGCGATTGGGTGTTTGTTTTGGATCTCTTCACTCCCGTTTTTTGCATATAGTGAAATACTCTTTACTGGTAGCTCTGACGGTATAGAATACCGTGCGGAATTAGTCGCAGGTGGGTTCAGCGTGCCTTGGGCAATGGCGTTTATAAACGAACATCAAATACTCATCACTGAGCGTAAGGGTACCCTCAAACTATTAGACTTAACAGATGGGAACACGCGTAATATTGAAGGTGTCCCCACAGTCTTTTCAGAAGGTCAGGGTGGGTTACTCGATGTAGCCTTACCACCGGGTTATAAGAAAGGAGACTGGGTTTATTTCACCTATAGTAAACCGTTAGACGATAGCGGTGTAACCGCCTTCGCTAGAGCTAAATTGAACGGCACTAGCTTAGATAACTGGCATGACCTACTTGTTACAACGTCTTTTTCAGGCACTACTAGGCACTTTGGCAGTCGCATTACATTTGATAATAATGGGCATGTGTTCTTTTCGGTTGGTGATCGAGGCGTGCGCCCTAATGGACAAGACTTATCGACTCATTCAGGCAGCGTTATACGCTTGAATTTAGATGGATCTGTTCCAAAAGATAACCCCTTTATCGGGCGTAAAAACGTGCTACCTGAAATCTGGAGTTATGGTCATAGAAACCCCCAAGGTTTAAGTTACGATGTTAACAAGACACGCCTGTGGCTTATTGAACATGGCCCAAGAGGTGGCGACGAACTTAACCTGATAGACGCAGGAAAGAACTACGGATGGCCGATTATTTCTTATGGCAAAGAGTATTGGGGTCCTTTACGTGTCGGCGAGGGGACGTCAAAAGAAGGCATGGAGCAACCCGTTAAATACTATGTGCCATCCATCGCGCCAGGTAGTTTGTTACTTTATACGGGAGATGCTTTTCCAAGCTGGCAAGGGGATCTGTTTGCCGGGGCGCTTAAACTACAGCATCTTAATCAAATAAAACTGAATAGTGCTGGCGAGGCGGTCGGAGAAGAGCGGTTATTAACCCGCTTGAAAGAACGTATTCGATCGCTAGTGCAAAGTCCAGAAGGCCTTATTTACTTATCTACTGATAGCGGCAAAATTATTCGTTTGATTCCTTCGAGCTGATGAGTGATCTGGTAATATGCCAAAGGAATGGTTTCGCTTACTTCTTCTGAGCTCTATGCATATGTTTAACCGCTCACATTTATAGAGGCAAAACGATGAAAGTTTATTTCTCACACGGTAAAGAAAGTGGTCCGTGGGGCAGCAAGATTAACACACTCGCTGAGATTGCCAATCAGCATGGCTGTGTCGTAGATAGTATCGACTACACCGATACTATGGACCCAGATCTGCGAGTAGAGCGGCTACTGACGCTTCTAGAATCAGAGCAAGGTGATTTTTCTCTAGTAGGCTCTAGTATGGGAGGGTATGTCTCTCAGGTCGTTTCTGAGCGAGTTAAGGCCAAAGGTGTTTTTCTTTTAGCGCCTGCGCTGTATATACCGAATTATGAGTGCCAGAACTATCAGAAAAACACGCCTATTCTAGACGTTGTTCATGGCTGGTCTGATAATGTAATACCGCCGGAGCACTCAATTAAATTTGCTAAAGATGTAAAGTGTTCACTTCACCTAATAGAGGGCGATCATCGGCTGAATAGTTCTATCCAAACTGTTTCAGTGTTGTTTGATCAATTTATCCGGTCGATTTTATCTTTGTAGAAAACTAGTTGTTTGGTTAAGGTTTACTGTAGGGAGGAAAAAGTCAGGGTATGGTGTCGAAAAAATTCTGCTTATGATTTTGTGTAAACTGGGTAGGGTAATTATTAATTTAATGGATTACGGCACGCAACCAGGCAGGATCATTTCGGGCATTGGTAAAAGTATTCTAACAACTTCAATGTTATTCAGCCTCTATTAACTGGCTGTATTAAGTATGTGGACAAATATTCAGGGTTTTGGGTGTATAGTGTTTTGAATGTACTAAATAAAAGCTGGGGAAACATTCGGTGTGCTTTTGATAATGAGTCGTTGGCAATATTGCTTAAAAGATAATTGGCGGAGAGGGAGGGATTCGAACCCTCGGTACCTTGCGGTACACACACTTTCCAGGCGTGCTCCATCGGCCACTCGGACACCTCTCCAGCAAGGTGCGGTACTCTATACTACATGTATTCTAAAATCAATAGACTGTAATCTAATCTACGGATCCATTGTAAGTGCTCTATATTTAATAGGGGGCGGCGTTGAGGCGCTATCTATTAATAATCCAAAAATAATAATGACTAACTAGGTGTATTGTTAAAAATGAATCAGCTGTACGGTAATTGCAGGACTAGTGTGGGTGGTTTGTTTGACCTGCATAAACATTTGGTTTTAACCTGTGCGTTAGAGCAATTAAAGCAGCATACAAAGGGTTTTCATTTTATTGATGCTCATGCAGGTGCAGGGTTGTATGATATTAGTGAAGAAATAACACCAAATCAATCAACGGTTGGCGTAAAGGATCTATTGAGTGCTAATAAAAATGAAATAACAGAGCAGTACGTGGGTATTGTGAAAGGCTTCAATGGCGGGGGGCCGCTGTTAAAGTACCCAGGTTCTCCAATGATTGCGCGTAAATTACTGCGTGCAAAAGATTCTATGTCACTCATCGAATTAAATGTAGATGACTATAGTGAGTTGAGTAGTGCTTTTCAGTCAGACGTTAAGGTAGATATTGATCACGGCTCTGCGTTCGATCGGGTGATTAAGCATATTCCTGAAGGTTTTTATGACGGCCTTATCCTGATAGACCCTGATTACATTATTGATGGAGATTCTACGGATACCGCTAATTTAATTATTCTATGCAAAGCAAAGTGGCCAAAGGCCATGATGATTGTAACATTACCCTTCACGGGCAGTTTAGCAAAGGATCGTTATGTGATATCAATACTGAAAGATTCAGGTGTAACAGACCTAGTTACCAGTAACATAGAGTTTGTTGATACGGTAGAGGAACAAGGTAAGGTTGAAACTAGAATATCTCGAGTTTTGGTGGTTAACCCTGTCCATGATATTAAAAACACAATAGAGTCAGTACTTTCACAAATGGTCAGTACTTTGCCGGTTTTAATTAAGGCAAAAAGTCGTGTGGAATGGGCTTGATTGCAAAATAGCGTCAATCAGCGCTTTTAATAGTAAAAAACCTTTGCTATTATGCGCGTCTTCTAGGGATAGGTGCTTAGCCGCTTGACCCTGTTATGGTGACTTTCGTTGGTTCCCACGCAACAATATACTGTCGACCCGGTCAGGCCCGGAAGGGAGCAGCCGAAACAGTGGACTTGTGTGCCGCGGTGTAGCTGGCGGAAGTTACCACCATAATATTTCTCTTTGTCGTCTTCACCAAAAGTTTGCATAACTTCCCGAATAGATTTCATAATCGCTCATCACTTAACGTTTATTCATCGCCATCTAGCCATGCTCTGTCGGCTAACCGGTCGTTAAACCATTGCATGCCTTTCTAAAAGTCTTGGCGCTCTTTAAAGGGTTTAAGTAGGTATTAATGGGTCAGAACTTTTAATGATGATTGTAGTGGATCTGACTGATCCAGACTCTCCTGATAACAGTCTTTGTCTTTGGGCGTCAGAGAGTTGGTAAGCGGTAATTAAACCCCACCTTGTGGTAGCGTTTCATTCATGAGTAAGGTTG